>RKMJ01000057.1_pt1 | contig 200885 bp, 201 predicted proteins | sample 2174201 | NCBI WGS metagenome assembly RKMJ01 (sample SAMN10236717, study PRJNA505202) | synthetic metagenome | isolation source: mock community containing 12 organisms: Thioclava sp. ES.032, Psychrobacter... | place: USA: Walnut Creek | collected 2015-10-01 | reverse complement strand
TTGGGTGGCCAAGCAGATTCAGAGTGAATGGAGTCCTGATCAGATAGCCGGTTTTATGAGGCGAGTTGGCAGTATCCAAGTCAGCCATCAGTGGATTTACAATCTGATTTACCGGGACAAAATAGCAGGTGGCGACCTCTGGAGGTATTGTCGCTTGCCTTACCAGAGACGTTATCAGCGCCATCTTGCCAAGCGAGCCGGGTTAGGCAAGATCCCGAATCGCGTAGGCATTGAGTGCCGCCCTAAAGCCGTCGATGATCGCCTGCATATAGGCCACTGGGAAGGAGATACAATCCTTCACGGGCATAAGAATTCAGGCGCGGTCACTCTGGTTGAAAGACGGTCCGGCTACCTGCTCGCAGGCTGTGTGCCGAAGCTGAAAGCCCACTTAGTTACAGATGTCATCATCCGTGAGTTAAGGCCGATCAGAGGGGCCGTACAGACGATGACACTGGACAACGGTTCTGAATTTTCGGACCACCAAACATTTAGCAAAGCGTTGTCGCTGACGTCGTATTTCTGTGACCCTTACCGGTCCAGTCAGCGTGGCTCCAACGAGAATACGAATGGCCTATTGAGGCAATACTTTCCGAAAGGCACTGACTTCGCCAAGGTGTCCAGAAAGGCAACCAGGCAAGCGGTGAACAGACTGAATAACCGACCACGAAAACGGCTGGGTTATCGCACACCGGCAGAAGTTTTCTGGGGCGAATACTCAGGAGGCTTGGATACGAGCGGTGCTGCACTTATTACTTGAATCCAGGAATGACAACGCGGTCGTTCGCGTTTACCCATTCACTGTAGACCTCAAACAACAATAGGTGAACCACCGGGGAACTCCGACAACTCCTGCAGGCAATCTTGCAGAAACTCTGCGGGGTCTGCCAATACGGCTTCGTCTGCCACTACGCCAAACTGAACCTGCCCGGCATAGCTGACAATGCTGACTCCCAACCCTATGTCACCGGCCTGGGGCACCCAGAACATTTGTTCGGTAATCCGGCAGCCGGCAATGTATCTGGCCTCTGGGGTGCCAATAACGTTCGACACCACCGCGCTGGCTTTGCGATAAAAAACATCCAAAAGCGGCTGGCGCAGGGCTTCTGGAATCAAGGATGCACAGGCCGACAACCCCCAGGCTATTCCAGGCTGCCAGCTTTTCTTCAGCCGGCGGGTTTCCTGTTTGATGCGATATAGACGCTCCAGAGCGCTCTCGCCATCTACTGGCAGGGGAACAAATACGGTACCGAAGTAGTTACCGAGGGAGTCCGGTTCTGGTTTCAGATCATCTGGAAGGCGGTCGCGAATATCAACGGGAACCGCTGCATGCATCACCGCGTCTTCTAAGTCCGCCCCAGAAATACCAAGGCGGGGACGAACCGCTGCCGCCACGCAGCTGAGAAGGACATCGTTGATCGTTACATTAGTAGCCTTGGCGATTGAGCGGAATCGACCTAGAGCAACCGGCGCAGACCACCGACAATGGCGCTGCCCCAACAACGCTCGCTTGAGGTCGGATGGCGTATCTTCCGGCTCTGCCAGAAAATCGCTGAATTCATTTACCAGTTTCACGCCGTTGCGGGCCGCTTGATCCAGTAAAGTTCTGGCCTGATCAAACTGACTTCCCGGTTCGGCGCTTTGTTTGTTAGTGCCGGCTTCCGCCGCTGCGTCGCCGCCAAGCAATTGCTCAACCCGGTTTTTGGCTGCTGACATCCAGGGAGCTAAATTTCCGGTTTGCCGCGCGCCGTATACCGCCGGGTGCTGCTGCGGCGAGGTCGAGCACAGGCGGTCAAAAATACCTGTCAGTGATACGCCGTCGGCATAGCAGTGGTGTAATCGAAGCAACAATACCGAGCCACCTTCGGCATTCGGCGCCAGCCAGAATTTCCATAGGGGGCGATATAACGGCAGGGGCTGGTTCAGGCGCTCAGAAACCCACTCCTGAAGTGCAGAGTCTGTGAAGCGATCAAGCACTACATCAAGATGGTGCCGGAGATCAAAAACCGGGTCTGGCTCCCACTGCCAGCCGGGTGCCCGCTTAACGGGCATATACCGGAAGCGTTCCCAAGCCATCCAGTACACGCGCAAAAACTCCCGCAGCCGGGGGGCCGTCAGGCCATCTACCCGCATCATGACAGTAATAGTCATGGGGTTTCGGGGGCTCTCCAGAGCCAGCCAAGCTGAGTCCGCAGGAAGCATAAGATGCGTTTGCTCGTGGCTCAAACTCGAACGTCCCCGGAAGTAGTGAAATTAAAGAGTAGTGGAGCTAAAGAGTAATAGAGTAAAAAAAACAGCGCTCAGCATTGTGCCAGACATATACCACCGGCTCCACAAAGGCATCGATGATGTCAGGTTACAGAAAACTACATATACACATACTTTACTCCTATACTGGTTATAAGCCTTGGTGTGATAGTTATTACAAGCTCCCAACGGTTACCGATTGGTCATATCAAGGCAATAACTGGGTTACCAGCGCCAATAAAGGTTGGGCCGAATGGGAGTACAACAGGGTTACCAGCGCAACCAAGGTCGAATGACCAAACTCCAAAAACAGGCTATAGCCGTGCTGGGAGGAGATGCATTATGAAAGCAAGCCATATCAGCAAGCTGATCAAACCGATCGACAGTGCCTACTCGGAGATGTTCTCTGGGAGGGTGTATCGTGTTGGCAAAGGCGCTGTTTCTGTTCGCAATCACAGCGGCGAAGCAGAGCAAACCGTTATTGGCGTACATGGCTTTCTAGAAAACCACTGCTACTTCACCCAGACCTATGACGCACCGACCACCGAACTGATCCTGCTTACCTGCAGCAACTACCATATTCCTGTTAGCGGTGTGACGCCGGAAACAGCCGAGTGGGAGCTGCCAATAAAGCATTTAGAAAGCACGATTGAGTATGATGCCAGCATTCTGACCCAAGCTCTGGAGAACCTGCCCAGTACACGCAATGTTAGGGTTCATGGCCACTCGCGGGGCGGGGCCGTGACGCTAGAAGCAGTCAGGCAGAGGCCAGATTTGTTTGAACACGTGGAAGTGGTTCTTGAAGCGCCAGCCTTGCCCCAAGGAAAAATTCATCCGCTGGTATCAGCGCTCCTCGAGCCTGTTAGCCACGGCATGTGGCCTTGGCTGATTCGCCTGATCAACAGCGCGCCTTCATCTGCCTACGGACAGACGTTCTTCGGTAAAATGAACCCGCGTAAAAAACAGCTGCTGAGCAAGCTTTTCTATGCCACCCGCGACCACCTAACCATTGTTCGCAACATTGAAAACATTTTTGAGTGGATAGAGCGCACCGACACCGACGTGTACCAACATATACGTCACGGTACCTTCCTGATTCCCGCTGTGGATCGGCTTCTGGATCGCCAAGCCATGCTTGATAGCGCACGCCAGAGCCCCACCACCATGCGCATTGTTGAAACGTTAGCACCCAGTCATTTTGTAACCCTCGACAGCAAAGAATGGCTGCCAGACTTTAAGCCCTTGCCTGCTGCCGCCCAAGGTTAGAAGTCTAGACAACCAAAGAATTGATGCCCGGCCACTGGCCGGGCTTGCTGCACCCTCGCCTTCCCTCCGGTAAACTCTACACATCTCTATACAGACCCACCGGAGCTGTCACCATGTACCGTGAGCGCCTCGTTAACACGGATGTGCGTTCAAATAGCGCCCGTCGCTTGCAACAGTTGCTACTGGATTACCACGATTTCAGGATTCATAAAACCGGCCATCGGTTATTAAGCAGCACGTTTACCGTTGCTGATTGGCAGGCAGAACGCCTGAAATCGACGCACCAGGACTTGTATCAGCACCCTGGCTATCGCACCGGCCTGCAATTCCTACTGACCGATCTTTACGCCCCCGCCGGCATGACTCGGCGCGACGACAACATAGACCGTGTATTCCCGAAAATGGTCAAGTGGTTACCAGATCATCAACTGGAAATGCTTGCCGGGCTGGTCGAGCTAAACCTGATTACTCAGCAGCTGGATCTTGAGCTGGCCGAACTGCTTGATGAGCGTGATATACCGGCAAGCTCGGTAACCGGTGAACACTACTGCGAGGTATACCGCGCCAGCCAGAAACTGGAACAGCGCGAGAAGCAGGTAATGTTGGTGGCCGATGTTGGGCAACAGCTCGACCGATATGTGCGTAATCGTGCACTGGGGTGGCTGCTTTCAATGAGCCGCGCCCCAGCAGAAATGGCCGATCTCAGCGATCTGCACAGCTTCCTTCACAGGGGTTACTCAGCATTCCGGAAGATGGATAACGTGGACTTGTTGATCAGCCGGCTGGTGACCAGAGAGCAGCAGGTTATGGACAACATTCTCAACGGCCACCCAGAGCCGTTTGTGCTCCCGGGCGACCTTTGAAAAACACCTGAAGGGTTAGGCTTTCAGGATCTTATCCAGCTGGCTGTGAATCTCATTCTCAATCTTTGCTTTGAATGGCCGCAGCAACAGGCCCAGCTCCAAATGCACGTGCAGGTCGTCAACCGTTATGTTCAGGTGACCTTTAACACCCGAGCGTTTGAACTTAAGGTGATCGCCTTCCCACTGGTAATTAAGATCGAACTGGCTGGATAAATCCCGGGCAAGCGCCTCGGCCGCGTCGCGAGCATGGTCTTTATCAAGGGTATGGGCGCGATGTACATCAATTACGGACATGGGTCAGTTTTCTCTTAAAAAGTTATCGGTTTTATAGTGTAAGGCGGTATTAAACGTCTCGCCACTCTTGTAGCAACCCCCTCAACCGTTAGAATACTAGGTTCAGATTCTGACAGGACATGCCCCATGAGCGAGCAACAACCGCCGGCCAACTCCAGCAATGGCCAGGACGACGTCACCCATTTCGGTTTCCGCAATGTGCCCAAGAGCCAGAAAGCCAGCCAGGTGGCCGACGTTTTTCACAGCGTGGCGGGCAAATACGATCTCATGAACGATTTGATGTCTATGGGCATCCATCGCCTGTGGAAGCGCTTCACCATTGAGCTTTCCGGTGTGCGCCCAGGCCACAAGGTGTTGGATATTGCCGGCGGAACCGGCGATCTGACCATGAAGTTCTCTGATCTCGTGGGCCGGAACGGCCAAGTGGTTCTGGCCGACATTAACGCCTCTATGTTGAAGGTAGGCCGTAGCCGCCTGACCGACCGCGGTTACGCTGGCAACATTGAATATGTGCAAGCCGATGCCGAGCACCTGCCCTTCCCGGATAACAACTTCAACGCCGTATCCATTGCTTTTGGCCTGCGAAACGTGACCGACAAGGATCAGGCCCTTCGGGACATGGCCCGCGTACTAAAGCCCGGCGGCAAGCTCATGATTTTGGAATTTTCCAAGCCCACCAACCCGCTGCTCAGCAAGGCCTACGACACCTACTCGTTTACGGCTTTACCACTGATGGGCCAGCTCATCGCCGGCGACGGCGAAAGCTACAAGTACTTGGCCGAATCCATCCGCATGCACCCAGACCAAGACACGCTCAAAGGCATGATGGAAAACGCAGGTCTGGTGAACTGCAAGTACTACAACATGACCGGCGGCGTTGTCGCCCTACACGTGGGAATCAAGCCCTGATGTTTCCCGGCCCAACCCTGCTAGCGGCGGTAACAGCCATAATCGAGCGGGCCTTGAACCACGCGCTTGAGCTGGATCCTGCTGGTCAGCAGGCGCTGCTAGGCGCGCTTGAGAGGCCGGTGCAATTTCGCATCACCGATCCCGTTTCCTTGACTTGCTCCCTGCATAGAGCGGGCAACCGGGTGCAGGTGCGCAGCCAACCTGCGGAAGAACCTGCATTGGAAATCAGCGGCAAGCCCCTGGCTTTCGCTGCACTGGCGACGGGAGACAACCGCGTGTTCACCGATAACCGCCTCGAAGTGGCCGGCGATACCGCCCTGGCACACCAGTTTCAGCGCGCGCTGGATCAGCTGAACCCAGACTGGGAAGCTGCCATGGCAAGACACATCGGCGACGTACCGGCTCACTTTATCGGCAAGCGTATTCGCAACGCCGTAAGCTGGAGCCGCCAGGCTTTCAGCACCCTGAACGCCAATATTGAAGAATACGTGCACGAGGAAAGCCGCGCCCTGCCCGGTCGCCGCGAACTGGAAGCCACATTTGAGGATATCGACGCCCTCAGCCTGCGCACCGAACGCCTGGAGGCCCGCGTGAACCAGATCGAAAGCCGCGGCACTACTGACAAACCGGAGACTCCGTGACCCGCCTGCAACGCCTGTTCCGAATTTCCTGGGTATTCTGCCGTTACCGGCTGGATACGTTTCTGCCGTTAGCAGAGTTGCCGGGGCCACTAAAAGTGTTTTTCCTGCTGGCACCTTGGCATCTCTTCCCACAGCCAAAGCTCAGCCGTGGTGACCGCCTGCGCTTGGCCTTGGAAGAATTGGGGCCGGTCTTTGTAAAGTTCGGCCAGATTCTGTCCACGCGCCGTGATTTGCTGCCAGACGACATGGCAGACTCCCTAAAAACGCTGCAGGATCGAGTACCGCCGTTTCCTAGCGATGCGGCCCGCCGCATTATTGAAACCTCTCTAGGTGCCCCGGTTTCCGAATTATTTAAAGAGTTCGGCACCGACCCCATGGCCTCTGCCTCCGTGGCACAGGTTCATACCGCGACGCTGTTGAACGGCCAAGACGTGGTGGTAAAGGTGCTACGCCCCGGTATCGAGAAGGTTATCCGCCAAGATCTCGCCTTGATGTATCTGATGGCCAACCTGCTTGAGAAGTATTGGGCAGAAGGCAAGCGGCTACACCCGGTAGACGTGGTGGCAGATTACGATTCCACCATTCACGATGAACTTGATCTGCAGCGGGAAGCCGCCAACGCGAGTCAGTTGCGTCGTAATTTCGAGACTTCTTCGCTGATCTATATTCCCTTTATCAACTGGGATTACACCCGCAAATCCGTGATGGTGATGGAGCGCATATACGGCATCCCCATTGCCGATGTTCCCGCTTTGGAGGCTGCCGGCGTGAACCTGAAGGTTCTGGCAGAAAAGGGTGTCGAAATCTTCTTTACTCAAGTATTCCGAGACAGCTTCTTTCACGCCGACATGCACCCGGGCAACATCTTTGTCGACGCATCCAACCCGGCTGACCCGAAATACATCGCCATTGATTTTGGCATTGTTGGTACCCTGGCGCCGGATGATCAAAGCTACCTGGCTCGTAACCTTCTGGCCTTCTTCCGCCGGGACTACCGACAAGTAGCTCAACTGCACATCCAATCCGGTTGGGTACCACCGGACACCCGGGTAAACGAATTCGAAGCGGCCATCCGCACCGTATGCGAGCCAATTTTTGAGAAGCCGCTTAAGGACATTTCCTTCGGCCACTTCCTACTTCGCCTGTTCCAAACCGCCCGCCGGTTCAATATGGAAGTACAGCCTCAGCTGGTTCTGCTGCAAAAAACCTTGCTGAACGTAGAAGGCCTGGGCCGCCAGCTGTACCCCGAACTCGACTTGTGGAGCACAGCGCAGCCTTTCCTGGAAACCTGGATGCGCAAACGAATCGGCCCGTCTGGCTTGATCAAGACCCTGCAGACCCACCTGCCCGCCTGGCTGGAACAGTCTCCCGAAATGCCGCAGCTGGTTCACGACGCCTTGCTACAGCTACGCAGCGCCGGCCCCACCGAGAAACAGAACCAAGACACGCTGGCCCTACTTCGGGAACAACAGCGCAGGGCTGACCGGCGCTGGCGCCGAGGGATTACAGCCGTGGCTCTGGTTGCCGCAGCCATTATCGGCACCCAACCAGAGGCCCGGGCATGGGCAGAGAACGCGCCGCTATGGTCTTGGGCGTTGCTAGCTGGCGCGGGAGTACTGGTTGTGCGTGGTAGCCGCTGAAATACGCGTTGGTGCTGCAGTGTTTTCCAGGAATGCATAAATGAACCTCGGCGCGCATCCGGGGTTCCTAGATCTTCACAGCTTTGCCCCTCGGCTTGGAGCGGTTTTCTATACAGTGTTATTGAAAGCGCGGATCGCAGAAGCCAAACGATTACATGGCAGCGATGTAGGGGGTGGACTAAGCTATTGTTTTATAAAATTTTAGACGATGCCCTGAGTTTCCTGCGAAATTGGGTGTCTTGACGGATACTTCTGAATAGCCCAATTGGGCTATTCAGAAGAGGAGTTACTGTCATGACACCGTTACGTCAGACCATGATCCAGGCCATGTGCCAGCATGGCTTCCCCCCCCCCCGCACCCAGCACAGCTATCTTTATGTCGTCACCGCGCTGGCCCGTTATTATCGGCGCTCGCCTAACGGACTGCCGGACCGCCCGCATGGGCGGTATGGAAATGCGTTGTGATCATTGCCAGGCCCGCTCCATCTGCTACTACGGATGCCGGGGTCGCCATTGTCCGCAATGTCAGGGCCATGCAACTGAACAATGGAGCGCACGTCAGCGCTCCCTGTTACTGCCGGTGCCTTACTTCCATTTGGTGTTTACGCTACCTCACACCTTGAACGGCTGGGTTCAGCTCCATCCCGACGTGATCTACCGCTGTCTGTTCGCCGCAGTCTAGGACACGCTTAAGCAGTTTGGGCGCAACACCCGGCACCTTGGCGGCGAACTGGGCATGACGGCGGTGCTCCACACATGGGGACAGAACCTGAACCGTCATGTTCACGTGCATTGCCTGATCCCCGGCGGAGTGTTGACCGGCACCGAAGACTGGCACAAGGCAAAAAGCCACTACCTGTTCCCGGTACGGGCCTTATCCCGGCGTTTTCGAGGGCGAATGGTGTCGATGCTGAGAGCGGCGGTGAACGCAGGCGAACTGCACCGGGTTACCCGCAACGGTGAGATTGATGGTGTGCTCGACGGCCTGATGCAACAGGAGTGGGTTGTTTACACTCGACATTGCCTGAACCAGGCCGATAGTGTGGTGGATTATCTTGCCCGCTACAGTCACCGAATCGCCATCAGCAACGGGCACTTGTTGTCGATGGAGGGGGATCAGGTCTCGTTCCGATATAAGGATTACCGCGATCACTCCCGGATCAAGACCCAGTGGCTGGATGGACGGGAGTTCGTGCGGCGGTTCCTGATGCACATTCTGCCCAAAGGCTTCATGCGGATTCGCCATTTCGGCTACCTGAGCAACCGAACCCGACGACGAAAACTGGCTGTTATCCGGCACTGTTTATCGCAACCGCCCCGATCAGAAGCTACAGCGGAGAGTCCAACATCCCAGCGATGCTGGCCCTGCCCACAATGTGATGATGGCCTGGTGCGTATGGTTCGCCAGATCCCACGGTTCAGAATAACGGCTGTGCCGACGGGTTAGCTTCACGGCCTTCTTGATCCGACGGGGGGAAACCTACAGTTCTTAGTGAGCTGGATCTCTCTGCGGCCGAAGGCTGGAAAAACGGGTACCTGAGAGGTAATCTGAGGGGAATCACCACAAGGAACCGCCTCATGAAGGATCGAATGAGACCAAACCCCGCCGGCATTGCTTCGCGCCCGGCCCCAGATGTACCGTTCAAGCTTCGCCTCCAAATTACTTTATCCTTAGGCACCGTTCGATAGCTGCGGCGTTGGCGGCTTAGTCCAACAGACATTTAAAGGTCATGCTGCGCACGACCATTAAATGCTTAGGTGTTAGACCTCAACACGAAAGGAGTTTGAAATAGTATGCGATTGTTTGCATTCGTCGGCGGAGACATTGGCCTTTGGTGGATCGTCCGGACCGAAACCATAGTTGGCGAGCCCCTGCTTGAAGCCAAAAGGCTCAACGTCGTATCCGGCTCAGATGTACAGCCTGAAACCAATGCACCTTGGGTACTTCGTGGAATAACAAGCAATGAACGATATGTCGCGCGAGAAGTCGATATCCGTCTCATGCGCGAAGATGTTTAACTCTTCGTTGCAAAGGACTGCCTTCGGCAGCCGCTGAACTCAAGTGTTAGGTTTCTTAGGAGCAACCGCAAGCGCACTGTCTCCACAAATCGCAGCAAATCCCAAAGGAAGTCGGTCCCATGAGCATCAAACGCATCTTCCCCAGCGCCAATCATCTTCAGCCGGCTGATGGCGAGCCCTTCAGGTCTGTCATTACAGAGTCGGTTGAAGCCGCAATCGTGGCTTGGTACGTAAAGTCAGGCCAAAGAATTTCAGCTCATCTGCATCCTGAGGGTCAAGACACCTGGACAATCCTGTCCGGTCACGGTCAATACCAACTCGATGCCGCCGGCAGCTCAAAGCAGATCACAGCAGGCGATGTCGTCGTTGCTCACAAAGGTGAAGTTCATGGCGTACTAAACACTGGTCCTGAACCGCTGGTTTTCATATCTGTCGTGTGCCCCGCTCTTTCCGGGTTTGAGCTACTCGAAAGCCAATATGCGCACACAGAGACCTAACCCTTCCGTCGAGAGAGGCGTGCCCCGGCAAGCCAGGACACGCCTCTCTCGTCAAACGTTAGACGGCTTAAAATAATTACGCCGTTTATTTACGCTGTGACAATTTGCCTGTACGTGCAGGCTATCGCTCAAACGCCGCCTAGGCTGGTACCTCGGGCATTGTGCAAAATATCTTTTCTGAACAGGCGTCAGCTTTAAGCCCTGCCTAATCGGGTAGCCGGGGGTATCTAACCCCCAGCCCCCACAACACCCTGCACCGATGCGTCGGACCGGCGGATCCGCACAGGGCGTTTCCCGAAAACGTTCAGAGTAAGATGGCCGATTACCTCCTCCTACCCCAATGATGGCTTCTGATTTTGCGCCAACGTTCCTCAGTCCGGTCGGATATGGAATCGTTGAGCTGCACAGGCTCCTCATTGATTTTCGGGTTCAGGCCTTCACCGTGTCCCAACCATTACGATGGGCGCTTGGCTACTGTGCCGTCTGCTGACTTCTGCTCAATCATCGGCGGGGTTACCTCCATCGGCGCTATCGGTGTCCACCTAGTTGGCTCGCAACCGCCGATGGCAACGGCTGCGCCCAGGCTTGATCGACCAGTAGCCTGACTGGTAATTGACCGATCGCTCGTTGAACAGATCCCGAGGCGTCGGCTTGTGCCAACTCGCCGCCGGCCTATGTCTCATATGATGTTCTTGTTCATCAGCTCGCAGTTTTGCTAGCGGCTTACTTCCGGCCGGCGTTCCGGAGACCGCTCCTCACGGATTGGCCCTTGCCATTCGCTAGTGGTTAGCGTTCAATCGGCTAAAACCGGCTGAACGGTGACCTTCCCACAGGGGACTTTCACCCCATTAGTTCATGCCCATGCTGGGCGTACACAATCGGCTGCACAGCGACCGATTTTCCGCCGCGTCGCGGCTCCAATCTGGCGTTCAGGTCGCGGGGCAATCCGGCGCAATCTTCTGAGCCGAACTGCTCATTCGGTGGTCTGGTTCCTGGCGCCATAAGCTGGCGCTTCTGGTTCCCTCAGCGTTAGCAGTTGCACTACGCCTCCCACATCTTGCGAGCTGAGTAAAAAAGGTATAATTTATACTCATGGACGAGTTTGAGTTCGACGAAGCCAAAAGTCAGACCAATCTGGATAAGCACGGTATTGATTTCGTGGCCGCCCAACGTCTGTGGAAAGATCCGAATCTATTGGAAATCCGCGCAAAGTCAGAGGGCGAGCCAAGATTTTTGCTGATAGGCAAGATTGGTGAAAGACACTGGTCGGCGGTCGTCACATACAGGGAAAGCTGTATTCGCCTGATTTCAGTCAGGCGTTCCCGCAAGAAGGAGGTTGAGCTCTATGAAAGCTAAAGACTTCGATAAAAAATTCGAGGAAGGTCAGGAAGATATTGTTGATGACCTTGATCTGTCCACGGTCCGCCGTGTCAATCAGGAACAAAAGCGAATCAACGTTGACTTTCCTGTTTGGGTCGTAGATTCACTGGATCGTGAGGCGGCGCGCATTGGCGTTACCCGCCAGTCAATCATCAAGGTGTGGCTAGTTGAGCGCCTTCAAGCCGAATCTGCTAACAAGCCGCTTAGTGGTGACGCCGCAGGCGTCGCACATTAGCGGAGCGTTAGGAGGCAAGGAACACCATGGATCAAGCAGAATATTGGTACGCGGTAGCTTCAGTGCTCCTGTTCTTTAAGATGTTTACTATCTCCGCATATCAAGGGTTCCATCGAATCGGAAAAGTCACGTTCAAGACTCCCGAAGATGCAGCCTTCGTTGGGCGGGATTCAGCCTTGGCGAACGGTTGCGTATGCAGTCGGGGTAATGTGCATGTTCATCATGAGCGTTCAGATTCTCGGTGCGCTACCCTAACAATTGCATTAAATTCGCTCTGGCCCGTTGGGCCTCGGCCGGATATGCTTACGCACGCTGCTTAACTCAGCGTTAGGCAAAAAATATGGCTGAGAAACAGGGCTACGCAATGATTGTTTTGCCTGAACTGAAAACTGTTGGCCTTTTTATCATCACTGCGCTAGCGGAAATTGTCGGTTGCTACTTACCATATCTGTGGCTTCGAGAAGGCAAGACAATCTGGCTTCTGGTACCCGGCGCTCTGAGCTTGGTCGCTTTCGTATGGTTGTTGTCACTGCATCCAACCGCCGCGGGCAGGGTCTATGCCGCCTATGGTGGTGTTTATATTGTCATGGCGATATTCTGGCTATGGACAGTCAACGGAATTCGACCAACAACATGGGACATAGTGGGGTCTGCGGTGGCGCTTTTAGGCATGGCAATTATCATGTTTGCCCCGCGCACCACATAGCGCTGGGCCGGCTGATATCGATTGATTGATGAGGTAATCTGACCAACGAGAGTATTAAGGAAATTGAAATTAAAAAATAAATGCCACCGGAGAAATCGATGGCATTGCCGTGTTTAGCTACCTAGCACGTTTGATGGGGATTTCTTGGCAACTTTTGCGGCTTTCTTCTCTTTTGCTGTTAAAAGCGGTTTCTTTTTCGGGTCTTTCTTACTGTCTTTTCCTTTACTCATGATGCTTTCCTCATAAACCTAAAGCCAATTTGAGCCAACTTAATGGCTGTGGCTACGCAGTGACCGCTATTAAAGCAGCCAAGCTGGTTCGCAACGTTATCAGTATGGCCTTAAGGCCAACCAATAGATAGGAATGGTTTACATTTGCTGATAACCATGAGCATCGCCAACCCGAAGGTATCGATATTGGCGGGTTTGGCGCTGAAGGCGGCTGTTATGGCCCGTGCGAATATGAGGCAACTTTTAGCAAGCCTTCAGAAGGATCTCTTCACACACCTGATCCTGAGTTTTGTGCTCGCAGTGAACAACGACATCGGCGTAGCGAGTGTATAATATGCGTCTCTCGGCAAACAGCTCTTCCAGTGTTTGGTCTGGCCGTTTGGAAATACCCCTAAGGCTGAAGTCGCCAATGCGCTGGCGCACCGCTGCCATAGAAATATCCAAAAACACAATCACGCTGTTGCGTTTGAGGTGCTGCATCGCACGCTCGCTGTACACCGCGCTGCCGCCGGTCGCAATAACGTGGCCAGCCACATCCAGGTTGCACAGTACTTGCTCCTCAACACGGCGCAAAGCTTCGTAACCCCGGCCATCAACAATGCTCTGCAAGCTTTCGCCCGCATGTGATTGAATCAACAAATCGGTATCCATAAAAGCCAACGCGGCGGCCTTGGCCAGCACAACGCCCACGGTACTTTTGCCTGAGCCAGGCATACCGATCAACACAACATTATTCAACGGTGACGGCATGGTATATATGCTACCTACATAGTACATTGGTGGTCTGGCAATTCGATTTGAACGGGACTCTATCCGTAAAGGATTATACTAACGGATTAGGTTAATAAACTACCGCCACTAAGCCACACTTAGAAGCGGTTTTGCAGAGTGACCTGCATTGGGCGAGTTTCCGCCCAAACCTAAAGCCCACTTGATAGCTACAAGGCCGCTCGCCGCGTCACGCGGCATGGTACAGCCGCAATCGCACTGATGCGTTCGTTCGCTGAGCGTCTTTTTTACGACCTCCCAGCAGGCAGGGCAACGCTGACTCGGCTTTGCTTTTCGAGTGGGTATTTCGACAAACTCACCACCAGTTTCTTCGACTTTGTAGTGAATCATGGCCAGCAACTTTGCCGGCGCGGTGTCTAGTATCTCCCGGTTTAACCCGGACTTCTGCTTGACCATTTTCCCTGGCTTTTCGAGTGTGCCTTTTGCCGTTCGGGTCATGTTCCGAATGGTCAGTTTTTCCGTGGCAAAGAGCGTGTATTCCTTCGCTAGATCGTGACTCAGTTGATGGTGATCGTGGTGGCGCTGCCGGGCAACCTTAGCTCTGGCTTGAGTCAGAACTTTACAGGCCCGCACAGGCTCACATTCGACGGTGACTGATAAGAACCACTGCCCGTGCTTATGGATAACCTGGCTAGTTTTGACCTTTCCCAGAGTTCGAGCCTTCCCCCGAGCCTTGATGCGGCCAATGCCGTTGATCGAAAGCCTGCCGTGCTTACCGTTCGCCTCGGGAATAAACGCCCAGCCGCTGCCACCGCACATCTCAAAACTGGAAAACCGGCTGAGTGAGCGAAAGCGGGGGAACCCCGGAGCCTGGCCTTTCTTTACGCGCTCAAAAAATGCTTTGAACGCTTTGTCCAGGCGGCGAAGCGTCATTCGGGTAATGTAAACCGGAATGGCTTTGTATTCGGGATGGTCGGCGCGGATCTGAGTCAAACTGGCTTGTTGGTCGTTATAGGAGATCGACTTTCCGGTTTTTCGGTAACAGTCGATACGCTCTTGTAGTGCGGCATTATAAAGTTGTTGGTGTAAGCGCAAGCTCTCAAGCAACCGCTCAGATTGCGATTGGCTGGGGTAGAGCTTGTAATTGATTTTGCGCTTATCCATGAATCCTAATATAATTGGTTCCTATGTCTAAAACAACCCTGAAAGCTCAGCACCATTGCGTATACAACACAAAGTATCACTTGGTTCTTGTGACAAAGTATCGAAACCCGGTCATTAACGAGGGCATATTAGCTCGCCTGTCTGAACTGATTTCTGAGCGTGTGAGCGCTTGGGAGGGGGAGCTTTTTGAGGTAAACGGCGAGCCTGACCACATCCATATTTTGATGGAACTACCCCCCAAATACGCCGTAGCTGATTTTGTGAACGCCCTGAAAACGGGAACCTCTCGAAGAATCAGGAAAGAGTTTGCCGACCACGTTAATAGCTATTACTGGAAACCAGTTTTCTGGTCGAAAAGCTACTGCGTAATCACCTGCGGTGGCGCACCGCTTTCGATTATAAAGCAATACATCGAAAACCAAAAAGGCGCTTAACCCTCACCAAACTTCGTATGGAAAGGGAATGCAGCGCTAACGCTGTTCAAGTAGCCGCGAGGGTTTATTCGCTAAACTTTTCGGATCGTTTACCACTGAGCTCAAATTATGAACATCGACAAAGCAAAAAAACGAATCGCGAAACAGGTAAAAAAGGGCTTCAACGGTTATCCGAAGATTTCGTTGGAATACTTCGGAGAAACGGCTGACTCTGCAACAAAAATCGTTATTTCATTCATTTCGGAGGAGAACTCGGAGCCGCAGGAGCAGACTTTTTTTAGCGACAGTGACGCCCGAGAAGACGAAACCATCCAATCGACTCTGGTGAAAATTATTGAGCGATCTGATGCAAAAACGGTGGTTGAAATCGAGGGTGTTTCCATACTGTCATGCGGCTAATTATGTTGTTAATAGCTCTAATTGTTGTTGGACTTCTTGTTACCTCCAACATCAGTAAGAAAGATCAGCCCACTCTCGAAAGCCCTATAGGGACGACTGGTAGCGGCGCTCCGAAGATCCCAGTGCAACCAAAAGACGTTCAGCAGTTTGAAAAGGATATGAACGCATTTATGGAGAATGAGGCATCGGAGCAGGCAAAAAAGATCAGCCAAGCTACGCAATAATCATTTTTTGTAGGAGACTTGGACGACTGGGCTATCGGGTCGCGGTAGGCGCCTTGGCCGCTGCCGGTACCGGTACCGGTGGCTCTGCAGGGGAAACGGTGATCGTCCGCCACAGCATATCGAACAGCACCCCATGCTGGTCGGCCATACGCCCAGCCCTGCCACGTAACAGATGCATTTGGCAAACACGCAGTAGCAACCCGTAGAAGAAGTCCAACAAGATCGGCGTGCCCACCTGGTTATTGAGAACACCCTGCTCCTGCCCTTCCTGAAGCACGCTGATAAACAGCCCGCTCAGCCGCTGCTGAACCTGCGTGTTATCACTACCCCAGCGCTCCGCCAGTTGCTCCAACCCGTGGTGCAAGCAGGCACTCAGCAAAGCTTCCTTGCTGCAGGGTGATCTGGTGAAACTCCTCATCCGCAAAGACCTGCACGGCCGCCTGTTCAATCCGCTCGCGGACCGCCGGGTGCCGCTGTCTTCCGAACTCAGCTCGGCACTGCGTGATCTGAGCTTTGCCAAAACTATGAAACAGCGCATCAAGGTGCTGAGCCAGCTGAAAGCGGCGTTCGCCGACGACTTCAACGCCGCCTTCGCGGAACTCACGCAGGCCAAGCCCAAGGCCCTGGTGTTGTATTCCACCAAGGAAGGCTCGTTCATGGTCGGCGCCGACATTAACTTGTTTGAAAACGCCGAGAGCGCTCAGGAAGTCAGCGAGCTGTCAGTACTCTGCCAGCAGACCTTTCAGAAGCTGGCAGACCTGGACATCCCAGTGGTCGCCGCCAATAGCGACACAGTACTGGGCCTGCCAGAAGTGATGCTGGGCCTGAAGCACCGGATGCTCAAGTACGGCCCCGGTTTTTACACCACCCGCATCTTGGCGCCCTACCTGAACGAGGCAACCCGCTTGCTCACCGAAGGTGTAGACGTGGGCACCAAGGTTGGTCCGGTATTGGAAAAAGCCTTCGGCATGCAGATTGGCAAGGAATACGGTGGCAACTCCATGTCCACCCAGGCCAAGTCTTGCATCATGGCTGAGGTCAGCTCCCACTCCGGCCTAATTAGCTCCATGGTGGTGATCCCCAACTCCCTGGACGCCGGTCTCTAATCTGATTTCCCTGGCAGTACGCCTGCACGATCCCGAGAACCTGCTGGGTAAAGGCGCCAACATCATGACCCGCACCCTGATGATCTTCGGTCAGGGCGCAACCCACCGACGATGATGTCGTTGCGTTCCGCAAGAACCTAACCGGCTGGATGCTGCAGTTCATGCTCGGCTTTGTAATGAGCCTAGTGCGCTGTCTTACCCGTGGCTGGTTCACCGTGAAAGTGCCTAACGTGGCTCCAAAAACCAAAAGTATTTATCGTCGTCTGGGCTGGGCAGCCACTCGCTTCGGCCTGCTGACGCGCAGATACAGGCCCGTGGCCTAGTAACACAAAGTACGCGCGGCCCCGTTGTGCGTTCACCGATTCGTTTTGTGAATGCACAGACCCGCGACGACGAGAGCCCTGCCTTAGGTGCCAGCAACGACGCCCTCCTCGAAAAGTAACGACTGACTCCTTGTGGTGTCTTTTACTAGCCGCGCTCGCTTCCAGCTATACGTCGGCAGGCCGCATCATCACCCAACTTGGTGTTGCCAAGAGGGCGCCACCGCTAGCGGGCCCAGATGCCAGTGGGGCGCGGCTGGGTCTATCCTGGCCCAGGTACTGAGCCATTTCGCCAAGCGTAACGTGCCAGCAGGGCTGTTAGATGTCAGCAGTGTTGGCATCAGGCGCAGTGTGTCGAGAGGAGACGGTTTACAGTTTTTGGGTGGTAGCATGCCTAGCACGCCAACCAAGGTTCCCTTGGCGAAAGCACCGTAAAGATTGCCTTTGCGATGAACGTAGGCGATTAGCCCCGGGATAAAGCGCCTGAGCCTGTGCTCCCGTAGCGCGGGCAAGGACCCGAACACCTGAACGTGAATTGGGTTATCGTTCATTGCCAGTGCACAAATTTCTGCAGCAGCAAACAGATCGCTTGGGCCCAGAGGGTAAATGGTATAACTCTCTGCTTTCACTGAATTAGCCTCTTTATGGAACTGGCTAGGCGGGCGAAGACCGTACCAACAAAAGTATGGCCGTATCACAGCAACCAACTTACATTCGAAAGGTGACCGTAAATGACAACTGACGTAACTAAAGACTGGACACTAGAACAGTTTCTTGCCCGGGCTTATGACAAGCTGCGCTTCGCAGATACGGACCGACAGGGCCATGTAAACAACGCAGTATTTTCAACACTTATCGAAACCGGCCGAGTCGAACTAATTTATAATCCGCAGGCCCCTCTCGTCTCCCCCGGCAAATCCTTTGTGATTGCCAATCTCAGCCTTCAGTTGCGCACAGAAATTCATTGGCCAGGCACTGTAGATATTGGGACAGCCGTTGCGCGCATTGGCAACAGTTCCATGCAGTTATATCAGGGTCTTTTTCAGAACGGTATTTGCTGTGCAACGGCGGAAACGGTGATTGTTTGTGTTGACGACAGTACGCAAAAATCTACTCCGTTACCAGACTCCGCCCGACGTGCTCTGGCTCAGTATCAAGCTGCAGAAAGCAGTCATTCCGGTTAGGCTCAGATGGTTTAGAATACCGCCCGTTTCGCACTGTTGTTCGTTCGCCGGCAATTTCTAGAGCTCAAGCACTCAGGATTCACTGAAATGAAAGACTTCTCTGGTAATCTAGACAACCTCGATTGGCTTGAAGCCATTCGTTGGACGGCCGATGGCCTGGTTCCTGCTATCGCCCAAGATGCCGCCAACGGCGATATACTGATGATGGCCTGGATGAATCGGGAATCGCTGCGATTAACAGCCGAAGAAGGCCAGGCGGTTTACTGGTCTCGTTCACGGAGCAAACTGTGGCGCAAGGGTGAGTCTTCTGGGCATCAACAGGTCATTACGGATATTCGCCTCGATTGTGACGAGGATGTGATATTACTGAAGGTGGAGCAAAAAGGCGGCATAGCCTGCCACACCGGTCGGCGTAGCTGTTTTTATCGCTCCCTGAAAGACGGCCAGTGGGCTAGCGTTGACCCCGTTATTAAAGATCCGGATGCCATTTATGGCACCAAATGAGGAGTGTGTGCAGTGAGTGATGTTCTGGAAAACCTCACTCGGGTTCTGGAAGCCCGTAAATCAGCCGACCCGGAGAAATCCTACGTCGCCAGCCTTCATGCCAAAGGCTTGAACAAAATTCTGGAAAAGGTGGGTGAGGAGTGTACTGAGACGCTGCTGGCCGCCAAAGATGCCGAGCACTCGGGAGAAACTCGGGCGGTAGTCAGCGAAACAGCGGATCTCTGGTTTCACAGTTTGGTTATGCTCTCCAGCCTTGGGCTTAGCTCGAAGGATATTCTGGACGAGCTATCTAACCGGTTTGATCTTTCGGGGCTGGAAGAAAAGGCATCCCGTAGCGAGTGAGCTGGCAATACCCCTTACGGGGGTTTCCGCCAACCTGCTTGGGTGGCGTACAATACCAGCGAATAGAAACATCAAAAACGAGGACCCCGTAATGGGCATCAGTATCTGGCAACTTCTTATTGTACTGGGCATTGTGATTTTGTTGTTCGGAACCAAAAAACTGCGCAACATTGGCGGTGATCTTGGTGGCGCCATTCGTGGCTTCAAAAAATCCATGAGTGATAACGATAGCAAAACCGAAGACCCCGATTCTCTGGAAGGTGAAGCCGACGCACAGACCCAGCAGGCGACTGAAGAGAAGCCCAAGGAAAAATCCAATAGCTGAGACCCGGCAGAATGTTTGATATCGGCTTTCTTGAGCTGCTGATCTGCGGCGTTATCGCTCTGTTGGTGCTTGGCCCCGAACGGCTGCCTACGGCCGCCCGAGCGGCCGGGCGCTGGATTGGCGGTGCGCGCCGCATGGTCAGCCAGTTCACTTCGGAACTCGACCGCCAGCTAAAAGCCGATGAGCTCAGGAAAGAGCTACGCGAAGCCGGCGATGTGGGTTTGGAAGACGTGCAAAAAACCGTGCGTGGCGCTCTCGACGAGGCCAAGCAATACGAGCACATGATTATGTCGGACAAGCCAATCGGGAAAAAGGCTGCCGACAAGCAAGCGGTGGCAGATCAGAGCCCACAAAGTGATCCGAAAAAAGACCCCCAAGAGAACAAGACGGATCAGCCGGATACCACGCAAACACCGTCGGATAAGCCTTCATGAATGCAAAACCAGACGGTAACAGCACAGAGCACCAGAGTAATTCTTCCGCACAGCCGGAGATGCCTTTAGTTGAACACCTGCTGGAACTTCGCAACCGTTTGCTGAAAATGGTTCTGGCCGTCGTTATCTGTTTTGCGGCTATCTACCCCTTTGCCAACGAGCTGTACCTCTGGCTGTCCGAGCCTATTCGGTCACTGCTTCCGATTGGGCAGATGATGATCGCAACGGACATTACCTCGCCGTTTTTCGCGCCCCTGAAACTGGCACTGTTCTTATCGGTCTTTGTCGCTATCCCGGTTATTCTTTACCAGCTCTGGAGTTTTATAGCGCCGGGGCTTTATGCCCATGAAAAGCGCCTAGCGTTCCCGCTGCTGTTTACCTCCGTTCTTCTGTTCTATCTGGGCGCCGCGTTTGCGTACTACGTGGTGTTCCCCTTGGTGTTCGGCTTTTTTACGGCCATAGGCCCGGAAGGTATTGTTGAGCTGCCGGATATCAGCAGCTACCTGAATTTCGTGCTGAAGATGTTTTTTGCCTTCGGGATAGCCTTTGAGATTCCCATTGCCACCATTTTGCTGATCCTCAGTGGCGTAACAACACCGGCGGATCTCGCGGCTAAACGCCCCTACGTAGTGGTCGGCTGCTTCGTTATCGGCATGATGCTGACACCGCCAGACATTATCTCGCAGACGCTTCTGGCTGTACCCATGTGGATTTTGTTCGAGCTGGGCATTCTGTTTGGCCGGCTGGCAAAGCGTGAAGTAGCTGACCCAGACGCAGATGAGTCACCAGCTGAATGAATCTAGCCTTACTGTTCGATGAAGACTTTGTGGCACCTAATCGTGTGGTGCTGCGAGGCCGACGGCTAGAGCACATTAAATCTGTGCTTGGCACCTCCGTAGGGGATCAGCTGCCTGTTGGGCGAGTAAACGGCCTGATGGGGCTGGGAAACGTGGTTGAGCTCACCGATTCTGAGGTCGAACTGGTTGTTGTACTGGATCAGCAGCCACCGGCTCCGCTGCCTCTTACGCTTATTCTCGCCATGCCCAGACCTAAGATGTTCCGCCGCATTCTACAAACCAGCGCGACGATGGGCGTCAAGGATATCTGGCTGATCAACAGCTATAAGGTGGAAAAAAGCTTCTGGCAAACGCCTTTGCTTTCGGATGAAAACCTACGCGAAAACCTGACTCTTGGGCTTGAGCAGGCAAAAGATACGGGCATGCCACGCGTACACATCCGCAAGCTATTCAAACCCTTCGTGGAAGATGAGCTACCTGCCCTATTAAAAAACAAGCAAGCTCTGGTTGCCCACCCGGGAACCTCTACGGTCTGCCCTACTCACTTGAACCGCGCTGCAGCGCTTTGTATTGGCCCAGAAGGCGGTTTCACGCCCTACGAAGTGGGTAAACTGAAAGACGCTGGTTGCCAGAGCGTTCACTTGGGGCCACGCATTCTACGGGTCGAAACAGCCGTTCCAGTTCTTGTCAGCCGACTGTTTGATGCCTGCCTTTGATTTAAGAAGTCTCTGAATTAAGAAGCTTCTGATCTGGCTTCCCACATCCGAAGCAAAGGTGTAATCACCGCCACCAGCAACGCACCCGCCAGCAAGCCGATCAAGCCATTGGCCAACATGGGGATCAGTGTGGTCGACAGGCCGCCAAAATCCATAGCGAAGTGTTCGATGGCGTTATAAACCGGCGGTATCCCGTGCACCAAAATGCCACCACCTACCAGGAACATGGCAATGGTGCCCAGAATGGATAACGTCTTCATCATATAAGGCGCCAGCCACAGAATGCCCCGCCCTATTTTTTGCGCAAGTTTACTGTCCTGCTGGGTCAGGTACAGGCCGCCATCATCCAGCTTTACGATGCCCGCAACCAACCCGTAAACGCCGACTGTGATCATGACCGCGACCACCGACAGCACCGCAAACTGCATGCCTATGCCCGTACCCGCTACCACACCAAGGGTGATGGCGATAATCTCTGCAGAAAGAATGAAATCGGTTCGGATGGCACCTTTGATCTTGCGTTTTTCCAGCGTCTTCACGTCAACATCTGGCTGTTTCAGGGCTTCGCGCAGCTCATCTTTATGCTGTTCATCTTCCTTTGCGTGCAGGAATTTATGGGCCAGCTTTTCAGCCCCTTCAAAGCATAGATAAGCACCACCAAGCATCAACAACGGCGTGACCAGCCAGGGTACAAAAAAGCTGATTGCGACAGCGCCGGGTACCAGAATTGCCTTGTTAACCAGCGAGCCTTTCGCCACCGCCCAAACCACAGGCAATTCCCGCGCTGGCTTTACACCGGTGACCTGTTGCGCGTTCAGAGCAAGATCGTCACCCAGCACGCCTGCGGTTTTCTTGGTAGCCGCTTTCGTCATCAGCGAGACATCATCAAGGATCGTGGCTATGTCATCGATGAGGGCGAGTAAGTTTGCTCCTGCCATAACTGCAGATCCTGTTTGAGCGGGGTTATTTAGATAATAAGGCCCATCGCCTCTGCTGCGATACGATTTTTTACCGGGCCAAGCCCATCAAGCCAGCGCATACCCGTGTTTCTCAGCCACCTCAGTGGCAACTCATCACGGCCAAATAGCTGTTTGAAGCCTTCCATGGCTGCCATCATGGCCAGGTTCTCACCCTTGCGACGACGCTGATAGCGTGCCAGCACCAGTTCGTGAGCAGGGCTCAAACCGGTACTTCTGGCCTTGGACAACTCCTCCAACAAAACCCGCACATCGCCATACCCTAGGTTGGCGCCCTGGCCCGCAAGCGGGTGAATGGTATGAGCGGCATCGCCCACCAGAGCAAAACCAGGCGCGATATAGTCTTTTGCGTGGCGTTGGCGGAGCGGGAAAGCAAAGCGCTGGGAGACAGCCTCAACGGCACCGAGCTCTCGCTCGATCGCCCACTCAAGCTCAGCGGTAAAGGCTGCATCATCCAGCGCCATCAGGCGCCGGGCTTCTTCGATATCCTGTGACCAAACGATGGAACAAAAATTCTCATCGCCGCGTTCTGTCGCCAATGGCAAAAATGCCAGTGGCCCGGTTTGGGAGAACCGCTGCCAAGCTGTGTATCTGTGGCTTTGAGCGGTGCGCACGGTGCATACAATGGCTTGCTGGTCGTAATCCCACTCGCGGGTCGGTAACCCAACCCATTGGCGCATGCGGGAGTTGGCGCCATCGGCCGCGACCACAAGCCGGGCGCTCAATTTGCGACCATCCGCAAGCTCGATGCCACGCTGGCCACCATCCAACCGACAACCAGTTACCTGTACGCCATCAACCAATTCAACGGCACTGGTTTCCACAGCCTCAAACAGAGCCCTAACCAAACTGCGGTTCTCGACAATTGTTCCCAGGGCGCGGGCTTGCAATTCGGCGGCTTCAAAATGGATACGCCCGGTACCTTCGCCATCCCACACAGTCATGCCCTGGTAAGGACAATGGCGCCCAGCTACAACGTCCTTCCAAGCTCCTAGCGACTCCAGCAATTGCTGGCTGGCCATGGAAATCGCGCTAACCCTGGGTTCAAAATCCGATACGTCTTCAACAGGTGCCGGGGCTTGCAACAATGCGGCGCGTTCACCGCCTTCGACCAAGCCCGTTTTCCAACCCTGCTGAGATAGACCAAGTGCTAGTGCGGTGCCGGTCATGCCGCCGCCCACTACAAGGATGTCGAACTCTTTGGTATCACTCATTTCTTATCGCTCGCCGCTGGCCCATTGATAACAGCTCGGCGCCCGCCGGTACCCATGGCTTTGCGCGCAAACAGGCGCTTGGCTCCCGGCAACAAATCCAAACCTATCAGTCCGGCGTCCCGCACCGCTGCGATTGGCGCCAAGGATTGACCAAAAATACGGATCAGTGAGTCTGAAAACTGCACGGTTTGTTGCCAGTCTGGGCGGTGCAACTCGTGGTAGCGGCGCAGAATTTGAAAATCACCCGGTGGCCGACCTTGTTCAGCGGCCAGCCGGAACTGTTCCGCCAGCGTCATCAGGCCCCGCAAGGCCAAGTTGAAGCCCTGCCCTGCTACCGGATGCAACGCGTGCGCAGCGTTGCCCACGAGTGCTACGCCCGGCCTTATAGGTTCACCAACCGTGGTCAGTGTTAGCGGGTAATGGTTGCACTCGCCCATTCGGGTAAACCGACCCAGGCGCCAACCGAACCGTTCCTGAAGCCGCTGGCACTTATCGCTCTCAGACATGGCCAGAACGTCTGCAAGCTCATTATCGCTCAGCGTCCACACCAATGCAGATTGATGACCCGCGCGGGAGGGCGAGCCGTGAGGTAGCAGCGCCATGGGGCCAGCGTCGGTAAAACGCTCATACGCCACAAACTGATGGCTGTCGCTGGTCGTTATGTTGGCAATCAGGGCGTTCTGATTGTAGCCATGATGGCTGGCTTGAAAACCGAGTTTTTCCCGCAGCCCAGAACGGCCTCCATCTGCAACGATCAGGCATTGCGCCGTTACGGTGCTGGTGTCATCGCCGCTTTTCAGGGTGACGCTTACGCCTTGCTCAGACGGCGTCATGTCTACGACCTCAGCCGGCGCTTGCCATTGAGTGTTCGTTTGGAGCAACTCCCGCATCAGGCACAGCCCCATCCAACGGTTATCTACCACATAGCCCAGGGCTTGCTGCTCGTACTCTTTGGCATTCAGACGGGTGGCGCCGAAATGGCCCCGGTCGGACACGTGAATCTGTTGAATGGGCGTTGCATGTTCCGATAACCGCGACCACAGCCCGAGCTCTTCAAAAATCAGCCGCGAACCCCAAGCCAAGGCGGTGGAGCGAGCGTCATAGCTGGGCTGATAAGAATCAGGCAAGGCATCCGCAGACAGCGGGAACGCCTCAACCACGGTCACTCTCAGGTTTGGCGCAACTCTCGCAAGGGTCAGCGCCAGCGTCGCACCTGCCAACCCGCCGCCGGCAATGATCACATCGGTATCGGAGTTTTTCACAGGCTCATTCCGCCATCAGTGCTTCGATCTCTTCAATGGTTTTCGGCACGCCATTCGTCAGCACGCGGCAACCCTCTTTGGTGACCACTACGTCGTCTTCGATACGAATGCCGATACCCCGCCACTTTTCATCCACGTCGGTATTATTCGGTGAGATATACAAACCGGGCTCAACCGTAAGCGCCATGCCTGGCTCAAGCAGCCGCCACGCGTCGCCAACCTTATAGTCGCCTACATCGTGCACATCCAAGCCTAGCCAGTGGCCGGTGCGGTGCATAAAGAAGGGTTTGAAGGCTTCGCTGGCAATGGCGTCGTCTACCGTGCCTGACAAAATACCAAGATCGATCAACCCGCCAACCAGCACTTTCAACGCCGCCTGGTGCGGATGATCCCAGTGATTACCCGGTCGAACGGCTTCAATAGCTGCGTACTGAGCATCTAGCACCACCTGATAAACCGCCCGCTGTTCAGGGCTGAACGTGCCGCTAACCGGGAAGGTTCGAGTAATATCGGAGGCATAGCACTCCACCTCGCACCCTGCATCAATCAGCACTAGGTCGCCCTCTTTCAGGGGCGCTGAGTTCTCGATGTAATGCAAAATACAACCATTGGCGCCGCCGCCAACAATAGATGGATACGCCGTAGAACGGGATCCATGATCCATAAACGTATGGATCAGCTTAGCTTCAAGGTTGTATTCATTGCCGCCCTTTCGGGCCCGCTTCATAGCACGGCAGTGGGCTTCGGCGCTGATTTCGCCGGCCCGGGCCATGGCTTTTATCTCGCTGGCGCTTTTGTAAAGCCGAAGATCGTGCAGAAGGTGCTCCAGCGACACGAATTCACCCGGCGGGTGTGCTCCGCTTTTGACCTTGCTACGGATAACCTTAACCCAGTCCATTACTCGGGTATCGAAACCCTGATCTTTACCCAGTGGGTAATAGACCCGGCTGCGACCTTCGATCATGCCGGGCAGAATGTCGTCGACATCTACAACTGGGAAGGCATCATCCAAGCCGTAGCGCTCAATCGCGCCCTCGGGGCCTACCAAAAAGCCATCCCAGAGTTCTTTCTGGGGGTTTTTCTCTTTGCAAAACAGCACAGATTCACCGTGTTCACGGCCGGGAATCAGCGCCAGTACCGCTTCGGGTTCACCGAAGCCGGTCAGGTACTGAAAATCACTGTCTTGGCGAAATGGGTGCAGCACATCCCGGTTGCGAACACGCTCCGGCGCAGCCGGTATAATGGCAATACTGTCTGGCGCCATGCGTTCCATCAGCTTGCGACGGCGCTCGGCGAATTCCTTGACGGGTATAATAGATGACATACGTTCTCCCGCAGTGTGTGACATGATCAGTGCAATGTTTGCGTTTGTGACGCTGGCTTTTCCGGAGGATTGAATTCGGTAAATACAGCCAAAGCGCCCAGCCGGATGTATTCGACTATTTCCAGAAACTGCTGCTCGCCTTCGTCACCCGGATCCTGATCTTCAGATACCTGGCTGATGGCCACCATATCTTCCATTAACTCACGAATCTCTTGCGGCGCCTCGCCGAGGGACTCCCCAGCGGATAAGGCCATACCCTCAAGAAAACCGCGCACCCAGGCCACCAGTGCTTCCAAGCGTTGATCGATGGCATAGTCATCGTCAGGCAGCAGTGGATAAAACCCCATATCCTCTGACTTCAAAAACGCCAGCGCCCGCTCGTACGCTTCGTTCATGAAAACGGTCAGGCTTTCGCCTTCCCCAGCCGCACTTTCAGGCAGCCCCATGTGTTCACACACCATGAACAGCCACTCTGGTTCCTCTAAGCGGGCACCCGTAGCCATTCGGCCACAAAGAGCACCGTGCAGCTCGGAAGGATGGCTGAATGCTTTATGGGCCATAAAAACATTAGCCCAACGCTCGAATTCAGCGGCGTATGCCGCGTCGGCAGTGTCGGTTTCTGACATGAGCCAAGACAATCCTATGTTATAAAGTTAGGGCTGTATCTTATCATTCAGGCGCCCTCAAGACACTGCAGAGTGAACTTATGACACCCCTGTAAATTGACCGCTATGACGCACGCACTTATAGTTAGTCGCAATAACTTCAACCAATGCTGGGCACGTCATGGAACAGTCCGAAGTACAAGCATTAGCGGACAAGCTAGACAAGCTGATCGAACACTGCCAAAAACTGGAGCGGGACAACGCCACTGTGAGGCAGTTGCAGGATGACTGGAACCGGGAACGGTCCCAGCTTATGCAGAAAAATGATCTTGCCAAAAACAAGATCGAAGCCATGATCGGCCGCCTTCGGGCGCTGGAGCACCATTGATGTCTAAGCAATCTACTACTGTTGAGGTGAAAATTCTCGATAAGGACTACTTAGTCGCCTGCCCCGCAGAAGAGCAGGAGGCCCTGATTCGTGCGGCCCGACATCTCGATAGCAAAATGCGCGAAATACGCACCAGCGGCAAAGTGTTCGGAACTGAGCGTATCGCCGTAATGGCGGCACTGAACATGACCCATGAACTGCTCGAGCGGGACACCATGTCTGACGTCACCAGCACCCTGCTTAAAGCCATGGACAGCAAGCTAGAGAATGCTCTGGGAGAGCCTTCCAACCACTGAGTCCGGGGAGATTCCCTAATAGGTGTTGCAATCTGCCCCGGGTCTGACCCTATAATGAACCTACTTCCTGGGCTGTTCGCTGGTCGGATTCGTCCTCGAGCCGATGCGCTTTACCTAGGTGGCTACTCTAGGGCATTGTGAGCATGTCTCCGCGAGGGGAAAGCCTAATTTGTCACAGCGGCCACCGACCTTGAACTTTGGGTTCAAGGGCTACATCTGATAACGGCAGCTCGGGAAGCTTTATTTTGAGCCAGTTCATCGACTCACATCCTTCTGAATCCGATTTACCTCCAGTGCCTCGCCACGAACTCCGCAAACAACTGCGCCAGCGCAGACGTAAGTTATCGCCTCGCGAACAAGAACAGGCCTCTGCTTCTCTCGCTCTGAACCTGTTAAAAAATCCGGATTTACAGAGGGCTAGGCACATAGCCATCTACCTGCCCAACGATGGCGAGATTGACCCGCATCCGTACATGGCCATGGCTCATCGCAAAGGGGTTCATTTTTATCTGCCGGTGCTGCACCCGATTCACACGGGCAAGCTGGTTTTCAGTCCCTATTACGACGGCGTTGAACTGACCGCCAATCGCTTTGGCATCCCCGAACCTGCCTTCAGCAAAGGGCTCAGGCGACCGGCTTGGGCGCTGGACGCAGTGTTGTTCCCGCTGGTGGGGTTTGACGAAAATGGCGGGAGGCTGGGGATGGGAGGCGGCTTTTACGATCGAACGTTCGCGTTCAGTCGTTTGCGCCCGCGATTGGCGCCAAAGCTGATCGGCCTGGCTCACGAATTCCAGAAGGTGAAGACACTCCCCATTGAACCTTGGGACGTGCCACTGCACAGCGTGGTGACAGACAGGAAGGTTTACCGGGTAAAATAACGCAGAAAAGTGTTACCGATCTAGCTGAGCTCTGGTCATATAGGCGGAGTCTGCCGCAACGGAACTTTTCGTCACGGCAGCGGGCCGACTTCGTTTACAGGCTAAGAAGCCTTACCGTTACCTGCCCCTAGGAATAGCTGATAAGCCTCGTTTTCCGTCATGTTTTCATAGCGGAAACCCACCTTTTCAAGCATGGCTTCAAAGGCTTTTACTTCATCATCCTCTACCTGGGCACCCAGCAGCACACGGCTGTAGGCCGCTCCGTGATTGCGGTAGTGGAACATGGAGATATTCCAACGTGTTCCCAGAGACATAAGGAATTTCAGTAATGCGCCGGGGCGCTCAGGGAACTCAAACTGAAACACCTTCTCATTGGTAATCGTGGGCGCATGGCCGCCAACCATGTGGCGAATGTGCTGCTTGGCCATATCGCTGTCGGTCAGATCGAGAACGGAGTATCCGTTTTCACGGAGCTCGTGCACCAATTCGTCCCGACCCAGACCACCGGCCTGAACCTGAACGCCCACAAAAATCGTGGCCTGGCCGGCATCTGCATACCGATAGTTAAATTCGGTAATGCTGCGCTTGTGTAGGGCGTTGATAAACGTCTTGAAGGCCCCTGGCTTCTCGGGAATAGTGACCGCAAGGATAGCCTCGCGTTTCTCACCGATTTCGGTGCGCTCAGAAATGTATCGCAGGCGGTCAAAATTCATGTTGGCGCCACTCAGGGTGGCGACAAGGTTTTCATTTTCGATCTTTCCCCGCTCAATGTACTTCTTGATGCCAGCAACACCCAGTGCGCCCGCAGGTTCAGAGATTGAACGCGTATCTTCAAAGATATCCTTGATGGCCGCGCAGATTTCATCGGTAGAAACGGTTATCACTTCATCTACGTGGTCTTTGCAGATCTCCCAAGGATATTTCCCGATCTGCTTTACCGCTACACCGTCCGCAAACAGCCCGACTTCATCCAAAATCACTCGCTTGCCTGCCTTCATAGCAGCTTGCAGGCAATTAGAGTCATCCGGCTCGACACCGATCACCTTGATCTCAGGGCGCAAGTATTTTATGTAGGCAGCCATACCTGCAATCAGGCCCCCACCGCCCACACAGATAAACACCGCGTGAATCGGCTTACTGAATTGCGACAACACTTCCATGGCAACGGTGCCCTGCCCAGCGATAACATCGGGGTCATCGTAAGGCGGTATATAGGTATAGCCGTGCTTCTCGATCAATTCATGGGCGTGCGTTGCGGCTTCATCAAAAGCATCGCCCTTCAGAACAACCCGCGCGCCATGATCCCGCACCGAACGCACTTTGATTTCTGGCGTGGTTTGCGGCATCACAATAACGGCTTTGATACCCAGCTTCTTCGCTGCCAGCGCAACACCCTGCGCATGATTACCTGCAGAGGCACAAATAACCCCCTTGGATCTCTGCTCTTCCGACAACTGAACAATCCGGTTGTACGCGCCGCGAATCTTGAAAGAAAACACCGGCTGAAGGTCTTCCCGCTTAAGCATAATATTGTTGCCAAAGCGCTTGGACAGGCTGCGGGCTTCAGTAAGGGGTGTTTCGATGGCCACGTCATAGACGCGCGCATCGAGAATCTTCTTGATGTAGCGTTGCGGCATGTTGGTTCCAGTTGCTGGTGGATGATTGGGAAAACCTACAGTGTAGAAAGTTTGCACGGCAGCCGTCTATAAGCAGACCGCCCTTAAGCGCTATAATGAGCCTGAACCCATAAGAATTGCAGCCGGAGTGCCCAATGACCCAGGACGAACTCAAGAAAGCCGTTGCCAAAGCCGCAGTAGACTACATAGCGCCGCGCCTGGAGCGCGACAGCATTATTGGCGTTGGCACGGGAAGCACGGCCAACTTCTTTATCGATATGCTCGCGGAGCTGAAAACTGAGTTCGACGGTGCTGTAGCCAGCTCAGAAGCCACAGCAGAGCGTCTGAAAAGCCACGGCATTCCCGTTTACGATCTGAACAGTGTGGGTGAACTGGAGTTCTACGTGGATGGCGCGGACGAAACCAACGAACGCCTTGAACTCATCAAAGGCGGTGGCGGCGCACTTACTCGTGAGAAGATCATTGCGGGGGTCGCAAAGACCTTTATCTGCATTGCCGACGGATCCAAAAAGGTCGGCATACTCGGCGACTTCCCCTTGCCGGTAGAAGTTATCCCCATGGCACGGAGCCATGTTGGCCGTGAAATCGTCAAACTGGGCGGAGACCCTGTGTACCGCGACGGATTCACAACCGATAACGGCAACATTATTCTGGATATCTACAACATGGATATTTCTCGCCCGATCCAGGTCGAGGAAAGACTGAACAACATTGTGGGCGCTGTTACCAATGGGCTCTTCGCCCGCCGCCCTGCCGACCTACTGTTGCTCGGTACGAGCGCTGGGATTGAGAGCATTCCCCGCAAAGGCATCTGACCAAGGCAGCAACGCAACCAAGCGCTTGCTTGGTAGATGAAATTACGCGACACTGCCTCATATTCTTCTCGAATAGAGGTTTTTATCGTGTCCGATTATTTCAACGATACGCACAATCAAGTGCGCATGACTGCCCGAAAATTCATCACAACTCACGTTCTTCCCCATATTGATGAATGGGAAGAAGCCGGTGAGTTTCCTCGTGAAATTTTCAAAAAGGCAGGCGATGCCGGCCTGCTCGCCGCCGGCTTCCCAGAAGTGCTGGGAGGCATGGGTGAAGGCGACGTTTTTCTAAAAGTCGCTATTTCAGAAGAATTTATGCGCTCTACCTCCGGCGGCTTTGTTGCCAGCCTGGGCTCCCTAGATATTGGCTTACCGCCCGTTGCAAAATGGGCAAAGAAAGAGATCCGCGAACAGATTGTGCCATCGGTACTGAGTGGTGAGAAAATCTCCGCACTGGCCATCACCGAACCCGGCGGCGGCTCCGACGTGGCCAGCCTGAAAACCCGTGCGGTGAAAGACGGTGATCATTACATTGTGAATGGCAGCAAAACCTTCATTACCAGTGGCACCCGTGCGGATCACTACACGGTTGCTGTGCGCACAGGTGGTGAAGGCCACGGCGGTATCAGCCTGCTGCTAGTCGACCGCGACATGCCGGGATTCTCTAACGGTACAAAGCTGCGGAAAATGGGCTGGTGGGCCAGCGACACGGCAGAGCTCTTCTTCGAAGACTGCCGAGTACCGGCTGATCGCCTGATCGGCGCAGAGAACGCAGGCTTTATTGCCATCATGAGCAACTTCCTGTCAGAGCGGCTGATGCTGGCAATCATGGCCTACATGACCGCTCAGATGGCCTATGAAGCTGCCCTGGAATACACCAAACAGCGCAATGCCTTCGGCCGCAGCATTGCCGGCTTTCAGGTAACTCGCCACAAGCTGGTAGACATGGCAACCCAGATCGACATCGCCCGGGAGTACACCTACCGTTGTGCGGATCTTATGCAAAAAGGTAAGAATCCGATCAAACAGGTAGCCATGGCCAAGAACTTCTCCGTGGAAGTCTGTGAGAACGTCACTCGCGAGGCTGTGCAACTTTTCGGCGGCATGGGTTACATGCGCGAATCTGTGGTTGATCGCTTGTACCGGGATGCAAAGATTCTATCAATTGGCGGTGGCACCACCGAGATCATGAAGGAACTTATTGCCAAGCAGATCAAGCTTTAATAGAGCTCAGAACGGATTGCGGCGCACCCTGCAATCCGTTTTCCCGCCCGACACTACCAACGTTTAGTTTCGAACTGCGAGAGAGTTACGTATAATTGCGCGCACAAATTTTAACCGCAGTAAAACGCACACTCGAGACCTACCAGGAAGGATCGCACATGCAATTCGACAACATCCCCGCAGGCAAGAACCCGCCTGAAGACATCTACGTTGCCATTGAAATTCCGGCCTTCAGCTCCCCCGTCAAGTATGAACTGGACAAAGACATGGGCGCGCTATTGGTAGACCGGTTTATGGCCACCCCCATGTTCTATCCGGCAAACTACGGGTTTATCCCCCACACTCTGGCGGACGACGGCGACCCGATTGACGTGCTTGTGGTTACCCCTCATCCGGTTGAACATGGCTCGATTATCCGCTGCCGGCCGGTGGGTGTTCTGAACATGGAAGATGAAGCCGGTGGTGACGCCAAGCTGCTTGCCGTGCCGCACAGCAAGCTGACCAGCATCTACGATGACGTTAAAGAGCTCGAAGATCTGCCAGAATTGCTGCGTGCACAGATCAAGCACTTTTTTGAAAACTACAAGACGCTTGAGCCAGGCAAGTGGGTCAAGGTGCAAGGCTGGGGCAGCGCTGCCGACGCCAAGCAAGCCATTGTTGATTCGATCAAGGCCTATACCAACTAATTTGCCCGATCGAATACAAAAAACCGGGCCTTGCAGCGCGGTTTTTTATGTCTCCAGAAACTCCCTCAGCCCCTAGATAGCAAATCCCGCATATCGCTGATCGCCGCATTGGCACGGGATAGATAGGCCGCCATAGTCAGCGAATGGTTCGCCAGCACACCAAATCCACTACCGTTCAGGATAACCGGGCTCCACATGTCACCCTGGGCTCCTTCAAGCTCAATGATGACCTGCTTGACGCTGGAAATGGCATTCTTGTCCCGAAGCACCTTGCGGAAATCCACCTCAATCGCGCGGAAGATGTGCAGCAATGCCCAGGAGCTGCCCCGGGCTTCGTAGAACACATCGTCAATCTTGGCCCACTCGGTTTTTATATCGCCGCCGCCCGTCTCTTCGGTCAACGGGTTGTCGGAATCAACGTTAGCCACCGCTTCTGATACCGATGCTTTGCCAACACTCTCACCAAGGGTGCGCGAAAGGCTGCCCAGGCGAGTCTCCAGATCACCCAGCCAGTTATTGAGGTTGTCGGCTCTGGCAAAGAACTGGGCGTAGGCCTGCTCTGGGCTGGAAAGGCGATCGAGGTAACGCTTCAGTGCAGTAATGCCCCGGCGGTACTCCGCCTCTGTCGATGGAATGGCCCAGCTTGCGCTGTCAAAGTGGAATTGTGGCTCGGCAATGATCAGATCCGGATCTTCTGCAGACTGGCTCTGGGAGCGGCTGATATCCCTGCGCATAGCGCGAGACAGGTCGCGTAACTGCACCAGCACTCCGTATTCCCAGTTAGGTACGTTATCCAGCCACAGGCCCGGCGGGAAAATATCGTTGGTGATATAACCACCCGGCTTATCCAGAAGGGTTTCGGCTATGCGGATCATCGTTACGGTTGTCGCAAAGCCCGTTATGGGCTCCCTTTGCATATCATTGGCGACCGCCCGGGTATGCTCGCGCACCGAGAAGGACTCCGGCTCACTGCTCCAGTACATCCCCATCACCACTGCCACCAACAGATATACCAGCAGAACAACAACCACAAATTTGCCGATCACGCCTTTGTTGCCGGCATAATCCTGAGTGTTGTCCTTTTTGTCTCTGAAATACTGTCTGATTTTGCCTGGCATATTACGTTAAGCCCCTTGTCTGTTAATTGACTGTGCAAACGGTCTGTATGGATCCTAACCTATGGCGCCTTCTATATACACACCGCAGAATTCACAAACAATTACACAGCGCAACCTACGCCGACAACTCAAAACACTATAGACTCCAAAAACAAATTAAGGTTGGGTAAATCGTCCACGCCGTAAAGGGCGGCCCATAATGAATAAAAGACAGGCCAGAGCACAATGAGCGACGCAAGCCAGAAAGAAAAACTCAGGCAGCACTTTGCCCGCCGCGTAACAACCCAAGCACGGATTGTTCTGGATACTTGGCAGAAAATTCACAGCAGCAGCGATTCGTTCACCGCGCACCGCGAAGAGCTTTTGGCGGCATCCGACAAGCTGGTTCGCTACGCACAAAGATTCGAGATGGAAGCCCATGCTGAGGCAGGCAGCACTATTCTCGAACTTATCCGCGACTGGCCGGCCAACTCCCCCCTAGACGACACCACCGAACGGCAGCTTCAGTCCGCTATTGATGCACTTGCGCGCAGTACTCTGCGCCGAACCGACCAAAGCAACACCGAAGCACCACATCAGTTTAGGCGCACCCCCGTTTATATCGCACTCGCAAACGCAGAGATGGCGAACCGGCTCATCCGCCAGCTTGAGTTTTTCGGGTTCCGCGCCTCAGCTTTCAGCTCTGCCGAAGAGCTTGCCGAAGCCTGCGCTCTGCATAAGCCTGAGACCATCTTGATGGATGTGAATTTCGGGGGCGACCAGCACGCAGGTATCGCGACCATCGAGCACTTGCAAGAAAGGCACGACACGCCTGTTCCGATTATCTTTATGAGCGATGAAGACGGCTCCATCCAGACCCGTCTTCGCGCTTCTCGGTGCGGCGGCGAAGAGTTTTTCTACCCGGCTGTTGATCCAGGGCAGCTTATCGAAAAAATAGAAACCTATACCCACGGAAACACCGTTGAGCCTTACCGGGTACTTGTACTGGATGACTCCCGGGCCCAAGCAAAATTTATGGAAACGGTTCTGAAAAAGGCGGGCATGACCGCACACGTCATCACCGACCCCATGGAAATCATCAACGCACTGGACATGTTTTCCCCCGAAATCATTATTCTCGACATGTATATGCCGGGCTGCACCGGCATGGAGATCGCTCGGGTAATCCGCCAGCAGGATCGATTCCACAGCGTGCCGATCATTTATCTTTCGGCGGAAGATGATGTCACCAAACAACTCCACGCTATGAGCCTAGGTGGCGATGACTTTTTGACCAAACCCATCGACCCTAAGCACCTGGTTGCGACACTCCACAACCGGGGCCGGCGTGCGCGCTCCCTGTTGGCGCTGATGATCCGTGACAGCCTCACAGGGCTGTACAACCACACCCACACACTGCACCTGCTAGATCAGGAAATCGTTAAGGCCCGGCAAAAAAATCAACCCCTGTGCTTTGCGATGATTGATATAGACTATTTCAAGAAGGTAAACGATACCTTCGGCCACCCTATTGGCGACCGCGTTCTTCGCAGCCTCTCGATGTTTCTCAAACAGCGCCTGCGCAAAACCGATCACATAGGTCGCTACGGCGGCGAAGAGTTTGCCGTTATTCTTCCCAACACTCGGCCCAGCGATGCACGCAATGTTCTCAACGAAATCCGCGGGCGCTTCTCGGAACTTCAGCAACCCGCGGGCGATAGGGAATTCAACGTTACCTTTAGCTGCGGCGTGGCCTCTTGGGATAACGATTCATCCCAGACTCTGTGTGAGAACGCTGATCGGGCACTTTACGTCTCGAAGGAGCAAGGCCGCAACTGCGTCACACTTGCCGGCAACTGACCACCAGAGATAACCAACCGGGCAGCCCCCTCAGTTGCCCGTATGAAACCATCGTCGTATAGAAGTCACCCCCACCGTTCACGACAATGATTACTCTCAGCGGAAAGATCTCGTTTCTATTCCCTTGGCCTTTTGTTGCTACCAGTGGACAACAGATAACATTGTCAAAAAGTGTTGATCTGAGGAAAAAAAGCACACACCATGGGTGGAACATGCCGTTATTTTCGGCGATCCTGTTATTAAAGTGACAAAGGCAGACGCAACCATGTCTACAATTCTCGTGCTTCATGGCCCCAACCTGAACATGCTCGGAACTCGCGAGCCAGAGGTTTATGGCCACGAGACGCTGGCAGATATTGATGAACGGTTGCGGGAGAAAGCAGCAGAACACAGCCATCATCTGCTGCATCTGCAGTCGAACGCGGAATATGAACTGATTGATCGGATTCACGAAGCCCGGGCTGAAGGTGTGGATTTCATCATCATTAACCCTGCAGCCTTTACGCACACCAGTGTTGCCTTGCGTGACGCCATACTGGCTTCAGAAATTCCGTTTATAGAAGTGCATCTTTCCAATGTGCATGCGCGGGAAACTTTCCGCCATCACTCGTATTTTTCTGATATCGCCGAAGGCGTTATCTGCGGATTAGGCAGCCAGGGGTACGAACTCGCACTCCAGGCTGCCATACAACGAATTCACCGATAGACCTGACAATACGGGACGGGATTGACTATGGATATTCGCAAAGTTAAGAAACTGATCGAACTGCTCGAGGAGTCTGACGTCGAAGAACTTGAGATTCACGAGGGAGACGACTCTGTGCGCATCTCCCGCCGTCGTGAACAAACTGCCGGCGCCCCATATATCAGCCACTATGCTCCACCGCCTATGCATCAATCCGCCCAGGCACCGGAAACGCCGGGCCCTGTTCAGGAAGACAGCACACAACAGGCCATCCAGAAAGGGCATGCCTTGCGCTCCCCTATGGTCGGAACGTTTTATGAGGCCCCATCGCCCACGGCGGACGTTTTCGTAAAAATTGGCCAATCCGTTAAAGCTGGCGAGGTTGTCTGCATTGTAGAAGCCATGAAGATGATGAACCAGATTGAGGCCGACAAGAGCGGTACGGTCACAGAAATTCTGGCTGAGAACGGTCAGCCCGTGGAGTTTGACCAGCCGCTGTTAATCATTTCCTGAACCCGGTGATAGCTACTCATGGCCATGTTAGAAAAAGTTCTGATCGCAAACCGAGGTGAGATAGCCCTTCGGATTCTGCGTGCATGCAAAGAGCTCGGCATCAAAACCGTAGCCGTTCACTCACAGGTCGACCGCGATCTGATGCACGTGCGTTTGGCTGACGAATCCGTATGTATCGGGCCGAACAGCGCCCTGGAAAGTTACCTCAACATTCCGGCGATTATCAGCGCTGCAGAAGTAACGGATTCCGTTGGCATACACCCGGGTTACGGCTTCCTTGCCGAGAACGCCGATTTTGCCGAACAGGTCGAGAAAAGCGGCTTCCGCTTTATCGGCCCAAGAGCCGAGACCATTCGCCTGATGGGCAACAAAGTTTCTGCTATTAACGCCATGATTCGCGCCGGCGTTCCTACCGTGCCTGGCTCAGATGGCCCGCTTACCGATGACGACGAGAGTACCCTGAAGATAGCCCGCAAAATAGGCTACCCGGTGATGATCAAGGCAGCGTCGGGCGGCGGCGGTCGTGGCATGCAGGTGGTTCATTCCGAAGCCTCACTGCTCAAAAGCGTCCAAATTACCCAGAGCGAAGCCCGGAATGCGTTTGGCGACCCTACCGTTTACCTGGAAAAATTCCTGGAAACCCCGCGCCACGTAGAGATTCAAATACTGGCCGACATGCACGGCAACTGCATCCATCTGGGTGATCGTGATTGCTCCATGCAGCGTCGCAATCAGAAGGTCATCGAGGAAGCGCCTGCACCGAATATCGACCCAGAAGCCCGCGAGCGTACTCTCAAAGCCTGTGTGGATGCCTGTAAGGAAATTGGCTACGTGGGTGCCGGCACTTTTGAGTTCCTGTATCAAGACGGCGAGTTCTTTTTCATTGAGATGAACACGCGCGTGCAGGTAGAGCACCCGGTTTCTGAGATGGTTACCGGTGTGGATATCGTGCGCGAGCAGCTGCGCATTGCCAGTGGGCTTCCGCTGCAATACACACAAGACGAAATCCATATTACGGGCCATGCAATGGAGTGCCGCATTAACGCGGAAGACCCGGCTACCTTTGTGCCCAGCCCCGGTAAAGTGACGCACTTTCACGCGCCAGGCGGCAACGGTGTGCGGGTAGACTCACACCTGTACAGTGGCTATACGGTACCTCCGTTTTATGACTCCTTGATTGCAAAACTGATCACTTGGGGCGACGATCGCCAGGTTGCCCGCCGACGCATGAAAATCGCTTTGGACGAGCTGCTGATTGAAGGAATTAAAACCAATCAACCTCTGCACCGTAAACTGGTGCGCGACGGCGGCTTTAAAACGGTAGACTTCACCATTCATTACCTTGAGAAGCTGATGCGGGACTAACATTCTGCATCGCAATGCAGGAAAATCTATGCCCTGGATACAACTTCAGATCCCAGCTGATCCCGATACCGCGGATCAGCTTGAGGATCTGCTTATGGAGATGGGCGCAGAAGCTGTCTCCATGGAAGATGCTGCAGACCAGCCGCTCTATGAGCCCGACCCTGGCACCACACCCTTGTGGAGCCAGACTACCGTTACCGGGCTGTTTCAGTCAGACCGGGATATTGATCAATTGTGTAGCGATGTGCGCAACGCCTGGCACCAGCAAACTCAGCAATCCCTCACAGACATAGACGTAACTCTGGTTGAAGACAAAGACTGGGAGCGGGCCTGGATGGATGATTTTCATCCGCTGCAGTTCGGCGAGCGCCTGTGGATAGTGCCCAGCTGGGCTGACGCACCCGATCCGGATGCGGCGAACTTGATGCTCGACCCAGGCTTGGCATTTGGAACCGGCACCCACGCCACCACCGCTTTGTGTCTGGAATGGCTAGACGGAAAGGATGTTACTGGCAAGCAAGTTACCGACTACGGTTGCGGCTCCGGAATCCTCGGCCTGGCGGCTCTGTTACTGGGTGCATATCATGTGGTTGGCGTAGACACCGACCCCCAGGCATTGGAAGCCAGCCGCGAAAATGCCCGCCGTAATGGCGTAGATCCGGCTAGGCTCGATCTCTACCTGCCCAAAGACGAACCCGACACCAAAACGGATGTGATGCTGGCGAACATTCTCGCACAGCCACTGATTGGTTTAGCACCGCACCTAGCAGCACTGACAAAGCTAGGAGGCGACCTTGTGCTTTCAGGTATTTTGTCTAACCAAGCTCGCGAGGTGATGGTCGCCTATGAACCTTGGTTTATTATGGACGAGCCGGAACAACGTGAAGAATGGATACGCCTCACAGGCCGGCGCAACGACAGATGACGAAGACTGTTTTAACAACTAAACTGCGGGACTCGTAGTTCAGTCGCTTTCAGGAACGAAGCATGACCCAGAGTAGTCTGCAGACTCAGTGCCCCAAATGTCATACCCGCTTCCGGGTTACCGGTGAGCAGCTTGGCATTGCCAAGGGCAAAGTACGCTGCGGTCACTGCAGGGATGTCTTCAACGCGGTCGAACACCAAGTAACAACGGGTGCCGGCGACGCGCTGAAAACACCCGCCCACACGGCCAGCAAAACGCCACCGCAGAGCGCGCTCCCCGAGAGCCCCGCTACCAGCAGCTTTACCAGCGACACCACGGAAGACGAATTCCTTTTTGCGGATAACCCCGAAGAAGACGCTGAAGAAGACCGTTATGCTGGCACAAAACTGACGTTCTCGGACAACGAGTTGAGCGACAGTTTTCGGAGCTTCGATGACAGAGATCACTCCACACGAGACGAGATCGATGAAGATGCCGAAGTTGTCGATGAGAGCTGGGCCGAAGCGATTCTCTGGGAGGATAATTCCGCCGCGAAAACCGCGCCAGAGGCCGAGCCAGAACCCCCACAAGAACCTGAACCTGAACCCGAAAACTCCACCGCGGACATAGCCGAAGATAGCTCCTTGGAGCACCCAAAAGAAGACACGTCGGACTTTTACGTTGACCCACAACCCGACCCGGCGCTTGAGTCTTTTGCCAGCGAACAGGAATCCTTCTCAACGAGCGCACCGTTTGGAGATCTTAGGCACGACCCGGTATCCGTGGGCGGCAACAACAAAAGCTGGTTACGCACAATTGTCTGGTCGGTCATTGTGTTGGGGTTACTAGGTGTTCTAGTTGCGCAAGTAACCTGGTTCCAGTTCGATCGGCTGTCAGCGATTCCAGAACTACGTCCGTTTTACGAAAAAGGCTGCGAACTGGCAGGCTGCAAATTAAAACCTCTGATTAACGTTGACGCCATCCAGAGCCGTAAGCTCGTGGTTCGTACCAACCCAGAAAACCGCAGCCAGTTGGTCGTAGATGCAGTCATTATTAATCGGGCAGATTTTCAGCAACCCTTCCCAGCCATTGCGCTGACCTTCTCAAATCTAAATGGGGACATAGTTGCTCAGAGCGTTTTCACGCCGTCGGATTACCTTGCCGGCGAGGCCGATAAGCTCGACATCATGCCTGTGGAAACACCGGTTCGCATTGCCATAAGCATCCGCGACCCGGGCCGTGACGCCGTTAATTACAACATCATCTTCCGACCCTACATGCCGTAAAACTGTCTGCCGGCGACCACCCGGCACACAGGCCAACCCCCACTTCGTAGAACAAAAGTCAACCAAAAAGAGCGAAAAATAATCAGTTTTTTCGCCCCTCTGCCCCTTCAATCACAGTGCCCCCGGCGGTATCATTAGCGCCCTTCGGAACCGGCATCGGTTATTTATTAAACAACCGCTCCGCTCCGACCTTTGCTTAATCTGCTGTGATACGGGTTCAAACCATGCTGCCAACGGCAAAAATCGGGCCGTACACCCTGCCCAATCCGCTGATTGTTGCACCCATGGCAGGTGTAACAGACCGCCCTTTTCGGCTGCTCTGCCGCAAAATGGGTGCGGGCCTGGCAGTCTCGGAAATGGTGATAGCAGACAGCAAGCTCTGGCATACGCGCAAATCCAGAACCCGTATGGACCATGCCGGGGAGCCAGAACCAAGATCCGTACAGATCGCCGGCGGTGACCCGGAAATGCTGGCCAACGCGGCCCGGCTCAACGCCGAATCTGGTGCCCAGATTATCGACATCAACATGGGTTGTCCGGCGAAAAAAGTGTGCAACAAAGCGGCTGGTTCAGCGCTGATGAAAGATGAAAACCTAGTTTGGGACATACTGAAAGCCGTGGTTAGTGCCGTTGATATCCCCGTTACGCTGAAAATGCGCACCGGCTGGGATCAGGACAATCGCAACGCACTGGCCATTGCGCGTATGGCCGAAGACAGCGGCATTCAGGCACTGGCGATCCATGGCCGCACCCGCGCTGACAAGTACAATGGCGATGCAGAGTACGACACCATTGCACAAGTCAAAGCCAGCGTTGGCATCCCGGTTTTCGCCAATGGCGACATCACATCGCCGGAGAAGGCCCGCAGGATCCTGGAGTATACCGGCGCAGATGGTCTGCTCATTGGCCGTGCAGCACAGGGCAGCCCCTGGATTTTTCGGGAAATTCTGCATTTTCTTGAAACCGGCGAGCACCTGCCGGCGCCGCCACTGAACGAAGTAGAACAGATTTTAAGCGAACACTTAGCCGCCCTGCACAGCTTTTACGGAGAGCCCATGGGCGTGCGTATTGCCAGAAAACATGTGGGCTGGTATTTGCAATCCCACGACCCCGGCAAACAGTTCCGTAATCGCTTCAATGCGCTCAATGATGCGCTGGAGCAGAAAGACAGTATCCAACAGTATTTTTCAGGCTTACGAAATGGAGAGGTATTCGCAGCATGACCGCTGAAACTTTGGCAAACAACACGTTGAACGCCCCGGCCAACGATGATATTCACCAGCTACAAACGGTGAACAGCAGCGGCACCACCGTTACCCTGCGCGATAACGTTGAGGTTGCCCTGAAAAACTACATCGCTCAGCTTGATGGCGCACCCGTTACTGAGGTGTACCAACTGGTGCTCTCTGAAGTGGAAGCACCGCTGCTTGAGCAGGTAATGAAGTACACCCGCAACAACCAGACCAAAGCATCCACCATGCTCGGCCTGAACCGCGGAACCCTGCGCAAGAAGCTGAAGCAGTACGGCCTGCTATAATCGAGACACCCTGACTTGAAGAGGGCCTCCCGGATACCCTTCGCGAGGCCCTTGTTCGTTCACCCCAAGTGAAGAATGTGACCCCATGGCAAACCAGGCTAATACCCCCGTCCGTCGCGCACTGATCAGTGTTAGTGATAAATCCGGCATCGTCGAGTTTGGGCGCGCCCTTACCGACCGCGGTATCGAACTGCTCTCCACCGGAGGCACCTTTCGCCTTCTGACGGAAAACAGCGTTCCTGTTACCGAAGTCTCTGAATACACCGGGTTTCCGGAAATGATGGACGGCCGGGTAAAAACCCTGCATCCAAAAATCCATGGCGGCATTTTGGGCCGCCGGGGCACAGACGATGCCATTATGGGTGAACACGGCATTGATCCGATTGATATGGTTGTGGTGAACCTTTATCCCTTTGAATCGACAGTAGCCAACCCCGACTGCAACCTTGCCACTGCCATCGAGAACATCGATATTGGCGGCCCCACCATGGTTCGCGCCGCGGCCAAGAACCACAACGACGTGGCCATTGTGGTAAACGCCTCGGATTACAGCCGGGTTCTGAAAGAGTTGGATGACAACGATAGCCAGCTGACCCACAGCACTCGCTTCGATTTGGCAGTAAAGGCTTTCGAGCATACTGCAGGCTACGACGGTGCCATTGCCAACTACTTGGGCGGCCGCACAGCGGATAACAACAACGCCGATTTCCCCCGCACCTTCAACAGCCAGTACGTCAAGGTGCAGGACATGCGTTACGGCGAGAACCCGCATCAGCGTGCGGCGTTTTACGCAGAGCGCAATCCGAAAGAAGCCTGTGTTGCCACGGCAAAACAGCTTCAGGGCAAAGAGCTATCCTACAACAACGTGGCAGATACCGACGCGGCTCTGGAATGCGTGAAGCCGTTTGCAGATCCGGCCTGCGTTATCGTCAAACACGCGAACCCCTGCGGCGTAGCGATCGGTGCCGATATCCTCCAAGCCTACGAGCTGGCTTTCGCAACCGACCCCACCTCTTCGTTCGGCGGCATTATTGCCTTCAACCGCGAGCTGGACGCAGCAACGGCCAAGGCCATTATTGAGCGCCAGTTTGTGGAAGTGATTATTGCGCCCACCATCGCCCCAGAAGCGGTCGAACTGGTCAGTGCTAAAAAGAACGTGCGCCTGCTGGCCTGCGGCGACTTGGTTGGTGAGCGCGCCCAGACCATGGACTACAAGCGCGTAACTGGCGGCCTTCTGGTTCAGGATCGCGATTTGGGCATGGTGGCTATGGCCGACGTAAAAGTCGTGACTACTCGCCAGCCAACCGAACATGAGCTGAACGATTTGCTATTTGCCTGGGAAGTGGCGAAATACGTTAAATCCAACGCCATTGTTTACGCCAGATCAGGCCGCACAATCGGTGTCGGTGCAGGCCAGATGAGCCGCGTTTACAGCGCCCGAATCGCCGGCATCAAAGCCGCCGACGAAGGCCTGGAAGTAAAAGGTTCTGTGATGGCCTCTGATGCCTTCTTCCCATTCCGGGATGGCATTGATGCTGCGGCTGAAGCGGGCATTACCGCGGTTATCCAGCCAGGTGGTTCCATGCGCGATCAGGAAGTTATCGATGCCGCCAACGAACACGGCATAGCCATGGTGTTTACCGGCATGCGCCATTTCCGGCACTGATAGAACTCTTTATAAAAGTACAGGGCAACAAGATATGAATATTCTGGTAATCGGCAACGGCGGACGTGAACACGCACTGGCCTGGAAAGCGGCCCAGTCTCCGGGTGCCGATACGGTTTATGTGGCACCTGGCAACGCGGGTACCGCCCGCGAGCCAGGTGTAGAAAACGTCGATATAGACGTGTTGGACCTTGAAGGCCTGGCTACCTTTGCCGCCAATAACAAGGTTGGCCTTACCATCGTAGGCCCAGAAGCGCCTTTAGTAGCTGGCATTGTGGATCTCTTTGAAGAGCGTGGCCTGCGCGTCTTCGGCCCAAGCGCCGGCGCAGCGCAACTGGAAGGCTCCAAAGCATTCACCAAGGATTTCTTGGCCCGCCAGAAAATCCCCTCTGCGGACTACGGCAACTTCACAGACTTAGACGAAGCCTTGGCTTATGTCCGCAAACAGGGCGCGCCGATTGTCGTCAAGGCAGACGGCCTTGCCGCTGGCAAAGGCGTCATTGTTGCCATGACCCTTGAGGAAGCAGAAAACGCCATTCGCGACATGCTGGCAGGTAACGCTTTTGGCGACGCCGGCAACCGCGTGGTTGTTGAAGAATTCCTCGACGGCGAAGAAGCCAGCTTTATTGTGATGGTAGATGGCGACCATGTTCTGCCTATGGCCACCTCTCAGGATCATAAGCGCGTTGGCGACGGTGATACCGGCCCCAACACCGGCGGCATGGGAGCCTACTCTCCTGCCCCTGTGGTGACTGCTGAAGTGCATCAACGCATCATGGATGAGATCATCTACCCGACCGTTCGCGGTATGGCAGCAGAAGGTCTGCCATACAAAGGCTTCCTTTACGCTGGCTTGATGATTGACCCCTCTGGTGCTTCCAAGGTCATCGAATTTAACTGCCGCTTTGGCGATCCGGAAACTCAGCCCATTCTGTTGCGAATGAAATCAGACATTGTTGAGCTCTGTCAGGCTGCGATTGACGGCAAGCTGGATCAGTGCAGTTCTGACTGGGACGAACGCGCCGCCGTTGGCATTGTGCTGGCTGCAGGTGGTTATCCCGGCAGCTACAAAAAAGGCGATGTCATTTCTGGCCTACCGGAAATGGACACAGCAGGCGAGAAGGCATTCCACGCGGGTACCACACTTGCCGACGGCCAGGTGGTTACCAGTGGCGGGCGTGTACTTTGCGCAACCGCGCTGGGCAACACCGTAACCGAAGCCCAGCAGCGGGCTTACACACTCGCGAAAAAACTAAACTGGGATGGCGCATTTTACCGCAACGACATCGCGTACCGCGCCATTGCCCGGGAAAGATCGTAACGACGCTCTCAAGCTAAAGCCCAGCCAATGACCGGGCTTTTTTATAGAGTAATGTGATTGCGCTTGCCCAGCGGGCGCATTACACAAACAGCTAGGAACCCCCAAATGCTACAACGATCTCCTTTTACTGCCGTTTTTCTATTTTTGTCTATTCTGCTTTTAAGCGCATGCTCCCGCTATGGCATATACGAAACCGCCATTGGTTTTGAACGCTCCGCCGCCGGTCTCGAAGCAGCCAACATCACCGTGGGCGAACTAAACATTGCTTACCTGCGCAACTCAAAAGCCAACAACGGAGACACCATCGTTCTGGTTCATGGGTTTGGTGCCAACAAGGATAACTGGACCCGCATCGCCCGGGAGCTCACTGATGATTTCAATGTTTATGCTATAGACCTGCCGGGCCACGGCGACAGCAGCAAGCCGTTGGATCTGGGATACCGGCTGAAGGATCAAGTCGGCCATCTTGCCCGCATTCTTGAGGCTCTGAACATTACCGAGATGCACATGATGGGCAACTCTATGGGCGGCGCAATTACTGCTCTCTATGCCGCCACTTATCCGGAACAGATCAAAACCGCTGTACTGTTCGACCCGGCTGGCATCCTCCAGTATGAGAGCGAACTGGTCGATCTGGTGGTCGCTGGAGACAATCCGCTTATTCCCTCGAAACCCGGCGATTTCGAGCGCCTGATGGATTTTGCCCTTGAGAAAAAGCCTTTTGTTCCCTGGCCGATTCTGGGCGTTATGGAAGAGCAGGCCCTGGCTAACCAGGAAGTGAATGAAGTCATCTTTGCCGCTATCAGGGACGCTGGCTTCGAGTCAGATTTCCGCAACGCCATTAAACGCATAGAGGATCCGGTACTGGTAGTCTGGGGCAAGGAAGACCGCGTGATTGACTATCGTAATGGCGAAGTCTTTGTGGACGCCATCCCCGGTGCACGACTGGAGGTATTGGACGGGATTGGCCACGCACCGATGATCGAGGCACCGGAAGAGTCGGCCCGTCTGTTTCTGGAGTTTGCCAAACCCCGTATCTCAAAAGCAGAGTAAGGAGTGCTGGCGCGAGGTTCTGTGGTTATCGGCTTCAACGGTCGGGAAAAACAAGGTAGCCTTATAAGGAAGTTGATCCGTTTCCTCTGAAAGAACTTCTCATGCCTGAAGCTATCTGGATTTCTTTTGCATTCGGCCTTGGTCTCCTGATCAAAGCCGTCGGTCTGCCGCCGCTCGTTGGCTACCTGGCGGCGGGTTTTGTGCTCAGCGGCCTTGCCGCCAGCCCCTCTATCGGCATTTCGGCAGAACCCACATCGGTACTGGCTCATATTGCCCACCTAGGCGTGCTGCTCATGCTGTTTACGGTGGGCCTCAAGCTAAAGCTCAAGTCGGTTATCAGCCCGGAAGTGATCGGCGGCAGCCTGCTGCACTTTGCTATCACCTGTTTTGTATTTACCCCCGGCCTTTATTTGCTGCTGGACATAAGCTGGTATGTGGCCTTCATGCTGGCCGTGGCCCTGTCATTCTCGTCTACCGTATTGGCTGCAAAGGTACTTGAAAAAAAACGCGAACTCAGAGCGTTTCACGGCCGAGTCTCTATCGGCATCCTGATTATGCAGGATTTAATTGCGCTGCTGGTGATGAGCTTGGCTGCGGGCCAGACGCCTTCAGAGTGGGCATTGATTGTCCTTGGCCTGCCACTGTTGCGACCGTTGTTGTTCAAACTATTGGATGCCAGCGGGCATGACGAGCTACTGGTTCTTCTGGGTCTGCTGCTGGCACTGGTGCTTGGCGGCATGGGCTTCGAAACCGTTGGGCTAAGCTCGGAACTGGGCGCTCTGGTTTTCGGCGCCATTCTTGCCAACCACCCCCGCAGTCAGGAGCTGGCAAAATCCCTGTGGAGCGTGAAAGAAATCTTTCTGGTCGGTTTCTTTTTGCAAATCGGTATAGGGGGCCTGCCAGATACCAACGCTATTATCTTTGCCGTGGTGGCAGCCCTGATTCTGCCGCTCAAGGGTATTCTGTTTTTCTTCCTGATGCTGTTGTTCCGCCTGCGCGCCCGCAGCAGCTTCCTAACGTCGCTGGCCCTCACCAACTACAGTGAGTTCGGGCTGATTGTTGCCAGCATAGCGCTACCAGAGTGGCTGGTGCCTCTGGCGATAACAGTCGCGCTGTCCTTTCTGATCTCGGCTCCGTTGAACCGACTCGCCCACCCTCTCTATGAGCGTCTGAGCCATCGCCTTGTGCGCTTCGAAAGCCGCCAGCGACATCCCGACGAGCTGCCTATTTCTCTAGGTGACACACGCGTTTTGGTCATGGGAATGGGGCGAACCGGCACGGCTGCTTATGACTGGCTGAAAACCACCGAAGCAAGGTTGATGGCACTGGATTCTGACCTTGCTAAAGTGGCGCGGCACCAGGCCCAAGGACGGAACGTTGTTTATGCAGATGCCGAAGACAACACGTTCTGGGAAGCCCTCCACATGCCCTCTGTGGAGGCCGTTGTGCTTGCGATGAGTGATATAGAGGCCAAGCTGATCGCAGCCCGAATGCTGCGGAAACTGGGTTTTAAGGGCTACATTGTGGCCCACACCATGTACGCCGACGAAGCAGAAAGCATTCGCAAAGCCGGCGCTGACGACGCCTATCTGACCATGAGCGAAACTGGCGTAGCCCTGGCCAGTCACCTTTTGGATAAGATCCCGGTCGCACCGGCGCTGGCCTCAGACAAGGCAGTCTGAACTCAGCCTTCGGGTAAAGCACATGTCCGGAAGCCGGTGTAAACGTCGTTTCTCTGGGGCAAGTACGCCTGGCGGTATGTACCACGAATCAGGCTGAACGACGTGGCACAACCGCCCCCTCGGCTAACCTTGTGATCTCCGAACTGGAGCGTAGACATGAACGGATACATGTCTATGCAGAAGCCGTCATAAGGGAAAAACTGGCTACTAGTCCATTCCCACACCGAGCCAATCATTTGCCGGCAGCCAAAAGGGCTGTCTCCCGCCGGGTAATCAGACACCGGGTTCTGCGCCATACCGGTTGCATTCATATCAGCCCGCACTGCGTCGGGTAATTCGTTCCCCCACGGATACCTCTGGAACGTTTCGCCCTTCCGGTTACCCAGTGCCGCCACCTCCCATTCCTGCTCTGTGGGCAAGCGTCGACCCGCCCAGCAGCAATAGGCTTCTGCTTCCCAGTAGCTAACGTGGGTTACCGGCGCATCGGGGCTCAATGATTGCCATTGATCAAATAGCTTTTCCTGCCACTGATTATCTTGCCGGCGCCAGTACACTGGGTGTTGGGGTGCCATATTGATGTCCGTTCTCAGCCATTTCTGGCCGCCAAACGACCACAGCTCCGGCTTTTGATAACCGCCGTCTTCTACGAAGGCCATAAACTCGTGGTTACTAACCAGGCACCGGGAAATCGCAAACTCATTCAGGCTCACGGCGTGACGAGGCTTTTCGGCGTCGAACGCAAAGTCCTCAGCCGCATACTGCTCTGAGTCTCCCGGCATGCCAATCAGCCAGTCACCGGCGGGAACAACGGCATCATCGTCTAGCGAACTGCCCCGCAACTCACTAGGCGCCGGACGCTCAAAACTTGCCCCAGGCGGCGGCGCGAAACCCACGGTTTGACGACACCACACCAATGATTCTATGTGCATGTTCTGGTGATAGATGGCGTAGCGGCACAGGTACAGCTCGCGATCTGTCAGTGGCGTGCGCTCGATGCGCTCTGCCATTTTGGCGTAAACGTGATCAAAATAGGCCAGCGTCTTTTCAAGGCCTGGAAACAAATCCCGACGCCAGCGATCCTGGTGATCAATATGGAACGAATCCCACAGATGGTCCATGGAAGGATCAAAGCTGGCATCGCCATCCAGTAGGCTGAACACAAACACTTCATAGAAAAAAGCGGCATGCCCCATTTCCCAAAGCGGCGGGTTCACTCCCGGGTGATAAGGAACATCCAGCTGCTGTTCGTCCAGCGATGTGATGAGCTCCCGAGTTCGCCTGCGCGTTAGCGCAAGCTCCGCCAGCAACTCAGCCTTCTGCATCTGCTTTGCTTCCATCATGGCTCCTTAAGCTTAATACATTTTCATACTATCAGGTCCAAACCAGCATGATGACCGGCACTGCGACAACCGTGACCACCAGAGTGAGGGGCAAGCCCAAGCGCCAATAATCACCAAATTCGTAGCCCTTAGGCTCCATAACCAGCGCGTTCGATTGGTGCCCTATCGGCGTCATGAAGGCGCAAGACGCGCCAACGGCCACAGCCATCAGCACCGCATCAGAGGGCATCTGAAGTTCACTGGCCAGGCTTAGGGCAATAGGTGCAACCACAATAGCCGCCGCTGCGTTATTTACTACGTTAGATAACAGTGTTGTGCTCACTAGTATCATCACCAGCACCGAGGCAACCGAAAGATTCTCACCCAATACCAGCATCTGTGCGGCAATCAGGCCCGCACCACCGGTGGTTTCCATAGCCTGGCCGACCGGAATCATCGCCGCCAGCAATACGATCACTGACCAGTCGATCGACTTGTAGGCTTCTGCTGCAGTCATGAGTTTCACCAGTACCATGGCAACCGCCCCGGCCACCAGAGCGACGGGCGCCGCAAGCAAGCCGGTAACAATGGCGGCAATACTGGCCAGAAAGATGCCGGAGGCCATGGCGGTATTGCGGGTAGAACCCAGCCTGAGGCCGCGCTCCGCCAACGGCAGGTAACCCAGTCGCGCGACGGCAACAATATTGAGTTGGTAGCGCTCCCGTAACTGCAGCCGATTCGCGGTCTGCCCAACCAGCGACGACTCGGGCGCTATAACGGCCTCGACCAAGTGAAGTTCGCCCTTCGCGATCCGGACTGAAGCAGTTTTGTCGTCTTCCGCACTGTCCTCGTCACTCATTTCATCCGCGATGCTGTCGTTATTCTTCTTCCTGATCGTCGAGAGCCTGGTGGGCAAGCTCAAGCCCAGTGGTATCAAGGAACGTCTGCAAGCTAGTGGTGTCTGCCTCTACCAGCAACACATCTCCTTCACGCAGTACTTTGTAGGTGGAGGGCACGGCTTGGCGTTCCTCACCTCGAATCAACGCGAGAACCACGATATCCGGCTCGTCTCCGGCCCCAGTGAGCAGGCTATGCAACGTGGAGCCTGCGTGCGGGGAATCCGCAGGGATGCGCAGCTCAGTCACATACTCACCAACGCTGAACAGCTTGCTGTTAGTCGGGTTTTCTTCCCGCCGAGGCGTAAAACGCCAACCAACGAGGGTGATGAAGGCAATCCCAGCCAACGTAATCGCCACGCCTACAGGGGCAAAATCAAACAGCCCGAAGCTGTCGCCCTAACGGTAGGAGGCAATGATAATATTGGGCGGCGTGCCAATCAGTGTCATGGTGCCGCCAAGTAGCGACCCAAAGGCCAGAGGCATCAGCAGCAACGAAGGCGAACGCCCCGCTTCCCGTGACATCCAGATGGCGACCGGCATCAGCAGCGCAAGCGCACCCACGTTATTGATAAAACCAGAGCAAAGAGCCACCACGCTGGTCAACGTCAGCACCTGAAGCGTCGGGCGATGGCCGATCTTACCCAGCAGGCGGTTCCATACAAACATGGCAAGGGTTATGCCAAGCACCGCGAATACAATGCCTTGATCGATACTCAAAAGCGGTCTCCTGTTCCAGGACGGGTAACAGAATATAGCAAAGCGCAAAACAAAAACCCCGCAAACTGTTTCCAGCTGCGGGGTTTTCTTGCTCCCGGAACACGTCCGGGGCGGGAGCACAATAAACCGTTCGCTTAGAACTGGTTCATGGTGTTGTCTCCACCACCGGCTTTCAGCGCAGCATCACCTGCGAAGAACTCCTTGTGGTCGTCACCGATGTTAGAACCGGCCATGTCCTGGTGCCGAACAGTGGCGACACCCTGACGGATTTCTTCACGCTGTACGCCTTTAACGTATGCCAGCATGCCTTCTTCACCGAAGTAGCCTTTGGCCAGATTGTCAGTAGACAGCGCCGCAGTGTGGTAAGTCGGCAGAGTGATCAAGTGGTGGAATACACCCGCTTCCCGAGCAGCGTCGCGCTGGAAGTTGGCGGTCCACTCGTCAGCCAGCTGACCCAGCTCAGTGCTGTCGTACTCTTCGCTCATCAGCTTAGGACGGTCGTATGCAGATACGTCCTTGCCTTCTTCAGTCCACGCGTCAAATACCTGCTGACGGAAGTTCAGAGTCCAGTTGAACGATGGGCTGTTATTGTAAACCAGCTTGGCATCTGGAACTTCTGCCTTGATGCGGTTAACCATGGCAGCGATCTGGCCAACGTGCGGCTTCTCAGTCTCGATCCACAGCAAGTCAGCGCCGTTCTGCAGGCTGGTGATGCAGTCCAGAATAACACGGTCTTCACCCGAGCCTTCTTTGAACTGGAACAGGCCAGATGCCAAACGCTTAGGCTTAACCAGCTTGCCGTCTTGCTTGATCACAACGTCGCCGTTGTTGATGTCTTCAGCGTTTTCGATAATGTCGCCATCGATAAAGCTGTTGTACTGGTCGCCCAGGTCACCTGGCTCATCGGTTACAGCGATTTGCTTGGTCAGGCCAGCACCCAATGAGTCAGTGCGGGCAACGATAACACCGTTGTCCACACCCAGCTCCAGGAACGCCAAACGAACAGCGTTGATCTTGGACAGGAAGTCGGCGTGAGGAACAGTAACTTTACCGTCCTGGTGGCCACACTGCTTTTCGTCAGAAACCTGGTTTTCGATCTGAATGGCGCAAGCACCCGCTTCGATCATTTTCTTGGCCAGCAGATACGTTGCTTCGTCGTTACCGAAACCCGCATCGATGTCTGCAATGATTGGTACAACGTGAGTTTCGTGGCTGTCGATCTGCTTGATTAGCTCAGCTGCCTTGGCAGTGTCGCCCGCTTTTTCAGCGGCTTCCAGATCGCGGAACAGATGGTTCAGTTCCCAAGAGTCTGCTTGACGCAGGAAAGTGTACAGCTCTTCGATCAGGCTAGGTACAGATGTCTTCTCGTGCATAGACTGATCAGGCAGTGGACCGAACTCGGAGCGCAGTGCAGCAACCATCCAGCCAGACAGGTACAGGTAACGACGCTTGGTGCTGTTGAAGTGTTTCTTAATAGAAATCATCTTCTGCTGACCAATAAAACCGTGCCAGCAACCCAAAGATTGGGTGTACTGAGCCTTGTCGTTATCGTAGTTAGCCATGTCTTCGCGCATGATATCGGCGGTGTACTTGGCGATATCCAGACCGGTTCTGAATTTATTCTGAGCGCGCATACGAGCAGCGTGCTTAGGGTTAATAGCGTTCCAGGTCGGGTTTTGCTTCAGTACGGCTGCAATGGCATCGACGTCGGTTGCGTAAGGCATGTTTCGATCCTTAGTGTTGATGATTTAGCTACGTTGCCCAATACTCTAATGGCTTAAGATTCATAATTGAAATTTATATAATCTATTTTCATCATTTTTCTTATGAATAGTACTAAGTGAACAGCTTTGTCGCCTACCGCAAGTTTCAGGACTGACAAAGCACAACCAGCCGGTCGCCGGGCTGCAAATCCAGATACTCCCTGCGCGGCGGGTTCATCACCAGGCTCCGGCCACGAGCGTCCGCGGTGGCACAGAAAACGCCAAGAGCAATTTCACCTTCCGCAGCCAGTACTCTTTCCACTACGTGAAAATCCGCGCTTGCCGGCAGCGGGTAGTCGCCAGGATCTCGAAACTGAATTTCTGCACCACCTACCGTAAAGAGCTCCTCTAACACCACTCTCAACTCGCGCCTCAGGGCAACCTGAGCCAAAACATGGCTGAGAATCATAGGGCTAATGAGCATTTCGCTCTGGTGGCCGTAGAGCAGATGGCGGTTATCTGGATCACTCAGTTCCATAATCAGCTGTGGGCGCCCGGGTGCTTCAGCCAGTATGTCTTCAAGCTGAAGATAGCCAACCATTGTCCGTGCATCGGCCTCTTCACCAGAGGCCAGCCGATCACTACTAAGCAGTATAATGGTGTCGTAACTGGCAGGATTGATCCGTCGCAATTCATCTTCAACCATATAGTCAGCTTCAATATGATTATAGCTTTCAAGAGCCTTCCCGACAGCATACCGACTGAGCGCATACTCACGTTCGGATATGGGCACAACGGACACAATATCCAGCACAGGCTGACCGGAACCATAACTTGCGAATTCCGCCATCAGGCTGGGAACTCGGCGGTTCCAGCCGAGCAGCAAAATGCGGCAGCCTGCCAGCTCTTGTGCACGCTCAAAGTGCTTTGCTTCGCCACGAATAATCTCCGGCAACACAGGCGCTTTCGGGTCTGCATCCGTTTCAGAGTAATCCCGGGCTACCATGACAACCTGATCTTCAGCTTTTATACGAGTTGTCGATGGCGCGGCTAACCGAATATCCCAACCCTGCTCACAATGGCGAAGCAGCCCCAGTATGATCACACCCGGGCGCTGGGATGCCAGTTCTCCCAGAGACAGGCCCACAGCCGAATCGCCTCCCCGAACGTAGATCTCATTGCCTTCGCCCGTGGTGAGCAACTCGTTATAGACCTCAGACAACCCTGGATGCAGCACGTTCTGCACCATCAGGCGGCTAATAGTGGCGTTGCCAGCAATCACTTCAATAGGTCCCGGGTAAGCGCGCTCAACCACCGGAAGTTTACGGATATCCTGAATCTCTGCGACCACAAAGGGCAAGGGCGCCTGGTATTGCCGTGCCTGAGCCGCAATCGACAGCAGGGCTTTAACGGTTTCCATATCCGCGGTTATCAGGCTGCCAGCTTCGTAAGCCGCGCTGGGCACAATAACCGCGGCAGCATCAAGACAAGCGACGCGATGCAAGGCATCTGGCTGAATGGCCGACCCCGAGCGCAGAATAATCTGGCGCGCGCGCCGGCCAATGCCAGGCTCATTACGCAGCTCATGGACCTGCGCCGCAGAAGCCTCCTCAGACAGCACCACAAGGTTCAGCTTCTGGGTATCGTGTTTTTCCAAAAACCGGCGCATGCGACCGGACGAACCCAGCAGTTCCGAGAGAAGTGGCAGGGTTTGGCTGGTCCACCCCAGCACAACCACATGGTTTTTCAGAGTAACCGGAGTAAGCCCACGCTCAAGTTCGGCCATTTTGGCGATTAGCCAACGGGTAAGAATGGCCACCAGCGTGCCCATGAACACCACATAACCGCTGATTGTCAGCAACGTTGAGACAAATCGCTGCCAGGTACCCACATCATCACCCAGATAGCCCGGATCGGTCAGCCGCAGAAAAGCCCACCAAACCGCAGACCCCGGATCATCAAACTCTCCGCCCTGGGGCACCACGAGCAGGCCGCCAATGAGAGAAATCAGCCCGATAAAAATACCCACCACCAACAGCTGGAAGCCGGCGCCCTTCACCAGCTGCCGTTCTACAATAAACTTCACACGATCGACGACTCGAAAAGGCAGCATGGCGGTCTTTTTCATCCGTTTTATCCGATGGGCTATGAAAGCGTTGCGCGCTTTTGAGCCATGGATGATAAGGACAACTCCAAGGCCTCCCGCAGCGTCGACGTAAACTGCAGAACCCCTTCCACCGGCCCAATTCCACCGCGCGAAAGCGTTCGCAGAGGTTGCGACTGCAAATCAGCAATCACAATACGGGTGCCGTCATTCTGGCAGGTGGCGATCAACTTATTAAGGGCAGACAGTCCGCCTGCATCTAGTACGGTGACGCCATCCAGATACAGGATAAACCCGTCAACGTCTCGAGACAGCTCCGCGAGCTCGCCAAAAATGCGGTCTGCTGCTGCAAAAAACAACGGGCCATTAATTTTGAATACTCGCCAGCCCGCCGGCAGTTTTTCTTCGCTGACCCGTTTGCCCGTGGTTATATCGGTTACCTTGGTCATCTCAGCCATTTCACGCATGAACAACACAGCGGCCAGTAATACGCCGGTGGTAATGGCGATGACCATATCCAGGGCAACGGTAAGGGAAAAGCAGGTCAGGAAGACCAGAACATCACTGCGCGGCGCGGTCTTCAGCAGATGCACAGCCTTAGGCGCTTCGCTCATGTTCCAGGCTACCATGATCAACAAAGCCGCCATGGCTGGCATGGGCAGGTAGGCCAACACGCCCGCCAGTGACACCAGCGCCAGTAGCACCACGACTGCATGAATCATAGCCGCGACCGGCGATTCTGCACCGGCACGATAGTTGGCAGCAGAACGGGCAATGGCTGCTGTTGCCGTGATGCCCCCGAAAAATGGCACGATAATATTGCCAAGCCCCTGCCCCATCAGTTCGCTATTGGCGCTGTGGCGCTTTCCGGTCATGCCATCAAGAACCACGGCGCAGAGCAAAGATTCAATGGCGCCAAGCATGGCGATGGCAAACGCAGCCGGTAACAGCTCGCGCACCATGCTCCAGGACAACCCGATAGCCTCACCGCTGGCGTTCGCTTGCTGCCAGGGCCAGGCAAACTCCGGCAAAACAGGTGGTATGCCAGCACCCGAGCCACCGCCCGGCAGTAGATAACTGAATCGTGAACCTATGGTATCCACAGACGCACCATTCGCATTTAGCCACAGCGCCAACAGGCTTCCAATAACCACCGCCGGAAGATGGGGCGGAACCGGGGTTTTCAAGCGTGGCCAAAGCAGCATAACCGCAAGCGTAACCACGGCGACCAGCGCGCTCATGGAATCCAGCGCGGGGAAACTCTGCGCTAGCACTGCCAGTTTGTCCCAATAGTGCTCCGGCATGGTCTCTACCGAGAGACCAAAAAAGTCTTTTACCTGCAGGGTTGCGATCACCACGGCAATACCACCGGTAAACCCAAGAGTAACGGATTCCGGAATGTATTCGATAAAGCGGCCCAAGCGCATAATTGCCATGATAATCAGCAGAACGCCGGACATCAGGGTAGCCAGCAACAGGCCACCAAGGCCATAGGTTTGGGCGATAGGATAAAGAATAACGACAAAAGCCGCTGTGGGGCCGGAGACACTGAAACGGCTACCGCCGGTCAGCGCAATAATAAAGCCGCCTATGAACGCCGTATAAAGACCATACTGAGGCGCCACGCCGCTTGCGATAGCCAGTGCCATGGCCAGCGGTATTGCGATAATGCCCACGGTAACGCCTGCCATGAGATCGCGCACGAAACGGCGGCTGTTGTAGGGCTGATCAATGCAGGCTTCCCGAAAGGCGTGGGCAAGCCGGAGGGAAAAAAGATGGGCGCGATGGGACATACTGGCCTCGTGTCTAGAAATGCATACAGGTTGCGAGGCCTAACAGTGTATATAATTTTGCCATGAATAAATTATTCATCGTCGCGCTAGTTGTACTAATTGGCAGCCTGAACGGGTGTGCCGCCATGGTTTATTCCAACAAAAACAGCTCCGAAGCAAGACCACAGACCCTTTACGCAGCACGCCTGATTGGCTCATACAGCGGCGTTGAGCTGAGTGTCGAGGCGCTGGCCCAAAGGCTTGCGAAAACCGATGTGGTCGTCCTTGGTGAATACCATGGCCATCAGGCTGCTCACCTTCTGCAATCACAGCTTCAGGCTGCGCTTTATAGCCATAAGCCTTTGCAGGTGCTGTCCATGGAGCAGTTCAACATGGACAACCAAGCCGCAGTGGATACCTACCTGAGTGGTGAAACCGGCGAGGCCGAGATGATCGAAGATAGCAGCGCTTGGGACAATTACCGTGGCTCCTACCGGCCATTGGTGGAGTTCGCGCGCCAACATGCCATACCCGTCATTGCGGCCAACGCGCCCGCAAAAGTGGTACGTTGCGTTGGCCGGGAAGGCGCAGACTATCTGGGCAAACTGCCCGAAATCGAGCGGGAACGGCTACCGAACAACCCATTCATGGACACCCCGGCTTATCGCAAAAAGTTCATCGCTGCTATTACCGACAGCCATAGCGCCGCAGATGAAGCCATGGGGGAGCGCATGAACAACACGTACAAAGCCCAATTGTTGCGTGACAACACGATGGCTAGCCGCATACTGGCTGCCCGTGAAGCTCATCCTGGCCACCAGGTTGTTCACATCACCGGCACATTCCACAGCGAAGAACACTTAGGTACCGTTGCATTGCTTAAGCAACGCGCTCCGGACATTTCAGTTGCCGTTATTTCCCCCGTGGTCTGGCCCGCGGGCGCAAACGAGGCGCCCTTGCATAGCAACCGGCATAAGGGCGATTATCTCTACTTTATTCAGCCGCTACCGGAAGCATTCCGCAACGAAGAGCGTGAACAAAGAGCGATGTCTGCCAAATTTCGGCGACCCGCTAACGATACCTGCCAAGGAGATTCTCCATGAAAGTCATTGCTGCCCTTATTTTGGGTATCTGCGCCATTATTTCCGCCTCGTTTATCAGCGACGGCCTAACCGACCTGCGCACGGGCGACCGCCCGTGAGTCCGCCAGCCAGTTTGCCAACGATGCAAAAGCCGAACTGGGCGACCTGCGCCGCGCCAATCAGGGGGTGTTCCAAATACTTGCACGGGATCAGGCCCCGGGGGTTTCCGAGCAACAGCATCCAGTGAAGACCGTGCGGGTGGTTTCAACTGTCGAGTACTATTTGCGTTAGTTACTGAGTCTGAACCATCTCGTCGGTTACCTGATACTCCCCAACCAGCCAGCGCAGAATTTCGCTGGCTGCGGGGTGATCATAGGCATCGTAGGTACGCATCAAGCTTTGGCGCTTTTCCTCGCTAATACGCCCGAGGCCAGCGTCCTGCAATACCAGAAGATCGGCATGAAGCTGGCCGGCCATTTCCCTCCCGAGCACTTCCTTCGCAGCACTAAGAAACGCATGTCCGTACTGGTATTCAGTGCCTTGGCGGTAAGATTCAGCCAGTGTTATCGCAGGAATCGTGGTCAGCACCGGCTGCAAGGCTGGGTTAATGCCATGCCCGGCTAGGTACGCGCCATTCGCCGCTGGGCGGCCGGTAAAACCACGCAGGTGCAAGTGTCGGGACATACGATCGCCGTCATTTACCGGGTAATTGTCCCAAAGCACCGGTTTGCGCCCCAGTTGCTCGCCCACTCGCTTCAAATGCCCGGGAGAAATCTCCCGAGAGCACACTTCCTCGCCCGTCCAGAACACCTGAATGTCATGATCCAGCCGGCGCCCCAAGGTTTCTAAGTAGCTATGCGGGCGTTCCCCGAACACCCGGTCCAGAACCGGGTCATCGGAGTAATAACTGGGGCAGATTGAAAGGTATTTGGCCTGCGTACGTTCACGGATCCAATGCATGATATCCGCCTGGGTTTCCGCAAGCTCTGGCGTATCGGCACGCATGTCGTCAAATAGAATGGCTAGCTCATCAATGCCAATGCGATCAAGCAGCTCAAGCTTTGCGGCAAGCGCGGTACGTGCGGCATCATCAAAACGATTAAAAATCTCAAAAGGACTCAACCCGATACCGAACCGCACCCCCTGCTTGCGACAAAACCGGCCAAACTCTGCCAGCTCGGATACCATCTCCGGTGGATGGGGTTCCTGCCAGCGTCGGCGCAGGAAAGCATCCGCCTTGGGGGCATATAGATAGAATCCGTAACCGTGTGGCGCCAGCGTACGCACCAGTTGTTGCCGCTCCTGCCAGCTCCATACCGGCCCGTAGAATCCCTCGATAATCCCCAGCGTTGTGCTCATGATGCTCTCCCTGTCGCAGCCCGGTCCTTTGGCAGCCCGGTGAATTACCACATGGTATACCTGCGGCAAGCGAATGGTATATCCCATCCGTATTGCCGACTGCCAAAGCAGGCTACTATGAGTAAAATTCCGACGGAACCTGCTATGAAGCCTTTTCAAGCTCAGGCTAGGCTAGCCTGGGCAGTCTTGATGCACTGCGAGGCCTTGCAGCTCTCGGGGTCGTGCTTTTTCATTACCTGCCCTATTACGACAAGCTTTTCGGCCATTCATTCGAACTGCCGCAGCTGCTGACAGACACGCTGCTGTTCGGCCGCTACGGGGTGCACCTGTTTTTCATTCTCAGTGGTTTTGTCATCTTCATGACCCTTGAGCGCACCCGCAATGCCGTTTGGTTTGGGCTAGCAAGAGGGGTTCGACTCATGCCGGCACTCTGGGCAGGCATTACCCTCACTTTTGTATCGGTACACCTTCTCGGGCCGCAAAGCCGTGCTGTCAGCCTTGAAACCGCCTTACTCAACGCAACTTTGCTACATGAATACCTGGGTGCGGAGCATGTAGATGGCGCCTATTGGAGCCTGGTGATAGAAGCAACCTTCTACAGCTGGATGGCGCTGTTGTTCTACAGCCTGCGCGACTGGTCACGATTACGGCTGGCTTTCTGGGGGTGGATGCTGGTGAGCTATGCCAGCGTTATCTGGTGGAAGCAGATACCAAGCGGCCTCGAGTTTCTGGTCAAGGATTTAATGTTCGTAAAATACGCGCCACTGTTTATTGGCGGCATGTTGATTTTCCGAGTTTACAGATATGGTCGCCCGTTAGCTGGAGATGCGCTATTGCTAGCATTGGCTGTCTGCCACGGCCTGTTTGCTTACAAACTGCCATACAGCCTGTTCGTGTTAGGTTGCTTTGCAGTGTTTGCCCTGGCCGTTGCGGGGTATCTGGACTGGCTGGCCAATAAGCCCATGCTGTGGTTGGGCAGTCTTTCCTACAGCCTATATCTGGTGCACCAAAATATTGGCTACGGTGTGATTACCTTAAGCTACAACGCGGGCCTTCCGGGCTGGTTAGGTGTCAGCCTCGCAATTATCACCGCGCTTCTCCTTGCTTCGCTGATCCATTACTACATCGAGAAACCGGCTCAGCGACAGTTCCGAGCCTGGCGCAGCCGCACAGAAACTGCTCAGACAGTGGGAGCACCGGCCAAGGTTATTGACTAGACTCATGTTTGATCATCCAACTAAACAGACACTCAATTGATGGAGCTTTACCATGGAAATTAAAACCTTTGGAGATCTAATCGACTGGACCCGCCAAATGCACCTGCATCTTGCGAAGTGTCTGCGGGAGTCGGCCACGCAAAGTAGCAATGAGCGAATCGGAGCTCTGTTGGACTACGTGGCCGGCCACGAATCTATACTGGCGACAGCTGTGGGTGAATTCGAAAAGCAGGCCAAACCGAACGTTCTGAATACCCGAATGTACGATTATCTCGACCACAGGACGCTCATATCCAGCCAGATTTGCGATGGACGATATGCCTCTATGGGCTTCGATGACATCGTGCGAGACATTTTTGCGTTCCACGACCAAATTCTTAGCCTGTACGAGACTCTGATTGGCAAAGCGGAAATCGAAGACGTCAGATCATTGCTGGAAGATCTGTTGGCGCTGGAGCAGCATGAAGCCAAGCAACTAGCCACCCAGATCGGCCGAATGAACGACCTCTAACGAAGCCTACGACCTAGGTCGTTTTCTATTTCGCTGGGTCAAAATACTTGCTAATGTGAACCGGTTTTAAGGCTTCCTCAAGAAAGCCTTGCTCGATCAAAAACAATGACAAAAGGACACAAGAGCAATGAAAATCCGTTCCGTTTTCTCCGCGGCGGTATTCGCCGTGGCAGCCACTTTCGCCTCAACCCAGGCATTGGCTCAGGACACATTCACCCTCACACTTGCAGAGACCTGGGGCCCGAACTTCCCGATTTTCGGCGATACCACCAAGAATTTCGCTAAATCCGTCGAGAAAATGTCGAATGGGCGCCTGAAAATCCGCATAGATTCTGCCAACAAACACAAGGCTCCTCTGGGCGTGTTTGATATGGTTAAGGCCGGCCAGTACGACATGGGCCACTCAGCGTCCTACTACTGGAAAGGCAAGGTTCCCGAAACCCTGTTTTTCACCAGCATGCCCTTCGGCATGAATGCCATAGAACAATATGCCTGGTTCTATCATGGCGGCGGCATGGAACTGATGCAGGAAGTCTATGAGCCCCATAACATGCTGTCGTTCCCTGGTGGTAACACCGGCGTTCAGATGGGCGGCTGGTTTCGCGAAGAGATCAAATCGCTGGACGACCTTCAAGGTCTGAAAATGCGTATCCCTGGCTTTGCCGGTGAGGTTTTTGCAGAAGTGGGTGTTAACCCAACCAACATTGCCCCAGGCGAGCTGTACACAGCCCTTGAGCGCAACACCATTGATGCGGTTGAGTGGGTAGGCCCGGCTCTGGATTTGCGTCTTGGCTTTCAGCAAATTGCTGACTACTACTACACCGGATGGCACGAGCCAGCCACTGAGCTTCAGTTCCTTGTAAACAAGAAGGTATGGGAAAAACTGCCAGCCGACTTACAGGAAATCATGCGAGTTGCCATGCGCACAGCCTCCTACGACATGCTGGTGCTCTCACAGCACGCCAACGCGGAAGCCTGGGCTAACATCAAGAAAGATTATCCGAACGTGCAGATCAAGCAATTCCCGCAGGACATCTTCCAGGCTATGTTTGATGCCAACAAGAAGCTCCTGAAAGAAGCGTCTGAAAGCAATGAACAGGCAGCCCGGATTGTGAAATCACAGCAGGATTATCTGGAGCAGAGCCGCGCTTATACCGATATTTCTGAGCGTGCATACCTAAACACCATGGGCACAGTCGAGTAAAATACAGGCTGTAATGGAGCCGGGATCGCTCTGAACGTGATCCCGGTTTTGTTGTTTATAGCGATAGCATAATCGCCAGCTACCTGGCGGAGGGTTGTGAATGCAGTGGATTATAAAGCTGGATGAGGGCCTAGCCCGCGCGTCCATGTTCTGCGGGTGGGTTGCCTGTGTCGCGATGCTGCTAATGGCCGGCAACGTTTTTTACGACGTTGTTGCCCGTTACGCATTTAACGAAGTGTCCATAGGCATGCAGGAAATGGAATGGCATCTTTATTCGGTGGTGTTCCTGTTCGGCATTCCCTATGCATTGCGTACCGACGGCCATGTACGGGTTGACGTATTTTATACCCGCTGGAGCGCCAAAGCCCAAGCCTGGGTAAACCTGATAGGTGCCCTCGTGTTTGTGGTGCCGTTCGCTTGGCTCATCGGTATCTATGGTTACGATTTCGCGCTGGATTCCTACACCATGGGAGAAGGCAGTGGCGACCCGGGTGGGCTGCCGCAACGCTGGATCATCAAGACCGTTATCCCGGTCACTGCGTTTTTTATTGCCATCGCCGGCCTCAATATGGCAACTTTTGCCCTTCGCGTTATGTCCGGTGAAAAGCAGTACGAAGCAGAGCAGGACGGGGGGGGGCTCGCATGATCGGTATGGTTATGTTCCTCGTTGCCCTTTTCATGTTGATGCTGGGCTTCCCGGTTGCCTTCACCTTTGGCGGTGTTGCTCTATTCTTTGGCGTGTTTGCAGAAGGCATGGATCTGTTTGCCTTCATGCCGTATCGCATCATGAGCGTTATGACGAATACCATTCTGATGGCCGTGCCACTGTTTATCTTCATGGGCGTTATCCTGCAGCGCACCCGGCTGGCGGAGCAGCTACTGACCTCCATGGGCCGTCTGTTTGGCGGCCTACCCGGCGGCTTGGCAATTTCTACCATTTTGGTGGGCGCCTTGCTCGCGGCATCCACCGGCGTTGTCGGTGCAAGCGTGGTCGCCATGGGTCTGATCTCTCTGCCCGTCATGCTTGCCCACAATTACGATAAGCGCCTGGCAACGGGCACCATCTGTGCGGCGGGTACGCTGGGCCAGATAGTTCCACCATCCATCATTCTAATTATTCTGGGTGACGTACTTGGGCTTCCGGTGGGCGATCTATTTAAGGCTGCCGTCGGGCCGGGCATGGTTCTTATTGGACTCTACATTGTCTATATCCTGATCATGACCCGCTTCAAGCCTGAAACAGCTCCGGCCATGCCGCCGGACAACAGCATTTCCCGTAAAAAAGAAGTGATGAATGCGCTGCTGGCGATCATCCCGCCGCTGGCACTGATCGTGATTGTGCTTGGGTCGATTTTTGCTGGCATTGCCACACCCACAGAATCCTCAGCATTGGGCGGTGTCGGCGCGATTGTTCTGGCCATCATTTACCGTCAATTCTCATTCAAGATGGTTTGGGATGCCTCGAAAGATACGGTCAAAGTGACAGCCATGGTGTTCGCCATCCTGATCGGCGCAACCGCCTTCTCCATGGTCTTCAGCTACACCGGTGGCGACTACTTGCTGGAAGAGTGGATGCTGTCGCTACCTGGCGATAAATGGGGCTTTATCATTCTGGCCATGCTGGTCATTATGGTGCTGGGTTTCTTCATCGATTTTGTCGAAATCTCCTTCATCATCGTGCCCATTCTGGCGCCGGTGGCCGAAGCTATGGGCATCAACATGCTCTGGTTTGCCATTCTTATCGCTATGAACCTGCAAACCAGCTTCCTGACCCCACCTTTCGGGTTCGCACTGTTCTACCTCAAAGGGGTTGCACCGCCGCAAGTCCGAACGGTCGACATCTACAAGGGGGTATTGCCGTTTATTCTCCTGCAGGTGTTGGTACTGGCGATGGTCGTGATTTTCCCTGAGTGGTTCGGTATGAGCTCGTCGTACTAACCTGACAAAAGCTGGACATCTCCTATACTAAACTGACAACCGGGAGTTCTCAGACGGGTATTCGGGACAAGCCTTGGCGCACAGCCGACAACCTGGACAGCAATGTTAGATTAAAAAAGGGGAGCAAAATCCGTGGATCAGAATAGTGCCCAGAAAAGTACCCAAGGAGGCCCCAAGAGCACCGGGCTCAATGCACAGATCGATAAATCCCATATCCTTAGCCTTCCTTTGCAGGATACCCACGTAGACCGAGCGCCTCATACCTATGAGCGCTGGCTTGTGGCCAAGCTGATGCGTATGGCCGGGTCTCCCCCGATTCGCTTCCGGCTATGGAACGGCGACGTGATTGAGCCCGTTGGAAAACCCGCCCGGTTTACCTTGCATCTCGCCGATCCAAAAGCACTTTACGCGCTAGTCACCAACCCTAATCTGGCGTTTGGCGATCTTTACAGCGCCGGTCGTCTGGATATAGAAGGCGACCTGCCCGACCTGATGGAAGCGCTCTACCGAACGATTCATCAGGCCCGCCAAAAATGGCCGCGATGGCTCGAAGCTCTGTGGCGCAACCATACGCCCCGATCAACTGGCCTATCTGAGGCGCGCGAGAACATTCACCATCATTACGACCTTGGTAACAATTTCTACCGGCTCTGGCTCGACCAGGCTGAAATGCAGTACACCTGCGCCTATTACGAACGGCCTGACTTGAGCTTAGAGCAGGCACAGCTGGCAAAGCTTGAGCACGTGTGCAGAAAGCTCAGGCTCAAGCCCGGTATGACAGTGGTTGAAGCCGGCAGTGGTTGGGGCGGGCTGGCGCGTTACATGGCGCGAAATTATGGGGTTACCGTACACGCTTACAATATTTCTCGGGAACAGGTTGCCTACGCGCGGGAGCAGGCCCAAGAACAGGGGCTGGACAAATTGATCGAGTATGTTGAGGACGATTACCGCAACATTCGCGGCCAGTACGATGCCTTTGTTTCGGTGGGCATGCTGGAGCATGTTGGCAAGGAGAACTTCCACGCTCTATCAAAACTGATCAGGCGCTCACTGAAGCCGAACGGTATAGCGCTGATTCACAGTATTGGCCGCAACCGGCCCATGCTGATGAACGCCTGGATTGAAAAGCGCATTTTCCCGGGCGCTTACCCTCCCAGCATCGGAGAGCTAATGGCGTTATGCGAGGACGGTGATTTTTCGGTTCTCGATGTGGAAAACCTTCGGCTGCATTATGCCCGCACCCTGAGCGCGTGGATGGAGCGTTTTGACGCGGAGGGAGAGGCGATTTCTGAGATGTACGACAAGCATTTTACCCGAGCCTGGCGCATGTATCTGGCCGGCTCCTTAGCCGCCTTCCGGGCAGGATCTCTGCAACTCTTTCAGGTTGTATTCACCCACGGCGACAACAACCTGCTGCCTGCAACGCGGCAGGATCTCTACACCTTTCCCGCTGCGCCCGAAAACACGTGAGGTTACCGGACATGGAAACTTACGATCTGATTATCGTCGGGGCCGGCCCGGCAGGATCCACCTTGGCCAAAGCTCTTGAAGGTAGCGGCAAGCGGGCCCTATTAATCGACAAACAGGATTTCCCTCGGGATAAGACCTGCGCAGGCTGGGTAACGCCCACGGTTATGGAAACCCTGGGCATTGACCTCGCCGAATACGGCGTTGGCCGCACGCTTCAACCCATACGGCGCTTCCGAATCGGCATGATGGGGCAACCGGCGGTTGAAAATGATCATGGTAGCGTGGTCAGTTACGGCATCCGGCGCTGTGAGTTTGACGACTATCTGCTGGGACGCACAGACACCCCCAGGCAACTTGCCACTCCGGTCAAAAATATTACGCGAAAAGACGGTAATTGGGTGATTAACGATAGCTGGTCAGCGCCACTGCTGATTGGTGCCGGCGGACACTTCTGCCCGGTTGCCAAGCTGATCGGTGATGGGCCGGGAAGCCATGAAACCGTTGTGGCTGCTAAGGAAGTCGAATTCGAAATGACGCAAGAACAGGCAAGAACCTGTGAAGCCCGAGGAGACACGCCGGAGCTCTGGTTTTGCCGAGATCTCAAAGGCTATGCCTGGGTGTTTCGCAAGGGCAACTACCTAAACGTTGGCCTTGGGCGGGAAGACAACCATAAGCTAACCACACACTTGCAGGATTTTGTAGAGACCATGAAATCCACCGGCCGGCTTCCGGCAGATCTGCCTAGTCGCTTCAAAGGTCACGCCTACTTGCTCTATGGTCACGCCGAACGACCGCTGGTAGACGATGGCCTGCTGCTGATTGGTGATGCCGCCGGGCTCGCCTATACCCAAAGCGGCGAAGGTATTCGCCCAGCCATCGAATCCGCATTGCTGGCAGCGGATGTGATTCGACAGGCACCGGATTTCTCTGCCGTCTCCCTACAGGCGTACGGTGACGCCATTGCCGAGCGCTTTGGCCACCGCGGAGCTGAAACCGAGGAAGGCTTTCAGGTGCCCCACTGGATCAGGATGCCGCTGGCGAGCACGTTGATGCGGTCGCACTGGTTTACGCGAAAGGTGGTGACTGAAAAATGGTTCCTGCACCAGGAAGTGACACCCTTGGCCGCAAACTCGTAACACTGGGGGTTTTGTGCAGATAAAAAAATGGCGACCAACTGGCCGCCAGATATTAGTCCTCGGCCAAGTTTAGTGGCCCAAGTAGCTACGATACATCCAAACCGTTTTTTCCTGCTGGGAAATGTAATCGCTCATCAGCGCAACGGTACCTTCATCTTCCGCATTGCCTGCAAGGCTCAGCAGCTCGCGCTGCTTACCAATGAGTTTAGCAAAGCTTTCGAGAATGTTTTCCATGGCCTGCTTGCCATCAGAAACATCTTTCTGCTCAGGCACTTCTGACCGCTGAATATAAGTGCTATACGCATGAGCCGGGCGATGCCCCAGTGTTAGAACACGCTCTGCAACCTCATCAATCTTGAGCAGAAGATCGTCATAAAGCTCTTCAAATTTCACATGAAGCTCAAAGAAATTATCACCTTTGATGTTCCAGTGATAACCACGCACGTTCATGTAAAAAATCTGATAGTTGGACAGCAGGTCGTTAAGAGAATCGGCCAGTTTTACCGTTTTCTCCGTATCCAGACCAATAAAGTTTTTACCCATTACACATCTCCTTTGTAGCTGTTAAATAGACAGATCAGAGGTTATACACCCGGCCCACAGTCGGTGCAGTCTTCTTCCGGAACCGGCCCTATGTTGAGATTACGATTTAGGTCTTTGAGTGCCGTTCTCAACCCTTCTTCAATCACCGGATGATAAAACGGCATTTCCAGCATCTCACTAACCGTTAACCGACGTTGTGCAGACCAAGCTAATAAGTGAGCTATGTGCTCGGCCGCCGGACCAAACATTTCAGCCCCCATGAACAACCCACTGCCATGCTCACCGTAAACCCTCAGCAGACCACTGTTTTTGCCGAGCACTCGGCTGCGGCCCTGATCTTCAAACGACACCTCGCCCACGGCAAAGCGGCCAGCGCAGTGCTTATCCACTTCATCGATCGTAAGCCCTACACTAGCTATCTGGGGGTCGGTAAACACAACGGCAAGGGGGATGCTCCTCTTACCGGCTCTAACTTCTGGGTAAGACGCCGCGTTATTCCCGGCAATCCGCCCCTCGTCGGCGGCTTCGTGCAACAGCGGCAAGTCGTTGTTGGCATCGCCAGCAATGAAGATATGGCTCTGACCACAGCGCAGTGTATGCGGGTCGAACACCGGCATGCCTTTATCGTTCAGCTCAATCTCCGCATTTTGGATATCCAAGCCGTCAACATTGGGCCGGCGCCCAGTGGCCGCGAGCAAATACTCGAATGTTTCGGTCTTTTCACCGGCAGTGCCATCAGTGAAAGTGACGGCAACTCCGCCATCAACTCGCTCAACTCGTTTAACGTCGCCTTCAGGATCAAGCGGGAATTCTTCGTTAAAGCGCCTGAGCGCGTACTCACGAATGCTATCGTCGCGGATTGGCCCTACAGCACCGCCTACGCCGAACATTCTTACCCGAACACCAAGGCGGCTGAGCGCCTGACCAAGCTCAAGCCCGATCACGCCGGGCCCAAAAACAACCACCGATTCGGGAAGATCCTGCCACTCAAAGATGTCGTCATTAACAATAAGGCGATCTTTCGCTTCTTTCAGAAAGCCCGGGATATTGGGGCGAGCACCGGTTGCGATAATAATTCGCTGCGCGTGAATTTCAGTTTCATTGTCGATGACGAGCCGGTTAGGGCCGGTGAAGCGTGCGTATCCCTTGATACGATGCTCTTCGGGGAACTTCTCTACCGAGCGAATAACGGAATCCACAAAGCGATCACGCTCCGAGCGCACCCGCTCCATAACCCGCTTTCCATCCACTGATATGCCGCCGGCGGACACTCCGAATAGCTCCCCCTGCGACATTTGATACGCATTATTTGCAGCCGCAATCAGCAGCTTGCTGGGCATACAGCCCACTCTGGCGCAGGTAGTACCGTACTGGCCACCTTCTATCAACACGACCTTGTCTGTGACCTTTCGTACCCGCTGATAAGCCACCATCCCTGCCGTCCCAGCACCGATAATGGCAACGTCGACTTCGCGCTTTTCCATAAAGTAGTCTCCAGATCAGGGTTATTTCACATGCCACGTAAAAACTGGCAACTGAATGTAAGCTGACAGGTCTACATAGATTCTGACAATCTTTGCGTTCTTATCCATAAGCCTTTATCCGTAAACCCAATATACAGAGAGTCTTGCATATGAACAGTTACTGGCTGGACAGAGTTATGGGTAGCGTTCGTCGCCTATTGGCGGGGCAGCCTCCTGCTCTCTAAAGTGAGCGGAGCAGAGCCTCAGTCTGATCCCAACTTAAGCACGGGTCGGTAATAGAGCAGCCGTAGCGCAAATCATCACCGTCGTCCTGCCGGCCAGCCTCAAGAAAACTCTCCAGCATGAGCCCGCGAATGCTCGCGCTACCTGCCCGTTTCTGGCGCATCACTTCACGGGCGATGTCTATCTGTCGCTCAACCTGCTTACAGGCATTGTCGTGACTACAGTCCACCATAATGGCAGCGCACAGCCCTGCTTCAGACAGGCTATGTGCGGCATGCTGAGTACTCGCTTCGTCATAATTGGTAATCCCCCGACCGCCACGCAACACTAGATGGGTGTCCGGATTGCCCCGAGTGCTGACCATGACCGGCGAGCCATGGCTGGAAACGCCCAAGTGATGATGCGGGTGAGCTCCCGACTTCATGGCATTAATAGCAACACTGATTCCGCCATCGGTACCGTTCTTGAACCCCGCAGGCATGGGCAGGCCACTGACCACCTCACGGTGAATCTGGGATTCGGTGGTGCGGGCGCCGATGGCTGTCCAACTCACCAGATCACCCATGTAATCCATAGCAAAGGGGCTCAATGCCTCGGTGGCCAGCGGCAGCCCCATCTCGGCCAGGTTCAGAAGCAAACGGCGTGAACGTAGCAAGCCCTCGTTAATATCACCGGCCCCTGTGCGCTCAGGATCGTACAGCAAACCCTTCCAGCCTACGGTTGTTCTCGGCTTTTCCAAGTAGGCGCGCATAACAATAAGGAACTTATCGCTGACCGCATCCGCCAGCGCTTTGAGCTTTTCGCCATACTCCAGCGCAGCAACTTCGTCATGAATTGAGCAGGGCCCGACCACCAGTAGGGTGCGATTATCGGTACCGTGCAGAATGCTTCGAACAGCTTGCCGGTGCTTGTCTACCTGCTCGGCTAGCTGTTCTTCGACAGGCAAACGCGCCCGTAGTTCAGCCGGCGTTGGCAGTGCGGTTTCCAGCCGATGCGTGACCGCGGAGCTAATCATCTGGTCTTCTCCGGCTGTTTTCAAAGGCATGTTCATATCTGTGTTCCCGTTTCCCTGCATCAGAATCAAAAAAGCCCCGGCTGGGCTACCAGTCGGGGCTTTCTGAGTCCGACGGCAGCCTGGTTTTTCGCCGGGCTGCCATCCTCGTTGTTCGTTTTTTGAAGATGCTATGGGCGGCCCTGACGCTGGCTAAAGTAAAAGCCATAACCAAACCACCAGCAAAACACAGCCGCGACTGCCACCATCGGTTTTTGGCCGAAAGCTTGCAGAACATTCAATTGACAGAGCGCTTGTGTCGTCTTCATGCTTACCAATATACCCCCCGGGTTTTCAACTTGGCAACCCGTAAACCGGATTATTTAGCAAACAAACCGGATTTTTCGAATAATTTTCGGGTAAAAGGGAGCCAGAAATGACATTGAACCTACGGAATTGCACCACTTTGTTCTTCTTTATGCTCGTGCTGGCACTCAGCTCCGGTACCGGTTCTGCACACGCTGAGTCCCGAGCCTACCAGCTTAACAACCGGCCGGGTGACGATGTGGCCAGCCAAGTGCGGGAGTTGTATCAAGGTGAGCCTGTATCAATCACTGCCCAGGGGCAGCAGCTTGTGATTCGCGGCAATCAGCAACTGCTGGATGAAATCGGCACCTTAATTGAAACCCTCGACGTAGCCCAAGCCCAACTCCGCATCACCGTACGATCCACAGAAGATATCGGCGGCAAACGCTCTGGCGGAGGAGTAAGCTCAACACGAAACAACCTTGGCGTAACCGTGGAACGCCGAGTTACAAGCACCGGCGGCTCCCAAGAGCGAAGCCTAATGGTTATGGATGGACAGTCTGCCCATATAACGTCGGGCCAGGTTCGAACGCTACCCTTTGCGGTACGTGGAGGCAGAAACCCGGCGGCCATTTTTGAGCAGATAGAAACTCGCAGCGGGTTTGTTGTCAGCCCGCAGGTTATTTCAGACCGCGCTATAGAACTGAACATTACCTCTTTTGAAGCGGATCCCGCAGAGCTTGAAGGGTATGACACTCAAGCGCTGGTCACGGTTCGCAGAGTGGAGCCCGGCCAGTGGGTGTCTCTAGGCAGCACTTCAACCCAATCCACCAGCAAGCAGTCAGGTATTGCCTACAGCGTTAAGAGCAGCCGGTCAGACAACCGGAGTTTCGAGGTAAAAGTCGAGGTTGTACACTGAGGCTTACGCCCTAGTTCGAATCAACACACTCTTGGCCTCGTTGATTTTGGCGGCCAGGTAATCGCTCCCGCCCCTATCCGGGTGCAGTTTCTGCATCAGGCGGCGGTGTGACATAACTATGTCTTCTCTTGAGCACGCCGCGGTCACACCCAGTATTTCGCAGGCCTCTCGCTCAGTCATGCCATGGCCCTGTGCCTGACCAGCCCCGGCTTGCTCCGAATTCGACCCGGCTCCGCTACCCGGCTCCGCATTATCCTTGCCCGTAAAAAGGCGGTTCAGCGCCGGGAGGAACCGAACAAGCCCCGGCAGTTTACGCAACAGCGGAATCAATGCAGCTATCGCAGCGGTTAGCACGTGCACTCGGCCAGTCAGAACCATCACTAACAGCATAACGCCGCCGGCAATAAGTACGAGCTTCCAGGTTGCAGCTTTCTTCTTTTCCGCCGACAATCCGCCCCAATGTTTCAGAACCACAAAGACGGTTGCCGTCAGCGCGATCCCCAGTATCCAATGCATGATTGATCCTTTGCTGCTGAAAGATCGTAATTCTGTCACTCAACGTAGCGACAATGCTAGCCAAAAATACCTACTAACCGGTGACAACTGCACCTTGAATTTTGTAGGATGCTATGTATTCTCGTGAATCACTAATTTCCGCCCCCAAACAGTCTGTTGTTATGCAACTAGAGATTCCCAGGACCTGAACTATGCGCACTGCTTCCCGCTTCCTGATCGCAATTATTTTCCTTGGCGTGGTGCTTGGCGGCATCTTCGGCTACAAGTTTTACCAATTCGGCCAAATGGAAGAAATGCTGTCCCAACCTCAGCCGCCGGCGCAAATATCCGCTACCGAAGCTCGGGCGGAGAGCTGGACACCTTCTATCAAAGCTGTGGGCAGCATCAAGGCTGTTAACGGCATCGAAGTGGCCAATGAGGTTCCCGGTGTTATTGAAAGTATTAACTTTGAATCCGGTGATACTGTTAAGCAGGGCGACATCCTCATCCGCCTGAACAACGCCATTGATGAAGCGGCTGTGCGCACTCGCAAGGCAGAAGCTCACTTGGCAGAGCAGGAGTTCAAGCGCATCTCTGATCTGTTGCCAAAGCGTGCCGTATCCCAGTCTCAGTATGACCAATCTAAGGCGAATTTCGACGCCGCCGAAGCCCGTGTAAATGAGGCAGATGCTCAGTTAAGCAAAAAAGTAATCCGTGCGCCCTTTGACGGCACCTTGGGTATTCGCATGGTGGATCGAGGCGAGTACATCGCCACAGGTACGCCGATTGTTGAAGTTAATATGCTCAACCCAATCTACGTCGACTACACCCTGTCCGAGAAAAACCTGCAACATGTTGCCAGGGACTATTCTGTCGTCGCTACCGTTGCAGCTGTTCCCGAGCAGGAATTTGAGGGTAAGGTCAGCGCCATCAACACCTCTGTAAACCCGGAAACCCGTACCGTGCGCGTTCGCGCCACTCTGGATAACCCAGACAACCTTTTGCGCCCTGGCATGTTTGCGACCATCCTCACTATTCAGCCCAAAGACGACGAAGTGGTTACCATTCCACGCACCGCGATTTCCTATAACACTTACGGGGACTTCGTGTTTATTGTGGAAGAAAACGACGAAGGTGATCTGATCGTCAGCCGCCGCTCTGTTGAGACTGGTGAAACTAGGGATCCCCGGGTTGCAATTACTTCCGGCCTTGAAGCAGATGAACAGGTAGTTTCCAAAGGATTGCTGAGACTCCGTGCCGGCCAGAAGGTCGTGATTCAAGATGACGACAGGGACGAAGAAAAGCAGCCCCAGGAGGCATCTGAGTAATGCGATTCACCGACATTTTCATCCATCGTCCCGTACTGGCAACGGTGGTCAGCCTTCTTATCCTGTTGCTCGGTGCCCGTGCAGCCATGGAAATGGAGATCCGGCAATACCCGGAGCTCGAAAACACCACGGTTACGGTCACAACGGCCTATCCGGGCGCCAGTTCAGATCTGATCAAAGGCTTTATCACCACCCCCCTGCAGCAGGCTATCGCAGAAGCCAGCGGCATCGACTACCTGACATCTACCAGTTCGCAGGGCGCGTCGACCATTGAAGCCAAGATGGTACTGAACTACGACGCAAACGCGGCGCTGGCCGAAATACAGGCAAAAGTCGCCAGCCAGCGCAATGTTCTTCCAGCCGACGCCCAGGACCCCGTGATCACCTCGACCACCGGGGACTCAACGGCGCTGATGTACATTGCTTTCTACAGCGCAGACATGGCTGTGCCACAAATTACCGACTACCTGACCCGAGTGGTACAGCCCAGGCTTCAGGCTCTGCCCGGAGTTGGTAAAGCACAATTGCTTGGTCGTAAATTTGCCTTGCGGGTCTGGCTGGATCCGGAGCGCCTGGCCGCAGTCGATATGACGCCTACGGAGGTGGTGGCCAAGCTGCGCGCCAACAACTACCAGGCTGCTGTCGGTAATACCAAAGGTACCTACACTGAAATCAGCATGACCAGTGATACCGATGTGGCGGACCCCGACGACTTCCGCAACCTTGTGGTCAAGCAGGCTAACGGAACCCAGATCCGGCTTCAGGATATTGCGCGGGTGGAACTGGGGTCAGAAACCTACAGCGCACTGGCGCTTTACAAGGGCCAGCCGGCAACTTATGTCGCGATCGAGCTGGCACCCGGTGCTAACCCGCTCACGGTAGCAGGCTTGGTCAAAGGCGATCTTCCGGATATCGAAAGCCAGCTGCCGGGCGATCTGAACGTTCGGCTTGCCTACGATGCCTCAGACTTTATTGAGGACTCCATAAATGAGGTTATCTTCACCCTGCTTGAAGCTATGGGCATCGTGCTCGTGGTGGTGTTCCTTTGCCTGGGCTCTATCCGCGCTTCCATTGTGCCCTCTGTTGCGGTTCCGCTGTCGCTGATTGGCGGTGCCTTCATCATGCTGATGTTCGGGTTCTCCCTGAACCTCCTTACGCTGCTATCCATGGTACTGGCTATAGGGCTGGTGGTAGACGATGCCATCATCATGGTGGAGAACGTACACCGACACATTGAGCAAGGCGAGTCGCGGATTGATGCAGCGTTGCACGGCGCACGGGAAATGGCGGTGCCGATTATTGCCATGACCACAACGCTGGTGGCGGTCTATGCCCCCATCGGGTTTATGGGCGGGCTGGTTGGCTCCCTATTTACCGAGTTTGCATTTACTCTGGCTGGCACAGTGGTGATCTCGGGCATTGTTGCACTTACGCTTTCGCCAATGCTGTCGGCCAAGGTCCTCAAACCCCATGGCAACCCGGGTAAATTTGAGAGCCTGGTTGAGCGCGTGTTCAGCGGCATTGCTTCGGGCTATAAAGCCGCGCTCGTCTCATTGATGCAAACCAAATCCGTGGTGGTGTTTTTTGCGCTCGTCGTACTGGGCTCCATCTACTTTATGGCGACGATGAGCCAGAACGAACTGGCGCCCACAGAAGATCAGGGCATTTTGTTCTATCAGGGTCTCGGCCCCCAGACGTCCACTCTGGATTATCTTCTGGAGCATGGGGACGAAGTTCAAGAGCGCATAGCCTCCGTACCCGGCTACGCCGAAGATTTCATGATCGTCGGTATCACCGCTCCCAACGCCGTATTCGGCGGTTTTAAAATGGCACCCTGGAGTGAGCGAAAGATTACCCAGTTTGAGGCTCAGCCTCTGCTGGATGCCGAGCTCAAAAAAGTAACGGGCCTGCAGACCGCCGTGTTCCCACAGCCGGCGCTTCCCGGCTCAGGGGGCGGCCTGCCGTTCCAGTTCGTGATCACGACGGGTAACGACTACGAGCAGCTCGATCAGGTGGCTGAGGAGTTACTGGGCAAGGCGATGGGCAGCGGTAACTTCATGTTCCTGCAAAAGTCTATCAACTTCGACCGCCCGGTTACCCGCATCGAAGTGGATCGCGATCGGGTCGCTGATCTCGGGCTCTCCATGCAGGACGTGGGGCAGTCACTTTCCAGCATGCTCGGCGGTGGTTACATTAACCGCTTCAGCATGGAAGGCCGCTCCTATCAGGTAATCCCGCAGGTGGATCAGAAGTTCCGGCTGGATGAACAGGCGCTGAACGATTACTACATCCGCACAGGCGAGGGCACCCTGGTTCCGCTCGGCAGCGTCGTGAGCTTCAGCCGTGATGTGGAGCCCTCAAGCCGCACACAGTTTAACCAGCAGAACTCCCTCACCCTGCAAGGGGTGGTTATGCCAGGTGTAGCGGCGGGTACCGCCATGGACTTCATGGAGCAGGCCGCAGGCGAGGTGTTCCCACAGGGCTTCACCTTCGATTACACCGGGCAGAGCCGGCAACTGGCAAACCAGGGCAGCGCCTTGATAGTCACGTTCTTCCTGTCTTTGCTGGTTATCTATCTGGTACTTGCTGCTCAGTTCGAAAGCTGGCGGGATCCGTTTATCATTCTGATTTCGGTTCCCATGTCGGTGGCCGGTGCAATGGCATTTATCGTGCTTGGCTTTGCGACTATGAACATCTATACGCAGGTAGGTCTGATTACACTGATCGGGGTAGTATCCAAGAACGGCATACTGATCGTGGAATTTGCAAACCAGCTACAGAAAGACAAAGGAATGAACAAATTGGAGGCCGTTATTGAGGCCGCCGCCATTCGTCTACGGCCGATCATAATGACGTCATTGGCACTTATCTTTGCCATGGTGCCGCTGCTGCTGGCAGCTGGCCCAGGTGCAGAAAGCCGTTTTGCTATTGGCCTGACTATCAGTGCCGGTCTGGGCATTGGCACTCTGTTCACCGTCTTCGTACTGCCAGCGTTCTATATCCTGTTGGCTCGTGATCTCAACGAAGGGAAAGAAGAGCAAGATGAAGCCTCAAAACCGGTACCCGTAAACTCATAACGGATAACCGGCAAACCTCAAAACCCGGCTCGCTTTATGGTGAGCCGGGTTTTTTATTGGTTAAAAAACCTGACCGCATACGGATTCATTCAATAGCTGGAGTTAACCCGGCGCATTGATTCCTCGATGCCTCACAATAGGGTAGTCTTACGCTCTGACCTGATATTTCTTTTGGAAGATCGTCGCTATCGTGTTGTTATCATGACTCTGGGAACGCTGTTCTGGCTGTTTGTTTCAGCCTTTACCATCTGGTACTGGTGGCGCGCCAAAGCCATTAAGGACTCTGTCCTCCGGGCTGCCCACCGCTATTGCAAAACTATGGACGTCATGCTGCTTGATGACGCCATCTATCTGCGGGGCATCTGGTGCAAGCGGGATGACCAAGGCCAGTTTCGCGTGTGGCGTCGCTTCATGTTTGATTTTACCTCCACCGGTGAAGAGCGCTACGGCGGTAGGGTCATCATGCTTGGCCCCCGAATACTGCATATGGACTTGGATCCGCACCGGTTCCCCTGAATTCCGGAGCATGGTTGCGCCCTGCACCACCTCAGATACTTCGGCATTCACTTATCCGCATAATGCCCAAAAATATGTTGGGGTTTCCTATACTGTTCCGGCCACTCTCAACAAATAGACCGGAACAATGGATATCCATAACGACCAGCGCTTTGCAATCAACCTGAACGTTCGGGGCATCCAGCCCTCTGCCACCCTAAGAATCAACGAGCTCAGCAACCAGCTTAAATCTGAGGGCAAGGACATTATCAAACTCGGGCTTGGGCAATCGCCCTTCCCTGTTCCTGAACGTGTCGTCGGTGCGCTGAGAGAGCACGCCCACGAAAAAGACTACCTGCCCGTTAAGGGCCTCAAAAGTCTGCGTGAATCCATTTCGGGCTACATCAACCGTAGTGAGCGTATGCGGAGCACGTGGGAAGACGTACTGATTGGCCCTGGCTCCAAGGAGCTGCTGTTCATTCTTCAGCTGGCCTACTACGGCGACCTGCTCATTCCGCGGCCAAGCTGGGTCTCCTACGCGCCCCAGGCACGTATTATTGGCCGCTCGGTACATTGGCTGCCCACCCACGCCGATAACAACTGGCAGCTAACAGCAGAAGAGCTGGACATCGTTTGTCGGGACGACGTTTCCCGCCCGCGCATTCTGATTCTCAACTACCCGTCCAACCCCACCGGTTGCACCTACACTGACGACCAGCTGCTCGCCATTGCCAACGTGGCCCGCAAGTACAAGCTGATCCTGCTTTCTGATGAGATTTACGGGGAAGTACACTTCGAAGGTAAGCATAAATCGATTGCACGCTACTACCCAGAGGGCACCATTATCAGCACCGGCTTGAGCAAGTGGGCGGGTGCTGGCGGCTGGCGCTTGGGCACCTTCATTTTCCCAAAAGAACTGCGCCCCCTGCAGGACGCCATGGCCATCATCGCCAGCGAAACCTACACGGCCACCAGCGCGCCCATACAGCATGCAGGGATTACTGCGTTTGATGGTGGTGACGACATAGACGAGTACCTCAAGCAGTCCCGCCGCGTGCTTAAAGTGATTGGCGAATACATGCATCGCCGCTTGAGCGAGATGGGTGCGGTTGTGCAGAAGCCAGAAGGCGCGTTTTATCTGTTCCCGGATTTCTCGGCCTTCCGTGACCAACTCACCAGAAAAGACATCAAAACCAGCCAAGCGTTTTGCCAGTCGTTACTGGAAAGCACGGGCGTTGCCATTCTGCCAGCCAGCGACTTTGGCTTTGTGCCGGACCATCTGGCCGCGCGCTTGGCGTTCGTGGATTTCGACGGTGCCGCGGCCCTGAAACTGGCCGGCGGAGACTATGCCGATCAGGAGTTGGCTGATGACTTTGTCGAGCAGGCAGGCCCGCGCTTGGTGAAGGCGATGGACAAGATGGAGGCGTGGCTGAACAGCCTGTAACCCAGCCATGGTAGACTGGCGCCGTAACTCTTTAGAGAAAACGTAAAAGGGGGCGCCATGTCTGATTCTGTTTCCCTGCGGGGCATTACCGACTTCACAGAAGATCTGGCCCGAGAGGCCGGAGAGCTCATTCGTCGAGAGCGCGATAACAACACACTGCGCACCGGCTACAAACAACAGACTGAACTGGTCACCCACGCCGATATCATGGCCGATGAATTCATCACCGACGCCATTCGTAAGCGCTTTCCCCATCACCGTATTCTGTCCGAGGAAACCATGCCGGATCTCAGCCAGGCCGAGAACCTCGACACACCTCTTTGGATCGTCGACCCCATCGATGGCACGGTAAACTACGCCTACGGTCACCCGCAGGTTGCGGTGTCTATTGCCTACGCTGAAAACGGCCGGGTGCAGGCCGGCGTGGTACACGCGCCCTTCCCCGGTGAAACCTTCCGCGCCACCCGGGGCGAAGGCGCCACACTCAACGACAACCCCATTCGCCACAGCGGCGCTACCGTTCCCAGAGACTCGCTGTTTGCCACCGGCTTTCCCTACACCAAGGACAATCTGGCCCCATTGATAGGCCGTCTAGATGCGATGATTCATCAATGCCGCGACCTGCGCCGCATCGGCTCTGCCGCGCTGGATATCTGCTGGGTAGCCTGCGGTCGATTGGATATCTACTACGAAAACGTCAGCCCTTGGGATTTCGCCGCCGCCCGCCTGATCGCCTTGGAAGCAGGCGCGACAGCCGGACACTTCAGTGAGGTTCCCGACGGGTACCCTGCCGACCTCTGGGGCCGCGATATACTGATTTCAGCGCCCGCCATCTGGGAACCTGTTCGCCAGATTCTCCGTTCGGCCTCAGGGTATGATTGAAACTTGGGTGCTTTTGTTCCTGTAGCCTTCTAGTTTTGAGGCGGTCACAGGTTGGGCTTTTCCGGAATGTCGGAGGCCAGGGATGGCCGGAGTCAAGCGCACACGGACGTGCTTGTAGCGGTTCCGGAAAAGCCCCGCCCTGCACCGCCAAACCGCCCAAAAAATCAGGCTACAAAGAAGAAAACCACCGAACTACGACCAAACAGCCTCAGCAACCAACCCCCAGCTTTCGTCAAAGTCTGTGGAGGGCAACCGGGAAAACGACGAGCGGATAAACCGCTGAATCCGGCCTTCCATGAACACCAGTACAAAATCCGCACCCCGGGTAGCACTGGTGCGAGGCCGCAAACCCTGGCGGATCTCGCCTTCTTTCAATGTTTGCCGCACCTGGGTTTCCAGACGCTCAAAGAACTGAGAGGCCCGCTTACGCAAGGCTTCGTTTTCGCCCACCAGAGCATCACCCGTAAGAACACAACACAACCCCGGATTGCGCTCGGCGAACACAAGTACCAGATGCGCCAGCTGCTGCAATCGCACCCGCACATCCTCCTGCTCTTGAAGAATCACCTGACAGCGGGAAAAAACAGCCTCCTCCGCAAACTCTAGAAGCGCTTCAAACATCTTCCGTTTACTGGGGAAGTGACGGTACAACGCCGCCTCGGTCACGCCAACAGATTTGGCGAGAACAGAGGTGGTGATTCTGGCCCCCGGATCGTTTTCCAGGAGTTCCAGAAGGGCGTGAAGAATGGTCTCTCTGCGACTTGGTTTCTGATCGGTCATGGCAATACTACAGCGCTCTTAATCAGAATTTGAATCAGAATCTGAATCAGAAGAAGGTGCCATCAAGGGGCGACGACGCGCTTGCGTAGAGCTTTTTTGGCATCCGCCCTGCGAGATACGATTCCCGCCCGGCTTCAATGGCCAGGCGCATGGCGTTGGCCATTTTAATCGGGTCTTTCGCGTGGGCGATGGCGCTGTTCATTAGCACGCCATCACAGCCCAGCTCCATGGCGATGGTGGCATCGGATGCGGTGCCAACACCGGCATCCACCAGCACGGGCACCTTGGCGTTTTCGATGATCTGCCGGATGTTGTAGCGGTTCTGAATGCCCAGGCCGGAGCCAATCGGAGCGCCCAGCGGCATGATGGCGATGCAGCCCATCTCTTCAAGGCGCATGGCCAACAAGGGGTCGTCGGAGCAGTAGACCATTACTTTGAAGCCGTCTTTAATAAGCTCCTCAGCGGCTACTAGGGTCTCAAGCATGTTTGGGTAAAGGGTTTTGTCTTCGCCCAGCACTTCCAGTTTGACCAGATCGCGGCCGTCGAGCAGCTCTCGCGCCAGTTTACAGGTGCGCACTGCGTCTTTGGCGGTAAAGCAACCAGCCGTGTTGGGCAGTATGGTGTAGTGTTCCGGAGAGATTACGTCCAGAAGATTGGGCTCGTCGGGGTTCTGCCCCAGATTGGTGCGGCGAACGGCTACGGTCACAATTTCTGCGCCACTCATTTCGATCGCGTGGCCGGTTTCCGTCAGATCTTGGTACTTACCCGTGCCCACGAGCAACCGCGACTGGTAAATGCGGCCCGCAATTTCAAGGGGCTTGTCTTCGGGTAACTGGGTCTCTGGTTTCTCGGTCATGGTGTTTCCGGGTTGGTAGAGCGTGACAATGAAATGCTTGAAACGGGTATATCGCGGCCAGATCTCTGCTTGGCCAAACGAACGTTAGCCGCCGCCGATAGCGCGTACGACTTCAATGCGATCGCCGTCATTCAGGACAAATTTTGGGTGCTGGCTGCGGGGCACTATGTCTTCGTTAATTTCCACCGCCAACCGCTTGCCCGTGAGAGCCATTTTTTCCACCAATGCGGCAACCGTGGCCCCAGCAGGAAGCTCCATGGCTTCACCATTTACCTGAACCTGCATAGCGTTTTAACCTCTGTCTTAATTCGTTTGCTGGCGTACGCCAGCCGTCAGCAGTAACGCCCATCCAATCATAAAGCATAAGCCGCCCAAGGGCGTAATCGCGCCGACCCAGCGCATATCTGTCAGCACCAGTGTATACAAGCTGCCACTGAACAGCAGAATACCCGCAAGAAAGAACCCGGCGGATAGCGACAGCAAACGCCGTGAAAGCCCAAAGCCAGACAACAGGGCAATCAGTACCAGCGCAATGGCGTGATACATCTGGTAGGCAGCGGCCGTTTGAAACACTTCTAGGCTACGTTCACTCACCAGGTTTCGCAGCCCGTGAGCCCCAAAAGCTCCCGCCATAACAGCAGTAAGGGCGAAGAAAGCGCCAAAAATGATAGGCAGACGCATTAGGCCGGGCGCGGACAATCTTGCGGATTCAGCAGTCACAGTGGATCTTCTCTGCGGTGTCCAAGTTCATCATCGTGAGCGCACCACCCCACACACAGCCGGTATCCAAGCCGATGAATCGTTCAACACCTGTCTTGCCTTCAATAGCCGCCCAGTGCCCGAAAACCACTCGCAGATCATCGGTGCGGGGGAACTCGAACCAAGGAGCGAAGCCCTTAGGCGCGGTGCCTGAGGAGTCTTTCGCCGTGAGTTCAAGCCTGCCATCGCTGGCAATAAAACGCATACGAGTGAAGTAATTGGTGATAACCCGCCAGCGATCCATACCTGTGAGGTTTTCGCCCCAGCACTCGGGCTTATTGCCGTACATCTGCGCAAAATATTCCGGGGCGCTGTTCCCGCGAATCACCTTTTCCACTTCCCGGGCATTAGCAAGTGCCTGTTCAAGGCTCCAGATATGCGGAAGCCCCGCATGGGCCATGATTAGGTTGCGCTTAGAGTCATGCACACACAGGTTCTGCTGGCGCAGCCAGTTCACCAGCTTATCGCGATCCGGGGCGTTCAGTATGTCTGCCAGCGTATCCTTGCGCTTTAGCGCATGACCACCAAGAGCCACAGCCAAAAAGTGCAGATCGTGATTACCCAAAACCACAACGGCCGAATCGCCTAGGCTTTCAATGTAGCGCAGGGTTTTTAGGGATGACGGCCCCCGGTTAATCAAATCACCGGCCACCCACAATCGATCCCGAGAAGGCGAAAAATCTACCTTGGCCAGCACATCCTTCAAGCTATCGTAACAACCCTGAATGTCGCCTATGGCGTAATCAGTCATTGCTGCCCCCGTTACTGCCTTCGCCGCCTTGCTCGGTGCCCTTCACACTGCCTTTCTCAGCTACGAGCATGTCCGCGATGCTCACGTAGTCTGCCAGGCTGAGGTTTTCCGGTCGCAGGCCATCGTTAATGCCCAGAGTATGAAGCTGATCAACAGTCACCAAGCTACCCAATGCTTTGCGCAGAGTTTTTCGGCGCGCGTTAAACGCGGTTCTTACTACAGCCTGCAACGTGCCTAGATCCTTCGCCGGGTGCGGGAACTCAATGTGGGGAACCAGGCGCACGATGGCAGAATCAACTTTAGGAGACGGCCGGAAAGCGCCAGGGCCCACTTCAAACAATGGCTGAACCTTGCAGAAATACTGGGTCATGATACCTAGTCGACCATAGTTGTTGTCGCCCGATACCGCTGCCATCCGCTGCACCACTTCTTTCTGCAGCATGAAGTGCATGTCTTGCACGACGCCCGTCTGAGCTAGCAGATGAAAGATCAGCGGCGTGGAAATGTTATAAGGCAAGTTACCAACAATGCGCAGGGGTTTTCCGTCTGTAAGCTGGCTGTAATCAAACTTCAGCGCGTCGGCTTGGTGGATACGGAATTCTGGGTAGTTAAAAAACTTAGTGCGCAATATAGGAATCAGGTCGCGATCCAGCTCCACCACCTGAAGCCTAGGATTAACGGCCAGGATCTCTTCGGTAATGGCGCCAAGGCCGGGACCGATTTCCACAATGGCATCGTCCGGCTTCGGGTGAATGGCGCGAACGATGCGCTCAATCACGCCCGGATCGTGAAGGAAGTTCTGCCCAAATCGTTTCCTGGCCTGATAGCCGGCTTTTTTACTCACTCAAAATTCTCTTTATTTGTGGCTTTGCGATTATTGGGGGCGTCGCGGTTAACAGCTTTGAGACAGCGCGCCATTTGCTCGCCCACTCGAATGGCGGTGTGCAGGCTGCCGGCGTCGGCCTTGCCGGTACCGGCAAGATCCAAAGCCGTACCGTGATCCACGGATGTGCGCACAATGGGCAGGCCAAGGGTGATGTTTACCGCACGACCAAAGCCCTGGAATTTAAGTACCGGTAGCCCCTGATCGTGATACATGGCCAAGACGGCGTCCGCATCGTCAAGCCAGTGCGGCGTAAACAGCGTATCTGCCGGTAGCGGGCCGACCATCTGCAAACCATCCGCACGAAGCTTTTCAAGCGTGGGCTCTATTACCTCAACTTCTTCCCGGCCCAAATGGCCGCCCTCACCAGCATGGGGGTTCAGACCAGCCACAAGAATTCTTGGCTGCTCAATGCCGAAAAACGTCTTCAGGTCGGCATCCAGTATGGTGGCGACCTGAGTCAGCCGTTCTGGCGTAATCGCAGCAGGCACGTCTTTTAGGGGTAAGTGAGTTGTTACCAACGCAACCCGCAACTCTTCTGTGGCCAGCATCATGACCACCCGTTCCACGCCGCAGAGCTCTTGCAGGAACTCGGTGTGGCCGCTGAACTCAATACCCGCTTCGTTGATAACGCCTTTATGAACCGGCGCCGTGACCATGCCGGCAAAGTCACCCTCAAGGCAGCCATTGGCAGCAACCGTGAGGGTTTCCAACACATAACGGCTGTTGGCCGTATCAAGTTTACCCGCCTGAAGGGATACACAACCCCCAACGTGCAATACAGAAAGCTCGCCCGCACCTTTTCTCGGCGCCATGCCCGGTTGCCAGGGGTGCAGCGTAACGTCGAGGCCCAGCAATCTGGCCCGATCCTCCAGCAATGGCTGGCTCGCAACAACCACCACAGCACTATCGCGCTTCTCAGCGGCGAGCTGCAGACAAAGCTCGGGGCCTATGCCTGCGGGCTCTCCCGCAGTCAGGGCGAGAATAACCGACTCACGCATTATTCTGCGCCTTCCTCTGAGTTACCTTCAACATCTTCAGCAGGCTCATCCGCATACTCGCCTTTAAACTCGATGAAGGCTTCATCACGAATTTCCCGAAGCCAATTCTGCAATTCAGTTTCGAACTTACGCTGATAGATCGCTTGGCGCGCCTCTGCTTGCTTCACGTCACCACTGACGTCCTTCTGGCGGCGCTCTTCAACCTGAAGAATGTGCCAACCAAACTGGGAGCGGAGCGGCCCTTTGAGCTCACCTACATCCGCCTCCTGCATGGCCTGCTCAAACCCTGGCACCATTTGGCCCGGGCTTACCCAGCCAAGGTTGCCACCGTCGGAGCCGGATACTGGATCGTCAGAAAACTCACGTGCCAGCACGGCAAAATCAGCGCCGTCCTGAATCTGCTGATAAAGGTCGCGAATGGTGGTTTCGGCCTCAGTATCCGTCATCGCTTCAGAAGGCCTTATTAGAATATGGCGCACCCGGTTCTGCTGAATGACCTGCGTCTGCGAACCGCCGCGCTTGTCCATCACCATGACCATGTGGAAGCCGCTATTGTTCTCCAGAACATCCGAAGGCTTGCCAACTTCCAGCGCTGGCACAACCGGCGCAACCAGTGACGGCAACTGGCGCTCGCTGCGCCAACCCATATCACCGCCCTCAAGGGCGTTGCTGGCGTCGGATTCAGCAACCGCTACCTCACGAAAATCGCGGCCGTCCAAAATAACAGCACGGAGTTCTTCTGCTTTTTCACGGGTTGCATCCACCGAAGCATCATCCGATGGGCTCTCCAGTTCGATAAAAATATAGGCAAGGCGGTATTCCGCATCGTTGCCACCGCCAGTCTCCAGCGCCTGCACGTAGTTTTCAACCTCGCGCTCCGTTACGCGAACACGATTGCCGACTTGGCGCTGCTGCACCCGGCCGGTGATCATTTCCTGTCGAATTTGTTCCCTAGCCTGACGGTAGCTTACGCCCTCAGCGACCAGTTGATTTTCAAACTCAGGCAGGCTCAGGCCATTACGATCCGCAATGTTAACCAGCGTTTCGTTCAGCTCGTTATCGCTGATGCGCATACCCATCTTTTCTGCCATCTGCAGCTGGACGGATTCGGTGATCAGCTGCTCCAGAACTCGCTCTTCAAGAAGGCGGCGCGGCGGCAAGCCGGTGCCCTGGGCACTAAGCCGCCCAGCAATCGTGCTAATTCTTGCTTCCAGCTCGGTCTGGAGGATTACATCGTCATCAACAATGGCAACCACTTGGTCGAGCAGTTTGCGCTCAGCCTGAACCGAAAAAGAAAGCGCCACTGCGAACAGCATCAGCAGTGTCTGTAATCCTTGGCGAATCGTCGCCTTCATAATCACCTCTTAATGAAGATATAAGCCTGCGGTTGATACAAGCCTGCGGTTAGAGTACCGGAATGGCACGGTTGCCGTCAGGGGGTACGGATTAGGGCGCTCCAGTTAGGGAGTTCCAAAACGGCGTCGTTCGCGCTCATCAAAACCGTAAATGGCCTCGGAGATCGACGTTGACGAACCTCCGCTACCGCCCAGGCCTTTGAGCTGAATCTGGAATAGCACGCGGCTGTCCAGCTCCTGATCGTCGGTCAGATAATTCTGGTGAACCACCTGAACGCTCCAACAGCAATTGTTGTACTCAATCCCGGCAAGGGATCCTACGGTACGATCCAGATCCGAATCGTACACCCAGCGGCCGATCAGACTAACACGGTCTGTTGCTGGGATAACCGCCGCAATATCAGACTGTTCTAACTCGCCCTTGCTGTAAGTATGACCAACACTGGCTAGATACCGGTAATCTTCGCTGTGGAAAACCAACTGGCTGCGGCCCTCTTCGGTATCGCCGGTATCCGGATCCCATAGCCCAGAAGACCGGATTTGCAGATTTTGTAACGGGTTAAGCACCACTTCCCCGGCCAACGGCGAGCGGCTGCGATTGCCGCCGCCTTCACCGAACAACGTAACCTCGCGATCGTCGAAATACTGAACCTGGCCAATACTGAAGCGGGCTCGCTCAGCACCGGTCAACAGATCATTGAATCGGCTGGTCAAGGCCACGGTCAGCTGGTTGGCATCGCCCACCCGGTCGCCGCCGACAAAGCGATCCGGCCGGAACAGCTGCTCAAAACGAAAGGTTTGCAGGGCTGTATCAAACGCCGGTATGTCGTTCTGATCTGCTTCCGCATCGGTCCAAGCGTAGTAAAGGCGGGGCTCGAAGGTCTGGTTGTAAGGCACATCGAATAGGCTCGACTGGCGATCAAAGTACAGACCGTTATCCCATTCCACTACGGGAACCGTGCGATCAAACCTGCCGTCTCCGGCACTGTAATCGTCCAGCTCATAACGCGTGTAATCGAGGCTGACCGACGGGCGACTGAACCCCCACAAGGCCCGCATCGGCAGAGCCAGCTCGGGACGTGCACGGAAGCGCTGGCCGTTGGCTTTGTCGAGCCCGGTTAATGAGCCATTGTCTCGGTAGAACCAGGTGTACTGGCTCTCCAAGCCTGCCTCAAACCAGCCAGCGTCGGCGGTTCCAGCGTAAATGGCTTCTGGTAATTGGGCGTAAGGTTTGTTCACCTCTGTAATTCGGTTGCTGACCGTTTGGTAGTCATTCACATACACATCTAAATACTGGTTCGTGTCTTGATAGCGCACGCCCCCTCTACGCTGCAGGTGTGTGGCCTGGTTAATTTCCAGGCTTCGGTTCAGGTCGCTAAGGTAGTCCTCATCACTGACCACTGAAAAATCGCCATAGCCATTCCAGCCAGCACCCAGGGCGGCCCGGGTAGACGCATCCAAGGCCCAGCGTTGTCCAGATTCACCGGAATTGTCGTCGGCGTAGGCCGAATCGTTATCAATGTAACCTAGCTGTAGCGTCGTTTCTCCCCACGGGCTGAGGTGCCGGCCCTCCACTTCATTGAACAGACCACGGCCATGAATGTACTGGGGCGTGATCGTGGCATCGTAATAGGGGGCCAGGTTCAGGTAATAGGGTACTGCGAAGAATGCACCACTGCCGGCACTGGAAGATCCGAACTGTGGGTATAGGAAGCCAGTCTTGCGTCGATCGTCTATAGGAAAGCTGGCATAAGGCCAGTAGAACACCGGTACATCTAAAACCTCGAGGCGAACATGTTTTGCCGTTCCGAAGCCTTGCGCCTGATCCAGCTTGATATTAGACGCAACTATCGCCCAGTCGTTCTGTTGCGGGCCACAGGTGGTGAGTGTGCCGTCGCGGATTTCTACGGTAGTCGCATCCACTCGCGAGAGGCTGCCGGCACTGCCCCGCATTTCTGGGCCATGTAAAAGAAAGGTCGCGGTATTGATATCAAAACGCCCGGAATCAACACTGTATTCGGCACGCTCACCGGTCAGCAAAAAACCGTCACCGCGACTTACCAGCGGCCCCTGAATGGCGACCTGGCCAGTGCTCTGGCTATAGCGCACCTCAGAGCCGGTTACCTGAAAGTTGCCCTGGCGCAGCCGAACATCGCCCTCAAGATATAGCTCCTGGTCGATTTCGTAACGAGCATTCAGACCACTGACCTGCAAAGGAATATCCTTGCCAGCGCTCTCAACTGCGTCAGTTCCTTCACCAAAAGCACCCGAAGCGTTATCTGCGGCGCCTGATGGCATATAATCGCCTGCGCAAAATGCCGGCAGCGAATTCCTGACGGACTCCGGAAGCTGGTTTTTTGGGCGCCAGTCTAGCTCGGCTGCAGATTGCGCCTCTTCAGCAACGGAAAAGCTGGCACCCGACATCAGGGAAAACCCCACAAGCAGGCTCGCAAACCGGCGCTGCAACGTGCCTTTATGCGCCTGCAGATAGCTGTCGGACATTGGCACGGTAGCAAGGTTCCTGTTCCAGGTGCATAAAGGACTGTGGATAGCGCGACGGGGCACAAATACACAAATGACAGCGGCCTAGTTTACACGTGCCCCTGAAGCTTGTTAACGGAAACGGAGCCTGATGAGCGAAACTCCGCTGCAAAACCGTTTTACGCTCTTTATACTCAACGACTAACTTTTGCTCTAAGCTCACTCACTACTTCAGGATAAGCGCCCGAGCTATGGACAACCGCCTGCAAATGCTGACCACCTGGGTCAGACAGTTTTCCGGCTTTGAAAATGCCGATGCCCACCCCGTTTCTGGCGACGCTAGTTTCCGGCGTTATTTCCGGGTTTCCAAAGCGCCCAGCGACAACAATACCCTGCCCGCCAAACCGTTCATTGTTATGGATTCGCCTCCGGAGCAGGAGGACTGCGGGCCATTCGTAACGATTGGCAGACACTGGCGCCAGGCTGGGATTACCGTTCCACAGATTGTTGAAGCCGACCCTGTTCGTGGCTTTTTGCTGCTGGAAGACTTCGGCGACCAGCTAATGCTAAGCCAGCTTAGCCCCAGCACCGCCAACACGCTCTACCAAAGCGCATTGGACGAGCTCGTTCTTATTCAGCAGTTGCCCGCAACGCCTGAGCATCCCCTGCCTGCCTACGACACCGCCTTGCTGAATCGCGAAATGGCGCTGTTCCGGGATTGGCTGTTGGAAGGCTACCTTGGACTGGAGCTAAATAACATCGAAAAGTCCATGCTCGACACCACCTTCGCACTGCTTCGTGAGAACGCTCTGGCCCAGCCCAGCGTTACCGTGCACCGGGACTATCACTCACGGAACTTGCTGATGCGGGAACACAGCAGTCGCCCCGGCGTTATCGATTTTCAGGATGCAGTCACCGGGCCGGTTACCTACGATGCCGTCTCACTGCTCAAGGATTGCTACATTCAATGGCCCGAAGAGCAGATTGGCGAGTGGCTGGAGATCTTCCGCGAACAAACCTTGGCAGCAGGCCTGCACCGTGCCGATAGCGACACGTTCCGCCAATGGTTTGAGCTCATGGGCATGCAGCGCCATCTGAAAGCTGCGGGTATTTTTGCCAGGCTCGCCATGCGGGATCACAAACCGCGCTATTTGGAGGACATTCCCCGTACGGTGAGTTACCTGCTTGGCGCCAGCAAACGGCAGCCAGCGTTGCGACATTTCCATGAGTGGCTGACGGCGGTTGCTGTACCCCGGATTGAAGAACTAATCGGTCCCGTTCCGGGCCAGGAGCATGTGGCACCGTGAAAGCGATGATTCTTGCCGCAGGAAAGGGGGAGCGCATGCGGCCACTAACGCTTACCACCCCCAAGCCCCTGCTTAGTGCCGGCGGCAAACCGCTTATTGAATACCACCTGGAGCGCCTTCACCGTGCCGGCTTTCGGGATGTGGTCATCAACCACGCGTGGCTTGGAGAACAGATTGAATACACCTTAGGCGATGGCGAGCGGTTCGGGCTTTCGCTGCACTACTCACGCGAAGGCGAACCGCTGGAGACCGCAGGCGGTATTGTCCGCGCCCTACCGTTGCTTTCGTGCCCTGACAACGACTGGTTTATGGTTATCAACGGTGATGTCTGGGCTGATTTTGACCTTACCCGGCTTCAACCATCGGCAGCCGGCGAACAGCCTGCCGTCGATGCCATTCTGGTGTTGGCAGACAACCCCTCCCACAATCGCCATGGCGATTTTTGCTTGAAAGGCAACGGCATGCTCTCTGAGGAGTGTGCGTTTAAAGAGGGCGAGAAGCTAACTTTTGCCGGCATTAGCCTCCTGCACCGCCGGCTGTTTGAAGGACTAACGGACCAGGCCGGAAAGCTCGGGCCTGTGCTGCGGGAGGCCATGAGCAGAGGCCGGGTAGCCGGGCTGCACCACCGCGGTCTCTGGGTGGATGCAGGAACACCGGAACGGCTGCGGGCGCTGGACCAGCAATTAGCCACTCAGGAGCCTTAGGGCTATGGCGACCCACACCGCGCACCCAAGCCTGCCGCCGCGCATGGAGGCCGCTTTCTCAGATCTCCTACAGAAGCTCTCTGCCGCTGACCACCGCGCAAATACGCTGATCGGCCATACGAGACTACCCTGGTGGTGTCGGCGCCCACTGTTTTTCTTTTTGGGCTACACAGCCAAAGCCGAAGGGCGAGTGTCTGAACAGGACATCGGCTTTGCCGAAAGTCTCATCACAGCGCTCAAGCTGTCAAAACGACAGCGACGCAAAGCCATACGAAATTTCGAGCGTGGCAAAACATCAGACACGCTTCCGCCGTTATGCGGGCTCACGTTAAGGTTGAGCCACGGCACTAGGCCTTCCCCAGCCCTGAAAGTCGCCATCTGCCTGTGCCACGCCGCCCAGCTAAAAGGCCGACCCAATAAGTCTCGCCTTTACCGCTGCGAGGATGTCATTGACCAAACTGGGCTTCCCGTTACAATCAGCGAAGACATTTTTGACAGCTACGCCGCCAGAGTATGGGGCGACACCAGTGACCTACCTGCAATGCCTGTAAATCTTGAGCAAGCCTGTGCCCTGTTTGGCGCAACCCGACGGGACTCTCTGGCAGTTATCAAACGCACATATCGGAAAAAAGTGTCTGAGTGCCACCCAGACAAGCTAGCGCAGCAGCACCTCAGCCCAGCCCAAAGAGCGGTCGCCAAAGAAACTCTATTGCGCTACCAGCACGCCTGGGAACTTATCAAGCGACACCACAATCTAAACTGACGCTTGCCCACCTATTTTGGGTTGAGCCAAGCTGAAATTCTTCCCGCCAGAGTCTTCCCGTTTCGCGGCGACAACAAATCACCCGAGCCCATAAGCTGGAGACTGAAGCCTTCGACTCTAGCCCGCTTCAGGCCCGCTCTACGCTGTTCGCGCTCATCGGATGATGAAAGCTCCAGAATGCGCGGTACCGACGCCCCCTCTAATGCCACCGCCAATTTTTCGGAGTCCTGGGGGTATAGCTTCGGGGCTACCCAAATTAGGGCCGGAGACCCACCCAACTCTGCCGCGTATAACACAATATGATTGCTACCACGCCCAATCCCCACCACGGCAACGAGTTCATAGTCACGCGCCTTTAGGGCGGCAACACCTGCCACTAGCTGCTCGCGGATACGGGAGCGATAGGCTACTTCCAGTTCATCCACAGCATCAGAGGCCAGCACGTCAATTGTGGCAGGACTGGTAGCTTCTGGGCCCCGCTCGTATGGCTCCGTGTCTAATCCGGGTTTCGTGACGGGGCGCTCCAGAATTCGCTCAATGGCCAACGGTGGCGATTCCAGACCCAGAGTAAGTACAGCAAAGTTTCGATGTGCCAGCTCTCGAGCGAGAGCACCCGTCAGCCCTGACTCTGGGTTTCCACCCTCATCTGCCAGAATGAGCAGCCCGCCCCGGGCAGGCGCTTCACGCTCGGGCCAAAGCAGCGCCAAGGTGCGGGCGCCATCCGCAAGATCAAGCCACAGTGCGGCATCCGGAAAGCTCTGGCTAAGCTTCCGCTCGCCCAGCCCAGACGTTACAGCGCCTCGCACTTCCCCCGTCGGCACTTGAGCGGGTTCTGGAGATTCGTCTTTGTTCTGGGCGTATGCGCATGTGGGTAGCACGCCGCCCGTCAGTAGGGCAATCACTAGCCACCCGCAAACATCACTGCGGTAGCCGCTGCGGCTTATTGTTCTGAATCGGCGCACAGTTCCTGCTCCTCTGGCTACGAAAACACGCTGTTGTGCTGTTAGACTGTCATTAATATCAATCACTGCCAATTGTTTGCGAGAGCCGTCATGAATCCTTACCTGATTGCCCCATCTATTCTATCTGCTGATTTTGCCCGCCTGGGTGAAGAAGTGGATAACGTTCTTGCCGCCGGCGCAGACGTGGTGCATTTTGACGTTATGGACAACCATTATGTGCCCAACCTGACCATCGGGCCGATGATTTGTGAAGCACTGCGCAAGCACGGCGTTACCGCCCCCATTGACGTACACCTGATGGTATCGCCGGTCGATGACCTGATTCGCATGTTCATTGACGCCGGTGCCAGCTATATCACTTTCCACCCGGAGGCATCCCAGCATATTGATCGCTCCCTGCAGCTGATTCGCGAGGGCGGCTGCAAGGCCGGCTTGGTGTTCAACCCGGCCACCCCGTTGCACCACATGGATCACGTGATGGACAAGCTCGACATGGTACTGATGATGTCGGTCAACCCAGGCTTCGGTGGCCAAAAGTTCATTCCCGGCACCCTGGACAAGCTGCGGGAAGCCCGTAAGCGCATTGATGCCAGCAACTACAACATTCGGTTGGAAATCGATGGCGGCGTGAAAACCGACAACATTCGTGAAATTGCCGAAGCCGGTGCAGACACCTTTGTGGCAGGCTCGGCTATCTTCAACACGGATGACTACAAAGCCACCATCGATGCCATGCGCCTAGAATTGGAACACGCCAGCACGGCGCTGGGCCACACGGTGTCGGGCCAATGAGCCTGGCCGGTCTGTTTAACGCCCGCTGGCCGGGGGTTGCGCTGTTTGATCTCGATGGCACTCTGGTAGACAGCACGCCGGATTTAGCAGCGGCTGTTGACCGCACCCTTGAACAGCTCGGGCGCAAACCGGCCGGCATTGAACAGGTTCGCAAATGGGTGGGCAACGGCTCGCCCATACTGATGCGGCGCGCACTGGCTGGCAAAGCCGACTGGGAACCTGCAAGCGCCGCAGACGACGCTTTATTTAATGATGCCCTAGCCTTGTTTTTCAACAACTACCAGGAGCTTAACGGCCAGCATGCGGTGGTTTACCCAGGTGTTGAAGCCTGCCTTGAGACATTGAATGAACGTGGCTGTCGCATGGCCGTGGTGACCAATAAGCCTGAACAGTTTGTGACGCCTCTGCTTGAGCAGATGGGCATTGAGCATCATTTCCAACTGATTGTGGGTGGTGACACCCTAAGCACAAAAAAACCGGATCCCGAGCCATTACTTCACGCCATGGAGGCTCTTCATGGCAGTCGCGGAACCACAGTGATGATTGGCGATTCTGCAGCAGACGTTAGTGCCGCCCAGGCAGCGGGCATTCCCTGCGTGGCCGTCACCTATGGCTATAACTTTGGCCGCTCGGTGCAGGCACTGGGAGCAGACGCTGTGGTTGATTCCCTGAGCGAGCTTTTGTAACCTCTCAGGTCTTGAGGTTTTTTAAATTATCCAATTCGGGAGATTCCTGCCGTGCAGGGACTGAATCTGACTACAGCGCGAGGCATCCCCACAACCCGCGCAACGCGATGGTGGCGATGGCGTACCGGCTGAAAACACTCAGCTCGGCCAAAATACCCATTCGCCTGCTCGAACGCAGATCAGATTTCAGGGAACCCGATCATGACTTCCGAACAATTCCACAAGCTGGCACAGGCTGGCTTCAATCGTATCCCCGTGTATCGTGAAGTACTCGCGGACATGGACACCCCTTTAAGCACCTATCTCAAACTGGCCAGCGGGCCATACTCCTACCTGTTTGAATCGGTGCAGGGTGGTGAAAAATGGGGCCGCTACTCCATCATCGGTCTGCCCAGCCAAGAAGTACTCAAAGTATTTGATCACCGTGTTGAGATTCGCCGACATGGTGAGCTGATCGACCGCCAGGGCGAATTGCTAGAAAGCGCCGAAGTGGACGACCCGCTGGCGTTCGTTGCCAGCTACCAGGAACGCTTCAACGCCCCCGATCTGGAAGAGCTTCCACGCTTCAACGGTGGCCTAGTGGGCTACTTTGGTTACGACACCGTGCGCTACATCGAGAAGCGCCTTGCAACCAGCTGCCCCCCAGATCGCATTGGCACGCCCGACATACTGCTGATGGTGTCCAATGAACTGGTGGTGTTCGACAACCTCCGTGGCAAGCTGCACCTGATCGTGCACGTAGACCCAGCCGATGAAGGCGGCTACGAGCAGGCCCAACTAAGACTCGACGAACTCGAGCAGAAACTGCACCGACAAACCGCCAACACCCCGAAAACACCGGCGCACCTACGCGGCAAAACGGTAGATGAAAGCGAGTTTGTGTCTGGCTTCAGCCAGGAAAAGTTCGAAGCGGCGGTCGACAAAATCAAAGACTACGTGCTGGATGGCGACGTGATGCAAACCGTCATTTCCCAGCGCATGTCGATTCCGTTTGAGGCTCCACCTCTGAACCTGTACCGCTCGCTGCGGGTGTTGAACCCTTCGCCGTACATGTACTTTCTGGATCTGGACGATTTTCACATTGTCGGTTCGTCGCCGGAAATCCTGGCGCGCATGGAAGACCGCGAGGTGACCGTTCGCCCCATCGCCGGCACGCGCAAACGCGGCGCCACCGAGGCCGAAGACCGCGCTCTGGAAGCCGAGCTGCTGGCTGACCCGAAAGAAATCGCCGAGCACCTGATGCTGATTGATCTGGGCCGCAACGACGCCGGGCGCGTTTCCGAAACCGGCACCGTGCGGCTGACCGAGAGAATGGCAGTTGAACGGTACTCCCACGTGATGCACATAGTGTCCAACGTAACCGGCCAAGTAAAAGACGGCATCAGTTGTCTCGATGTGCTCAAGGCCACCCTGCCCGCTGGCACGCTGAGCGGCGCACCGAAAACCCGGGCTATGGAAATCATTGACGAACTTGAGCCGGTGAAGCGTGGCGTGTACGGCGGCGCAGTTGGCTACCTCTCGTTCAACGGCAACATGGACACCGCCATTGCCATCCGCACCGCCGTGATCAAGGACAAAACCCTGCACGTCCAGGCCGGCGCGGGCATAGTCGCCGACTCTGTACCTCGCCTTGAGTGGAAAGAAACCATGAACAAGGGCCGCGCCATCTTTCGCGCAGTGGCCATGACCTACAACGATTTTGACCACTGAGGCGAGGGAAATATCATGCTATTAATGCTGGATAACTACGATTCCTTCACCTACAACGTGGTGCAGTATCTCGCGGAGCTGGGCGCCGATGTGCAGGTGCACCGCAACGACGAAATCACCGTGGAACAGATCGAGGCCCTGAATCCCGAACGGCTGGTGATCTCGCCCGGCCCCTGCACACCGAATGAGGCCGGGGTTTCCATGGAGGTCATCCGTCACTTTGCCGGTAAGATCCCCATACTCGGCGTTTGCCTAGGCCACCAGGCCATCGGCCAGGTGTTTGGCGGAAGCATCATCCGCGCCGGGCGAGTGATGCACGGCAAAGTGTCACCGGTGTACCACAACAGCAACGGCGTGTTCCGCGGCCTCAACAACCCACTACAGGCAACCCGATATCACAGCCTGGTGATTGAACAGTCCAGCCTGCCCGAATGCCTGGAGATGACCGCCTGGACTCGCAACAGCGACGGCAGCGTAGAAGAAATCATGGGCGTGCGCCACAAAACCCTGGCCATCGAAGGGGTGCAATTTCACCCGGAATCGATCATGAGCGAACAGGGCCACGAACTGCTGCGCAACTTCCTGCGAACCCAATAAAAAGGCGAAAACAATGAACATGAAAGACGCACTGAACCGGGTGGCCGAAAACCTAGACATGTCCCGGGAGGAGATGAAAAGCGTGATGCGCACCGTGATGAACGGCGAAGCCACCAACGCCCAAATTGGCGCCCTGCTGATGGGCCTGCGCACAAAAAGTGAAACCGTCGATGAGATTACCGGCGCCGTGGAAGTCATGCGCGAACTGGTCTCTGGCGTAACGATAAAAGCAGAGCCGCTGGTAGACATAGTAGGTACCGGCGGCGACGGCGCTAACCTATTCAACGTCTCCTCCGCCGCCGCTTTTGTTGTCGCGGCCGCCGGCGGTTTTGTGGCCAAGCATGGTAACCGTGCGGTTTCATCCAAAAGCGGCAGCGCCGACCTAATTGAACAGGCGGGAATTAACCTCAACCTCACACCGGAACAAGTCGCCCGCTGCGTAGAAGAAATTGGCGTCGGCTTCATGTTCGCCCCGGCCCATCACGGCGCCATGAAACACGCCGTCGGCCCGCGCAAAGAGATGGGCTGCCGCACCCTATTTAACATCCTCGGCCCCATGACCAACCCTGCCGGCGTTAAACACCAGTTAGTGGGTGTGTTCAGCAAAGCCCTTTGCCGCCCCATGGCCGAAGTGCTGCAAAAACTCGGCTCCGAACACATCATGGTGGTTGCTTCAAAAGATGGGCTAGACGAAATAAGCCTGGCTAGCGCCACCCATGTGGCTGAACTGAAAAACGGCGAGATCATCGAATACGACATCACACCGGAAGAGCTGGGCATCAAAAGCCAAACTCTCGTTGGCCTGTCTGTTGATACCGCAGAAGAATCCCTAAATCTGATCAAGGCCGCCTTCGGTCGCAGCCACGACGAAATGGCAGAAAAGGCTCGGGACTTGATCGCCCTTAATGCCGGCGCCGCCATCTACATTGCAGGCCTGGCCCCAACAGCGAAAATGGGCGTAGAAATGGCCCTAGACGCCATGGGCTCTGGACTGGCTGCCGGTAAACTGTCGGAGTTGGCTGACTTTTCCCACTGTTTCTGAGCCAGGAAAGAACTAGATGAGCAAGCACAGCGACAAAACCCCAACCATCCTGCGCAAAATTGTCGACAGGAAGTGGGAAGAAATTGAAACCCGCAAGCGCACCACGAGCCTCGAGGATCTCAAAGCCCGCGCCGGCGACCAGCCGGGCACCCGTGGCTTTACTAATGCCCTGCGCCGGCGAATCGAAGCCGGCACACCCGCTGTTATTGCCGAGATCAAAAAGGCTTCACCCAGTAAAGGCATACTCCGCGACCCGTTCAAGCCCGCCGAGATCGCCGAAAGCTACGAACAGGGAGGCGCTGCCTGCTTGTCCGTACTTACCGACCATGACTTTTTCCAGGGCCACGAAGACTATCTGGTTGCCGCCCGCAACGCCTGCAGCCTGCCGGTTATCCGCAAAGACTTCATGGTGGCGCCGTATCAGATCTACGAGGCCCGCACCATTGGCGCCGACTGCATACTCCTAATCGCAGCCTGCCTTACTAAAAACCAGATGCAAGAACTGGAGGGCATAGCCCACGAAATTGGAATGGACGTATTGGTAGAAGTACACAACGGCGAAGAAATGGACGACGCGCTAACGCTTACCACCCCTCTGGTCGGCATTAACAACCGCGATCTGCACAGCTTCGACGTTTCGCTGGACACCACGTTTGATCTGCACCAGCGCATAGGCGCAGACCACATGGCCATTACCGAAAGCGGCATTATGACTCGTGCCGATGTAGAAGCCATGACCGGCCGGGGCATCTACGGATTTCTGGTAGGCGAGTCGTTTATGCGCGCAGCCAACCCCGGTGAAAAACTGCAAGAATTGTTTTTCCCCCGATAGCGTGGCTGTGCGCCAAATCGGGTGAAAACCAGAACTTGGACGGATCAGCCAGGATCCGCCAAGGCTTCCTGCATCAGCAGCTGCAAATGATCCGGCAGCTTCGCCGATAACGCCAGGGCTTGTTCGTGGGCGCGAGGCGACATTTTGCTCCAGGTTCGACGCATGATTCTCAGCCACTTCTCCCGATCGTACTCCGCATTATCCGCATAAAATTGTGCAAGATATTTTTCCAGAAACACCATGCAGGCAACGTCCTCCAACAGCTGGGTGTCCGCGTCTTTACGCAGCTCACGCTTGGTCAGAATCACTTCAACCCGCTCACATTCGGTCTCTGGATAACCGCAGCTCTGCATAATCTCAGCGGCCCGGCGACCATGCATGCGCCCGCAGGCCTGCCGCCACTCGTAATAGGATTTACGGCCTTCAGGGTAATCACTGCGAGGCATTCTCCAGCGTTCAATATGCTGGGCACGACAGGCAATCTGCATTCGACCTGAAGGCGAAGGCTCCAGCTCATACAGCCAGCGAGTCATGTGCAAGCTGTAGGCATACTCTCTTGGCACGGACTCACCTGCCAAAACGCCTTCGTTGAGGTCTTCACGGTTTGCATTGTCAATCGCATCCAAAGCACACTTAAGAGATGCTTGTTCCATACTATCTCCTTTCACGACATGGTTACCCCGCAGGGGTTATTGCGCCTGCTGCTGTATTGGCCGACGATTAAGACTATTGGCACCCGGATCTCTGGCTAGCGGAGCTAGGTTTACGCACACCTGTTTTGCTCTGCGCGCTAGTAACACTGATATCACACTACGCTGGCAAACCTTTGTGCCAGAGCCGGTACCTTCTCAGGGCCATGGGCCTTTCGATCATGGCCATGATACTTGCTCTGTTTCTGATTCACTACAATGGGCAATCTGCCGGCACTTATCAGATAACCAATGGCATGGTCATCAGCTTTTTGGGGGTATCCATTCTCTCGGTTCGGGGCCCCAGGGAATGGTGGCTACTGCTTGCCTTGCCTCTGGCAATTTTTGCGCTCTTTGCCCGCGCACGGGGTTTGGTTCTTACCGAGCTACTGCCTTTTATGTTTGACCCTCTGGTTATGATGGTCATCGGCATAGTGGTGAGCGAGGCATTAAGACAACTGCGCACAGGAGAGTTTTTGGCCCGGCAGGAGCTCCAGGAGCTCCAAGAGCAGGCAACCACCAATCAACTAACCGCGTTGCTGAACCGCAGGGCCACGCACCATTTGTTGGAAAGAGAACACGCCCGGGCACAGAGGTACGGAACAGGCTACAGCCTGATACTTGGGGATCTCGACAAATTCAAGCACGTGAACGATCGTTATGGCCACAATATCGGGGATATTGTACTGCAAGAAACCGCACGCAGACTGGGCAGCCACATGCGCGCGCAAGATGCTTTATGCCGATGGGGCGGTGAGGAAATTCTAATGATGTTGCCGGAAACCGATCTGGATGGCGCCCTGCACGTGGCTGAAAAAATCCGTTTGTCTTTCGCCGACGAACCCATGCTTGCAGGCGAACACCGCATTCCACAAACCATCAGCCTGGGGGTCACTAATTGCCGTGCGCGCGATGACATTGAAAGCGCCATCAAACGAGCCGATGACGCTCTTTACCAAGCCAAAGAAAACGGCCGTAACCGCGCTGAAGCTATCCCTTCACCTTACTCTGAGCATGACTCACAAGCTGATCAGATTGCCTCAGTCACCAAGGCTCACTGAGAACTCCGCAGGCACACGAGGCATTCGCAATATCAAGCTTGCGCAGATGGACGCGTCTTGATGCGGTCGTACCAAGCCTGAAGATTGGTGTGCTCCGGCAGGATGCGGATATTCACTACCCGGGCAAACGCGACCGTAGTAAAGGCATTGATGTCGGCCGCGGTAAACCGATCGCAACAAATGTATTCCTGAACGGCAAGGTGATCATTGAGGAATGCCATAAACTTACTGACGCTCTGCCCGCAATCCTCACCCCATTCTTTAATGGGATTCATTCTGTCCTTGAAATAGCCACTGGTATGCTGGAAGCACATGCCGGTAGGCATAAAGAAGTAGAACTCAACCCATCTTACCCACTGCTCGATCAAGGCCTTCTCCACAGGAGTATCTCCTAGAAGAGTAGGCGCGTCGGGATAGTTCTCCTCAAAGTAACGGCAAATAGCCATGGTCTCGGAAATACACGTTCCGTCATCCAGTTCCATAACCGGCACTTTCTTCATGGGGTTACGCGCCACGTATTCCGGCGTCAGATTCTCCCCCTTCTGCAGATCAATTTCGACGAATTCGGCTTTCTCCAGCAATCCTTTCTCTGCCATGAACATACGCACGCGGCGAGGATTCGGTGCGGTTTTTGTTTCGAAAATCTTCATTATTATCGGCTCCGTTCCGGATAAGTCAGGGCTACTCAGCGTATCGAACTACCGAGAGATTGCCCCGAAAAAAGGGTTGCGTCAAGCAACTGATCAGGAGCCCTTCGGCCGTTTCGATGGGCCCTCAGAAATCACACATTATCGTTAAAAACTTGTAACTGAGCTCAGGATCCTTATGCTGAAGGCTACGCGATAACCGAGACGAGTCGATTTGACCAATTCCCCGTATTGTCAGAAAACCACAAATCAGAGAGCCTCTTCCGGTTACCTCCTGCCAGTAATTGAACAACTAGCAAAGCAACTGGCACCAAAACAACACGTGCCAGAAAAACGACAACACACAGTTCGACCAGAATTCACCAACCCCCAAACGGAGAAGTGACTATGCGAAAGCTTACGTCTGCTGCGCTGCTATGTGCGCTATCAGTGCCCGCTATGGCACAAGCCAACTGTGGTGAAGTATCCATCACAGAAATGAATTGGGCTTCCAATACAGTGGTCACCAACGTAGCAAAATTCATCATGGAACAGGGCTATGGCTGCGACGTGTCGGTTATACCCTCCGACACCGTCCCTGCGGTAACGTCTGTTGCGGAAAACGGCGAGCCGGATATTGTCACCGAACTGTGGCTGAACTCAGCCGGTGAGGCTTACCTGCGCCTCGAAGAAGAGGGCAAGATTGAACGGCTCGGTAAAGTGCTCGATCCCGGCGGTATTGAAGGCTGGTGGATCCCCACGTATCTGGCGGAAAAACACCCTGAGCTGAAAACGATCGAAGGCATCATGGAGAATCCGGAGCTGGTGGGCTCACGTTTCAACAACTGTCCTGTCGGTTGGGGCTGCAGAGTTGTCAGCGACAACCTGATCCGCGCCCTAGATCTTGAAGATTCCGGCGTTAAGGTCTTCAACCACGGTTCCGGTGAAACTCTGGCTTCCTCGATGGCTTCTGCGGTTCAGGATGAAGAACCCTGGTTCGGCTATTACTGGGGGCCTACAGTGCCGCTCGGTAAATATGACATGACTCGGGTAAAACTGGGCGAATACAACCAGAAGGTTCATAAGAGGAACCAGAACGAGAACGCCGACAACCCGGGCGTGTCAGAATTTCCGGCCGCCCCCATCCTTACCTCTGTAACTACCGACTTCAAGGATCGGGAACCAGAAGTAACTGAGATGCTCAGCAAAATGACATTCAAAACGAAAACCATGAGCGCTCTGCTTGCGTGGATGGACTCCAACAACGCATCCGGTCAAGAAGCTGCGGTCTATTTCCTGAGCAATAATCGTGATGCGTGGTCTAGCTGGCTGAACGATGATGCCAAGAAGAAACTTGCGGCCATTCTTGGAAACTGATTGAACCGCCTTGGTCCGGGTGCAGCATCTACAAGGATCTGCCCTGGGCACATTTGATAATGACAGTAACCGAATTCTGTGGCGCATGGGTTCCCATGCGCAGACGAGGCTAAACGCAAATGGCAACCTACGACTCCCTGTTTTCGACACTTGGGTTAAAAGAATGGTGCGCGAAAGGTAACGAAGACGGCCCTATGTCAATGGCCGACCTCCTCGCCAAAGCCAATGGTAAAAGTGGGGAGCCTGAATCTCTGTGGGACATGCCATTTCCTTCAATGGATGCACTAAACGACTCCTGCTCCGCATTTCCCAAGTCCAGAGAGCTTACACAGGGTCTCGAACAGGGCTTTCTTGCGATAAAAGACAACCTCAGCCTAGTACTCGACCCGCTGACTCAGCCGCTAAGCTGGGCTCTCGATGGCGCCCTCTACAGCATGATCAGTACGCCCTGGTGGATCGTCATCCCCATTATGCTCGCGGTCGTTTTTTTGGTCACCAAATCCTGGAAGCTGGTGCTGTTCGTTGGTGCCAGTCTCTGCCTGCTGGCGTTCATTGATTACTACGTATACGCCATGCAGACCCTTGCCATTATTTTTGTCTGTGCCTTTCTCTGTGTGCTGTTCGGGGTGCCCATAGGCATTGCCATGTCCAGAAGCGACACCATGCAACGGGTGTCGATTCCGATACTCGACATGCTCCAGACGTTACCGCCTTTTGTTTACCTGATTCCGCTGATTTTCCTGTTCAGCGTGACCGAATCCAAGCTTTACGGTATCGCTATTATTCTCTACGCCATCGTGCCCGTCGTTCGGCTGACTAACCTCGGTATACGGCTGGTGGACAAGGACGTGATTGAAGCCGCGGACGCATATGGCATGACGCGCAGTCAAAAATTATTCAAAGTTGAGATACCCCTGGCCCTGCCCAACATTATGGCTGGCGTGAATCAGACCATCATGATGAGCCTCGCCATGGTTGTTATCGCATCCCTGGTTTCCGCTCCCGGCCTCGGTGTTCTGGTGCTTCGCGGTATTCGTAACCTGGATCTCGGCGTCGGTCTGGTGGCCGGCCTCGGCATTGTTATCCTGGCTGTCATTCTTGACCGGGTAACAAAGGCTTCTCTGGCACGCATCAATGCCAGCCAAAATCAGTGAGGACAGAACGTGGCAAACGATATAAAGATTTCCATCAAAAACCTCTACAAGATTTTCGGGCCAACGCCGGATGTGGCACTTGAGTATGTAAAGCAAGGCATGAACAAGGCTGACCTGCTGGATCAGCACAATCATGTTCTTGGGCTGAGAGATATCAACGTGGATGTCCTCGATGGCAAGATCACCGTTATCATGGGGCTTTCTGGCTCCGGCAAGTCAACGCTGATCCGACATCTCAACCGCCTGATTGAACCGACCGCCGGGGAAATTCGGCTTGATGACTCTGATGTTCTGGATCTGAACGAGGATCAGCTGCGTCTGCTTCGGCGAGAGCAGATGTCCATGGTGTTCCAAAAGTTTGCACTCTTGCCGCATAAGACCGTGCTTGAGAACGCCGGCATGGCCCTCAACATTCGGGGCGCCACCGTCGCAGATTTTGAAAGCGAAGCCGTAAAATGGCTGGCCCGAGTGGGCCTTGAGGGCAATGAAAACCAGTTCCCTCACCAGTTATCCGGCGGTATGCAGCAAAGGGTTGGCATAGCCCGCGCGCTGGTTTCCAACTCCCCGATCATGCTGATGGACGAAGCTTTCTCTGCGCTGGATCCGCTGATTCGGTCAGACATGCAGGATCTGCTACTAGCGCTTCAGGAAGAGCTGCAAAAGACGATTGTATTCATCACGCACGATCTGGATGAAGCATTGAAGCTCTCGGATCATCTGGTCATTCTCAAAGAAGGCGAAGTGGTTCAGCAAGGTGACCCACAGGACATCCTGCTCAACCCCAATGACCCTTATATTGTTGCCTTTATAAACGATATAAATCGCGCGCGGGTGCTTCGGGTACGCTCCATCATGAAGCGCCACGGCGCGAACGATACTGACTACGCCGGGGACATTTCAGAGAAGGACAATTTGGAGACAGTGCTTTCCCTGTCGGGAGGCGATACGGACAAGATATTTCGGGTGCTGCGGAACGACGAGACAGTAGGCAGTCTCAGCATGAAAGACCTGACCCGCGCCCTGGTTCCTACAAGCGCTTAAACAGCGAGGTGCCATCGCGCAAACTAAAATGCCTTAATTTCCTGGCCCGTAGACGTTGTTAGCACCAGCTCTCCATGACGACCAATTGACACGAGCTTTACACCTGACATGAGCTCAAGAAAGCGCTGTTCTTGGTTCATCAAAGCAGGCGCACAAGCCATTTTCGTTGCAAACATATAATCGAAGCTCACACCTTCTGCCGTAAGTTCGTACTGGCCTCCGTAGTGGTTGCAGGATGCCATGCCGGCCAAACGGTTCTCCCCGAAAAACTCGATGGTCATCCTGGAGCGGTCGATAATTCCGGCACCGGCCAAATCTTCAACAACCCACTCGGCTCCGCGGAACAGGCGTTCTGAATCGCCACCGCAGCCCTGGAAAACCTCTCCGTTCAGTTCAAGGCGAACCTGCGCCGGGAACTGGGCGCCAGACATATTATCTTCACACAACTGGCGGGCTACCTTAAGCGTCAGCTCCTGCCCATCCAACTCACCACGAAACTCGCGACCGTGCCGGTTCGCAACGGTTGTTTCAAGCGCAACTTTCTCTGGCTCTCCGGATTCGTAAGGACGGTTAAACAACAATTCATCGCCTTCAACACGGGCATGCCAGAAAGGCTCGTTGCCCGTAGCTTCAAACGGCATTTCCAGCGCTCCGGCCTGCAAGCACTTCGGATAGGCTTGCCCTTTTACGGTGAACGTTGCCCGCTCACCCTTGCTCCAAAAGCGGGTCTCATCATCTCCGGGGGCCACATAAAGCGCTCCGGAAGCAGTCGTTTTGGGCTTAAGGAGCAGGCGCTTGCCCTGGTAATCAACACCAAGCAGGTCGCTGTCGCTCGCGCTGGCAACATTTACGTTCAACTGGCCACACTGATAGCTGCCTGAAACCATGTGCGTATCCGGCCCGGTGGCGCACGCAGAGAGAAAGAGCCCGGTAGCTGCGACGACGGATGTCGTCAAAACCCGCTGTAAGTACATGGACACAACCTATGGTTATAACGTGAATGAATGCCGGCATCTTAAAGACAAGGCCGGGGAAAAACCAATTGCAGGAACTGCGAAGCCATTAAAAACACGCAATTCATATAGCCACACCGCTTTTTATCCCTCTGGCTCAAAGCTATGCTGAAGCTCATCACTATGGAGGTACCGCATGGCTCTCAGGCTCTATCAATTCGCCATATCCCACTACTGCGAGAAAATCCGCTGGGCACTGGATTACAAGACTCTTAATTATGAAACCACAAACCTGCTGCCGGGGCAGCACGTAAAAACCGTACAAAAGCTCACCAAGGGCGCGAGCACTTCTGTGCCGGTGTTGGTACGTGATGGCGAGGTGATTCACGGTTCATCAAACATACTCGACTACCTAGACAAAACCTTCCCCGACAGGCCGCTTACGCCAGTAGATGAGCCTGCAAGAACTCAGGCACTGGCGTGGGAAAAACGCCTGGATGAAGAAGCAGGCCCCGCAGTGCGCTGTTACTCCTATCACCACTTCTTGCAACGCCCGAAAATTGTGGTGCCATTACTGACTGCAGGCACGCCCTTTTACAATCGCATTGTGCTCAGCCTAGTGTTCAGCCGGGTAGACGAAACCATGCGGAAATGGATGAAAATCAACGAGAAAACAGCGGAAGAATCCCGAAAAGTGATGGAAGGTCTGCTTATCGAGTTAGCGGAGATCTACAGCCGCCAGCCGTTCCTAGCCGGCGAATCCTTCTCCCGCGCAGACCTGACAGCCGCTGCGCTTTTCGCGCCGCTGTTTCAGCCCGAAGCCTACCCAGTACCCTGGCCAAAACCGGCGCGGATACCAAAGGAAATACAAAACTGGCTTAACGAGTGGCAGCCGAAATTGCAGGTGCTCAGCAGAGTTTACAGTGATTACAGATAGTCCCTTGGCGTAAATCGCTACTATCGATGACGTGATGCGACATGCCCCGCCTTACGAGCTCGTGTGAGAATGGTTCGGAACCTATAGTTGAGGAGAATTGTATGTCGCTGACCGAGATGGTGCTTGCTGTACTTGAGGAAAGTGGTCTGCTAGCTCTCTGGCAGGCGGTTTCCCCGTGGCTGACCCTGGATGAGCGACAACTTATTTTTGTTATTGCGACGCCGGTTTTTCTTGCAGTAACAGCCGTAGAATATCTGAAAATACGGCACAATCCGCAGCTAATGGATACCCGGGAAACTATCCGGAATTTCACCCTAGGGGCGGGCTACCAGGCCACCGAGCTACTGTTTGCCGGCATTATTGCCTTTCCGGTTTACTCGCTGTGCTACCACTACCGCCTCTTTGAGCTTGAGTTGAACTGGCTGACCGGCTTTCTTACCTTTGTAGGTGTGGATTTCTGCTTCTACTGGATGCACCGTGCCAGTCACCGCATGCGCTGGTTCTGGGCCGCTCATGTAGTACATCATTCCTCTGAGCGGATGAACTTCTCCACGGCCATGCGCCAGAACGCGACTAACATATTCAATGGTGGGTGGGCCTTTTACCTGCCCATGGCTTTGCTAGGCTTTAACCCTGTGTGGATAGGAATCGCCTATGCACTGTCTCTGGTCTATCAATTTTTTGTTCACACCACACTGGTGGGACGACTGCCTGGCTGGATCGAACGGGTATTCAACACCCCTGGCCACCACCGGGTTCACCATGGCCGCAATCCGAACTATATTGACCGCAATTTCGGCGGCACCCTGATCATCTGGGATCGCTTGTTTGGAACCTTTACCGATGAAGACGCCAGGGTGCCGATTGAATACGGCATTACCCGCCCAGCGCCGTCCAACAACCTGTTTGTACTTTGGACTCACGAATACGTGGATCTGTTCCGCGACATGGCACGCCCAGGTGGACTAGTGTCACGGCTGAGCCACTTATGGAAACCGCCGGAGTGGAAACGCCCGGCCTCACCAGCTTCCGGAAAACAGCATGCAAGAACAGCCCCTAAGCCTGACCGGCCAGGATAGCCACGCTATAACGGGTACGGTGTTTTGCCCAGACACGCCTCACTCAGCTTTAGTTATCGCCCACGGCATGGCGGAGCACGCGGGGCGATATGCTGATTTTGCCCGTTGGCTTGCCGAACGCAGTATTGCCGTTATTACCTTTAATCACCGGGGCCATGGCCCTGCATGCCCGACTGACCAGCTGGGCCATTACAGTGACGTGGATGGCTGGGGGAAAGTGATCGACGACCTTAACCGGGTGCTGTTCGATGCACGGGAACGCTTTCCGGGTATTCCTCTGGCACTGCTCGGGCACAGCATGGGATCGTTCATTGCCCAAGGCTGCGCACAGCAACATCCGGGCTCCTTGGACTGTCTGATCCTGAGCGCCACCAACCAAATTCACCGCCCCCAGCTGTGGGCCTCCGGAGCGTTGGTCAGCGGCATCCGCCGGTTATACAGCAACCACCACCGAAGCCCGACCATCGCAAAAATGACCTTCGGTAAGTTCAACCGCCTTTTTCAACCCAACCGAACCGACTGCGACTGGTTAAGCCGAGATACCACCCAAGTAGACCAGTATGTATCAGATCCTCTGTGCGGGTTCGAATGCACCACAGGGCTGTGGCATGATTTCATTCAAGGTATGCTTGCCATTGAACCTTCGAGGTGGCGCAAGGATCTCCCTGTTCATCTGTTTTCTGGCTCAGACGACCCGGTTGGAGGAATGGGCAAAGGTGTTAGCCGACATATTCAGACCATCCGCAACGCCGGCATTAGGGGGACAAGCCTTAGGTTGTTCGAAGGTGGTCGGCACGAAATGCTGAACGAAAGCAATACCGCAGAAGTCCGGGAGCATGTGTTATCGCTGATTGCCCCACGGAAAGAACCTGATGCCTGAAACCCCCGCCTAGTGTCGCGATCGTTATATACCAAAGAATATAAGGAAAACTCATGTCCGTGCTCAAAAATCGTTCTCACAAACTGGCAGGGCCAAATTTAGAGCTATGTTTAAAGCTAGGTCTAGGGCTCTGTCTGCTACTGACATTCAGCAGTATCGCCCATGCTGCCGATGTTCGTCTTGCGGTGGCAGCCAACTTTACCGATACCACTCGCGATCTTATTGTGGCATTTGGTAAAGCCACCGGGCTGGAAGCTGTTGCAAGCTACGGTTCGACTGGGAAGCTGTACGCGCAAATAGCTAATGGCGCGCCATTTGATGTGTTTCTGGCTGCGGACAGCCACCGGCCCGAGCTTCTTGAGGAGAATGGCCAGGGCGTGGCGGGCTCTCGGTTCACCTACGCCCGCGGCAAGCTTGCTCTCTGGAGCCCGGTACCCGGAACATTTGAAGACCCAAAGGTCTGGCTAAAGTCCGGCGACTTTGCCCGACTGGCCATTGCGAACCCAAAAACGGCACCTTACGGCTTGGCTGCACAAGAGGTGCTCACCGAGTTGAATCTTTGGGATTCTTTGCAGGATCGCCTGGTACGCGGTGACTCCATTGCCCAGACCTTCCAGTTTGTCGCCACCACCAACGCCCAATCTGGATTTGTCGCTCTCTCGCAGGTGCGCGCTTGGGATGATAAAGGCGGCTCACTCTGGATGATTCCACAGAACTACTATTCCCCAATCAACCAACAGGCTATTCTTTTGAGCCGTAGCGAGAACAAAAATTCAGCTCGCCAGTGGCTTGAGTTCCTGCGCGGTGACAAAGCCAGGGCCATTATTGAAAAATCTGGCTACGAAACCGAACACTAAGCGGTAACCGGCAAATACCATGGACATATACTGGGAGCCTGTGTGGCTCACCCTTAAGCTTGCAGGCGTGACCACCGCTGTGCTCTTGGTCGTGGGAACGCCCATCGCTTGGTGGCTGGCCCGCAGCAACCACTGGGTAAGGCAACCCATTGCGGCAGTAGTCGCGCTGCCCTTGGTATTGCCGCCCACGGTTCTCGGGTTTTATCTTCTGGTGCTCATGGGCCCAAAAGGCATGGTGGGCCAACTCACCGAACAGCTGGGGCTGGGTTTATTGCCGTTCACCTTCGAGGGCTTGGTGATTGCATCCGTCATCTATTCGCTGCCGTTTACCGTTCAGCCTCTGCAAAATGCTTTCGGATCCATCAATCAGCAGCTTCTTGAAGTCGCGTCCACGCTCCGAGCCTCGCCCCGGGATCGCTTTTTTTCCATTGTGGTTCCCCTGGCCCGGCCGGGATTTCTCACCGCTGGCGTCCTCACCTTTGCCCACACTATCGGCGAGTTTGGTGTTGTACTGATGATTGGCGGCAATATACCCGGTGAAACCAAGGTGCTCTCTGTGGCCATCTACGATCACGTAGAATCCCTTGAGTACACCCAAGCCCACTGGCTAGCGGCAGGTATGGTCGCCTTCTCCTTCGTGGTGCTCGTAACGCTCTATTCACTCAACGGCCGGATGCAATCGGGACTGCTAAAATAATGGCTGCGTCAGGAATTCAAGCTCGTTTCGCTTGCCACTTCGGGGCGTTTACACTGGATGTGGATCTGAACCTACCGGGGAGCGGGCTCACCGCGCTGTTCGGGCACTCAGGTTGCGGCAAAACAACACTGTTGCGTTGTATGGCAGGCTTGCAGGCTGCTGATGGCATCATGCGTGTTAACGGGGATGAATGGCAGACTGAGGGTACGGGTGCAGGCGAGAGTCGCAGCCGACCCGTTCACCAGCGGCCTCTGGCCTATGTGTTTCAGGAAACCAGCCTGTTCCCCCACCTTTCGGTAAAGCGCAACCTAATGTACGGGTACAAACGCATTCCGAAAAATGAGCGCCAGATATCCTTTGATCAGGCCACCGAATGGCTGGGTCTCTCTCATCTGCTCGAACGCATGCCGGTGAAACTCTCAGGGGGAGAACGCCAGCGTGTCGCTATTGCCCGTGCCCTGCTGACCAGCCCCAAGCTGTTGCTGATGGATGAGCCCCTATCTGCTCTCGATCAGGCCAGCAAACAGGAGATCATGCCTTACCTAGAAGGTCTGCGGGACACTCTCGCCATCCCCATGCTCTATGTTTCCCACTCAACCGCAGAAGTCGCTCGGCTGGCAGATCACATAGTAATGATGGACAAGGGCCGGGTGGTTGCTGAGGGCCCACTGCAACAGATAATGGCGCGCACGGATCAGCCCTTTGGCTTCGAGAAAGATGCCGGCGTGATTCTCGATGCGACCATCGCGGAGCGCGATGAACAGTGGCATTTGTGCCGCGCTGATTTTGCCGGCGGCCACCTGTGGCTGCGCGCGGATGGAGGCCTGAAAATCGGGCAACGCATTCGCCTGCAGGTGCTTGCGAGGGATATCAGCCTGGCCCGAAGCCAACAAACCGACCAGAGCATCCAAAACCTGCTGCCAGCGACGGTTGATGAAGTAGCCTCGGACGTAAGCCCGGGGACCTCTATGGTGCGTTTGTTGGCAGGACAAACCCCGTTTCTCTCACGCCTTACCACACGAGCGGTACACACCTTGGCTATTGAGCCCGGGCAGAAGGTTTGGATGCAGATTAAATCCGTCGCCCTTGTTGACTAGCTAGTAACCGGCCCGGCTACTTACTTAAGAAGCTGCAACCGAGGTTCGCAAGCTGCCCAGAGCAGGACGCAGTTATATCGGCTCTCAGCGAGTTCCGTAGACCACCATGGTTTTGCCTTTAACCATTACAAGCCCTTGCTCTTCTAGGGTTTTAAGCACCCGGCCCACCATCTCGCGAGAACAGCCCACAATGCGGCCGATTTCCTGACGAGTGATCTTGATCTGCATGCCATCTGGATGTGTCATGGCGTCGGGCTCCTTGCACAAATCCAGCAAGGTTCGAGCAACACGACCGGTTACATCCAAAAATGCTAGGTCGCCCACTTTACGGGTGGTCTGGCGTAACCGCGAGGCCATCTGCTCGCCAATAAAGTAGAGAATACGGGGATCCTGCTGGGCGATTTCCCGGAATTTGGAGTAGCTGATCTCAGCCACTTCACATTCGGTTTTAGCCTTCACCCAGGCGCTGCGCGAGTCCATGTTGTCAAACAGCCCCATCTCGCCGAAAAAGTCCCCGGCATTGAGGTAGGTCATAATCATCTCGCGGCCGTCATCATCCTCGATGATAACCGTGACGGAACCCTTGACGATGTAAAAGAGGGAGTCGCTTTTGTCACCAGCGTAAATAATGGTGCTCTTGGCCGGATACCGGCGGCGATGACACTGCGAAAGAAAATAGTCGAGATGTTTGGTTTTTTGCTCAACCGGCTTGACGATAGTGGCCATAATGCGAGTCGTGCCTCCTCAAATACTGGCGGGTTCCGATGTTTGTTGTTCACCCCAGCTTTCCCTGCGGGTTCGTTTATTTTTACTACAAAACAGAGCAACTTATAGCAAGAAGGCCTGCTTCGAGCAACTGAAAACAGTATACAGGATGTATCTGGAGATGAGTGCTGCCAACTCTAAGTCACCTGTCAGTATACCCAGGGTGTGCTAGCATTCTGCCCCATCCGTATATTTCCGGGCCGGCACATGCCCGCCCCTGTGCAACAGGAGAACACCTTTCATGAAAGCAACCGTCGACTGGACAGGCAACGCCAGCTTCCGAGTTACCAGCGGCACTGGGCACTGCGTGCAACTAGACGGCCCACCCGATCACGGCGGCGAAAATCTCGGCCCCCGCCCCATGGAAATGCTTCTGATGGGCCTGGGAGGCTGTTCATCCTTTGATGTAATGAACATTCTGAAAAAAAGTCGGCAAGACGTCACTGCTTGCCATACCGAACTGGAAGCCGAGCGCGCAGATGCCGTGCCGTCGGTGTTCACCAAGATCTACCTGCACTTTGTTGTAACCGGCCGGGACCTGAAAGAAAACCAGGTAAAACGTGCGGTGAGTCTGTCTTCAGAGAAGTTCTGCTCTGCCTCTATCATGCTTGAAAAGGCAGGCGTGGAGATCACCCACAGCCACGAAATCCGCGAAGCGGAATAAGCCTTCTTACAGTACTATTCATCACCGAGCGTGGCGTGCATAATACCGCCCTTTCTCCGCCGGTCTGCGCAAAAGGTAAACAACCTAGTCAGTAGTCGGTGGCGGCCTAAGCAGAGCGCGCAATTGCCGCTCTTCCGTTATTCATCTCCATAATCCGGAGGGGCTGAGCATGGAATCAAAACTCCAGTTGCACGGTTTCAACAACCTGACCAAATCCCTGAGCTTCAATATCTACGATATCTGCTACGCGCAGACTGAAGAGCAGCGTGAAGCCTATATTGATTACATTGACGAGATGTACAACGCGGAACGCCTGACCCAGATATTGACCGACGTGGTCAAGATTGTCGGCGCCAACGTTCTCAACATCGCTCGTCAGGATTACGAGCCTCACGGCGCATCGGTCACCATGCTCATCGCCGAGCATGAACTGGCCAGCAGCGATGGCCCCAACAATGAAGAGTCCCCCGGCCCGCTTCCCGACACCATTGTCGCGCACCTCGACAAGAGCCATGTCACGGTGCACACCTATCCGGAGAGCCACCCCCACGAGGGCATCAGTACCTTTCGGGCAGACATTGACGTGTCTACCTGCGGCTTGATCTCGCCTTTGAAGGTGCTGAACTACTTGATCCACAGCTTCGATTCGGATGTGGTAACCGTTGATTACCGTGTGCGTGGCTTTACCCGCGATGTAGACGGCACCAAGCATTACATAGATCACGACATCAATTCGATTCAGAACTATCTAACCGAAGATACGCAGAACGCCTATCAGATGATCGATGTGAACGTTTATCAGGAAAACCTCTTTCACACTAAGATGATGGTGAAAGCGTTCAACCTGGATAACCATGTATTCGGCGTGAATGCCGATGAGTTAGACCCTGAGATAGCTCAGTCTATCGAAGACCGCTTAAAGCGCGAAAAGCTGGAAATTTTCTACTCCCGCAACGTGGAATAACGGCCCCGGCAAGATGCCAGCCAGGCATGACTCAGAGAAAAGTCAGGCAAACGATTTCTGAGCAATCAGGCGCTGCGCCATGGGTCTTACGATTAGATCCATGGCCAGCGCCATTTTTGTGCCCGGAATAACGAGGGTGTCATGGCGGGAAAGCGTGCTGTTCTGTATAGCCTGCAGCAAGTAGGAAAAATCTACCTCGGAGGCATCTCGGAATCGAATCACCAGCATGCTTTCATCTTCTGTGGGCACATCCCGAACAACAAACGGGTTGGACGTGTCTACCAGAGGGATACGCTGGAAGTTGATATGAGTGTGTGAAAACTGCGGCACTATATCGCGAACATAATCGTCCATTCGATTGATGATCGTTGCGACCACTGCGTCTTGACTGTAACCACGCTGGTGGGTATCTCGATGTATTTTTTGGATCCACTCCAGATTTACAATGGGCACCACACCAATGAGCAAGTCCACATATTGGGCGATATTAACCGCCTCACTCACAACGGCCCCGTGCAGGCCTTCATAAAACAATAGGTCCGTGTTCGGTTGCAGCGCCCCCCAAGCCGTGAACGTACCCGGCTTATGGCCCTCAGCCTGCAGGGCTCGATCCTCGTCGTGAACATACTGCCGATACCGGCCGTTACCGGTATGGCCGTAGTCATAAAACAGCGCTTCCAGCTTATCGACATGGTTGGCAGCCAAAGCAAAATGGTTACGCTCACCAAATTGACCCTTGGCGGCGAGACGCGCCATCTGCTCCCGGTTATAGCGGTGAAAACTGTCACCGCTAACCATGGCCGCGGTTAGCTCTTCATTGGCAAACATACGTCGGAAAATCTGTCCGGTGGTACTTGTGCCAGCGCCAGACGAGCCGGTAACGGCAATAATGGGGTGTCGTTTTGACATAACTGAAGCGCGCCGGAAGTTGGATAAGAAATAAAAAAATCATTTAAGACTGTCAAGAGACCGGGGCTTCTCGACCACAAAACCCTGAGCGTAATCCACACCCAACTGTCTCAGTGTATCCAGAACGTCGCGGGATTCAACCTGGCCAGCCATCACTTCCCGATCCATGTAATGCGCCATATCCACCATAGATTGCACCATGGCGCGATCGGTTTCACTGGTATTGAGCTGACTGGTGAACGCACTATCAATCCTGATCAGATCTACCGGAAGCGAGCGCATGAATTCGAACGAACTAGGGCCGCTGCCGAAGTTTCCGAGGCAGAATTTACATCCCAGTTCTTTCATCTCGATGATAAATTCTGCCACCGCCTGTACGTCGTTGATCGCCGAGGCTTCGGTTATTTCAAACCACAGTCGTTCGATGGGCGCGTCCTTTTCGCTCAGTTTTTCGTAGATATACTCAAGCAGCGACTGGTCGTTCAGTGAATAGCCGGAAAGGTTAATACACACGCCGCCTAGGTGACGCGGATCCGGTGCCTGCACTCGCAACCAGTCCAGCATATGCCCGACTACCCAGCGATCGACAGCCTGCATGCGGTCATACCGCTCTGCCATGCGCACAAAGTCCCGGCCAGTGATGAGCACTCCGGCATCGTCGTACATGCTTATCAGCACTTCATATTGAGGCGCCATGGTGGTGCGACTGTGCAACGGTATAATCTTCTGGCAACGCAACAACATGCGCTCTTCGTCCAAATCACCGAGGCTGGCAACCTTCGCCGCTATTTGTTCCTGGCGGGCCTGGTCATCGGCACCCAGAGAGTACTCTGCCACGTTGCCATGTCCTTTTTGTCTGGCATCACCCAAAGCTTCCTCAGACGCCCTCAGCCAGCGCTCAGCGCTGGCCAAACCAGGTAGCTCAGGCACAACCCCAATGCTGGCAGACAATCGGTAGTCACGCTCGCCGTAGACAAATTCTGCTGCCTCTACGGCAGCAATTAGATTACGAGCTGCATCGTCTGCGTGTTCGGCCGGCACAAGCATGCCAAATTCGTTTCCTGCAAGCCGGGCCAGGGGCATTCCGTCACCTACATGGCTGCGCAGAAGATCTGCCACACGCTTAAGAGCATCGTCACCTGCCTGATAACCAGCGGTGTCGTTCAGCAGGCGGAACTTGCGCAAATCCAGCCTGAGCAAAGACCGCTCGTCTTCGCGACGCGCCAGCTGCTGGTCGAGCATACGTTCAAATTCACGGCGACCGAGAAGACCGGTCAATTCATCGTGGGTAGAAGCCCAAGACAGCTGGTCGTATACCTTACGCACCATGCGGTCGATACTTTCATCTACCAGCGGCCGCTCGTACTGGCCATCCGGCACGATAATGCCCTTGCGCATCTGGCGCGCCAGAGCTTCCAGCTCAAGCTCCACAACCCGCATGCCCTGGTGGTTCACAAAAACAAACCGGCTGAACCCGCGAGCTACCCAAACCAGCCGGATGTATTGCGGCTCATCGGGCCTTTCCTGATCCCGCAGCCAGTCACCTGTCCGAAGTTTCTGGGCACGATTCATCCAACGCTGAAGGCTGCGCTGCTCTCGCTCTGATAGCGACTGCTTAAAATCTTTTTCAGGCGGTGCGGGCGGTACTTCCACCATTTCTGGCGGATTTTCAGGGCTGCGCACCAGAAACTGTTTCAGCTCATCGCGTATCTGAGACGACGGCATATGATTGCTGGAAATAGATGCCAGTCCATCCTGAATAACCCGAAGTAATTCGGGCAGGTTCACTGGGTTGTCTCGGTCCGCTGAAAACGCCAGTAACGAGTCGACCACGGCAAGATAATCCTGCCAGATCTGGCTATCCGCGCCCTGGCGAATCCAGGTTAGTGACAACAAGTCCCGCCAGCCACCGTCAAGCAAACTTAGAACGGCTTTCGGGATGTTACGCCCGGCCAGCTTTGTGCTCAGTACATCTATAACCGCTGTCTTGGACTCGGCAACTTTCTGGGCACCTTCTGCAGCGGCGGTTACCCGCTCAACGTTGCGACGGTAAGCCAGGTTCTGGCGGTCAATCAGGCCATCGAGTTCCTGAACCGTCTGCTCGAAAACCCCAGTATCCTGTTCAAACTCTGCAACAATTCGCTGGATAAGCTCATCAATGCGCCGCTGAACTACCGGGTTCAGACGGCCACCCTTAACACCAAGCTGGGCCAACCGGTTCATCACTCCCCGAACTGGACTGTTCTTATCGTCAAAAAATGCGGGGTCGCGCATCACCACTTTCAGAACCGGAACCTCAAGTTGGCGCATTCGCTCCTGTGCGTATTCGCTGAGTTTCGGGCTTTCCGTGACAGAGTGAAAAAAACGATCTACGACATCCAACGTGTCTTGCTGCTCTTCATCCAGTTTTTTAACACCCCCCTCACGGACTTTTCCGACCACCCGTTCCCGCAGCGGAATAACATTGCTCGCAGGATCATCTAGCTCTGCCTGAAGCTGCTGAAGTTCACGCTGCAAATCACCGGAAGACATTGGCTGCGCGCTAGAGGGAAAGGGTGCAGGCTCGGTATCGCCCCGTGCTGCACGGCTGACGGCGAGAGTCCCTAGCAAGTTTCGTACGGTTGCAAACGCGGTTTGCGCGGTTTGGGCATAACTCCGAAACTCACTGCCCGCGCGCGCCTTGCCAGCGCCTTTATCTCGGCTCTCGGAGGGTTCCTCCGGTGATTTCCCCCGGTCGCTTTGCTGCAGTTCCGGTTCCGGTTTCGTTGGCGGCTTTTGGTCTGGCGCTGGCTTTTTCTTAGAGCTGGCAAGGGGCTGCTCACTCAGATACTTGCTGAGATCCAGATCCGGCAGCACACCATGGCGAATCAGGATATTGTTCAATTCTTTGTAGAGCGGGCCGAGGTGGTGCAGAACCGATTGCTCAAACACCTTCAAACAAATCTTCTCTACGTCTCTGGAGGCTTTGAGCTGGTTCAGCCCGGCATGAAACGACTCGCACACAAGTGATGGACCAAGCGGGTTGTGATGCCCGGTCGCGTTGGCAATACCCAGGTTGTCCAATCGTAGCTTGAGCTGCAGCAGTTCTTTCCGATACAGGGTGTCGGCCTTTGTGACCATAACCCGGATTGTCAGCCAGTCTTCAAACTCCCCCTTATCTACCACGGAGAGCTCAGAGCCCGGAAAACCTTTTGGGGCCGGTTTGAGTGGGGATTCAAGGCTGCGGGCGATTTGGCGCCAGATTACACGCTGGCGGGCCTGAACCTGGCCCGAAAAGTCCATGAACTCGTTTGCCTGCTGGTCGCTCGTGGCTCTCTGCGCTGCCTCTTTAAGCGCGGCGGCCATTTGCACAAAGCAGGCATCCATGAGCGGCTCTATATGCTGGGTAACCGCGCGCGCAGATTGGTGCAAAACAAACTGCACACGCTCACTCGGCGCACGCAGTGAGGCCCGATCTTGGCCGCTAGAGCCGCCACATTGCTGCAACATCGCTGCAAAGGCATCTGGGTTAGTGCGCGTAAAGTTAACACCCATGGCACCATCGATACGCCGGGCAATGCTCACGGTAAGCTCGTGTCTGCGTTTTCCATCGGACCCTCGGAACCGCACGATCAGGTCAGGCGAGGTAACAGCAGCAAAAGCCCGGTCAAGTTTTCGGGATGTTTCACCGGAATAGCGGACAAAAATCCCTTCGGCGCAAAAATCTGCAATCTGGCACGGCCAAGTCTCACCTGTGCCAAGATCAATCTGGGCGGCTAGTTTGATGGGTTTGCGGGGGCTGCTTCGACGTTCTCTCGGATCCATGAACTACCTGTCGTTATGAGAAAAAGACGGTGCGTACAACTGCAATCTTAAGTGTACTATAGCGACCACTCACGGACACAATCCCAGTCCCGCCATAATATAATAGCCTATGAAACAGCTTAGTCAGATATGTACAGCTTTACTACTGATAACACTGTTAAGTGGTTGCACCACCATCAGCTACTACGCTCAGGCAATTCGCGGCCACCTCGCCCTAACTATGGCAGGTAAACCGGTCGACAGTTTTATAGCCAGCGAAGGCACAACCTCTGAGCTTCGTGACAAACTTATACTTTCGCGCCAAGCTCGGCATTTCGCCGACAATCCACTCGCGCTGAATCCTGGAGACGCATTCACAGATTACGTGGTGCTTGATCACCCTTGGGTAGTGGTTAACTTGGTGGCAGTGCCTGAATTTTCCCTGCAACCGCACCAGTGGTGCTATCCGGTTCTCGGGTGTCAAGCCTACCGAGGGTATTTTCATCTTGAAGATGCCCAGCGGGAAGAGCAACGCTTCCATACTCAGGGCTACGACACGTTCATCGGCGGTGTCACAGCCTACTCGACACTGGGCTGGTTTGACGATCCGCTGCACTCCGGCTTTACCAACCTCGACGATGACCGCATGGTCGCCCTGATGTTCCACGAACTGGCCCACCGGGTGGTCTACATGGCAGGGGATACGGCCTTTAACGAGAGTTTTGCCACAGCTGTTGAACTGGAAGGCCTTAAACTTTGGCTCGCACACCAAGGCGATCCATCAGTATTCCAACAAGCACTTACCCGGCTTGAGCTGCGCAACAGCACTCACGATCTGATTGAAACCGCTAGCACTGAACTGGAGCAGCTATATCAGCAACAGAGTGTACTTTCTGAAGGCAGCCTTCGTGAGCGTAAACAACGCATCTTTGGTGAACTCAATGCGGCTTATGAGGGCCTGCTAGAAAACAGAGGTGGGCACGAAAAAGAACCATTTGGACCCGCTCCTGTCGCCTTCAACAACGCCCGGATCGCGCTATTCGCGCAATACAACCAGCACGTGCCGGCGTTTCGACAGCTACTGAAACAGACCGGCTATGACTTCCCCGCGTTTTACGAAGCTGTGAAAGCTCTTTCCCAGCAACCCGAGAATCAGCGCCAGCAGGCGCTGCAAGATCTGTCAGAGCGGTTTGAAAAAAACTTTTGAATTGCGCTGGGCGTTATAAGCGGCAAGCTTAGGCCCAGGCAAAGCCTGAACCGTACTTGGTTGGAAGCCCCGCTCGCGAAACCAGTGTTCTGTTTGCGTTGTGAGCACAAACAGTTTCTGGACACCCTGGCTGCGGGCGTGCTTCTCAACCATTAGAAGAATCTCGTCGCCACGGCCGGCGCGGCGATAGGCGGAGTCCACCGCAAAGCAGGAGAGCTCACCCGCACCCTCATCCGGGTAGTTATGCAAAGCGGCACAGCCAACAATGGCCCCATCACGCTCCGCGACAACAAAGTGTTCAATATCGGTTTCAAGCATTTCCCGCGACCGCCGCACCAAAATGCCCTGCTCTTCCAGCGGCTCAATCAACCCCAGAATTCCGCCGATATCCTCAGCACGGGCCTGCCGGATTTGTTCATAGTTATCACCGCTCACCAACGTTCCTGTACCGTCCCGGGTAAACAGTTCCTCCAGCAGAGCGCCGTCGTTCACATAACTAATAATATGTGCCCGCCTCACGCCCTTTACACACGCATCGCAGGCGGCCCGCAGCAGATCTGCGTCGTGCCCAGTAATGGTTCCGTCCGCCAACCGCTCAGGGACCTGCCGGGCTGAAAGCTCGCGAATCAAAGAGCCGTCCTGTTCGAGCAACCCCTGGTCATCAATAAAGACAATAAGCTTCTCCGCCTGCAGAGCTGCCGCTACCTGGCTACCTACGTCTTCGTAAGAGAGATTGAAGGTATCCCCGGTGGGCGAATACCCCAAAGGCGGCATCAAAACAATCTGCCCCTGCTCCAGAAGCTTCTCGATACCGGCCACATCAACCCGCCGTACCTTACCGGTGTAACCGAAATCGATTCCGTCCAGCACGCCAACCGGTTTGGCTGTTACGTAGTTGCCACTGCTCACGCGGATGCGGGCATTGTGCATGGGCGAATTCACCAACCCCATGGACAACCGGCTTTCAAGGTTCGCCCGCAAACCACCGGTTGCTTCCATAACCAGCGGCAAATGATTTTCGGGGGTTATGCGTAAGCTGCGCGAAAACGACGACTCCAGACCAGCACCATCCAAGCGGCTCTGAATTTGCGGGCGAGCTCCAAAGGCAACCACCAAGCGCACACCAAGACTGCTCAGCAGTGCGATGTCATGGATGATGTTGATGAAGTTCTCATGCTCAATCGCATCGCCTGGAATGGTCAACACAACCGTACGGCCACGGTGGGCATTGATATAAGGCGATGAATGGCGAAATGAATGCAGCCAGCCGTTCGATTTCAAATGTCGTTCTCCAATCCGTATTTTTTAATGCGTATACCCGTTTACTTAAAGGCAAAACTGCCGGATTAGGCCCCTGAGAATTTTCACCGTGGGCTCTAGTTGGGACAGTTCTATAAACTCGTCGGGCTGGTGGGCTTGGTCGATAGAACCGGGGCCCATAACCAGGGTTTCCATACCCAGCTTTTGTAACCATGGGGCCTCAGTCGCAAAGGCGACCGCATGGGCCGTGTGACCAGTAAGCTGCTCACAGGCTTGCACCAGCACGGCATCTGCCGGCGTTTCAAACGGTGGAACGCCGTCGAACAAAGGTTCAAATTCCATGATCAGTTCGCGTCGCTCAGCCACTGGCTGAATTCTGTGCAGAATATCCTGACGCAAGTGTTCCATACTCATTCCCGGCAGCGGGCGCAGATCAAAATGCAACTCGCAACGGGCGCAGATGCGGTTCGGGTTATCGCCACCGTGGATACAGCCAAGGTTGAGCGTTGGCACCTGCACATCAAAATTCGGGTTGCTGTATTGCGCCTGCCAGTCTGTACGCAAAGCGAGAAGTTCGCCAAGCGCCTCGTGCATCCCCTCCATAGCGTTGCGTCCCAGCGCTGGGTCAGACGAGTGACCAGACTGTCCCTCAAACGTTAAACGCTCCATCATGATGCCTTTGTGCATGCGCACAGGCTTGAGACTGGTCGGCTCACCAATGACCGCGTAACGGGCTTTAGGCTTGCCGGCTTCCGCGAGGGCCTTAGCTCCGTTCATGGAGGTTTCCTCATCCGCCGTGGCGAGGATAATCAGAGGCTGCTTCAGATCAGAGGCTGAAAACGCTCTGGCGGCCTCGATTGCCAACGGGAAAAAGCCCTTCATGTCACACGTGCCCAGACCGTACCAGCGATTGTCCCGCTCGGTCAGGGTAAAGGGATCGCTTTGCCAGCGCTTGTCGTCAAAAGGCACTGTGTCCGTGTGACCAGCAAGCACCAGGCCGCCAGATCCGCTGCCGAGAGTAGCAATCAGATTGTACTTGCCTGGCTGGTCGGGCACGGCCAAAACTTCAACCAAGAACCCCAAGGCCTCCAGCCACTCACCAAGGGTTCGAATGACCGGCTCATTGCTTAGATTCCACTCTGGCGATGCGCTGCTGATAGACGGCAGCGAGATCAGTTTTGTTAGCATATCGCGCACACCCGGCACGGTGTCGGCGCTGTTTACACGTGCTCGGCTATCAGTCTCATCAGGAAAGTGCTGCATTTTGTCTCCTCGGCTGGCGTGAACGCTAGTGTGTCTGGCCGCGGCGCCACACCTCAAACGATGTAATCGCGCGCGCAGTTATAGGGTATGCCACTTCGCCTCCTGCTACGGTCCGGGAAACTTCTAACTCCTGCTCGGTCACACTCGCCAAACGACCTTCAACGACATTGCCGTTCGAAAGTGTCACCCGAACCTTGCGCCCCACCCATGCCGTTGCCTGTTCCAGATCTTCGGTGTGCCAACGGGTTATCTCTGGATTCTCCCGGGGCACCATCGGTTCAAGCGCTTCTTTCGGAGGCTCAACGACAACCGGCTCAGCTTGTCGAAGGAAAACATCGGGTACCATGGCGCCATTGTATTCCAGTTTCCAAGCCGTGGAGCCATCCGCACCTTCTTCCTCTGAGCGCACCGGTATACCAAAGGTTTCGGAACCCAGCCGCACAGACGCTATTATTTCTCCGCCCTCAAGCAGCCACTGCCGATACAAGGCTAGCAACTGATCACTGGCGCGCCAGCCGCGAGCTTCCAACCCGGTCTCAAAAGCCTCCAGCGCGCGCCCTGCCCATTGCGCAGTTTCCACACCGGCCTCCCTAGCGCAGTAGGCTGCAACCCTGCGCATAAGACCACCGTCTCTCAGTGTGATCTCTAAGGGTTGGCTCGAACTGGTCAGCGTTGTTTCAGGTGATAGTAGATTGATGCGAGCACCCGGCCAGTTCAGTTCCAGGCTACCCGTGTTTTCAGAGTTGAGCTCAAGATGAACGCGGTCGGGGGTCTGGTAAAGGATAAGCTCGCCCGCCAAGCGGGTAATGCCCATGCGTAACAGATCACCACTGCCAAGCTGCTGGCGCGGGTCTGGTGCGCAGGAAAACGCGAATAAAGCCGCTTGTTCGCTATCCCTGGCTCCGTCCGCCGTTACCCAGTTGCGGAACATGGTCGCTTCAAGCACCAGTGCCAGCCCTTCTACCTCCAGCGACCAGCTGGCCGGCAGGTCGGAAGGGTCCATCAGAGCCTTCAATAGGGCAATAGGAGAACCGGCTTCAAATTCCGCCCGGCCAATGGCCAATGGTTGAGTCAGTTCGAAATCCTGCCAGTAGGCCCCGGACAGAATCAGACGCCCCTCAACGCCGGAACCTATCTTGCCTCGATCCAGAACACCGCTTTCGCTAAGCGTTTGGTGTGCCTCTGCCATGCGCTGATCCGCCAGCCACCAGACTCCGGCTTTGAACACGGCAAAACAAAGCAGAGATGCCAGTATCAGAGTTGTGAGCAGACGTTTCATCCGAAAAATCCTTAGGCGGCGCCGTCAGTTGCGGGAAATCGTTAGTTGCGGGAAATGAGAGTGCCGACGCCCTCATCAGTAAAGATTTCTAACAGGCACGCATGGGCTACCCGGCCGTCGATGATATGAGAGGTTCGCACACCATTCTCCACCGCACTCAGTGCGCAGCGGATCTTCGGCAGCATGCCGCCATGGATGGTGCCGTCTTCAATCAGGTCGTTCACTTGCTGTGCGGTCAAGCCAGAGAGCACTTTGTCTTCCTTGCTCTTAAGGCCGGACACGTTGGTCAGCAGAATCAGTTTTTCGGCCTTCATGGCCTCAGCAACCTTGCCGGCAACCAAATCTGCGTTGATATTGTAGGAGGCGCCATCAGGCCCAACGCCAATCGGCGCAATCACGGGGATCACGTTACTGCGGGTGAGCATATCGATCACGTCCACATTGATGCTAGCCACCTCGCCCACGCGCCCGATATCAATAATCTCCGGGCGCTCCATCTCCGGCGAACGATCCATCACTTCGAGCTTGCGGGCGCGAATGAGGTTGGCATCCTTTCCGGTCAGACCTATGGCAGTGCCGCCTTGGGCATTGATTAGAGAAACGATCTCCTTGTTTACCAGCCCCCCCAGCACCATTTCCACCACGTCCATGGTTTCAGCATCGGTAACACGCATGCCGTTCACGAAGCGAGACTGGATATTAAGACGCTGCAGCAACTCACCAATCTGAGGGCCACCACCATGGACAACAATCGGGTGGATGCCCACCAGTTTCATAAGCACCACATCGCGGGCGAAACTGCTCTTAAGCTCCTCATTTTCCATGGCGTTGCCGCCGTACTTAATAACAACCGTTTTCCCGGTAAACCTCTGAATGTACGGTAACCCACGGCTCAGAACTGAAGCCACTTGCATTGCTGTTTCACGATCCAGGGTCATCTTGTTGCCTTAATAAATCAATATTGAAAATCGGGAGCCTGAAGGCAGCGAAGCCAGCATCAAAAGCCGGCCACTAGGTCCGGCGCTACCTTTTGTAGCTGGGTCCGGAAAACATTTTTGATCCGCTCCAGCGCTTCATCCGTTTCAGCCTCAAAGCGCAGCACCAGCATAGGTGTGGTATTGGAGGCCCGGCACAAACCCCAGCCATCGGTATAATCCACCCGAATGCCGTCTATATTGCTGATGTTACCGTCACCAAAGTCACCCTCTTGGCTCAACTGCTCCATGAGGGTGAACTTACTGCTTTCGGTCACTTCAACGTTAAGCTCCGGCGTGCTGATGTCCTCCGGGAAGTCTTCAAATACCTCGTCACTGTGACGATCTTCGATGCCGAGTATTTCCAAAAGCCTGGCCGCCGAGTAAAGCGCGTCGTCAAACCCGTACCAGCGTTCGGCAAAGAAAATATGGCCGCTCATCTCACCGGCAAGCAGAGCACCGGTTTCCTTCATCTTGGCCTTCATCAGCGAGTGGCCAGTTTTCCACATGATGGGGCGCCCGCCAGCTTCAGAGATCACGCCGGCAAGTCGACGGCTACACTTCACATCGTAAAGCACATCGGCACCTGGGTTCCGTGACACAACATCACGGGCAAAAAGCATCAGCAGGCGGTCCGGCCAAATAATCTTGCCGGTATTGGTCACCAGGCCCAGCCGGTCGCCGTCACCATCAAACGCCACACCAAGATCTGCGCCTTCGGCTTTAACCCTTTCGATAAGGTCAACAAGGTTGGCGGGTTTTCCGGGATCGGGATGATGGTTAGGGAAATCTCCGTCCACCTCGCAGTACAGCGGGATTACTTCGCAACCCAGTTCCTCAATTAGCATGGGGCCCAGTTCGCCTGCGATACCGTTGCCGGCATCGACCACCACTTTGAGCGGCGCAGCAACAGCGATATCACCCACAATACGATCAAGATACGCCCTGCGCACATCGTCTGAAGACTGAGTACCACGGCCAGCAGCGAGATCACCGGTCTGCAGTCGCTTATAAAGCGATTGAATAGCATCACCAGAAAGTGTTTCACCGCCCAGCATAATCTTAAGGCCGTTATAGTTAGCCGGGTTATGGCTTCCAGTGACCATAACGCCCGATCCGTTCTCTAGGTGATGGGTCGCGAAATACAGCACGGGTGTTGGCACGGCGCCCACATGAATAACGTTGCAGCCAGATGCCATAACACCCCTGGCGAGCGCATCTGCCAGTTCCGGGCTTGAGTGACGACCGTCATAGCCGATGCACAGCGATGCCAGCCCACGGCTGATTGCCTCTGAGCCTATGGCGACACCAATGCGCTCGACAATCGGTGACGTAAGAGTCTCACCGACAATTCCCCTTATGTCGTAGGCCCGGAAAATATCCGGTGACATTTCAACATCTGATTCATCCACCTCATCAACCCCCGGCATCTCTCCATCGGTAAAGAATGAGCTGTCATTGTTGCCGCTGCCGAAGCCCAAAACATCTTCGTCACCGTCCAACATGTCGATATCCGGCATTTCTTTATCCTGAAACAGCGGCTCGCCGTCTGCAGTTTTGGCCGCCTTTGCACCCTTCACGGGTTTTGGCCTTGCCGCTTCCGCCACTTTGGTCAAACGCTTGTCCACCACCTGGGAAAGCCTGTAAAGCACCTCAGCTGCGGAGGCAACCAGATCCCATTGGAAGGTGGGCAGTTTCTGACGCTCACCACCAAACACTTTGTGGGCCCATTGAACCAAGCTAGCTACTTCGCGGCGCAGGTTCTTCTGGGCGCCGATCAGCAACATCCACACCAGTATGGCTGCGATCAGGGCAGGAAGGCCCACTAGCAGTGCGACCAGCAGAATATTGACTGAAGGCTCCGGCAAGACGCCTGGCTTGTAGCTAACCGTCCAGTCAGGATTGGCGAGCGCCCGAGTTTCTGTGGCGACTGCACCCGCGCCGTCGCCTTTATTGACGAAAGTCCGGGATGCGCCGGAGACCGTTTGTATCAACGCAAGCTCCCCTCCAAGGCGTGTGTTCACCACGGAAAGAAGCGGCTGCAGAAGTGAAGCATCAAAGACCACCAGAAGGCTGCCTACAACGGCTTTACTGGCGGGATTTCGAACCGGAGCTGCCATCTGCATATACCAGCGGCTTTCCCGGGGGAAGGCATCAGGGTACAGGGACTGACTACTTTCAGCACGGCGTGCCAGCTCAAGCCCCGCAAAACCCAGCAGCCCGCTTCCGGTCCTTGGAATCTCGCGATAGGGAAACAGGAACGCGGCCTGAGCACCGGGCAAGGCCGTAGCCAGTGCCTGTTCAACGGCTCCGGTATCAGATCGCTCCATCAACGTGGCCACCACGTGAGGCTGAGCTGCCAAGCCGTCCACACTCTGCTGCATCAGCGCAAGATATTGGTTTATTCGCTGTGCAGCCGCATCTGCTTCGACGGTTTTCCAGGCACTAACGCGCTTGTCAGCCGCTGGCTGCAACGCCAGAAACTGCACCAGAATGACCGCCGCCACACCAGCCGCCATAACCACCAGAGCCTGTTTTAAAGCTGTCGAGCCAAGATGTTTTAATTTAGAGCCTGCGGGAGCCCGGGTTTTGGTTTTTTTGTCAGCTTTGGCAGCCGGCTGCTCATCAACAGGCGCCTCGGGAGCTTTCTTCTTACCCAGCTTCATAGTTCATCCTACAATTATCTTTTTTGTCCTGGACAGGTGCATATCGGCAAAGTATAGACGCCGCAACAGGTTTATGCGTTAACGCTTAATGATTAGCGGGTACCTGTAGAGCCAAACCCGCCTTCACCCCGGGTACTTGCATCGAATTGGGCAACCACTTCAAAGTTCGCCTGAACCACAGGCACCAACACCAACTGAGCTATTCTCTCTCCCACGTCCACGGTAAAGGCGGTGTTGCCACGGTTCCAGCAAGACACCATCAACTCGCCCTGGTAGTCAGAATCGATCAGCCCCACTAGGTTGCCCAACACAATGCCGTGCTTATGACCAAGCCCGCTCCTGGGCAGGATCATGGCAGCCAGCGACGGATCGGCTATGTGTATGGACAGCCCGGTGCGGATCAATTGTGTCTCACCCGGCTCCAAGGTCAATGGCTCATCAAGGCAAGCCCGCAAGTCTAGGCCGGCCGAGCCTTCGGTGGCGTATTCAGGAAAAGCGATCTGGCTGCCAATTCGGTCATCAAGAATGCGTACCTGTAAATTTTTTTTGCTCATATTATCCCTGTTTCCTTCAGGTGCTGGCCAATCAGCGTTACAAGGCGTTCGGCAATAACCTTTTTGCTGTCTGGCCCTATCGTTTCTTGCCCGCCCGCCCAAAATACAGTGACTGCGTTATTGTCACTGTTAAATCCCAACCCGGGAACAGACACATCGTTGGCTACAATCATGCGCAAGTTTTTGCGCTGCATTTTGTCTTTGGCATAGTGGGCAACGTCTGAGGTTTCAGCAGCGAAGCCCACGGTAAAAGGTGCATCCGGGCGCCCCGCAATGGTCGCCAGCGTGTCCGGATTGCGCACCAGTGGCAGCGCCATGGTCTCACTGGATTTCTTTATCTTGTCGCTAGCACAGTTCTCTGGCCGGTAATCGGCCACCGCCGCGGTCGCCACAAACAGATCACAGCCTTCATCAACGGCTAGTGAGGACGCTTTCAGCATATCGTCGGCGCTAACAACATCGCGAATGTCGATGCCTGCTGGGGCCGCTAAAGTAACCGGCCCGCTAATCAGAACAACGCTGGCGCCGGCATCCCTGGCCGCAACCGCCAACGCATAGCCCATTTTGCCCGAACTGTGGTTGCTGATGTAGCGCACTGGGTCTATCGGTTCACGCGTTGGGCCAGCGGTAATCACCACACGCTTGCCTGCGAGCGGGCCAAGGCCAGGCTCCTTGTTCATTATCAGCCCAGCGATCACTGCAGCCTCAAGCATACGCCCGGGCCCATTATCGCCACAGGCCTGCTCGCCCTGATCCGGGCCCCAGAGTGATACCTGCGGATCCTCTTGCAGCAGGCGAATATTGCGCTGCGTGCGTGCATTACCCCACATGGCCTGGTTCATCGCTGGCGCCACGTTGATGGGAGCCTCAGTCGCGCAGCAGACAGTGGTCAGCAAATCGTCGGCCATGCCCTGGGCTAGCCGCGCGATAAAATCTGCAGAAGCCGGAGCAACTACTACTTGATCGGCCCACTTTGCCAGCTCTATGTGCCCCATGCCGGCTTCCGCTTCCGGATCTAGCAAAGAGGTGCGCACGGGCTCGCCGCTGAGCGCCTGAAAGGTTAGGGGCGTCACGAAAGCTTCCGCACCCCGGGTCATAACAACCCTTACCTCGTGGCCAGCCTTTTTCAGCAGGCGCACAAGCTCGGCACTTTTATAGGCTGCAATACCGCCGGTTACGCCCAGCAGGATTTTTCTGACCGCCATAAAGGCTCCGTATCCGCTTAAAAAGAAAGGCTTATAAGATAGCATGCTCTGGCCACACCGGCAGCCTGCGTAGCACCGCGTTTTACCGTTTGTTACGTTTTGAAGTAACCTACGTGCATCTTGAACGCTGGCCACCCAAATTTATCATGGGTACCACGCTCGCTACTTGGGTGCAGGATGCACCCAGCCCATAGAATGACATGCAAGGAAGCCTAATATGACCGACTCCGCCTGGCCGATGGACGAACGCCCCCGGGAACGACTGCTCGCCCACGGGCCCGAAAGCCTCTCTGACGCAGAACTACTGGCAATTTTTCTACGTACCGGTACGACCGGCAGGCCAGTGATGGCTCTCTCGCGCTTTCTGTTGCAGGAATTTTCCGGATTGCGAGGGCTTCTTACCGCTTCTCGCCGGCAATTCTGCGAGGTAAAAGGACTGGGACCCGCAAAATATGCGCAGGTTCAGGCCGCTATGGAAATGGCTCGAAGAGTCATGGATCAGCCTCTACGCCAAGGCGAGCCATTACGCTCACCCGAAGACACCCGGCGCTTTCTCACCAGCCGGCTTGCCACCTACCCCCACGAAGTCTTTGCGGCTCTTTTTCTGGACAACCGGCATCGGATTATCCAGTATCGAGAGCTGTTTCGCGGTACGATTGACGGCGCAGCCGTGTATCCAAGGGAAGTAGTCCGACAGGCGCTTGAAGATAACGCCGCCGCTGTCATTTTTGCCCACAACCACCCATCAGGCGTGGCGGAACCCAGCCAAGCTGACATTTCTCTAACCAAGCGGCTGAAAGATGCGCTCAGCTTGGTGGATATCAGGGTTCTTGACCATATGGTGATTGGCCACGGTGAGGTAATATCCCTCGCGGAACGTGGATTGATGTAGGTCGTCACACAAAGATGCAGAGAAACTGGCGAAACTCCCAACAAATTTTTGCGTTAGGGTGCTGGTTCTGGTATAAAAGCGTCCCTTTCTGGCTGGCGGCGTCTGGCGAGCAGCGTTCAGTTTAGTTTAGAGACGCAAACAGGGGCGTAACCGTTCCTCGGCAACCAGAGACGCATTAAAATCGATTTTATATCTATTAAGACCAATGCTCAGGTCGGAGGCAAGTATGTCCAGAGTTTGTCAGGTAACCGGTAAACGTCCGGTTTCCGGTAACAATGTATCCCACGCGATGAATCACACTCGTCGTCGTTTTCTGCCAAATTTGCAGAGCCACCGTTTCTGGGTTGAGACCGAGAAGCGTTTCGTGAAGCTGCGCGTATCCACCAAGGGTATGCGCATCATCGACAAAAAAGGTATTGACGCTGTATTGGCCGATCTTCGTGCCCGCGGCGAGAAATTTTAAGGAGCCGCATCATGCGCGAAAAAATCAAGCTGGTATCTTCAGCAGGCACGGGTCACTTCTACACGACCAAAAAGAACAAGCGTAACACTCCGGAAAAACTCGAGATCAAAAAATATGATCCGGTTGTCCGTAAGCACGTTGCGTACAAGGAAGCTAAGATCAAGTAATTATTGATCTGGCATCCACAAAAAAACCCGGCAATCTGCCGGGTTTTTTTGTATGTGTTTCTATGGATATCTCAGAATTTTTCCAGATATCCATCCGGCAACGCTATATCTAGAGCAATCGGTAAGTGATCTGACATGGGATAGTTCACCACCTCTGCCCGACTAACCTGCAGGCTTGGGCTCACCAAAATATGATCCAGCGCTTTTTCAGGTCGCCAGCTGGGGAAGCTGTGAGCCGTATCCGGCAAGGGCACCAGATTTGACCCCTTAAGCGGTGTGCGAGTCAGCAACTCCTCCGCGTGATTATTCATATCCCCCATCAAGACCACGTGCCGGTACTTGGAAATCAGCTCACTAATAAAGCCCAGCTGGCGCTGTTGCGCCGACTTACTCAAGGACAAGTGCATCAGCACGAGCACCAGAGGGTCGTCCTTAGTGCCGTAGCGGGCAACAATGGCCCCTCGCCCCGGAATTAGCCCAGGCAACTTGTACTCTTTCACATCCAGTGGTCGAAACCGGCTGAGCAAGCCATTGCTGTGCTGGGCAAGCTGACCCAGATTACGGTTCAACTGTTGATGCCAATAAGGAATCCCCGCTGCCTCGGCAAGGTACTGCACTTGATTGATATGCCCACTGCGCAGGCTCCCGCCATCGCACTCCTGCAGAGCAACGACATCGTAGTTACTGAGCAGCGAGGCGATACGATCCAGGTTTTGAATACGGTTACGATGGGGAAGAAAGTGTTGCCAGCTTTTGGTCAGGTAGTGGCGATAGGATGAGGTATTGATGCCCACCTGTATATTAAAGGTCAACAGCCGCAGGTGATGCTGGGGCTCAAACGCAGGCACGTGCTCCAGGCCCGAGTTCGAGCCTTTCGGCTCGCCCCCGGCACTGATAATACCGTCCAACCGTTTTCTGAAGCGTTTATACATAATCAGTGTACTGCCCTACCCCGTGCGACAACCCTTGCAAGTGAAAAAGCCACCCGGAGCATCTCTTCATTGACCCGCAGCGTGCTCTTTCTCCACCAGATAATCCACAACCTCCAGCATGGCTTCAAGGCTACCGGCCAAGGAAGCGCTAACCGTGTACTTGCCATTTACCAGCATAGTCGGTGTGCCGGTAACGCGCGCGCCCCGGATTTTTGCCTGCGCCTGCTGCATGCGTGCATTCACACCAAAGCTTTTGAAATTATTAAGGAACTCATCTCGGTCAACGTCATGCTCGGCAACGAAATCAGCCAAGGACTCACCGTCATTAAGAGGCCGACGCTGGCCTGCCAGGGCTTCAAACAGTGCATCGTGTACTTTATCCAGAGAATTCATGGCTTCAAGCGCATAGAAGGCCCGTGCGTGCGGTTCCCAGGAGCGGCCCAGAGCTGCAGGAATTCGTACATAGTCTACGTAATCTGGAGCCTTGGCTTCCCAGCTTTCGGCCAGCGGCTTGAAATTGTAGCAATGCGGGCAGCCGTACCAAAACACTTCTGCCACTTCAACGCGTGAATCACTGTCTGTGCGTACGGGCGTGTCCAGCTTTTTGTAGTGCGTACCTTCCTTCCAGTCGGCCGCACTGGCCTGACCGAATACTGTCAGGGCTGCTAGCAACAGGAGGGTCGTTCTGAGCGCTCGAAACATGAAATATCTCCAGATTTTTTGAGTGTCGTTATAAGGGAATTATGACCCCCCGAACCTGAAAAGTTCCACTGTTCGTGGATTACAGGATCGAAAGACAAAAAACCCCGCACTAGGCGGGGTTTTTAAAGTGCCAGACTTCCAGCTCAGTTCAAACCGGAAATGTAACTGGAAACGGCCTCAATTTCGGCATCGGTTAATCTGGACGTAACGTCCATCATGATCGCTGCATTAGAGCCATTAGCCCGGGTGCCGTCACGATAGGCCTGCAATTGCTTAGCCAGATATTCGGCGTTCTGTCCGCCGAGGTGCGGATACCCTGCGGGGGCGTTACCTTTACCCTGCGGATTATGGCAACCGGCACAGGCCGGAACACCAGTAGCCATATTGCCGCCCCGGTACACCGCAGCACCCTTCTCTACCAGCTCCGGATCCGCCTGGCTTACGCCCATATCCTGCTTTGCAAAATACGCGGCCAGATCCTGAAGGTCCTGATCGGACTTGCCAGTAAGCTGCCCGATCATTTCCGGTATGGAGCGGGCGTCTTCTTGGATAGCCACCAACTGCTCATACAGATATCTTTCACCCAGCCCGGCTATTTTAGGGTAGACACCCATAATCGGTTTTGCCCCATCTTGCCCATGACACGCCTGACAGGCCGCTGCGTTCTGCTTGCCTGCTTCAGGATCACCTGCTCCGTGCGCCATAGCTGTAAGGCCAACGCCGAAAACAAACCCTGCGATCAGTTTCTTCATGCTCGCTCCGCCTCTCTCATCTCGAAAATATTATTTGTTCGCAGCCGGCAGGCGCTGTTCAGTCAAGCTCAAAGACAAGGCTGACAGCGGTTACGCCAAGCGTACCGCCCGGAATTGGTGTAGCATTATACATTAATCCCTGATAACTGAAATCCAAAGGAAAGCCAACCGCTGTGGACTCTGATCTGACTCAAAAAAGCATCTCTTTTAACAGCGCTCGCTTCCTGGTCAGCGCTCCCCGGCTGGAAGACTGCCCACTGGACATAGGCGCTGAAGTGGCCTTTGCCGGGCGTTCGAACGCCGGTAAGTCCAGCGCCATGAACGCGATTACCGCAATCGGCAAATTGGCCCGCACCAGTAAAACACCTGGGCGCACGCGCCTGATCAACTTTTTTTCCTTAAACCGTGAGCATGCCCGGCTGGTGGATCTACCAGGATATGGCTACGCGAAAGTATCCCGGGACATGAAAGATGATTGGCAGAAGCATCTCGGGCAGTACCTGAACGACCGTCAGTGCCTGCGCGGCCTGGTTCTGGTGATGGATATCCGCCACCCACTCACTGAGTTTGATCAGATGATGGTGGAATGGTGTGAGCATAACAAGTTGTCACTGATGATTCTGGCAACTAAAGCCGACAAATTGAAATTCGGGCAAGCGAAAAACAGCATGCTAGACATTACCCGAAAGCTCGAGGCATTTACCTATGTTGAGCACCTGATCATGTTCTCAGCAACCTCCAAACTTGGCGTTGATGAATGCCGGGCGGCGCTGACACAATGGCTGGAAAGCCCTGCGGAAGATTTGTAAGGGCATAGAACAACCGGTCCGCAAAACAGTAGGCCGGTAAACCGCCAGGGTTTTCGACGCACTCAGTTCACGGTGGTTTCGTGCTCACCCTCGTGCTCTGGCATTGTTGGTCGATACCGCTCACGCAGCTCCATAACCTGCTCACGGTAAGCCGGCATCAGGTACGGAATCTCTAAAGTCAGCACCTGATAGATACCCTGCTTCAGCTCCCGAAGGGTCAGGCTAGCAGATGCTTTGACCCCATGAGCGGTTTTCAGAAACGCCATCCAGTTGGTAATCACCATCCACACATTCAGCGACATGGCCGACCGGAGAGATTCCGGCTGCGGCTCTATAATGCCGCCATCTGCTAGCTTCTCGAAAATGCGGCTAATAGCCGTGAGACACCGGTTGGTGAATTCACGATAGTCACCGCGCAGGCGCTGATCTCTGTCTAGCAGGTATTCCAGATCCCGATGGAAGAACCGGTAACTCCACAGACCATCAAATACCGATTCTAGGTAAAAAGTCATATCATCCAGCGTCATAGGCCGGTTATCTGGGATATCCAGATAAAAATCCACCAGCTTTTCGTATTCCTGGAATATCTCGTAAATAATGTCGGACTTGTTGCGGAAGTGGTAATAAAGATTGCCTGGCGAAATCGCCAGGTGCGCCGCAATATGATTGGTTGTGACGTTTCGCTCACCTTGCTCGTTAAACAACTCGAGGCTGGACAGCAGTATTTTGTCTCTCGTTTTCATAAGTTCTTCGGCGCTTGTTGTTTTACAGCTCACAGATTGCCTGATTCGCCACCGGGCCCGCTTGACTCGCTAGAGTATATACTCTAATAATACTCTCAAGTGCAAATTGGGCGTTTTTTCGACACCACACGCCAACACAAAATAACAGGCTGCCGCCGCAAAGCGACGGTGCCAAAAGGAGGACACCATGGGTGCCAGCGTTGTTCAGCTCACAGAGAGCAAAAAACATATTCAGCATACTCATCGGGTGTTCGAGGATCAGAAGACGGCGTTTCACAATAACCCGGCGCCATCACTGACCGAACGCCAGGAAAACTTGAAGCGCCTCAAACAGGCACTACTGACCTACCAAGATCGCCTTCTGGAAGCCATTGATCGGGATTTCTCATGCCGCTCACGAGATGAATCCCTGATCGCAGAAGTGATGCCTTCTATCCAGGGGATCAATTACACCCTGAAAAACCTTGAAGGCTGGATGAAGCCTTCTCGCCGGCACGTTTCCATGATGTTCCAACCCGCCAGCAACAAGGTTTGCTACCAGCCAAAAGGCGTTGTAGGGGTAATCGTGCCCTGGAACTATCCGCTTTACTTGGCCGTTGGGCCGCTCGTTGCCTCCCTTGCTGCAGGCAACCGCACCATGATTAAAATGTCTGAGTTCACGCCTCACACCTCCGCACTGTTTAAAGAGCTTATTGAGGTTACGTTCCCGGAAGATCTGGTATCGGTTATCAATGGCGAAGCCGATGTTGCGGCGGACTTTTCCTCGCGGCCGTTCGATCACATGTTGTTCACCGGCTCCACATCCGTTGGCAAACTAGTGATGCGAGCAGCTTCCGAGAACTTAACACCGGTTACGCTGGAACTGGGCGGCAAGTCGCCTGCTATTGTTTCCCCGGATGTCCCCATCGAAGACGCAGCTCAGCGCATTGCATTTGGCAAGGCGTTCAACGCCGGCCAGACCTGCGTGGCGCCAGATTATGTGCTCTGCCCTGCTGATCGCACTCAAGCCTTCGTAGAGGAATTCCGCGCGCAATTCTCGCAGATGTACCCTTCGCTGCGCGACAACGACGACTACACCGCTATTATTAATGAGCGTCAGTACACCCGCCTGCAAGGCTATCTAGAAGATGCCAAGGCCAAGGGAGCCGAACTTATCGAGCTCAATCCGGCACAGGAAAACATGGGCGACGGCACCCACAAGATGCCGCTGACACTGGTGCTGAACACCACACCGGATATGAAGCTCATGCAAGATGAGATCTTCGGCCCTATCCTGCCAGTTGTGAGCTACGGCAATCTCAACGAGGCAATCCAATACGTTAACGATCGCCCGCGCCCGTTGGCACTGTACTTTTTCGGGTACGACCGCAGCCAGCAGCAACAGATGATCGACAACACGCTTTCGGGGGGCATGTGCATTAACGATTCACTGATGCACGTGGCTCAGGATGATCTGCCTTTCGGTGGCGTAGGCGATTCTGGCATGGGCCACTATCATGGCAAGGAAGGCTTCCTTACCTTCTCGCACCAACGTGCCATTTTTTCCAAGCAGAAGTTCAACAGCGGCAAGCTTGTCTATCCTCCTTATGGGAAAGCTGCGCACAAGATGGTTTACAAGCTGTTTATTCGCTGAGGATTCTTCGTTTTAACCGGGGCGATCCCAGGCCCCAGTGATCGGCACAAGCAGAACAAGAGCGAGCCAACTATGACAGACCACCTTATCCCACCCGAAGGGCTGGGCTCTGTATCCGTAAACCGGCGCAGCTTTCTGCGCACCGGGCTGGGTGGCGCCTTGTTTCTGGGCACCGTCAGTGTAACCGCCGGCCTTAGCGGGTGTGCAATAGCTCCGGCCGGCCGACTTGGCGCCGTAGAAACGCGGATGGACGCCCGCTATCAGTTCCAGTTTCTGACAACGGATGATATCGATCTGTTTGAAGGGCTGCTCCCGGCCATCCTAGGTTCCGCGCTAACGGAGCAACCCAACGCTAGGCGCATGGCTATTGCCGGTACGATCGAACGCATCGACGCCGGCATTCACAAATTTGGGCCAGCCAATCAAAAAGAGCTCAGGCAACTTTTTGATCTGCTTAACTTCGGCCTTACCCGGATCACTATCGCACGGGTCTGGTCATCTTGGCCCAGCGTCACCACAGAGCAAGCCAATGGGTTTCTGGAACGCTGGCGCTCAAGCGGTATCGGGCTTTTCAATAACGGCTACATGGCCCTCACTAAAATCAGCAACGTGGCGTTTTACGGCTACCAGGAGAACTGGCACCTTTCCGGTTATCCTGGCCCGCCGGAGTGGGCTGTCAAAGCCCTGCCACAATTCCGCAGCGCCTGATTTTCAGCCTACTGTTTTGTCCTAAATATGGAGCCACCAACCATGTCGTCCAAAGATCGTATAGCCCAAGGCCTGGAATCCGGGTGGAAAGTCACTGATGGCGCTACCCTTACCGAAAACCTTACGGTAGAAGCCGACGTCGTTATCGTCGGCACAGGTGCCGGCGGCGGCACAACAGCCGAAATTCTCGCCAAGAGCGGCCTCTCCGTTATCTTGGTAGAAGAAGGCCGTCTGTATTATCAAAAAGATTTTAAAATGGACGAGCTCACGTCCTACGCCAACCTCTATCAAGAGGGTATGAGCCGCGTCACCAAAGATGGTGCTATTTCGATCTTGCAGGGGCGCTGCGTAGGTGGCTCAACCACGGTTAACTGGACCAGCAGCTTCCGAACACCAGATGCAACCCTCAACTACTGGAGTAAGCGCTTTGGGCTCGAAGCTCTGACCCCAGAGGCCATGGCACCCTGGTTTAACGGCCGTGAAACCCGCCATTCCATGTCGCCGTGGGAGATGGATCCAAATCTCAATAACGATGTGTTGCGCCAGGGTTGCGAGAAGCTTGGCTTTAGCTGGCAGGTTATCCCCCGCAACGTAAAGGGCTGCTGGAACCTCGGATACTGTGGTGTGGGCTGCCCAACCAACGCCAAACAGGGCGCGCTAATGACCACCATTCCCGGCGCGCTGGATAATAACGCCCGGATGTTCCATGGCCTGCGCGCCGATCGGCTGGTTATGAACCAGGATCGAATTGAAACCCTGCAGGCGACCGCCATGGCCAGCGATGGTATTACACCCACCGGCATTACAGTAACGCTGAAAGCAAAGCACTTTGTGGTTGCTGCCAGTGCTATAGGTTCGCCCGGCTTATTGCTGCGCTCTAAATTGCCCGACCCTTACGAACGGGTAGGCAAGCGTTCGTTTATTCACCCGGTGAACGCCAGTGTTGCGCAAATGCCAAAGCGAGTGGATCCATTCTATGGCGCACCACAGTCCATATATTCCGACGAGTTCAACTTCCGCAACGGTGTAGATGGCGACGCGGGTTACAAGTTGGAAGTACCTCCGCTGCATCCGGCCATGGCGGCCGGTGTTGTTCCAGGACATGGCGACTCACAGGCGGAAAACTTGGCCGGCCTGCCCTGGATGCAATCTGTTATCGCCCTGTTGCGAGATGGCTTTCATGAGGACAGCCCCGGCGGCACCGTGTCACTTCGCGACGACGGCAGCCCAGTGCTTGATTACCCGATCACCGATTATCTTTGGAAAGGCCTGCGTCATGCTTTTTACACCATGGCTGAAATTCAGTTTGCGGCCGGCGCTGACCGAGTTCGCCTGATGCACCTAGACTCTGATTGGTATTCCAGCTGGGCCGAAGCCAAATCTGCAATTGATGGCTTCTCCATGGAACCCCACCGAGTTCGCCTGTTCACAGCACACCAAATGGGCGGCTGCGCCATGGGGAACAACCCGCAAGAATCGGTGGTCAACGGTTTTGGCGAGCATCATCACGTTAGTAATCTCAGCGTGCACGACGCTTCGGTTTTCCCGACCAGCATTGGCGCCAATCCACAGTTGTCCGTTTATGCCTTAGCTGCGCGAAACAGCACCCGGTTGGCACAGCGTCTACAGAAGTAGCTGAAATGCTGATATTCTTGGCCCCTGTTAAAAAAGGAGCTGTGCATGCCTAAAGTCATTTACCCGGGCACCTTTGACCCCATCACCAACGGCCATACGGATCTCATTGAGCGGGCCAGTCGGCTGTTTGATGAGGTTGTTGTTGCGGTCGCCTACAACTCAAAGAAGAAGCCATTGTTGAATCTGGAGGAGCGCTGCGAGCTGGTTCGACAGGCAACGACTCATATTCCCAACGTCAGCGTGACCGGTTTCAGCTATCTGCTCGCCGATTTTGTCCGTGACCAAGGCGCTACGGTGATTCTCCGTGGCCTGCGGGCAGTTTCCGATTTTGAGTATGAATTTCAGCTTGCAGACATGAACCGTCGCCTAGCGCCGGAACTGGAAAGCGTGTTTCTAACGCCTTCCAATCACCTTTCCTACATTTCCTCAAGCCTGATCCGAGAAATCGCCTCTCTGGGGGGAGACGTGTCAGAGTTCGTTGATCCAGTTGTAGAGGCCGCACTGAAAAATAAATTCAGCCAAGCCTGAACTTTTTGTGGACAATAAAAACGCCCCAGCTGGGGCGTTTTTATATCGCAACAGCTTTAGAACAAAGGCGGCAATGGAATTTCCTGACCGTTAACGTCAACCACCATATCGTTCAGTTTCGCTGCCAGCACTAGCCGGTCTCCCTCAGGCACCAGCAGCCCTTGCTTAACCAAAGGCGCCAACTGCATGCGCACAAGGGGATAGTCCTCCACCAGCACCATAGGCACACTCAAATTCATTTCGCCGGTTAACTGCTGCATAACCATCAGCATCTCCGCTTTCTTATCCTCCGTAAGTTCCGGATGAGCAATCACTGCGTTACCAGTCACCGCACCTTCAGGCGTATCCAGGGTCAACTCCGGAAACCCGATCGAAAAACCTGCCGCTGCAAGGTTACGCATAGCAGTATTAACTTGTTGCATAGCCGCCATCTGCTGCTCAAACGCCTCACGGCTGCCGGCATCCGGCGCCAGCTTCATGCCCTGGAGCTCGGCCATACTGGTTGTCAGCATGCTCCAGCTCGCAACATCCAGATCTTCCAAGGCAAACGCCAGTTTATGTGGGCCATAGGCCTGCTCTTCAAATCTGACTTGCCCCACCTCAATCGATAACCGTGAGTTCAGGCGCTGCCCGTCGTCATTTGCCTCGGTACTACTGCGCGCCAGCAGATCCTCTAGTGTTATCGGGGGCGACTCGGGGGACGTCAACGCAACAGACGCAACCGATGCCTCCATGGTTCCAGTCCAGACATCGCCGTTCAGGTGAGACATACTCTGCTCAACACGGAAATCATTGATGCGAATGTTCATATCCGGCCCCGAGAGACTCAACTGAGGCCAGACTAAAAGCGCTTCAACGTGGGAGCCCGCGTTACTGATTTCGAGTCGGGCAACACCGCCACTGGTTCTAAGAGACTCACCGCTTTTCGGGCTATTGATGGCCATGGCCGGAGCTTCCAGCTCAAGCGCAGCTGTGCCCCAAAGGCGCGTTTCCAGAGTCAGCCTTGGTCGCTCCTGAAACCAGTCAGCGCCTTCAGGTGCCCAACCTTCAACCGGCACAAATTCCATAAAGCTGCCGGCAACCCCATGAGTCACACTGCCGCGATACTTAATCCGGTGGGTTTCACCGTCTTCGGGATTTACCACCGTTACAGTGCCATCCAAATCCGCGCCAAAAAAGCCCCGGCGATAGTCTGCTGTTTGCATTTGCACAAACGGCTGCGAAAGATTCAGTTCACGGGTGACTTGTTGCCACTGTTGCTCTGTTACGTATCCCACTGCCCAAGGCATTGCGCCGGCAACAACCAATACACCGACGCCGGCAATTATCCACTTTTTATTCAAGAATTCTCTCCGTCTGAAAATGTCAGGATTTGCCAGTCAGGCGCTCTAGCAAAACCAGTTGCGATGCCACACGTTCTACGCCTTCTGCCGGCTGATTCTGAATATAACTGCCATCCGGCTGCAGCATCCAAGACTGGCAATTGTCCGCAAGGTAAGTATCCAGATCTTCGCGCACCCGCGCTATCAGCTCCGGATCTTCAATCGGAAACGCCGTCTCAATCCGGCTCAGCAGGTTACGCTCCATGCAGTCTGCGCTTGAACAGTAAACCTCGGGCTTGCCACCATTGCCGAAATAGTAAACCCGGGTATGCTCCAGGAAGCGCCCCACAATGGATCGCACCCGAATGTTATCCGAAAGCCCCGGCACCCCGGGCCTGATGCTGCATATGCCACGAACAATCAGTTCCACTTCTGCGCCCGCCTGGGAAGCCCGGTACAGAGCCTTTATGAGCTGATTTTCAGTCAGCGCATTGATCTTAATAATGATGTGACCTTTGTCACCCAGAGCAGCCTCACGTTCAATCAGGCTAAGCAATCTTTTGTGGAGCGTAAACGGCGCATGGAACAGTTTTTTGATCTTCAGGGCCTTGCCCATGCCGGTTAACTGCTGGAACAGCTTGTTAACATCGTCCCCAATGGACTCGTCACAGGTCATATAGCTGTAATCAGTATAAAGGCGCGCGTTGACCGCATGATAGTTGCCGGTTCCCAAGTGCACATAGCGGCGCAGTCGACCTTCCTCACGGCGCACAATCAAGATCATCTTGGCGTGGGTTTTGTACCCCACAACGCCGTAAACCACGACTACACCGGCTTCTTGCAATCGGCTCGCCAGCTCCAGGTTCTCAGCTTCGCTGAATCGTGCCCTCAGCTCAACAACGGCGGTTACCTCTTTGCCACGCCGAGCCGCTTCTGCCAAGGCTTCAACAATTTCCGAATCGGCACCGGTACGATACAGGGTTTGTCGGATCGCCAGAACCTGCGGATCCTTCGCGGCTTGGCGCATCAAATCAACAACGGGGCTGAAGTTCTGGAAAGGATGGTGCAGCAGGATCGGTCGGTTGCGGATGGCGTCGAATATGGTTTCTCTACTGCGGATCTGCTTGGGTATGGTGGGCGAGAAGCCCGAATAAGTCAGATCAGAGCGATCCACAAGGCCGGTAACGGCCATTAACCGGGTGAGGTTCACTGGCCCGTTGACCTGATACAGATCTTTTCCCGCCAAGCCGAATTCCGTCAGCAAAAACTGTACAAGCTCCTGCGGGCAGTTGTCTGCCACTTCCAGCCGCACACCGTCGCCAAACCGGCGGCTGAGCAATTCACCACGCAGGGCGGATGCTAAATCTTCAAGGTCGTCTTCCAGCTCCAGATCGGCGTTGCGTGTGAGCCGGAACTGATAACAGCCCTTGACCTCCATGCCCGGAAACAGCTCATCCGTATGGGCGTGAATCATCGACGACAGGAAAACCAGATTCTCCCCGCCGTTGCAGATCTCATCCGGCAGGCGCACCAGTCTTGGCAGTGAGCGCGGAGCAGGCACTATGGCCATGCCGGTCTCACGACCAAAGGCATCCTTGCCGTCCAGTTCAACAATAAAGTTAAGGCTTTTGTTCACTAGGCGCGGAAACGGGTGTGACGGATCCAGCCCGATGGGGCTGACCACCGGCAGAATTTCATCCTGAAAATAATTACGCACCCACTCCGCTTGCTCCGGTGTCCACTCCCTGCGTCGTACGAAGTGAATATTCTCTTGTTCCATCTCCGGGATCAGGACATGGTTCAGGATGTCGTATTGCTCATCAATATACTCATGGGCAACACGGCTGATTTCACTCAGCGCCTGTTCGGGCATGATGCCGTCAGCACCCACAGTCTCTCGGCCGTACTTTATCTGCTGGCGCAGGCCAGCCACCCGTATTTCAAAGAATTCATCCATGTTACTGCTGAAAATACAGCAGAAAATCAGCCGGTTAATCAACGGATGGGTGGTATCGAGCGCTTGCTTCAGTACCCGGTAATTGAACTGAAGCTGGCTCAGTTCACGGTTGAAGTAGTTTTCACTAGCGTCCAGATTAGCCACTTCACCCACCGGCGGAATATCCATTGGTGCAGGTATGCTCTGCTCCCCGTCCGCTGTCAGATTCCTGGCGATTTCCGTTGTCATAGCCTTTCAGTTCCTGTCTGGTTTACCGCCGGCCACTTCCTGGCGGCGGATAGTCCGCCAACGGCTTCAGCGCCGCTGGTCCCGCATCAGGCGTGCTGCGCGCACGGCGAAGTAGGTCAGAATTCCGTCCGCACCGGCACGGCGCATGGACATTAGGCTTTCCATCATTACCGTATCACCATCAAGCCAGCCATTTTGCTCCGCAGCCATGTGCATGGCGTACTCTCCACTGACTTGGTACACAAATGTTGGCACCTGCAACTCGGTTTTCACTCTGTGCACGATATCCAGATACGGCATGCCGGGCTTGATCATCACCATATCGGCGCCCTCGGCCAGATCCATCATCACTTCTTGGATTGCCTCGTTGCTGTTGGCCGGATCCATCTGATAGGTCTCTTTGCTACCCTTGCCTAAATTTCCGGCAGAGCCGACGGCGTCTCTGAAAGGCCCATAGTAACCAGATGCATACTTCGCAGAATAGGCCAGTATGCGGGTATTTACATGCCCTGCAGACTCCAGCGCTTCACGCAAGGCGGCAACACGACCGTCCATCATGTCTGAGGGTGCAACGATATCGGCCCCTGCGTCTGCGTGGGATAGCGCCTGATTCACCAACGCTTCTACGGTGACATCGTTCAGAACATAGCCATCGTTATCAATGATGCCATCTTGGCCATGGGTGGTGAACGGATCCAGTGCCACATCGGTGATTACTCCGAGCTCAGGGTAAGCTTGTTTGAGTGCCCGGACGGCACGTTGCGCCAGCCCATCAGCATCCCAAGCACCGGAGCCAGACACGTTCTTTTTCTCCGCCGAAACCACGGGGAACAGTGCTATTGCGGGAATGCCCAGCTCCACCAACTCAGCCGCCTGCTCAACCAACAAATCAATACTCAGACGATCCACGCCCAGCATGGATGGCACCGGCTCACGCTGCCCTTCCCCTTCAAGGATAAAAACCGGGTAGATCAGGTTATCCGGCGTCAGCTGGTTTTCTTTCACCAGCCGGCGGGAAAAATCGCTGGCCCGATTGCGTCTTAGGCGAGTAGTGGGGAAAACACGGGGTGTCGATAGCGGCACAGAAAACCTCCTGAATGACACGGCAAAGAGTTGGATCAGAAATCCCGGCGCCTTGGCGGCACCGTTTGCACCATCATACACCCCCCGGGCCGCCAGTTGCAGACCGCGGCTGGGCTTTTCCCGAGGCTAGGCTACTGGCTACTGGCTACTGGCTACTGGCTACTGGCTACTGAATCGAATCTAGCGCTTGGGCCCGGATACGTTCAGATTCACTAAAATACTTCTCACGCAGCCGGCTCAAGCTCTCATCGCGCTCAGGCTCTGCCAGCCCCGATGCACTCAGAGCATCACGCTCATTTGCATAAGACTGCCAGCGCCGGCTCCAGTCCTTTTGTTCTGTATCCAAGCTCTCCAACCTTTCGGCGGCCTCTACGCCAAACTCTTTCTGGCGCCAAGCGCGCAAAGCCTCAGGATCATTGTCCAACGTCTCACGAGCCTGCTCATACCGGGAAAATTTGCGAGTTTCCTGCCTCGCCTGTCGCACGGGCTCAGGCAAAGCCATTTCGGCCTCAGCAAGGGCTTCTTCGCGCTGTTGTTCAGTGAGGCTCTTGTCCCTGTCAATGCTCAGCTTTTTAAGTTGATGACGATCTATCGCTTCGTCGTCGGCAAAAAAGGCCTCGGCTGTGTCCGCGTCCATCCATGTTCTACGCAGCGCGTGAACTTCTGCCATTCGGCGCTCTATCTCACTCGGCCCTGATGCGCCTACATCGCCATAAGCTGCCTCCAAATCCGACAACGCAAGCTTGTAATCCAAGTATCGACCAAGGGTATCAAGCGCCTGCTCTCTTGCAGGTTCTTCCAGTGCGGAGAGTGCACGACGAATTCTGGCCACCAGTTGCGGCAGTGTTTCCTCACCCAGAGCAGACAGATAGTACTCAAACAACTGCCGTAACTCGTCGGTAGGGATCAAGTTGCCCAAACGATCCGTTTTTGCCCATCCACTCGGTTCGGAAGTACCCACCAAAGATGAGGGGTGCCCCTGCGGTATATTGCGACCAGAAGAACCATCAACCAGTTTTGAAGGCGTTTGCTGGCGCGCTTCTGCCAAGTTGGTGTCATCCGGGGTTGCATCTGCAGCGCGCTCAGGCGCACGGGTAGAAGCGGGTTGATCCTGAGAACTATCGGCAAGCAGCCAGAGTGCAATCACAACGGCTATGATCACAGGTACAGCAAAGTAGAGTCTGGAGACAGATTTCATAATAACGGGCAGATCCGGCGTATCGGTGGCTTGACCGCAGTCTCGAAAACAGAGAGTGAGACGCGCTGCATGGACAATAATAGACAGAACCTGAGCGCTTTACCGAGACGAACCGCAAAAACAGGCCGGGGATTGCAACCCCGGCCTGTAAAGACAATGTTCAGTGTGCGCGGTTGTTAAAATCTGCTTCCACCTTGCGCGGCGAATCAGCACGGAAAGATGTCTCAACTTCCTGGATTCTGCCACCTTGGCTCAGGAACGCCTCAATATCTTGCTGTAGCTGCGCGCGCACCCGGGCCCGGCCTGCGATTGAATGGGCATCGTCGCTTTCGTTGCCCCAGCTCCCGGATTGTTTCAGGTTGCTCTCGTCGAGTTCACTCATGATTTTCTCGTTCAACGAAAACAGCGTTACAAGTGCCGTACCACCCTACTGGGCGCCGCACTCCGCCTCGACCAGCCGCTACTACTGCAGCAGTCTTGGCGTCTTTATAATCTGCTTTTCACTGCAGCGCTATTTACAACCGATGTATTTTTTGTAACATTTTGTAACTGTTTATAACTTTCTGAATTTAAATGGCAAAATACAAATACTAAAGAAGTGTTTGTGTTGACGCAAAGAATGAATAATGATTCAATAATTGTGAGGGCCGGGATGGCTTATCGTGAAACAGAGAAAATGCGCCTGCGCAAAGCGGCGGCGCGCCAGCGAATCGCGGAATGCGCTTATCAATGCGTTGCCGAAGGTGGATTTCGCAATGCAAAAATTACTCGCATTGCACAACTTGCGGGCGTAGCCACGGGAACGATCTATCGCCATTACGAGTCAAAAGAGGACTTGTTTGCCGAAATATTTCGCCTGGCCACACAGCGCGAAGTGGACAAGGTGGCAGAAGCTCTGGCAGTACCGGGAAACGCGACGGTGCGACTGGAAAAAGCATTACGGCAGTTTGCCAAGCGAGCATTGAGCGGCTCTGTAATGGCTTGGTCGCTCATTGCTGAGCCGGTAGACCCAAAAGTGGAAGTGGAACGGCTGGCATACAGAAAAGCCTATGCCAACTTGTTTGAACAAGCGATTTTGGAGGGCATCGAAGAAGGGTGCATTCCGGATCACAACGCACGCCAGAGCAGCACCTGCCTGGTCGGCGCTATCGCGGAAAGCCTGGTCGGCCCGTTGTCACCGACCCAGTCCGAACAGGCAACCGCAACTGAAACTGATAACAACGACCCGCTGGTCGACACCATCATCCGCTTTTGCATACAGGGGTTGACCGGCACGAGGAGGTAGCAATGAACGCACCGCAGCCCCAACCCGGAATGTCCACAGAGAAACTTGGTGATCGTTACTTAGCGGTCACCCACGAAGTCGTCAACCAGCCGCCTACGCTGGAAAACTACAACCTGTATGAACAGGATATTGCGCTGCAGGAAGCCGTAAAGCGCGAAGGCGCCGGCAAAGCAGAAAGCGACCTGAAAGCCTTCGGTGCCTTTGCCGGCGCCGCAGCAACCATCGATCTGGGCTTTCGCGCCAATAACAACAAACCCGCTTTTAATAGCCACGATCGCTACGGCCATCGCATCGACGAAGTGGACTTTCATCCCTCGTACCACGAACTGATGCGCATCGCCTTTGAAAACGGCCTGCACAGCAGCCCCTGGACGAACCCAGGCAAAGGCGCACACGTAACCCGCGCGGCTAAATACTACATGCACTCCCAAGTGGAAGCTGCACACTGCTGCCCTGTCACCATGACCTTTGCTGCCATTCCAACCATTCGCAAACAACCGGAACTGGCAGCGCTCTGGGAATCCCGGGTACTGGCCAACAGCTACGACTCCCGCAACGTCCCCGATAGCCAAAAGAGCTCAGTCACCATCGGTATGGCGATGACTGAAAAACAGGGTGGCAGCGATGTACGCGCCAACAGCACCCTGGCTTATCCCGTGGGAAGCAATGGCCCCGGCCAAGCTTATGAACTGGTCGGCCACAAATGGTTTGTCTCCGCCCCCATGTGCGACGCCTTTCTGGTACTGGCCCAAGCACCCGGCGGGCTGTCTTGCTTCCTGATGCCACGCTGGCGCCCAGACGGCACCAAAAACCCATGGCAGGTACAGCGCCTGAAAAACAAAATGGGCAACGTAGCCAACGCCTCCAGCGAAGTAGAGCTGCGCGGCGCACTGGCTTGGATGATCGGTGAAGAAGGCCGTGGCGTACCCACCATCATAGAAATGGTCGCCATGACCCGCTTCGACTGCATGATCGGCAGCTCCGCCGGCATGCGTCAGGCTGTAGCTCAGGCCACACACCACTGCCGCCACCGCAGCGCCTTCGGCAACCGGCTCAGCGACCAGCCCCTTATGCAGAACGTACTGGCCGACCTGGTTCTGGAAAACGAAGCCGCCCTCGCCTACACCATGCGAATCGCCCGCGCTTTGGACAATCAAGACCAAGAGCACGAACGCCTGCTGGCCCGCCTGGCCACACCCGTAGGCAAATACTGGATCTGCAAACGCGCACCCAATCACGCTTACGAATCTATGGAATGCATCGGCGGCAGCGGCGTAATGGAAGACTGCATCATGCCCCGCCTGTTCCGGGAATCTCCCGTGAACGCCATCTGGGAAGGCAGCGGCAACGTCCAATGCCTAGACACCCTGCGCGCCATCCACAAAGAGCCTGAAACTCTAGACGCCTTCTTCCGTGAAGCCGCCAAAGCAAAAGGCGCCGACCGCCGTTTTGATCAGTTCCTCGCGCAACTGCAAAACGACTTTGCCGACATCAGCGATTTGCAATACCGAGCGCGAAACCTGGTCGACAGAATGGCCTTGGTCATGCAGGCATCCCTGCTGCTACGCAACGCCGACAAAGCCGTGGCAGACGCCTTCTGCGCCTCCCGACTACAATCTAATGGCGGCATGAACTATGGCAACTTGCCCTCCGGCATCGACGCCGCAGCCATTATCAAGCGCGCAACGCCTATAGTAGGCTAAGTAGAACCTTAATCTATCACTAGAGTTGGGGAGCATGTGGGGCGCAGCCCCATATGCTCCTGCACGGAGTCATATGTCTGAAGCCCTCAGAAAACTGCTCAAAGAAGGCAATGTGCCCCAACACACCGCGATTACACCGCACGTAGGCGTATTGACCCTGCACTTCCAGCTTTACGGCTGCGAAGACCTCAAAGCCAAGCGCAAAGTCTTCACAACCCTGCGCTCCGTATGGGGCAAAGAACCCGACCTGGCCATCGCAGAAACCGCCGATCTGGAAGCCCTAGACTGCGCCACTTGGACAGTCGCCGCCCTAGGCACCTCCTCGCAGCAAATCACCCAACGCCTCGACCAAGTAGAGAAAGCCATTCAAGAACGGGTCGATGCCGCTATACTCGATATTCATCGAGAAATTCTCTAACAACGCCCTGTGGCACTACACTACATCAGCCCGTATACTACGCGACCTCAGGGATGCCAGTGTGCCTGTAAGCGACAGGTTTCAAGTAACCAATGCCGGAATCAGATCCCGGCTGTATCCGTCGGGCATCCGGAACCGGCCCTGCGGATGACCACTGATAGTGTGTGGTATCTATGACCGGAAAGAAAAAATCCGCCCAAGCTTCCATCGAAGCCATGTACCGCGTGTTCACCGTGCCCGAGGCACCGGAATCTACGCTCAGTCGGATTGACCAAAACATTTCCCGCAATCTTGCAGGCTTCCTGCAGGATCATATCGTTGCGGTTGAACGGGATCTTGCAGACGTCGAGAAAAACTTCTCCGACTACGCCATCCCAGAAAAACCCGTGTTTGTTTCCGAGCAAGCTCAATTTCTGCTCGACAAACTGGTGGCCAACTCCGTTCACACTGCCTCACCAGCCTTTATCGGCCACATGACCTCAGCGCTGCCCTATTTTATGCTGCCGCTGTCCAAAATCATGATCGCCCTGAACCAAAACCTGGTGAAAACCGAAACCTCCAAAGCCTTCACACCCATGGAGCGACAGGTTTTGGGCATGATTCACCGATTGGTGTACGAAGAAGACGGCGCTTTTTACCGAAAGTGGATGCACGACCCCCGCCACGCCCTTGGGGCCATGTGTTCCGGCGGCACAGTCGCCAACCTGACCGCACTCTGGGTTGCCCGTAACCGTGCATTCCCGGCGGAAGGTAGCTTCCGCGGCCTACATCAAGAAGGCCTGTTCCGTGCCCTTAAATACTACGGCTACGAAGGTGCAGCTATCGTGGTATCACGCCGAGGACACTATTCCCTTAGCAAGGCAGCCGATGTACTAGGTTTAGGCCGCGACGCGCTTGTGGCAGTAGATACCGAGGACGACAATAAAATTAATACCGACGCCCTGCGCGATAAATGCCTGGAACTGCAGAAACAAAAAATCAAGATTATGGCAATCTGCGGCGTGGCGGGCACTACGGAGACCGGCAACGTAGACCCGTTAGACGCCATGGCAGATATCGCCCGTGAATTCGGCGCCCACTTCCACGTAGACGCCGCGTGGGGCGGGCCTACACTGTTTTCCAGAACCTACCGCCACCTATTGCGCGGCATAGAGAAGGCAGACTCAGTCACCTTCGATGCCCACAAACAGCTGTACGTGCCCATGGGCGTTGGATTGGTTGTGTTCAAAGATCCAAGCTTGGCCAATGCCGTTGAGCACCACGCCCAATACATTATCCGAAAAGGCTCCCGCGACCTGGGCACCACTACGCTGGAAGGCTCACGCCCCGGCATGTCCATGCTGATTCATTCAGGCCTGAAAATACTGGCCCGAGAAGGCTACGAAATACTGATTGATCAGGGCATCGAAAAAGCGGCAACCTTCGCCGAGATGATAGAAGCGAAGCCTGATTTTGAGCTAATAACCCGGCCCGAGCTAAACATTCTCACCTATCGTTACTGCCCGAAGAATGTGCAGCAGGCTCTGGCTTTCGCCGACCCGCTGCAGGCGGAAAAACTCAACGCCTGCTTAAACACGATCACCAAGTTCATCCAGAAAACCCAGCGGGAACGCGGCAAGGCGTTTGTCTCAAGAACCCGGCTGGAACCCGCCCGCTACTACAATTTCCCGTGCATTGTCTTCCGGGTTGTTCTCGCGAACCCGCTGACTACGCCAAAAATCCTAGCGGACATTCTAGAAGAGCAAGGTGAGCTTGCTACGGAAGAAGATATTCAGGACGAAATCAGAATACTGCATGAAATGACAGATGCCGTGTTAAAGCAGCATCAGCAGGGGCAAATACAAGCTTAGGGTAGACAGCTCACAAAATTCCGGTGAGCGGGACGGGGCCGGTTTCAGAAACCGTGCGGAGCCATGGATGGCGGAGCCGAGCGTACAGGGAGGTATTCACAGCGTGTTTCTGAAACCGGCCCCGTCCCGCTCGCTCCACTGAACACCAAACTCAGTAAAGCGCCTCTTCGTCATCCAGCACTTCGTGGATGATATCTAAGAACATGCGATCCGCTTCGCTCCACTTTTCCGGAATACGAATGGTGGTGTTAGAGCTGATCTCCCGGGCAATCAGTTCGTCAGAATCGGCCTCTGAACGAAACTTGCGGGCGATGTCTACAGACTTAACCGCAATCGTTGGGTCGCTTAGCACCTTCTTAATGAACACTCGCAGTTCATTAATCACCCTAGCCTGACGGCTTTCATTCGGTGTACCCATACCTCACCCTCCGGACAAATGAATTCTCTGGGAGCAGTGCACTCCCTCGGCAGACGCACAGTATGACCAAACCCGCGCGTTACAACCAGCCAACGCGTTAGACGAAGAGCCCGCGCAGGGTGAAAAACAGAACCGCCGCCATGCACGCCGAAGCCGGCACTGTAATAATCCAGGCTGCCCCTATACGCACCAGGTGCGATCGCTTAACCATTTCTTCTTTGTAGATTTTCTTAAGCCGCTTACGGTCTGATTTGGTCAGAGGCACGTGCTTCTTCTTTTTAGCTCGCTTCAAGAGCTTTTCCATTTCCTCAACCGACGCATTGCGGAAATCATCCAAGAAAGGCTTAAGGAGCTCCTGATCGTCCGCGTCACGCTCCTCCATAATCTTGTGCAACTGGGTCGCGTAATTAGACTTCAGGTATTCACGCAGGAAGCCAACGCCGAACACACCGCCAATGGCTATGTGTGTGGAGCTCACAGGCAAACCCAACTGCGACGCAAGAATAACCGTTAGGGCCGCCGAGAGAGCGATACAGAACGCTCGGGTTTTATCCAGCTCGGTAATCTCACTACCCACAGTTTTGATCAGACGCGGGCCAAACAGCATAAGGCCGACGGTCAGGCCCAAGGCGCCGATCATCATGACCCACAAAGGGATACTGGAAGAAGTGACTACTTCACCGCTAGTTAGGGCATCGTTAATAGCTGCAAGCGGGCCGATGGCATTGGCTACGTCGTTAGCACCATGGGCAAAACTCAGCAGTGCGGCAGCGAATATCAGGGGCCAAGCAAACAGGGCATTCACTCCACCGACGCTATTCTCCATAGTGGCTGCCCGGCGCGCGACCAGGGTACGCACTATAAAAAATGCAATCACGGCTGCAACTAGCCCAACGAGGGAGGCTTCTAGAAAGTCTACCTGAACAATCTTTTTGACGCCTTTGATCATCAGGTAAGTGCCGAACGCCCAAGCCATAATGGCCACAAGCCATGGCACGAAAGTGCGGGCCGCAGGTATCACGTCTTTCCTATACAACACGGTCTTGTTAACGATGAATAGCAGTAGAGCCGCCAAGGCTCCACCAAGCACCGGAGAGATAACCCAGCTTGCGGCAATCTTGCCCATAACCGCCCAGTCTGCGATACCCCAGCCACCAGCCGCGATGCCAGCCCCAAGTACGCCACCCACAATGGAATGCGTGGTGGATACCGGCGCGCCCATCCAAGTCGCCAGGTTAAGCCAGAGTGCGCCCGCAAGCAGTGCCGCAGTCATCAGCCAAACAAAGGCTCGGCCATCTTCCAGGCTTGTGGGGTCAATAATGCCCCCTTTGATGGTGGAGACCACATCACCACCGGCAATCAGTGCACCGGCAGACTCAAAGACACCGGCGAGAATAACAGCGGCCCCCAGAGTCAAGGCTCCGGAGCCAACAGCAGGGCCGACGTTGTTCGCAACGTCATTAGCGCCTATATTGATGGCCATATAGCCGCCGATGACTGCAGCAGCCATTAGCAGCGTACTGTTAGGCATGCCCTCAGTGAAGGCGCCTACAACCAACCAAACTCCCAGCAAAAACAACAGGCTGAACCCGATTCGGTATCGTTCTGTAGAGTTGCTGGTAAGAAGGGTGTCTAGGAATCCGCTTGAACGGGCCATAACAGAATAGGTCTCATTTGGTCTGAGTGGAGAACGAACCGCTGTATTGCGCGCAACTATAAATTTTTTGCCCTTGAATTGAAACAAATGTGCGTTCGCGCGATGCGGTCACACAATACACTTGCAATGGATGCATACCTACCATTATCTGATTCACAATAAGCAAAAGTGCCAAACAATAGCGCCGCGTATTCAGACAGGGCCACTATGACCAGAGATTCAACCTCAGGCTACCAAGCTACACGCGAACGTGAAGATGTCCAAGTTTCACGCATACTGACATGGTTGTCCCTGGCTGCGATTCTGTTTCTTATAGGCATTGCCTCCAAAGCTTGGTATTCCGGCCATACGCATCATGCCTTGGCTCTCTCAGCATTTATCGTTCCATTGCTGGCAAGCATGGCCTGGTTTGCAGCAACCGGTAATCGTAATACGCAAAAAGTGGGGCTGCTGCTTATTGCCAGCGTGCTTTTGACCTACCTGATTGCCTCCGGCGGTGAAAGTAATACCGGCCCTCTCTGGTTTTATATATTCCCGCCCCTGCTGTTTTTTCTGACCAACCTGAAAACCGGCACTATGCTGCTGCTGCTGGTTTTTCTGGTGGCTGTTATTGTATTCCAGTTCCCCAATCTGCCCTTCGTGATCGCAGAATACGACCTTGACTTCAAAATCCGTTTTTTTGCCACCCTGACTTTTGAATCAATTTTCTGCTTTATCCTGGAAGCAAGCAGGCTGAAAGCTCGTAACGAGCTACTGGATCTGGCCCTAACCCATGAGCACGCTGCCAAAACCGATGAGCTCACCAGCCTTTCCAATCGGCGGGACATCCTCAATCGGTTGTCGGAAGAGTTTTCACGATACCAGCGCTCTGGGCACCACTTTTCCATTGTCCTGATCGATCTGGATCTGTTCAAAAACATTAACGATCAATACGGCCACAACGCAGGCGATGAGGCCCTGAAGCAGTTCGCCAATCTAGTACAATCCGTCATCCGCCAACCTGATGTGGCCGCACGCTGGGGTGGCGAGGAGTTTTTGTTGCTGTTACCAGACACCTCATTGATTCCAGCCCTGACGCTGGCCGAGCGTTTGCGCCGTGAAGTGGCGCAAAATAGCTTCAGTTTTCACGGGCAGAGTTTGCCTATAACAATGAGTGCGGGCGTCTGCTCCATTGCTCAGGCCGACTCCATCGACAATCTGCTCAAGCAAGCAGACGTGCAGCTTTACAGAGCAAAAGAGGCCGGCCGTAACCGGATTGCGCCCCGAGTACGCAGCCAAAAGCCAGATATTCAAAGCGAGCCAACCGCTTGAGACCGCCTACTCTGGCCGTTATCATCCCACGCTACGAAAAACTCGGTTATTCGCTTTTGCAGTAAACAGGTAACTTCATGACTCACATTCGAATTCTGGTAGGCAGCGTATACGGTGGCGCGCTTATGACCGCCAAAGCTATCAAGCAGGCGCTGGATACGGAAGGCTACTCAGTATCCGTTCTGGAGAACCCGGTGCTTGACGATATTACGTCCGACGCGGCGCCATTGCTGGTCTGCACATCAACAACTGGCCAAGGGGAGGTTCCCTCCAACCTGCTGCCTTTTTATATCGCTTTGCGCGAGCAGCTACCACAGCAAGCGGGCCGGCCTTTTGGCGTTATTGTTCTAGGGGACAGTTCCTACGGAGATACTTTTTGCGGTGCCGGCGAGCTTATGGAAGAAGCGCTTCATGAAACCTCCGCCCGTAAAGTTGGGAAAACCTTGCGCATTGATGCGCTGGAAACCCTGGAGCCTGAAAATGAAGCTTTGCCTTGGGCGCGGGAATGGATAACTGCGGCATTGACCTGAGTGCAGCTTGAGTCGTAATTAACTACGCACCATACTGCGTCAGACAATAATGATTATAAGCGGGGAATCGTGACAAGGCTCCAATGGTCTCGCGTTCTAACAGTGCTGATATTGCTTCTGCCCTTGGCGTTTACCTGTCAGGGTGCTGAGTCGTTGCGCTTTCCTAGTGTCGAGTTCTTACGCCTGGCGCCTGGCACTCAGCTCTCTCTGAACGAAGCTTCAAACTCCGGTGACTGGCAGCCTCTGGAGAACAGCAGCCCGAACTTTGGCTACACCCAGGATACTGTCTGGTTCCGTTTCGACGCTCCCGCCAACAGCAAGATTGACATGCTTGAAGTTGCCTACGCCCACCTGGATCACATCGCGTTTTATCTTACTGAAAACGGGGAGGTTACCGAGACAATCACGACCGGGGATCGCTACCCGTTTGCCCAACGCCCGATTCTTAACCGCCATTTTCTGTTCCCGTTCAGCGCGAACGCCAGAGCTGACCGGCAGATTCTTCTGGAAATTCACACCCAAGGCACCTTGCAGGTGCCTATGGCGCTTTGGAACACTCAGACATTTTTTGAGCACGCATCCGTCGAAGAACAACTTCATGCCATCTATTACGGCATTTTAATCAGCGTTATCTTTTTTAATCTGTGTGTTTTTATCGCTCTCCGCGAGCAGGTCTATCTCCTATACGTACTCTCGACGCTGGGTTACCTTTTATTGGTTGGCAATCTGAACGGCACTGCATTTCAGCTGATCTGGCCAGGAAGTCCTGAGTTGCATAGCTGGGCGGCACGGCTCACCGTGCCTTTCGCCGTTATGTTTACCCTACTGTTCTCGCGCTCCTTTCTCAGGCTCAAACAAACCGAGCCGGCCCTCAACCGTATAGTACTTGGCTTCGCGGCCATGAACGCGGCCATGATAGTAATCATCGGCTTCCTCGACTACAGCAGCGCCATCCGGCTAGCGGTCGCTCTCGCCATTCCGAGCACCTTGTTGCTTACTCTGATCGGCCCGCTGCAGTGGGCACGAGGCAACCCCCAGGCTGGGTACTACACCTTGGCATGGGGTGCGTTATCCCTTGGCAGCGCCATTACCGCAGCCAACAAGTACGGATTACTGCCAAACAATTTCATAACCACCTACGGCATGGAGATCGGGTCTTCGTTTGAGGCGATCTTACTTACCCTGGCTCTGGCGGCGAGGCTATATCAGGAGCGTCAAGACAAGGTGGAGGCCCGTGAGGCGGAGCTAGCAGCCATGGCTGCCAGGCGCTCAGCCGAACTCAAGTTGATTGAGAATTCTCTGCATAACCCGCTTACGGGGCTGCCCAACCGCACCAACTTTGAAATGCACGTGAACGACCTGATTCGCCATGCACCGCATACTGGAGCTGACCTCAAAGAACCTGAACGCCGCCATTCGCGAGCTTCCAGGCATCCTTTCTCAGGGGCAACATAATGGATGCAACTTCTTCGTAGCCTCTCTCGACCCAGAGACCTTTGCCTGCGTGGTGGATGCAAGCATTTCAGAAAACGCACCTAGGTCTGCGATACGTGCCCTGGAAGCTATCCGCAGCCCAGTTGATTATCTTGGCATGCAAATCCCGCTAAACGCCCAGCTTGGCGTTGCCGTCTCACCGATTCATGGCACAGATGCCATCTCACTGATCCGCAGAGCCTCTATAGCAGAAAGCTCGGACCGAGCCCATGAGCGCGGAATTGCTTACTACAAGCCATCTAGGGACTCATACAGCGCTGGCAAACTTACGATGGTTTCAGAGCTGCAGCAGGCACTTGCAAATGACGAGTTAGCGCTCTACTTGCAGCCAAAACTGGATTTAAGAACGGGGCGAATTACTGGTTTAGAGGCTCTCATTCGATGGCCAGGCAGAGAGCAGCCCGTTCAAGCAGATGAAATTATCATGCTCGCTGAGCAAACAGGACTAATCAAACCACTGACCCGCTGGGTGCTGGAGCAATCTCTGCAACTCCGCAACCGTCTTCTCGAGAACGGCCATCACCTTGATCTCTCAGTGAATATCTCGCCCAACAACCTCAGAGAGCCGGATTTCCCGCTTTTCGTTAAACGGCTGATGAGTGCTCACCCTCGGCATGAAGGCGCTATCATCTTTGAAGTGACCGAAACGTCGATGATGCAGGACCCAGTCAATGCTCTGAAAACGCTTAACTCACTGGCAAACGCGGGCATTCCGGTGTCTATTGACGATTTCGGGTCGGGTTACTCGTCGCTTTCCTATATCAAGCAGCTGCCCGCCAGCGAAATCAAAATCGACCGTTCGCTTATCACGGACCTAGCCACCGAAGAGGAAGACCGAGTTATTGTGCAGACCACCATAGATATGTGTCACAGCCTCGGCTACCAGGTTGTCGCCGAGGGGGTGGAAGACGAGGCTACTGCGAACCTACTCAAAGGGATGGGGTGCGATATGATTCAGGGCTACCTGCTGAGCCGGCCTCTGCCGCTTGAACACATGCTTAGCTGGCTCGCCGAGAGGCGAGAAATTGCCACCCCCCAGCACGCACCCGGGTAATTCGTATCAGCGCTGACGAATCAACGCCTCCTGGGTTGTAGAAGCTACAAGAACCCCACTCTGAGTAAAAAAGTTACCGCGGTTAAAGCCGCGGCCAGAGGAAGCACTTGGGCTGTCTTTGTCGTAAAGCAGCCAGTCCTCCATGCGGAAATTCCGATGGAACCAAATCGCATGATCCAGGCTTGCGATCTGCAGATCCTTATTCATAAAAGTTACACCGTGGGGTTTAAGAGATGTCCCCAAAAACGAGAAGTCTGATGCGTAGGTAAGCAAGCAGCGGTGTAGAACCGGGTCATCAGGCAGCGGGCCCAAAGCACGAATCCAGCTCTGCTTGTGTGGTGGGCGCTTTTCCGGCTGAAACGGGTTTACTGGATTCACCGGGCGGATCTCGATAGGCCGGTCGCGAGTCATGATTTCCCGTAAATGCTCTGGCGCCTGGGATGCCATCATCTTGCCCCACTCCTGCTCAGAGCGCAGGGTTTCAGGGCTTGGTGCATCGGGCATCTCAGCCTGATGCTCGAAACCCTCCTCAGCGGCATGAAACGACATAGAGCCGGTCAGAATTTCCTTACCATCTTGGCGAGCAATAACCCGCCGAACCGCAAAGCTGCGCCCATCACGCACCCGCTGAACCTCGTAATCGATAGGCATATGCTTGTTGCCCGGGCGCAGAAAATAGGCATGCATAGAGTGGCAGAGGCGGCCTTCAACGGTGTGGCTGGCAGCCATCAGCGCCTGCCCAAGGACCTGTCCTCCAAATACGTGGGGAAACCCGAGATCCTGACTGTCGCCCCGATAGTGATCCTCGCCAGCGGGAGTCAAATACAGCAGTTCCACCAATTTTTTTGTAATCTCAAGCATGCCTGCTCCTGTTGATTCGTTAGCTCGCGAAGTAGTTTCTACCTCAAGCGGGGAGTTTTCGCAACGAAATGTGCCTTTAGGAGGCAGGGTATTCAAGAGTGAATAGGCGGTACGACTTTGGACAGTGCCTGCTTTTCTATTGCAAACCGGCCGGTAACCGCAAAACCCAACACATCGCCATCCGCGTTTTTGAACAGGGTTTTTACATGGGAGCCATCCTGCTCAGTTTCCCAGCTCCCCTGAGCATCGGGTGGAGGCGGACAAACAGCAGCCGGGCAGCAGGGTGTTTTAATCATCACTGGCATAGTGCCGTAGCTCACTTCTGTGCGCTCACCCGTAAGGGTTTTCGCCAGAGCACGAGAGCAGGCCATCAAAGGCAAAACATAAAGCAGTACATGGCCATCCACCTCGGCACAATCACCTAGCGCATAGACATCCTGCGCCGATGTTTCGAGTGCCCGGTTGACCGTGATGCCCCGGCCTACATCAAGATCTGCCGCGCGAGCCAGTTCCGTGCGCGGCCGCAGACCCACAGCGGAAACCACAATATCCGCCTTCAGTTTTTCACCATTGGCCAAGAATAGCGTTACGCCAGCGTCTGCTGGCTCAATTCGCTCAACCACGGTTTCCAGATGAAAGCGCACACCCAGTGATTCCAGCTCTGCCTGCACAGCATTGGCGGCGACTGGTGGCAGCAGGCTCGGCATCACGGCGTCAGATGGGGCAATAACCTCCACCTCGTAATCGCCGTTACGCAGGTCGTTCGCAAACTCACAACCAATCAGCCCAGCTCCCATAATAGCCACACGACTTCCCGGCTTCAGCGCCTTGCGAAACGCTCGGTAATCCCCCAGATCGTTAATAGGAAAGACCCACTCCTGGCCATCGCCCGGTATGGTCAGGCGAACGACATCCGCGCCCCAGGCAAGCACCAGTTTGCTGTAGGACAGACTATGGTCACCCAGCAATAACCTGTGGCCGGCCGTGTCTATACCGGTCACCGTTGTATAAGTGCGTAACTCCAGGTTCAGTTGCTCTGCCATGGCTTCAGTAGCCGCTTGGGCCAGGCCTTCCGCATCCTTGCCTTTGGTGAAACCCGTAGACAGCATGGGCTTGGAGTAGCTAACGCCATCATCCGCGGTCACCATGACAATCCGGGCTTCCTTATCCCGCTTACGGATTTCCCGTGCCAGGGAATAGCCCGCCAAACCTGTTCCGACAATAACGATGGGGGTCTGCTCTGTCATAACCATGCTCCGTTCGGGTTTAGCTGATTTCGATCATTTCAAAATCTTCCTTGCCCACACCACAGTCGGGGCAGACCCAGTCCTCGGGTACATCGTCCCATTCAGTACCTGGCTCAATACCATCCTCTGGCCAGCCTTCCGCTTCATCGTAAACCAAGCCACATACCACGCACTGCCACTTCTTCATAAACGATCTCTCCACCACACATTTGTGGCCGCAATGTTAATTGTCTAACAATACCTCAACAAGTACTTTTTGCATCGACAAACCTTATAATCTGCCATGCGGCTCATTTGCGAGCGTTGCAGCGCAATGATACCCGGCACATAGGGATTGACCAATGCCGGTGCAGACGCCTTGCCTAAGTTTTTCTGCCAATTGTAGGTGATGCACCCCCTCCCCTCCGCCAGCGCTCTCCGGTATAATCGCCGCTTTTACGACAGGACCGACCGTTATGACCGATACCGTCGCTGAAATGAATCAGGTTATGGCCGAAGCTGATTGCCTGGTTGATGAGCAACAGGTACAGACTGCCATTCGCAAGCTTGCCGCCGACATTACCGGCCGCCTTAAAGACAGCAACCCTCTGCTGTTTTGTGTAATGAACGGCGGACTGATCTTTACCGGCCAGCTTCTGCCCCGGCTCACGTTTCCGGTGCAAGCAGAATACCTTCACGCAACACGCTACCGGCAGGAAACCACTGGCGGTATTCTTGAGTGGAAGCTCCAACCCGACGCCGATATGAAAGACCGCATCGTGCTGATTATTGAAGACATTCTTGACGAAGGCACAACCCTGTGTGCTATCGCAGATTATTGCCGGGCCCATGGTGCAAAACAGGTGCTGACAGCCGTGCTGGTCGATAAACAACATGATCGCAAGGCCCACCCGGATCTCAAGGCAGATTTTACCGGTTTGGATGTAGAAGACCGCTTCCTGTTTGGTTACGGCATGGATTACAAAGGTTATTGGCGCAACGCTCCCGGGATTTATGCCGTCAAAGGTCTCTGACATCGATACCCGAGCAGATAACCCCAGCCTGATCATCCCGCCAACCGACTGGTACCAATCTCTTGCCGCGGCCGGCCTCCGCAACCCGGATGTTCACGGCCAGGCCCGCTGCTGGCTGCAGGTAGAAGGCTCCTTTACACGGGCGCTGCAAAAACAGTGCACAAGCTCGTTTCATGTAGAGATCCAGCGGGAAGGGTTTGCCGCGCCGACCCTTGAAGAAGCCAGGCGCCTCAGAATCCCCCCGCGCCAAAAAGCATGGATCCGTGAAGTACGCCTTTGCGGCGACGGCGAGCCCTGGGTGCTCGCGCGCACCGTTATTCCCCTTGCCTGCCTAACGGGTGAAGGCCGGCGGCTTCTGCATCTTGGCAGCAAACCCTTGGGCGCCTTCCTGTTCAGTAGCCGAGGATGGCAGCGCGGCTCGCTTGAAACCGGGCTTTGCAATCACCCGCGCGGTGAATCATCGAAAGCCAGCGTGCCTGAAATTGCACGACGCTCCTTGTTTAGCAACAAAAAGAGCGCTCTACTGGTGGGTGAATACCTGCTTCCGGTTCTTTACCAAAAAAACTGATTTCTTTCCAAATACCCCAAACGGATGGATCCATGCTGCCTGTTGCCTTGCCAGACCACATACGGAGCCGACTTACTGATTACGCACAACTGCTGCGCATCGACCGCCCTATTGGCACATTGCTCTTGCTCTGGCCTACCTACTGGGCTCTCTGGCTTGCAGGTGACGGCAGCCCAGGCATTGGCAACATCATTGTCTTCACTCTGGGTGTTTTCTTCATGCGCGCCGCCGGTTGCGCCATTAACGACTTCGCCGACAGGCATTGGGACAAGCACGTAGAACGCACCAAAGACCGCCCGCTGACCACCGGTCGGGTGAAGGCCTGGGAAGCAGTCGCCCTGTTTGGTGGGCTTTGTATGGTTTCCTTTCTGATGGTCGTGCTATTTACCAACACTCTTACGCTCTACCTGTCCTTTGGCGGTGCTGTGCTGGCGTTCATTTATCCCTTTACCAAACGCTACACCCACCTGCCTCAACTATTCCTAGGTGCCGCCTTCTCCTGGGCCATCCCCATGGCATGGGCCGCCGAAGCCGGCGAACTCAGCCAAATCACTTGGCTATTATTCACCGCCAACGTGCTCTGGACCGTGGCTTACGACACTCTGTATGCCATGGTTGATCGAGACGACGACGCAAAGGTAGGCATTAAATCCACAGCCATCCTCTTCGGCGATGCAGATCGAGCCATCACTGGCGCACTACAAGCCATGGTGGTGCTCATCCTCATCATTATTGGCCACCGCTGTGAACTGGGTACCTTCTACTACCTTGGTTTGGTTGCCATGGCCTGCCTGTTTATCTACCAACAGTACTTGGCCAAAGATCGCGAGCGCGCCGGTTGCTTTAAAGCATTCCTAAACAACAACTGGGCGGGGTTTGCCGTTTTTACGGGCCTGGTCATCGACCTGATTGTCTCTTAAGAAGGCCTGTCACATAGTTGTAACACTCAGGCGCTGTAATGGGTTTGTAATACATCAAGGTCTGAAACAGGTTATAGATTATGACTGGAAAAACCGTCCTGATTGTCGACGACGAACCCGCCATCCGCGAAATGATCGCCGTTGCACTGGAAATGGCCGATTATGAGTGCATAGAAGCCGCAGACGCGCGCGAAGCCCACGCCCTGATTATCGACAGGCAGCCGGATATCATACTACTGGACTGGATGCTGCCCGGCACCAGCGGCATAGAGCTCGCCAGACGCCTGAAGAAAGAAGAGACCACCGCAGATATTCCCATCATCATGCTTACCGCCAAAGTCGAGGAAGACAATAAAATCCGCGGTCTGGAAGTGGGCGCGGATGATTACATCACCAAACCTTTCAGCCCCAGAGAACTTGTCGCCCGCCTGAAGGCCGTACTTCGTCGGGCAACGCCTCCCGGCATCGACAGCCCCATTGATGTAGACGGTCTAACACTGGACCCTTCAAGCCATCGCGTCACAACAGACGATAGTTCCCTGAGCATAGGGCCTACAGAGTACCGCCTGCTGCAATTTTTTATGACACATCAGGAAAGGGTGTATACACGCTCCCAGCTTCTGGATCAGGTGTGGGGCGGCAACGTTTACGTTGAAGAACGCACCGTTGATGTGCACATCCGGAGGCTGCGCAAAGCCCTGGGGGATCGCCACGATTATCTGATACAGACCGTAAGAGGCGCAGGCTACCGGTTCTCTACCCAGCCCGCCTGATAGGCCGGCCCAAAACACAAGAGCAATACAAGGCAACCTTTCATGCAGCAAAACTGGTCGCGACACTTGCGCTACACGCTTGCTGGCCTTGCGGGCACAACCCTTGCTGGCCTGTATCTAGGGTATCCGGCCTACGGGCTGACCACTGGCTTGGGGATTTATCTGCTGTGGACGCTCTATCAAACCCGGCGGCTGGCGCTATGGCTGGCAAATCCGAATGCCACTGATGAAGCACCCCAGAGCCTGGGCATATGGGGCGACCTTTTTGAAACGTTGCATAAACTCAATCAGAACCACTTGCAAACCCGGGATCGTTTACGGGCAAGAATCGACCGCATACAGGAATCCACCAATGCCATGCGCGATGGCGTTATCATGACCGACGCCCGCGGCGCCATGGAGTGGTGGAACGGTTCTGCGGAGCACCTGCTGGGGTTTCGCCGTAGCACGGATCAGGGGCAGTACATCTACAATCTCATTCGCACACCGGTCTTCAAATCCTACTTTGATGCGAAAGACTACCGCGAACCCCTGGAGCTGAATTCACCTGCCAAACCCCACATACATCTGCAGATCCAGATCAGCCTGTTCGGGGAGGATGACCGCCTCATCTTAGCCAAGGACGTCTCGCGCCTGCATCAGCTGGAGCAGATGCGCCGGGATTTCGTCAGTAACGTTTCCCATGAAATGCGAACCCCGCTGACCGTGATCAGCGGTTATCTGGAGACCCTGGTAGATAACGCGGATGACCTGCCTGCCAAATGGCGGCGAGCCATCAAGACCATGGCAACCCAGTCTTTTCGCATGGAGACACTGATTACCGATCTCATTTTGCTATCCCAAATTGAAACCGCTGAGCAGGAAGAAAACGACACGCCAACAGACGTAGGTAGGTTGATCCGGCAGATCTGCGAGGACGCCCGAACACTAAGCGGCGAAGACAAGCATGAAATCATCTTCGAAGCAGCCGATCCAAATCTACTCAAGGGCAATGAAAACCAGCTGCGCAGTGCCTTTTCCAACTTGGTATTCAACGCTGTTAAATACACGCCCGCCCGAGGCCGGATCACCGTATCCTGGTTTACCAATCGTGAGGGTGGACACCTCTCAGTAAAAGATACTGGCGCCGGTATCGATCAGGTTCATATTCCCAGGCTGACGGAACGTTTCTATCGCGCTGACCCCAGTCGGCATAAAGATACAGGGGGCACCGGGCTGGGGTTGGCTATCGTTAAGCACGTGCTGCTCAATCACGATGGCCGCTTAGAGATACGCAGCAGTCTAGGTGAAGGCAGCGAATTTATCTGCCACTTCCCGGCACACCTGCTAGTGGCAGTGCCGGCAGAGTAAACTTTCGGGATACGGGTGGGATTTAGCGTTTGCCGCAGCCGGTTGTCGACTCCCCAGTAGCGGCGCTGAGGCTGCTGGCGCATCAATTGCAGCAACTCAAGGCCGGACATTTCGGGCATTTCCCAGTCACATAAAATCAGGTCAAAGTTCGTCCGGGACATGAGCGACTGCGCCCTACGACCATTTTGAGCTTCGGTGGTTTCTATCACCGGGAAGCGCTGGCGTATCGTCCGCTTAATTAGGTCCCTTACAAAACTGGCGTCATCAACCACCAGCGCTTTCAGCGTTGCAGAAAGTTCTGGAGCCAAGAGGTTAAAGAACTGTCACCCCCGGTGGCCCTGCAAAGTGTTCCACCGGCCAGAAAACACGCTACCATGGGCCTAGTTGCCCACATCTTTTACCTAGACCGAGGTTTCGCGTGCTAACTAAGCTTGCAAGGATTCTGCCCAACCGCCATATAACGTGCCGTTTCTGTGTATCTGCCTTTTTGGCCACTTCCGCGTTGCCTGCCATGGCAGAGAGTGACGCGCTACCGGAAGCACCCGAAGGCTTTGAGGAGTGCAAGCTGCAGCTGCAGGAAAAAGCCATCGCAGCCGGGGTGAGCGCTAAAACGGCCAAGGACGTCATGACGGGGGTCGTGCGTTTAGACCGGGTGATCGAGTTGGACCGTAAACAGCCCGAGTTCACCACCACATTTGCAGACTACCTGAACCGTCGGGTTAACGACGACAGGGTGAACAAAGGCCGTGAGCTGATCAAGGAACACAGCGCACTGCTGGAACGGGTGACCGAGGCAACCGGCGTGCCCGCACCTTATCTAGTCGCTTTTTGGGGCCTAGAAACCAACTTCGGCAGCTATTTCGGGAAAATGTCGGTACCAGATTCCCTAACAACCCTAGCTTGCGATGCCCGGCGCAGCACGTTCTTTACGGAACAGCTGATTGCCGCCTTGCGCATTATTGATGAAGGCGCCATTCCCGTAGAACAAATGGAAGGGTCCTGGGCCGGAGCCATGGGCCACGTTCAGTTCATGCCCACAGTATTTTTGAAGCACGCCGTAGACGCAGACGGCGACGGGCGCCGTGACCTGTGGAACAGTCTGCCAGACGCCATGATGTCTGCCGGGCGCTTTCTGCAGTCCATGAACTGGGACGGGGATTATCGTTGGGGCCGGGAAGTGCTGCTGCCAGAGAACTTTGACTATTCCCTTGCCGATGGCCGCCGCATTGAACTGAGCAAATGGCGGGAGCTAGGTATTACCGACGCATTCGGCAGGCCCCTCGCCCAAGAGGCTATCCCCGCGGCATTGATTATTCCCGCGGGCCATCGCGGGCCAGCCTTTCTGGCTTATCACAACTTTGAAGTCATCATGGGCTGGAACCGCTCTGAGTTTTACGCCATTGCCGTAGGCCACCTGGCCGACCGTATCGCCGGCGCAGGAACGCTCCAGAACCCGCCACCGGTAGATACCCCCTCACTCTCAAGAGACACGGTTCTTGAACTTCAAACCACTCTCAATGAGCGCGGGTACGATGCTGGCAAGCCAGACGGTATTACCGGGCCCGCAACCCGCTCCGCTATTAGGAAGTATCAAAGCGACGAGGGGTTGATCGCCGATGGTTATCCAAACCAGGAATTGCTTGATGGGCTTAAAGTAATTACCCCTTGATCTCTGTATGCTTTGTTTACATATCAAAGGCTGAAAACTCCGGGCCAGACGCTCTCTAAACGCATACGAAATTTATGGACTCAATCACTCAGGCGGCCCTTGGCGCCTCAATAGCCGGGGCTCTGGCGGGAAAAGCGCTCGGGCGGCCGATTCTTCTCATTGGCGCGCTGCTGGCCACACTTCCTGATCTTGACGTGCTTATTGATTACGGAACAGCGGTCGCGAACTTTACTCAACATCGCGGTTTCAGCCATTCTTTGTTCGTGCTTGCACCTCTATCACTGCTATTGGCGGCTTTACTCTGGCGCTGGAAACCTGAGCTGGGGTTCTCGCGTTGGTTATTACTAACCGCTCTAGTGTTGATGACGCACCCTCTTTTAGACACGTTTACTACCTACGGCACCCAGCTTTTCTGGCCTTTTGGCCGACCGCTTGCCATCAGCAGCATCTTCATTATCGACCCGCTTTATACTTTGCCCTTGCTTGCCGGTTGTATTGCCTTTCTATTGCGCCCTCCAGCCTTGCGCGCGATAACGGCTGGCCTGCTGCTGTCCACTGCGTATCTCGGCTGGTCTTTTGTAGCTCAGCAGATGATTACCGAGCGTGTGCAACCAGCTCTCGCAAAAGCCGGCTTCGCTGGCGCTGAATTACTCGTGCAGCCTATGCCCTTCAACACGGTACTCTGGCGCGCCACTGCCATAACCCACCAACAGCGGGTTGAAATTGTTACCGGCTTTTTGGATGGCGACACCCCTTTAACGCTTGAATACTTCCCCCGCCAACCGGAGCTGGCGAGCGCCGTCTCGCAATTGTCCGAAACCCGTCGCCTGGAACGGTTTACCCGGGGCTTTCTCGACTACAGACGAGCCAATGGCGAAATCACCGCAACTGACGTTCGCTTGGGCATCCCAGGCGCGCATCCTTTTTCTTTTGTGCTGGCCCATGACCGAGATGGTACCCTTACACCCGCTGATGGCGAGCGAGCGCCACGGCCTGCCATGAATACCGGCGCACTGCCACTACTCTGGGGTCGCACGACCGGTGCCATTCCGGTGCTGTGCCTTGCCAGCCTTGCAACGCCGGCCCCCGGCGAGGAATGTTAAAACCATGCGCCTTGATCAGTTTATTTCCACCAGCTCACCGCTTTCACGCAAAGAGGCTAGGCGCGCGATACATGCTAGTAGCGTCACAGTTAACGGTGAGGTTTGGAAGGATACCGGTAAACACATCCCAGCCGGCGCCCAGGTTCTGCTGAACGGAAAACAGCTAGCTCTGCAGGGTGAGCGTTATCTCATGCTCAATAAGCCTGCAGGCGTTGTGAGTGCGACCCTTGACAGCGAGCACCCAACAGCGTTAGAGCTTCTACCCGCTGAGCTAATCGAGCTAACCCGCAATCTTCATATCGTAGGGCGGCTAGACGCCGACACCACCGGTTTACTGTTGCTAACAACCGACGGCCAATGGTCCCACAGGGTTGCTTCCCCCAGAGTAGAATGCCCGAAAACCTATCGGGTGAATTTGAGCACGCCTATTTTAGAATCAACCATCGAGGCCCTAGAAACAGGCGTAATACTTCACCACGACCCAAAGCCCACGAAGCCGGCGCAGGTGAAGGTTCTGGAGCAGCAGCTGATTGAACTAACGATTTCAGAGGGGCGCTATCATCAGGTCAAGCGCATGCTGGCAGCGGCGGGCAATCATGTGGAAGCTCTGCATAGGCAAAGCATTGGCGACATTATGCTCGACCCGACACTGGAGCCAGGCGCATACCGGGAGCTGACAGAGCAGGAAATCGCTTCGATAGGCTGAGTTCAGTAGCGCTCAGGTCCGTTCGAAACGTTGGGCTTTCAGGTTTTTGCGCACGGCACCTGCCTCGAACACTTCGCCGTTCATCGCTATGTATACTCCGGGCGGCAAAAGCTGCACCGCCGCCCAGGCAAAACCTATGTTAAACACCGCATCGCTACGGCGCATCCGGGCAGGCTGCATGGCCCCCGTAAGAACAATTGTTTTGTGCCTTAGATCCGACAGCACCGAAGCCGTTTCCGCCATCGTGTCTGTGCCGTGCGTGATCAGTATGCGATCACTGCCACTACCTGTGACGGCTTCAAGCACCAGCGCGCGATCCTCATCGGTCATCTCAAGGCTGTCTTTGCGCAACAATCCCTGCAGACGGTAGCCTTTATAGATATTAGATTCTGCAAGCAGTTCCGGCACCAGAGACTCACCGATTTCAAATTCGCTGTTGGCGTCAAAATACACCTTGTCTATTGTGCCGCCCGTGGTAAAGATCCGAACCATGAGGTTCCTGCCTTGTTCAGCTTCTGCACGCACTTCAGCGTGCATCTTAATTCAAAGCGGCTGTGGTGCTGTGAGCCGCAGAGTTATAAGACGCGTTTTTTTCCTGCGCGTATGCCCGCGCCGCTTTCGCCACCTGGCCACTGGCGCCGGTATCTAACCAACGTTTGATGCGCCCAGCATCCCCCATGGGCGATCGGGTGCCCAGCGAATCCAGAAGCACCGTAACCACCCGCTTGCCGTTCATCTTGGAAATCATAACCAAGCAACGCCCCGCGTCAGACAAATAGCCGGTTTTACTCAACCCCACACCCCAGCTTTCACGGTGTACTAAAGCGTTGGTGTTGCCGAAGGATAAGCTGTAACGGGGCTGTCGGAACTGACCTCGGAAATACTCGGTTGTCGTGTACTCGCGAATCTCCGGGTACTTCGCAGCGGCATTAACCAGCCGTACCAAGTCCCCAGCGGTTGAAAGATTTTCCACCGACAATCCCGTGGGGTCTACAAACTGAGTGCCTGTCATACCTAGTGCTTTTGCCTTAGCGTTCATGGCATCGATAAATCCCTCAAACCCTCCCGGGTGACTCCGGGCCAGTGTGTAGGCGGCAAAGTTCTCTGACGACATCAGGGCAATACGCAGCACGTCGGCACGGCGCATCTCCGACCCGACTCGGATGCGGGTGTACGCATTAGCTGCTGCAGGCGTATGCCGCTTCTGGAATACCAACCAGTCATTCAGCGGCACACCAGATTCAAGCACCACCAATGCCGTCATTACTTTGGTAACAGACGCTATGGGCACCGAACGATCGGCATTTTTGGCAAACAACAAAGCATTGCTGCCGGCCACGGCCACGGCTGCATTAACGGATGCCAGGTTCGGGCCCTGAGCACCCGCATTACTGGGGCTTTTCTGATGCGCGTGCACTGCCAGTGGCAGGCAAAGCATCAGCCAAATCATCATTCGCGCTAGGTTCGTTCTATGCATTTATCAGACTCTATTGTTGCTGTACCGGCGCCCTAAGGCAGATCGGTAACCGCGCCAGTGGATGCAGAGCTCACGGTGCGGGCGTATTTTGCCAGCACACCTCGAGTAAAGCGTGGCTGAGGTGCAACCCATGCTTTCCGCCGACGCTCCAGCTCTTCATCAGACACATCCAGTTCCATGCTGTTGGCAACGGCATCAATGGTAATTGTATCGCCATCTTCAACCAGCGCAATGGGGCCACCCTCTGCGGCTTCTGGTGCAATGTGCCCAACCACAAACCCGTGGCTACCGCCAGAAAAACGCCCGTCAGTAATCAGTGCCACATCATTGCCTAGGCCCTTGCCCATAATCGCCGATGTAGGCGTCAGCATTTCACGCATACCCGGGCCACCTTTGGGGCCTTCGTAGCGGATAACCAGCACATCACCGGCAACAACGGTGCCGTCCATAATCCGTTCTTGGGCTTCCTCTTCTGAATGGAATACCCGAGCACGACCGGAAAAATGAGTGCCTTCCTTGCCGGTAATCTTGGCCACCGAGCCTTCAGGAGCCAGGTTGCCATAAAGAATACGCAAATGGCTGTCCGCTTTCACAGGATTATCAAACGCGCGAATAATATCCTGGGCCTCAGGATAGGGTTCAACAGATGCCAGGTTTTCAGCCAGCGACTGTCCGGTCACGGTCAGGCAATCCCCATGTAGAAGCCCCCGCTCCAGCAGCATCTTCATCAGCGGCTGAATACCACCAATGGCCACCAGTTCCGACATCATGTAATGCCCACTTGGGCGCAAGTCCGCCAGCACGGGTACGCGCTTACCAATTTCGACAAAGTCCTCAAGGCTGAGCTCAACATCTACTGTACTGGCCATTGCCAGCAGGTGCAGAACCGCGTTGGTTGAGCCGCCGAGCGCTATCACGACCGTAATGGCATTTTCAAAGGCCTCACGGGTCATGATATCGGAGGGCTTAATGTCCTTCTCCAAGAGGTTCATAACCGCTGCACCAGCGGCGCGACAGTCGTCCAGCTTGTTGTTAGAAACCGCGTTCTGCGCTGAGCTGCCAGGCAGGCTCATGCCCATGGCTTCAATCGCCGATGCCATAGTATTGGCCGTGTACATCCCGCCACAAGAGCCCGGACCGGGTATGGCCGTTTCCTCAATCTGTTTGACTTCGATCAGATCAAGATCACCCCGGGCATGGGCGCCTACCGCCTCAAATACCGAGACAATGTCTGTATGGTTTTCACCGGGTAGAATCGTGCCGCCATACACAAATACCGAAGGCCGGTTCAGCCGAGCCAGACCCATCAAGCAACCAGGCATGTTCTTGTCACAGCCGCCAATGGCAACCAACCCGTCAAAGCCCTCGCAACCTGCTACGGTTTCGATGGAATCCGCGATAACCTCCCGGGAAACCAACGAGTACTTCATGCCCAGAGTGCCATTGGCAATGCCGTCGGAAACCGTGATGGTATTAAAAATCAGCGACTTGCCACCGGCCGAATCTGCACCCGCCGAAGAAGCTTCTGCCAGTTCATGAATGTGCATGTTGCAAGGCGTTAAGTTACTCCAGGTGGAAGCAATGCCCACCTGGGGTTTGCGAAAATCTTCATCAGTAAAGCCGACGGCCCGCAGCATAGCGCGGCTGGCGGACTTACCTATACCGTCCACCACGGGGGCGGAATGGCGGCGGCGTTTATCATCGGTCATCAATCTCTCCTTAAAAAGCGTTCACAAGCTATAGTTATCTTCAGCTACCTAGCTTACTGACCTGCATCAAGCTGTGTGGTGTAAGTATATCCTACAATCTTTCGAAACAATTAAGCCGTGGAGGCACGCCATGTCATTACCCACTCCGCCATCAGCGGATTGCCCCGAGTACGAACTCTGGCGCCAAGGTTATGGCGTGATCCAGCATACCGAAACAACTTGCAACCAAGTACAGGTTCTCGCTTCGCGCCTGGTTGCCGCCGGTCATCATCCCGATGCCGCCACGGTCTATCGCAAGCTTGCCGATCTAGATCGACTCACCAGCGCAGGCCTTTGGCTGGTTGTGCATATGACCTATGCAAATCGCGTTGACAGCTCCGGCGCCCCTCTTGCAGCACGGGATTTCAAGCGTAATCCCGAAGGCCATACCGGCGGCGCCTTAAACATGGTACCTGCATACGCGGCTTACCTGGCACTCAATAACCTGACCGGGAAAACCCGAAGCTGGCTAATGGGTCAGGGGCATTGCGTGGCTGCCATAGATGCACTTAACGTGCTAACCGACAACCTGCTCCCGGAACAGCATGAACGTTACACCGGAGCAGAAGGGCTATCGCGGATGGTAGCCGATTTTTACAGCTACCAGCAAAAACCCGATGGCAGCATGGCCGCGCCACTGGGCAGTCACGTTAACCCTTACACAGCGGGCGGCATTATTGAAGGCGGTTATCTTGGCTTTGCCGAGCTTCAGTATGCGCATATGCCACTTCCCGGTGAGTCGCTGGTGGCGTTTCTTTCCGACGGCGCCGCCGAAGAACAGCGTGGCAGTGACTGGATTCCGCGCTGGTGGCGGGCAAAAGACTGCGGACTGGTTACGCCAGTAATGATCGCCAACGGTCGCCGTATTGAACAACGCACTGAACTAGGCACCCGCGAAGGACTTGAACGGTTCGAGGCGCGCTTGACCGCTCAGGGTTTTGATCCGTTCCGGTTTGATGGCCGCGATCCGGCCGCATTTGTCTGTGCCATGGCAGAAATGGAGCATTCATTGCAGCATCAGGGCGATCGTGCGCTGGAAGGTGAGCTGGATTACCCCGTGCGTATTCCCTACGGCATTGCCGAAACAGTGAAAGGCTTTGGCTTCTATGGCGCAGGCCTTAACGCCGCGCACAACCTGCCTTTACCGGGCAACCCGCGTATGGACACCCATGCCCGGGAACTGTTTCAGGAACACGCATCCCGCCTCTGGGTTGCGCCGGATGAGCTTGCAAACAGTGTGCTGCGCTTAAAAGAACACGAACATCAGGCCCGGCCTTTGGAGCGTGACCATCCGCTGGCAACACGCAACCCGCCAGAGCTTGTCATTCCATCCATCGCTACCCGTCACGACCAGGTTTCCCCGATGCTGGCGGTGGACAACTTCTTCCGGGCTCTGGTTACGCAAAACCCTGAACTAAGGGCACGGGTGGGCAACCCAGACGAGCTTGCCAGTAATCGCCTGACCGGGGTTCTGGAAGATCTCAAGCATCGCGTAAACGACCCCGAAAGCGCATCGGAGTCGGTACACGGAAAAATCATCACAGTACTCAACGAGGAAGCGGTCGTTTCCGCCTGCCTTGCTAACAAAGGCGGGCTCAATCTAGTTGCGAGCTACGAAGCTTTCTGCGTGAAAATGCTTGGCGCCATCCGGCAAGAACTGATTTTTGCGCGACATCAAAAAGCCGTTGGCCGCCCTGCCCGCTGGCTTGGCCTGCCGATTATCGCCACCTCCCATACCTGGGAGAACGGCAAGAATGAACAATCCCACCAGGACACCACGTTCTGTGAAAGTTTGTTGGGTGAGATGAACGACGTGTCTCGGGTTATCTTTCCCGCCGATTACAACAGTGCCCTCGCGGTTCTTCCCTCCGTTTTCAATAACCGAGGAACGATCAGCTGTATGGTGATTCCAAAGCGTGAAAGGCCTTGCGTTTTCGACACCAGCGAAGCAGAAAATCTTGCCCGCAACGGTGCCTTGGTTGTGGACGAAGACTCATCCGGGGGCGAGCCGATACTGCTGATCGCCAACGGCGCCTACCAGCTGTCTGAGGCTATCCGCGCTTGCGATCGCTTGCGCGAAACCGGTACGTCGTTTCGACTTGTTTATTTGCAGGAACCCGGGCGTTTTCGCGAGCCAAGGGACACCTTGGAGTCAGAAGTCTGTATATCGGAGTTTGAGCGGGCGCGCCTGTTCCCGAATCGGCTGCAGCGGAGAGTCGCGCTAACTCACATGCGACCGGAAGTGTTCCGTGGGCACATGCACCCACTATTCCCAGACCCGCGCCATAGCAGAGTGCTGGGTTATATTAACCAGGGCGGTACGCTGAACGAAGCCGGCATGCTGTTTGCCAACCGCTGCTCCTGGGGCCACACCCTGACTGCCTGTGCCAGTGCTCTGGGCAAGTCCCCCGAAGAGTGGTTATCCAATGCCGAACTGGCTGCAGTGGAAGGCCACGGCGACCCAACTCTGATCACTCGCGGCCTGACCTGACGATCTGAGTACAGGCCTTACCCTGCCTCAGGCGGGCGTTTCCAGATACCGGCCGTCTGCTCCCGGGCGAACACTGCGGCTCGCGCTGCGAGCCGTGTCTATGGCGTAATCACGGGATTTGACGGTGTCGACAAAGTACCAGTCGGCTCGCGCTTCCTCCGCGGTGAATGTCACCACCATATAGCCACGCTGGTTGATATTCAGGTAATCCAGGTCATCTGCCAGTAAGCCAATACCCTGCTCCGCTCCAGCAATCTGATCCCCCTGCAGTTCTAGGTACTCCTCCAAGCCAGGTGATGACACCGAAGCCGTTGCGAACTCTACGCCAATCTGGTGGCCGTCCTTGTCTTTCAGGTTATTGGCCCAGGCGTTATGGGTGTCGCCAGCTAATACCACCAGGTTTTTGTTCAACTGCTTTGCGGTACCTAATACCACCTCGCGCTCATACTGATAGCCATCCCAGGCGTCAAGATTATAGGGCGCGGCGGTGTTTATTCGTGCTGACTCTTCCTGTGTGAGTGTGCCTCCGGCAAGTTGTATACCTTTGAGCTGCGCTAGCTCTCCGAGCATCGCCGGCAGCCCATCAAAGTCCTCCGTTGCAATTTTAACCAGCAGCTCCGCCGGCAGGTTCATCCGCCCCATCAGTATTTGCTGTCCCAGCACTTGCCAGGTGGCTGTGGAGTACCCCAGCGAGGCCCGCAACCAGAGCAGCTGCTCGGCACCCAATAGTGTGCGGTTCGTGCTTCCCACATCCGCTGTAAACCGGGCCTGATCAAGCCCAGTTGCCGTGAAATAGTCCAGGTAATCCAACTGCTCATCACGGCCCATATGGCGCGTATCCAGCATATGCAGGTCAACCAGGTTTCCAAACCGGAAGGTGCGGAAAATGGCTTCGTCACTGCCTTCAAATACCGGGCGAATCGGCATCCATTCAAAGTATGCCTGCAGGGCTTCGAGCTTGCGGGTGCCATAATCGCCTTCACCAGTATTGTGGTTCGCTGCTCCGTTTTCCCATGCATCGTTTGCCACTTCATGGTCGTCCCAAACGACGATAAACGGCACTTTGCTGTGCAACGTTTGAAGATCCGCATCGTCGCGGTAGATGCCGTAACGACGTCGGTAATCCTTCAGCCTGATCAGTTCCAGGTCATTGTCCGCCGGGAATGTACGATTCAGCGTAGCCGCATCTGCAGCTGCGTAACTGTCCGCTGCACTGCTGTATTCATAGATGTAGTCGCCCAGGTTTACAACCACATCCAGATCCTCGCGTTTACTGACTTCGCGATAAACGTTGAAATAGCCGGCGGGATAATTGGCGCATGAGACCACCGCAAGCCGAACCGAATCCACTTGGCCTTCAGGTAACGTTAGTGTTGTGCCGACGGGAGACTGGCTGTCGGAGGTATGAAACCGGTAGTAGTACGTCTGACCTGAGGAAATCCCGTCTCGTCAGTCTTGTCAGTCTTGTCATTATTATGCCTTCCTTTGGATTCTTGGGGTCGAGCACCAGATGCCCGAAACGCCACAGCGCACTTACAAGGCGCCAATATAGAACCTAGTCGGCTTGGGTTAATAACGCATTGCCAAATTGCGACAGTACGATATCAAATTGCGACAAAATAGCAGGCAGAGAAGAAGCCTTCAGAACGGCAAAATACTAGGGGAAAGAATGGCGGGGAAAACAGGTGATAAAGTGCCCGACAAGCCGGGCACTTTATAAAGTGACGCTTACGGCTGACGCGGGTCTGTTTCAGCTACCCAAGGGGTGGTTTGTCGGCTATCACGGAAGGCGACTAGGCTGTCAATACCAGCGAAGTCCACAAGATTGCGGAAATCCATCCAGTCCACCAAACAATAGAGGCACATTGCCGGGTAATTCCACTCCTCAAACTGCCCGTCCTCAACCTGAGCGGCGAGGGTGCGCATGGTGGTCATAATGCGTTCGCGCTGAAGGTCAAAAAACAACACGCCCGGAGCATCCACATCCAGCCCGGAACGCCTGGCCAGCAACAAAGTCACGGCTGAGTCGTTGGCACCATCAATGAGGGTGAGTTGGTTCTGCTGATCCCAAGTTAGAGGATCCCGGCCCTGCTTCGAGCTGATATAACGGGAAATTATCCGGGAATCGTAGATTTCCTGACCATCGCTTTCTAGCACAGGTATTTTAAGCGCCGGATTGCTACGCCTGATTTCGTCACGGTCTTCGCCGTAAATATCGAGGTTAACAAATTCGTAGCGCTCTTCGTCCAGCAGAATGCGGATTCGCCGAACATAGGGCGAGGTAGTTGATCCAATCAGCTTCATAAACTCTCCGGTTGTATAACCCAGTAACACTCTGTGTGCGGCTGAAAATGTACCACATCAACCCACCAACACAGGAAAATAACAGGATTTTTACAACAAAAAAAGGCAGCCGAAGCTACCTTTTTTGGCGGTTATTGCTCTATCCGAATCGGATTAAAGAGCAGTAACGTTTTCCGCCTGAGGACCTTTCTGGCCCTGGGTAACGGTAAACTCAACCTGCTGGCCTTCTGCCAGAGTTTTGAAACCGCCGCCCTGAATAGCGCTGTAATGAACAAAAACGTCCGGGCCCTCTTCACGAGTGATAAAGCCAAAGCCTTTTGCTTCGTTGAAGAACTTAACAGTACCGGTAGTAGTAGACATACTTATAATTCCTGAAATCAATCATATTATCTGCCGCCATTCACTGAATGTGTCCGGTCAGCGTTTTATGGAAATACAGAACTCGCTGAATCAAAAACAGGACGGATACTACTAACTGCGGAGTACGCCTTATTCATGAAATGCTTTGCTGAATCTTTCCTACGCAGATGACTCTACTCCTGAATCACGAGTTTGCCAAGTAGTTTTGCAACAAATCGTGTAAGTAGTGTTACGGATTAACCTTTTACCAAGCCAAAACTGTAAAGACCCAGAGCAGTCATCAAGATGGAGCCCACCACATGGAGCAAAATACCGGCTATCGCCATCGGCCATTTACCATCCTGAATTGCTGCGAACATTTCCAAGGAAAACGTCGAAAATGTCGTCAGTGCGCCACAAAGCCCGGTAATGGCAAACAGCCGCCACTCAGGCGCAAGTGTACTGGCTTGACTGAAATAGCCAATCAACAAACCTACCAGCCATCCCCCACTGAGGTTGGCAATAAGGGTTCCATAAGGAATGGAGTGGTAGCTGGTGTTCAGCCACAAACTCAGCAGCCAGCGCAGGTTGGCGCCGAAAACGGCGCCAACACTAACGGCAACGAACGATAACCACATAGGGGCCTCTCGCTCTACTACGCTGGGTTGTGATCAATCACTGTGTCCTTGTTACGCGCAAACTCATCAAACGGGAAGTCGTCCACGGTGAGCATCTCCAGAACGACCGCTTCGTACTTGCGCATAAACTCGGCCTCTTCCTTGGTGTAGATGCCTGCTTCCAATGCCGCCTCAAAGCGTTGCTCTGGGTGCAGTGCAGTCATGGGCAACTCACCTTTGGCATAAGCCTTGGTCGCTTTGCGGTAGAGCTGCTCAGCCTTATCGTAGTCCTTCAGTAGACTGTTGTAGGTGGCCACCGGATTTTCCACGGAACCTTCGCCTTCTGTCGTCCAGGTACCGGCAAGCAGCTTGTGCCGAATGGGTGTATCGGTCGAGATAAACCGTGCAAGCTTACGCGTCTGGTCATCATGGGGATTGCCCCAACTCCGACCCAAAGGCAGGGTGACCGCACGCAGAACCACAGCAACCGCGCGATTAGGCAAATTCTGGAGAAATCCTTCCAGAGCCTCTTCAGTACGGTGCAGCAGCAAACCGAGGCTGTACTGCATTACTTCCTTTTCGCCTTCCACCGGCTGGGTTTCGTGCCAATTCTTGAGCACCATAGAGGCCAGGTACAGGTTAGAAAGCATGTCACCAAGGCGCGCAGAAATCAGCTCACGCATCTTCAACTCGCCACCTAGGGTGGTCATGGCTGCATCCGAGCACAAACCAAAGGCCGCACTGAAGCGTGCAACTGCTTGGGCATATTTGCGGCTAGCGCTGTCGAACGGAACGTCTGCACGGCCAAGGCTAAGCGCTTGAGTGAAGGCGCGGGCAGCGTTGCCGAAAATCAGGCCGGCATGGCCAAAGAAGGCATCGTCGAACGCATTGATATCGTCGTTATCCTTGGCCGCAAGCTCTTTGAGCACGTATGGATGGCAACGAATCGCCCCCTGACCGAAGATCATCAAACTGCGGGTCATGATGTTGGCGCCTTCCACAGTAATGGATACCGCAGAGCCGCTATAACCAATGCCCAAGTAATTACGGGGGCCCAGAGTTACCGTTTTACCACCGTGAACATCCATGGCATCTGTCAGGATCTCACGCTGGAATTCAGTCAGGTGATATTTGAGGATGGCGGAAGGCACGGCTGGCTTTTCGCCTTTATCGATCATGTTGGCGGTGTGGTTAACGGCCGCCTGAGCAATGTAGGTTTTCGCCGCGATGCGGGCCAAGGGCTCCTGTACGCCCTCCATGTCTGCCACGGGGGTATTGAACTGACGACGAATTCGAGTAAAGCCACCCGCTGTGCCAAGCGCGTAAGCAGCACCACCGGCAGCGCCGGAAGGCAAGGTGATACAGCGGCCTACGGAGAGGCACTCAACCAGCATGCGCCAGCCCTGCCCGGCCATTTCCATACCGCCAATAATATAGTCCAGCGGGATGAATACATCTTTACCGATGATCGGGCCATTCAGGAAAGGGCTCCCGATAGGACAGTGACGGCGACCGATTTCCATACCTTTGGTATCACGGGGGATCAGCGCACAGGTAATGCCATAATCCTTCGTGTCACCAACCAAGCCGTCCGGGTCAAACATGCGGAACGCTAGGCCAACAACAGTTGCTATGGGCGCAAGGGTAATCCAACGCTTTTCAAAATCCATCTTGATACCAATCACTTCCTTGCCGTCTATCTCCCGCTTGCACACGATACCGGCATCCGGCAGCGAGGTGGCATCTGAGCCCGCACGAGGACCAGTAAGACCAAAGCAAGGAATTTCGCGACCATCGGCCAGGCGCGGCAAGTAGTGCTTCTTCTGCTCATCAGTACCGTACTTGACCAGCAATTCGCCAGGCCCGAGAGAGTTCGGCACGCCAACAGAAATCATCAGCATTTCATTGGCAGCAATTTTCTGCAGCACTGCTGTCTGGGCCTTGGCGGAGAAGCCCAACCCGCCATATTCTTTGGGAATGATCATGCCGAAGAACTTCTCTTTCTTGAGAAAATCCCAAAGCTCTTTCGGAAGATCAGCGCGCTCTACGGCAATATCCCAAGCATCACACATGGAGACAGCCTGAACACACTGGTTATCTACAAAGGCCTGCTCTTCTTCGCTTAGGCCTGTGTGACGGTTGATCAGTAGGTTGTGCCAGTCTGGCCGCCCGGTAAACAACTCACCGTCCCAGCCCACTGTGCCCGCCTCAAGCGCTACCTTCTCGGTATCGGACACCTTTGGGGCAACTTTCTTGAACATGGCAAAAGCACGCGGGGTCAACCAGCCCTGACGAAGGGCAGGCAACCCGGTCGCTGCGGTAACGGCAGCACCAACAAAGAGAATCAGGGCCAGCCATCCTGAAGCGAAGATCATTGAGAGCACACCAACCACAACCATTACACCAATAGCCGGTTTGGCACCAGATTCACGCCGCATAACAATAAGCAAGCCTGCCAGCGCCACTAGAAACAGAATAAATGTCATCATAGGTTCTCTCTGTCATCCATGGTTAAAACTACAATTCGTTACGTTTACGGTATCGCATCAGATGGCCGCTGACCAGCAGGTACAATGGCGCCAAAGGGTTAACGACGTCTCAAAAAAACAGTCTCATTCGGTAACGATAACCCGTATACCTTCCAAATCTAGGCTGGCATGCCCGATTGCCTCGCGGGCGGCATCCAGCTGATTGCGAAAATAATCGATTTCCTCGTCGCGAATGGCCGGGTTCACTTTTTTAAGGGCTTCTAGCCTGCGAATTTCCGGCTCAAAGTTCGCCGCTAACTGCTCCAGCGCCTTTTGCTTCATGGGCTCTAGATACGGTGCGGATAGCCGCTCCACATGATCCACCATGGTTTCCACCTGCGGTCGAATCCGCGGCACAATCGCCTGAGCGATGCGCCGGCGAATGTTTGAACACATGTCATTCAAACGATCATGGGGCAGCGCTGCCGAGAGTTCTTTGCCGTTCACATCTACAAGTAAGCGCAAGGGCGATACCGGCAGGTAACGGGTCAGCTGCAAGGCTTCGGGTGCTGGGCAATGCACGGTCATCACGGCTTCCATCAGCAGCGTGCCTGCTGGGAGTGCCTTTACCGACAAGCTAGCCAGAGCCGCCTTGCCCAGCCCAGAGCTGGTTATCGAATCCATCACACCGGTCACCATGGGGTGCTCCCAGCTCATGAATGCGATGTCTTCACGCTCCAGCGCATGCTGGCGATCCCAAGTGACGGTTATCCCGTCTTCTGGCAGCTCGGTCACGTGACCAGCCTGATATTGCTCACCAGGGCGCAGGATATCGGCATGCTCAGAGTGGTCTTCGATATCCACCCCAAGAATGTCGAAGGCTTCTACCATGTAATCACGCACTTGAACGGAGCCTTCTTCCTTTTCAATGCCGGCGATCAGCCTATCGGCTATATCCCCACGGCAGGAATTGAGCTCGATCAGCGCATCACGGCCATTCTGCAGGAGCGTTTTCAGCCGGGCCGTCTCAGCTGCAGATGCCTCAACCAAGCCATCCAGCACGGAAAGCTCGCCTTCAATAGCGCTCTTCCACTGCTCGCCAACCTTTTCCTGCACAGCCACGCCAACGGCGCAGCTTTCTGCAAACGCGTTCAGGCCATCCTGGAACCAGCGGTACTGAACCTCTTGGGACGTATTCTGAAGATAAGGAATGTGGATATCAATCGTTTCGGTCTGGCCAATACGATCCAAGCGCCCGATACGCTGCTCAAGCAAGTCCGGGTTCGCGGGCAGATCAAACAGCACCAGATGGTGAGCAAACTGGAAATTACGCCCCTCGCTGCCGATTTCCGAGCAGATCAACGCCTGAGCACCTTGCTCGTCGTCGGCAAAATAGGCCGCTGCCCGATCACGCTCTATAAGGCTCAAGTGCTCATGGAAAGCAGCACTGCGAATACCGGCCCGGAGCTGAAGATAGTGCTCCAGCGCCATGGCGGTTTCGGCCAAGGCGCAGATAACCACGACTTTGGCTGGGCGTAGCCCCGCCAGCTTTTTCTCCAACCAGGCAACCCTCGGGTCGTCTGCCAGCCACTGTTCGACCGGCACGGACTGCTCTGGTGCCAAGCCTGGAAAGCCGAACGCCTGGCCCTGATACATGGCCGGGCGCTCCAGCGGCACGGGGTTGACCCGTCGCTCAGGAAAACCCTGAATAGCCGCACGAGTATTACGGAATAGTACTCGCCCGGTGCCGTGGCGATCGAGCAGTGCGTCGATAACGGACTGACGCGGCGAATCGCCTTCCAGTAACTGCTGCAACTCGTCACCCAACCAGATTTCTAGAGCCTTGCGATCGTCGTCATGGATGCCCGCACCCTCATCCTGCAAGCGCCGCACAACACTGTTGACCACCTCGTACTGTTGCTCTTCTTCCTGAAACGCCTGTAAATCGTGAAAGCGCGCTGGGTCGAGCAAGCGAAGCCGGGCAAAGTGGCTGGCGATACCAATCTGTTCCGGCGTTGCTGTCAGCAGCAACAGGCCTTCACTGACTGCAGAAAGCTCTTCTACCACTTGATATTCAGGGCTGACACTCTCTGGGCTCCAGGCGAGGTGATGGGCCTCATCCACAATCATCAAATCCCAATCAGCCTTAAGTGCATCCTTCTGGGCCGTCTTGCTATTCACCAGAAAATCGAGACTGCACAGCACCAGCTGGTCACTTTCAAACGGGTTAACGCCAGCTTCGTCCCCGAATATGTGATTCATCAGAGCGTCTACGTCGCCCTCGCTGTTTTTCAAAGCGTCGTAGCGGCTCTGGTCAACAATGGAGAAGCGTAGATTGAAACGCCGGAGCATTTCTACAAGCCACTGATGTATTAGCGAATCCGGCACCACAATAAGGGCGCGACGAGCCCGGCCTGTCTGCAGCTGATAATGCAGAATAAGGCCGGCCTCAATGGTTTTACCTAGGCCAACCTCATCCGCCAACAGCACCCGTGGCGCATGGCGCTTTGCGACTTCGTGGGCAATATAAATCTGGTGCTGCAAGTGCTGTGTGCGTGCACCAATCAGGCCTCTAGCGGGTGAAGCGCGCAACCGATCCATGTGTTGCAGTGTCGCAAAGCGCAGACGGAAGGCGCCGTTCCGATCAAACTGGCCGGCAAACAGACGCTGGTGCGGCGCCGAAAAGTTTACGGTGCCGGCAAGTTTTACCTCAGATATCTGCTCAATATTTTCATCAAACTGCTCACCGCCATCGACCTCTGCCTCCGTCTCCGTCTCCGCGTGGTACAACAACACGCCGCCGAGATCCTCTACCGCTCGCACCCGATACTTGGCGCCTTCGAAGGTCTCAATTTCCTCGCCAATCTGGTACACGATGCGCGAAAGCGGTGCGTTATCAATAGCGTAAGTGCGCTCTTCATCAGCGGCAGGAAACCCCAAGGTAACCCGCCGGCCGGAAATATCTGTCACTATGCCCAAACCAAGCGCGGTATCGCTGTGGCTTACCCAGCGCTGGCCAATAACAAATTCCGATGCGTCCAAAAATCCTCCAAACTCTTTAATTTCGTGTTGCGCCGTTTTCACGCACCCAATAAGCAGTCGCGCCGCATACAGCTGCGGGAACCACAATAAGATTCAGAACAGGTACCATGGCCGCCAAGGCGACCGGCAGCCCGAAACCCAACGCAGACAGTCGAGTATCGGCAAGCAATTGGCGCAACGCCTTAAAGCTAACCTTATGGTTGTCTGCGGGATAATCCACATACTGCAGCGCCATCATCCAACTGTTAAACAAAAACCACAGCACAGCCGCAACCAGATTGACCACCGGGATCAAGCCGATAACAAACAGGCCAATGGCCCGCGGCAGGTAGTAGACGATTTTTTGCACTTCGCGCCAGAGTGCCCGGGGGATGTCCTTTATAATGGCAGCCCAGCCATCGTCAGTGCTGATTTCCTGGCCGGTGAGGTGCTTTTCAGTGAGTTCCGCCAGGTAACCATAAAACGGGGAACCAATCAGGTTGGCGACGATCACAAAGCCGTAAGCCAGCATAAGCAGGATCACGGCCCCGTATAGAATCCAGAAAAGCCAGTCCAGAGCCTGCAACCAAGCCCAGTCAGGCAGCCAGCCCATAGCGGTGGCAATCAGAGCGCCGAAAATTTCGCCCAGAAAATAGAACAGCAACCCGAAGAGAATAATGTTGATCACAAGCGGAATCACAACAAACAATCGCAGGCTCGGCTGGCGTATCAGGCGAAACCCCTCACCCAGGTAGCCCAGTCCACGAAAAAAATTACCTCTGAGCATCGCTGATTAACCCTCCGCTTCAATGACAGTGACGGGGCGCAAAGCATATCATGTTGAAAACCTTCACACAGCCAGAGAACTCTGACGGATTTCACCAATGGCAACACTGAAACACCAACTTCTAGCCTTGCTTCACTATCAGTTATTGTGGCGTCTTGTTCTGCTGCTGTCAGTAATTGCCATTGGCCTGCTGGCAACCACAAGCAGCGACTATCCGATCCCCTCGGCGCCCAGCGACAAAGTCAATCATTTCATCGCCTTCTTTGAGCTTACCATCGTTACGCGGCTGGCTTGGCCGGGGCTCCGCACCATTTGGTATGCACCGGCACTTCTGGGTTTTGGGCTGGGCATAGAGGCTGTTCAGGCCAGCCTGCCTTATAGGGATTTTTCCCTGACAGATTTGGTTGCCGACGGCGCAGGAATACTGATCGGGCTACTCCCGTGGCCGGGTACACGTAAAGCCGGCAAAAGAGACTTGAGAGATTCGCCCGAATCAGTGTGAGATATTTCGCACAAACCTGTGAGATCCTGCCGTAACTTTGTGTACGCAACCGTTACCAACCTCACCCTATAATCCCCTAACCTTATGATACGTATAGTCCGGCACCACCACAGCAAGCAGACACGTCGCACAAGCGTGCAGAGTTCACAGGTTTCCATGTGTCCAGTTGGTATAGTGATCTCGTCAAGGATGACAGGGAAAAGGACGACGCACTGGATGCACCCCGGCATGGATTGCAGGGAGAAGCAGGGACACAGGGATATCAGGCTTAAGGGATAACTATTTGGATAGCTGGCTCGGAAGCCGGCACCACGGAGTGGCACAAGGATTCGCAACACGGCTGTTGCACTCAGCGCAAGGATGCGCCGACCTGTTCCGGTAAAGGGCAACCCTAGGGTTGCCCTTTTTTTATGCTGAATTTCGAGCCCCAGCATTTCAAACGCCACGATCATAAAGCAGGAAAACCTCATTTCCTTTATACTGCCACCTCACTCTGGCACGCGATCGAACCCTGAAATGGCAAGCAGACCCGATACCGACAACTACCTTTCCCTGTTCCTGAACGACACCCCATTAATGGATGTACGGGCACCCGTGGAATTTGCCAAAGGCAGCTTCCCTAGTGCTGAAAACGCGCCGCTGATGAACGACGAAGAGCGGCACCAGATAGGCATCTGCTACAAAGAAAAAGGCCAAGATGAAGCAATCCGGCTGGGCCACCAGCTCGTGGCTGGCGACATCAAAGCCCAGCGCATTGAAGCTTGGAAACGGTTTGTGGCACGTCATCCGGAGGGCTACTTGTTCTGCTTTCGTGGCGGCTTACGATCTAAGCTGACCCAGCAATGGATAAAGGATGCAGGCATTGATTACCCACTCGTTCAGGGTGGCTACAAGGCGTTGCGCCGATTCCTTATCGACAGCCTCGACAACCTTGTCGAGTCCGGTGATTTCCACATCGTTAGCGGGCGCACAGGAACAGGTAAAACCCGCGTACTGCAGCAACTTTTAAACCCCGTAGATCTTGAAGGGCTGGCAAACCACAGAGGCTCCAGCTTCGGGCGTCAGGTGACACCACAGCCATCACAGATCGATTTCGAAAACCGTTTGGCCGTTGCCATGTTAAAGGCTCACCATTTAATAGGCGGCCCTGTTTACTTGGAAGATGAAAGCCGCCTAGTTGGCCGCTGTGCCATGCCGGATGCCCTGAAAGAGCGGATAACACATGCACCGATGCTTATTCTAGAGCGATCGCTGGAAGAACGCACACAGATTATCCGGGAAGACTACGTGGAAAACATGTCTGTCGATTATATGAGCCGTGACGGCGAGGAAGCCGGCTGGTTGAACTTCCGCGACTACCTTCTCGGGGCGCTCGAGCGTATAAGCAAACGCTTGGGCGGCGAGCGTTACAGCCAATTACGCGGCCACATGGAGCAAGCGCTGGCACAACAACAAAGCACCGGCGATGTTCACGCTCACGATGCGTGGATTCAACCGCTTCTTCAGAACTACTACGACCCAATGTACGACTACCAGCTCGGCCAGAAACAGGGGCGGATACTTGTCCGTGGAGGCCCGGATGCCGTTATCGGGTGGGCCAGTGACAATGCCTCTGCGTAAACAATACACGCTCAAATAGCGGCTCAGATTAACCTCGATCATTTCGTCTGCTATATGAAGCCTTGAATACATTCGGCCAACTTACACTGATGGCGTCATATATAAGAAACAGGAATCAACAAGGAATCCCCTATGGAAGATCTACTTGGCGCTGACGGGCGCGCCTCTGAATACGTGGACCAGGCCATTGCGCTGGTCATGACCTATGCCCCGAAATTCGTGCTGGCCATCGTTACGCTGGTTATCGGCCTCTGGCTGATCAATCGGTTCGTTGGGGTTCTCGATAAAAAGCTGGGCGCGAAAGATCCGACCCTGAACAAGTTTCTCTGCGGCCTGATAAGCATTATTTTCAAGGTCATGCTGCTGATTTCGGTTGCCTCGATGATCGGTATCGCAACCACCTCATTCATCGCCGTCATCGGTGCCGCCGGCCTGGCCATCGGTCTGGCGCTTCAGGGCAGCCTTGGCAACTTCGCCGGGGGCGTGCTGATACTGATCTTCAAACCCTTCAAGGTGGGTGACACCATCGAGGCGCAGGGATTCCTGGGTGCCGTTGCGGAGATCCAGATTCTCTACACCGTGGTGAATACCTTCGATAACCGTCGTGTCGTCATTCCCAATGGCAGCCTGTCTAACGAGACCCTGGTGAACGTCAGCATTTATGACAAGCGTCGTTGTGACATGACCTTCGGCATTCACTACGACGACGATATCGACAAGGCCCTAGCCATCCTTCAGCGACTGTTTGATGAGGATGAGAGGTCCCTGAAAGATCCGGAGCCGCGGATCTGCGTCGGCAGCCTCGGTGATAACTCGGTCAACCTGATGTTCCGCCCCTGGGTTGCCACCGATGACCTCTGGCCATACTACTGGGACATGCACAAAAAAGTGAAAAAGGCGTTCGATGCCGAGGGCATCACCATTCCTTTTCCCCAGCGCGACGTACACGTGTACAAAACCGAGTGAGGTAGCAATCTGTATCGCATAGATACAACACGTTACTCGCAAACTGAACAACCTCAGCTAAGCTGACCAATAATGGCGGGGCCGAACAGCCCCGCCAGGCCATCGCCGGAGCAGGACAAGCACTAAATCAGCCACTCCGGTTTGCTGTTATTGCTGGTAGGAGGCTGTCATTATGCCTGTGCAGCAGTTGAAGGAGTTTCTTGAGGAGGCAAATGTTGAATACATGTGCCTCACTCATCCTCCCGCGTTTACCGCTCAAGAACTTGCTCGCCACGTAAAAATCGCGGGTGACAAGGCCGTCAAAACCGTCATTATTGAACTCGATGGAAAAATGGCCATGCTGGTCATGCCGGCCACTTGGCGTGTTCGCTGGGACAGCCTCTCACGTATTTTGGAAACCGATTTTGTCGATCTTGCCGATGAGCAGGCGTTCCAGGATCGTTTCCCCAATTGCGAGGTCGGCGCCATGCCGCCCTTTGGCAACCTGTTCGGCATGACCGTTTACTGCGCAGAACCCCTGACAGAACAGCCAGAACTCGCGTTTGCCGCAGGAAGCCATACCGAATCCCTGCACATGAAAACCTCGGATTTTCTAAACTTGGTGCAACCCATGGTGCTCAACCGGGGCTTCATAAAGCCCGGGGCCCAGAAGCCTGCTTGGCTTATAAAAAGCCGTCACCGGCCCGCAGAATCATCAGAACAGCAGGTGGCCGGCGTGGTAGGTTAATGGTGCTTTTACAGCCGGCTTGATCCCGGTCGCTTGTCTGATCTTTGCCATCGCGTAAACTGTGGACATCAGACAGGAACCCGATATGACTCAAGCTTTTGATATTGTGATTGTCGGCGCCGGTATGGTCGGCGCTGCACTCGCCACCGGCCTCGGTCGGGATGGCTTCAACGTCGCGATGGTAGATCGCGCCCCAGCCCCCACATTCGATCCCCAAACGGCTCCCGATATCCGCGTGTCTGCCCTGAGCGCGGGCAGCGAACGCTACCTGCAAAGCCTTGGCGCTTGGGATTACATCCTCAATATGCGGGCGACCCCCTATCGTCGCCTCGCTGTGTGGGATGAAACCCGGCATCCGCTGAGCAACCTACTACCGCGAACCTCAAACCAGGTGGAATTCGATGCCGCCGGGTTGAACACCACTCACCTCGGCCATATCGTTGAGAACTCGGTGACTCAGCAAGGTCTCTGGCAAGCCGCAGAAGCACAACCTTCAGTTACTATTCTGGCCGGCAACGGCGTTTCCAGCATTACCCAGACGGCTGATTTGGCAACGGTAACGCTTGACGACAGCCAGCAGCTGACGGCCACACTGGTTATCGGTGCCGACGGTGCGCAGTCCCGGGTGCGAGACATGGCGGGCATAGGCGTTACTCGCAATCAGTACGGCCAGCAAGCGATGGTCATTTCCGTGCGTTATCAGGGCCAGGTGCAAGACATCACTTGGCAGGGTTTCTATCCTTCTGGCCCTAGGGCCTTCCTGCCGCTGCACAGCGCAGGCCCGGATTACCCCGGTGAGAGCAGAGGGTCACTGGTGTGGTATGACGCACCGGAGGAAATCGCCCGCCTTAAAAGCTTGAGCCATGAAGCGCTAATGGCAGAAATACAGAAAGGCTTCCCTGCAGAACTGCCGCACCTTACTCATATTGAAGACCGAGCCAGCTTTCCCATAGCCCGGCAACACGCCAAACACTACTCGGCGGGCCGTATTGTGCTCACGGGTGACGCCGCCCACACCATCAACCCATTGGCGGGCCAGGGTGTGAACCTGGGTTTTCAGGATGCCCAGTGCCTGCAGAGCGTTCTGAAAGAGGCCCGACGGGCGGGCAAAGACCTAGCCGAACCGTCAGTGCTGGCCCATTACGAGCAGCAACGGCGGCCGGCGAACCGGCGCATGATGTTTGCTATGGATGCGTTCTATCACCTGTTCAGCAACCAGGCTCCGCCGCTTCACCTGCTCCGGAACATCGGCCTGGGAACCGCGCGTGCCTTACCCTTTGCCCGTAATCGGGTAGCTCGCTATGCTATGGGCATCGACGATGAGCTGCCGGCGATCATCAGGCAACTGGCCTCCCGGCTGCCGGGCCTGAGTGAACTTTAAGTACCTGAAAAATCAAGCGACAAAAACAGGAATTCATCATGTCCGAAACCCTTTTCACTAAAATTATCAACCGCGAAATTCCGGCAGATATCGTCTACGAAGACGACATCAGCTTGGCCTTTCGCGACATCAATCCTCAGGCTCCGGTGCATTTGCTGATCATTCCGAAAAAAGTGATCCCCACCATCAATGACATCGAGGAAATGGATCGCGAGTTGGCGGGCCACTTGTTCTGGGTGGCTGCGAAACTCGCTAAAGAGATGGGCTTTGCCGAGGATGGCTACCGCACCGTGATGAACTGTGGTGAAAACTCTGGCCAGACCGTGTTCCACATCCACCTTCACCTGCTGGCCGGAAAGCCTATGGGCTGGCCTCCCTATACCGACAAAATGAAGCAGGCCTGAGCTTAGCGCCCCACAACCCGCTCCGCTTCTTCCATCGGCGTGTGCCGGACATCTTCACCCTTGACCATAAAGATCACGTTCTCGGCAATGTTGCAGGCGTGATCTCCTACCCTCTCCAGTGACCTCAGAACCCACATCACCGACATACAGCGTGAAATATTGCGGGGATCTTCCATCATGAATGTCAGCAGGCTGCGGGCCGCACCCTGGTATTCCTCATCCACCCGCTTGTCTTCTTTCATTACCCGCAGAGCCTGTTCGGAATCCAGTCTGGCAAACGCATCCAATGAGTCGCGGAGCATTCCCATTACATGGGCACCAATATGGCGCACTTCCCCATAGCCTTGGGGCGACTGCCCTTCTTCAGAGAGTTTGATCGCAAATTTGGCGATTTTCTTGGCTTCATCGCCCACCCGTTCCAAATCCGCAACCATTCGGATCACCGAGATCACCAGCCGCAGATCTCGGGCCGTTGGCTGGCGACGAGCGATGATGAGCATGGCCTCTTCATCAATATCCATCTCCATCCTGTCCACCAACTTGTCTTTGGCCCGGATCTCTTCCGCTAAATCGTCATCATCCTCCATCAGAGCCACAACGGCGCTGTCAATCTGGGTTTCCACCAAACCGCCCATTTTCAGGAAACGGGTTTTCAGGGCCAGAAGCTCATCGTTGAACTTATTGGAGATGTGATCTCCGTAAACGTCGTCCTTCTTCGCAGGCATAGTGTTTCTCCCTTATTCTTTGCACCCGGATCAACCGAAACGACCGGTGATGTAGGATTCAGTCAGTTGATGTTCGGGCGTGGTAAATACCTTGCTCGTATCGTTTACCTCCACAAGGTGGCCCAGGTGGAAGTAGGCGGTGCGGTTAGAAACCCGCGCTGCCTGTTGCATGGAGTGAGTCACAATCACAATAGTGTAGCTCTCGGACATCTCGGCAATCAGTTCTTCCACCCGTGCAGTTGCAATCGGGTCAAGGGCCGAACATGGCTCATCCATCAGTATCACTTCCGGGCTGACAGCAATGGCGCGGGCAATACACAGCCGCTGTTGCTGGCCGCCGGACATGCCGGTTGCCATGGAGTCTAGACGGTCTTTGGCCTCATTCCACAAGCCAGCTTTGCGAAGACTGTTTTCGACAATGTCGTCAAGCTCGGACTTACGATTTGCCAGACCGTGGATTCGGGGGCCATAGGCCACATTGTCATAGATCGATTTCGGAAAGGGGTTTGGCTTCTGGAACACCATGCCTACCCTGGCCCTCAGTTCAACCACGTCGCGCTTTGGGTCATAGATGTTCTGATCGTCCAGTTCAAGAGAGCCTTTAACGCGGCAAATCTCAATGCTGTCGTTCATCCGGTTCAGGCATCGCAAAAAAGTTGACTTACCGCAACCAGAAGGACCGATGAAGGCAATGACTTCGTTTCGGCCAATATCCATGCTGATATTCTTGATCGCCCGGGCCGCGCCGTAGGAAACCTCCACATTACGAAGCTTGAATTTAGGGTCGTCGGCAAATGGCTTTCCGACCGTCATGCCTTCTTCAATCACGGTATCTTCGGGCTTCTCTTCAGGCACAGGAATCGCTACCCCCTGGTCTCGAATGCCGGCTTCTGCGGAAATACTCGGATTCATCGTGTTCATATCATTCTCCTTACCAGCTACGCTCAAGCCGTTTACGCAGCCAGATCGCCAGTGCGTTCATACTGATCATGAAGGCAAGCAGCACCATGATGGCGGCAGATGCCAGCTCTACAAAACCCTGCTCGGAGCTGCTTGCCCATAGGTAAATCTGTACCGGAAGCACAGTGGCCGAATCGTAAAAGCCGCCTGGCACGTCCACTATAAAGGCCACCATGCCAATCAGCAGCAGCGGGGCTGTCTCCCCCAGAGCTTGAGCCATACCGATGATAGAACCGGTCAGCATGCCGGGCATCGCCAGAGGTATCACGTGATGAAGCACCACCTGCATCTTGGAGGCCCCGACACCCTCCGCAGCCTCCCGTACTGAGGGCGGCACGCTCTTGATGGCCGCGCGGCTGGATATGATGATCGTTGGCAGGGTCATCAGTGCCAGCACCATGCCGCCTACCACCGGAACCGACCGGGGCATACCGAACAGGTTTATGAATACCGCCAGGCCCAGCAGACCAAAAATGATGGAAGGTACCGCAGCCAGATTATTGATGTTCACTTCGATAAAATCGGTAAGTTTATTCTGTGGCGCGAATTCTTCGAGGTAGACTGCTGCCGCAATACCCACTGGGAACGCGATGCCCAACGTGACCAGCATGGCCATCAAAGAACCGACTATCGCACCCAGAACACCGGCGTTGGCAGGCTCCCTGGAGTCACCTCGACTGAACAGCACGTCGTTGAAGCTGGTATCGATAACCCCTTTTTCCAACAACTCATCCACCCAGCGTTGCTGCTGCTCGGAAAGTTTGATGCTGTACCGCGGATTGTCCGCATGCTTGACGTATACCGAGACCCGATCATGGGCCGGAAACTCTAGGGTTTGGGTGGTGTCCAGAAGATCCGGATTTTTTATCAGTAAATCGCGGACTTCGCTGGCTGCATAGGTACCCAGAAAACGGCCCAGCTCACGCTTTTCAGCCGCGCTGTGCGCCTCCGGAACATGCTCCTGCAATGCGGCGATAATCGGCGCGGTAAAATCCGCCATGGACAGTTGATCCGCATCGGTTGGATCATCAAGGTACATCATTGCGGAATCGAGATTCACGTCCAGAGTGATGGTGGTCTTGACGAACCCGGTATATCCCTTGCTGACAATATCGGCGAACAGGGTAAACAGAGACGCGAGCGCAATTGAAATCGCCAGAATACCGTACAGTCGGAATCGACGCTCCTTACGGTACCGGCGTTTCAGCGACTTGCGGACGATCTCTGCCTGAGAACGTTGATCAGTCATACTGTTCCCTATATTTGCGTACAATCTTCAGTGCGACCACGTTGAGCAGCAGCGTTACGATAAACAACAACATACCGAGGGCAAAGGCCGACAGTGTCTTGGCGCTATCAAATTCCTGATCACCCACCAGCAATGTTGCAATCTGAACGGTCACTGTCGTTACCGACTCCAGAGGATTGGCCGTCAGGTTGGCAGCCAGCCCTGCCGCCATCACCACAATCATGGTTTCGCCGATGGCGCGGGATGCCGCCAACAGAATGCCGCCAATAATGCCAGGCAGGGCCGCCGGGAAAATCACCTTTTTCATGGTTTCTGACTGGGTAGCACCCAGTGCCAGGGAACCGTCCCTCATGGCCTGGGGAACGGCATTAATCACATCGTCTGACAGCGAAGACACAAATGGCACGATCATGATCCCCATGACCAGCCCCGCAGCAAGTGCACTCTGGGAAGAGGCTTCCAGGCCCACCATTTCGGCAAGATCACGGATAAAAGGGGCGACGGTCAACGCAGCGAAAAAGCCGTAAACGACGGTAGGAATACCCGCTAGCAGCTCCAACACCGGCTTCACCGTTGAGCGCATACGCTTGCTGGCATACTCAGACAGGTAGATGGCAGACAACAGGCCGACAGGCACTGCAACCAGCAGAGCAATGGCGGAAATCAACAGAGTGCCCGTGAACAGAGGGATAACGCCAAAGGCACCGTCGGAACCCACCTGATCGACGCGCAAGGCGGTCTGGGGGCTCCAGCTGGTCCCAAACAGGAACTCGGTAATCGGCACGCGGCCGAAGAAGCGTATGGTCTCCAGAATCACCGAGAACACGATGCCCGCAGTGGTCAACACCGCCAATGCCGCACACACAAAGAAGATCCGACGAAGGGTTGTTTCGACGTTTTTTCTGGCATTGATGTGAGGTGCAACTCGGGTCCATGCAAACGTAGCGCCCAATACTGCGATCAGTATTACGAGGGTGGTCTTGAAGTTCTCGCTCTGATTTTCAACTGCCTCGAGTAGCGACGCTGCCCCGGCAATGTGCTCCGGCACGAACTCAGGATCGAGCTTGCCCGCTGCGACGTTGCTGATCTGGGAGAGAATCAGGCTGGCCTGCCCAGCAGATTCTGGCCAGGTATCCTGAGGCAAGGATCCGATCACAATGCCCTGAATAACCTTACCTTCAAAACCAGCCCAAGCTGCCAGCACAATCAGTGCGGGAATGGCACACCAAAGCGCCGCACGCGCCGCATAGTAGAATGGAAGAGCCTTGAGATTCCGGATACCGCCGAGGGGCGCCGCCACAGCCCGGGATCGCATGTATGCGAGGCCATAGGCAACCAAGGCGAGAACCAGAATCAGGGGCAGAAGATTAGCCGTCTGCATATCAGTCTCTGTATTAATGGCTTTAAGTTAGCTGGGCGTCTATTTTGCTAGCTTGCCGCACGAAGATATTCATACCGATGTAACAAAGGAACGCGGGCCACCAAGCCCACGTTCCTTTTTCTTCATCCCTGACGACTCATGATCGAGCCTTACAGCTTGTTGCCAGTCATCGGGTGCAGTTCTTTCACCGCCTTTGCAATCTTCATGCGCTCGCTGCGTGGGCTTGGGATCAGGCCTACATCAACGAGGTAGCCGTTATCACCCCAAGCGCCTTCGCTGGTGAACTCGGAGACATATTCCTTGATCCCCGGAACAACACCCACGTGCGCCTTCTTGATGTAGAACCACAGTGAACGGGCTACCGGGTATTTGTCGCTCGAAATGGCTTCGGGAGTCGGCTCGACGCCGTTCACGGTCGCTGCCTGGATCTGGCCAGTGTTTTCCATCAGGAAGCTGTAGCCGAAAATACCGAGAGTTTCCGGATCCTGGGCCAGACGCTGAACGATCAGGTTGTCGTTTTCGCCGGCTTCAATGAACGGGCCGTCTTCACGCATGCTTTGACATACGGTCTTGAACTTGTCTTCGTTCTCGTCTTCCATCTGCGCGATCATGTCGAACTGTTTGCAACCGCTCTCCATCGCCAGCTCAACGAACGCGTCACGGGTGCCTGAAGTCGGAGGCGGGCCCATTACGCTGATTTCAATATTCGGAAGGCTGGAGTCGATTTCGCTCCAATTCATGTAAGGGTTGGCAACCAACTCGTTACTACCGTCCGGGTTAGGTACATCTTTGGCCAGTGCCAGGAAAATCTGCTTCAGGGACAAGTCGAGCTTTTCCGCTTCCTTGGAGTTTGCCATAACGATACCGTCAGCACCGATACGTACTTCGGTGATTTCCTTGACGCCGTTGGCCTGGCAGTTAGCGAATTCGCTCTTTTTCATACGACGGGAAGCGTTGGTGATGTCCGGGTGCTGGGTACCAACACCTTGACAGAACAGCTTCAGGCCGCCACCGGAACCGGTGGACTCAATCTTAGGAGTCGGGAAATCAGTGTTACGGCCGAAGCGTTCGGCAACCACGGTGGCGAATGGGTAAACCGTGGAAGAACCCACAATGCTGATGGTGTCGCGCGCCATGGCCGGAGTCGACACGGCTGCAATACTGCTCACCAGTGCCACGCTTGTAAGGGCTGTTTTAAGTTTGATCACGTTGAGTCTCCGTTTGTCACTTTGGCTTTATTTACGGGGTTGCTTCACCGATGTGTGAACAATAAAGGCACTCTGTGACAACTTTATGACAACCATTGAAATATAGAACAAGACATTCAATTTTTCTTGCAGACGCCGTGCAGGTCGCTAACATGCGGGGGACTACAACAATCACGGACTGAAAAGGTTGAATTCATGACGGTGCTCGACGACGACAAACCCAAACCCCGCGGCGATCTGACCCTCCAGATTGTACCCCTGCCCCAGGATACCAACGCCAATGGCGATGTGTTCGCGGGTTGGCTGGTCAAGCAGATGGACATCGCCGCCGCTACCGTGGCCGGTCGCATTTCTCTGGGCCGCAACGCCACTGTGGCCATGGATGGGATGGAGTTTCTCTCACCTTTGCGGGTTGGCTCTCAAGTCGGCTGCTACTGCGAGCTGGTAGACATAGGCCGCAGCTCCATGAAAATCAATGTGGAAGTGTGGACCCTCGATCGCACCGCCAAACACCCGCGCAAAGTGACCGAAGGCTGTTTTGTGTACGTCGCCATTGATGAGCAAGGTCGCATCCGGGAAGTGCCAGAGCAACCTCACTAGTCAGGGCTTCATCAACCGATCCAAGCGCAACCGTTCGCGCTCATCGAACAGCCGGCGACTGCTCCAGGACACCGCCATCACCGCACCAAAGCCGGTGCCTGCGGTAATGATCAACATCACCAGAATCTGGTATTTCACCGCCACAGCCGGCGGGCTGCCGGCGAGAATCTGACCGGTCATCATGCCCGGAAGGCTGACAATACCCGCCGCGGCCATGGCGTTGATCGAGGGCATCATGCCGCTGCGCATAGCCTCCCGGCGAATATCTTCCAAAGCTTGCTGCCAGGTCTGCCCCAGCATCAGCCGATTCTCGATCACAGCACGCTGCCGCCAGACTGACTCATTCAACCGATCCAGGGCCAGGCTGACACCGGTCATGGTATTACCCAGCATCATGCCCAGCAGGGGAATCGCATATTGCGGGGCATACCAGGGTTCCGGGCCGATCACCACGGCCAAAGCCAGCACCGTGACCGTAAAGGACGACACGAACATGGCCCCGGTACCAATGCCGATGGCCCACCAACCCTGCAATCGCCGACTCTGGCGAGCGACCACTTCCCGGCCTGCCACCAGCAGCATGATCGTTGCCAGCAGGGCAATCCAGTAGAAACTAGAGGACTCAAACAAAGCTTCCAGCACCAACCCGATCAGGACCAGCTGGATCACCGTACGTACGGCGGCAATCAACAGGCTGCGGGTGATACCCAGCCGGCTCAAATAGCCGGTCACCGCCAGAGCCAGTATCAGCAGGGCTGCTAGCCCGAGTTTCCACCAGGCCAGATCAATCACTTCCATGGGCTGGCTCCAGTCGGGCTCCGCGAATGCGATAGTGGGCGCTAGCCACACGTTGAATCTGGGCCGGGTCATGGGCGACCCATAGGGTGGCAATTTGCCGTTGCCAGATTTCTTCTAGTAGCCAGGTTTCAATGGCTCTCGTGGTCTCGCCATCGAGGTTGGCGGTAGGTTCGTCCAATAATAATGCCTGGGGCTCCAGGGAAAGAGCCCGCCAGAGCGCCAGCCGTTGCCGCTCTCCGGAAGACAGCCGGCTGACCGACCAGGCCATCACCTCTGGTGGCAACCCCAGTGCTGCGGGCAATCGTTCACCGGCCTTATCAGGAAAGTGAGCACCCACATCATCAAACCACCACTGGCTGTCTGCGGGCACCATAACAACCCGGCCTCGCCACTGGTGAGCGGGTATATCCAGCTGGCCGACACCCTTCAGGGAAACCCTGCCGCCGTGGGGTTCCAGGTCGGCTACCGCCCGTAGTACGCGACTCTTGCCACTGCCGGAGGGGCCAGACAAGCAAACCACCTGCCCGCCAGGCACCGTCAATGAAACGTCACTCAGGTCGCCAATGCTGACGTTTTCTAGCAAAAGGTCGGTCAAAACCGGCTCACCACGGCAGCTCCTCCCCGTTGCTGTGCCAGAAAGAGCCGGTATTCTCTAAGCTCAGTTTGGTAATACGCTCCGCCAGACCACGAGCGGAGTCTTCCGGGGAGATAAGACCCCCAAAGCCCACCATCCGGGTCTTCACATAGCCAGGGTGCAACTGAGCCACGGCGATCCCCTTGGGCTTCAAATCCATCGCCAGAGATTTACCGAAGGCGTTCAACGCTGCTTTGGAGGCGCGATAGCCGTAGCGACCACCGGAATCGTTATCAGCAATGGAGCCCATGCGGCTGGTGATATTGGCGATCTTACTGCTCTGCCCCATCAATGGAATTAGCGCCTCGGCCACGCGCAACGGGGCGTAAGCGTTGATTTCCATTTGTATGCGGATGGAGTCGAAATCAATGCTGCCAAGCTGCTCGTCCTGCAGCAAGCCGGCGTTGTTGATCAGCAGGCTGATGCTCTTGCCCGCCAAGCCGGCCTTCAGCTTCTCGATACCCTCATTGGTGGTGACATCTACCTCCTCGATCACCTGAGCGGTCACGTTTGCCAGTTCCTCAGATGATTGCCGACACACGCCGATCACTTCATGCCCTTCGCGGGCATAATGGCGGGCAAGCTCCAGACCAATGCCTCGGTTGGCACCGGTTATTACCACTACACTGGACTCTGACATAAGAAACACCTCCGTTCTGATCAAGTTCATCAATCTATTGGGTCATCCCCGCCTATTGGCAAGGTCGCCTGCGGCTTGACCTTCGAGGCACCTATACGGCCCTGGATTCCGGCGGCTCGGTGCTGCGTTTCTGACGCCTTTCCCGCTGTCAGGCCGGGGCTTCGTGCCGTTGGGGGAGCATCAGCGATAGCAACGCGGCCATGGCCACCAACCCCGCAGAAATCCACAAACAGGCCTCCAAGCCGTAAACCTGATAAACCCAGCCTGACAGGATTGTCCCAAGAAGCCGGCCGGCGGCGTTGGACATATAGTAAAAACCCACATCCAGAGACACACCATCCCCCCGGGCATACCTGATAATCAGGTAGCTGTGCAGAGAGGAATTGATCGCAAACAGCACACCGAATAACAGCAGACCACCGATAACAACGTACTGGGGCGACCAACCCATCACCAGGCCAGCGGCAATCGCGGCAGGAACCAGTGCGAGGGCAGCGGCCCAAAGCACTGCCGGCCCTTTGCTTTCCATGTTGCCGGTGATGCGTGGAGCAATGGTTTGAATGAAGCCGTAACCGATTACCCAGGTGGCCATGAACCCACCGACTTTCCAGAAATCCCAGCCAAACACCGTATGCAGGTATACCGGCAGAGCCACCACGAACCAGATGTCCCGCGCACCGAACAGGAACATCCGCGCAGCGGACAATACATTGATTGCACGGCTTTTTGACAGAATTTCTCTGAACTTCGGTTTGGCTTTGCTCTTGCCCATCTCCTGCTTGAGCAGGAACAGACTGGCCAGCCAGACCAGACCCAAAACCACGGCCATGATGATCACCGCACCGGTGAACCCAACCGCCATCAGTAGCACACCGCCCAGAAAAAACCCGACCCCTTTCAGGGTGTTCTTCGACCCTGTCAGGATGGCCACCCATTTGTACAGCCGATCCTGCTCGCCATCCGGAACCAGAAGCTTGATTCCGCTTTTCGCTGACATCTTGTTCAGATCCTTGGCAATACCTGACATAGCCTGAGCGGCCATCACCCAGGGCACAGTCAGCATCGCAGCCGGTACCGCCAGCATTCCCAGTGCCAGAATTTGCAGGAACAAACCCAAGTTCATGGTGCGATTGAGCCCGATTCGCGCACCCAGATAACCCCCCACCAGATTGGTCACTATCCCGAAAAATTCATAGAAAATGAACAACAGGGCAATTTCCAGCGGCGAGTAGCCCAACTGGTGGAAATGCAGCACCACCAGCATGCGCAGGGCTCCGTCCGTCAGGGTAAAGGCCCAGTAGTTGCCGGTAATCACCAGATACTGTCGAACGGCAGCAGTCATATCAGGCAGAACCTACCTTACGTACCAGTTCCGCAGTGCGGTTGGCGTAACCCCATTCGTTGTCGTACCAGGCATAGATCTTCACCTGGGTGCCGTTGACCACCAGCGTGGACAGGGCGTCGACAATGGATGAGCGCGGATCGGTCTTGTAGTCGATGGACACCAGCGGGCGCTCTTCGTAGCCCAGAATATCCTTGAGTTCGCCCTCGGCGGCTTCTTTCAACAACTGGTTCACGGTGTCGCGATCCGTCGGCGTTTCCACTTCAAACACGCAGTCGGTCAGCGAGGCGTTCGTCAGCGGAACCCGCACGGCGTGGCCATCAAGACGCCCCTTCAGCTCCGGGAAGATCTCGATAATCGCTGTGGCAGAACCGGTGCTGGTGGGGATCAGCGAACTGCCACAGGACCGTGCCCGGCGCAGGTCCTTGTGGGGCGCGTCGATTATGGTCTGGGTGTTGGTCAGGCTATGGATGGTGGTGATAGAGCCGTGTTTGATGCCGAGTTTCTCGTGTATAACTTTGACCACCGGCGCCAGGCAGTTGGTGGTGCAGGACGCAGCGGAAACGATGCGGTCGTTAGCCGGATCGAAAATATGCTCGTTCACGCCCAATACGATATTCTTGGCCCCCGCTTCCTTCACCGGCGCGGTGACTACCACGCGCTTCACGCCCTGATCCAGGTAGCCTTGCAGCGCGGCTACCTTCTTGTTCACGCCACTGGCTTCGATCACTAGGTCGCAGCCGGACCAGTCGGTATCGCCGATGGCCTTGTTGTGGGTGACGGTGATGCGCTTGCCTTCGATCATCATCTCATCACCACTGGCATCGGCCTCGTGGCGCCAGCGGCCGTGAACACTGTCAAAGTTCAGCAGGTGTGCGAAGGTATGGGTATCTGCCCCAGGATCGTTAATGGCAACAAAATCCAGTTCCGGCCAGTCCCAAGCGGCCCGCAGAGCCAGGCGGCCAATGCGGCCGAATCCGTTAATGCCTACTTTGATCTTATTCATGGTGGTCTCCTTGCGAAATTCGCAATTCGTTTATCCGGGAAGCGATCAGGGGCACTGCACCCCCGGGCGCTCAGCCATGGCCTGCAACTGTGCCAAGGGCTGTTGGATCAATGCCTCATTGTCCTGGGCGGTTTCATCCAAAACCCACGACACCCAGGCTGGAAGCCGGGGGTTAAGATAATAATAGACCCACTGGCCACGGCGCTCTGTTTCCACCAGCCCGACATCCCGCAGGGTGGCTAGATGGCGGCTGACTTTCGGCTGGGACACCGCAAAGGCTTCGGTCAATTCACACACGCACAGTTTGCCCTGATCCCGGATCAACAAAAGTGCCGCCAGCCGCAACTCATCACCCAAGGCCTTGAAGATGCTCACGGGGTTGTAATCTTCAGGTTTCAGGCCGGTTTCCTTCTGGTGCAGGACGCTTCTTTTCATGGGATCCTCCAATACCGAAACCCTTGCATATTCGATTTGCCATATATGCATTTTTAGCGATAATAGGCAGGGAAAGTAACAAAGTAAAGACACTCTGGGGTAAGCAATGACCAGCCATACAGAAGCCACCCGAACTGAAGACGCCAGCGGTGGCATGGATCTGTTCGGGAAGTATCTATCGCTCTGGGTGGCCCTGGCCATCATCGCTGGCGTGGCCTTGGGCCAGTTTGCGCCTGCAATACCAGAAACTCTGTCTCGTTTCGAATATGCCCAAGTGTCTATCCCCATCGCCATTCTGATCTGGGCGATGATTTTCCCGATGATGGCGCAGATTGATTTCAGCTCCATCATAAACGTAAGAAAAGAGCCAAAAGGGTTAGCCATCACCACAGTGGTGAACTGGCTGATCAAACCTTTCACCATGTTCGCCATCGCCTGGTTTTTCCTGATGGTGGTGTTCGAGCCGTTTATTGCACCGAAATTGGCCAGCGAATACCTGGCTGGCGCCATTCTTCTGGGCGCGGCTCCCTGCACAGCCATGGTGTTTGTCTGGAGTTACCTGACCAAAGGCGATGCCGCTTATACTCTTGTGCAGGTGTCCCTGAACGACATCATTATGCTGTTTGCCTTCGCGCCCATCGTGGTGTTTTTGCTCGGCATCTCTGACATTCAGGTGCCCTGGGATACGGTGATGCTGTCCGTGGTGCTGTACATCGTGATACCACTCACCGCCGGCTACCTGACCCGCCGCACCCTGGTTGCCCGTCGTGGCCAGCGCTGGTACGACGACGTATTCATGAAGCGCCTCGGCCCGGTAACGCCAGCTGCGTTGATTGTCACCTTGGTGCTGCTGTTTGCCTTCCAGGGTGAAGTTATTCTGGCCAACCCGCTGCACATCGTGCTGATTGCTGTGCCGTTGATCATCCAGACCTTCCTGATCTTCTTCTTGGCCTATGGTTGGGCTCGGCTATGGAAGGTTCGCCACTGCATTGCTGCACCCGGTGCCATGATTGGTGCCAGCAACTTTTTCGAACTTGCCGTGGCGGCGGCCATCGCGCTATTCGGCCTGCAATCCGGTGCTGCCCTGGCCACGGTGGTGGGCGTATTGGTGGAAGTGCCACTGATGCTTGTACTGGTGCGCATTGCCAACAGCACCCGGGACAGGTTCCCGACCTGAAGGCGCTGCACGGCCCCGCGCGCGCTCACAGGCAATATTCAAGGCAACCCCGGCGCCGGAAACCTGTTCAGTTAACCACCACCCTGCTAATATCCCGCCCATCTTTTCATCCCATTGAACCGTAAACACCTGACCCGAACGGAACCCACAGAATGGATTTTCTCCAGGCTCTTTACCTTGGCCTCCTCCAGGGACTGACTGAATTCCTGCCTATTTCCAGCTCCGCCCACCTTATTCTTGTTCCAGCTTTCTTTGACTGGGTAGATCAGGGCGTAGCCTTTGACCTTGCGGTTCACGTGGGCACCCTGCTGGCGGTAGTTTTCTACTTTCGCGACGATGTATTCAGCATCGCCCGAGACGGCCTTATTTCCATGGGCCGACGCCGCGTCGTCGGCCAGGGCGCACTGGCTTTATACCTGGTGATAGGCACGATTCCCGCGGGCCTTGCAGGCTTGGCACTGCTGGATATGATCGATAACGAACTGCGCGCCGTGGAAATTATCTTTGCCACCACGCTGTTCTTCGGCTTGTTACTAGGCGTGGCAGACTGGATGCCCAAGCGTCAGCGGTCTCTCGACAGCCTGAACTGGAAAGATGCGTTACTGGTGGGCATTGCTCAGGCGATCGCCATTGTGCCCGGAACCTCACGTTCGGGCATTACCATCACAGCCGGCCTGTTCCTTGGAATGAGCCGGGAAACCGCTTCCCGTTTCTCCTTCCTGCTGGCCATTCCCATCACTGCGTTGGCGGCAGGTGTAAAGCTTTTGGAAGTTGCAGCTGCCGACACTGTTGTTGATTGGGGCGCCTTTCTGATCGGTGGTGTGACATCCTTTTTGATTGCCATTACCGCTATCCACTTCTTCCTGAAATGGCTGAACAAAGTAGGTATGTGGCCTTACGTTATCTACAGAATCATTCTGGCTGGGGTTATTTACGCGGTGTTGATGTAAGCGCAGAAAAGACCCAATACGAGAGCGCCAGAGTGTTCGTAAAGCGGGATTGATAGCCACCACCCAACCCACGGCCTCCCAGCACACCCAATTTCTCTTGGTTGATACTCACACCACTATTCCACCACCCAAACCCGCTCCAACGACAGCTTGCCCAGGTCGAACTGGTACACACTGATACCGCCTGTAGACTGGTGCCCCATCGCCAGAATGCCCGCTTCCGGCGAGGTGGCAATAGCGGTGTTGCGGTCGTACTGACTGCCGTAGGTGACCAGTTTGGGTGATTCGCCGAGATCAAAATATTTCACGGGCCAGGGGCTGCCGGTTTTGAATAGGGCGGCGAAGTGGCTGTTGTTGCCGAAGCGGAGGTAGTACTCGCTGTTGTGGATGAAGGCTATGGCGATGGTGATATTACTGGGGCCTTCAGGTGCTTCGATTAGTTCACTCTGATCAAAATAATCCGCATCGTCGAAGCCGTCTGGAAGATCATCATCATACAGTCCCGAAAAGTAACCGGCATTGCGCATTCGGTGTTCGGGCCGGGATGTATTCCATGCGAGGCTAATTCCGTTTTCATCCGCGCTAACCACCCATTGTCCATCCGGGCTGATGGTGGCATGGGTTTTGGAGGAGTTCCCGTCGAACTTGGCAACGGGGCTCAAAGTTTCATAACTCCAAAGGACTACACCGGAAAAGTTGGATGACGAGAGCAAATCATTGACGGGTCGAACGGCGGGGGTATCACCGCTTATAGGGCGCCCGTCGATAAAGTCCAGGCCTTTGCCCGCTGTTATAAAAAAGTCGCTGTTTGAAAGGCCAAGATTCAGAAGCTTGCCACTTCCCATAAAGCTCGGACTGTCACCGTCTCGCAGAAGTGGTTCGAGTGAATCGCCATAACCGTAGAACAGGTTCCATGTCTCGTTGGTGGAGAGGTAGTGGGTCAGGCTGGCATCTATGGCATGGCCGTAGGTGGGGAAATGTTGGAACTGCTCCAGTATTTCGCCGCCGGTGGTTTGGGCGGTGACGGTGTTGTTAAGATTTTGCCAGAGAAACGCACGCTGGCCGGGTATGAAATAGGCGCTGTAAATATTGGCATCACTCGAGACCACTTCATATCGGTCTTCCTTAATGTCCCAAAGTACCAAGTGGTTGCTGCGGTGAGAGCTGATGACGTATCGCCCGTCATCGGATACCCCGACTGCCATAACCGGGCCGTAGGTGATGCCAAATAGCCCGACTGTTCTGGCAATCAAGAAGGCTATAGCAATAACAGCTAAGGGCAAAGCCCAGCGAGAGTACGATTTAATACCGTCCAAACTGTTTTCTCCCCTGTCCCTTCAGTCGCTCGATAATCTCATCTTTATAAGAACGGTTGAACACGTCCTCACTTGGAATTCGCATCCCGGAGTGGCTAAATAGCCAAGTTGATTGGTTAATTTGAACAGCCGCTTGATCGTTGATTAATCGATAGATGAATTTATCGTAACTATTCAGCTCACATCTGCCACGATCATTAAAATAGAGTCTCATCGGTATCCATAAACGCAGGGCTTTTCCCCTGAAAGAGTAAAGCCAGAGCCTCTGTGGCTGACATCCCCTGCTTGCGACACGTTGACAGGTAACTGCGAACACGACAAAAGATCTTCGCCCCCGCCATGGATCGAAAACAACCGGATATTTTCTGCTGCACTTTCGTCATGCGCAGGTCGTTCTCCCCCTGATTGTTAGTGAAGGGGACGTACTCGACATCCATAAAACGCAGAACGTCGTGCTCAAAGTTTCGCAACCTTTCCAGCAAGTTTCGGGCTTTTGATCGTTTTAGCCTGCCTCGTTTCCCTGCCTCTCGCAGGCTCTTATCGGGAGGCGGACATTCGATATCTGCCTCTTCGAGACGTTGTCGATAGCGCTGTCGCCACCGTTCAGCATCAGTGGCTGGCAAGCGGCCACCGGCATCCGCTACCGTTTTGTTCATATCGATCAGCAGTGTTTTCATCGCCTTGGCCCAGTGTTGACCGTCCTGCTCCCATGCCCTCTCCAGCTCTCGAAGATGGTGCGCATTGCACAGGGAATGGGTGCACGCGTAACGGTAGTACGGCTTCCAATGATCGTGACACAGCACCCCGCTGAAGAAGGGCAACACGCCCATCTCGTCCATGGCCTCGGTGCCACGCTTGGCGTGGGGGTAGAGCAGCGTCAATGCGCTATTGGACGCGCAGTGCAACCAGTGGCGCTTCCCGTCCAAGTTGATGCCGGTCTCATCAACATGCATGAGCTCAGATTTGGCGAGCTGAGCTTTCGCCCACTGCTCGAAATGATCCAGCTTCTCGTAAGCCTCTTTGTTGAAATTGAAGACAGAGCCGGCACTGACCGGAATACCCATCTGCTCCTGAAAGTGGTCACGGATTCGGTCATAGGGCAACAGCTGAAACTGCGACATATAGACTGCATTGGCCTTGATGCCGATGCCATACTGAACCGACCGACTGACCCTGTCCGGAAAGGCAGCAACAAATCGATTCCCCTGGTCGTCTTTAATAACCTGTGCTC
>RKMJ01000055.1_pt1 | contig 222464 bp, 220 predicted proteins | sample 2174201 | NCBI WGS metagenome assembly RKMJ01 (sample SAMN10236717, study PRJNA505202) | synthetic metagenome | isolation source: mock community containing 12 organisms: Thioclava sp. ES.032, Psychrobacter... | place: USA: Walnut Creek | collected 2015-10-01 | reverse complement strand
ATGCATCGTTTAAGGAGGTGATCCAGCCGCAGGTTCCCCTACGGCTACCTTGTTACGACTTCACCCCAGTCATGAACCACACCGTGGTGATCGCCCTCCAAAGTTAGGCTAACCACTTCTGGTGCAGTCCACTCCCATGGTGTGACGGGCGGTGTGTACAAGGCCCGGGAACGTATTCACCGTGACATTCTGATTCACGATTACTAGCGATTCCGACTTCACGGAGTCGAGTTGCAGACTCCGATCCGGACTGAGACCGGCTTTAAGGGATTCGCTGACTCTCGCGAGCTCGCAGCCCTCTGTACCGGCCATTGTAGCACGTGTGTAGCCCTACCCGTAAGGGCCATGATGACTTGACGTCGTCCCCACCTTCCTCCGGTTTGTCACCGGCAGTCTCCTTAGAGTTCCCGGCATTACCCGCTGGCAAATAAGGACAAGGGTTGCGCTCGTTACGGGACTTAACCCAACATTTCACAACACGAGCTGACGACAGCCATGCAGCACCTGTCTCTGCGCTCCCGAAGGCACCAAGGTATCTCTACCAAGTTCGCAGGATGTCAAGGGTAGGTAAGGTTCTTCGCGTTGCATCGAATTAAACCACATGCTCCACCGCTTGTGCGGGCCCCCGTCAATTCATTTGAGTTTTAACCTTGCGGCCGTACTCCCCAGGCGGTCGACTTATCGCGTTAACTTCGCCACAAAGTGCGCTAGGCACCCAACGGCTGGTCGACATCGTTTACGGCGTGGACTACCAGGGTATCTAATCCTGTTTGCTACCCACGCTTTCGCACCTCAGTGTCAGTGTCAGTCCAGAAGGCCGCCTTCGCCACTGGTATTCCTCCCGATCTCTACGCATTTCACCGCTACACCGGGAATTCTACCTTCCTCTCCTGCACTCTAGCCTGATAGTTCCGGATGCCGTTCCCAGGTTGAGCCCGGGGCTTTCACAACCGGCTTATCAAGCCACCTACGCGCGCTTTACGCCCAGTAATTCCGATTAACGCTTGCACCCTCCGTATTACCGCGGCTGCTGGCACGGAGTTAGCCGGTGCTTCTTCTGCGAGTGATGTCTTTCCTGGCGGGTATTAACCACCAGGCGTTCTTCCTCGCTGAAAGTGCTTTACAACCCGAGGGCCTTCTTCACACACGCGGCATGGCTGGATCAGGGTTGCCCCCATTGTCCAATATTCCCCACTGCTGCCTCCCGTAGGAGTTCGGGCCGTGTCTCAGTCCCGATGTGGCTGATCATCCTCTCAGACCAGCTACGGATCGTCGCCTTGGTGAGCCGTTACCTCACCAACCAGCTAATCCGGCATAGGCTCATCCGATAGCGGGAGCCAAAGCCCCCTTTCTCCCGTAGGACGTATGCGGTATTAGCCTGGGTTTCCCCAGGTTATCCCCCACTACCGGGTAGATTCCTATGCATTACTCACCCGTCCGCCGCTCGTCAGCATCCAGCAAGCTGGACCTGTTACCGCTCGACTTGCATGTGTTAGGCCTGCCGCCAGCGTTCAATCTGAGCCATGATCAAACTCTTCAGTTTAAGATCTATGCGGTTCTTACTCACTACCCCGAAGGGCAGCAAAAGCGAACCAAACTTGGCTCAAGGGTCAAACGAATTCATTCAATATCGGCTTCGAAAAGCCGTAGTGCTTGAGTCGCTTGCCTTGATATTTGGTGATTTATCACCCTCATCGGCAAGCGCCCACATGAATTACCTGATCAAATTATTAAAGAGCGTTTCGCTTTACAAAACCGGCCCACCGGTGAACGGTTTGGCCTCAGCGAGGAAGACGTATTCTACGCACTTCCGGGTGGTTGTCAATGACTAATTGGCGCGAGGTGATGCAAACCCACTGTCACCATCAGCACCCTAACTCACTGACAAACCGAGGGTTTTTAACCCCTCCCACCGCCAGCAACGCTTGGCGTCCCCGGCAGCGGATGCGTACTTTACGGTGTCACCGCCGGGCTGGCAAGAGGTAGGGCGAAAAAAATTAGCGCAGTGTCACACGGGCATAACGTTTCTTGCCTGCCTGGATAACGTAAGCCTTACCGGTGGGGAGCATGGTGTCTTGGGCCACCACCTCGCCATCCACTTTGACGCTGCCATTTTTCAGCATGTCTTTGGCCTGAGCACTGTTCTTGGTTAACCCCGAACGGTTTAGCACCGCGGCAATCGGCGCATCGGCACTGCCTTCAAAATCAACCTCGACCTCGGGCAGGTCGTCGGGCAGCTCACCATCCGCCAACTGGTTGCCGGCGGATTTATGCGCGTTGGCCGCCGCTTCGTCGCCGTGATAGCGAGCAATCAGCTCGCGCGCCAGCTCCATTTTTACATCGCGCGGATTGGCTCCCTGCTCAACGCTCTGCTTAAGCGCCTCAATCTCTTCGTTGGATTTCAACGACAGCAGCTCGAAGTAACGCCATATCAAGCTGTCCGGCATGGATACCAGCTTGTTGAACATGGCGCCGGGGCTTTCATCGACGCCGACATAGTTGCCAAGCGACTTGGACATCTTCTGCACGCCGTCCAACCCTTCAAGCAGGGGCATGGTGATCACCACCTGCGGCTCCTGGCCGAAATGCTTCTGGATCTCACGGCCCATCAGCAGGTTGAACTTTTGGTCGGTGCCACCCAGCTCGACATCCGCGTCTAACGCGACGGAGTCATACCCCTGAACGAGCGGGTAGAGAAATTCGTGGATGGCAATCGACTGATTGGCCTTGTAGCGTTTTTCAAAGTCGTCCCGCTCAAGCATTCGCGCGACGGTACTCTGCGCTGCCAGCTCGATCATCTTGGCCGCGGAGAGTTCGCCAAACCACTCGGCATTGAAGCGCACTTCCGTTTTTTCAGGGTCGAGGATTTTAAACACCTGCTCCCTGTAGGTATCGGCATTAGCTTTAACATCGGCCTCGGTGAGCGGTTTGCGGGTCACGTTTTTACCGGTGGGGTCGCCGATGCGGCCGGTGAAATCACCAATCAGGAAAATAACGGTGTGACCCAGATCCTGAAACTGGCGCATTTTGGTCAGCAAAACGCTATGCCCTAAGTGAAGATCAGGGGCGGTGGGATCAAAACCCGCTTTGATACGCAGCTTGCGTCCGGAAGCCAACTTTTGGCGCAGCTCGCCCTCAACCAAAATTTCATGCGTTCCGCGCGATAACAACGCTAGCGCCTGATCCACCTCACTCATTGCTTTTCTCCACGTAAGCATCGCCTTGCGGGCGTTGTAATGATAAATACTGGGCGATGTTATCATGCCCGCTCGCCTTGGTTGAGCCTTCGTCTTATTTTGGATACCTCTGCAATGACAACTTCAACGACTGACACGCCTGTTTACTACATCGGCTTGATGTCGGGGACCAGTCTGGACGGGATTGACGCAGCACTGGTGGCTATTGCCCCCAACACCTCGCCAACGCTGGTGGGCAGCCACGCAACTGCCATGCCGCAGGCGCTCCACGATGAACTATTGCATTTATGCCACGCTGAGTGGGTCAGCTTTGCCGCCTTGGCCAGGGCGGAGGCGGCGTTTTGCCTGTTACAGGCGGACGCTATTAAGGCCTTATTACGTCAGCAGGGGATATCAATCGACCAGGTGGCCGCCATTGGCAGCCATGGACAGACCATTGAGCACGCACCGGACGGCCATGCTGGCGGACCGGCTTACACCCTGCAGCTCGACAACCCGAGCCTGCTCGCCGAACTGACCGGCGCCACCGTGGTCGGCGACTTCCGCCGCCGAGACCTGGCGGCTGGCGGTCAGGCGGCTCCACTAGCACCGGCGTTCCATCAGGCACTTTTCGGGCGCCGGGAAGGCGAACAGCTCATCTTGAACCTGGGCGGTTTTGCCAACCTGACTTGGTTACCCAGCGATCCTGACGCCCCGGTAACCGGCTTTGATACAGGGCCTGCAAATGTGTTGCTAGATGCGTGGTTTTCAAAGCATCAGCGGGGGCGTTTTGACCAAGATGGGGCTTGGGCCGCCAGCGGAAACATTGACTCCTTGCTACTGGAACGCCTACTGGAGGCCCCTTTCTTTCAACAGCCTCCGCCGCGCAGTACGGGCCGTGAGCTGTTTAACCTGCCGTGGCTGGAAAGCTACTTAACTGGTAACGAGACACCCCGTGATGTCCAGGCAACGCTTGCCGAGCTTACCGCGGTTACCGTCGCCCAGGGGGTTAAGCAACTCCCCCTCTCCCACCAGGACGTTACGTTAATCACTTGCGGGGGAGGTGCGCATAACGCCTATCTGATGGCTAGGCTCGCCGATCACTTGCCCCACGCAGTGCTTGAGTCCCCGTCCGCTTACGGCTGGCCAGAGGATTGGATCGAAGCCGGAGCGTTTGCATGGCTAGCCCATCAGCGTCTGCACAACCTCCCCGGCAACCTGCCTTCGGTCACAGGCGCTAGCGGGATACGCGTGTTAGGCGGCATTTACGCCCGCTAGTTAAATGGGCCACAACCGCTTGGGCTATTCGTCTTTTAGCGCGAGCGTTCCTTTAGCCCTTGCCTGAGCGTCGTCCATACTCACCACGCCGTCTTTCACCAGCTGGGCAAGCGATGCATCCAGCGTTTGCATCCCCAAGCTGCCTCCGGTTTGAATCGCGGAGTAGATCTGCGCGACTTTATCTTCGCGGATCAAGTTACGCACTGCCGATGTAGCGAGCAGAATTTCGTGGGCCGCAACGCGGCCACCTTCCTGTCGTTTTAGCAGTGTTTGGGACACAACCGCCTGCAGCGACTCTGAGAGCATTGAACGCACCATCGCTTTCTCTTCGCCAGGGAAGACGTCGATAATTCGGTCAATGGTTTTGGCTGCGGAAGTCGTGTGCAACGTGCCCAGCACTAAATGGCCGGTTTCAGCCGCTGTTAACGCCAAGCGTATGGTTTCCAAGTCGCGCAACTCACCGACCAAAATCACATCGGGATCTTCGCGTAATGCGCTGCGCAAGGCGTCGGCAAAGCTATGCGTGTCGCGATGGACCTCCCGCTGATTAATCAGGCAGCGCTTACTGGTATGCACAAACTCAACAGGGTCTTCAATGGTTAAAATATGCTCAAAACGATGATCGTTGATGTAATCGATCATCGCGGCAAGCGTCGTGCTTTTGCCCGAGCCGGTTGGCCCCGTTACCAGCACTAGGCCGCGCGGCAGCATCGAAAGACGTTCGAACACCTCGCCAAGGCCAAGCGCCTGCATCGATAGCACCTGATTAGGAATGGTGCGGAACACGGCTCCAGCTCCCCGCGCTTGGTTAAAGGCGTTAACACGAAAACGCGCCGCACCTGGGACCTCAACAGAGAAATCGACTTCAAGATGTTCTTCGTAGTCGCGGCGCTGACGATCGTTCATGATGTGGTAAATCAATCGACGCACGTCGCTGTTATCCATGGCGGGCACATTAAGCCGATGAATATCGCCATCAACCCGTATCATGGGCGGCAGTCCTGCGGACAAATGCAGGTCAGAGGCATTCTGCTTTGCCGAGAATGCCAGCAGTTCGGTAATATCCATCTCTCTTCCCCAGCTGCGGTAAGGTGCTTGAGTATGACAGATAACACGCTTTCAGCGTCACTTGCCCACGCGCGTGAACGCCTAGAACGTGCCCTCATTGACGCCAAGCGCCCGAGTAATGATGCCTCGCTGCTGGCCGTGAGCAAGACCAAACCGGCCGCGATGATTCGTCAAGCCTGGGCACTCGGCCAACGCGAATTTGGTGAAAACTATCTGCAAGAGGCGTTGGACAAACAGGCAGAGCTGGCCGATTTAGACGATATTGTGTGGCATTTCATTGGCCCACTTCAGTCGAATAAAACCCGTGCCGTTGCCGAGCATTTCGGCTGGCTGCACACCGTTGACCGCCTGAAAATCGCCAAACGACTCAGCGAACAGCGGCCAAGCCATCTACCTCCGCTCAACGTTTGCTTACAGGTTAACATCAGTCGTGAGCCCTCTAAGTCAGGCGTTATGCCAGAAGACGTAGTCACTCTTGCCGAGGAGGTTGCAACACTGCCACATCTTCAGTTGCGCGGCTTGATGGCAATTCCCGCCCCCGTAGAAGGGTTAGCGGCGCAACGTAAACCCTTGGCCGCGCTGCGTGAGCTACTGGTAGCAGTGCAAAAAGCCCTTCCCGATGCGCCACTGGATACGCTTTCCATGGGTATGAGCGACGATTTGGAAGCGGCGGTGCTGGAAGGTGCCACGCTGGTACGTTTAGGCACAGCTATCTTTGGCGTGCGTGATAAAGCCTGACCATACAGTCAGACTAATGGCAACGCATCGTCACTACACAATGCAATGACTCGGCTCAGCGCAGCCCTTTTCCAACAGAGGATCCCCACATGGCGAACAACATCACCTTCATTGGCGCGGGTAATATGGCAAGCGCCATTATTGGCGGCCTGATCAACAGCGGCGTCAATTCTGGCAACATTACCGCTACCGCGCCGCAAGAAAGCGAACTTTCCGCGTTGCGAGCGCGTTTAAACATCCAAACGCAGACAGATAATAACGCCGCGGTTAGTCAAGCGGATGTTGTGGTACTGGCGGTTAAGCCACAGATTATGCGCAACGTATGCGAAGCGCTTAGCGACAGTATTCAGCAGCAACAACCCCTGGTGATTTCTATTGCCGCAGGTCTAGACGCTGCCACTATTGACCAATGGCTCGGCGGTAATAATGCGATGGTTCGCTGCATGCCCAATACACCATCTTTGGTAGGCCGCGGTGCCAGCGGCCTGTATGCTAATGCGCGAGTTAGCGATACTCAGCGCAAGGTCGCGACTCAGCTAATGGAAGCAGTGGGTATCGTCGAGTGGGTCGAGGAAGAGGGTTTGCTGGACGCGGTGACGGCAGTATCTGGCAGCGCACCCGCCTATTTTTTCCTCATGCTGGAAGCCATGGAAGACGCCGCCGTCAAACTTGGCCTTCCCGCCGATACCGCACGCCGCCTGGCGATTCAAACCGCGCTAGGTGCCGCCACCATGGCGCAGCAAAGCGATAAGGACCCAGCGACACTAAAACAGAATGTCATGTCGCCCGGCGGGACTACCGAACGGGCGATTCAACACATGGAAGATGCCCAGCTTAGGACGACAATCGCCGATGCGATGCAGGCCTGCGCCGAGCGCGCCCAAGCAATGTCCAAGGAACTGAGCGGTCACTAATCAATGCGGATTTTATAGGAGAAACAGCAATGGGTAACGAATTGGGCAGCGCCGGGTTAATGCTTGTTAACTCGCTGATTAACATTTATTTGTTTTTACTCATGCTGCGGTTTTTATTGCAGGCCTCGCGGGCCGATTATTACAACCCGCTGAGCCAGTCGGTGGTCAAGATCACCCAGCCGGTCGTAGGTCTCTTCCAGGGCTTTTTGGGGCCTGTCGCCGGTCGCTTTGACCTCGCGACCCTGGCCGCAGGGTTCGTCCTCAAAGTCGCTAGCATCATCGCCATTTTTATGGTCGTCGGCGTAGGCATGCCGCCCGTTGTTGGGCTATTAATTGCGGGTGTCGCGGCGCTGGCCAACGCCATCTTAAAGATTTACTTCTTCGCCATGATCGTGATGATCATCTTGAGCTGGGTCGCGCCCAATGCAAGTCATCCTGGCGCACTACTCATCATGCAGTTGGTTGAGCCCATCATGGCGCCGGTTCGTAAGGTAATACCGCCGCTGGGTATGATTGATTTATCACCCATTGTGGTATTTATCGCCATCAATTTGATTGATGGCTTGCTAGTCGGCTCACTGATTCGCGCGGCTGGCATTTCCGGCGCGCTTGTTGGACTTTAGCCTCGGCAGATAACAATCTGATTTCATACGTTTTACTCAGCAGAACCATTTGTAGGACATACGCTTTCGATGCCCGATTCAGACACGCTTGCTTTTGCTGACCGGCCGGCGGACTCCGTTGGCCTTGTCACTCCCCACGTTGCCAAGTTCGACACGCCGCTGTCGCTCGCTTGCGGCAAAACGCTGCCCGAGTATGAGCTGATTTATGAGACCTATGGCACCCTTAATGCCGAACGTAGCAATGCGGTCTTGATTTGCCATGCCCTCTCCGGCCATCACCATGCTGCTGGTTACCACAGCGAGGGTGATCGCAAACCCGGCTGGTGGGATGCACATATTGGCCCAGGCAAACCCATCGACACTAACCGCTTTTTTGTTGTGTCGCTGAACAACTTGGGCGGCTGTCACGGCAGCACCGGCCCGGTGAGCCATAACCCTGAAACGGGTAGGCAGTGGGGGCCCGACTTCCCCATGGTCACCGTAAGTGACTGGGTGGTAAGTCAGGCTCGCCTGGCCGACCGCTTGGGGATCGAGCGCTGGGCCGCCGCCATAGGGGGTAGTCTTGGCGGCATGCAGGTGCTGCAATGGACGATGACCTACCCTGAACGGGTTGCCAATGCCGTCGTCATCGCCGCAACACCCCGCCTTTCGGCACAAAATATTGCCTTTAACGAAGTGGCCCGCCAGGCGATTCGCTCTGACCCTGAGTTTTTTGGCGGCTGGTACGCCGAGCACGACACGGTGCCTAAACGCGGCCTGAAACTGGCGCGTATGGTTGGCCACATTACTTATCTTTCCGAAGACGCCATGGGCAGTAAATTTGGCCGTGATCTGCGTAGCAATGACCTGAATTTCGGCTTCGATGTCGAGTTCCAGGTAGAGTCCTACCTGCGCTATCAGGGCGACACCTTTTCCACCGCCTTTGATGCCAATACTTACCTATTGATGACCAAGGCGCTGGATTACTTCGACCCGGCGGCCACACAGGGGGGTGATCTCGCCAACGCCCTCTCCCCGGCGCAATGTCCCTTCTTGATTGTCAGCTTCACCACCGACTGGCGCTTCCCGCCGCCACGCTCCCGTGAACTGGTAGACGCGCTGACGCGAGCAGGCAAATCGGTCAGCTACGCCAACATTGACTCGCCGCACGGCCACGACGCCTTCCTGCTCCCCGAGGCTCGCTACGACGCGGTGTTTGGCGCCTTCATGAACCGCGCGGCCCGCGATCTCAAGCTGGCCCCGATAGCCGCCGAGGAGACCCCATGATGCGTGCTGATCTGGAGCTGATTTACGACTGGGTGCCCGAAGGGGCGCACATACTGGACCTCGCCTGCGGCGATGGCGTTCTGCTTGAGACGCTGGCCAAAGATAAAGGCGTGACCGGCTACGGGCTGGAAATCGATCCCGACGGCATTACCGGCTGCGTTGCCCGTGGCGTCAATGTGATTGAGCACAACCTCGACGATGGCTTAGGCAGTTTCTGCGATAACAGCTACGATCAGGTGATCATGACTCAAGCCCTGCAGGCGCTGCGCCGTCCGGACAAAATGCTTGATGAAATGCTGCGCGTCGCGGAAGAAGGCATTATTACCTTTCCGAATTTTGCCTACTGGCGCCACCGTATTCATCTTGGCCTGCGCGGCTACATGCCGGTATCCAAGTCGCTGCCCCACGCCTGGTACGACACGCCCAATATCCATCTTTCGACCTTCAACGACTTTGAACACCTATGCCGTGAAAAAGGCCTGATAATTGTTGACCGCGCCGTGGGTGTTGGCGATCACCGCGGGCACTGGACGTCACGCCTATGGCCCAACCTTTTCGGTGAAATCGCCATTTTCCGCGTGCGCCGCCGCTAGCCGCACTGACAAGGGCCTCGTCAGGCGTACCGCCGCAGGCCCTGCTGGTGACCACTGCACGTCAATCCCGTAGGCCAACACCTCAACCCCCGCCTGAACAGCCTCGTGCAGTGTAGCCGCATAGATTGGGTCGATATGCGTAGCGGGGGCCACGTCAGCGATGCCCTCATGCGCCACGCAAAACAATAGCACGGCCCGTTCGCCCTGCTCGACTAACGCCTGCAGTGAACGTAAATGCTTGGCACCCCGGACGCTGACCGAATCGGGAAAGTAGCCGTGGCCGTCAGTCTCTTTCAGCGTGACCTGCTTCACTTCGATGTAGACGGCACCGCGCTCGGGGTCGTCCAGGCGAAAATCGAGCCGGGCGTCGGCCACTTTCACCTCACGCTTAAGCGCCTGATAGCCTGCCAGCGGCGCAATATCACCTGCGCCAATGGCCGCCTCAACAATGCGATTCGCCCGTCCTGTATGCACGGATGCCAGCGCAATAGTGCCATCCGGCTGCGGCAGTTCAATCCACTCCCAAGTCCACGCCAGCTTGCGCTGAGGGTTATCGCTCGGCGAAAGCCATACGCGACAGCCGGGCACATTGACCGCCTTCATTGAGCCGGTATTCGGGCAGTGGGCGACAACTTCCTGCCCGCTGTCCAGGCGCACATCGGCCAGAAAGCGCTTGTAGCGGCGAAGCAGCGTGCCCGGCACCAACCCGTCATAAGCGAGACTCATAGACGGCTCACGAAGCGGGTGATGCGGACCACGGCTTCTTCCAACCGTTCAACGTCGTTGGTGAAAGCGATACGCACATGGTGCTCGCCGCCCTTTACGGCAAAATCGATACCTGGGGTAATCGCCACGTTTTCCTCACCCAGTAGCCGTTCGCAAAAAACCTGACTGTCGCGGCTATAGCGGGAAATATCCAGCCACAGATAAAACGCGCCCTGGGGTGGGAGGTCTGGCACAAGCCCCAGCTCGGCAAGGCCGTCCAGCAACACTTGGCGGCGCTGTTTTAACGTCGCCCGACGCGTTTCAAGAATATCGCGGCACTCGGGGGTAAACGCAGCCAGAGCGGCGTGCTGAGACGGCGTCGATGCGGCCAAAAATACATTTTGCGCCAGCCGAGTCAGCGGCTCCACCGCGTGCTCCGGGGCTACCAGCCAGCCCAAGCGCCAGCCGGTCATGCCAAAGTACTTGGAGAAACTATTGACCACAAAGGCATCGTTGGAAAGCGAGGTCGCCGACAGCGGCGCATCGTCGTAATTCAGCCCCTGATAAATTTCATCCACCAGCACCTCACCACCCTGCGCTGCCACGGTGCTCAAAACACCGCTCAACGCGTCACCGTCAAGCGTATGCCCGGTGGGATTGGAGGGTGATGCCAGCATGGCCAGCCGTGTGTTTGCTTGCCAGTGCTGATCAATCAGCGAGGCGTTTAACTGCCAGCCACTTTGGCGGCTCACGGGGATGGCATCCACCTCAGCACCGGCCAGGGCCATAAAATGTCGATTACACGGGTAGTTGGGGTCGGCCATTATCACGCGATCGCCCGCTTCGATCAGTAACTGGCTGGCCAGCAACAGTGCACCCGAGGCCCCAGGCGTGACTAAAATACGTGCAGGATCTACCGAGGCATTGAAGTGCTCAGCGTAGTGGCCCGCAATTGCTTCACGCAGCGCTGGCAAGCCAGCAGCGGGCGTGTAGCGTGTTTTGCCTGTCGCCAATGCCTGCTGCCCCGCTGCCACTATCGGCGCGGGTGTAGCGAAATCAGGCTCACCCACTTCCAGATGAATCACATCGTGGCCTTCGGCTTCGCGAGCCTGGGCCATTTCCAGCAGATGCATCACACGGAAGGGCGCGACACGATTCACTCGCGAATTCCAAGCCATATCGGTTCTTTTCCCAAGCGGTAGTAAAAACATGATCTTGGTCGCACAAAAGGCAAAACCAAGCAAGAATCCACACTATTATGCTTGCAACGCGGCTATTTTTCAGCTAAACAAGCATCCCTTTGGCGTGAGATCGTAATACACGCTCACGGTTGATCAGCAGTCACATACGTAAGGGGCACTCCCATGCCAGTAGCGGAAAAAAAACCGGAAGCGTCCAAGCCCTTCACCCCATATGAGCCGGCAGCGGGTGAAGAATATATGAACGATCAACAGCTGGCGCACTTTCGTCAGTTGCTGTTGGATTGGAAACAAGACCTCATGGAAGAGGTGGACCGTACCGTACGCCACCTGCAGGAAGATGCTAACAACTACGCTGACCCCGCCGACCGGGCGACCCAGGAAGAAGGCTTTAGCCTTGAACTGCGCACCCGGGACCGCGAGCGTAAACTGCTTAAGAAAATTAACGAAACCATCGAAAAAATCGACGAAGACGATTATGGCTTCTGCGAAGCCTGCGGCGTTGAGATCGGTATCCGCCGTCTTGAAGCCCGCCCGACTGCCACGCTATGCGTCGACTGCAAAACGCTGGCCGAGCTCAAGGAAAAGCAACTCGGCGGCTAAAGTAGCGATAACCGAGCTGTACGTTATTGCGGAATGCGGGCACCCTAAGGTGCCCGTTTTGGTTTCTGGAAAGCTTAAATGACGCAACCGACTTGCTACCGTGGGCGTTTTGCCCCCACCCCCTCTGGCCCGCTGCATTTTGGCTCGTTGGTGGCGGCGCTGGGCAGTTATCTCGACGCACGCGCGGTGGGCGGCGAATGGTTGGTGCGAATTGAAGACATTGACCCGCCACGCTGCCCACCAGGCGCTGACAGTATGATATTGCGCCAGCTGGAAGCATTTGGGCTCCAATGGGACGGAACCGTTCGTTGGCAGCATGGACGTCATGACGCTTATCAACAGGCGCTTGACGCTCTAGCCCACCAAGGGTTGGCCTATCCATGCAGCTGTTCGCGCAAACAGTGGCAAGCATTCTCGGTATATCCAGGCTGGTGCCGCCAGGGCCTAAGTGACGCCACCCAACCGGTTGCTTGGCGGCTGCGCAGCGATTTGGCCCAACGCCCGGTCGAATGGCATGATCGCCTGTTTGGCTTTCAGCAATTCGACCCTGAAACGCTGGGCGACGTAATACTCAAACGCAAGGATTCACTTTGGGCTTACCAACTGGCAGTGGTGGTGGATGATGCTGAGCAAGGCATTACCGATATCGTCAGGGGCTTTGATTTGCTCGACAACACCCCCTGGCAGCGCCAGCTACAAATCGCACTAGCGCTACCCGAGCCGCGTTATCTACATTTGCCATTAGTCGTGACCCCTGAGGGTCAAAAGCTTTCCAAACAAAATCTTGCGCCAGCACTCGCTGACGATGAGCGCGGCATCCGCCACCAGTTGTTTCAGGCCCTGCTGGCTCTCGACCAAGCGCTTCCCAGCGAACTTTCTCGTGAGCCAGTGACCACGCAATTACACTGGGCAGTGACCCATTGGTCGGTGGCGCGTCTGTCACCGTCAGCGCACCGCGAATTGCCTCAGGAGGTATGACATGTACGTCTACCGCATCATGCTGTTTCTGGTGTTCGGCGGCTATCTGCTCTCACCCTTGTTGATGGACGGTTGGAGCGACCCGACTGTGGCCTGGTATCGTCCCTTTGTCATTTGGGGCGGGCTAATCGCCCTAACGCTATGGCTTGAGCAAAAAAGGAAATTAGATGAGCGTTGAGGTGCTCGGTGCGCTACTTCTGGGCTTGGGCTATCTCGCCCTGCTGCTCGGCTGCGCCATGGCGGTGGAACGCGGCTGGGTACCGCTGCATATCAGCCGCCACCCCGCCGTCTACACGCTAGCGCTCGGTGTTTATGCAAGCGCCTGGGCCATTTATGGCAGCGTAGAGTTAGCCGCTAACGTAGGGTTTGGGTATCTTGCCTATTACCTCGGCGCCGCCGGTGCGTTTCTGCTTGCACCCGTCCTGCTAGTCCCTATTCAGCGTATTACCCGAACGTACCAACTCGCCTCATTGGCGGATCTATTCGCCTTTCGTTTTCGCTCCCGTTGGGCGGGCACGCTGGTGACATTTGTCAGTCTGCTGGCGGTACTGCCGCTGCTGGGCATTCAAGTCAAAACCATGAGTGAGGCCTTCAATCTCTTTACTCAAAGCCAGGCGGGGCCCACTGTAGCGCTTTCGTTTTGCACGGCAATTGCCGCTTTAGCGGTGATGCTAGGGGCTCGCCACAGCCATGTTCATAGTCGACATAACAGCTTATTGAGCACCATCGCAATCGAGTCGATCGTGAAGTTGCTGGCGATGCTGGGGTTGGGCGCTGTGGCTCTGTGGCTGGTGTTCAGTGGCCCCGGTGATGTGCAGCAGTGGCTCGAAGGACCAGGCTATCTTGCCCAGGCGCAAACCGCGCGTTTTGACCCCGCCCAATGGCGCACCCTACTGCTGCTGTTCTTCGCCGCCGCCTTTATGATGCCGCACCTGTTTCATATTACCTTTGCAGAAAACCTGTCGCGACATACCCTGCTCCAGGCAAGCTGGACCCTGCCGCTATTTTTATTGCTGATGGCCTTGCCCGTCCCACTGATTTGGTGGGCCGCACAGTCCGTTAACGATGAGATACCCATGAGCGCCTACGCGGCCTATGCGTTAAGCGAGCACTGGTGGGTCGGGGCCTTGGCGTTTATTGGCGGTTTAGCCGCCGCCAGTGGCACCATGATGCTAATTGCCCTGGCGCTTTCCGGCATGGTGCTCAATCACATCGTACTCGTAGCGAGGCCACCCGAAGCGCGTAGCGACCTGTATGGGTGGCTATTGTGGCTACGCCGGGGGCTGGTGGTCGGGGTGATTATAAGCGGCTGGCTGTTTTACCAATGGATTGGCCGTCACCATCCGCTAACCAACCTGGGGCTGGCCGCCTTCGTGGGAATGGCGCAGTGTTTGCCAGGCATGCTAGCGCTGCTCTACTGGCCGGGAGCCAATCGCAAAGGCATGGTGACCGGTCTGATTGGTGGCATTGCCGTCTGGCTATGGTGGCTATGGCTCCCCCTTGTGGCAGGCTATGCGCCCCCGGCCTTACCCTTAACGCCGCTAACGCCCGCTGACGCCCCCGCCTGGTATGGTGTCACGCTGCTTTCTTTGTCGCTTAACATCCTATTATTGATTGTCGTGTCGCTGTTTACGCGCACGTCTGAAGGCGAAAAATCCGCTGCCGAAGCCTGCTCCGTCGATGCGGTAATCCGCTCAAAACGTTTACCGCTGGAAGCCGCCACGGCAGGTGACTTCTCAGCACACCTAGCCCAGGCGCTGGGGGATGATGCCGCCCGCCGTGAAGTCGACCGCGCCCTCAAGGCGCTCAACCTGACGCCCCAGGAGCGTCGCCCCTACGCGCTACGCCGCCTACGCGACCGTATCCAGGCAAATCTTTCGGGGTTAATGGGACCCTCGGTGGCGCGCGACATCGTCGACCGCTACCTGCCCTACCGCCACGACGATGCACCGATTACCGACGACATTCATTTTGTGGAAAGCCGCCTGGAAGCCTATCGATCGAGGCTTACGGGGCTTGCGCGAGAGCTTGACGGCCTGCGCCGTCACCACCGTCAAACGCTTGCCTATCTACCCGTCGGGCTTTGCGTCCTCGGGGACGACGACGAGCTGGTAATGTGGAATCAGGCGCTTTCACAGCTTTCCGGCATCAGCGGCGAAAGTGTCATTGGCTCGCGGCGGGATAGTCTTCCCGATCCCTGGCCCAAACTGCTGGGGAGCGTACTTAGCGAAGGCTCTTCACCACTGTATAAGCAAGCGGTGCAGCTACACGGTAAGGACTACTTTCTAACACTTCACATAGCAGTACTCAGCGGTCATGACAGCCGCGGCGGTAGCGTCATCCTGGTGGAAGACCATACCGAGATGAAATGGCTGGAAGATGAGCTCGTCCACGCCGCCCGCTTAGCCTCTATTGGCCAACTGGCCGCAGGCGTCGCCCATGAGATTGGCAACCCGATTACCGGCATTTCATCGCTGGCGCAAAACCTGCGCTATGACACCCAGGACCCTGCCTTACTAGAGACCGCGGACCATATTCAGCAGTTGACCCAGCGTGTCACCAAAATCGTCAATTCGTTGGTCGGTTTTGCGCATGCGGGAGGCCCCACGCCTGCGCTACCCAGCTCGCCGGTTACCCTTAAATCGATCACAGACGATGCCTTACACTTGATCCACCTCGCCCGCTCGGGCGAGGATGTGACATTCACCAATGCCTGCGCAGAAGCGCTTGTGGTGCAAGGTGATGCCCAGCGCTTAACCCAGGTGATGGTTAATTTGCTGAGCAATGCGCGAGATGCTTGCGCACCAACAGGCACCGTGTACATATCAGCAGGTGAGCAGGCGGGCCAAGCGTGGTGGTGCGTTACCGACGACGGCCAAGGCATTGACCCAACGATTCGTGATCACTTATTTGAGCCGTTTACTACCACGAAAGCGGCAGGTGAAGGCACTGGACTGGGATTATCACTGGCGTATCAAATTATCAATGAGCACCAAGGTAGAATAGAGGTGGCTTCGCCACCGCCCGGAGCGTCTCGCGGCACGGCCATTATCCTCTGGCTACCGCTTTACCAACAGGATGATCAGCCGACCCATGTCTAGGATTCTGATTGTTGAAGACGAAGCAATTATTCGCAGCGCACTTAAGCGTTTGCTTGAGCGCCACGACTATGAAGTCTGTGAAGCGAGCAGTGCTGAAGAAGCATCTCAGTTCGAACTGCCTGGCTTTGACCTCATCATCAGCGACCTGCGCCTGCCAGGCGAGCCAGGTACCAGCCTGATCCAAGCGGCTGCCCCGGCCCCCGTTCTGATCATGACGAGCTATGCCAGCATGCGCTCAGCCGTCGACTCTCTCAAACAGGGCGCCGTGGATTACGTGGCCAAACCCTTTGACCACGCGGAATTATTAGAGACCGTCGCGCGAATTCTGCATCAGCAGTCGATGCAGCACAGTGCACCGCCCGACATCACCGATGGAGGGGGCGGGCGCCAAACCATGATTGGCAACTGCACCGCGATGCAACTGGTGTATACGCGTATTCGTAAAACCGCCCCGGCCGACGTCACGGTGCTGATTCTGGGCGAATCCGGCACCGGCAAAGAACTCGTGGCCCGGGCCATTCACCAACAAAGCAAACGGGCCAAGGCCCCACTGATTTGCGTCAACTGCGCTGCTATTCCCGAAACGCTGATTGAATCGGAGCTATTTGGTCACGAGAAAGGCGCTTTTACCGGCGCAAGCGCTGCCCGCACCGGGCTGGTGGAAGCCGCCGATGGCGGCACATTATTTCTGGACGAAATCGGCGAGCTGCCTCTCGACGCTCAAGCGCGACTGCTACGTGTGTTGCAGGAAGGCGAAATCCGTAAAATCGGCTCAGTGGAAACCCGCCATGTGGATGTCCGCCTGATCGCTGCGACCCACCGCGACTTGCGCGCCCTCTCCAAAAGCGGTGATTTCCGGCTGGACCTGTATTACCGCCTAAACGTCATGCAAATAGAGCTGCCGCCGCTGCGCGAGCGTGAAGACGACGTGCTGGAAATTGCCGATATTTTGCTCGACAAAGCCTGCCAGCGCCACGAACGCCCTGGGCTACGTTTATCCCGAGCCGCGCGCCAGGAATTGCGCGACTACCCCTGGCCAGGCAACGTGCGCGAATTGGAAAATGCCCTTGAACGAGGCGTGATCCTGGCCGAAGGCCATTTGATTCACCCCGATGACCTAGGGCTTGCGCCTGCGCTCAACCGTCCGCTAACGCCAGTAAGTGCCGCTCCGACGCTAAGTAACCCAGACGCCACTCAACCCAGCGCCGAGGAGGATGACCTTTCGCTGGAAGACTATTTTCAACACTTTGTTCTTGAGCACCAGGATCAAATGAGCGAAACCGAGCTGGCGCAAAAACTCGGAATTAGTCGCAAAAATTTATGGGAAAGACGCCAACGGCTGGGTATACCGCGCAAGAAGACGGCGCGGCGCCCCCACTAGCCACGCCCACCACCGGGCCTACAACTAACGTCTAATACACTGATTTATCTAACAAATATCCACACCCCTCGCTACCCACACATTGTTACCTTCCCACACACCCAGGCGCGCAAGCAGCCAAAAAACAGGTAACACTTTTAGGCTGCAATAGTTCCTCGGCATACGCGTAAAATGTTAAGCCACTGAAATTCATAATTTATCAAACGGCTGGCACGGCGAGTGCAGTATATCTGGGTAAGAAAAACAAACTGGGCATCGCGGTGAGTCGCTAACAAAAACAACATGACATCGCCCAAACCTGAGCCACAACAAAAACAACAGGGCCAGGCAGAGATAACGGTACTAACAAAAACAACTGGCCTGTATCTCGTTACTTGCTTGCGCTAAGCAGAATAAGCGCTTTGAACAATAATAAAATCAGGCAAGTGCCCAAAAAGGACGCGACGTACACCAAGAGATCTGCGCCCCAACAAAAACAATAGCAGTGAGTGTGTACACCCCGGACCCAACAACAACTCACCGGGGGGAGAAAAGTTCGCGGTTGGATTATTGTTTTGAATACGAGGCGGTCGGAATCCACGTGATTGCCACGCCTACCGACTGCGGTGCGTATTCAGGGCGATGTGCCATCATGAAGAAAAATAGCAGCAACGGAAGCTGATTGTCCGCTTTATAGGGGAGGCCCTCTTAGCCTCCCCTTTCCGTGTTTGGCTACTATGTAAACGACACAATCCACTCGAGACTTTGCAAGCATCAAGGGGTCGGCTACACTCAGCGACTTATCGCTTACGTCATGGCCAATTTTTCGATATCCTGCGAGTCGATACCGTCGCATGTTCAAAGGATTAACCCGTTTATTACACAGCCCGGGAGAGCAATTGAACCCCCTGCTCGAACCCCAACAAAGCGCGTCAAGCGTGCTTAGCCCCCGCGTAATTCCTCGCTCCGAGCACCCTGTTTCTCGCAAGCAGATCAGTGACTCTGCCTTAAAAGTGCTCTATCGCCTTAACGGCGCGGGGTTTGATGCTTACCTGGTAGGCGGCTGCATTCGTGATGCCTTGTTGGGCAAAATACCCAAAGATTTTGACGTTGCCACCAATGCAACCCCAGAGCAGGTTCGCGACCTTTTCCGCAATTCACGCATGATTGGTCGGCGTTTTCGCATCGTCCATGTGCGTTTTGGCCGTGAAGTCATCGAAGTCACCACTTTCCGCGGTAAGCCTCAAGACGAGCATGGCGACCATATCGCCCATCAGTCCGACGACGGCCTCCTGCTGCGTGATAACGTATGGGGCAATATCGAAGAAGATGCCCTACGGCGCGACTTCACGGTCAATGCGCTGTATTACAATATCGCCGACTTCACCATCCACGACTTCGCCAACGGCGCTCAGGACATTGACTCGCGGACACTGCGTTTGATCGGTGACCCGACCACCCGCTACCGGGAAGACCCGGTGCGCATGCTGCGTGCCGTGCGTTTCGCCGCCAAGCTTGGCTTCACCATCGAAGCTGAGACCGAAGCGCCCATGTATGACCTGGCGCCGCTGTTGCTTAGTATTCCCCCGGCACGACTGTTTGATGAAGCGCTCAAGCTGTTTATGTCTGGCCATGGGCTGGTGACCTTCAGAATGCTGAGCCACTATGGGTTGTTTGGCATGCTGTTTCCAGAAGCCGAAGAAGCCATGGCCGATGCCGCCTGGGCGGAAGAGCTCATTGAGCAGGCGCTGGCCAATACCGATAAACGCATTGCTGAAGAGCGCCCCGTTACCCCAGCTTTCCTGCTGGCGGCATTTTTGTGGGCCCCCGTTGTTCACCGCCAGGCAGAACTCGAGAGCGAAGGCATGCCGGCTATTCCCGCGCTGCAAGCTGCCGCACAGCAAGTCGTCACACGGCAGCTTCAACACATATCCATTCCTAAACGTTTCGGCATGCCGATGCGCGACATTTGGGAACTGCAGGGGCGTTTACCCCTTCGCCGTGGCAAAAAAGCGTTCCAAACCCGCGAACACCCACGCTTCCGCGCCGCTTATGATTTGCTGTTGCTGCGCGAGCAGGCAGGGGAAATTCCGAGCGGCTTGGGCGACTGGTGGGACGCCTTCCAGAAAGGCGACGAACACGATCAACGTCGGTTGTTACAAAAGGTAGGGGGCGATCCCGCCAGTCAAGGCGACCGTCGCCGTAAGCGGCGTCGCAAACCGCGCAAAAGCGAAGAGTGAAACGTCGCATGTCGCTTGCTTATATCGGCCTGGGGAGCAATCTGGATAACCCCGTGGCACAGGTCAGGCAAGCGCTGGACGAACTCGCCCGGCTTCCGCTAAGCCAACGACATGGCACTTCATCACTTTACGCCACCCCTCCCCTAGGCCCCCAAGACCAACCTGATTTTATTAACGCGGTGGCGGCGCTTGAAACGTCTTTGTCCCCCCTTGCGCTGCTCGATCAACTTCAAGCGCTGGAACAGCGTCATCGCCGCCAAAGACGACGCCACTGGGGGCCGCGCACGCTCGACTTGGACTTGCTGCTTTACGATCAGCAAACGCTCGACTTGTCTCGCCTGCGGTTACCTCATTTGCATATGCACGAACGTGGCTTTGTCCTTGTACCGTTGCACGAGTTGGCCCCACACATAATGCTTCACCAGCGGCCGCTTAACGATTGGTTAACCGATCTTGACACCTCAGCGATACGACGCCTAGCGGATACCGACGTTACGCCAGTTGCTACCATCTGACACAAATCTCGACACCGAGCCTGCATTCAGGTAACAATTACCGGTTACGCCACTCAGCGTCCGCCGCAAGGCGGCGTTATAATGGCCGAACGCCGATGCCGCGTCGGCCTCACGTAAAATATGAGAGCACGCCATGAAAACCGTCACCCTGAGCACGCTGCAAGCGCACAAGCGCGCTGGCGAAACGTTCAGTTGCCTGACCGCTTACGATGCCTCCTTTGCCCACGCCGCCAGCCACGCAGGGATCGATGTGTTGTTGGTAGGCGATTCACTGGGCATGGTCTTGCAGGGGCATAACAGCACCCTACCGGTGACTATTGACGACATCTGCTATCACACCCGCTGCACGGTTCGTGGCAAAGGCCATAGCCTGCTGATGGTCGATCTGCCGTTCATGAGCAACGCGACCACCGAGCGCATGCTGGATGATGCGGCCGCTTTGATGCGCGCCGGTGCCGAGCTAGTCAAAGTGGAAGGCGAAGCCTGGATGGCCGACGGCATCCGTGAACTGACTCGCCGTGGCGTACCGGTATGTGCGCATTTAGGCCTAACCCCCCAAACGGTTTATCAGCTTGGCGGCTACAAGGTGCAGGGCCGGGAAGCCGCCCAGGCCGAGAAGATCATCAACGACGCAAAAGTGCTCGTTGAGGCAGGCGCGTCGGTCATTCTGCTGGAATGTGTGCCCGCAAGCCTGGGTAAAGCAGTGACCGAGGCCCTCGACGTGCCGGTGATCGGCATTGGCGCAGGCCCCGACACCGACGGCCAGATCCTTGTGATGCACGACATACTCGGTGTTACTCATGGCCGCACACCACGCTTTGTGAAAAACTTCTTGGCCGACGCTGATAGTATCCAGTCAGCGTTTCAGCGCTATCACGAAGCGGTCAAAAACCGGACCTTTCCCGCGCAAGAGCACTGCTTTTAGGCATTGAAACCTAACCGTGCTTTACCGTGACGCCTGTAACGACGACAAACTTCCTATGCGTACTTTGCGAGACATTCACGACCTGCGCCACACCTTGCATGGGCACCGCCTGCGTGATCAACGGATTGCCCTGGTACCTACCATGGGTAACCTTCATGCCGGCCACCTTGCTCTGGTGGAAAGCGCCCGACAGCAGGCCGATGTAGTGGTTGCCAGCCTGTTCGTTAACCCGATGCAATTTGGCCCTGATGAAGACCTGGACGCCTATCCACGCACCTTCGAGGCTGATCAAGCACAGCTAACCGAGGCGGGCTGCGATATCCTGTTCGCCCCCACAGTCAGCGCGCTGTATCCCAACGGTTTAACCGCCCAAACCCGTGTGCATGTGCCCGAGATGGGGGAAGGACTGTGTGGCGGCTCCCGCCCTGGCCACTTTGACGGCGTTTCTACCGTGGTCAGCATGCTTTTCAATCTAGTGCAGCCCGACATCGCGTGTTTTGGTCAAAAGGACTATCAGCAGCTCGCAGTTATTCGCAAGCTGGTCAGTGACCTGCATATGCCCATCGAAATTATTGGCGTGCCCATTGTGCGCGCCAAGGATGGCCTCGCGCTGTCTTCGCGTAACGGCTATTTAAGTCAGCAGGAGCGAGCGATTGCCCCGGCGCTGTACCGTACGCTTTGCGAGTTACGCGATGCATTAGAGCGCGGCGAATCCATCGAGCGGGTACTACACCAAGGCCAAACGGCCCTGTATGATGCTGGCTTTAAACCCGATTATCTTGAGCTACGTGACACCATGCTTGGCCCAGTGGCCAACACAACACGCCATGCTGTGCTGCTAGCCGCCGCCAAACTCGGACCTGCTCGGCTTATCGACAACCTCAGCGTGCAGCTGCCAGCTGTGACTGACACTAGCCACTGAGGCTAGTTTTGTTATTTAGGAGTTCCCATGCATACGATTATGCTTAAAGCCAAGCTGCATATGGCTCGCGTGACCCACGCAGTACTCAACTACGAAGGTTCCTGCGCCATCGACGGCGAGCTGCTGGATATGGCAGGCATCCGTGAGAACGAGCAAATCCAGATTTATAACGTCGAGAACGGCGAACGCTTTACCACCTACGCCATTCGCGGTGAAGAAGGCTCCAGGTTGATTTCCATTAACGGCGCTGCTGCGCACCTCGCCGCCCCAGGGCATCGCATCATTATTTGCAGCTACGCCCACTATGCCGAAGCTGAACTTGACAACCACCAGCCCGCCCTGGTGTATCTACAGGAAGGCAATCACGTTAGCCACACCAGCAACGCGATTCCTGTCCAGCTCGCCTAAGACACGCTAGCAAGAATATGATCAGGAACGGGCCATTAAGTGGCCCGTTTTTATTTGGTTCAAAAAGCGTATTGCCGCCAAGCGCCCCCTTCCCCTATGCTGAAAGAATAATGACTACAACAACGCTAAACACAAACGCTGGCATTTCCCCGTCGGCGTTTCCTAGACCAGGAGTCATGTTATGCAAGAAGTGGTGATTGTTGCGGCTCGCCGCACGGCTGTAGGCGCTTTCGGAGGTTCTCTCGCAGGCATTCCAGCGAGCGACCTAGGCGCCCTGGTGATCAAGGATATCCTCGCCTCCACCGGCGTATCTCCCGATCAAGTTGACGAAGTACTGCTGGGCCAGGTGCTCACCGCGGGCGTTGGCCAAAATCCGGCCCGCCAGGCGTCGATCAAGGCGGGCCTCCCCGAAGCAGTTCCAGCCATGACCATCAACAAAGTTTGCGGCTCGGGTCTGAAAGCACTGCATCTGGCCACTCAGGCCATTCGCTGTGGCGATGCCGAACTGATTCTGGCCGGCGGCCAGGAAAATATGTCTGCCTCGCCACACGTACTCCCCAACTCCCGCAACGGTCAGCGCATGGGCGATTGGAAAGCGATCGACTCCATGGTGCACGACGGCCTTTGGGACGCTTTCAACAACTATCATATGGGCATTACCGCCGAGAACTTAGCCGAGAAGTACGGCATCACCCGCGAAGCCATGGATGAATTTGCCGCCGCGTCACAGCAAAAAGCCGCAGCGGCCATTAAGGAGGGCAAATTCAAAAGCCAGATCGTGCCGGTGGAAGTCCCACAGCGTAAAGGTGATCCGCTGGTGTTCGATACCGACGAAAACCCACGCGAAGTCACCGCGGAGAAGCTCGGTGGCATGCGCCCCGCCTTTAAGAAAGACGGTACGGTTACCGCCGGTAACGCCTCGGCGCTCAACGACGGCGCAGCGGTGGTGATGATCTGCTCGGCAGAAAAGGCCAAGCAGCTTGGCCTTGAACCACTGGCGCGCATTGCCGCCTACGCCAACGCTGGCGTTGACCCGGCGATCATGGGTATCGGCCCAGCACCGGCCACTCGTCGGTGTCTGGAAAAAGCCGGCTGGAGCCTGGACGATCTTGACCTCGTCGAAGCCAACGAAGCGTTTGCCGCCCAGGCACTCTCGGTCAATAAAGAGCTCGGCTGGGATGTCAGCAAGGTCAACGTAAACGGCGGCGCCATTGCCCTTGGCCACCCAATTGGCGCATCAGGTTGCCGTGTGTTCGTGACGCTACTGCACGAAATGATCGCCCGCGATTCGAAGAAAGGCTTAGCCACACTGTGTATCGGCGGCGGCCAGGGCGTTGCACTGGCCATTGAGCGCCCTTAACGGCAGCAAGTAGTTCGCTACATCGTCTTGTCCAAAAACATGCCCCCGCCATTGGCGGGGCATTTTTCACCGCTTAGCGGTGCTTCTCTCCCACAATCCGCGACGGCGTTCGCCACACTAACAGCGTACCCAGTAAAAACAGCCCTGAAGCAGCCCACATGGTAATGGGCAGGCTCGTGCCATCGACAATGCGGCCGCCCACCATGGCGCCAAAGCCAATCGACAAATTGAACATAAACGCCATCAGTGCAGTAGCCGCTTCGGTATTGGGCGCTGTGCGCAATATCCAGGTTTGGATACTTACCGAGACGCTGCCGAAAACGGCTCCCCACACCATGAGCAGCATCACACCACTGCTTGGTTGAACCCCCAACAGCGGGAAGGCGGCCACAACGATAAACAGCAGGCTAGGAATGGCCAACACCGCACGATAGGGGTGACGCCCAGCGAACATCCCCGCTGCGATGTTGCCCAAGATGCCCGCCGCTCCATAAAGCAGCAGCAAGCTGCCCACATGGCGCTGAGCAATACCGCTGATGTCCTGCAACACAGGGCTGATAAAGGTATAGGCCGCGAAGTGCCCCACCACCACGAAGCCGGTGGTCATCACCGCGACCCGGACGCCACGATTGCTGAACTGCTGTGCTAGTACTCGTAGGCGCACGGGTTCCCTGGGCGGCAAGGGGGGCAGCCAATACCAAAGCGCGATAGCCGTTAACAGGCTTAATCCACCCAATGCCCCAAAGGCGACCCGCCAGCTGCTAAATTCACCCAGCAGCGTGCCTAATGGCACCCCGAGCACCGACGCGGCGGCGACACCGCCAAAGATCACGGTCATCGCTTTGGATACTTGAGCCTCTGGCACCAAGCGCGGCGCAATACTGCCTGCAACCGCCCAGAAGCCCCCGATGCTGATACCTATCAGCACCCGCGACGCCAGCAGCAACATAAAGTTGCTCGCCAACGCCGATAGCACGCTGCCGACTACCATCAGGACCATCAATAGCGCCAACATCACGCGCCTATCCAGGCGCCCCACCGCGACAGGTAACAGCGGGGCTGAAAAGGCCGCGACCACGCCCGGCACGGTGACCATTAAACCAGCCATGCCTGGCGTAACGCCCATGGAGGTTGCTACCTGAGACAGCAGACCAATCGGTAACTGCTCGGCCGTCACCAGCAAAAAAATACCCATCATCACCGCAATCACTGCCCACCAGCGCGGCGTTTGCTTTTGCTGCATAGAGCCTCCCTGCTACCCAAACAACACCGCCCTCGCAGCCAGAAGCAACGAGGGCGGTACCAGAAACCGAGGTGGCGATTTAGATCGTCGTGTCGGTTTCCGCTTCTTGCGCTGCAAAAGCGGCTTTCTCTTCTTCGGTGATTTCTTTCATCGACAGCTTCACGCGGTTGCGGTTGTCAATGTCGAGCACCTTCACAATCACATCATCGCCTTCGTTCAAGAAGTCACGGACGTTGTTAACGCGCTCCTGAATAATCTGCGAGATATGCACCAGACCATCGGTGCCGGGCATGATATTGACGAAGGCGCCAAAGTCAGCAATGCGTACCACTTTACCCATGTATAGCTTGCCAATTTCCGCTTCGGCGGTAATTGCCAGAACGGTATCGATGGCTTTTTTAGCAGCGGCTTTATCTTCTGCGTAGATACGCACGGTACCATCATCATCCAGATCGATAGACGCGCCGGTGTCTTCGCAGATTTTGCGAATGGTGGCACCGCCTTTACCGATCACGTCGCGAATCTTGTCCGGATCGATTTTGATGGTTGCCATGGACGGCGCGTTTTCAGAGACTTCGGTACGACTTTGGGCAATCACGGCATTCATCTGCTCAAGGATGCCCAAGCGTGCTGCGTGGGCCTGCTGTAGCGCCGTTTCCATGATTTCTTCGTTGATGCCTTCGATCTTGATGTCCATCTGCAGGGCAGTCACACCCTCGCCAGAGCCGGCAACTTTGAAGTCCATATCACCCAAGTGGTCTTCATCACCCAGGATATCGGTCAATACGGCGTAACCGTCTTCATCTTTGACCAACCCCATGGCAATACCTGCCACTGGGGCTTTCAGCGGTACACCGGCGTCCATTAACGCAAGCGACGAGCCACACACCGAGGCCATCGAGCTTGAGCCGTTCGACTCGGTAATTTCCGACACCACGCGGATGGTATAGGGGAATACATCTTCAGAAGGCAGCATGGCCTGAACACCACGACGCGCTAAACGACCGTGGCCGATTTCACGGCGCTTTGGACCGCCCATAAAGCCCGCTTCGCCCACGCTGTACGGAGGGAAGTTGTAGTGCAGCATAAAGCGGTCTTTACGCTCGCCTTCCAGCGACTCAATCAGCTGCGAATCGCGTAGCGTACCCAAGGTGGCGATGGCGATGGCCTGAGTCTCGCCGCGAGTAAAAACCGCGGAGCCGTGGGTTTTGGGCAGGCTACCTACCTCAATGTCCAGCGGACGCACCGTGGTATTGTCGCGGCCATCAATACGCGGCTCACCTTTGACTACGCGAGAACGGACCACACGCTTTTCAAGACCCGCAAACGCGCCTTTTACGTCATCTTTGCTGAACTTGCCTTCAGCCTCTTCGCCCTCGGCTGCCGCTAGCTGAGCGACGGCCTCGTCTTTCAGGACTGACAGCGCGTCCTGACGCACCATTTTATCGGTAATGCGGTAGGCATCGCCGACTTTCGCTTCAAAGGCATCCGCCATGGCCGCTTTCAGCGCCACGTTTTCTTCCGGCGGCTGCCAATCCCAGCGCGGTTTGCCGGCTTCAGCCACTAATTCGTTGATCGCGCTGATTGCCACCTGCATTTCTTGGTGGCCAAACAGTACGGCGCCCAGCATTTCGTCTTCGAGTAGCTCTTGCGCTTCTGACTCCACCATCAACACGGCTTTTTCCGTGCCGGCGACCACCATATCCAGTTCAGAGGTGGTCAACTCTTCAACAGTGGGGTTCAAGAAGTAGCCTTGCTCTTCGTTAAAGCCAACCCGGGCACAACCAATCGGGCCGCTAAACGGTACGCCAGAAATCGATAGCGCCGCTGAGGTACCCAGCATCGCTGCGATATCCGGATCGTGATTGCGATCGGTTGAGAGAACGGTACAGATCACCTGCACTTCGTTCATAAAGCCCTTAGGAAACAGCGGGCGGATCGGGCGGTCGATCAAACGCGAGGTTAGCGTTTCTTTCTCGGTCGGGCGGCCTTCACGTTTGAAGAAACCGCCAGGAATCTTACCGACCGCGTAGGTCTTCTCTTGGTAATGAACCGAGAGCGGGAAAAAGGGTTGATTGGGGTTCGCTTCTTTCTTTGCCACTACCGTACATAGGACCACGGTGTCATCCATGGTCACCATTACGGCACCGGTGGCCTGGCGAGCGATGCGCCCAGTTTCTAGCGTGACGGTGCTGCGACCGTATTGGAACGTTTTTTTTACCGGATTCACGGCGACTTCCTTTAACATTAATAGCTACTTGTCTTTTCGTATGGGTCGTTTGGACTCGCCCCCATTCTAGGCGTTGCCGGGCGATAGGGCTACCAGAAACAAAAAAACGGGCAGCTCGCAAGGAGCTGCCCGTTTCATCAATCTTCGCCAACAATAACTTAGCGGCGTAGACCTAGACGCTGAATCAGGGACTGATAGCGTTCGAAATCTTTACGCTTCAGGTAATCCAGCAGCTTACGACGCTGGTTTACCATACGGATCAGACCACGACGCGAGTGGTGATCCTGCTTGTTGGTCTTGAAGTGGTCCTGCAGGCCGTTGATATTGGCGCTCAGCAGGGCGACCTGCACTTCAGGTGATCCGGTGTCGCTCTCGCCGCGGCCGTATTCGTTGACGATTTCGGCCTTCTTTTCAGCGGTTAATGCCATCTGTCTCTCCAGTAAGCAATATGCCTAACAATGAATGGGTGAGACCACGCATATTTGCAGTCTCAAGTTGCTATATTTCACGTACAATTTTCGCGCAGATCGCTGCATCCTTGCAACATTTCTCACGAGATAGCGACGGTACTTAACAGTCGCTTAGGTGCCACTTCCTGGCTACCTTTCACTACGCCAAGGCCGATAAACGACTCGGCGTAATAAAGTCTTGCCAATGCATCGGGAGGAATCGAATCACCCATTGCCACATTGGCGGATTGGCCGTGAGCAAGACGCCCATAAGCCGATTCATCTAACGAAAGCGATGGCAAATGATCCACCAGTACATCAACCGGCATTAGCTCGGCTTCCCGAGCGGCCTGATCAGCTAATGCTTCAAGCGCCTCTAGCGTCCACATCGCGTCACTATCAAAAGGCCCTGTCTTCAGCCTTCTCAGTTGGCTAATGTGACCACCACAGCCCAGCGCGTTGCCAATGTCTTCGGCTAAGGTGCGGATATAGGTGCCTTTGCTGCAGCTGACTTCCAACTCAAACGCGGAGCCTTCAAATGACAGCAGGCGCGCATCATACACGCTTACCCGCCGTGCTGCACGTTCAACCTGTTTACCCTCGCGGGCGAGTTCGTAGAGTTTTTTGCCCTGATGCTTCAACGCCGAGTACATCGGCGGCACCTGGTCGATCTCGCCGCGAAAGCCGGATAACACAGTTTCAACATCATCAGCCGTTAGGCTCGGCACATCGCGTTGTTCAATGACCGCGCCTTCCGCATCGCCGGTGTCGGTGATCACACCCAACTCAACTCGGGTGCGATACACTTTGTCAGCTTCCAGCAGGTGCGATGAAAACTTGGTAGCCTCCCCCAGGCAAATAGGCAGTAGGCCCGTCGCCATAGGGTCCAGGGTACCGGTGTGACCCGCTTTTTGCGCCTCGAAAAGACGCCGCACCCGTTGCAAGGCATGGTTGCTGGAAAGACCTTTCGGCTTGTCCAGCAAGACAATACCATTTACCGGCAAGCCGCGACGGCGACGGGCCATTAGCGGGTCTCCTCACCTGGCTCATCAGTGCCTTCGTCGTCGTCCTGCTCCTGACGGGCTCGATCGGTTGACACCGCTTCTTCAATCAACGATGAAAGGTGTTGGCCGCGCACCACGCTCTCATCGAAGTGAAAGCGAAGTTCGGGCACGTGGCGCAGTTTAATACGCTTGGCAATTTGGCTTCTCAAGAAACCGGCGGCCCGTTTCAGCACCTGCAGATTTTCCTTGATACGCTCGGGATCCTGCTCACCCAGTAAGGTGACATAGATATCGGCGTAGCCAAGATCACGACTTACGGTAGCACCGCTAACCGTCACCATGCCCAAACGCGGGTCTTTCACTTCGCGCTGGATCAGTACCGCCAGCTCCTTCTGGAGCTGGTCTGCCACTCGGTCGGTACGCTTAAATTCACGCATGGTTGCTCCTCGCAGCCTTAGAGGCTGCGCTCGACCTTCATCTGGTCAAAGACTTCGATCTTGTCGCCGACCTGAACATCGTTGTAGTTCTTCACGCCAATGCCGCACTCAACGCCGTTACGCACTTCCTGAACGTCATCCTTGAAGCGGCGCAGCGATTCGAGCTCACCTTCGTAAATCACCACGTCATCGCGTAATACACGAATCTTTTTATTACGATGCACGTTGCCTTCAATCACCATACAACCGGCGATCGCACCAATCTTCGGCGCACGGAAGACGTCGCGTACTTCGGCCACGCCCACGATCTCTTCTTTCCACTCAGGCGCAAGCATACCGCTCATTGCCTGCTTGACCTCGTCGATCAACTGGTAGATGACGCTGTAGTAGCGCAGATCCAGCCCTTCGCGCTCGATGATCTCGCGAGCGGCGGCATCGGCACGTACGTTAAAGCCGACCACGATGGCTTCAGACGCCAGCGCCAAGTTTGCGTCGGTACCGGTGATGCCGCCAACGCCGGAAGAAACAACGGCTACTTTCACTTCTTCAGTGGAAAGCTCTTCCAAGGCGCCTCTGATCGCTTCCAGCGAGCCTTGTACGTCGGCTTTCAGCACGATGTTGACCTTGGCGACTTCGTCTTGGCCCATCTGGCTGAACATGTTCTCCAGTTTGGCCTTCTGCTGACGCGCCAGGCGCACTTCGCGGTACTTGCCCTGACGGAAGTTGGCCACTTCGCGGGCTTTCTTCTCGTCGGCAACGACCATAAAGTCGTCACCGGCATCCGGCGTACCGTCAAGGCCCTGGATTTCAACCGGCATGGCTGGCCCAACCTCATCGACCTGTTGGGCCAACTCGTTGGTCAGCGCACGTACGCGGCCATAGTGCAGACCGGCCAGGACGATATCACCTTTCTTAAGCGTGCCGTTCTGGACCAATACGGTGGCCACCGGGCCACGACCTTTATCGAGCCGCGACTCCACCACCACGCCTTTACCTGGCGCAGACGGGACCGCTTTAAGCTCAAGTACTTCAGAGACTAATTGGATTGCTTCCAACAGCTCTTCAATACCGTCGCCGGTTTTGGCAGAAACATGAACAAACTGGGTGTCGCCGCCCCATTCTTCTGAAATCACGCCATGCTGCGAGAGTTCATTGCGAATGCGGTCAAAGTCGGCACCATCCTTATCGATCTTGTTAACCGCCACCACCATGGGTACTTCGGCGGCCTTGGAGTGCTCGATCGCCTCGATGGTTTGCGGCATCACGCCGTCATCCGCGGCAACCACCAGGATAACCACGTCGGTCGCTTTGGCACCGCGGGCACGCATGGCGGTAAACGCCGCGTGGCCCGGGGTGTCGAGGAAGGTGACGCCACCGTGGTTATCTTCAACGTGGTAAGCACCGATGTGCTGGGTAATACCACCCGCTTCGCCCGTCGCCACTTTGGCGCGACGAATATAGTCCAGTAGTGACGTTTTACCGTGGTCAACGTGACCCATGACGGTCACTACCGGTGAACGGGTGATTTCTTCGCCTTCGTAGGAGATGCCTTCGAGCATTTCCGTTTCCAGCGCGTCATCCTTCACCAGTTTGACCTTGTGGCCCATCTCTTCCACTACAATCGCCGCAGTATCCTGGTCGATCGTTTGGTTGATGGTCACAGCGGCGCCCATGTTAAACATGGCCTTGATCACTTCGTTGGCCTTGATCGACATCTTGTCGGCCAACTCCGCCACGCTGATCGACTCGGGGATCGAGACTTCACGCACAATAGGCTGCGTCGGTTTCTGGAAAGCATGCTTGCCGTTACCGCTTTGGTTGCCTCCACGGCGACCACCACGACGCTGTTCAGCACGCTTGACCTTCTTACCGCCACCGCCTCGCTTACGCTCTTCGCGATCGCCACGATCTTCATCGTCACGGCGGCCTTTGTTCTTAGCCGCTGTTTTCTTAGGCGGCGCCGTACGACGGTCTGTGCGGCCCTCTTTCGGCGGCGCAGGCGGCATATCATCGGCAGTCGGTGTGTCGTCGATTTGAAGCTCTGGCACTTCAACATCGGCAACATCAGGTGCCTTAGGTGGCGCTGTTTTTTCAGCTTGCTCGGCTTCTTTACGAGCGGCTTCTTCAGCGGCTTTGGCTTTCTCGGCAGCCTCGGCAGCCGCTTTTTCTTCCGCTTCGCGTGCCTTGCTTTGGGCTTCGGCTTGAGCCATGTCGCCCACTAGCTGACGCGGGCCAGCGTGCTTGGGCTCCGGGGCTTTTGGCTTGTCTTCCTCTTCAGCGCGCTTGACGTATGTTTTCTTCTTGCGCACCTGAACTTCGATGGTTTTGCCACGCTCACCGGTTTTAATACGGCTACGGGTTTTGCGCGTCAGGGTAATGCGACTTTTGCCTGCTTCGCTTTCATCGCCACCGTGACTTTTCTTCAGGAAGTTAAGCAAGGTACGCTTATCTTCTTCCGATACCGCATCGTTTTCCGAGGCGTGCTGCAAACCCGCTTCTTTCATCTGCTCTAGTAGGCGGGGCACATCACGGCCCACCTTTACTGCGAAATCTTTAACTGTCATATCTGACATATTGACCCTCCTCAGCCCGTGACCTGTTTACTGTGTGTTCGAATCCGACGCGTCATCGTCTTCAAACCAGGGCGCACGGGCAGTCATGATCAGTGCCGCTGCGCGCGCTTCGTCCAACTCCTCGATATCGACCAGATCGTCGACAGACTGCTCGGCGAGATCTTCCATGGTGACAATGCCGCGGCTGGCGAGAATGAAGGCCAAGTGGCGCTCCATACCATCCATCTCCAGCAGATCTGCTGCTGGTTGGGCACCGTCTAGCGCTTCTTCCGAGGCAATCGCCATCGTCAGTAGCTCGTCTTTCGCACGTGCACGCAGTTCCTCCACTAGATCTTCATCGAACTCTTCGATTTCGAGCATTTCTTCTAGCGGCACGTAGGCAACTTCTTCTAGGGTGGTAAAGCCCTCATCCACCAACAGCCGAGCAACATCGTCGTCGACCTGTAAGTGGTGTACGAAGGAGTCGACCAAACTATCAATTTCTTGGTCGCGCTTGGCTTCCGCTTCGTCTTCGGTCATGACGTTGATACGCCAGCCGGTGAGATCAGAGGCCAAGCGCACGTTCTGACCACTACGGCCGATTGCCTGGGCCAGATTATCCTGGGCAACGGCAACGTCCATGGCATGGGCATCTTCGTCGACAAGGATAGACGCCACATCCGCTGGCGCCATGGCATTAATCACCAACTGGGCTGGATTGTCGTCCCACAGCACGATATCGACACGCTCATTTTGCAGCTCTGTCGACACTGCCTGAACCCTTGAGCCACGCATGCCTACGCAGGCACCTACCGGGTCAATGCGACGGTCGTTAGTTTTCACGGCAATTTTAGCTCGTGAGCCGGGGTCCCGTGCGGCCCCTTTTATTTCAATCAACTGCTCGGCGATTTCCGGCACTTCAATTTTGAAGAGTTCGATAATCAGTTCGGGACAAGTACGTGACAGCTGAAGTTGAGCACCGCGGGCGTCTGGATCAACCTTGACCAGCAGCGCGCGAACGCGCTCGTTCATACGATAGCGCTCGCCATGGATCATTTCGTTGCGGGGCAGAAACGCTTCTGCGTTATCGCCTAAATCAATGATCAAACCGTCCCGCGTGGTCTTCTTCACAATGCCAGCGACCAGTTCGCCTTCACGGTCGGCATATTGACGCACGACTTCAGCTCGCTCAGCCTCGCGAACTTTTTGCACGATGACTTGCTTGGCTGTTTGCGCTGCAATACGGCCAAACACGGCGTTTTCAATTTTCTGCTCGACCACGTCACCCAGCTTGAGCGGCGGATCGCGCTGTTCAGCGATCGTTTCTTTAATTTCGTAATCCGGCGTTTCGAACTCGTCGTCCTCTACCACTGTCCAGTAGCGGAACGTCTCGTAGTCACCGGTGCGACGGTCGATATGTACCCGCACGCTGGCTTCTTGATTATCAAAACGCTTGCGTGACGCGCTCGCAAGAGCGGCTTCAACCGCTTCGAAAATAACGTCGCGGGGAACACCTTTTTCATTAGAGATCGCGTCAACGACCATTAAAATTTCTTTACTCATGCGTTTGCCTCGCCAGAAAACCTGTCCTTATGTGCATCGCGCCAGCTACCTGCCGACCGCCACGCCACCCGGTTAATCGTCGAACTGCGGTACGATCTGCGCAGAATCAATGCCCTCAATGGGAAAACAGTATTCCTCACCATCCATCTGTAGCAGGATTTCGTCGCCTTCGACACCGGCCAGCAGCCCTTGAAACTTACGCCGCCCGTCGAATGGGGCGCGCAGTTTGAGCGCAACATGGTGCCCTTGAAAACGAGTAAAATGATCCAGGGTATACAGTGGACGCGCCATACCCGGCGAAGACACTTCTAATCGATACTCACCTGGGATGGGATCTTCGACATCCAGTATCGCGCTGACTTGGCGGCTAATGTCGGCGCAGTCTTCAACACTTACGCCGCTGTCACGCTCGATATAAATCACTAATCGCGAGTGCTTACCCTGAGAGAGATGGTCGACCCCCCACAGCTCAAAGCCCATGGCAGCGACGACAGGTTCGATCAGCGCGTGCAGCGCCGCATGTTTTGTGGCCACAGACAATGCTCCTATAGCCGTTGCATCAGGCACCTGGCCAGGAGACATATAAAAAGCTAGGTGGCTGATTGGCGTTACCCGGAAATGTGCCTCCGGCAAGCCGATGGGCATCCGCCCTTGAGACACGCTTGTTAACGAAAAGCTGCTAACAAAAAGCCCCTTCACAGGAAGGGGCTTTTCGAAAGAAACCTGTTACACGATCATGGCGCTAAGCAATGGGAAAGCCCCTTAACGACACCTCTTACTGCATGAAGCGCTCGCATCTTGCTTATCACCAGAAAGTGGTAGCGGGGACCGGATTTGAACCGATGACCTTCGGGTTATGAGCCCGACGAGCTACCAGACTGCTCCACCCCGCATCAATCTAGGTCGCAGATAATAGACGCTTAAGCTTATTTCGTCAAGCTGTCTTTTATCTTTGCACGCTTCAAACATGAAGCGCTTATTACGTCTGGGGAACTGGCGAACCAGCACAACAGATGGTGCCGAAGGCGGGACTTGAACCCGCACGACCGTAAGGTCACTACCCCCTCAAGATAGCGTGTCTACCAATTCCACCACTTCGGCATCGGGGGAGGCTCGAGAAAGCAAGATCAATCAGTTACTCGCTGCTTTCCTCTAGCACTGGCGCGGTATTATCCCCACTTTCCTCGCTTTCGTCAAGCGCTGGCGCACTTTGCTGCTGCTCAATAAGGTTTGCATCGGGAATACCCTCTTCCGGTGCTTGCCCCGCCTGAGTGGCAAAATATGCCAGCGCCATAGAGGTAACAAAAAAGCCAGCGGCGAGAATGGCCGTGAAGCGCGACAGAAAGTTACCGCTACCGCGCGAGCCAAATACCGTTTGCGACGCGCCGCCGCCAAAGGCGGCCCCTGCATCGGCACCTTTACCCTGCTGAAGCAGGATGAGCACTACCAGGGCGATCGCAATCACCACATGGACCATAAGAATTGCAACTTGCATGGCGTTATCCTGCTGACTGACAAATGGCGTAAAAATCGTCGGTTTTGAGCGAAGCACCGCCCACTAAACCGCCGTCGATGTCCGGCTGCGCGAGAAGCTCAGCCGCGTTGTTTGCATTCATGCTGCCGCCGTAAAGCAGTTTGAGCTGCTCGGCAAGCGAGGTATCAAACGAAGCCTGGTAAGCACGAATGCCTGCCATGACTTCCTGGGCCTGTTCGGGCGTGGCGGTACGTCCCGTCCCGATGGCCCATACCGGCTCATAGGCGATGACCACTTCGCTGCGCTGCGCTGTCTCCAGGCGCGCCATGACATGGCCCACCTGGCGCAGCACCACGTCCATGGTATGACCCGCATCGCGCTCTTCCAGGGTCTCCCCCACGCACAGGATCGGTGTAAGCCCCACTTCAAGTGCGGCCATCAGCCGTTCAAAAACCTGCTCATCGGTTTCCCGATAAAGCTGACGACGCTCTGAGTGGCCGACAAGTACGTACGCCACTTCAAACTCTTTGAGCATGCGACCGCTTACCTCGCCGGTGTGCGCCCCTGAGTGCAGCGGATTGAGCGTCTGCGCACCGAGCCGTAGCGGGGTATTCTTGAAGGCATGGCGCGCCGCATCCAGATAGGGAAACGGCGGGATCACGACCATATCGATGTTAGTCGGCAGCTTCGCTGCTGCAAATGCCTTGCCGAACGCTTCAACCAGTGCCGCCGAACCGTTCATCTTCCAGTTACCGGCGATTAAGGGCCTACGCATGGACTCTCCTCACTCAAGGTGGAGCGAAATGGTATAGGAGCGGACTTGTCAAGACAACCGCTGTTGTCAGCACGATCTTACTATTCGAGCAACGCTTTCACTTGCTCGGCCAACCGATTTGCCAACTGATCCACATCAAGATGCGCGCGCCCTTCCACCATAACGCGAATCAATGGCTCGGTGCCCGACGGTCTGAGCAGCACGCGCCCTTCGTCACCAAGCTCGCCTTCTAGCGCTTTCACCGCCTGCTGAAGCGGTTCAGATGCCATTACTTCCCTGGCATTAGCGCCTGCAGGCAATCTGACATTGACCAGCGACTGAGGGACTTTCTCCAACCCTCTTAGCAACATAGGCAACGGCTGCTGCTCACGCATCATCAAGGCGAGCACCTGCAGCGCTGAGACGATACCATCACCGGTGGTTTGCACGTGGCTACACACAATATGGCCCGATGATTCACCACCCAGTTCCCACTGATTAGCCGCCATGCGCTCCATCACAAAGCGATCGCCCACCTTGGCGCGCTCAAACGGAATACCCATCTTTTCCAGCGCCATCGCCAGGCCAAAGTTACTCATGAGCGTACCCACTACGCCCCCACCCAGCAGACCACGTGCGTGACGGTCCCGCGCGATCAGGTAAAGAATATCGTCACCGTCGACCTCACGACCTTCGGAGTCGACTAGTAATACGCGATCACCATCGCCGTCAAACGCAATCCCCAGGTCGGCGCCCTGCTGAATCACCGCCGCGCGCAATGCCGCCGGGTGAGTCGACCCCACCTGTTGATTAATATTCAGACCATCGGGCGAGCCGCCGATAACGCTGACCTCGGCGCCCAGCTCACGAAACACACTCGGCGCTATATGGTAGGTGGCGCCATGGGCGCAGTCGAGCACGATGGTCAAGCCATGCAGGCTCAGGCGATCGGGCAACGTCGATTTACAAAACTCAATATAACGGCCAGCTGCGTCATCAATGCGCATGGCTTTACCCAATTGGGCGGCATCCGCGGTCGTCAACGGCGCTTCCAGCATGGTCTCGATGCGGTCTTCAACTTCATCCGGTAGCTTTTTACCCTCTGCCGAAAAAAACTTGATGCCGTTGTCCTCAAAGGGATTATGCGAGGCCGAAATCACAATGCCGGCGTCAGCCCGAAAGGTGCGCGTCAAATAGGCGATCCCTGGAGTAGGCATCGGACCCAATAGCGCCACATCGGCTCCCGCCGCCGATAGCCCCGCTTCCAATGCTGACTCGAACATATAACCTGAGATACGCGTATCTTTACCAATCAACACCCGGGTACGGCCTTTTTCACGGCGTAACACCTGACCCGCTGCCCACCCCAACTTGAGCATAAAATCGGCGGTGATCGGCGACTGGCCGACCGTTCCGCGAATACCATCGGTGCCAAAATAGCGTCTTGTCATACGTTATTCTCCTTGTTGGTAGAGGCCTCACAGCCTTCCTGCCGTACAGCCCACGCCATATTGACAGCGTCAACCGTTGGCCCCACATCATGGACGCGCACGATGCTCGCCCCGCGCTCAACCGCCATGGCAGCCAGCGCAAGTCCTCCCGGCAGCCGCTCCTCAACAGAGCGGCCTAACACCTTACCAATCATGCTTTTTCGCGACATACCCACCAGCACTGGCAACGTCAACGACTGAAGGGCGTCCATACGATTAAGCAAGCGCAAATTATGCTCGACCGTTTTACCAAAGCCAAACCCTGGATCCACGAGCAAACGATGGCGGCGCAAGCCTGCGGCTTCGCACTCGGCAACTCGGGCCGCCAGGTAGTCGACCACCACCTCTTCAATAGGTTTATCGTAGGCAGGCGCCTGCTGCATATGCTGAGGCTCGCCCTGGCGATGCATCAAACATACCGGCAGGCCGCTTGCCGTGGCGGCGGCCAGCGCCCCTTCACGCTCGAGCGAACGCACGTCATTGATCATGCCCGCCCCCAGACTGCTTGCTTCACGCATCACCGCCGGGCAACTGGTATCCACCGAGACCAGTGCGTCGAGTTCGCGCACCAGGACTTCAATCACCGGGGCGACGCGGTCAAGCTCCTGCTGCTCGGCGACCGGCGACGCCCCGGGGCGCGTCGACTCACCGCCCACATCGATGATGGAAGCGCCTTCCGCGATCATCTGCTCCGCACGCCGAAGCGCATCGTCGACGGCCACGTGCTGGCCGCCGTCCGAAAAGGAGTCAGGGGTTACGTTCAAAACGCCCATAACCCGGGGAAAGGATAGATCGAGCAAGTGGCGCCCGCAGCGAAGCTGCGCAGAGGTCGGGGTCACCGGAGCCGAAGGGGTAGGACGTGCGGTAAAAGTCATGCTGTCGCCTGGTCGAAAAAACGTATTGTATTGTCGCCGCACAGCATAACAAAAAGGCGTCCCTTTTGGGGACGCCTTAACGTTACCGGACGAGCAAGATCGCATTAAGAGCCCGCGGGGCCTCCTAGTGGATCAGAAGGCCGGCGGCGCGGCTCTTCGTCATCCGCATCACCGTCATCGCCCGAGGCGTCACTATCACGTGAGTCAGTCGGCGATGCCGCTGGCTGGTCATCTGTTGCGGGCGTTCCACCGCCTGGTGAATCACCATCATTCCAGCCTTCCGGCGGACGAGGCTCGCGGCCATCCATAATATCTTTCAGCTGGTCGGCGTCGATGGTTTCGTATTTCATCAGCGCCTCCGCCATCGCGTCGAGCTTATCGCGGTTGTCAGTCAGAATTTGGCGGGCCTGCTCATAGCAATCATCGATAATCTTGCGAACTTCTTTATCGAGGCGAGTCGTGGTTTCGCCAGACTTCATCTTGGAGCCACCCTGACCAGGGCCGCCGAGGAACTGATGGGACTCATCCTCGTCGTACATGATCGGGCCCATTTCATCCGAGAGTCCCCACTTCGCGACCATGTTATGGGCAAGCTCAGTGGCACGCTTGATATCGTTGGACGCACCGGTGGTCACACCGTTTGGTCCAAGCGTCATCTCTTCAGCAATACGCCCCCCAAACAGCGAGCATATCTGGCTGAGAATCTGCTGGCGTGACAGGCTATAGCGGTCTTCTTCGGGCAAGAACATGGTGACACCCAGCGCGCGGCCGCGGGGAATAATCGTCACTTTGTAGACCGGATCATGATCGGGCGCGACCAAGCCGATAATGGCGTGACCCGACTCATGGTAAGCCGTATTGAGCTTTTCTTTATCGGTCATGACCATGGATTTGCGCTCAGCGCCCATCATGATCTTGTCCTTGGCTAAATCAAGCTCCTCCATACCCACGAGGCGTTTGTTGCGACGGGCGGCAAACAAGGCGGCCTCATTGACCAAATTGGCCAAATCGGCACCCGAGAAGCCAGGCGTACCACGGGCAATCAACTGCGGCTTAACGTCATCTCCTAGCGGCACTTTGCGCAAGTGCACACCCAGGATGTGCTCGCGGCCCCGGATATCCGGTAAGCCAACGGTGACCTGGCGGTCAAAGCGCCCAGGGCGCAATAACGCAGGGTCGAGCACATCCGGGCGGTTGGTCGCGGCAATCACGATGACGCCTTCATTGGCTTCAAAACCGTCCATTTCGACCAGCAACTGGTTGAGCGTCTGCTCGCGCTCGTCGTTACCGCCACCCATGCCAGCACCGCGTGAGCGACCTACCGCATCGATTTCGTCGATAAAGATAATGCACGGCGCCTGTTTCTTGGCCTGCTCGAACATGTCGCGAACACGTGACGCGCCGACACCCACAAACATTTCCACGAAGTCGGAGCCGGAGATAGAGAAAAACGGCACTTTCGCTTCGCCCGAAATAGACTTGGCAAGCAGCGTTTTACCGGTACCCGGAGGCCCCACCATCAGTACGCCACGCGGAATCGTACCGCCCAGACGCTGGAACTTGGTGGGGTCGCGCAGGAAGTCGACCAGCTCTTCTACCTCTTCTTTGGCTTCGTCACAGCCAGCAACATCAGCAAAGGTGGTTTTGATCTGATCTTGAGAGAGCAATTTGGCTTTGGACTTACCAAAGCTCATCGGGCCGCCTTTACCACCGCCGGCGCCACCCTGCATTTGACGCATGAAAAACATGAAGATCGCCAAAATAAGCAGGATCGGGAAGCTGGCAATCAGCAGACGCGTCCAGATGCTTTGCTGCTCGGGCTCTTTACCGATTACCGTCACGTCATTGCTCAGCAGATCATCCATTAGCTTGGGATCTTCTGCCGCCGGACGAATGGTCTGGAACTGTGAACCATCGTTACGCTCGCCCAAGATGGTGTAACCATCAATGGTGACGTTGCGCACACGATTATCTTGCACTTGCTCGACAAACTGCGTGTAGTTCATCGACTCGGGCGCACTTTCGGTACTGAAATTGTTGAACACTGTCAGCAGGACGGCCGCGATGACCAACCATAAGATCAGGTTCTTTGCCATATCGTTCAAGGGGCTACCCTCATTACAAGAATCCGTCAGTTAAACCTAATGGTGAGACCTTACACCAGCACCAAGCGTTCAACCATTGCCAAGGCGTATAATGCCTTGGGCCATCTATGCCACGCTCGCCTTTACGGCGCAATGTGACACACTTTGCAACTGTCTGTCTGGCTATTGCGGTGATAAATCTTGGCGATAGACCGTTCGACGCTGATTAACCACGAAACCCCTCCGCTAACAGATAGACCTCTCGAGAACGCGCTCGAGATGCACTGGGTTTACGTGTAACGACACGCTTAAAATCGTTACGCAACTCTTTTAAATAGCTGTCGAAGCCTTCGCCTTGGAACACCTTTACGAGTAACTGCCCGCCAGGCGAGAGCGTTTCCCGAGCCAGTTCAAGGGCCAACTCCACCAGGTACATGGCTTGCGGCTGATCGATCGCCGCCATACCACTCATATTGGGGGCCATGTCCGACATAACAAGGTCTACCGGGCGATTATCCAAGTGCTTAAGGATCGCATTAAGTACCGTCTCTTCGGTGAAGTCACCCTGGATAAACGCCACATCCGCCAAGCTATCCATCTCGAGAATATCGGAAGCGATCAACATACCGTGCTCGCCGACTTTTTCAGCGGCAATTTGACTCCACCCGCCTGGCGCCGCGCCAAGGTCAATGACCGTCATGCCTGGGCGAAGCAGCTTATCTTTGTCATCGATTTCAAGCAGCTTATAGCTTGCCCGTGAGCGATAACCATCCTGCCAGCTCTGTTTGACATAGGGATCGTCAAAATGCTCTTTCATCCAGCTCGCGCTGGTTTTGCTTGATGACCGTTTGCGGCCAGGAGGCGTTTGCTGCATGAAAAATTCTAACACTGGAAGATGCGATGGGCGCTTTCACACGATGCCTTTCACTCGGTGGCGTTTCACCGTAAGATGGAACGTTAAGCGCAAACTGGGATACCGCAAGATACCATGAGCTTGTCACAGGCACAAAAGAAAGCATTTCGCAGCATTGGTCACCACCTAAATCCGGTCGTCACCGTTTCCGAAAACGGCGTCTCCGATAATTTACTTGCTGAACTTGACCGTGCGCTCAGAGACCATGAGCTCATCAAGGTAAAGCTGGCAATGCCGGAGCGCGACGAGCGGGCCGCCATGCTGGATGAGCTTATCAACGATAGCCAATCAGAACTGGTGCAAACCATCGGCAAAATGGCGCTGCTTTACCGCCATAACCCTCAAGTGAACCCTAAGCTTTCGAATATTAAACGCTTCGAGAACCACCACGGCCGCCACTAAACGTTACGCAACTAAGTCGCCGCCCTGATGATTAAAGCCCGCGACATCGTGTCGCGGGCTTTTTGCGCTTGGCCATACCCTAAAGAGCGACTCCAGGGCCACATAGCCCTAGAGGTGCTCGACACTACCGATTTCGTACTCGACATCACCGCCAGGTGTTTTGACCACCACCACGTCACCTTCCTCTTTACCGATGAGCGCGCGCGCAATCGGTGAGGTCACGGAAATACGCCCCGACTTAATGTCAGCCTCGTCTTCACCAACGATACGGTAAGAGACCTGAGCGTCCGTATCTAAGTTAAGCAGCGACACGGTCACGCCAAAAATTACTTTCCCGGTCTTGGGTAGCTTGGTGACATCAATCACCTGGGCACCCGAGAGCTTGCTTTCAATCTCTTGGATACGCCCTTCGATAAACCCTTGCTGTTCACGCGCAGCATGATACTCGGCATTTTCTTTAAGGTCGCCGTGCTCACGTGCCTCAGCAATCGCCGCAATCACCTGCGGGCGCGCTTCGCCCTTAAGATGACTCAGTTCATCACGAAGACTTTTTTCGCCCGCTACCGTCATCGGGACCTTATTCATTGACTTGCTCCTGCATGCAGATCCTGAAGGCGCCGCACCGTAATCTCCCGACCGTACTCCAGCGCCATGCAAACAGCATTAGCGCCCGCCAAGGTGGTCGCATAGGGCACCTTGCGCGCGAGAGCAGTACGGCGAATGACCGAAGAGTCGTTAATGGCTTGGCGACCTTCGGTTGTGTTCACAATGTAGGCGATTTCGTCGTTCTTAAGCAGATCGACGATATGGGGACGACCTTCGTAGACTTTATTGACGTGCTCCACTGCCAAGCCAGCCGCTTCGAGGGCAGCTGCCGTGCCACGCGTTGCACAAAGAGTAAAACCCAATGTTAGCAGAGAACGGGCCACTTCGATAATCCCCTGCTTGTCTGGCTCTCGCACCGAGAGAAACGCTTTGCGCTCGCCGGTTAATGCAGGAATCGCCTCGCCCGCCCCCAGCTGCGCTTTGAAGAACGCTTCGGCAAAAGTATCCCCCGACCCCATGACTTCGCCAGTCGACTTCATCTCCGGCGAGAGAATCGGATCCACCCCCTGGAATTTATTGAACGGGAACACCGCTTCTTTAACGCTATAGAAGTGCGGCACGATTTCACGTTCAAAGCCCTGCTCGGCCAGGGTCTTGCCTGCCATGCAGCGAGCGGCAATCTGTGCCAGCGAGGTACCAATGCACTTCGAGACAAAGGGCACGGTACGCGACGCGCGAGGGTTCACTTCAATCACGTAGATCTCGCCATCCTGCCAGGCCATTTGCACGTTCATTAAGCCTTTGACACCTAGCTCGACGGCCATCTTTTTGACCTGCTCGCGCATCTCATCCTGCACGTCGGCGGGCAGCGAGTAGGGCGGCAGCGAACACGCGGAGTCACCGGAGTGAACGCCCGCTTGCTCAACGTGCTGCATGATGCCGCCGATCACTACCTGCTGACCGTCGGAGACCGCGTCGATATCAATCTCCACCGCCGCACTCAAAAAGTGATCCAACAGTACCGGCGAGTCATTAGAGACTTTCACCGCATTGATCATGTAATTCTCGAGCTCGGAAGCGTCATAGACGATCTCCATCGCCCGACCACCGAGTACGTAACTGGGGCGCACCACCAGCGGGTAGCCAATCGCCTCGGCTTTGGCGAAGGCTTCGTCAAAGCTACGCGCCGTGGCGTTGGGCGGCTGCTTCAAACCGAGCTTGTCGATCATTTGTTGAAAACGTTCGCGGTCTTCGGCCCGGTCGATGGCATCCGGCGTGGTGCCGATAATCGGCACGCCAGCGGCTTCCAGCTCGCGGGCCAGTTTCAGCGGCGTTTGCCCCCCAAACTGGACAATCACGCCCACCGGCTTCTCTTTGTCGGCGATTTCCAGCACGTCTTCCAACGTCACCGGCTCGAAGTAGAGACGATCAGAGGTGTCGTAATCGGTGGAGACCGTTTCCGGGTTGCAGTTGACCATGATGGTTTCATAGCCATCGTCGTGCATGGCAAACGCCGCGTGCACGCAGCAGTAATCAAACTCGATCCCCTGCCCGATCCGGTTGGGGCCGCCGCCCAGCACCATGATTTTTTGACGGTCAGAGACGTCTGCCTCGCACTCTTCTTCATAGGTGGAGTACATGTAGGCAGTATCCGAGGCGAACTCCGCCGCACAGGTATCCACGCGCTTATAGACCGGTCGAATGCCTGCGGCCTGACGGGTCTGACGAAACTCTTTTTCGGTCACGTTCAGCAGCTTGGCCAGGCGCGCATCGCCGAAGCCCTTGCGCTTGAGCTGATAGAGCTCACGGGCTGAGAAATCGGCCAGCGAACGCTTGGCAACGGCATTTTCAGTCAGCACCAGATCTTCAAGCTGCACCAGGAACCAGCGGTCAATATTGGTCAGCGCAAACACATCATCGACACTCATTCCAGCGCGCATGGCGTCAGCTACATAGAAAATACGCTCAGCGCCGGCCGCCTGAAGCTCGCCCTGAATAATCGCCATGTTATCCGGCGTGAAGTCGCTGATGATCGGGTCAAGGCCGTCGTTGCCGGTTTCCATACCGCGCAGCGCTTTTTGCAGCGACTCTTGGAAGGTACGGCCAATCGCCATCACCTCGCCCACCGACTTCATTTGGGTCGTTAGGCGATCATTGGCCTGGGGGAATTTTTCAAAGGTAAAGCGCGGAATCTTGGTAACCACGTAGTCGATGGACGGCTCAAACGATGCGGGGGTGCGACCACCGGTAATATCGTTCTGCAGCTCATCCAGCGTATAGCCCACTGCCAGCTTGGCGGCGATCTTGGCAATCGGGAAACCAGTGGCTTTCGAGGCCAGCGCCGACGAGCGTGACACCCGCGGATTCATTTCGATAACCACCAAGCGGCCGGTTTGCGGATCCATGCCAAACTGTACGTTGGAGCCGCCGGTCTCCACGCCAATCTCGCGCAGTACCGCGAGGCTGGCGTCACGCATGATCTGATACTCTTTATCGGTCAGCGTTTGTGCCGGGGCCACAGTGATGGAGTCACCGGTGTGCACGCCCATGGGGTCGAAGTTCTCAATCGCACAGACGATGATGCAGTTGTCGTTCTTATCCCGCACCACTTCCATCTCGTACTCTTTCCAACCCAGCAGCGACTCGTCGATCAGCAGCTCGTGGTTATTGGAGAGTTCGAAACCGCGGGTGCAGATTTCCTCGAATTCTTCCTTGTTGTACGCCACGCCGCCGCCGGAGCCGCCCATGGTGTAAGAAGGACGAATAATCGTTGGAAAGCCCAACTCATCCTGAATTTCCCACGCCTCATCCATGCTATGCGCAACTTTCGCCTTCGGGCATTCAAGCCCAATACGCTTCATGGCCTGATCAAACAGGTCACGATCTTCGGCCATGTTAATCGCATCGGCGTTGGCACCAATCATCTCGACGCCGTACTTTTCCAGCACGCCATGCTTTTCCAGGTCGAGCGCACAGTTCAGTGCGGTCTGGCCACCCATGGTAGGCAGAATAGCGTCTGGCCGCTCAGCCTCAATAATCTTTTCCACCGCCTGCCAGGTGATTGGTTCGATGTAGGTGGCGTCGGCCATGGCCGGGTCGGTCATGATGGTGGCCGGGTTGGAGTTGACCAACACAACCCGGAAGCCCTCCTCGCGCAGCGCTTTACACGCCTGGGCGCCGGAGTAATCGAATTCGCAGGCCTGGCCGATGACAATCGGGCCAGCGCCAATGATCAAAATAGTGTTGATGTCGGTACGCTTAGGCATAACGGTTCCCGCAAAAAATGGGTGACGAAGAGCGACAAAAGACGGCGATGTGCGGCTAGGTTAACGTCGCGCCTGCATCATGGTGATAAAGCGATCAAACAACGGCGCCACATCACGCGGTCCGGGGCTGGCTTCCGGGTGGCCCTGAAAGCTAAACGCCGGTCGGTCGGTGCGCTCAATCCCCTGCAAGGTGCCGTCAAACAGCGAACGGTGCGTTGCGCGCACGTTAGCAGGCAAGGTCGCTTCATCCGCTGCGAACCCATGGTTTTGGCTGGTGATCATCACCGTCCCAGTATCCAGGTCCTGCACGGGATGATTGGCACCGTGGTGACCATGGCTCATCTTGACGGTTTTTGCCCCCGAGGCCAGCGCCAGAAGTTGATGCCCCAAGCAAATACCAAACACCGGAATATCGGTTTCCAGCACGTCCTGGATGGCCGTGATCGCGTAATCACATGGCTCGGGATCACCGGGGCCGTTGGCCAGGAAGACGCCATCAGGGTTCATCGCCAGCACCTCAGCGGCGGGCGTTTGCGCGGGCACAACCGTCAGGCGGCAGCCGCGAGCGGCCAGCATGCGCAGAATGTTGAATTTCACCCCGTAATCGAACGCCACCACATGATAGGGCCGCTCGGTCTGTGCGGCATCTGCATAACCTTCACCCAGCGCCCACTCACCCTCAGACCACTCATAGGCTTCTTTACACGACACTTCTTTGGCCAGATCCATGCCCTTCAGCCCAGGAAACGCCTTAGCCGCTGCCAATGCCTGCTCTACCGCGCCGTCGCCTTCAGCGTCAGCGCCCGCCAAAATCGCGCCGTTCTGCGCGCCCTTATCGCGCAAGATGCGCGTTAAGCGGCGGGTGTCGATATCGGCAATGCCCAGCACGTTTTGGCTTTTCAGGTAGTCCGACAACGACTGCTCAGAGCGGAAGCTGCTGGCCATGAGTGGCAAATCACGAATCACCAAGCCCGCTGCGGCAATCGAGGCGGATTCAACGTCTTCGCTGTTAACGCCGGTGTTGCCAATATGGGGGTAAGTAAGCGTGACAATTTGACGAGTATAGGAGGGGTCGGTGAGGATTTCTTGATAGCCGGTCATGGCCGTATTGAACACCACCTCACCGCTTGTGACCCCCTCCGCACCAATGGCGGTTCCGTGAAACACGCTGCCATCTTCCAGGGCCAATATCGCGGGTTTGCTCAATGCGGGGTTATTCAAAACAAGGTCCTCCCATGCTGGTGGGAGCCTGTGGGCGCAGGCTCGGCAATTTCTTCATTATCCACGACGCGGTTAGTAAAACTCAGGTCGTAAAAAAGCGGGACGAAGCCGACAGTAAAAAATCGGTTTCATCCCGCTTGTTGTTCTCTTCCATGACTGACCGCCATGGCGCAGTAACTAGCTGCCTATTTCGCTAACCTAAGACCAGTGCAACAAGCGCGGTGCTTTCTCCACAGACATTCGCTGCAGATATTTTGCTACGTAGCGGCAGCCACTCGGCCAAAATTTTTGGAATGTTACAGGAATTTTAGACCTAAGACTACCCCTTAATGATGGGCTGCTTGAGCATTGCCACCGCTCAATCTAAGCCCAGCACATCCTGCATATCGTAACGGCCGCACTCTTTCCCCGCGACCCAGCGCGCTGCGCGCACCGCGCCTTTGGCAAAGGTCATGCGACTGGACGCTTTATGGGTGATTTCGATACGTTCGCCCTCGGTGGCAAACATCACCGTGTGCTCGCCGACAATATCCCCTGCGCGCACGGTGGCAAAGCCAATCTCTTTATCGGTGCGCGGCCCGCATTGCCCCACCCGCTCGAACACGCCATGTTCTTTTAACGTGCGATCCAGGCTTTTTGCGACCACTTCCCCCATTTTGATCGCGGTGCCGGAGGGGGCATCGACCTTATGGCGGTGATGGGACTCAATCACTTCAATATCATAGCCTTCATCGCCCAGCGCTTTAGCAGCGGTTTCCAATAGCTTGAGCGTCAGGTTCACCCCCACGCTCATATTGGGCGCAAATACCATGGCGACGCGATCGCGAAAGCTATCCAGTTGAGCCAGCTCATCATCATTCATACCGGTGGTGCCAATCACGATGCGTTTGCCGTGCTCGGCGCAAAACGCCAGATTCGCCAAGGTAACCCGAGGCGCGGTGAAGTCGATCAGCACGTCAAAGTTGTCAACGATAGCCTCAAGCGAATCCACCGCTACAACGCCACGTTTGCCAACGCCCGCCAACTCGCCAATATCAGCACCTGCCAGGGAGCTGCCTGGCTCAACGATACCGCCCGCCAGCGTAGCGTCAGCCTCTTGTTCTACAGCATTAACCAGCGTGCGGCCCATCCGGCCAGCGACGCCTACAATGGCAACTCGGGTCATCGAAACTCCTGCGCTTGCGTCTTTCAGCATCAAAGTGGATATCAAACGTGGCCGCGATTATAGCAGACCCGCGGCGGGAATCCGCGCCGTCGGGGTCGACTAGTTTTCCCAGACGATAACCAGCGCTTCATCACCGGCCATCCGCACCAGATGGCGCTCCACCACGCCTTCCAATTCATCCAGATGGCCTTCTTCAAGCGTCTCGATCGCCACCGTTAATGTTTCGTCACCGGCTCGCATCAGGCAAGTGCCCGAACTAAATGTAATTTTGGCTTCTTGTTCAGATTGCTCGACCTCAAGCTTATGCGACCAGTGCTTGCACAAGCGATTAATTAAGCGTTCGCCAGAAGGCGTTGCGATTTCAGCACGGGATAGAGGCATGCCGCTTTCTCCATAGAAGTAGCGAGTGAGTACCTACCAGCCTAATGCGCACTGGGATAAGAGCCAAGCAACGAATGGGCTTTCAGTGCAACAGCGTGTTCACGGGCATGCTTATACACAACGAGCCCCACCTTGAGAGACATATCGACAGACCCAGGCGTTTAAGCAATAATGGCGCCCTTGAGAATGCGAATTATACGCACAACGTGGTTTATTACTGGCCATCCGCCAGGCTGGCGCTTTTACCCACTCCACTCACTTGTTACTTATCCGGTTATGAAGGTAATTATGGCTGCCCACTTTTCCAAACTGTTGCTGGGCGCGGTCTCCGTTTTGAGCTGCGCCGCCGCTGTCGCCGACGACATCACCGTGACCGACGTCGCTGGCCGCGACGTTACCCTGGACGCCCCAGCGGAACGGGTCATTTTAGGCGAGGGCAGGCAGATTTATCTGCTGGGGTTATTAGAGCCGGAAGATCCCTTTGCCCATGTAGTGGGCTGGCGGGAGGACTTTTCCCAGGCGGACCCCGATAACTATGCGCGCTACGCCGAACGCTTTCCGGAAATCGACGACCTGCCCACCTTCGGCGGGTTCAAGGACGGCACCTTCGATGTCGAGCAGGCGGCTTCTCTCACGCCCGATGTCGTGCTGATGAATATCGAGGCCAAAGCCGCCACCGAAGACGCCGGCTACGACGACAAGCTGGCCGAGTTGGACATTCCCATTGTCTACGTGGATTTTCGTGAGGATCCCATCGAAAACACCATTCCCTCGATGCGCATCATTGGCGAGCTGATGGGCGATGAAGCCGCCGCCGAGGACTTTATCGCGTTTGCGGAAGAGCAGATGGCACGGGTAACCGATGTTATTGCTAAAGCCGACCCCGAGCGCCCCAGTGTGTTTATCGACCGGGCGGGCGGCTACTCCGACGAGTGCTGCATGAGCTTCGGCCCGGCCAATTTCGGCGAATATGTCACCCTGGCGGGCGGCAGCAACATTGCCGCGGACATTATCCCCGACAGTTTTGGCAACCTGAATCCTGAACAGATCATTGCCGCTGATCCGGAGCACATGGTGGTAACCGGCGGCAACTGGGATGCCTACGTGCCAGGCGGCGACTGGGTGGGCATGGGCCCAGGGGCAGACATGGATAAAGCCCGTGAAAAGCTCGACGCCCTCACTGAACGCACGGCCATGACCGGCATACACGCGGTCGAGGTGGATAATGTCCACGCTATCTGGCACCAGTTCTACAATAGTCCCTATTACTTCGTGGCGGTTCAGCAGTTAGCCAAATGGCTACATCCGCAGTTGTTTGAAGACCTGGAACCGGAAGCCACTATGCGTGAGCTGCACGACCGCTTTTTACCCATCGACTACGAACCCGGTTACTGGGTGTCATTAAATGACGAGTGAAACCATGACGGCAGCGCCCGCCCCACAGGGGCGCGCTTTCTATCGTAGCCAAGTGTTTCGTCGCCAGATGATTCTGGCAGCGCTGGTGGTCGCACTATTTTTCAGTCTATGCGTTGACCTAGCCCTTGGCCCGGCACGCTACAGCCTGGGCGAAGTCGTTACCGCCTTGTTCACCCCAGATAACGTCAGCCAGCAGGCACGCGTCATTCTCTGGGAGATACGCATGCCGGTAGCCCTGATGGCACTGGTTGTGGGCGCCAGCCTCTCGGTGGCCGGCGCTCAGATGCAAACCATCCTGAGCAACCCGCTGGCCAGTCCGTTTACCCTGGGGATTTCGGCTGGAGCAAGTTTTGGTGCAGCGTTAGGGCTCGCTTTTGGTGTAGCGCTGGTGCCTGCCGCCATTGAGTTTGTGGTGCCCATCAACGCCTTCATAATGGCCATGTTCACAGCGTTCTTAATTCATGCCTTAAGCCTTAAGCGCGGTGTGACGGTAGAAACCATTGTGCTACTGGGCATCGCCATGGTGTTCATCTTCAACTCGCTGATGTCGCTGATTCAGTTCTTTGCCAGCCAAGAGGCCGTGTCCGCGGTAGTGTTTTGGACCATGGGCAGCCTGACCAAAGCGACCTGGCCGAAATTCTGGATCGCGCTGAGCGTATTGGCCATGGTGATACCACTGCTTGCGCGTCACGGCTGGGCGCTCACCGCCATGCGACTGGGCGACGCCAAAGCCGAAAGCATGGGCGTGAATCCGCGCTCGCTGCGCCTGGAAGTGCTGGTACTGGTATCGTTGCTTGCGGCTATTGCCGTCGCGTTTGTCGGCACCATCGGGTTTATTGGCTTGGTGGGGCCGCATATTGCGCGCCTTATGCTCGGCGAGGACCAGCGCTTCTTCTTGCCAGGCTCAGCGCTGTGTGGCGCACTGATTCTGTCGGTTGGCTCGGTGATTTCCAAAATCATTATTCCGGGCACCATTATTCCCATTGGCATCATTACGTCTCTCGTTGGGATTCCCTTCTTTCTGTTTCTCGTGCTTAACCACAAGAAGGCATCATGGTAACCCTACAGCTGAATCGCGTTTCCGCCCGCTACGGGCGGCGTTCCATTATCCAAGACATCACCACCCCGCGCTTTCAGGGTGGGCAAGTGGTGGCCCTGCTTGGCCCTAATGCCGCAGGCAAATCCACCTTATTTCGCCGCATCCTGGGTCTATTAAAAGGTGAAGGCGAGGTGGTCATCAGCGGTACAAGCGCCGAGCGCCCCGTGGCCTACATGCCCCAAGACACAGGGGCGAAAGCAGTGCTAACGGTATATGAATCAGTGCTGTTGGCGCGCATGCAAGGGCGCAGCCTAAAAGTCCAGGGCGAAGATTTAGCACAGGTTGACCGTGCATTAGATGAGCTGAATATCGCCACATTGGGCGAACGCGATATTGGCGACCTTAGCGGCGGGCAGCGCCAACTGGTCAGCGCCGCCCAAGCGTTGGTGCAGGAGCCCGAGATTCTGATGCTGGACGAGCCCACCTCAGCGCTCGACCTGAATCGCCAAATTAGCCTGCTGAGCGTACTGCGGCGGCTAGCCGACGAGCGGCAAATGCTCATCCTGGTAGCACTGCATGACCTGGGGCATGCGCTGCGCTTTACCGATGCATCCATGGTGCTTGAACACGGTCGTCTAATTGCCTGCGGTCCCACGGCGGACGTGATTACGCCTGCACTGCTGCAGTCCGTTTACCGAGTAAACGCGCGCATTGAGCCCTGCTCAAAAGGCAGCCCGCAGCTTATCGTCGAAGAAGCCATCTAAACCGCCTTCCTTCCATGGCGGCGAGTGCCACGCCGCTTAACATCAGCGGCAGTGCAAGTAGGAAACCACTAGAGACAGGTATTCCGAACAACACCCAATCCGCCAATACCGGCCAAACCAATGCTATATACTCAAATGGCGCCAAGCGCGATGCTTCCGCATTGCGCAACGCCAGCGTCATCGCGATATGCGCCGCGCCGCCAAACAGGCCTGACAACACCAGCAACCCAAACTCTTCTGGGCTAAGCGCCGCCCAGCCCATCGGTAGCGTTGCCAGGCCTGCCAGCGACGACACCAGTATAAAATAGAAGGCGATAGCACCTGCTGTTTCCGTACGTGAAATCCGCCGCACGGTAAGCAGCGCCCCTGCCGTTAACAACGCGCTAAGCGCCCCTAACGCATAGCCCGGCAATTGCCCACCCGCCTCGTCCGCTTCCAACCCAGGCAGCACTAATACCGCCATACCTAAGAGCGCAAACACAATGGCACCGGCACGATGGAGCGAAAACCGCTCGCCCAATAGCAAAACCCCACCAACGGCCATGAACACCGGCGTTAACTGGGCGAGCAACGTAGCCTCGGCAACCGGCAATAGCGCGACCGCCCCAAAGGACGCGAACATCGCCGCCGCCCCCAAGCCAGAGCGCAACGCATGCCCCAGCGGGCGACGCGTTGCCAGCCCGCGAGGAAACTCCCGGCGCAGGGCAAGAAATACCACTATGGGCAACAGCGCAAACAGCGAGCGGAAAAATACCGACTGGCCCACCGGCACAACGTCACTGACCGCCTTGATGCTCACCAACATGCCGGTAAATAGCACACCAGAGAGAATCCTAAGCAAAATACCTTTAGTGGGCCTCTCCTGGAGGTTATCCATCGTGTACAGCACTCCCTAAACAGCAAAAACCCCCGGGCGAACCGAGGGTTTTTGAACCAAGCACCTAGCTGATTAGCATCATCTCAAAATTACGGCTTCATCTCTTCAAAAAACTTCTTCACGCTATCGAAAAAGCCGGTTTTCTTCGGCGAATGGCTATGGCTGTTGGTGCCGTCCAAGCTCTTTTGTAGCTGACGCAGCAGGTCTTGCTGCTCGTCATTGAGATTGACCGGGGTTTCCACCACCACTTTGCATAGCAGATCGCCAGGAGCACCGCCACGCACGGGCTTCACGCCTTTACCGCGCAGACGGAATAGCTTGCCGGTTTGGGTTTCCGGCGGAATTTTCAGCTTCACGCGCCCGTCGAGCGTCGGCACTTCCAGCTCCCCGCCAAGGGCGGCATCAACAAAGTTGATCGGCACATCACACTGCAGGTGCTTACCGTCACGCTGGAAGATATGGTGCGGCTTGATGGCTACCTGGACATACAAATCGCCCGGAGGGCCGCCGTTGACGCCGCTTTCGCCTTCCGCATTCAAACGGATGCGGTCGCCGGTGTCCACGCCTGGGGGAATCTTCACCGACAGCGTCCGGGTCTCGCGCACGCGACCTTCGCCGTTACATTTATGGCACGGCACTTTGATGTGTTGGCCAGAGCCATGACAGGTCGGGCAGGTTTGCTGAACGGCGAAGAAACCTTGCTGCATACGCACTTGGCCGTGGCCATGGCACGTTGGACAGGTATCTTTGCTTGAACCTGGTTCAGCACCGCCGCCATCGCAGCGATCGCATTCAATATGCCGCGGTACGCGGATATCGACCGTGGTACCGGCCACTGCGTTTTCCAGGTCCAGCTCAAGGTTATAGCGCAGATCAGAGCCCCGTGCAGGCGCATTGGGGCCGCGCCGACGTCCACCGCCGCCACCGAAAATATCGCCAAACACATCGCCAAAGATGTCGCTGAAATCGCCAGCGCCACCGCCGCCAAAACCTCCGCCACCAAAGCCGCCTTGGCCGTCAACCCCGGCATGGCCAAACTGATCGTAAGCGGCACGTTTTTCGCTGTCGGTTAAGACTTCGTAGGCTTCCGATACCTCACGGAATTTCTCCGCAGCGGTGTCATCATCCGGGTTACGGTCGGGGTGATACTTTTGCGCCAGGCGACGGTAGGCCTTCTTGATCTCTTTCTGATCAGCCCCTTTTTCGACACCCAGGACTTCATAATAATCGCGTTGGGACATGGGTCCTACGCCTCCTGGTTAGCTACGCATTCAACTGCACATTTAACTTCGAGCGTCTCGGCCGCGGAAACAGCAACGCGGGAGGTTGCCTCCCGCGTCACCGCTTTCCTTGGCAGAAAGAGGGGTTACTGTTTCTTTTGCTCGTCGTTGACTTCTTCGTACTCGGCGTCAACCACGTCTTCTTCAGGCTTCGATTTGCCTTGGTCGGCGCCCTCTTCACCCGGCTGCTCAGCGCCTTCTGCCTGCTCGGCGTACATCTTTTGTGCCAGCTTGCCTGACGCCTCGGTGAGCGCGTCGAGTTTTTGCTGAATCAGCTCTTGGTCGTCGCCTTTAGTGGCTTCTTCCAACTCGGTGATAGCGGTTTCGATGGCTTGTTTCTCGTCATCGGTCGCTTTGTCACCGGCTTCTTCCAGCGTTTTACGCGTAGCGTGAATCATGCCGTCTGCTTGGTTACGCAATTGCACCAGCGCTTCAAACTTTTTATCTTCGTCCGCGTGGGCTTCGGCATCGCGTACCATTTGATCGATTTCTTCATCGGTCAAACCGCTAGACGCCTTGATAACAATCGACTGCTCTTTGCCGGTTGCCTTATCTTTGGCTGATACGTTCAGAATACCGTTGGCATCCAGATCGAAAGCCACTTCGATTTGCGGCACACCGCGCGGCGCGGGCGGAATATCGGCAAGATCGAAGCGACCCAGCGACTTGTTCTGCGATACTTGCTTACGCTCGCCTTGCACGGCATGGATGGTCACCGCCGTCTGGTTGTCATCCGCCGTGGAGAAGGTTTGCGTCTTCTTGGTCGGAATAGTGGTGTTTTTCTCGATCAGCGGTGTCATTACACCCCCCAGGGTTTCGATACCCAAGGTTAACGGGGTAACGTCGAGCAGCAGTACATCTTTAACGTCGCCGCCCAGAACGCCGCCCTGAATCGCAGCACCCACGGCCACCGCTTCGTCAGGGTTAACGTCTTTACGTGCTTCTTTACCGAAGAACTCAGCGGCTTTCTGCTGGACCAGCGGCATGCGCGTCTGGCCACCGACCAGGATCACGTCGTCAATTTCTGATGCCGACAGGCCAGCATCTTTCAGGGCAACCTTGCACGGCTCCATTGAGCGCTGTACCAGGTCATCTACCAGCGATTCCAGCTTGGCACGGGTCACCTTCACGTTAAGGTGCTTCGGCCCTGTGTTGTCCGCCGTGATGTACGGCAGGTTGACGTCGGTTTGCTGGGCGCTGGAAAGCTCGATTTTGGCTTTCTCGGCAGCTTCTTTCAGGCGCTGCATGGCCAGATTGTCACCGGATAGGTCAATACCGCTGTCCGACTTGAACTGGTCAACCAGATAGTTAATCAACGCCAGGTCAAAGTCTTCGCCGCCCAGGAAAGTGTCGCCATTGGTTGCCAGCACTTCAAACTGGGTTTCGCCGTCAACATCGGCGACTTCGATGATCGAAATATCGAAGGTACCGCCGCCCAGGTCGTAGACCGCGATGGTTTTATCGCCGCGAGACTTGTCCATACCGTAGGCGAGCGCTGCTGCGGTCGGCTCGTTGATGATGCGCTTAACATCCAAACCAGCGATGCGACCCGCATCCTTGGTAGCCTGACGCTGGCTGTCGTTGAAGTAAGCCGGTACCGTAATGACCGCCTCGGTAACAGTTTCGCCGAGGTAATCTTCCGCCGTCTTCTTCATTTTCTTAAGCACTTCCGCGCTGACCTGCGGCGGCGCCATTTTTTTACCTTTCACTTCTACCCAAGCGTCACCGTTATCCGCTTCGGTAATTTTGTAAGGCACCATTTTAATGTCTTTTTGTACGACATCGTCTTTAAAACGACGGCCGATTAGACGCTTGATGGCATATAGCGTGTTTTCTGGGTTGGTGACCGCTTGGCGCTTGGCTGCCTGGCCAACGAGCGTTTCACCGTCGTCGGTGTAAGCGATGATAGACGGTGTGGTACGGCCGCCTTCCGCATTTTCAATGACTTTTGCACTGTCACCATCGAGCACCGATACACAAGAGTTGGTGGTGCCCAAATCAATACCAATAATGCGTCCCATAATAAGAACCTCGAATCTGGTTGTTTCAATACGTCAAACTGATTGCGGGTATCCCGCGGGGTTGCCCTTTATTTGGGGGCCACCTGAGACTTTTCAAGGCTTTTTTATGCCTTATCTGCCTTATGACTCACTCGCTTTCTGACTAACGACTACCATCGCTGGGCGTACAAGACGTCCATTCAATGAGTAGCCTTTTTGCATTACCTCCATGACGGTGTTGGGCTCGAGCTCAGGATTCGGCACCATCGCCATGGCTTCATGAACTTGCGGGTCGAAGGGTTCGCCTTGGGGCTCAATGCTTTCGACACCAAACTTGTTCAGCACATCAAGCTGCATCTTCAGTGTCATTGAGACGCCTTCTCGATGAACGTCTGAGGCGTCTTCCTGCATGGATTCGAGCGCTTTTTCCAGGCTGTCGACGACCGGCAACAGGTCTTTAACAAACTTTTCCAAGGCAAATTTGCGCGCCTTTTCGGCTTCAAGCTCCGCTCGACGACGCACGTTTTGCGCTTCAGCGGCCGCTCTTAGCGATTGGTCGTTGGCTTCTGCCAGACGTTGCTCCAGGTCTTGTACCTGAGCGGCCAGGGCATCTGCTTCGGAGCCGTCATCGACGCTATCAACAATCGCTTCTTCGTCATTAATCAAGCCTTCCAGCTCGCCTTCAACCAAGCGATCTTCCGCCTCTTGCTCCGGGGTTTCTGCTTCTTGCTCGTGGCGAGCCAGCTCGTCATCTAGTGGCGTTTGCGGTTCTTTTGCCATGCCTTGCTCCTGCAACGTTCGGGGGCTAGTCAAAAGCCCGATAGTAAGTAGCGATATAAATTGGCTATGCACGGTATATGGGGACCATAAAAGCCATCTCAAGTGGGCATTGAAGCGCGGTTTCGACTACTGTATAAAACAACAATACTCAGGCGCGCATGCCGCGCCCGTTCCGCTGTGCCTCAGGAGGGCCTTATGCTGACTCAGCTTGCTATTCGAGATTACGCGATCGTTGAGCATCTAGAGCTCGACCTGACGCATGGCATGACCGCCATTACCGGCGAAACCGGGGCGGGTAAATCAATTTTATTGGGAGCATTGGGCCTTTGCTTGGGTGAGCGCGCCGATGCCGGCAGTGTGCGCCACGGCAGTGAGCGCACAGACCTATCGGCGCGATTCGATATTCAGCACTTGCCCGCTGCCATCGAGTGGCTGAGTAGCCGGGAACTCCCCTGCGACGAGTGCTTGTTGCGGCGCGTGGTAACCGCAAGTGGACGCTCCAAGGCCTGGATCAATGGACAGCCGGCCACGATCAGCGACCTAAAATCGCTGGGTGAACGGCTGGTACAGATTCACGGCCAGCATGCCCACCAAGCGTTAATGCGTGAAGAAACTCACCTCGCGCTGCTCGATGATTATGCGGGACTTCGCGAGGCGGCACAGCAGCTTGCCGCGACGTATCACGACTGGCGCAGCACCAACCGGCGCCTTAAACAGCGCAAGGAAGCCGGCAGCGAAGTGGAAGCCAAACGACAACTGCTGCGTTATCAGGTAGAAGAACTCGACCAGCTGGGGCTTGCGGAAGGCGAATTGGAAACACTGGAAAACGAGCAGCACACGCTGGCCCACGCCGACGAAACCTTACGTGAAACACAATTTGCCGCCGACTGCTGCGCCAGCGATGAAGGCGGCGCCCTGTCGCTGCTTAACCAAGCTTATACGCATTTAAGCGCCTTACCAGGGAGCGACAAAGGTACGCTGGCCAATACCCTCGCCATGCTCAGCGATGCGCGCATTCAGATTGAAGAAGCGGCCAGCGAACTCAACCATTTCGCCAGCACCACCGAGCTCGACCCGGAACGCTTGGCTTGGGTGGAGCAGCGCTTGGCTGATGTTCACCGTATCGCCCGCAAACACCATGTCGCACCGGATGAGGTCTGTGCACTGCACGCTGAGCTGACTCGCGAAGTTGCTGAGTTGGACAACAGCGATAACGATATTGAAACCCTGAGCGCCCAGCTCGCCAACTACCGTGAGCGCTATCGCGGCGAGGCCAAACGGCTAAGCGAAGCACGCCAAAAAGCGGCTGTGCAATTGGGTAAAGAAGTTCAGCAGCAGCTTACCTTTCTGGCCATGGGCAAGGCGCGCTTCGAAGTTGCCGTCACCCCACGCGACACACCGGCAGCGGAAGGCCTCGACCATGTCCACTTTTTAATCAGCGCTAACCCCGGCCAACCCGCCAGACCGCTCACCAAGGTGGCGTCAGGCGGTGAGCTTTCGCGCATTAGCTTGGCCATACAGGTCGTCGCCGCGTCTCACTCGACCATTCCAAGCCTGGTGTTTGATGAAGTCGACGTGGGAGTGTCCGGCGCCACCGCGGAAATCGTTGGCCAACTGCTGCGCAAGCTCGGCGAAAACGGTCAGGTAATGACCGTCACTCACCTGCCCCAGGTGGCCGCACAGGCTCACCAACATCTACACATTGAAAAACGCGCTAAGCGCGATACGACCCTGACGCAGATGGCCCTTCTCGATGAACAGGGTCGTGTGAGCGAACTCGCCCGCATGCTGGGCGGCGTCACGCTCTCTGACCAAACCCTTGCCCACGCACGTGAAATGCTCAACGCAAGCCAACGCAAACCGCATTAACAACGCGCCTCGCGCGCCCTTGGCTATTATCGAACGCTCCACAGAAACGCCCCCGGGCCGCCTAGCATTTCAGCTAGGCAGCCCAGAGGCGATGGGCAGGACAGCAGAGGCTTTGGCGTGCGCCCTACTTTTTGTTAGTAGGTCCACTGTCTTGGCGCGTGACGTCCGATCCACGAGGGCGAACGTACAACACCAAGGCATGGTCCACTAATTCGTAGCCGTGCTCTTCAGCGATTTCTTGTTGACGACGCTCAATGATTTCGTCGACGAATTCGACGATTTCACCGCTTTCTAAACACACCATGTGGTCATGGTGGTCTTCTTGCGTCATCTCAAATACCGCATGACCGCCATCGAAATTGTGACGAATGACGAGGCCAGCCGACTCAAACTGGGTCAGTACACGGTAAACAGTTGCCAGTCCCACATCTTCGCCCGCATCTATCAGTGTTTTATACACTTCTTCTGCGCTAAGGTGGTGCTGACCCGAAGCAGTTTCGAGAATCTGCAGGATTTTGACACGCGGCAGGGTCACTTTCAGCCCGGCTTTACGTAATTCATGGTTCTTATCGGCCATGGTTGCTCTTCGCAGTAACAGGTTAGGTCGGGTATGATCGACCGAAACCACGATAGTGAAGAATAGGCTCAAATGCAAAAATTGACTCGAATCATCACGCTCTCCGTCTCCATTGCCGTTATCAGCGGCTGTAGTTACGTTGGCGTGTACAAACGCGACATCCCGCAAGGCAACCTGGTCACTGAGGAAATGGTCGACCAACTGCAACCGGGAATGACCCAGGAACAAGTCACCTATGTCATGGGACGCCCGCTGCTCGAAGCACCCTTCGATGCTCGTCAGTGGGATTATATATTCCGTCTCGATAAAGCTTATAGCGACGTTGAAAAACGGCGCGTTACGCTGACGTTTGACAACCAGGGGCGGCTTGTCGACATTGACCAGGAAGGTGACTTATCAGAAGACATTCCTCTCGAGGGTGAGGACGTTCGTGGACCTGCAACTGACACTGCCGATCCGTCCCAGACGAATAGTGAGCAGTCGCAGAACCCCGCACCTAGTTCCTCACCCAGCTCTCAGCCTTAATCGCCGCTCCCGCTCGCTTGGCGTTTTGCACGCGCCCGGCGAGCGGCTTTGGGATCGATAAGCAGTGGTCGATACACCTCAACCCGATCTCCCGGTGCTACATTATGTCGCGCCGGGTCGCGTAGCGCCTGCCCGAAAATACCCAGTGGCGCATCGTCGAAGGTCTCGCGAGGTAGTTCGGGGAATAGACGCGGCAAATCCGCTAAAGCAACTGCGTCACGAGCGGTCGTCCCCGGGGGTACGTTGAGTGCGACCAAACGTTGTTTGTGCGGGAGACCAAACGCTACCTCGATAGTGAAGGTGTCATCGACCATGGAGCTCGTCGGCACGGCGGGTGAAGGCGTCAACAAGCTGCCCGGCAATCTGCTGAAATAGCTTGCCGAATGCCATGCCCAGTAGCCGATTGGCAAATTCGAACTCCATGTCCAGGCTCACCTTACAGGCGCCATCGCCCATCGGAATAAACTGCCAGCGCCCTTTTAAACGTTTAAAAGGGCCGCTAACCAGAGACATCTCAATACGCTCTGGGGCAAAGAGATCGTTGCGAGTGGTAACCGACTGCTCAACACCCGCACGTCCTAGCGTCATTTCGCCAATTAAGTGATCGTCGTCTTGCTCAAGTAAACGTGCACGACGACAGCCCGGCAAAAACTCTGGATAGCGCTCGAAGTCGTTGACCAGATCGAACATTTGTTTGGGGGTGTGCCGCACCAAGGCGGAACGATTGACGGTTGGCATTGACCTCTCCGCTGACTTCACAGTGCCCAAGGCGTATCATGGGAATCATAGTTAAGACCTTGAATGGTATCATGCCTCCCCGCATAACGAAGGGGATGTCACCGACAGATCGAATATGAGGTTTCATGGCCACGAAAAAAGGTAAGAGCAAAGGCCCTACCAGCAACGTTATTGCCCAAAATAAGAAGGCACGCTTTGAGTATCATATCAATGAAACCTTCGAAGCAGGCCTTTCGCTGGCAGGATGGGAAGTCAAAAGCCTTCGCGCGGGCAAGGCACAGCTCACTGACACCTATATTTTAATTCGCAATGGCGAAGCGTGGTTGCTGGGTAGCCATATCATGCCGCTGAATACCGCCAGCACCCATGAAATCGCTGACCCCACGCGCACGCGAAAATTGCTGCTGCATCGCAAAGAAATTGCCAAGCTGTTTTCGGTGACCCAGGACAAGGGCCACACCTGCGTACCACTAAAACTTTACTGGAAGCGTAATAAGGTTAAGTGCGAGCTTGCCTTGGTGACCGGTAAAAAAGTTCACGACAAACGCGCTACTGAAAAAGATCGCGACTGGAATCGCCAGAAAGGCAGAATCATGCGGGAACATAACAAGGCATAGCTGGTCAATCACTTGTGAGCACGTTAGAATGCCCACGTAACTAAGGGGGCGACATGGTTTCGACGCCGGTGACAACCCCTGCGGTGCATGCCGAGAGCGTGATGTATCTCGTAAATACCACATCACGAAAAATAGTCGCAAACGACGAAAACTATGCTCAAGGCGCGCTAGCAGCTTAAACCCTGTTAGCTTCTTGTCTGGCCCCAAGGCGATGTGCCTATTCATCGCTGAGGGGATACGAGCTAAAAATGATAGGACCGCGGTTGGTAGTGTCTTCTTGCCAGCCGTTAAACTTTAGAAGACTCGCGAGGCTGAATCCTGATCGTCGGAGTCAGTCGAGCTAAATCAAAAGACGAAATCTAAGCATGTAGAGCCAATGGGCGAGTGCTGGCGGACGCGGGTTCAATTCCCGCCGCCTCCACCAGACACCCCTTCAAATCAAGCACCTACGGGTGCTTTTTTTGTTTGTAGTGCTTAATCCGAGTTATCGCGTGTTTTAGCGCGGACAGCTCAGATCCCCCTCTTCACAATGTGCATGCTCGCGCAGTCGCTCGGTGCGCTGCTTTGTCAGCGTTGCAAGGCATCCGTTACGTACCATGGGTTGTGCGCTGCCGCCTTCTACGCCGCCGCTCTCAAGCGCGCATTCAGCGTCTCGAAAGCTGATCCAGGCCCGTTGGGCATCGCGCAGCTTTTCAAGCGTCGCTGGATTTTTCTCCAGCTTGCTAACAAGGGCTTGATACGCTTCGTTAAGCTCATCATCGGCCGATTGATATGCCTGCGCGGAACATTCCGTTAGTGCTAGTTGTGTACTCGCGTTATCGCACCCCGCGTCTGCGGTTACCACGCTGCTTGAGACCAAAAGCCCGATGCTCAGCAAGCGTTTGCAAAAGCGCGTAGCAAGTGGGGCCAATGTGATCAGTAAAGGCAAATAGGGGGTCATGGATCGACTCTTCAACGCATTGGGTCTTACTCATATAAGCAAAGCGCTGGCATCTCTGCCAGCGCTTTGTCGTCGTTACTCGAGCACACTCATCAGCGTTTTCCGCTCAGGAGGCTGTTTAGTGGGCGATCATCTCATCGACGATTTCATCACCATCCAGCGCCGAGGGATAATACGTCGGCCAGTTAGTAACTTCTTCCAGTAGGGCTTCGCGGTCATCGCCCCAATAGAGGTGAAAATGTGACGCATCAGTGGGATAGATACTATGGTCACTAAACTGGATGTATTGAGGAAGCTCATCAGCGGCTTCTTCAAGCTCAAAGATATAGCGTACCCCACGGTTACCAGCTTCGTAGGTTAATATCTCATAGCCATCGAATTGATACTCCCCCGTACGCTGCTCGCCGTCTTCATAGAAGGTGACGTTTTGCCCTTCGATAACGATACGCTCCACATCCGTTTGATAACCCGTATCGTAATATGCTTTGTATTCCTCGGCGGTTTTGTCGCCCTCAGAGGCTTTATGCTCAAAAACCTCGTCAAGCGTACCGTCTTCCAGGTAGGGGTATACCGACTGCCAATCACCTTCCCAGTCTGAGAGTGGACGATCCTTCACTTGTTCATCGTCAAAGTAGCCTGCGTAGATATCGCTATCATGGTCATGGCTATGGTCGTGGTCGTGGTCGTGGTCGTGGTCGTGGTCGTGGTCGTGGTCGTGGTCGTGGTCGTGAGCATGATCATCAGCATGCACACTTTGTATACCTGAAATCAGTAAAGCGCTTAACGCAAGCGCAGTGACTTTTTGACGATACGTCATTTTGATGTATTTCCTTTGGCAAATCACAAGATTAAGACTTTCAAAAAATAAGTTAAGTTATAACATAACTATTGTCAACTCTCCGCTATGCGATGGCGATAACTGCCTCACGACGCTTCCATTACCGTCTTCGACTTGGTAGCGCTTAGCGTACCGCAGAGCTTTTTCTGCTCAACACGATTATCGAATCGCCAGCACGCGAAACCATTAGGCAGAAGCCGCTACTCTCCGCTATGTTATCGCCTAAGCCAGCTCGTTTACGGGCCAACATTGAAAAGGAAAATTCAGCATGCTGTACGCCTTGAGCCTTTTAGCAGGCATTGGCTTTTTAACACTGGGCGGCGAAGCGTTAATACGCGGTGCTGTCGCGGGCGCGCGGCGGGCGGGTGTCTCCCCCCTATTGACGGGATTAGTCGTGGTGGGCTTTGGCACGTCGGCCCCAGAACTGGTGGTCTCGATAGACGCAGCGATCAACCAGCAGCCGGATATTGCAGTGGGTAATATCGTGGGCAGCAATATCGGCAATATCCTATTGATTCTGGGCTTGTGCGCAATTATCTGCCCAATGACCGTTCAACCCCAGGCGCTGCGCCGTGATGGCGTCGTCATGGTGGCAGCCAGCTTACTATTTATCGGCTTGGCGTGGGGGGGAGCCCTGGGACGACTGGATGCTGGCCTTTTTATAGCCGGCTTGGTCGGTTATCTCGTTTGGGCATACCTTAGTGAACGCCAACAGACCATACCCGCTGCTGAGATGCATACCTCGGAAGCCGATGAAATGACGAAGCTTCCTAAAACCGGCCTAACCATTATCGTCGCCCTCGTCCTCGGTCTTGGTTTACTGATTGGGGGCTCCCAGTTGTTACTTTATGGTGCCATTGGTTTAGCCCAAGCCATGGGCATTTCAGAAGCAGTGATTGGCCTAACTATCGTGGCTGTGGGCACATCGCTACCGGAAATGGCCGTTTCCATTATTGCCGCCCTGCGTCGACACGCCGATGTCGCCGTGGGAAATATTCTGGGCAGTAATATCTTCAATATTCTCGGCATCTTGGGTGTGTCGGCGTTTCTACAACCGCTGCCCATTGCTGCCCGGGTTGGTGCTTTTGACCAGTGGGTCATGCTCGGAGCAGCCGGCATCCTAATGCTTTTCCTGTATACCGGTATGCGGTTATCACGTGTTGAGGGCGCTTTTTTATTAGCAGGCTATATCGTTTACTTAGCCCTAAGTTTTAGCGTCATTAATGCAACCTAGTCCTGAAAATTTTCCAAGTTACTATTACCTAAACGATTAATTTGCTAAAAAATGAGCTGTAACGGTTAAGAACCGCTACATTCATTCGTTTTTATTACGTATTGCATCGCAATACGGACTGATAGACTGACGCGGCTTTTAAATCCTTCCTATAAACCTAACGAAAGGAAATGCATCGTCATGCCTTTTTTTCGACCTCCTTGCCAGCCTCGATTCGATCGTCGCTGGCTTTTTTTGTTGGCAGCGTTATTGCTGCTGTTTAGCCCCGGGGTATTCGCCGTAACGGGTGAACTCGATTTAACCCAATCGGCAGTGGGTTTTTTCGCACTTGCTATTTTTACCATGGCCTATGCGTTGGTCATGGCCGAAGAAAAAATCCACATGCGCAAGTCCAAACCGGTGCTGGTCGCGGCTGGTATCATCTGGAGCCTCATCGGCTGGGTGTATGTCCAAAACGGCATGTCGGAGGCCTCTGAACAAGCCTTCCGCATGACGCTTCTGGAGTTCACCGAGCTGATGCTGTTCCTGCTGGTGGCCATGACGTATATCAACGCCCTGGAAGAGCGCCGGGTATTTGATGCACTGCGTTCGTGGATGCTGCGCATGGGGTTTAATTACCGCGCGCTTTTCTGGTTAACCGGCGGTTTGGCGTTCATGCTGTCACCGATTGCCGATAACCTGACCACGGCACTACTGATGTGTGCGGTCGTCACCAAAGTCGCCGAGGGCGATAAGCGCTTCATCAATATGGCGTGTATTAACATCGTGGTGGCGGCCAATGCGGGCGGTGCCTTTAGCCCCTTCGGCGACATTACCACGCTGATGGTTTGGCAGGCGGGCATTGTGCCATTCCAAGACTTCTCTATTCTGTTTTTACCGTCGCTGGTGAATTTCTTAATCCCAGCGATCGTCATGAGCTTTTTCATCCCCAACAAAAAACCCGAAAGCCTGCAAGAAGATGTATGGATGAAACGCGGCGCAAGGCGCATCGTGGCGCTTTTTCTGCTGACGATTACCACCGCGGTGCTGTGCCATACGTTACTGCACCTACCCCCGGTACTTGGCATGATGACCGGCCTGGGCTATCTGCAGTTTTTTGGTTACTACCTTCGCCGCAGCCTGCCGCGTTCATTGGAGCGCAAGCGTGAACGCTACAGCCGCCGCGGCGACAACAAGAAGCTTGAACAGTTGGGTAGCGTGGTACCCTTCGATGTTTTTAACCGCGTGGCGCGCGCCGAGTGGGATACCTTGCTGTTCTTCTACGGCGTTGTGATGTGTGTAGGCGGGTTGGGCTTTATGGGCTATCTCGGCTTGCTCTCGGAAGCCCTGTATCTCGGCTGGAACCCAACAGCGGCCAATATTGTGCTCGGCGTGGTCTCCGCCGTCATCGATAATATTCCCGTCATGTTTGCCGTGCTCACCATGGAACCTGATATGTCGCAAGGTCACTGGCTGCTGATCACGCTAACCGCTGGGGTAGGCGGCAGTTTGTTGTCGATTGGCTCCGCCGCGGGCGTGGCGGTCATGGGGCAAGCGCGTGGCGCTTATACCTTTATTGGACACTTGAAGTGGTCGCCGGTGATTTTACTAGGCTACGTCGCCAGTATCTTGGTGCACATGTGGCTTAACGCCGAGAGCTTTGCCTTATTTGGCTAACGCCAACACGATGTATTAACAACACGTATTGATAGATAAGATGCCCTGCCATTCACGATGGCAGGGCTTTTTTATTCGAATAAATGATCAATGGGCTTAGGGCGGCCAAGAAAATAGCCTTGATAGCGATAGCAGCCGTGACCTTTTAACCAATCTAACTGAGCCTGGGTTTCCACGCCCTCGGCCACCACCTCCAGCCCTAAACTAACGGCCAGCAGAATAATCGTATCGACAATCGCGGCATCGGCTTTATCGGTTAATAACTCACGGACAAACGACTGGTCGATCTTGAGTTCATCAAGGGGTAACCGCTTTAGGTAGTTTAATGAGGAATACCCGGTGCCGAAATCATCCAACGCAAAGCGAATCCCCCGCTCACGCAACCTGAGCATGGTATGGCGCACGCGGGTCGGCTCGCGCATCAGCAGGCTTTCGGTGACTTCTAGCACCAGCTGGCTAGCCGGCGCCTGAGTTTGCTTGAGCAGAGTTTCCACACGGCGAATGAAGTCGGGCTGCTGAAACTGCACTGAACTGACGTTAACCGAGATAGTCAGCGGCGCGTAGGCGGTTTGCCGCGCCCACATGGCCAATTGCTGGCAGGCTTGTGTCAATACCCAGTTGCCAATCGGAATAATCAGCCCGCTCTCTTCTGCCAGCGGAATAAACTCAGCAGGCGAGACCCAACCGCGCTCCGGGTGGTACCAACGCAGCAGCCCCTCCACCCCAATGGTCACGCCTTTTTGATTCACTTGAATTTGATAATGCAGCTCTAGCTCACGTCGGGCCAAGGCATGGTGGAGGTCGGCTTCCAGGTTTGCACGCTCCAGTACGCTGGTTTGCATGCTAGGGTTGAAAAAACGCAGCTCATGCCCGCCAGCGGCCTTGGCCTGCTGAAGTGCCATATCTGCCTGCTGCAGCACCTGATCCAGTGGGCTCGAATCGCCATTAAATAGCGCCAGCCCCACGCTGGCACTAATCGGTAATGAACGGCTATTGCGTAACTGATGAATTGTCGTCATCAACTGTCGGGCGATGCGCTCAGCCTTGGCAGCGGCCTTTTCCTGATGCTCACCCAAGTGGTTGATAAGCACGACAAATTCATCACTGCTAAAACGTGCCAGGATAGCGTCATTATCCAGCGCTTGGCGAAGCTGTTCGGCCACGCTGATCAATAGCTGGTCGCCACTCGCATGACCTTGTAAATCGTTAACCAACCTAAAGTGGTCAAGATCCACCACTAATAGCGCACCGTATTGATTGCCCTGCGTATCTTCCTTGATGGTAGTCGCCAGGGATTCCATAAGTAGGCGACGGTTCGGCAGACCGGTCAACGCATCGTAGAATGCGAGATAGTGCGTTCGGGACTGCATTTCCAAATACTCGGTCAGCTCAGTCGAGATCCCGCAAAGCGAAGGAGGCTCGCCTGGTGTAAAGGCAAGCGGCATTTTGATCGATAAGAAGGTTCTCACCCGATCGTCGTGCTTTAAAACATTACTCTCCTCAATGGTGACTTTTTCACCCGAGGCCAGCACGCGCCGATCTACCCGAGCGATTTCAGCGGCCGTAGCGGCGTCAAAAAAAGTCTCGTCACGCTCGCCTATCACGGCTTGTGCGGGGTGGCCAAATAGCTCACAAATGCGCTGATTGACGTACTGATACGTCAGATCGGGCGACTTGATATAGATATAAGCATCCACGCTATCCAAAATGGTCGACAGCATGGCCTCGTTGGTTGCCAAGCGCACCCGTTGCTTTGCAATACGTCGCCTCATCAGCAAGCTCACGCCTACCACCAGCGCCAGCGATCCCAAAAGCCCCGCTATCCCCCAGCGCAGCCAGCTAGGCGTAGCAGGTGGGGTGGGGCCCGCTGCCTGCCAAGCGCGTAGCGAGTCAAAGTAAATCGAATCACTTTTCGCTTTCCAGCGCATTAAGTACTCATCGATGCGGGTAAGTACTTCTTGAGGCAGCGACGGCGAGGCGGCGTAATAAAGCTCGACGGGCTGAAAAACCACGGGAGTACTCTTCAGGCCTGCCTTTTGCGCACGCCACTCGCCAAACTGGTGACTGGCCGCTGCCGCGTCGGCCTCTCCTCCTACAACCCGCGCAAAGCCTTCTTCAAAGCTATCGACGCGGACCCAATCAACCGGTATATCAAAGCGCTGGGTAATATCGACGAGATAGCGTTGCTGGATGGAGTCCTCAACCACTGCTACGCGTTTTTGCGCCAAGTCGACCATGGCGTCAATCGTGACGCCTTTACGCTGGTAAAGCTGGGACCAGCTATGCAATACCGGTTCGCTGTGAAACGTAAACCGCTCGGCACGCGCCTTGTTCCATGCCACATCAGGCAACAGGTCAATATCGCCGTGTTCAAGCAGATCCAGGCAGCGTTGCCACTCACACACAACCGGCTCGATTTGCCAGACCTCGCGCTCGGCAATGGCCCATAGTAAATCGCCAAAAATGCCGTCTAACCGCTGTTGGTCGGTGAGGAACAGTTTAGGGGGATTGTCATAAACGCCTACGCGCAGGGGTTCATCTGCCATTAGCGCAGGCGTTATCAACAAGCTACCGAGCACCAGGACACCACGGCAAACACGCCGCTGCCTAGCCTGGCGCAGGTTATGCTCGAGGTTGGTCATTACCAACGCCGCCATGATATCGGTTACGCACCGGGCATGGTCAGTTGGCCTGCGCGCTCCACGACGCGCTGCCAAGCAGGATCAGACTCAACTCGCTCAACGAAACGGGCAATCGAGGGGTAAGCCATCAATGAATGCGTCGCCGCTACCGCCTGGAGAGGGAAACTCATCTGTACATCTGCGCCGCTGGGCCAGGGGCCTGAAAAGTGTTCGTGGGACGCCAGGTAATCATCGATAAAACGCAGGTGCTGATTAATTTGCGGGTGCAAGAAGGTGCTGTTAACAGTTTGAGTAATGCCTTTGGCAATCGGTTTGACGAACCAAGGCGAGCGTTTAGGCAGTTGACCAAACACCAGTTGCATGACCAGCAGCGGCATCAAAGACCCCTCGGCGTAATGCAGCCAGTACCGATAATCTATCCAGTCATTGGTGTTATCGCTATCTGGCTGGCAGCGACCATGGCCATAACGCTGCAGTAAATACTCAATAATCGCGCCGGACTCAGCAATCGTCAGTTCCCCATCGGTGATCACCGGCGACTTACCTAACGGGTGTATCTTTTTGAGTGCCGCAGGGGCTTGCTGAGTGGAACCGTCACGTTGATAAACGATAATCTCGTATTCAAGCTCCAGGGTTTCGAGAAGCCATAAGATACGGTGCGAACGAGATTTTTCGAGATGATGGACGTGAATCATAGGCACTCCATGGGCAGTTGGGCACGCCAACATTGCGCTGACGCCAGTCTTCCGTTCACTGTGTGCCCGTTCAGCATAGCAGCGTTGGCGATAAACAAGAAAACGCCCCATTACCCCGCTACCAACGCTAACTTCACCCTAGGTGCGTCGTTCGACACTGCGCCCTATAAGAGCACCCAATGGTGACCGTTTACCCTGTAACCAAGGTGCCAATAGCCGCATCGAGAGGGGGATAAACACAAACACCATGACCGGTGTCAGCATCAAGGTGCTGACCAAGACACGAGGCAGCATTGGCCAGTGGGCCAAGGTGCTGCCGAATATCCACTGAAAAATCAGCGAAACAGGAAAAAACGCCAGCCATACCGCCACCGCTTGCTTCCAGCGGGGCGGTACGGGCGAATGCGTTTGGAACCAGGCATCTAGGCCAGTAGCGCGATGCTCATGCGGGGCATCAAACAAGCCCTTACCACGGGCAAGCCAAGCATGCCGAGAAGCGGAATGTTCCCAGGCAGCCAGCGTGTCAGCGCTGCTGAAGCGAAAGATAATTTGGTACTCATCGTCGTCGGCAGGAGGCGCCAACACGCCGGACCCCAAGTAACCGGGAAAGTCTGCGGCCAAATGACGGCCTTCGTTCAGCCAGCGGGTAAAATGTGGGTAGCGTTTTTCAGCAACGCGTCGCGCCACCATTAAGGTGACCGGTGAGGCAGACATGGTATATCTCCTGTTGGCTCAGCAGCCGTTGCCGGGTAGGCAGGCTGCCAACATCCCAGCGGGTAAGCCAGGAGGTAGCAGTGAAGCCACTATTATAACTCAAGTCTTGCCGGATCATCTTTTCATGGTGCAGAGCATTTAAACTGTAATGATCAACGGCCTGGCAGGGGATGACGCCGCTCGCCACGCTGATACGCGCGGACGTGTTGATAAATATCAACGGCGCTGCGGATTGCCTGCGCTTCAAAGGGGTCCGGTGTCACGATGGGGCCTTTTTCACGACCTTCCGTACGAACCAGCTCGGCCACCTCGTCACGGTAGCGCTCCAATAAATGCTCAAGGTTCATCCGCACATGGTGGATTTCGAGGCCGAGGGCTTCTTGCTGCTCTTTGCGTCGCAGCATATCCAAAGGGTTGGAGGCCTCCTCCCTCAAACTTTTCAAGGTATTGTTAACCAGCTTTTCAGCGATATTGAGGTTCGGAATTACCTCATAAACGACTTCATATAGCGACACGTCAGATTTAGAGTGGGACATATAGGCTCAACAAATACCAAGCGGATGAATACTGACAAATCGGCCTGCTTCAGAAAACTTTAATCGGTAGATACCATAAACGCCGTCGTGGGTCATCACATGGCGCAGCGCTTCTGCCGGAAACACCACCCGACGACCATCCAGGCTATGAGTATACACCTGGGCAATGCGCCCCTCGTAGTGCGCCAAGCATGTCTCATAAGAGAGATTAATCACCACATCAATCGTCTGCATCCCCTTCTATCCCACCTCTTTGCGCCCCATCCATTGAGCGACAGCTTGCGCGACTGGCCCGCCTCGCTAATACTTAACGTCATTCCTTTGATCGCATGGGACACTTGCCATGACAATCGCCGTGATCGGTGCGGCTTCTCTCTCTGCATGGGCATCGCCCACGTTTAATGCAGGGGCTGCCCAGGTAACGACCTCATCGCCTAAAGCGGCCAACGACGACGTTGAGCAGGAAACGGCTGCTCAAGATGCGACCCGTGACGAATCTGCCGTCGGTCCGAAAAGTGCGGACGGCAGCCCCCTCGCCCCTGAGGAAATTGAGCAGCTAAACCAACTCAAACAAACCGACCGCGAGGTCAGGCAACATGAAATGGCCCACCAGACCGTCGGCGGGGCGTATGCCGGCGGGGCTAGCTACGATTACGAGGTAGGCCCCGATGGCCAGCGCTATGCCGTTGCCGGCGAAGTCTCGATTGATTACGGCCCGGTTCCCAACGACCCCGATGCCACGATCGAGAAAATGCAAACCGTGATCGCCGCTGCGTTGGCTCCCGCTGACCCTTCACCCAAAGACTATCAAGTCGCCGCCCAAGCGAGGCAGTATTTGCTTGAAGCGAAACTAGACGCCGCCATGCAGCGCAGCGAAATGGACCAGGCACGGGCAGGCGCAGAAGGAGGCATTCCATCTAGCGATGAAGGCACCGAGTCTACTTCGGCTCCCAACCCCAGCGCACCTCGTGCTGCCTGATCCACTAACAACGGATCCAGTGCTTATTGAACCAACGTTAGTGGGCTCTGCCTAGGGCAGTCCAATCCTCTCGCTCTGGCCATGCAGCCAGCCACAGCGGCAGTTCATCGGCGGGCATTGGCCGTGCAATACCGTAGCCTTGCGCTAACTCACAGCCCAGCGCAATCAGCGCTTTTGCATGCGCCAGCGTCTCGACCCCTTCAGCAAGCATCGGCCGCTGAAAACGGTTCGCCATATAAATCACGCTCTCTACAATCGCCATGTCATCAGCATCGCTTAGCATGTCGCGGACAAAGCTTTGGTCAATTTTAATCAAGTTCACTGGCAACTGGCGTAAATGTGTTAGCGAGGAAAACCCGGTGCCAAAATCGTCAATCGCAAAGCTGACCCCCAACGCCTGGCATTTCGCCATGGTATTTAACGCCGCTTGAATATCGTGCATTGCCGCGCTTTCCAGCACCTCAAGCTTGAGCATGGCCGGCGAGACACTGGGGTAACGCGCCAATAACTCACCCAACCGCTCGCTGAAGTTACTCAATAGCAAGTGCGCAGGGCTAATATTGACGTTGACGGGCAGTGAGATATTTTCCGCTTGCCACTGCACTAGTTGGCGCATGGCGTGTTCCAACACCCATTCGCCAAGATCAACCTCAAGCGGTGTCGCTTCGATAGTCGGCAAGAACTGCCCCGGTGCCAGCAGCCCCCGTTCGGGGTGCTGCCAGCGAATAAGTGCTTCAACGCCCACTACCTGACCAGTCCGCATATCTACCTGGGGCTGGTAGTGAAGTCTCAGTTCATCGTTCGCCAACGCATCCACAAAGCGCTGGCGTTGCTCGTGGCGTACCTGCAGCAAGCGATCATGCTGGGGGTCGAAGACGTGAAAAGTGTCACGCCCGCGCTGCTTCGCCCGGTACATGGCTTGATTAGCATGACGCAGCAAACCATCACCCTGAGCAGGATCGTTAGGGTAAAACGTTACCCCTAAGCTGGCCGTCAAGTGAGCCGTGTGCCCCTCAATGAACAGCGGCCGTCTAATGGAAGCCAACAGTTTTTCAAAAAAAGCCTCATCCACACCGTGGTGGAGCAGCAGCACAAACTCATCACCGCCTACCCGAGCCAGTACATCGTCGCCAAACAGCAGGTGGCTAATCCGCTGTGCAAACGTCGATAGCAGCGTATCGCCCACACCCGAACCCAAGCGATCATTGATCGATTTGAAGAAGTCGATATCCAGCGAACACACCGCCAGCGGCGTCTGCGTGCTATCAGCGTGCTGCATAGACTCTTGTATGAGCTGGGTCAGCAGCTGGAGATTGGGTAAGCCGGTCAGAGCATCAAAGTACACTTCCCGGTTAAGATGCCGCGCATGGGCAGGAATAGTCGATAAATCGGCCAACACAATGACATGATGGTCCACGTTACCCTGAGCGTCGCGCACCCGGTTAATCGACATCATACCGGGATAGAACTGACCGTCGTGGCTGCAGTAACTCACCTGGCTTTTACTACGGTCGCGGAGCTGCAGTTCCTCGCGCATCAGGCGGGTCGTGCGGCTATCGTCCAGCGGCAGGATACTGAATGCCTCGGGGGTCTTGCCCTTTACGGACGCTAGCGTAGAGCCGGTTAGCTCGCAAAAGGCAGGGTTAACATCGATTACACAGTTATCCGCGTCGGTAATGATAATCGCCTCGTTGGCATGCAAGAACGCCGCATGAGCGGGTAACCGTGCTGGCATAGTCGCGGGGTCGTTAGGCGTTAAAGACGATGCATGCGATTGAGGCAAAGACTGCGCCTTTATTGTCGTAAAAGACTGGCTCATACGTCCTTGCTCTCCTCGTTAATTAAGTAATGACAGGGGCAATCGCCGCATTACCACCCGCAGGCAGATACGATGCAATCTTGAAATCAATGCTTCCCATTTAACGCGCTTGCATCCTAAAGTTTCGTCAATTCAATATTTTACGTCAGCATATTAGCCGCCATTAGCGGCACACTATAAAACAGTACGCTTGCTGGCGCCCTAATGCATTAGTAATAAATTAATCATCATTTAGAACAGGCAGGTATCGCCCAATCTCCAACGTCCCCACTGTGCCAACCATGGGAAAGCGTTAAATGGAAAATTATTTTGTATTCTATTATCGGCCAACTTAGCGGCAACTTTAGGGAGACGGGGGCATGTGGCGTAGCACTCGCACTGAGCGCCAAAAGCAGACAGCGTGGTTTTACACCAGCTCAATCATGGGAAGACATCAAGGCGCGGGGCTGGCAGCGCCCAAAAACCGCTGCTGCCAGTAGTCGATATCCAGAGGTACGCTGACCACTTCTCGACCGTTGCCGGGGGCATGGATCATTTGGCCGTTACCGCGGTAAATGCCCACGTGGGTGGCTTTCTGGCGTGAGCCAAAAAACAACACATCGCCGGGGCGAGGTGCATCGACGCTAGGCAATTGGCGAAACTGTTGGTCAGCGGTACGGGGCACATTAATGCCCGCGGCTTGATAAACCATCTCAACCAGCCCAGAGCAGTCAAGGCCGTCGCCCGAGTTACCGCCTAGCCGGTAGGGCGTGCCTAGCGCTTGTTGGGCATGGGACAGAATTAGCGCGCGCTCCATGGATAAACCCTGGGCATCGTCCAGGCGTTCGTTCAATGCGGTGTCGCGGCTGGCACAGCCTGCCAAGATCAGCAGGGTTAACAAACTTACGATGGGTAACCCGCGTATGAAGGGCATGGCATGCGTCTCTGATTGGCCGATTCGCCTTTAGCATGGCGCATACGCCGAGACGCTGCCAAGTGGATTATATGATTGCGTGACGAACCCGCGCAGAAATCCATTCCGAGACCAGCACAGTGGCGAAAATCATAATGAAAATGACACTCACCTGATCCCACGCAAGGCTGTTGATTGAAGAATTCAACTGCAGGCCGATCCCGCCAGCGCCCACCAAGCCAAGCACCGTCGATTCACGGATATTAATATCCCAGCGATACACGCTAATCCCCGCAAACGCTGGCATCACTTGCGGCAATACGCCGTAACTCATCACTTGCATACGGCTGGCACCGGTGGCGCTGATGGCCTCTACTGGCGTTGGGTGAATCTCTTCAATCGCTTCGTAGAGCAGCTTACCCACAAAACCGATGGAGCGAAGCGCAATGGCGATAATCCCCGCCAGCACGCCCGGGCCTAAAATCGTCACGAGCAGCATGGCCCAAATCAGCGAGTTGATAGAGCGCGATGACACAATCACCAGCAGCGCGACGCTGCGCACCAAGGGATGTGGCGTGGTGTTACGGGCCGCTAAAAACGCCACTGGAAACGCCATTACAATGCCGAGCAACGTGCCCAGGGTAGCGATATTTATGGTATCCCACATGGGCTTCCACAACACATTAGCGTAGCCCCACTCCGGCGGTACCATGCGGCTGATAAGGTCGCCACCCTGCCGGCCTGCATCGGCGACAAACACCCACATGGTATTGTCGGAAATCACCTTCCAGCAGACGAGAAAAAGGCTAACGCCTGCTAGCCACGCCAGGTAGTGCAGCCACTGCGCCCGCGTCGTACGCCGCCGCCATACCGGCTGGCCCTGGGAAGTTGTTAAAACAGGCATATCAATTCTCCAGGGGTTACTGGGTCCAACGGCGGACATGGCTAGAGCTGTATTCGCATAGCAGCACAATGGCGATAACGATCAACAAAATCGCCGCGGCGGTATCGTACTCATAACGGCTGAGCGAGGTGTTTAACGTCGCGCCAATACCACCCGCCCCAACGATGCCGATCACCGACGACTCGCGGAAGTTAATATCCAGGCGGTACATGGACAGCCCAATCAAACGCGGCATAACTTGCGGCTGAACGGCGTGATTCATGGTTTGCCACCAGCTGGCACCGGTCGCCCGAACGGCTTCCACCTGCCGCCAATCCAAATCCTCAATATCTTCCGCCAACAGCTTGGCCATGAAGCCAATCGTGGCAAACGCCAGGGTGATCATCCCCGCCAGCGGCCCGAAGCCGAACATCACCACAAACAGGATCGCGATGATGACCTCTTGAAAGGTACGCGACACGGCAATAATCGAACGGCACATAAAGTAAATCGGTAGCGGTGCAATATTGCGCGCCGCACCAAGCCCCACCGGAACCGCCAATAGAATTCCCAGTACGGTGGACGTGAATGTCATGGTCAGGCTTTCCATCAACCCTGCGACGATATCGTCCCAGCGACTGATAAAATCAGGCTGCACAAAAGCGCCCAAAAAATTGACAGCTCTCCCCGCCCCTTCGGCAACGCGTGACCAATCCACCTCTACCGAGGCCAGCGCCAAAACAAGATATACCACCGTCCCAAAGGCAATGCCCCAACGCATGCGAGGACTATCAATCAGTGGCAGACGCCGCCATTGGCCAGCTCGGGCCGCTTGCTGACGCACCTGAGCGAACCCTTCAGTCTGCTCGTTCATCGTGCACTCCCCACCGCAAGATCCGGCATGGCGCGTTCGTGAGCCGGGTTGAGCGGCGGTGTGCCAGTAGCTTCCTCATCCATGGGTTCAGACGTGGTGTCCCAGTCCTCTTCACCGTAAATGGTCGTGAGAATATCGCTGGTCAGTTCACCAGGGTGTCCATCAAATACAATTTCGCCCGCCCGCAGGCCGACGATGCGATCGGCAAACTGCTTAGCCAGCGCGACGTCATGAATGTTAATGATGGCGGCAAGCTCACGCTCGGCACACAATTCACGAATCAATCGCATTATTTGGCGGGAGGTTTTCGGGTCGAGGCTAGCGGTGGGTTCATCCACCAATAACAGCTTAGGACTTTGCAATAGCGCCCGAGCAATGCCCACCCGCTGGCGCTGCCCACCCGACAGCGCATCGGCGCGCTTATCAATCGCCTGAGGCAGGCCAACTCGCTCCAACAAACGAAAGGCTTCAACGACCGCTTCCTGGGGGTAACGACGCAAAAAACTACGCCAAAAACCAACATAACCAAGCTGACCGGACAGCACGTTTTCCATTACGGTGAGGCGGTCAACCAAAGCATACTCTTGGAAAATCATGCCCATGGAACGCCGTGCCTGACGTAGCTTATGACCCGATAGCTGGGTGAGTTCGGTATCTTCCAGCCGAATGCTGCCCTGGGTCGGCTCAACTAACCGATTCACACAGCGAATTAGCGTGCTTTTACCGGCTCCGGACGGCCCAATCAGCGCCATGACCTGGCCCTTGGGCAGAGTTAAGTCAATATCTGTTAGCGCCCGGTCCCCAGTGGGGTAGCGCTTGGCTACGCCGCTTAGTGTCAACATTGTGCTACCTCATATGCATAACATAACGGCCAGAAGGTGAGCCCTCCTGGCCGAATCACTATGTTTACCGACCGATTAATCGCAGTCGTAGGTCACTTCGTTGGCATCGGCGATGGTGCGAATCACTTCCCAGTTTTCCTCATAGGTGATTGGGATAAACTGCGCTTCACCGGAGTTGGAGAACTCTTCCTCTAACGCTGTGCCTTCCCAGTCGTAGCTAAAGAACGCGTCCTGAATGTCTTCCGCGAGCTCCGGATCCAGATTGTGGGCCGTACCGTAGGCGGTGGTCGGGAAGGTATCGGAGGTGTAGATCACTTCGTAATCGCCCTCTGACACGACATCACGCGCCAGCATGCGGCGTGCCACTGAGTTGGCAATAGCAGCGGCTTCATAGTCTTCGTTGACCACGCCTAAAACGGAGTTATCGTGAGAGCCGGAGAACGCCGTTTCAAAGTCTTCGTCCGCTTCCATGCCGTACTCAGAGCGCAGCAGGGCGGAAGGTGCGCGGAAGCCAGAGTTAGAAGTCTCTGAGGTAAACGCCAACTGGCGGCCCTGCAGGTCTTCAACTGACTCAATGCCGCTGCCTGGGTAGGTGATAATCTCCATTTCGTAGCCAAAGCTGCCGTCCTCGGCGGCCATCATGGCAAACGGACGGAAACCACCGCAGTTAACCGCCACTGGAACACCGCCGGTGTTAAAACCGGCAACGTGCAAACGGCCCGCGCGCAAGGCTTCCTGTTGAGCAGAGTTGGATTGCACCGGGAAGAACTGAACGTCTTTGCCCGTTGCTTCGCTCAGGTGATCAAGGAAATCAGACCATACATCCGCATAAACAGCCGGGTCTTCAACCGGCGTGTAGGCAAATACCAGCGTATCGGGATCAACTTGGTCCGCTTCATTACTCGGTGTATCGGCAATCAAATCGCCGTCTGAATCACTATAGCGACTGGAAAGGTCGGCCTGCGCCGCGATTGCTGTAAAAGCAAAGGCACTGGCGACAGCGGCGCTGAGAAGCGTACGAGGGAGCGTTAATGTCTGCATGGGTCACCTAAAGCGTTGTTAGAAGATAGCGCTAATCCTGACAACGTCAGATGACAACCACGGGGCTGTTAGATGACCTATTGGTGACGTTTTGACGTACTTAAAATGACACTATTTTTTGACACCAGCGACGTTGTTGCCGCGACGCTCGACAAACAGGCTGTTACCCGGCATTTTTTTAGCTTGATGCTTCAGCTCAGAAAGTTCCGCGGCGATATCCAGCGCCTTGTAGCTCGCACCATCGGGAATAGGTTTCACCGCAATCGACACGCTAACGAAAGGAAAAAAGGCTACTTTATTCTGTCGGTTCTCAATTTGGATTCCTCCCTGTTCACGATCAGTTTCTTCATAGAAGCCTGGCGCTATTAGCTCGAACGAATACAGGATTTGATCACAGACGCTTTCCCAATGAGCTAGCGGCAGTAACATCATGAAGTCATCACCACCTATATGGCCAATGAAGCCGCCTACGCTCTCTACTTGGGCCTGCAGCAACCGTGATAACGAAATAATCACATGGTCGCCCCTGGCATAGCCGTAAGCATCGTTAAAGGCTTTAAAGTTATCTAAATCAACGTAGGCGGCGGCAAAGCCCTGCTCTGCGATTAGGTAGGCAGCAAGCGTTTCATTGATCACAATATTGCCCGGCAAGCCGGTCAGGGGATTGGCATGGCGCGCTTGTCGCACCTGAATCGCGGTAATCTCGCGCAATAGGTCAACGATATTACCCATGCCCAGATAGTGACCGTCCCTGCATACGATGACAAAATCTTCCTGCTCAATATCGTGACTGTCTGTCAATTGCTGACTCAAATTCTCCAGCAGCATATCAGCCTCGGCCACCAGCATGCGTGAGTCTGCAACATCCAATACCGCGCGTTTGGCATATAGGGCATGGCTGTACGGATTGGTAAAAAGGGTTAAAAATGCGTTACGGCGCACTACCGCAACGGGTTTACCATTATCGACTACCGCAATACAGCGCAAGCCAGGGTATTGGCGAAACCGCTCGGCGACCAGTGGCACTGCGCAATCAGGTTTCACTGCTTCGGTAATGCGGTAAATAGAGCGCGCGGTGCGGCCAGCTGGGCTTTTTAATTGGGTGGCCGCGGGTAGCAACATGTTGAGCTGCAAAGGCGGATGCTGGCTCGGGCGGGCAAAATAGAAACCTTGTAGCAGAGCAAGACCGCGATCAAGCTCCCATAAGCAAAGGTGTTCTGCCGCGGTTTCAACACCTTCAGCGATCAATTGGCAATCCAGACTGCGTGCGACGTCCAGAATAGAGCGTAAAAATTCGCGCTTGGCGGGCTCCTGATCAATTCCCGAGATGAAGTGGCGGTCCAGTTTGACGAAATCCGGACGCAGTTCTGACCAGTGGCGCAAGCTGGAGTGACCCGCACCAAGGTCGTCAAGCGCCACCTGAAAGCCCATATCGCGGTAGTGAGCCACGGCTTGGCGCATCAGGTCGTAGTCATGAATCGGCACGTGCTCAGTGAGCTCAATCACCACCCGCTCGGCAGGTAAACCGCTTTCGCGAATAAACCCCAGTGTCAGGCCTTCTTTAAAATCACGCTCGACAATGGTGAGTGGCATCACGTTGAGAAATAAAAGGCCGGGCAGTTCAAGCTTCGCGAAGCGTCGAATCGCCAAACGTCGACAGAGTAAATCCAACTCGACCAACTGCCCTGTCTGGGTCGCCACCTCGAACAAACGCAGCGGTGAATGCAAAGGTGAGGTGTTAGGCCCACGAATTAGCGCTTCGTAGCCGTAAATCGCCTGCTGGCTAGCATCAACAATCGGCTGGAACAATACATGCAGGTCTTCTGTGCTGATAATGCGGTCTAGCCATTGAGCTTCTTGTACGGTCATTGCCTATTGGTCACTTTAATCAGCGGTCGGATATCCCCAGTGTTATCCCTTTCCCGAGGCTACAATCGTGAGTCAACAAAGTGACAACATGATGACGTGCTTAAATAGCCGCTGAGAAAAGCAAGCTCCTGGCGCGCATTTCAGCGCGACCGCTACACGTTAGCGTCACAACAAGCTACCGTATTTCACAAATGACGCGCGCCGCCCCTTTCCATCAGGAGTTGTCATGCAAGCCATCAAACCGCAGCAGTTGGAAGGCGTGACCTCGTCACGGCAGGGGGCGATATTACGCGACCTGGCCTGGCTAGCGGTTACCCCTGATGTGGTCGAACTAGCGCCGCCTTTTCCACATGCGGGCCGCCCTAGCCTCGCTGAGCTAGGCCTAAGCGACTCGCTGGAGACTTGGCTAGATGGTTTGGCAATACCTGATCTGGCGCGAAATGGCCGCCAGACTAGCCGCATGGGGCACTATCACGAGCAGTTATGGCACTGGTTGCTGGATCGTGCGCCCAACACGCGCTTGCTCGCCCGTAACGTGAGCATTACCCGCCAACGGATCACCTTGGGCGAGCTGGATATGCTCTACCGCAGGTGCAATCACCCGGCACCGGTACATTTGGAAGTGGCGATCAAGTTTTATCTGGGATTGCCCGAAGGGCCGGGAGAGGAAACCAGCCAGAGCCGTTGGATCGGCCCAGGCGGGCTAGACAGTCTGGCGCTCAAATGCGGTCATTTACAGCGCCATCAGTTGCCGCTGTCGACGACGCTGGCTGGGCTGGGCACGCTCAATCACTGGTTAGCGCCGCGTGATATTGGGTCTTCCGCCAGCCTTCTGGCGTCACAGTTAACCCAGCGGCTGGCCATGCCGGGCGTGCTGTTTTATCCATGGAACGCCTCAATGCCGCCGCCAGAGGGAGCCACCGCTACGCACCGGCGTGGACGCTGGTGCCATGTTGGCGATTGGCCAGCCTTTGCCGCGACGCTGCCGGTGAGCTTTCTTGTGGCTTGGCTAGAAAAGCCACATTGGTTGGCGCCGCCGGCGTTTGATACCTTCACACCAGCCTCTGTTTCATTGAGGCCATTATTAGCGATGGCCGAGTATCGGCCGCAGCAAATAATGCTATATATGCCGCTGGAGCAACGTACCGAGCGGCTGTTTATCGTGCCCGATAATTGGCCGCGCCAGATACCTTTACCGCCGACGGGGCGTTAAACCACCACTAGATTATCGCGGTGAATCAGCTCGTGGGCTTCTACATAGCCGAGGATGGCTTCGATTTGATGGCTCGGTTGCCCCGCTAGCTGACGGGCTTCCTCGGAACCATAGTTGACCAATCCTTTCGCCACGGTTATCCCCTGCTCGTCGACACACGCCACCATATCGCCACGCTTAAAGCTTCCCTGAACGGTTCGCACGCCAACGGCCAGCAGGCTCGACCCCTTGTCGCGCAGGACTTTCACCGCCCCTGGGTCGAGCATCAATGTGCCGCGCACCTGGAGCTGCCCCGCCAGCCAGCGCTTACGAGCGGCGATGGGAGCCTGCTCTGGGCGTAACAACGTTCCTAACGCCTCGCCGGCCATCACCCGCGTAATGACATCCGGCTGACGGCCACTGGCGATCACCGTTACCGCACCGGAACGGGCAGCCAGTTGAGCGGCGCGTACCTTGGTGGTCATGCCGCCCCGGCCGAGCGAGCCGCCGCTCCCGGCCACGGCGGCCAACCGCGGGTCATCGGCCCGGGCCTCACCAATCAGCTGCGCGTTTGGGTGGTGGCGAGGGTCGGCATCGAACAAGCCTTCCTGGTCGGTCAGCAATAGTAGCGCGTCAGCTTCAAGCAAATTGGCGACCAGCGCGCCCAGCGTGTCGTTGTCGCCAAAGCGAATCTCATCGGTGACCACGGTGTCGTTTTCATTGATCACCGGCACCACCCTCATTTCGACCAGGGTGCGCAGGGCGGAAAGCGCATTCAGGTAACGTTTGCGGTTGGAGAGGTCATCGTGGGTCAGCAAAATCTGCGCGGTGAGCATGTCGTGGCGCGCAAAGTGCTGCTCGTAGCACTGGGTCAGGCCGTTTTGGCCCACGGCGGCGGCGGCTTGAAGCTCGTGCACGGCACTGGGGCGTGCCTGCCAGCCAAGACGCACCATCCCCGCCGCGACGGCGCCTGATGACACCAACACCACTTCAATGCCACGCTGGTGCAACGCGGCAACTTGATCGACCCAGCGGCCGATGGCCACTTCGTCCAGGCCACGGCCGTCGTTGGTCAGCAATGCGCTACCCAATTTAACTACGACGCGCCGAGCCCTGCTCAACGCCGCTCTGTCCAGCTCCGACTCGTTGCTTGCCACGCCGTCTTTCTCCCCTGAACGTTATCCACCCTGGACATGCCGCCAACTGCTAGCCCTTAAGGGGCATACTCGACGTCAACGTCATAATCATCATCGTCGAAGTCGTCGTCATCCTCATCATCGCGCTTGCGGCGACGGCCCAGACGCGCTTCGGTGCGGGCGACCGACTCTTCCTCCATGCGCCGGCGCATTTCCTGCTCGCGGGCATGGGCTTCTTCGTCTTCGTGCTCCAGGCGTTGCTGCTCGGTGAGCCAACGATAGGCCGCCTGCACCAGCTTGTCGGTACCGTCGCTGCTGATCGCCGAAATACGGAACACCGGGCCTTCCCAGTTAAGCGCTTGAATAATCGCTTGAGCGCGTTCTTCACGCTCTTCTTCATGCAGAAGATCAAACTTGTTCAATACCAGCCAACGGGGGCGCTCGGAAAGCGCCGGTGAAAACTGACCTAGCTCGTGAACAATCGCCTTCGCCGCCTCCACCGGGTCCGACTCGTCGAATGGCGCCACATCAACCACATGAAATAGCAGCCGCGTACGGGTCAGGTGCTTCAAAAAACGCAGCCCTAAGCCCGCGCCGTCGGAGGCGCCTTCAATGAGCCCCGGCACATCGGCCATCACAAAGTGCTCGTGCATGCCCAGCTTGACCACGCCCAGGTTGGGCACCAGGGTAGTGAAGGGGTAATTGGCCACCTTGGGCTTGGCCGCCGATACCGAGCGAATCAGCGTCGACTTGCCCGCGTTGGGCATGCCCAGCAACCCGACGTCTGCCATGACTTTCATTTCAAAGCGCAGGTTGCGACGATCGCCTTCGGTGCCCGGGGTGGTACGCCGCGGCGCGCGGTTGGTGGACGACTTGAAATGAATATTACCCAGCCCGCGGCGGCCACCTTCGGCCACCAGCACAACCTGACCGATGTCCGTTACATCGGCAATCACTTCAAGGGTATCCTCGTCGATCACCGTGGTACCTACCGGCACTTTCACATGCAGGTCTTCCCCGGCTTTGCCACTCATTTGGCGACCCATGCCGCCCTGCCCGTTTTCGGCTTTATAGAAACGCTGGTACTTGAAGTCGATGAGCGTATTCAGCGCATCGTCACCAATCAGGTAAACGCTGCCGCCGTGGCCGCCGTCGCCACCATCAGGGCCGCCTTTGGGCACGTATTTTTCGCGGCGAAAGCTGAGACAGCCATTGCCGCCTTTTCCCGCCTCAACAATGATCGAGGCTTCATCGACGAACTGCATTGTTTCTCCCGGCCGCTTCCGCCGCCCTAATATGCACTACTTTTTCCAATCCTTTATTCCCACCAGCCTACTGGCAAAGAATAGTAAAAATGCGTATTGGAAAAGAGGTTTAACCGACAAAAAAGCCCCGCCATGGCGGGGCTTTTTCTCGCAACTTTGTCTCGCAGTTACGAGCGCAACGCTAATCGTTTAGGCAGAAACGATACTAACAAACTTGCGGTTTTTAGGACCTTTGGTCTCAAACTTCACAAAGCCTTCGTTCAGCGCGAAGAGCGTGTGATCACGACCCAGGCCTACGCCAGTACCGGCGTGGAAACGCGTGCCGCGCTGACGAACGATGATGCTACCTGCGCTCGCTGCCTGACCGCCAAAGAGTTTCACACCTAAGCGTTTGGACTCGGAATCGCGACCGTTACGCGTGGAGCCGGCTGCCTTTTTATGTGCCATTGCAAAATCCTCCTTAAGGGGAATTGGCCGCTTACGCGGAAATTCCAGTAATTTTGACTTCAGTAAACCACTGGCGGTGGCCCTGGCGCTTCATGCTGTGCTTACGGCGACGGAATTTAATGATCGTCACTTTATCACCACGGCCATGGGAAACCACTTCGGCAGACACTTTCGCACCGCCAATTAGCGGTGCGCCAACGTTTACGTCGTCACCGTCGGCCACCAGCAGCACTTCGTCAAACTCAATCGTTTCGCCGGTAGCGACTTCGATCTTCTCAAGCTTGAGGGTCTGGCCTTCCTGAACGCGGTACTGCTTGCCACCGCTTTTAATAACTGCGTACATGTCTCTCTCCAGACGTCAATATTGCCGTTTTGATTAACTGTAAACGGCCGCTCATCGCTTTACGCTCTTTCGAGTCGTGCTCTTGTCGACCTGCGGCGAGTGGCGCCCCTTTTGGCAGCCATCTGACAGGGAGCATGATGAGTGGGTCGCGGATTATAACGATGATTGCGTTTTGCCACAAGACCTATTGCACCATTGCAGATGATAGGGTATCACACACTCGCAGGCGCCTTGACGCCTAACGGACAGCCCCATAGCATGACCTCAATCTTGCGCGGCCTATGCCGCCTCCATCTGCCGCGACGAACATTCCATGACCGCTAACGTCTCATCAGCCCAGTCTGCCAGCTCTATGCCTTCACCGCTGCACGCCGTGGTAGCGGAAGACTTCGAGGCCGTTAACCGGACCATTGTCGCCCAGCTCAACTCCAAAGTGCCGCTGGTCGAAACCATTGGTCAATACATCACCGAAAGCGGCGGCAAACGCCTGCGGCCGCTACTCGCGCTGCTGGCTGCGCGTTCGCTGGGTTACACCGGTGACAAGCATATCCCGCTGGCCACGCTGATCGAGTTTATGCATACCTCGACGCTGCTGCACGACGACGTGGTGGATGAATCGCATATGCGCCGGGGCAAGAAAACCGCCAACGATGCTTGGGGAAACGCGCCGTCGGTGCTGGTCGGCGACTTTCTCTACGCGCGCTCGTTTCAAATGATGGTCGACGTGGGCTCGATGCGCATCATGGCGATCCTGTCCGGCGCCACCTGTGTTATCGCCGAAGGCGAAGTGCAGCAGTTGACCAATATCGGCAACCCCAGCATTTCCGAAGACGACTACTTCGAGACGATTCTTGGCAAGACGGCCATGCTGTTCGAAGCCGCCTCCCACAGCGGCGCGGTGCTGGCCGAGGCTCCCCACGAACAGGAACAGGCGCTGCGATATTACGGCCGCTACCTGGGCCTGGCGTTCCAGTTGATTGACGATCTGCTGGATTACCAGGGCGACGCCGAGGCCATGGGCAAGAACGTTGGTGACGATCTGGCGGAAGGCAAGCCGACGCTACCGCTGATCCACGCCATGGAACAAGGCACGCCCGAGCAGGCCAAGCTGATTCGTCAGGTTATCCGACAGGGCGGCCTTGAGCAGTTGGACGCAGTATTGGACATTGTGCGCGCGACAGGTGCGCTGGACTACACCCGTGCGCGGGCCGACGAAATGGCCGATAAAGCGCTTGCCCAGCTTGACGCACTTCCCCCCAGCCCCTACCGAGATACAATGGCTGAGCTCGCTCGCCTGGCGGTCGACCGGCAAACATAAATCTGCTTTTCGCCGCGACCAAGGCTTGAAAAAAAACGCCTGGCTACGTATGATTTCCCTCCGTTGTCGCACCACCGGCAACGCCTCGGAATATAGCTCAGCTTGGTAGAGCGCTGCCTTCGGGAGGCAGAGGTCGTAGGTTCGAATCCTGCTATTCCGACCAGATATTTCAAAGCCTTAGGCCAACTTCTCTCTTACACGCCTGAGTCTCACGTGACCAAATCGTGACTTAACGCCCTCGGCCATGCCGGGGGCGTTTTGTTTCCAGCTCCTGTTTTTCATCCAGTCTGGCAACCGCTGAACGCACGTTCTCGGGTGCCAGGTGTGCGTAACGCTCCGTCATGGCGATGGTGCTGTGGCCGAGTAGATCCCGCACTTCGGCCAGCGGCACGCCCGAGGTCACCAGCCAAGCGGCGCAGGTGTGCCGCATATCATGAACCCGAAAGTCGTCGAGCCCCGCCTTTCGGCACACCGTTGCCCAGGTCTTCTTGATGTCCGCGATCCGCCTGCCCTTCTGATTACAGAACACCCAAGGGGTGTCGGCGCAGTACCGCATGCGGAACCTGAGCCGGGAAAGGATCGCCTGCCGAGCGGCTTCATTCAGCGGCACGCTGCGCCGACGCCGGGCCTTGGTATGCTCGGCTTCCAGGTGGATCAATCTCGCCTGAAGATCCACCCGTGACCACTCCAGACCAAGAAGCTCGCCGCGGCGACAGCCCGTATTGAGCGCCAGCGCGATGAAGTCGGCCAGATACCCTGGCCGCTCGGGATCTCGGGCGGCCTCCAGCAGTACGCCGGCCTCTCGACGGGTGATCCACCTCACACGCCCTTCCGGCTCTCTGAGCCGCCGTTTTTCGCAGGGGTTGGGGACAGCCCAATCCCATTCCTTGCGGGCATGGTTAAGGGCAGCCGACACCAGCCCAATTTCTCGGTTGATGGTGCCGTTGCTGGCCCCAGCCTTGCGGCGATCCACTATGTACTGGCGGATGTCCCCCGGCGTAAGCTGGTTCAGATCCCGGCCCGTGAACCTGGGATACAGGTTCTTCAGGCTCCAGATATGGCGCTCAGTGTTGCGCGTCATCCCTTCCAGCTCCTCCAGGTACGCCAGCATCAACTCGTCGAACGTTCTTGACGGCTGTTCGTCCCACTGCCTTTCCATGTGCGCTTCAAGGCGCCATTTGCTCAGCAGCGCTTCGGCTTCCCGCCTGCCTTCGACGGATTTGGCGATGCCAGTCGAGCGCCTAACGCGCTTGCCGCTTGCCTCGATGTAGGACGCCCAGTAGTACGGGGAGTCCGTGCGTTCATAGATGCCGTCTTGACGACGGTTAGTCTTGCGCTTCGGCATGTGCTGTCTCCTTGCACATCCGGCCCCGCGCTTTCGTCATTATGCGCTGGCGCCATACTTCGTGCCACCCAGTGACGGGCGACGTCGGCTGGAACTGTGATTCGGCGGCCAACCCGCACGGCGGGCAGGTCGCCTTGCTCGATCAGTCGGCGAACTGTTCGCGTCGAAACGCCACCCAGCTGGCGTGCGGTTTCTTCAAGACTCCAGAGCAGTGCGTCAGCCATGGTGCACCGCCTTGCCGGAACACGCCTCCTCCAGCAGAACCGCCAGCTCGTCACGTTGCTCAATGAGATGCTGCAACCGCTCGGCAATAGCGTCGATCCCTCCCAACTGACTGGCGGGCACGCCGGCGGCATCAAGCGCCATGGATAGCCGGGCCAGGTTCAACTCATTGTCGCCAATGCTGTCCGACACCCATTCTTCCGGCCATCCTCGCCAGCGGCACACGTCGAGCTGCCAATCGTCGTCGAGTCGGTGCCAGGCGGCCAGGGCGTCGTAGGTGTCGGGCAGCCAGTCGGCACGGTCGGCTGCCAGTGCGACGTAGCACCGCTCTCCGGTGCTGAGCGGTCTGATCAGCGTGTCCAGGGTGGTTTCATCGGCGCCCTTTCGGGCCTGACTGACGATATCGTCGAGACGTTGCATCATGTCGATCCTCCCGGCGCGGGACGTTGCCCGCGCCGCTTTCCAGTTAACGAATGGCCAGCCGTGTGCTGGCGACCAGCTCGGCACCAGGTATGGCGCGCTCCTTGAGGGCCGTTTTCAGTGCGGCACGGTCAACCTTGATGGTGGTGACCTCCCGCTTGAACTCGTCAGGCACGGCCGTTTCGTCGGAGATCGCCACGGACGGCGGGTTGCGCTGGATGGACAGGGTGAACAGCGGACGTTTGACTCTGTCGCGCCCGGTGGCCTGCATCGCCCACTGAACGCGCTCCCGGCACGCCTTGGCGTTGCGCTCGAGCCGGGCGGCTCGCTCACTCAGTCGCCGGGCTTCGTCCTTGCAGGCGGCAGCGTCAGCATCCAGCTGGCGCGCCACCATGACGGTGGCTTCGATCTTGTCTTCCAGCTGACTGCCGGTGGCCTGCAGGGTCTCGGCCAATGCTTCCGCGAATGCGGCATCGTCATCGGCATCCATCGCGGCCAGTTGCTGGAACTCGTTGGTAAGTTGGTAGAGGTTGCTCATGTCGGTGTCTCCTGCGGCCCCGCCCGCCGTGAGGCGAGCGCACGGGGCTCAATCAAAAGGGATTTCGTCATCGAAGTCGGCATAGGGCGGTGGCGCGGCGCGTCCGTCGCGGGCGTCAGCGTAGTGACTGCCGTTGCCACGCCGACCGGGTTCTGCATGGCCTTGCGCCTGACGCTGGTCGCGTGGAAAGACATTGACCCACCCTTCCCAGCCGGTCAGGCCGACCGGCAAGGCGTCGAGCTTGATGGAAGTGCCGCCATCGTCATGGCGAAACAGGGTACCGATACGCAGCCAGCGGCCCTTCTGCTGGCCGGTCTGGCGGTCGGCGTATTCGCCCGTCTTGATGGCGAGATCATGTGTCGGTTGTGCGCTCATTGCTGCAGCTCCTGGTGCGAGAGATACGGAACCCCGGCGCGAACCACAATCACGCAGTCCAGCCGGTGCGCCAGCCGCAGCGCGGCTGGCACTGTAAGATTGGGCGACAGGGCAATCATTGAGAGGCCCACTGGTCGAGACGGTCATCGAGACGACGATAGAGCGTCGGCGTCAGCTCGCTGAACGACTGAACGCGCCCTCGACTTGCCTTGGCAAGCCAGCGCCTGACCCGATCCGGATCGAGGTTCAGTCCCGATATACGGGCTTCGAGCCGCTGGCGCTGCGCGTCGCTGATCCGGCCTTGCGCTTGCGTTGCTGCACGCGGCGCTGGAGTTCGAGCTTGCGGCGCACTCGGGCGCGCGTTTCCGGTCGTTTCTTCCAGGTTTTGCCCATGAACCATATCCTCCATGTCTTGTGTAAATACCTCCGAGAGCCCCGCCATGCGCAGCGTGGCGTCGATGTGGGCCGACTTCTCGGCCATCTTGAGCGACTTGTTCAAGTCGCCGCTGTCCTGACGCAGCGAGCGCGCGCCCACCCCGTCGGCGACGACGTTGCCGGTAGCATCGCGGATTTCGCAGCGCATGATGACGTGAGCCAGACCAACGCCCTGCAGCGCGGCGGCTTCATAATCGGAAAGCGTGGGGTAGTGGATGGTTACCCCCAGCATGCCGCAGATCTTCTCGGCACCGGGCTTGAACAGCGACGGCTTGCTGAAGTGCGCGGGGTTTTGGCACCGAGCCCCATGCGGGCACTTGTTCCGGCTGACGACGTGAATACGCCCGAAGTCCACGCCTTCCACCAGCGCTGAGCGCACCCACTCCATCAGCGCGGCCCGGTTTTCTTTCCGTCGATCTAACCCGGCGCGGAACACCTCGGCGGGCAGGTCGAGCGGTGACGCCGAGGTTGTTAGCGCGTTGGGCTGAGCCTCTTCATGTGCTGCCCTTTCGGTAGCTCGCTGCTCGATAATCTCAGACGACATGGGGCTGCCCTCCATACTGTGTTGCTCGCCACTCGCGCTCGATGCGTCGAGCTTCCTGGCAATAGCGCTGCGCGGCATTGCCCTCAAGCTGACTGGGTAGAAAGACCCCTTCATCACGCCAGTCCATCTGGGCTTGCCATTCAGGCGTTGAGTGCATATTCTTCATGGTATTGGTCCTCGCTTCGGATCATGTTGTCGGCCCGCTCCAGCCCCCACTGGAAGCGGGCCATTTCATGTCTGTACCTTGGCATTCATGCAACATCCCCTTGTCTGTTGGCGGCGATCCAATCGACGAGCGCCTCGCGCTGGCCGCTCAACGTGGCGACCTCCCCGGTTGAAAATAACGGCGACTGCTCTCCGTTCGCTTCTACAACGACGGCGGTATCGGGATCTGTTGCGGAATCGGTGCGCCAGCCATCTTCGATCACGCGCACCTGGCTCCAGAAGGATCCATTACCCCAGGCGGTAACGTCGTGGCAGATCCGCTTGCCCGTCCGCTCGGAGCCAAAGACCGTGAGCAACAGGATGTCGGTCAACACTTCCTGATGTTTCAATAACATGAGCACTATCTCCTCTAATGCAGCACAGCCCCAGAAGGGCACATGGCGTGTGCGTCGAGCCACTTCAGCAGCACCCGCAGTTGTTCGAGGCTGGGCGGTTCAGCGGACTGCCCGGCAACAACGCGGCGAGCTTGACTGACAACACTGGATTCGTAGTTTGAAAGCCCACCGGGGTGGACGAACGTAGACATAGCAGTTTTCCTTCTATTGTTGCTAAGTACCCGGCTTTTCCCTTTAACGCGACCGAACCTGCCGGTAAAAAACGCGATGACATATTTAATGTCATATAAACATATTAGCCTAAAAGTGACATATTTCAAGAGCTTGAATGTCTAAAAGACATATATTTTTTGTAGGAAATACCCCCTTTGATTTGTAAGAAATAGCCTACAAAAGAGGCGATATGGCTTACAGCGTTAGAACAGTGAGTCAGGCACCCAACGCCTGGCACTGGCCCATGTGCCGCTTACAGCGCAAGGAACCCATTCACCCATGCCCAGGGGTTCATGCACGTTGGTAAACGCAACAACGCGCAACTCACGACCTGCTGCCAACCGGCAGGCGCGCCAGCTGCCCTTCCCTGGCTGGAAAGCCACGACACCCGAGGAAGCCTGGGAGACGACTTGAGCGGCACGCGCCGCCAGCCGCGCGCGTAGCGGCACACTTGGGCCGCCCCCTGCCCACCAGGTGACGGCGCCCCCTTGCGCTGCAAACGCCTGAACGTCAGATACCGCCGACACACCACACGCGCCCTGACCATCCGTGCCGAAGGCGGCAAATACATGGAGAGAGGACAACGGCACACTACCCGTTAGCGCCGCTGCCACGGCAGCGCGATCCGCGCCGGTGGCACAGCCAGCCACCAGGGTATAACCGTGCGCCACCAATGAGGTGACCACTGACTGCACCTGCACGTTGACGGCGGGCGTGATGTGCCGCCCGCCCACGATGGCTACCCGGCCAGCCATGCCAGAGCCCCACGCACCTGAGCGAGCGACCAGCCCGCCGGTACCACAAGCTTGATTTCAGCCGGTGCCTGAGTACGCTTGCCGGGCCGTGGCCAACATTGCCAACCCTGACGATGCAGCACCCACCAGGCTGCGACTGCTTGAGCCCGAGAGCCGACCGGAATACATACGCAAGCCGGGGCCGGGTTGTTGCCTTTGCGCGCCATGCGCTGAGCCCAGACCCAGCCGCCACGACAATGCTGCTGTACAACCCCTGCCCCGTAATTGATACCGCCGCTAGCGAACGCCATAACCCACCCCCAACGCGCCTTAATACTGTATATAAATATAGCATAAAATTGCCATTTTTTCCAATTAAAACAGCACTTTGCATTGCATATGCACCGCGCGGGAGCGTAGGCAAGCACAACATCGTGGGGGCCCCGCGCGGGGGTTGGCGTGGGGTTCCGATGTTGTGCTTGCCGGAGCGGAGCGCCCACGCTGCCCCCACCGGGGGGCGGAGAGCGGGGGTATGCGAACCGCCCCCGGATGCCTCGCTGGCGAAGCGGGTTTTGGGGTTCGCCGGTGCAGACGGGGAATAAACAAGCGGGCGCTTGCGCCCACCGATGTGGGTCTGGGGTTAAACGAAGGCGCGTGCGAGGAACGAGCTTGCGCCGGAGCGCGGGGTTCAGGGGCGGGCGAGGAACGAGCCGGCCCCTGCAGGCGGAGCCGTCAGCGCGCGGAGCGCAAGAGCACCAGGGATGCGTAGGGTGGCGTCAGCCAGCCCGAAGGGCCGAAGCCCGTAGCAGCCCGACCGCTAGCGAGGAACGAGCTGGCGGGGGTGCCCAAGGCAACAACCTGTCGCGCTACCAGTCGGACATGGAGAACTCGTCAATCATGATATCTTCATACTCCATGCCCCAGACGCCATCCCGTTCAAGGTCTGGGATCAGTCTGGTGAGCTCCTCTTTAGGCATCGTGCCCTCAAAGTCGCTAAGCACCTCAACATAGACATCAATTGGCTCTAGGTCAGCGGCAGCAAGGTCTTCTATTGAGGATTTCTGGAAGAAGCGGTGGCGAAGTATTTCCCAGGCAACTAGCCGAACATAATGCTCGAATACTTCGGGAACAGCCTGTTTCATGCCGCCGGTTACTTTCTCCAGGTCATCGTCCCACACCAGTTGTCCTGGGTAAGGATGATCTAGATGATCTTTGAGAGATGGCCAGCTTTGGAAACCGGAGAACTTAGCGATACGCGCAAGACAGGCGGTTTGCTTATCAGCCGGAGAAAGCCTTTGCTGTTTTTTGGCAATGCGCTTGAGAACGGAGATGTAAGTATCGATCGGGAGGGAATGGTACATTTTCGTCAGTCCTTTTTTCGGCACCAAATATGCAGCCGACCCGCGAAGCCCCAAGAGTGCCTTAGGAGTGATGACGAAAATTCAAAGAATGGCATGCGAATGCTTTACCGACGGCGGGTCTGATGGGATTGCCTGATCCCCCACTGACGATAGTCGCTATTGGCGGTCGTTATGTCAATGAGCGGCAGGCAATTTATACCCACCCACGGCTGGGAGCGCCGCTCAACCCGGATACAGCACTGAACTAGCGCTATTACTTGCATACCGGGCCGGCATTAGCAGAACAGCGTTACATGAAGGCATCAGGGCCAGCATCGGGCGTCATCCTAACGAGCCGTTCATTGCTCCAAGCGGAAAAGGTTGTTTTCCACGTAGGGGTGAAATTCAACATGCATCAGCCTTTCCTTCTTGAGGATCCGCTTCAACTCGCTGCCCATGGTTCTGAGCTCTTCGCGGTTGCCCTCCGTCTGACGTCGTTCGAACTTGCGCAGGATGTAGTTCATTTCATGGTCTTGCGAAAAATTCACGTAATCATGATCGTCCATTGTCAATCCCCATCTTGTGTGTAGCTGAGAGTTCAGCACACCCAATCTAATTATTCTTTATCATGATCGCAATATGCTTCACAAGCATTCAATGATCTGTCTCACGAAGACTGCCGATAGTGCAGCGCCTGATTCATTTGGGCGCTTCTTGAGCAGCTTCGCTTCTCTCCCGCCTGCGGCCGGTGGCTCACGCCGCGCAGTCGGTGCCAATCAGGCTCGATCTCCAGCGTCGGTGCGTCGATCTCCACCGGCGAGTGACCGTAGACAATCACCAGCCTTGGGCGCAGACGCTCGCACATGGCGTCGACACCGGCGCGATAGCGTTCCACCACATGCGAGCGGCGGGTATCCGGTACGCCGATGCTGACGATCTGGTAGGGTGGGATGCCGTCAAAGCAGTAGGAATGGCTGGCTGTATCGGCCCAGTTCACGGTGGGGATCACACGTATTCCCTGGCTCTGCCACCAGCGGCCCAACCAGCGACTCCGGTAGGTGTTCCACTGATTCACCACGGCGGGCCATTGGGGGTAGAGGCTGAAGTCCGGCGTCAGCGCGGCCCAGTAGCGGCGCAGGTGATTCACGGCAGCGTTGGGGCGGTTCCAGGTCGTTTCGAAGCGGTAGTCGTCAAGGTAGAAGTGGCAGAGGTCGCGGCTGGCCAGGCTTCGCTTGCTTCGATAAGGCAGCAGTCTGAACGACGGGGGTAGCTCGGTGAAGGTCTGCGGCAGTAGATCGGGAATGCCGAGACGCGAGGCGCTGGGGAAGACCTCGCGGGTACCGGTGGTGTCCCAGCCGCCAGGCTTGCAGCTCCAGTCTGGCGGCTGGCTGAAGGATTGCGGCATCGGTGGCCACCCTACTGCTTGGGCTTGGCGTCGTTGCCGCGTCCGCCATCGAGATCAGTCATGGGAATCCTCCTGCTTTCTGATCACCACCAGCAGCGTTTCCAGACCATCAACCGGCCTCGGATTCTGCCCATTCCAGGGTTGGTGTCGGCATGGTAGTGAATCTCTCCGTCAGAGCGACGGATCGCCTTGCTCATGGCGTTGGCTCGATGATGCAGACATGGTTCCGACATATTCGCAGACCGGAAAAGGCAGACGATGGGAACACCGACGGGTGGCTGTGCGTGTTCGAAGGTGGTGTAGCCGTTGGTCATGATGTATCTCCTGTCGCTTCTCAGCGAGTGGATGGGTTTGTCTTGCGTATATCACTGTAATTCAATCCAGTGATGGGTGCCAGTCCATCAGGCCCAGCAGCTTGCCGATGACCGCTTGCGCAAAGTCGTGCCCTCTGGGCGCCTTGGGCTCACTCGGGCCCGCCACATTGAGCGTCTCGATACCATGCCGCTCGATGAAGCGAGCGGCGATCTCGGCTGCACGATTCGCGGCGATCTCGGAAGCGTCGACCAGCCGGTAAGGGCGGCGCTTCTTGATGCACTGGATCAGAGTCGCCTCGGTGCCACCTTCCAGCTCTCCGAAGTAGAGAACCAGCGTGCCGTCGCTGTCGAGAATGTTCTGGATCATGCGCTGGCGGTAGCCGCCGTGGGGCATCTTGGTCAGCGGGTAGCGATCGGGGATCACGCCGTCTCCCGCCTCGCGGCCCGGCGAACACCAGCCGCCGCAGGGGAAGCCCGCCGAGAGCGCGGCGTCGAGGGCGCCGCGGTCGACGCCGGTCTGGCCGCCGGAGATGATCTGGTTCAGGGTCATGGTCTCGGTTCGATCCGTTTGGGTTTTGCCCAGAGATGATATCCCAGCGGAAGCCGCTACGCTTCTCAGCATTTTCACGGCACATCTCGATCCGGATCACCCGTGAACCTCACCAACTTTTCCCACCGTTCGTTTATCCAGGCGCTCACAGCTCAGAGCCCGGGCATTGCTCTTGTGCGGAAGGCCGAGGCGCAAGGCGTCCCCTCCCAGTTCGCGGTTGAAATTGTCGACTGTGGCAATTAGCCGTCGGCTGCGCTGGCGTTAGCCCTCGGTCTGCAGGGTTTAGTCGAGCAAAGGCTGGCGGCAGGCATCGGCGATGACAAGAGGCATGTGGTCGTGGATGGGCTCGGCGCAGGGAGCGAAGCGGTCATACACACCTGCCCCTTCCTCTTGGATATAATAACCGCATGCTAGTAAACACACTCGCCTGCTGCCGAAGTGCAAGCAGAACTTTGTCCTATCAGCCCTAGCAATCATGAAACGGCGACGGTAACCTGGTATTATACTCAATGCGAAGGATGTAGCTCTTGGTGGGGAACCGATATGGTGGCACCTATGGCTAGGCAGAGCGAGGTCTCGGCGGCCAAGGTGGCCACTCCTGATACTGGTTGACAGCGTGAATCAGGACAGGGATATCTGACAATCGCTCACTGCAATGCTTGAAACCACATTCCCAGACTAGGAGGACGCGCCAACCCAGCTGCTTCAATTTCTCGCATGCTATACGGTCACGTCGGACATTGGCTTCAAACTTATTCTGCCAGAACGACACTCTGCTGCCGGGGGTAGCAGCGTAAAAGCAGCCCACGTGCCGGTGCCAGAAGCAACCGTGCACGAAGATGACTAGGTGATGGCGCGGCAGGACAAGATCAGGCGACCCCGGAAGATTCTTGCGGTGAAGCCTAAACCGAAACCCGTGGGCGTGAAGGTACTTACGAAGGGCAATTTCGGGGTGAGTGTTACGATCCTTTATCGCGCGCATCATGCGCGAGCGAGTTGAAGGATCAACAACATCAGGCATGCTTATAGTCCTCACTCTACATAAACGGTTGCAGGTTTTTATTGATGGCAAGCAGTTTCATTTGATTGACTTCACTGTCGGGCCGCCTGGTCGAAGCTATCAGCTAGATCCGCGATAAGATCCACCTATACCATGTAAACACCATCAATGCACTGTAGAAGTCAATATCATCGTTGGCCTCTTACAAATACGGGAAACCGTATCCGGAGCGCCTCGAGAGACTGATCAAGAATGTAAGAAAACTCACGGACACCGGCAAGCTTTATAGATCACTTAAAATGCCAAAGCCGAATTCATATATAGCTCTAACTCACACATCCAAACGACAAAGCAAATGATAGTAAAAACCAGAAGGAAATGATAAAATGCAAAGCAATTTTTAGGCAATAAAATCTAGCACTATAAGCCGCCCACTCAAACATCAGAAGCTGATAAAAGCTTATTGATAGGCAAAGTCAAATATGCGCGCATCCATCATTAAAGCCGTTATTCAAAGAATTGAAGGTAATAATCTTAGCCTTCAAGAAGCTTCGGCTGAGATTGGCATTACACCAGCATCACTTACTCGCCACTTGAGTGGAGAATATGTAAGAAGCGACTCACTTGCAAAGTACAGGCTTTGGCTTGCTGGAGAAGTCTCAACCGAGAAGCAGAGCGTCAAAAAACAAATTGATGCCTTCCCCTCAGAAGAACTTGAGCGGAGGAATGAAGAGACATATGGACCGGAAAGAATCGTGCCTGAGCTTCTTAAGCAGGACACACAGCACCGAGTTGTCGATCTCTTCTGTGGTTGTGGAGGAATGTCGCTAGGTTTCGACAGGCTTCACGAGGGAAATATCTTCAATACTGTCTTGGCAATGGATATTGAAGAACCCATGACACGCGTCTTCAATGATAACCATCCATTAGAACACGAGGCAGAGTTAAATATAGCAAGAAAAATCGACTTGACTGAATTTCTATCCGAATCAGAAGTTCTTGCATTTTATTTAGACCACCTTTATAGAACAGGCCACGATCCATCTCTAGGCGAAGAGCTAAAAGAACTTGACCAAGGTGGCATTGGCAGGTTACGGGGAAAAATAAAGAGCCTTGACGAAGAGTTCATTGAACGCTTAATTGAAATACGAAATAGCGACGAGTATCAAAACACATATTCTTTGTTAAAAGGTAATGTGCTTGGCCAAACTTCTGTCATAGGTTTTCACCAGGCCTTACGGCTCCCCGTTTCAGGAAAAGGGCTTCCTCGAATTGGAACGATCCTTTGGCATGATGACGGTAAAGCACCTAGTGAATACCACACTTGCCCTGATAATGATCTTTATGTGGCGCGTCAAAAACTGATGTTGCGTCAATGGCTAAAGGAAGTTGAACGGCTCGAAGAGAGGGCTTCTGGCTCGGGAAGTGGCCAGCTCTCATCATCAGCTCGTCGCATTGAAAACTTTATTCAGTTCTTGAAGTCGAGCCCTATGTTAAAAGTTCGGGAAGCGTGGATTGAATGGAAAGCATTACGCGACACTTTGCGTATAAACTTCTTTGACCGAGACGACGTAAAGTTTAAGGTCAAAGAAGTTTACAACCGGGGACGACAAGTATCGGTTGTGCTTGGTGGCCCACCCTGTCAAGGATTTAGCCGAATAGGAAGAGGAAAGCTCCGCAGTTTGCGCGAGCAAAGTGTCCATGTTCATGAAGATGACGCTTCCGGAGATAGCCGAAATCAGCTTATGCACCAATATGTAATGTTTGTTGGTGCCTTAGCCCCGAGCGTGTTTCTTTTCGAAAATGTCAGGCACTTCAAAAGCTCCGTGAAACTAGGAGGAAAACAGTTTGATGCTGCTGATATCCTAGCCGAAGCCATAGAGAACGTTTCATCTCGCGGAATTGCTTATTCGGTTAGTAGCCAGATAATAAATGCTTCACGGCACTTGGTACCTCAAGCGCGAGAGCGTTTTTTCATGGCGGGGGTTCGCAAAGATACCAACACCACATATGTAAACTTAAACCCTGCTAAATGGTGCCTCGCGCTACCAAAATATGAAAGCGTACCTTTGGAAGCAGCTTTGGAAGGGTTGCCTGAACCTCTAACGGTAAAGGAAGACATAGGCCATGGAACAGGGACAGTCCCTTTGAGAGAAAAGCACCGGGTAGTCGGTGACACTCCGTTTGCCAAATACAATGAGTGGGTATCTAAACCAGAAGATACTTTGGTCGACGGACATATTGCAAGACCGGCCAGAGTAGATGATCGTGGTTTCTTCGAAATGCTTGGCCCAGGCAAAAGGTGGATGGACTATAGGTGTGACGACTCTCCTACAATGCAGGGGCTACAAAAGCTTGTGAACAAAATCTACAAGCTGTGTGAACACAACACAGATTTCCTTAAAGAATTGGATATTGATATCAATAGCCTTGAAGAGCTTCGTCAAGCTGTAGATGGATCTTTGACACTACGACTGTTATTAGAAGGGATAACGCCATTGCCGGGTGAAGAAAAGCACCACTTGATTACAGATACATACCTAAGAAAGAAAGAAGGTCAGCATGGTGATTGGCTTGCACGAATGGATCCTGCTCGGCCATCCAAAACGGTTGTCAGCCATATGGCCAAAGACACTTATGCATACGTGCACCCTACCAGACCACGCACAATATCTGTTCGAGAAGCAGCGCGAATACAGAGCTTTCCAGATGATTATAAATTTGGCTCTGTAGGACTTGTGGATGGTTTCCGTGTAACGGGGAACGCAGTCCCACCTTTGTTAGGGGCTCAACTCGCCGAGCGAGTAGCTCAGCTTTTACAATATAACGCAGGTCAATTTTCCGCAGACCCCACAGTAACAAAGCATCATCCGCCTGCTGCTGAAAATGTCTAAAAAACATCCTAAGCTCTAAAGCATAGTGTCAAAAACTAGGGAGAGAAGGGCGCTTCTTCCTAGAAACACTCGCAAAGAGCTTTAGGCCCTGGATTCATAGAATAACTGCTGCACTTTGGGTAACGAGGTTGCAGCAGAGCCAGAGATTTGTAACCTGAAAAACTCATGGGGCCGCCCCATGACAAAATTAATTAAATCAAAAGCCAAAAATATTGAGCAAGGCAACCCTAAGAGTTTCTTCAGCAGCATCTCTAACTTTCTTATCTCTAGAAACAATAGACTCAACATCAACAGAGACTATATGGATACTTCTGGATTCACCAACGACATTGTAGGAAGCTCTCCAGCCACTTTCCATCCAGTCACTCTTTGGAAAAAAAAGCAAAGCTTCGCTTAGTCCATATGAGCTCAAGTACGCATTAACTTGATAAAAATCTGAAGGGCTCAACCCTAGGTTGCGGCCATACCTACTCAGCTTTTTCCACTTTGCGTCACCTACAAAAACAGGCTCATCATCTCTAAAAAAAACGTAATCTGGACGAAGCCTGAGGCGTAATGCTTTTTCATCGACAGACTCGAGGTGATATTTTTCCGGCGTGAGGTGCGTAGGAGTGACTGAACTGTCTAACAAAACCCTTTTCAAAACTGACCGCATAAGCTTTTCAAACAAATGCGCCATTGCAAATGTAATTGTGACGCCGCCTTTCAAACCAGCTTGAGTTGCATCGAGAGAGTGGTTCTCTGCCAACAATCGTGCAAATATAACGACTTCTTCCCAGTCGCGTTCGTATCGACCAATTACAAGGTTTTTAATATCGCTTGTGCGAAGTGACCTTTCATTAACATCATCAAGTGTATCGGCTATTGATAGAAGAGCAGCTCTATTCCTTGCAGACCTAGTAAGAGCTAGCAGCTTCACCACAGTCCACTTCACCAACTTTGTAAGAGGGTTATCTCTAGTGAGCGGTGTATGAGTAATCGGCACAAGCAGCTTTTCAGTTGGAAGGCTCCTAGCCGCTTCTGAAAAATTGATTCTCCCTTTTATTACGCTAGATCTTTCATTTCTACTTACATACCTGCGAGGCAAATTGTGAGAGATGCCGTCTTCAATTTTTCGGACTAAATCATCGATCACTAGTTCAAGAGGGTCACCTTTTGATATAGCAGAATAACCCGCTCTTGAGCGCGTATTTTTCAAATATCCTACCGACCTCAAGAAGTCTTCTAAAAAATAAAAGGAGGCATTACCGGTTTGAGTTTTCGGGAGTATGGATATCCTGATCCCACCTATAGATACAGCACCTACAGATTCTAAGGCATAAATCTCACCCCCCTTTTTTCTAAAAATAGGAGTGGGTGAATTCTCCGACAACCGCATCAGCCTCTCTTTTGTTTCTAAGGTACTAAAGCGTTTTGGCAAGACAAGCTTATCATTCTCACACACATGAACTATATCCATGTTCACAGCCTTATGAAATTCTTTAAAAAACTCTCAAAGGCAATTGGATCCCACATTGAATTCTCAGGGTCCCACCAGCTCTCAAACTCGTAAGATATGGCATCTTCAAGCTCAAAATCCTCTGGAAGGTTTTTTAGCAAATGTCCGTCGGCCTGTTTCTCCCTAAATAGCGATATTATATTTTCATCATGACTCGAGACACCTGCAACAGCTCGTACTTTCCTCCAGTCTTGACGAAAGTATTCCTCAATTGTAGGAATCAAACTTTTACGCCAGACATAAGCTATAGCTTTTAACTCTTTATCTGCACTTCCTTCCCAGTTGTTTTCAATTATGCAAGCCAGTAGGCTCTCTTCCATAAACTGAGCATGGCCAATACGAAAGTCCTTACCCATCAAGATATCTAAACGGGAATTTATTGTTGATAAAATAGCTCTAACGTCAACCCCTCCGAAATCATCAGGACAAAAGCTTGGATCCGCATCCACTAGTTCGAATGAGAATCTTCGACGCATAGCAAAGTCCATAGAAGTTAGAGACTTATCTGCTGTATTCATTGTCCCTATTACAGAAAGCTCTCTCGGCACCGAAAAAAGTTCCTGCGAATATGGCAGCCAAACCTTCCTTTCGTTTTTTTCACCTTTCCTTTTATCTTTTTCTAGAAGTGTAAGGAGCTCACCAAAAACCCGAGACAAATCTGCTCGATTGATTTCATCAATAACGATAGCTACATTTTGAGATTTTCTGTAATTAGCAAGTTCAGATATACGACTATAAACGGCACGATAATGACCGACGTTAGATAGATCCGAACTCGAAACACCTAACCTTTCAGCCACGATTCTTCTGATAGTTGACCCCACCCTCCGCTTGTCAGTTTCTCCATTGGAAACGTTCGGAGCAAGAACATCTGGATCCGAAGGGTCTATCCCACAATCATGCAAATTCTTCATCCCACTGCCTGGTAATGAAAATACGTCGGGTTTAAGTCCTTTTGATTTCGCCGTCTCTATCATGTCTCTAAGAACGAACTTCCTTTGCTCATTTCCAACCGAATCACTACGTTCAGGCCTCACCAAGATAAGCCAACCAGCTTCTATTACCTGAAGAACTTCATACTTTTTCCCACTAGACTCAATGACTTCCCCCACCTCTAGATCATTTTTATATTCAGACAGCTTACAAAGATTAAGAAAAGGCCCAGAGACAATATCATATACAACATCATTTGATTTGTTTAATAATGGCCGGTAACCTTCAATAAAATCTTCATAGGAGAAGCTGGGGTGGAATGTTACCCACAGTATACGTCCGGAGTTCACTAACTGGTCATGTAGCACAGCAATTTTTTCATCATCACCTTTAGCCGCATGATACTTGTTTGGCTCTACCGCTCGCACGGCTTCTCTGGCTGCTTTCCATGTTTTTCCGGTTCCCGGAGGGCCATACAAGAGTTTCATGACAGGCTCGAACGACATAGTTTCCATACTCCTTTTCGATGATGCGATCAGCATCCCACATGATATAACGCTGATTTAACTAGTGATTTTTCACTATGCTTGGATAAGGAGCATTGGTCAACAATGAAGTCTAATATACTGTTCTGACATAAAAGTTAGGGCTTCATACGGCTAACAAAAAATCATTAATTTACACTTAGTTATATTACAGAACCCAAAGTTTGTCGCTTCAATTAATCTCGGGTCTATAACGACTAGCGCATGGAAGATTCATCTCAGCTTCGTGGCTTGACATGACTGACCTCGTTCGATGTGCTGCTGCGAGGGGTGATCCATTTCGATGGGCAACAACAGTACTTTTGGGGACGTTGGCCTTGAGTGAATCAACGCCGCCACTCCCACGGCCTTTGCTGCAAACCCGGCTCAGCCCAAACCCCCAGCCCTGTCGATTTAGCCTGCCGCTCTGCAGCCGAATAGCGGTCTTCACTGCAGTAACGATTGTAGACTGCAGCCTGCCCCGCTTCGACCATTGCCAGGTTCAAGCTACGTCCTTCTGACAGCACTTCGCCGACAAGGCGCCCGTAGCGGTCGCGATCATGAGTGACGATCTCTACCTGGCTGGGCGTGATTCTGCGCAGATAGTCGCGGCTCTGGCGCCCCCAGGGTTGCTGCCCCATCTCTGGGGTGTCGATGCAGTAGAGACGCACCTTCTCTTCTTGTCCGGCACAGCGTACGGTCATCGTATCACCGTCATAGATGCTCTCCACACGACAGTTCAACCGGTCGGCTGTGGCGTTTCCCGCCCCCGGCACCCCATCATTGCCGTCGAGACCTGGCAGCAGCCAGGGAAAGGTAAGGGCGACGACGGCCACTGTCCAGAACAGCGGCATTCGCTTGTGTCGACCGTGCCGGGTGAGTCGGGTTGCCAATCGCCGGATCGCGTTTCCTACTTGTGTTTTATTCATGTTACCTACCTGTCACGAGAAAATTTGTCATCTTCATGCAGCCATGGGCGTAATTCGGCGGGTATTACGCCCGCCGTTTCCTCGCTCAGCGCTACCTTGGGGACGGTGTCGCCTGGTAAGTGGCGCACCTGCACGGTGATCAACAGGTCGCGCAGGGGACGCGCGCCCCAGCTCTCGATGACCCCGGGTTCGGCGTAAGAGAGGCTTACATCGTCGCCGCTGACGGCCACTGAGGGCGCCTGGTCGGCAATTCCCCGCGCCGTGAGGCTACCGATCAGGAAGACCTCGCCTGTCGCCTCTAGCGGCTTGAGCGCGTTCATCAGCGCTGCTGGCGAGGTGTGCTCGGCGTCAATATGGCGCGTGACGGTTTCCTGCCGCTCACCTTTGACTGCCACAGCGCTTTCGGCATACCAGTTACAGTCACCGCTGCGACAGACAGTCTGCGGCCCTCCCTCCGTGTCGATCAGGAAGCCAGCGGCCTTCCAGGGGCCGATAATCGGGTAGTTGCCATTCACATCGGCAAGCGTGAGGTTGTCGCGCCCCTCGAGGCGCAGCGACCAGCGGTTATCCCCCTTCTCCGCATCGTACCGGGTTCTGGCAGTGGCAATGTCGCCGATGGCAGCGGCGATCACGCTGCCGGTATCCGGCTTGGCCTCGGCCATGCCGAGCAGCGGCACCGTGGTCGCAACGAGGATCACGGCGAAGGCCAGCTCGCCCCAGCCCATGGCGCGCATGCGATAACGTTCATTGCCCGGCAACACGCAGCGCCAGCGCGCCGGCCAGAACCATCCCACGCCCGCCGGGGTCATCATGTCCGCCACTGGGTGCGAGGTGTATCCCGCCACAACAGCCAGCCAAAGGCCGTGCGGCAGCAACGGCCAGAGCAGCATGGCGAGTACGATGCAAGCGAGCAGCGAGTGGGTCAGGGTGCGGTGGCCGAAACGGTACTCCAGTGGCTCCGATAGCCATGGAAACAGCCTTCCGACGACGCCATGACGCTTGTCGAGATCCGGCAGCAACGCGGCTCCGGCGGCCAGACACGCTTCCGGCCAGCTGGGCGCGTGCCCAACCGCCAGGCTCAAGGCAACAAACGCGGCCTGTCCGGCCACCATGTGGGTCGGAGCAAGCATTATCGACGACTCCGCATCTGAAAGAAGAAAAACCGCAGCCCCATAAAGATCGCCGTGGCCACGCCGGAGAGCACCAGCATCTGAGTGTCGCCGAGGCCACGGCTGATGTAGCGACTGGCCATGCCGATCACCAGCAACACCACCAGCAGCGGGGTCATATCCACATAGCGAATACCGGCCTCATGGTAGAGTGAGCGCGCCTTAGCTGGGGTTATCTCGCCCTCCTTGTCGGCCTCCTCAAGCATGCCGCGAATCGCTGCCGGTATGCCGCCTCCGGCCTGAGCGACGTGGCGCAGGAACCGGTCACGGGTGCGCTCGTCGGAGAAGCGCAACGGGCGCAAGGTCAGCCACCGCTCGGCCACCTCGCGGCTGTCGTCGAGCGGCAGCGGCTTGAGCTCCACGGTGGTCTGGAAGCGCCACAGCAGTCGCTCGATGCGCGTGCGGCGATTGGCATCGTCCATGCACGCGACTACCTGGGCGCAGTCGAGGATGACGGCAAACAGCTCGGCCTGGCTCGGCGGTACCTCAAGCGTTTCCAGCAGCACCAGGAAGCGTTGGCGTCGCAGGCTTCCCTCCAGCAGATCCACGGTATCGGCGACGGGCAGGCGGCGCAGCGGGCGCACCAGATCCGCCCAGGGCAGGCTTCCCTCGCGTTTGACGCGCGCCAACGTGCGCGGCGGCAGCATGGCTTCTGGCACGGCCAGTCCGCAGCGCTCATGAATCTGGCGGGCCAGTTCTAGCAGGCTCGACTTGGTCGTGCCTGCGGGAACGAACACAACCGGCTGCTCGTCGTCTTTCAGTTGGCCGTGAAGATGGCGCAGGAAAGCGGACTTGCCGATGCCCGCCCGGCCCTGGATCAGCACATTGGCACCACGTTGAATGGCGCTCAGGGCATCTTCCGCTTCACGTGCTCGGCCAACAAATCCCGTAACGTCGTCCACTGTTCACCTCCAAATTCACGGGCAATGCGTTCGCTGAGCGCCTGCTGTTTGGCCTGCCGCTCGGCATAGTCCAGATCCGCCAACTCCATCGCTTCGGCTACCGGCCATAGGCTATCCGGCTCGGCGATGCCTTCCTCCACCTGGCGGCGCTGGTATTCCAGCCGGTCGCGGCGGAAATCCCGCATCCTCTCGGCTTCGGCCAGTTCCAGCGCCAGCGCCTCCAGCTCCGAAACGCTGACTAAGAAGCCCGTCAGCACACCGTCACGGCTAGCTGTCCAGGCGCTACGGGCCTCAGCGGTGCGGAGTTCATGGCTGCGGTCGAACAGCGGAATCGAGACGCTTATGCCCGCGTTGGCGCCAGCAGCACCTCCCTCGACGGTGCCACGCTGTGTCCAGCCCAGCGTGATATCGCTCGACCAATCGCGCTGGCGCGTCGTCTCCCGGTACTCGGCGTACTCAGCCGCCAGCACTGGATTAGCGCGCTGCACCAAGGCGATGGCGTCGTCCAGCGGTGCGGCCTCCGCCCACACCGGGGCGGCAATCGTCACAATGGCGGCCAATGCCGCTTTGCGAATCATGAGAACAGCTCCCGCTGTACCGGCGTCATGCTGACCAGCACCAGGGACTGCTGCTGAAGCGTGAGCAGCTCCTTGACCTGGTCGAGCGCCTCCTGATCCATCCCCTCCGATTCAAGGACGATCTGTAGTTTGCCTTCGTCGGTGGTGGTGATCTTCTTGACCTTGGTGGTCAGCTCGTCAACGCGGGCGTCAACGGGCAGTGTCTGGCCATCCGGGCTGATGTGGATCATCGCAGCATCGTGGCGGCGGCCTTCAGTCTGTGCGGTAGCGGTCATAGCGGCATCCTCTTGGCTTGGCATTCGCCCAGGCGCTCGGGGCGCGGAGCGGGATAAGTGATGGGTCGGTCGGGGGCGGCGATCGGAGCGGCTTTATCCTCTGTTCCCAGGTAGTCTTCGATGACGGCGCGGGCAGCCTCCCAACCTCGGCATATCTCGGCACAGTAGCCATGGCGGCGTAACGCAGCGATCCATTGCCGCTGCACCTCGCTGGGCCGTCCGCGGCGCGTCTTCAGTTCGATGTACAGGCCGTGATAAGGGCCACTCGGCACCGGCAGGCAGATATCCGGCACGCCGGACTTCACGCCCTCTGCGCGCAGCTTCTGCGCCTCAACTGAGTAGCGCACCGTGCGGCCACGCTTGTCGGTACGCTCCTTTGATGGCCGCACGCCGCCGTTTGGTATGGCGTAGAGCAGTTCGAGTGCTGGCCAGCGTCCTACGCCGTACTCGGCCCACTTGAACAGGGCTACCTGCTCTTGATGTTCGCTCGCGCTCATGGGCAGGGCCTCCTTACTTGGGTCTTCAGGTTTTGCAGTACGCGCCGCGCATTGTCTTCATCGACACGTCTAGGGCGCGGTAAACGATGCACACAGGCTTGCGGCTGGCAGCGCTGACGGTAGGCTTCTCGCAGCTCGGACACCGCAGGAAAGCGAGGCTGGGCGGCAACATGTGTCTTCACGGTTGCCAGGAAGGCGTCGTCGTCCATGTGGGCCAGTTGATCCCAGTAGACGGCCAACCGCTCCCGGCTCAGCTCAGTGCCATACGCGGCTGACAGGTAGGCCATGCCCTTCTGGAACGTCGTGTTGTGCATGTTCTTGCTCTCCTCTGAACATAGAATCCAGCGCGGCCAAGGTGCCGCCGATGCGCTGCGACTCGCCATAGCGCGATCCACGTGAGTCCGGCAGCGGAACGATGTCGGTTTCCAGCTCATCCTCCCACCCACGCCTTCGCAGCCAGGTCGCCGGGTACGGAATGAACTGCCCGCCCTCCTTTCGCCAGTCCGGCGATGCCCGAGCTTGTGCCACGGCCTGCAGGATCCGCTCGGTCAGACCCTCGTCTGGCGCGAGCTTCATCCAGGCCTTGCGGGCGTCCGCCTTGCCCCGGCGTTTCGGGTATGCGCGCCAGAAGTCCGCAAAGGACGCTTCCCGAGCAGCTTCCCCGCACTTCGCCTTCGGCTCGCTTGCGCTCATGTCCGTTGCGCAAAAAAGGGGGTTAATGTTCCTGGTTTGTTCTTGGTATGTTCGGGCGGGTAATTCACCCGCCGTTTCAGGGGTAAAACACCCGCCCTTTTGTGGCGATTCACCCGCCCTTTGTGGTGAATCAACAGCGGGGGAAATACCCGCCTTTTCGTCGTCAACGGCGGGTGCTTTACCCGCCCTTCTCTGGATATCGGCGGGCGGATCACCCGCTGTTTGTGATGCCTGCCATAGCCGGTAGCGAGAGGTTGCTGCGCGACCGCCTCCCGCCTCGACCGTCAGCCAGCCGAAGCCTTCGAGTCGGCGGATGGTGCGCTGAACATCTCGGCGGTCGATGCCGGTCAATGCGGCCAGCGTTGACACGGAAGGCCAACACGTCCTTTCGGTATCCGCATGGGCATAAAGCGCGCCTAGCACGCGCATATCCCGTGCGCCCAGACGCCGGTCGGTGAACGCGGAGAGCGGCATCCAGGCATGCGCCGGGGCAGCCATCAGGCCACCTCGTCGGCGAGCAGTTGTGCCACTGGAACCCCCAGCACTGCAGCGATAGCCTTGAGCCGTTCCAGCGTGATATCGCGCTGTCCACTCTCGAGGCGGCTGATATCGCTTTGACTGCAGCCGATGGCTTCAGCCAGCTCTATCTGGGTTAATCCGGCGTCGAGCCTAGCTTGTCGAAGTTGCATAAAGACCTCCTGGCAGTTACATACCCAATGTCGTTAATACATATAAAAAGACATAAGAATGTTGAACAGGCATAATTCAATAATCTCATTGTTTCAGTAGATGACTATGGAAATCGTTTCTTCTCGTTTTCGTGCTGCACGAAAAGCCAAGCGTCTGAATCAAATGGAGTTGGCTGAGCGGATTGGCGTCGACCAGGCGCGCGTCTCTCGCGTGGAGCGTGGCGAACGCGGACTGACACGTAGCCAGCTGCTGCAGGCATCCAAGGTGCTGGACGTGTCGGTCGAGTATTTGATGGGCCTCGACCTGGGGGACAATGTCGCTGAGTACACTGTCCAGGAAACCACCAGCAAGCAAGCCGAGCTGGTCGCCGATCAGATGGCCCCCACAGGACTGCGTGAGCTGGCCATCGACCAGCAACTTACCCGACACCTCCAGATCACCACTGAAGAGTGGCATGCGCTTTCCTCCATTGTGCTGCCCGGGGAAGCTAGCCGGGATGGCTACGTCCAGCTTCTGTTCACTATTCGGGCAATCTGTTACACGTGACCAAAACGTGACGCACGTGGGTCACGCTATGGCCGTTCATGTCACGAAGGGTCACGTACACGCGGGGCGGAGTGCGTTAACGTATTGATTTTTCAAGACACGCAAGAAGAGAAGTGGATTCGGGAGGCAGAGGTCGTAGGTTCGAATCCTGCTATTCCGACCAAGAATTTTATGAAAACGGCTACTTAGCTCATCGAGCAGGTGGCCGTTTTTTGTTGGCTGGAAATTCAGCTAGCCCTCTGACAGCAATCATAATCATTAATGAGAGAAAGAGAATACCTATGACGAGTCTCGTCAGAAGTTCAAAGTGGCGTTTTATTGATACGGTCTCGCCCGCCGCGTTTCGCTTGATAAAGCGCATCGTCGGCATCCTTGAGCAGCGATGAAAAACTTTCCGAATCTGCAATTTCGCGGCTGGCAAGGCCCATGCTTAGGGTAACCAGACCAGAGCCTGTTGCGGGATGGGGAATGGCACTGTTACGCACGCTGTTTTTGATTCTTTGGGCCACCCGCTGAGCTAATGACATGGGGGCACCCAGCATCAGCACCAGAAATTCGTCACCACCGAGCCTTACCGGGTAGGCTTCATTCACTCGAAGACTGCTCTGAATTAACCTGGCTACCTGCTGCAAACAAAGGTCACCCTGCAAATGCCCCAGCGTATCGTTGTAGGGTTTGAACTGGTCGATATCAATCATCAATGCCGTCACTTGATAACGGCATCCCTTACTCGCCAGAATCTTACGCAAGCGCTCCAAAGCCCGACGATTGCCCATATTAGTTAGCAGGTCGGTTTCTGCCTCGACCAGTGCATTCTGGTATTCCTGCTTTAACTCAGTCGTCATGTTCTTGGCCTGAGTGACATCCACACCGATGCCTAGCAGGCCTACATCAGGGATCAGTGTTTCCGTCATCAACAGCCATCGGCCATCCCACGCGTCAACTTCAAACTGACGGTAGGTTTGCTTGCGACGCTTTGCTAGCGCCGCCCGAATCCACAATTCAATATCATCTGTCTCGGCAATCAGCCCCTGACTCTTGGCATAGTTGTCACGCACAATATCCGGCCAGGCAGAGTGCGTACCCAAAGGATGGCAGATCAGGTCGTAATATTGGGCGTTACCATAAAGCAACCGGTCTTTGTCATCGAACAGGGAAATTGCGGCGCCGCTATTATCAAACAGGCGGGCTGTTACCGGCAAAACATGCGCTAGCTGGTCTGAACAATCATTCGACGAAAACGTCACGATAACGACCTCTGCTGCTATTCGGTCAGATTGCTAGCTATAACAGATAGACGTCAGCTAGCCTATTCAATTAACCATAAGTGCACATTATAAAATTTTTGATGCTGGCGTCGCCCCGGCTACCCAGGTAGATGGAGCAACCCCACCACGCTGACCAGAATTAGCACCGCCCCCAGCACACGGAAGAACAGACCGGTATCCGCTTTAAGCATATAGCGGTGGGCTTTCTCGCCGACCAAGTGGCCAATAAAGGCACAGGGCAGCAGCCACAACTGATGGATCAGTTGAAGGTCGACACCGGCAATGACGAACGACACCATTTTGATCACCACCAGGATAAACCACAGCACAAACAGGGTATCGCGCAGCTGCTCCTTGGCCACATGAGTGGCAAACACCGCCACAATCAGCGGCGCGCCAATCAGCGAAGTACCGCTGACGTAGCCCCCCAGCGCCAGCAGCACATAATCCACGTACTTGTTCTTACTCTTGAACGGCTTATTCAACACATAGCCAATGGCGTAGATGATCACAATGCCAAAAATGATGCTGGTCATCACGTTAGCGGGCAGTGTCAGCAGCCCCACCACCCCAATCAGCTTGGGGATAATCATGATTTTCAAGGCCTTGGCTAGATAGCCCCAATCAATATTGCTCTCTGGAGATGTGGTGCCCACCCCCGCTTGCTGCACTTGGCGGTGCCCGCGCCAGGCGATCCAACTGGAGAAAATCAGCAGGTGAATGGCAATGATCGGCAGGAAGACCAGAGGCTGATTGGTCACCAAAAGCAGAAAAGGCAACGCCAGCACGGCACCGCCAAAGCCCAGGCTGGTGCGTACAAAGCCGCTCCAGGCAAAAATCAGCCCGATCAGCGCATACTGGTACCAGAGTAGATCTGTCATGGCTCGCGTTAGGGTCCTAAATTATGGGTTGGGATTGCCCAGCGACCACCAGCTTGGCAATAGCGCACGAACGCTGGCCTGGGCAAAGCGATCATCCATTAATACCACAACGCCTTCATCGTCTGGGCTGCGAATCACCCGGCCTGCGGCCTGCACGACTTTAATCATGCCGGGAATGCGGTAGGTGTAGTCGTCGCCTTGACCAAAGCGTGCAGTCAAACGCGCTTTAAGCGCCTCGTTGAAATCGTTAAATGGCGGCAGACCCAGGGTAGCAATAAAGGCGCCGATCAATCGGTCGCCGGGCAAGTCGATGCCCTCGGCGAAGGCTCCGCCTAACACCGCAAAGCCGATGCCTTTTCCACCGGGCGCAAAACGCGCCAGAAACGCCTCGCGCTGCGCCTCAGGCATCCCACGGGTTTGGCTGAACACGGCCACTTCCGGGTGCGCCTCGCGAAACCGCGCCAGCGCTGCCTCCAGGTAGGCAAAGCTGCTGAAAAACGCTAAATAGTGGCCTGGCCTGCATTGATACTGCTGTGCCATGGCCGCCACTATCGGCTCGATGGAGGCGTCCCGATCACGAAAGCGTGTGGAAATATCGCGCCGTATACGCACCTCCAACTGGCGGGCAGCAAAGGGGGATGCCACCTCACGCCATACCGTGTTTTCCGGCAAGCCCAACAGATCCCGGTAATAGTGGGCAGGCGTTAGCGTTGCCGAAAAAAGCACCACTGAGTGGGCGGCGCTAAATCGCGCGGCCAGAAAATCGGCGGGGATCAGGTTGCGGAGACCCAGCACTGCCCGCCCGCGACCCTGGCGAGTAAGATCACACAGCGAGTGCTCGCCAAACCGCTCTGCCAAGCGGCAAAATGCCAGCGACTCGAACAGCAGCTCCTGAAGTTCAAGCGTCGCATCCTCGGGATGTTCACCCAGGTGGTCGGTAATCGCAGCGCCTACTTGCTGAGCGGCAGCCACCAGTTTATCGGGTAGCGTCGTCAAAAGCCGATAGACGGGTTTACCCGGTTCACCGACTTCTTCCGCACCGGCGTCTTTGAACACGGCCTGCCACTGGCGGGCCAAGCGCCCCAATGGCCGGGAGAGCGCTTTAGGAGCAGAACGCCGCAGTCGGCTCAAGCGCCGCTGGTCAAGTTCGGCGCTGTACATGCCCCGAGCACGCTCGACCAGGTTATGCGCTTCATCGACCAACACGCCAGTTCGCCAGTCGTTGGCTTGTGCCAGGCCATGCAGCAGCGCGTGGCTGTCGAACCAGTGGTTAACGTCGCCGACGATCACGTCTGCCCAGCGCGCCAGCTCTTGGCCCAGGTAATACGGGCACACATCATGTTCAAGGGCCACCTCGCGCAGCGCCTCGCGATCCAACCACGCCTGTTCTACTGCCGCTTGGCGGGCGGCAGGCAAGCGGTCATAAAAACCGGCGGCCAGCGGGCACGACTCGCCGTGGCAGGCGCGGTCGGGGTACTCGCAAGCCTTCTCTCGCGCCACTAGTTCCAGCACCCTCAACGGCTGGGGTTCCTCGCTCTGGCTAGAGCGCAGCGTGGCAAGCGCATCCAACGCCAAACGGCGGCCGGGCGTCTTCATGGTCAGAAAGGCGATACGATCAAGCGGCTGGCGTGGCATAGCCGTGAGCATGGGGAACAGCGTCGCCATGGTTTTGCCAATGCCTGTGGGTGCTTGCGCGAGCAGGCAGCGCCCGGTGCTGGTGGCTTTGTAAACGTCTTCAGCGAGTTCGCGCTGGCCGGGACGAAACGCAGCATGGGGAAAGCGCGAGCTTTGCAGGGCGCTATCACGGCGTTGGCGATGGTCGGCCTCTTGCTCTGCCCAGACGAGAAAGCGTTGGCACTGGTCGGCAAAGAACACCTGCAGTTCGTCGGCGCTGGCCTCTCGGCTGAGAAGCGTCTCTTTACCGCTGGCGATGTCCAAGTAAACCAGCGTTAAGGTGACTTTCTCCAAGCCGCGCTCTGCACATAGCAGTGCGCCGTATACTTTTACCTGGGCCCAGTGGAGCGCGCGCTGGTTATCCGCCATCCGCTCAAGGCTGCCGCGGTGGGTTTTGACTTCTTCCAAGCGGTTGGCCGCGGGGTCAAAAGCATCAGCGCGTCCCGTAACGGTAAGCTGCGCAAAAGTACCCGACAGGGGCAGTTCGGCAAGGTAATCTGGCCCGCGGCGACTGGCAACGAGGGTATGCCCCTCAATACCTTCCTGAGCACTTGGCGCAGGAGTAAAGCGGTGGTCAAGGTCGCCTTCACGGGCGGTGAAATCGCATAGCGCCCGCACGGCGATCCGATACGCCGACCTCATACTTCACGCTCGTCGCCATCTGTCCAGCGTACATAACATACCGCGACGGGCATCTCGTGGCGGTGAAAAAAACTCAGCCAGCGGCGTTGGTTATCCTGCAGCCGGTCGCCGGGGCCTTTGACTTCGATCATTCGGTAGCGCGGCGTGCCCGTGGGCGCATCGGGCAGAAACTGAATCAGATCCGGTAGCCCGGCCCGGTTGGCTTTCAAATCACCCAGCAACCGTTCGAAAGAGGCACGCAAATGCGTAGCTGGAATGCACTCAAGCGCCAGCTCGACAAGCGATTCGTCGACAATGGGCCAGTGCACAAAAGGCGATGCGAGACCAAACTTCTCCCGCCAGGTCGTCCAAATTATCTCGCGGTAGCTGCCGTCTTCCAGGTGGGCAAGGCACGCATCGAAGGCGTCACGCCGGCGGGCCACAAAATCGTCGCGGTATAAGTCCGCCGGGCCAGTGTGAAAGGGATGAAAGAAAGCCCCAGGTAATGGCGCGAAAATCGCCGGCCAGCAGAGCAGCCCAAACAGCCCGGTGATCAGGCTGTTTTCCACGTAATAGACTGGCTCCTGCGGCTTGCTGTACGCCTCAACCACAGCGCGTTCGACGCTTTGCGGGCCTGTCAATGCCGCCTGCCAGTGCTCATGGGCGGGGTCGGATACGCTCGGGCTGGGGGGCAACTTAAGCTTCCGCCGCAATCGGGGCAGCAACCGGGCCAGCGCCTGGTGTTCGCTTTCATTGGGGCTTTCATTCAACGCCTGGGTCGCCAGTTCAAAGGCCGTCTGGTGTTCGCCTAATCGTTCCAACACACGCAGCTGACGAATGCGCGCTTCACCACTGCCTGAATCGCCATACATCACCAGCGCTAACGCCACGTCTTCGTTGCGCTCGGCTGCGCGGCCCAGCTGCAGCAATAATCGCGCCCGGCGGGCGGCCAGCCAACGGTTCTCCGATGTCGGCGGCAGTTCCTGATAGAGGTCGGCGGGCCGTTCGCCGGCGTCCAGCCGTTGGCGCAGATAATGGAGCGCTAAGTAGGTATCGACCTCATGCCGCGATTGAAAAGCGCGGGACTCGGGCGTGAAAGGCACAGTCTCAAAACGCTGTAAGCCAAGTTCGGTCAGCACAAACTCAGCCCAGTCTTGGCGCAGGTTGCCAAAGAACATCAGCCGTAAGCGGTCGCAGATGTTCATTACGCTGAGACGCATGACAGAGTCGGTCGCATTGGGCCACCAGCTGTTTAGCGGGGCGGCTTGCGGGAATCGGCTCGCCATCGCCGCCTGTAGCGCCGTTTTACTGCTGGAAGCGACTAACCCAGCGGTGCGTATTTCTTCCGCCAATACGTGGCGCAGCTCGGCGAGGCGTAGCTGATTAAAAAGCTCATCGATACTCAACGCCGGGTCATCATCGACCCAACCCAGCGCGATCAAGGGCGCCATCGCGTCGGCGCTGTCACCGATTTCGGCATAGCTGAGCTTGCTAAGGCGAAATAGCTCGCCTTTGCGCATCACCATGCGCACCAGTAGCGCCTGGGAGGCGCGTGGCAAAGTAGCGAACTGGTCTAGGAAATTGTGCTCATCAGCCGCCAGCAGGTCAGCGTGGCGCTCCCCCACCCAGGCCAAAACGAAACGGAAGTTCGTCAGGTAATAGAAGGGGTCGTCTAGCGAGGCGGTAGGTGTCGCGAAAGCACTGTTCATTTATCCATTGTAACAGTGCAGCGGTTTCGCCGTCATGAGGAATAGCAGGGGTGTTTACCCTACCCGGTGCTGCTTGAGTACCGTGAGGCTTCGTTCTTCTTCATTCTGGGGCTGGGAAGGCGCTTGGCGCGTGCCAACCAGCACGTACCACTCCGCCTCACTGAGATAGCTTGCGCACCAGCGTCCAAGCTCAGCGGCACACTCTTCGCGGGTGAGCTGGCCGCCGCGATAGTCGTTGGCAAGGAGCAATAAACTCTGGCGAGCCGTCCGTGCACGCCCATCGCCGCCGTGCACTTTGGAAAGCGGACAGCGTCTATCGTAAGCAGCGTTGGTCAAAGCATTTAACCAACGCTCCAATTCATGTGCTTGAATACCGCCGTAAACGGCCACACGCGTACTCCCTGCCCTATATAAAGGGCAATAGCCTGCCCGAATTGTCTTCGGATGTCATCTGTCTACTTCTTAACTTATACCCTGCTTAAAGCCTTGTAGCACATTGACGACATTGACACCAATGTCATCCACTGCATAGCCGCCTTCCATAAGCAATACGGTCGGCAGGCTGGCCGTTGCAAGCCGTTGACCTAACTGGCTAAAGTCGTCGCTTTTAAAGGTAAAGGCGCTGATGGGGTCGCCTTCAAAGATATCTACACCCAGCGACACGATCAGCATGTCGCATTGGGTTTCCTTAATCTTGGCTAAGGCATTATCCAGCGTTGCCATCCACGTATCCACGCTGGTGCCTGGCGGCAACGGGTAGTTGACGTTAAAGCCTTCCCCGTTGCCCTTTCCCGTTTCATCCGCGTAACCGAGGTAGTAAGGAAAAGTGACGTCAGGGTCGCCGTGTAGCGAGATAAACAATACATCATCGCGTTCATAGAAAATTTGCTGGGTACCGTTACCATGATGGAAATCAACGTCTAAAATCGCCACGCGGCGCTTGCCTGAAGCGAGCGCTCGCTCTGCAGCGACGGCAGCGTTATTAAAAAAGCAGTAACCGCCAAACTGATCATAGGCGGCATGGTGGCCCGGCGGCCGGCACAGGCCAAAACTTGGCTCGCCGGTCTCAAGCGTTTGCTCTAAAGCGCCTAGTGCGACATCTTTACTCGCCATGGCGGCTTCAAAGGTGCCCTCGGTGATCGAGGTTTCCGCCGCCAGGGCGTAATAGCCTAACTTAGCGCTCACGGCGTGGGGAATACGGTCCCCGCGCATCGTGCGCGCAGGCCAGATATTGGGAATTGCCTCACCTTCGTGCCCGGCCGCCACCCACTCATGCCAGCAGTCAGCCAGGAAGTTGACGTAGCCCTCATCGTGCACCGCCAACACCGGTTCCAGACCATAAGCGCGTGGCTCGTGCAGGTCGCCCACCGCCGACTGCTGGATTTGTTTCAATACAAGATCAACGCGCTCAGGGCACTCAAAGGGCGCGACCAGTGCGCCGTCATGCAGCTCCGTACGGGCTTGGCGCAGACGAGTCTTGTCAGAATGGAAGATGTGCATGTGGCCTCCTGCAAATGACAAACGCCGTTAGTTCCACTTAGTGGCGCTAGGCTCGCTATCATGGCACGTTTGCTGACTCGGACAAGGGGCAGGGCCATGCCGATGCCCAGGCACGCTTTTGCTGCGCCGACTGACGCTTGAGTTGGTACTCAGCGCGGCTGGCGCTTGACCGGTCAGGAAATGGCTGCGCACCCAGCAAGGCCACTGGTGGATTGGCCCGAGTAAAGCGCGCACCTTTACCTGTGGCGTGGGCGCGGTAGCGCTTCGCCAGATCATTGGTAATACCCGCGTAGGTGCCCCGCTGGCATTCGAGTAAATACAGGTACCATTCGCCCTGCTCGGCGGACATGCTATCGACTGGCGGGGTCACCGCTAGCTCCCGTCTGCTCGTTGAGTGAATCCATGAATGTGACTAATCTATCCAACGGCATGGGCTTAGCCAACCCAAAGCCCTGGAACGCATCGCAGTGATAGTCTAGCAATTGCTGATGCTGCTCAGCGGTTTCAACGCCTTCGGCAACCACGTTCAAGCCTAGGTGGTGCGCCATGGAAATAATCCCTTTGACAATCGCGGCGTCGCTGTCGCTATGGCTCAACTCGTGAATAAAGCTGCGGTCGATTTTTACCGTGCTGATCGGCAAGTGCTTTAAGTAGCTAAGGCTTGAAAAGCCGGTGCCAAAATCGTCGATGGAGATCCCGATATCCATATCGCGCAACGCATGCAAGGTGTCGATCGTGGCCTCGGTATTCTCCATGAGAATGCCTTCGGTGAGCTCCAGCGCCAGCTGCTGAGAGGGCAAGCCGGTGGTCAGTAATGTCTGGCGCAGCGTGGTCAGAAAACTTGATCGCTGAAACTGCAAGGGCGATACATTAACGGCCACCGCTAGATTTCCGCGGCCTTGTTGCGACAGGCTTTGCATATCGCGGCAGGCACGATCAAACACCCATTCGCTGATCGGTATAATCTGCCCGGTGGCTTCCGCCAGCGGAATAAAACGCGCCGGCGAGATAAAGCCCTTAGTCGGATGCGGCCAGCGCAGCAAAGCCTCTACGCCGATCAGCCGACCATGGCGGTTAAGCAGCGGCTGATAATACAGCTCAAACTCATGACGCTCGATAGCCTCTTGCAGCTCGTTGCGCAATATCAAGCGCTCGCTGGCGCTATCGTTAAACGCCGCTGTGAACCATTGGTAGGCATTGCGCCCCTGCTGTTTGGCTTTATACATCGCCATATCCGCTTGCTGAATCAGCGTTTTCGGCTCTGATAAAGCGTCCTGGCTGATGGCGATTCCCACGCTCGCGGTCAAGTATAGCTCTTGCCCCTCGATACAGTACGGAAGTGACAGAGCCGCCAGCAGTCCTTCGGCCACATTCACCACTTCGGTTGCGTCGTTGACGCAGGGGTGCAGAATGACGAACTCGTCGCCGCCCAAGCGAGCGACTAGGTGCTGCTTGCCCACCGCGCCGAGTAATCGCTGAGCGACTTCTTCCAGCACTCTGTCACCAACGGCGTGACCCAGATTGTCGTTGATCGGCTTGAAGTCATCCAGATCGACAAACAACACAGCGACCTCATGATGCTGATGCCTTGCCGTTGCAAAGGCGTCGCTTAGCGTGTCTTCAAAACACGAGCGATTGGGCAGCCGCGTTAAGTCATCGTGCGTCGCGTGATAAGCCAGCCGTGCCTCGAAGGCCTTATGTTTGGTGATATCGTGCTGAACGCCCACGAAATGGGTCAGTTGCCCATCTGGGTTGCGTACCGGGGCGATGTAAAGATCATTCCAGAACAGGCTGCCGTCTTTGCGGTAATTGCGCAGCGTCACGTGAACATCGCGCTGCTCGCTTAACTGCTGACGGATTTTCTCAACGATATCTGGGTCAGTGCCCTCGCCCTGCAGGAAACGGCAGTTGCGGCCTATTATTTCCGCCTGCTCATAGCCTGTCATGATGGTAAAGGCCTGATTGGCATAGACAATCGGCAAGCCAGGCTGCGTGGCATCGGCAATCACCACACCGTTAACGCTTGCTTCTACGCTGCGCTCAAGGGTACGCAGTCGAGACTCTTGCTTACGTTTATCGGTAACCTCCTGGGCAATCCCATAAAGACCCTGAATTTCGCCGTCGATGACGATAGGTAGATTGATCAAGTCCATGATGTGCGGCTCACCGGCGCGGTCACGGATAACTAGCTCATACCGGATAATGTCGCCCTGCATCACCGATTGATAACGCTGATTAACTGCCTCGATATCGGATTCATAAATAAAAAGGTGGAAGTGACTACCCACAATCTCGTCAACGGAATAGCCGCTAATCGACGCGCAAGTGGCGTTCGCGCTGACAAAATGCCCCTGCTCATCAAGCGAAAAGACCGCATCAGGATGGTGGGTGAACAACGAGCGGTAACGCTGCTCGCTTTCCTCAAGCGAGCGCCGCACCTGGAAACGTTCGACCGCCAGAGACATCAGGCCGGCCGCTTTCTCGGTCAGTAGAGCGTCACGTTCGTTGGGAACCCGTGGCTGGCCGTAATAGGTGGCGAATGTGCCCAGCAACTGGCCATTGCTGCCTATCACCGGGATTGACCAGCACGCGGCCAGACCGGCCCTTCGGGTAACATCGTGGTACCCCTTCCAGCGTGAATCGCTTTGGATAGACTCGCAAATCACTTGGCAACGTTGATAGGCCGCCGTGCCACACGCCCCGATGGCCGGGCCAATCCCCACCTGCTGAATTGCCTCTCGGAACGCCGTGGGCAGGCGTGATCCCGTCGCCAGAGTTAAGTGTGTCTTGGCGTTATTCGCCAGCATGATCGAACACAGCGCGCCGGGCAGCTGGCGCTCAAGCAGCCGGCAAAGGTTTTCTAGGATATCCTCCAGGGGCGCCTGCTGGGCGATCATGCGCTGGATGTGCTGCTGGTCTTCAAGGTTTTGACGCGCCTCCGCCAGTTCTTTCGCCCGGGCGATACTGGCACCCACTAAGCCAATGCAAAACGCTAATAAGCCGCTTAGCATCAGCCCCACCATGGCGACCACCACGGGTGCAAAACCGGCCAGATACCAGTTGTAATGACTGCCCGATAACGCCTCAAGACGCAGGCTAACACCCCCGGGCAGACCCGCATTGCGCTTCGCCAAAACCCGTCCTGGGTGTATCTCTCGCTCGGTATGTGCGCCAGGCGGCTGCAGCATCAGCAGAGGGGTTCCGCTGCGGCTTATGTTAGCCTGAAAGGGCCCCAGTTCAAGGCGCAAGTCGTAGTCGAGCAGCACGGCCAAGTCGAGGCTCGCCACAAGCCGTTGATCGCGCTGGGCGAGCGGCATCGCCACAAACGCAAGGCTCGGCATGTAAGGGTCAGAGATCACCACCCAGGGCCGTTCAAAGGGCACCGATAACCACTCCGGCACCGACGGCTTGTCGAGCTGCTGCCGGAGCCACGCTTCGCTTCTGGGTGTGCGGGAATGGAACCAGATAGGGCTCAAGCGCTCATCGACCAGGGCAATCGCCTGCAGGCTGGGGGTATCACGCAGATAGCTTTCCCCGTCCAGGGTCAGCAGCTCACGATCGAAGCCGTCCGGTGCGGCGTCGATGCGTTCGGCCATGCGCTGCAACAGTTGCAGTCGAGAATTGACCGCCTTTTCGGCGTTCAACTGCACATTGTCCAGCAGGTAGCTGGCCTGCTGCTGCGTATCGTTGAACTGCTGCAGGCTGAGTAACCCCCAGGCCGCCGCGCTGGCGGCCACCCCGGCCAAACACGCAAGCGCGGTCGTGCGGGTCAGGTTGAGCGGCCCGGGGGAGCGTCGTAGGCAAGACGCCACCATGGCGGTTCCCAACAACAGCGTGAACACCACCACCGCCACCGGGGACGACGCAAACATCGGGTGGTCCAGCTCGACCCCCACCCACAGCCTGACCAGCAGCAGCCCGCCAAATAGCCATTGCCCAAGCCCGCTGAACAGCCAAAAGAGTCGACGCCTAGCGGTAGACTGACCGCACCACAATGCCAGTCCCACCGCCAGCAGCATCAGTGCGCCAATACTGGTCATTCGCTCCTGACCGGTTAGCCATGAGGAGCTTGCCGTGGGTGAAAGCAGGTTGTGGCCAAGGGTATACAACGATAGCCCTACTAACGCCAACGCGCACAGCCAGCGCGTGCGCCGCCAGCCTTGCAGGATAGCCAGTACACCTACGCTCGCCAGGCAGGTGGCGAGCGCCGCATCGGGCACCAGCGAGACAGCAAACAGCGAGTGGGATTCGGACAAGCCAAAGAGGCTGCCGACCAAGCCCATTAGCAGCAGCGTAGCGACGGTCATTAACAGCAGTGTGTCTAACGCAAGGTCGCGCGCATTGATTGGCACGGTAACGTCCTCTTCCTGCTTTATTGTCATCAATCTCTAACGGGTAACCGCCAACGCATCGGTTATCGGTGGAGGACGGCCATTCAGTTAATTCCTCTCTCAAATGCCGTGCCAACGCCGAGTTCCCAACCATCCGCGCTTCCACGTCACGCCTGGCGCGCCCATTGCATTTCCTCATCTTGCTTAGCGCCATTTCATCTACTGGCAACATATCGATAATGGGTGGCTTCGACCATCTTGTTTATTGGCAGGTATCCCAGGGACGACCGTCCTGTTAGTGCTAATGGTCTTTTACGTCATTCAACTTCTGCATCGCCTGTTCCAGCTCCGCCAGCGCTTGTGCCCTCTCTTCAGCGGCTTTCTCCGCTGCCTGACGAGCATGAATCAGTTCGCTTTCCAGACGGTTCTTACGTTTTATCGGCAGCAGCGAGATTTGCGTGAGGCGCTCGTCATCAACGATTAGTCTTACAGCGCAACACAGCACTGGAATATCCTCATGGCGGGATGAACGCAGAACTAAATGTACTTCATCAACGCGTCCCATAGTGGCCATGCGAAACGCAAACAGCCCCAGGTAAACGGCACGCGAGGCAGGGTCAAAAAGAGTGCTGGCCGGATGGCCTATAAATTCGGAGGCAGGTTGCCCCATCCATTCGGCTAACTGGGTATTACAGGCGTAGATAAGCCCCTGGGCATCGACCACTAGCTGACCGGTGGGCGAGTGTTCCCACCAGCTTTCGCGCGCGGTTAAGCCTGGTGGGTTAGTAGCGGGCATAAATCAACACGGCTCATTGAGGTGCCTTAATTATTGGATGAGTAACAACAGCAATATTACCCAGTGTGCGACCCAGAAGCTCTGGGTGGGTCAATGGCGGGAATGCCCCGGAGCAACGTCGGGGCATTGTGATGCCCGTGCTGCGTAACGTTAAATCGCTCAATGATGGTCGATGATGTTCCCATTTGGCACCTCTTGAGGCACTAAGTCAGTTGTTTTAATTAAATATAATGAGAAGCCAGCCATACTAAAGAATGGCGGCACTAAGCCGCGCTAGGTAACAGCCTACGCTATACAGGCCGTTGCGTCTCGACGCTTATTGCGGTTTTGTTTCGAGTTACACGACAAGTTCGGTATAGTGGTCTTGCAACATCATCAGACAGTCGGAGTACGAATCACGATCGATCATTCTTTCCAAATTGCAGTGGAGGTTCTCCCTATGAAGGTCTACAAACCGGAATGGCAGTGCACGTTTAGCGTAAACGAAGGCGCGGAAGAATCAGCTAGCTGGAAAGAGAGAATCGCGTGGCGTCTCAGGGGGTTCGCGGATCGGCTAGAAGGCGGCGGTCGCACGATAAAAATCGATTATCGCGTGACGCCAACGATTAGTTCGCATGAAGTTGATACCTGCTTAGGTAAAGGCTTTGAAGTGACCCAGCGCTTGCTGACGCAACTTGCGCAGCAGCAAGCCTGTGAAGATGTAATGCGCCATGCCAAGGCTGAGCTCTATGTAGAAGATCATCAGCACTGACAGGGTAACCATTGTCCCACCCGGCGCTATGCGGGGTGGGACCCTCATTACTCGCCATGACGTTCTGCGGGCTGTTCCAACGCAACGCTCATGTCAGTTAAAAACGCCAGACAATCCTCGAGCTGGCGGCGTTCAACATACTCATCCGGCTGATGCGCCTGGGCAATGCTGCCCGGCCCCAGGATCAGCGTCTGCAAACCCTGCCCCTGAAACTGCCCTGCCTCGGTCGCATAGGCCACCGCGTGGTCGCAGCACCCTGCCGGCAAATGGTCTTTGGCAAGGCGCAGCACCCGATCATTATCCCGATCTGCCAGCCCCGGCACCGTGACGTTCAACGGCTCGGTGGTCATCTCGACGGTCTTGCCCTTGGCCTTTAGTTCAGCGCATAGCTGCTTGCAAAAGGCATCAAAGCGGGCGTAGATCTCATCGAAAGTGTCGGTGGGCAAATGGCGGATCTCCCACTCGAACTGGCATTCCCTCGCCATGATGTTGATCGCGGTACCGCCCTTGATCTTGCCCACGTGCAGGCTGGTATGCGGCACGTTGAACGCTTCATCAACCCGGCCTTCCTCGACCAGCGCCGCCATGGTGTCTTCGATAAAGGTCACCAGCCGCGCGGCCACATGAATTGCCGATGTCCCCTGATTGACCTGACTGCTGTGGGCTTCGCGGCCAACCACCGTGGTGCGCAGGTTGGTGGCGCCCTTTTGCGCGACGACCGGCTGCATGCTGGTCGGCTCGCCGACAATCACGTGGGCCGTGGTGGAGTAATGCGTGTAGAAGCGCTCGATCAGGCTCGGCGCCCCCACACAGCCGATTTCTTCATCGTAGGAAAACCCCAGATAAATCGGCTGCTTGAGCGGCGCCTTGACCCATTCGGGCACGTTGGCCAGGACGCAGGCCAAAAAACCTTTCATGTCGCAGGTGCCGCGTCCATAAAGCCGCCCATCACCGCCATCGCGCAGGGTGAAAGGATCGCTCGACCACGGCTGCCCCGCCACCGGCACCACATCGGTGTGCCCCGATAGCATGACGCCGCCCGGCGCCTCGGGGCCGATGCGGGCGATCAGGTTGGCTTTTTGGCCACACGGACTCATCACCCGCTCGGCCTCGACCCCGTACGTCGCCAGATAGTCTTCCACGTAGCCGACCAACGCCAGGTTGGATTCACTCGAGGTGGTATCAAACGCTACCAGCTTTGCTAACAGTCGCTCTGCGTCGCTCATCGCGCTCTTCCTGTGATTATTTAGCTTGTCCTCCAGCCTATCACCCTCGCCCTGAGCCGCCTACTCACCCTCTACTCACCGTCATCAAGCGTTCATGTGGCGTTCACGCAAACGTCATCTACACTTTCTACAGTCAATGTGACCAAAAATTTCAACAATGCATTGCCCTGCCTGATTGCATTCAGGCCCACAAGGAGATGTCATGCCACGCTTTACGCTGCAAAGCCTCGCCGTGGGTGTAAGCCACTGCTAGCCTGAGTTTGTCTGCCAACGCCGCTACTGAAATTAGCTGGTGGCACGCGATGGGCGGCCAGCTCGGTGAAATTCTCGAAGAGATTACCGAGGACTTTAACGAATCCCAGGACGAGTACCGCATTAACCCAAGCTATCGCGGTAACTACTCGGAAACCATGACGGGTGCCATCGCCGCATTCCGCGCCAACGAACAACCGCATATTTTGCAGGTATTCGAAGTGGGTACCGGCACCATGATGAGCGCGGAAGGAGCTATCTACCCGGTTCACGAGTTGATGGAAGAGCATGGGCGTCCCTTCGACCGCGAAGCGTTCTTACCCGCCGTGGTCGGCTACTACACCGACACCAACGGCAACATGCTGTCGTTCCCGTTTAATTCCTCAACGCCCATCATGTACTACAACCGTGAGGTGTTCGAGGAAGCAGGCCTAGACCCCGACCAGCCACCGGAAACCTGGCAGGAAATGGAAACGGCAGCGGAACAGATTCTTGAATCCGATGCGGCCGAGTGTGGGTTTACCACCTCCTGGCCAAGCTGGGTGATGCTTGAAAACTTCTCGGCCATGCACAACCTGCCGCTTGGCACCAAGGAAAACGGTTTTGGCGGGCTCGACACCGAGCTCAACTTCAACAATGAAACCGTCGCCCGCCACTGGGACAACCTTAAAACCTGGGAAGATGACAATATCTTCCGCTGGGGTGGACCAGGCGCTGGCGATGACGCCGAACCGCTGTTCTATTCCGGCGAGTGCGCCGTGTTCTTTGGCTCGTCATCCTCGCGTGCGGATGTAATGGCCAACGCCGAATTCGACGTCGGTTATGGTATGCAGCTCTACTACGATGATGTTGACGGCGCGCCACAGAACTCGATTATCGGCGGGGCCACCCTGTGGGCACTGCAAGGCCACAGCGATGAAGAATACGCCGCGATTGCCGCGTTCTTCGAATACCTCTCGCAGCCCGAGGTCCAGGCCGATTGGCACCAGCGCACCGGGTATCTGCCGATTACCCAGGCCGCCTGGGACTTGAGCAAAGATGAGGGCTATTACGAGGAAAACCCCGGCAGCGATATTTCGCTTAAGCAGATGACCCTCAACGAGCCCACGGAAAATTCCAAAGGCCTGCGCTTTGGCAACTTTGTGCAGATCCGTGACCGGGTATCAGAAGAGCTTGAAGCGGTACTATCCGGCGACAAAGATGGGCAAGAAGCTGTTGATGACGCCGTTCGCCGGGGTAACGATTTACTGCGCGACTTCGAGTCTTCCAACCAGTAACGCCAACGCCAACATCGCCGCCTGCATAAACTGCGGGCGGCGATGCGTTGTTTGATGTGAGCTGCCCATGCAAACCAAACGCATGACTTTTCCGGGCCATTGGTTGCCTTACGCCCTGCTCGCCCCTCAGGTCATTATCACGCTGATCTTTTTTATCTGGCCAGCGGGTCAAGCGCTTTATCAGTCGCTACTTCGCGAAGATGCCTTTGGCATCAAGACCACGTTTGTAGGCCTTGAAAATTTTGCCCGGCTGTTCCGCGATGGCGATTACCTTAATTCGCTCTCAGTGACCGCCGTCTTTGCGGTGGGCACCACGCTGATATCGATGGGGCTGGCGCTGCTGATGGCCACGACGGTCAACCGCATGATTCGCTCGCGAAGCACCTACACCACACTGCTGGTATGGCCCTATGCGATCGCCCCCGCGATTGCCGGGGTGTTGTGGTGGTTTATCTTTAACCCCTCGATAGGCATCGTGCCCTACCTGCTGGATATGGTCGGCTACCGCTGGAACCACCGCACGTCAGGCAACGACGCCATGATGCTGGTGATCTTCGCCGCCGCCTGGAAGCAAATTTCCTATAACTTCCTATTTTTCCTCGCCGGTCTGCAGTCCATTCCGCAGTCGCTGATTGAAGCGGCAGCGATTGACGGGGCCAGTCCCTTGAAGCGTTTCTGGACCGTGGTATTCCCGCTGCTGTCGCCCACCACCTTCTTTTTACTGGTCGTGAACGTGGTCTACGCAATGTTCGATACGTTCGGCATTATTCACGCCACCACCGAAGGTGGCCCCTCTCAGGCCACCAATACGCTGGTCTATAAAGTATATGCCGATGGCTTCGTAGGTCTGAATCTGGGCTCATCCGCCGCTCAATCGGTGATCTTGATGGCCATTGTGGTCGTGCTGACCATTATCCAGTTCCGCTTTATTGAGCGGCGCGTCAACTACTGAGGCTGCCCTCTGGAGTATTGTGATGGTAGAAAACCGCCCCTGGAGCAATTTCTTTGCCCATACGATTCTGATTTTGGGGGTCGCCCTGGTGATGCTGCCGGTTTACATCGCCATCGTCGCCTCAACCCAGGAGCCCGGCGAATTTTTACGCGGCACCCTGCCGCTGCTGCCTGGCGGGAACGGCATCGATAACTACACCACTATGTGGCAAACCGGCATTTCCCGCGCCGGGGCGCCCGCAGCAGGCACCATGCTTCTCAACAGCGTGATCATGGCGCTGGCGATCACCATTGGTAAGCTATTTATTTCGATTTTATCGGCCTTTGCGATTGTCTATTTCCGCTTTCGATTTCGGGTGTTTTTCTTCTGGCTGATTTTCATCACCCTGATGCTGCCGGTTGAGGTACGCATTCTGCCCACCTACCAGGTGGTCGCCGATCTCGGCATGCTCAACAGCTTTGCCGGCCTATCCATCCCGCTGATCGCCTCGGCCACGGCCACGTTCCTATTTCGCCAGTTTTTCATGACCGTTCCCGAGGAAATGCTCGAAGCGGCGCGCGTGGACGGCGCAGGCCCGCTGAAGTTCTTCAAGGATATTCTGTTGCCGCTGTCGACCACCAACATCGCTGCGCTGTTCGTCATCATGTTTATTTACGGCTGGAACCAGTACCTGTGGCCGCTGCTGATCACCACTGACGCCGATTACTACACCATCGTCATGGGTATCCAGCGCATGACCGCCGAGGAGAATCCCCAATGGCACCTTATTATGGCGGCGGTGGTCATGGCGGCGTTACCACCAGTGTTAGTCATTCTATTTATGCAACGCCTGTTTGTGAAAGGCCTGACCGAGACGGAGAAATAAGATGGCGAGTATTACCTTGGAAGGGCTGAAGAAGACCTATAGCGGTGATGTTCAGGCAGTCAAAGGCGTAGACCTTGAGGTGCGTGACGGTGAGTTCGTGGTGCTGGTGGGGCCATCAGGCTGCGGCAAGTCCACCCTGCTGCGCATGGTCGCGGGTCTTGAGACCATCACCGACGGCACGCTGAAAATCGGTGAGCGCGTGGTCAACCAACTCGAACCCGCCGAACGTGATATCGCCATGGTGTTTCAGAACTATGCGCTCTACCCCCACATGACGGTGTACAACAACCTCGCCTATGGCCTGAAGAATCGTGGCTTTGCCAAAGCCGATATTGAACAGCGGGTGAACAACGCGGCTAAAATGCTCGAAATCGAAAGCTTTCTTGACCGCAAACCGCGCAAGCTTTCCGGTGGCCAGCGCCAGCGGGTAGCCATGGGCCGTGCGCTGGTACGCGAACCTGCAGCATTCCTGTTCGACGAGCCGCTCTCCAACCTGGACGCCAAACTGCGCGTGCAAATGCGCGTGGAGATCAAACAGCTACAGCGGCGCCTGAAAACCACCAGCCTATATGTCACCCACGATCAATTGGAAGCCATGACGCTGGGCGACCGTTTAGTGGTGCTGAACGCCGGCCAGATCGAGCAAGTGGGCACGCCTATGGAGATCTACGCACGCCCCGCGACCATGTTCGTGGCAGGCTTCATCGGCTCGCCCGCCATGAACATGGTGCCAGTCGAGTACTTACACGCACGTGGCGCCAACGGCCTGCTGGATAACCTGCCTGACGGCACCGATATCGTCGGCATTCGCCCGGATGACATGCAGCTGGCCCCACCGAATGCGCCTCACCTGATCGTCGAGTCAACCCTCATGCTGTATGAAGCCGCCGGTGCCGAAAGCCATCTATATGTGAACCTTGCCGACAGCGACCAACCCACGGTGATTCGCGTATCCGGCCAGCCGCCGGTCGCCGAGGGCGAAACGCTCCGCTTTTACGTTACCCGCGACGCCTTACACCCCTTCAACAGCACCACAGGGCAGCGCACCGGGGATTGAGTCCGTCAGTTCAGGGAAATAGTCAGTCAACAGGGTCATCATAGGCTACGTTTGAGAAAGTGAAATTGACGCCTAGCTGATTTTTTAACCCTGTGTGAGGACCACCCATGGACTTTCGGCCATGAGTATCGAGCCTTCTGCCCTCGACTCGCTGTATCGTATTTACTCCCGGCGCGTTCAGGCGACGTTGATTCGCCTGTTGGGAGATTTCGAGCTTGCCGAAGAAGCCATGCAGGACGCTTTCGTTGCGGCTGTCCAACAATGGCCCGTGAGCGGTGAGCCTGACAACCCCCAAGCATGGCTGATTCGTACCGGCTATCACTGTGGGATTGATCAAATTCGTCAGCGCAGCACCGCCCGCCGACGGGCCCACATGCTATTGCCTATTGAAGAGGCGTTGGAGATCAACGATGCCGCTATTGAAGACGACTCGTTGCGGCTTCTCTTCACCTGCTGCCATCCAAGCCTGAGTATAGAAGCCCGCATTGCGTTGACCCTACGCGAAATGTGCGGGTTGACCACCGAGCAGGTGGCCAGCGCACTGCTGATGAAACCCACGACGCTGGCCCAACGTATCGTACGGGCCAAACGTAAAATTCGCGATGCGCATATCCCTTATACGGTGCCTGCCCAGAAAGAACTCCCCGAGCGCCTACCCGATGTGCTCCAAGTGATTTACCTAGTTTTCAACGAAGGCTACTCCAGCAGCATGGGCACTGCGGTGGTCGATATCAGCCTGGCCCGCGAGGCATTACGGCTTGGCGCTGAGCTGGCAAGACTGCTGCCACGGGGCGAAGTATTTGGGCTAATGGCGCTGATGCTGCTCAATAATGCCCGCCGGGATGCACGTCAAAATAGCGCCGGCGAGTTGATGACGCTGGAAGCCCAGGATCGCCGCCTATGGCATCAAGAGGAGATTGCCACCGGCATCGAATGGCTAGAACAGGCATTGGCATTAACACCGCTCGGCTACTATACCCTTCAGGCCTCGATTGCCGCCGTGCATTCCAAGGCCAGCCGCGCCGATAAGACCGACTGGGCACGCATTGTGAGGCTCTACGATGCCCTATGCCGACGCTTTCCATCGCCAATCCTGACGCTGAACTACGCCGTCGCCATTGCCATGAACGGTGCTCCCGATACCGGCCTGAAATTACTCGACGACATCGCGCATCATCCGCAAATCAGCCGCTATCATCTATTTTATGCCGCTAAAGCAGATTTACTGCGTCGCCAAGGTCAGCATGAAGCCGCGCGCAGTGCCTATCACCAGGCGCTGCAATTGGCCACCCAGGCCCCAGAAAAGCGCTTCCTAATCAGCCGCTTGGCCGAGCTGGAAAATTCACCATAAAAAAGTGACCGAGCCTGTCGATTTATGGACACACCAAACGTCTAGAGAGTATCTACCATCACATTAAAAGGACTCTCAATGAAATTCATGCTGATACGCCGCGCCGATGCCAACACCGAAAATGGCGCTATGCCATCTCAGGACATGCTCGCCGCCATGGCCGCTTATAACCAGCGAATGACCGAGGCAGGCGTGTTTTTGAGCGGCGACGGCTTACATCCGACCAGCGAAGGGTGCCTGATCCGTTTCGAGAATGGTGAGCCCACCCTCATCCCCGGGCCGCTGTCTCCAGCCAGTGAGCGTATTGCCGGTTACAGCGTGCTCGAAGCCCCGTCCCTGCAGGCGGCCATTGAGTGGGCCCAGCAGTGGCCCACCCAGGATGCCGATGGCAACGTCACCCTAGAGCTACGGCGTTACTTCTCACTGGAGGATTTCGAGCCCGGTGCTGGTCTCGAGCAGCACCGTACCCTCGCTCGTGTACCGGATGCCATGAACGTGCACGTCGCGTTTCCCGGCACCTGCCGTGAAGCCATGCAGTTCTATGCCGACGTGACCGGCGGGCAGCTGGAGTGCCTGTTGACCTATGCTGAAACACCCGCCGCTGAACACTCACCACCGGAACTCCACGACCGCATCATCCATGCATCACTGAACCTACGGGGTCGTCGCTTAATGGGCGCGGATATGGCGGGTGACTGCTATACACCACCCCAAGGGGTAGAGGTTCAATTGGAGTATCAGGATATCGAGCAGGCCGCCCGAACCTTTGCCCAGCTAGCAGAGGGGGGAAAGATTACCATGCCGTTCGAAGCGACCTTCTGGTCACCAGGGTTTGGCATGGCCACCGACCGCTTTGGCATTCAGTGGATGATCAACGTATCGACGGAACACTGCCCACTGGCAAGTGAAGGAGGTAACCCATGAAGTACGTTGCGCTGGTGTATTACCAGGAACAACTCATCAACGCCATGAGCGAACAGGCATGGCAAGACCTTAATCAGGAGTGCATCGCCGGGGTAGAGCGTCTGAGCGCCAGCGGCCACTACCTGGCCGGGCAGCCATTACAACCAACGGAGACGGCAACCACCGTACGCGTGCGCGATGGCGAGACGTTAATCTCCGATGGCCCCTTCGCAGAAACCAAAGAGCAACTGGCAGGCTTCTATCTGCTTGAAGCCCACGACTTGAATGAGGCGCTGCAGCTGGCTAGCCGCATCCCACCCGCCAGGCTGGGTAGCATTGAGGTACGCCCCGTTCGAGAACTTCCCCCTAAAGCAGAACCAAAAAAAGAACCTGGAGAACAGCCATGAGCGAGCTTACACACCCTTATGTTGATGGTTTCGTCGCTGCCGTGCCCACCGCTAATAAAGCGGAATTTATTGAGCATGCCCGTGCCGCGGCCGTTGTTTTCAAGGAGCACGGCGCACTGCGGGTCGTGGAGTGCTGGGGAGACGATGTCCCCGAAGGAGAAGTGACCTCCTTCACCATGGCGGTCAAGCGCAGGGATGACGAAAGCATCATCTTCTCCTGGATAGAGTGGCCATCCCGCGCCGTGCGCGATGAGGCTATGCCCAAAGTCATGCAGGATCCGCGCCTAGAGATGGACGTTAACCCGATGCCGTTTGATGGCAAGCGACTCATCTTTGGGGGCTTTGAAAGCATCATTGATGAATGAAAACATGCATTAGCGCAGTGCTGTCAGTGGTCCAGCATGCCCTTGCATTGACCTGGGCCACTACGGTGAAAGCACAGCGCTAGGGCGGCGTTCATATCAATGTCATGGTTGACCGGTAGCGTGCCATTAAAGGCCTGACTAACGGTGACAATAATGGCTAACCAACCGCGAAAACCCCTTAGCGAAGAAGAAATTACTTACCTGGTCGAGCTGGCGAATGGCAATGCGCTAGCAAAACAGCGCAGGCGTGAGCGCAAGAACTCACGCCCACCCCGCACGCCCTCACCAGGGGAGTGACTCGCCATTGCTATGCCAAAACCCACCGCTAGTGTCGAGCGTTAGCGCGTCAATGCGGGCGGCGATGCCCAACGCGGCGTCTTGAGGGCTGATCAACCCCCCAAAGTTCACCATGCGCGTTTGCACATAGCCGGGATGCAACTGAGCCACGGCAATTCCACGCGGTCTCAAGTCCATCGCCAACGATTTGCCAAACGCATTGAGCGCTGCTTTAGACGCCCGATAACCATAACGGCCGCCCGAATCGTTATCCGCAATTGAACCCATCCGGCTGGTGATGTTGGCAATCTTACTGCCTTTGTTAAGGTGAGGTAATAGAGCCTGCGTAACACGCAGCGGTGCATAAGCGTTGATTTCCATTTGCTCGCGTATACTGTGGAAATCAATACTGCCCAGCGACTCATCGCGCAACAGGCCGGCATTGTTGATGAGCAGATCCAACGTCTGGCCCTCAAGCGCCCCGGCAAGCCTAGCAACGTCCTCAGGCTGAGTGATATCAATCCCCTCAACCACTTGATCGGCCACGCGATCAAGTGCTTCTGAGGACTGCCGGCAAACCCCTAGCACTCGATAGCCCGCTTCAGCGTAGTGCTCAGCAAGTGCCAGCCCAACACCCCGGTTGGCGCCGGTAATTAATACGGTGGATGTCATCGTCTACTCTCCATTCTCAGTGATTGGGTCATGAATGATCGCCTGTCATCGCTTATTCACCAGGCTGTCTCGGCTGTGTCATGCGCACCAGCCACACTGGCGCAAATGGATGAAAGAGCGAATGGAACATGCGGCTTTGCATCGTCAGCGAAACATGGGCTCCGGAAATCAACGGCGTCGCGCACACCCTGAGCCGACTCAGCCGGGAGCTGGCGCATCACCAGGTCGACATCGATGTCATCCGGCCGAAACCCGCTTGTGCGGCCAAAGCTCCCCTGGTCCGTGCTGAGTTACAGGTGCCCCGCTGTTCAATACCTGGCTACCGCGAGGTTCAGGTGGGCTTTTGTCGCCCCGCAACCCTGCGCAAGTTCTGGAAAGCGAATCGCCCCGATGTGATTTACCTCGCCACCCAGGGCCCGCTGGGCTGGTCGGCCCGCCAGGCCGCCCGGCGGCTGGGCATCCCTTTGGTCGCTGGCTGGCACACCAATTTTGACCACTACTGCGGCGATTACGGCGTCCCCTGGCTCGCCTCAGCGACCCGCCGCTACTTACGCTATTTCCACAATGGCTGTGGGTTAACGCTGGTGCCCACGCATCTTCAGGCCCGCCAGCTTCGCCAGCAAGGTATCAACGACGTTAAAGTCATGTCACGAGGTATCGATGGGGAGCGCTTCTCTCCTACCCACCGAGACCCTGAATTAAGGCGTAGCTGGGGGGTTAACGACCATCAGCCGGTGGCGCTGTATGTAGGCCGACTCGCCGCTGAGAAAAACCTAGCACTGCTACAGGAAACCTATCACGCCATGCGCAACGTTCGCCCCGACATGGCACACGTTATCGTTGGCGACGGGCCCGCGCGAGCTCAGCTTGAACATGCGCTTCCCGATGCGCATTTTACTGGCTTTATTGACCCCGACGCGCTCGCCCAACATTACGCAAGCGCCGACCTGTTTATCTTTCCATCGCTGTCTGAAACCTGGGGAAATGTGGTTAGCGAAGCCATGGCAAGCGGATTAGCCGTGGTGGCTTACCGCCACGCGGCCAGCGCCGAGCTGATTCAAAACGGCTACAACGGCATCACCGTACCCATCGACGATCCAGCGGCATTTTGCCAAGCCGCGGTGTCGTTATGTCAGCACCCGGCGGACTACGCAAAATATAGTCGCCTGGCCCGCTTGAGAGCACTTGAACAGAACTGGTCGGGCATCGCCCAGCAGTTCCTTCATTATCTTCTAAAGGCCCAGGAGGCTTATCATGCGACCCCGTCCCCTCGTCGTATTCGACCGTCTTGATTTGCTGGAATGGCAGTTTTGCCAGCGCGTGTCGCGTTTGTCGCTCTATCGTCCCTGGCGACTCACCCTGCAGGCCGCCAGCCGCTTGGGCGATTGGCCGATTTGGGTGCTGCTGATTATGGCGCAACCCTGGCTTCAGCCTAATGGTGCTTGGCGGGTCATGCAGTACACGGTGATCGCCAGCGTCGCCATAGCGATTTACCGATTGGTAAAAACCCGCTTATGCCGTGAGCGTCCCTTTATTACTTACGGTGCAGGCATTGAGTGCTGTGAACCGGCCCGCGACCGTTACAGTTTCCCCAGCGGCCATACCATGCACGCAGTGATGTTTAGCATCTTGGTGGCCGCCCACACGCCGTGGTTATTGCCTGTGGTCATCCCCCTATCGGTGCTAATTGCGATATCCCGAGTCGGCCTGGGCCTGCACTATGTCAGCGACGTGTTAGCGGGTGCCGCGTTGGGATGCGCTTTTGCCTTGGCAAGCCTCTATTGGATGGGGTAACCCCGACTGGTTTTCGCGTAAATAGTCACTAACCACTATGGTTAATTCAACCCTGTCTTTTTGAATGCGCCCGCTTGGCGTTAATAGCGGTGTGCCTGCATCAAGGAGTGATGAGATGACTATGACGGTGGGTGAATTATTTATCGCGCTAGTCACCATTGCATTAGTTCTTTTAGCCAGCAATGCTCTGCGACTATGGCTTCCCTGGTTAAGACGACTCTTCCTGCCTAGCTCGGTCATTGGCGGCTTACTGCTGTTAGTGATGGGCCCAGATGTGCTGGGTCGCGTTCTGCCTAGTTTTTTTGAAGAGAGCCCTGGGCTGTTTCCTGCCTATGTGCAAGAGAGCTGGGCAGCGCTGCCAAGCTTGCTGATTAATGTTGTCTTCGCGGCGTTGTTTATTGGTAAAACAATCCCCGGTTTACGCACTATTTGGTTGCGCGCGGGGCCACAAGTGGTGGTCGGCCAAACAATGGCGTGGGGCCAATATGTTGTCGGCTTGAGCCTGGCACTGCTGGTATTGGTACCGGTGTTCAACATGAACCCCATGGTGGGTGCGTTAATCGAAATCGGCTTTGAGGGCGGTCACGGTACAGCGGCTGGCATGGCCGACACCTTTGAAGAGCTAGGTTTTGAAGAGGGGGCGGATCTTGCCCTGGGCTTGGCAACAGTAGGTATTGTCGCGGGGGTGTTGATTGGCACTGTACTGATCAATATTGCCGCGCGCCGCGGGATCATCCACCTTAAGGATGAGAGCCAGCACGCTGATGACCCGGACGAGCTAATGCATGAAGACGAGCGACCTTCCACTGAAGAGTTCAGCGAGTTCAAAAAAGATCTGGTGCAAGAGTCGGGTACGACGGACCCACTAAGTCTGCATATCGGCTTAGTGGGCATCGCCATTTTGATCGGCTGGCTAATTCTGTCTGGGCTACAGTGGATTGAGCAAGTCACCTGGGCTCGCGATGGAGGCTTAGAAGTTCTTGCTCACGTTCCTCTGTTCCCTATCGCCATGATCGGTGGCGTCATCGTTCAACTGGTGGTGATGCGGTTTGGGTTACACCGCCATGTGTCTAGCCGCACCATGTCACGCATTGCAGGCACCGCGCTGGACTTTACCATCGTGGCAGCACTCGCCACCCTTTCACTCACCACCTTGGGAGATTACTTTCTCCCCTTCCTGCTACTCGCTGTAGCGGGGATTGCCTGGGGGCTATTCGTACTCATTGTGATTGCTCCCCGCGTTATCCCTGAAAACTGGTTTGAACGTGGAGTAGGTGATTTTGGCCAGTCAATGGGGGTCACCGTGACCGGCCTACTGTTGATGCGCATGGCAGACCCGAAAAATGAGTCTGGCGCACTAGAGAGTTTTGGTTATAAACAGCTGATGTTTGAACCGATTGTGGGAGGTGGGCTGTTTACAGCCGCCGCCTTGCCGTTGATTGCCGAATTTGGCGCCTTAGCCGTGCTTATTTTTGCCAGCCTGTTAACCGTAGGGTGGCTCGCATTTGGCTTACTCTATTTCGGGCGTATGGTGCCTGATCGCGGCAAAGGGCGCTGGAAGAGCTAAGACCTGGCCGTGATGGGATGAAATGGCGTAACAGCCTTACCATTGCGGTGGCAGGTCGTCTCGGTCATCCATCAGGGGGGTGAGCGTCGTCTTGATCGCCATGTACACCCCAACGGCGGAAAAAACTGCAAACAGCACAAACATGCCTAACATCAATCCCATGGTCATATGCTTGTCCCTGTGAGTCTGCGGCTTTACTGACGTTATTGACTTCGTCGTTGTTAACCGCTGATATCATTTAACTCATAGGATAGACCAAAACATACAGCCTAGCTGTACCAATGTTATGCATCCAAGGGACAAACCGGCCGCAGCACGAAGATTGAGACGCAAAAAAACCACTTTGCCGAAACAAGGTGGTAATTTCGCATCGTTGCCATTCCTTGGCGTCGATGTTTAGCGCGTCCTGGCGCTAAAGCGGAGAGTGCCAATTCCTTTGAATGCTCCGTTATTTACCAAATGGCGTCCTGCCTTCCTTTTGATGCAACGACACTCTCCTTACCCGCTTTACCTTTCTACTGCTTTACTGCTTTACTACCTTCCTACTGCGTTACCTTCCAACCTTACCTTCTAACTTCGAGCAACTTTCTTTAACGGCATTCTTTCACTACTCATTTGACCTGCAACTTAAATAACAGTGACATTGGATGCGAATAACACAATTTTTCATGACATCTCGCATACAAACCAAATAAAGCACGCCCCGGGCCAAACACGTCGATAAAAATTATTAATCTTTTAAAACATATACTTAGGTAAAATAAATTAGGCGGCCTGACCCTCCCTGTGGCACACAAAAAATGTAGCGTAATGGCACATGCGACAAAACAGCATGGTGATATGGCAAAAGAGGTACATACTAGCGGTGTCGCTAAATAGCTAACGTTTGCTAATCTAGCTAATACCCCATGAAGGGGTGACCCGCCTGAAAGGAGGCTTCTATGAAACGCTTGACGGCCCTTGGCATTATTGGCATCACCATCTTACTGTTAGTGAGCGGCTGCAACACCATGCGCGGTGCAGGTGAAGACATCGAGCAAGGTGGAGAAGCCATCCAAAAATCAGCGAGTTAACGAGATTATGCTAACGGTTTACCTATCACATGGTTTAGAAAGCGGCCCCGGCGCGCTAAAAATGCAGGCGCTAAAGGGCATTGCCGAAAAGCTCGACGACTGCGAGGCCGTCGTGATGGATTACCGTGATCAACCCGAGCCGCCACAACGCCTTCAGCACCTGCTGGCGACGCTTTCGGCCAGGGGAGACAACCCTGAGCGCTGTGTTTTTGCCGGTTCAAGCCTAGGCGGCTGGCTCAGCGCGGCGGTCAGTTCACAGCAGCCCGTCCTGGGCTGCTTTTTATTGGCCCCAGCACTCGGGTTGGCGCATTACCCCGAAACCTCCCCCACCCTCCAAGCCCATTGCACCCACATTATTCACGGCTGGCAGGACGAGGTAATTCCCCACCGCCCGGTTATTGAATGGGCTGAGCGGCAGCGCCTATCGTTGCGCATGGTGGATGATGACCACCGGCTCCACGAAAGCCTGGACACCCTACTCAGCGACTTCGATGCCTTCTTAACACGCTGCAGCGCCGTATTGCACGCCAGTACGATTGCTTGTTCTCGTCGCTAAGCAAAACATTCGACAAGCGCGCCCAATAGGTGTACAAAGCATGTACACACAAAAGGAGAGCGTCCATGTTTGGCCCATTTAAGCGCGACCCCAAAAAGAAGCTACAGCAAGCCTACGAACGCAAGCTGCAAGCCGCTATGGAAGCCTCCCGTAACGGCGACATGCGAGCTAATGCCACCCTTACGGAAGAAGCTAACGCTCTTCTCGCTGAAATTGAGCGTCTGAAGAAAGAAGGCGCATAGCGCCGGCGACTTTTATATGCCGGCGGCTACTCGTCCGCTAACGCGGGTAAGAGCGTTTTCAGCTTACGGGTAAGGGTATTTCGCCCCCAACCCAGCAATTCAGCGGCTTCCCCTTTGCGACCACCGGTATGTTTAAGGGCTGTCTCGATTAAAATTCGCTCAAAATCGGGCACTGCTTCTTCCAGTAGATGGGTATGCCCTTCTGCCAGCGCGTTGTCTGCCCAATCACGAAACGCGCTACGCCAATCACCGTAGGCGCTGGTTTCCGAGGCGCTAGATGAGCGCAACTCCGCCGGCAGGTCTTCCACCAGCACTTCGCGCCCCGAGGCCATCACCGTCAGCCAGCGACAGATGTTTTCCAACTGCCGGACATTGCCCGGCCAGGGCAAGCGCGTGAGGTGGGCTTCGGCTTCAGGGGTTAATACTTTGATATCGGTGGACAGCTCTTTGGCCGCTTCGGCCAAGAAATGACTCGTCAGCCGCGGAATATCCTCGCGTCGTTCGGCAAGCTTCGGCAAGTGAATGCGGATAACGTTTAGACGGTGGAACAAGTCTTCACGGAAGCGTCCATCTTCTACCAGTAACTCAAGGTTCTGGTGGGTGGCCGCGATAATGCGCACATCGACCTTCGTTGGCGTATGCCCCCCCACCCGGTAAAACTCGCCGTCGGCCAGTACACGCAGCAAACGCGTTTGCGTTTCGGCGGGCATATCGCCAATTTCATCTAAAAACAGCGTGCCACCATTGGCTTGTTCAAAGCGGCCCTGGCGCTGCGACGTCGCACCGGTAAACGCCCCCTTCTCGTGGCCGAACAGCTCCGACTCGATCAAGTCACGCGGAATCGCCGCCATGTTCAGCGCAATAAAAGGCTTGCCTTGGCGGGGGCTGTGCTGGTGTAGCGCCTCGGCAACACGCTCTTTACCGGTGCCCGATTCGCCGTTGATCAGTACGGTAATGTGCGAGTGAGAAAGCCGCCCAATCGCGCGGAACACCTCTTGCATGGCGGGCGCTTCGCCGATAATTTCCGCATTGAGCCCTTCTGGCACGCTGACCGGGCGCTGACGTTCACGGGCATGCGCAATGGCGCGGCGCACCAAAGCCAGGGCCTCATCAACGTCAAATGGCTTGGGCAGATACTCGAATGCACCGCCTTGATAGGAGGCCACCGCGCTATCCAAATCGGAGTGTGCGGTCATCACAATGACCGGTAAATCGGGGTGCGCCTCACGCACACGCCCCATTAAATCCAGGCCATCGATCCCCGGCATGCGAATATCAGTGACGAGTACATCCGGCGGGCTTTCGAGCAAGCGCGAAAGGGCTGTGTCGGCCCGTTCGATACATTCAACCTCAAGATCGGGTTGCGCCAGCGCGCGTTCAAGTACCCAGCGAATCGCGCGATCATCGTCAACAATGACGACCCGCGCAACATCATTACGGGCAGGCTCAGTCATGACGCTTCTCCGGTGGAATTAATAACCAATGGAATCAATAAACGAAATTCGGTGTGTCCGGGGCGTGAGTCGCATTCGATCAGTCCTTGATGTTGGTGCAAAATGGATTGGGCGATTGACAGGCCAAGCCCGCTACCTTCGGCGCGGCCTGACACCATCGGATAAAACAGGGTTTCTTGCAGCGCACTGGGAATGCCGGGGCCGTTATCAATCACGCCTACTTCGCTAACCAGGCGATGTCGTTCGGCTCCCAGGGTGAACTGGCGACGCGCACGGGTGCGCAGCACAAGCGTCGGCTGTTGAGTCTGGGCATCGCTCATCGCCTGCACCGCATTGCGCGCCACGTTCAATACCGCCTGGATCATCTGGGATTCATCACCGGATAAATCCGGCAGGCTGGGGTCGTAATCGCGTTGGATATCAACGTGTGGGTGCTCGGCGATCAACAGCGAACGAACACGTTCCAGTACCTTGTGGATGTTGACCGGCTCGTGCTTGACGATGTAGTTCGGGCCCAGCATGGAATCCACCAGATCCCGCAGCCGGTCGACCTCTTCTACAATGATGTGGGTATATTCGCGCAGCGACGGGTTGTCGAGATCGCGCTCCAGCAACTGCGCCGCCCCGCGAATGCCGCCCAGCGGGTTTTTCACTTCGTGGGCGAGGCCGCGGGCCAGTACCTTGATGGTTTCCTGGCGAGTGGTTAGCGCTTCCTCGCGGGAAATCTGCATCAGCCGATCACGCGGCTCGACCTCTAGCAATAACTCCGTCTCGGAGAGCGGCGTCACCGTATAATCGACGGTCAGCGTCTCACTATTCAGCGGCGTAATGCGCGCCTCGCGCTGGGTAAAGGGATGAAACGCATCCCGGGCCTTGGCCAGCACGTCATCAATGCTTTCATCACCGCCCAGCAGCCCGTCGAGGCTCATGCCTTGCACACGGCTCAGGCTAACCGCCAGCAACGCCTCAGCGGCGGGATTCATCCAGCACACGTTAAGCCGTCCATCCAGCAGTAGCACCGCCGTCGTAAGGTGTTCAAGTAAACGTTGGTGCATGGTGATGTCTTGCAAAGTCGCCTCATCCATTATCTTGGTTCAGCCTTCCGCTGGAAAGATGTAGAGGGAACTGCAAAAAGCGCGCCAAATATGCCTCCGCGCTGATCTGCACGGCACTTGCGCCGCGTAGCGGTGCATGGCGTGCCGTTTTAGCGCAGGTCAGTGCCCTCACCGATTTCTTATGCACCATAATGGCGCATTCGCGCTAATCTGCCACTTCGATTGTCACCGCTGTTGTGCGATGCTGGCGACGCCCTTGGCTATCCAATAGCTCCGCCTGAAGCTGATGCCGACCGGCGGGCAGGTTCGCCAGCCAGAACACATTGCTATGCAGCGCCGACTGGCTAAGCTCGCCATTAACGCGTAGCTGTACCTGATGATCATCGCGAAGCTGAGGCGCAATACTCAACGTCACCGGTGTGTTAGCGTCCACCTCAGCACCCGCGCTAGGCGAGCGAATCTGAAAGCGATCGTAGGGCATAAAGGGCTGACCTGGCGATGTGGCGGCAGGCGGCTTTTCTTGCCTATCCGCGTACTGGCTTGGCAATCCAGGCAGCGGGGCAAGCTCTAGCGCTTCGCCACCGCCACTTGGCGTGTCGGAAAAGGTAACGTTGCCGTTTTCATCCACGGCTCGGTAAACCGTCGACGAGGCTGCCGTGTTCACGGCCACCGCCGCCAACAGCAGAGCAAAGCCAGCTACCCAGTACACCCTAGCCTGCCTCATTAACGCCTTGCGCCACATGCGTCCCCCTAAACAAAAAAACCCCGCCGTGGCGGGGTTTAGGCTTATCAGCACCACATAGGTGAGATTAGCAGCTGTTCTTAGCAGCTATAGTACATATCAAACTCAACCGGGTGCGTGGTCATGCGAATACGCTCCACGTCTTCCATTTTGAGTTCGATGTAGGCATCGATCATTTCGTCGGTGAACACGCCACCTTCGGTCAAGAATGCACGATCGGTGTCCAGCGCTTCCAGCGCCTGATCCAGGCTGCTCGCCACGGTGGGTACCGATTTACCTTCTTCCGGCGGCAGATCGTAGAGATTTTTGTCCATGGCATCGCCAGGGTGGATCTTGTTCTTGATACCGTCGATACCGGCCATCAGCATCGCTGCGAAGGCCAGGTACGGGTTAGCCGTCGGATCAGGGAAGCGCGTTTCAACACGCTTGCCTTTCGGGCTGGCCGTATACGGAATACGAATCGACGCCGAACGGTTACGGGCACTGTAAGCCAACATGACCGGCGCTTCGAAGCCCGGTACCAAACGCTTGTAAGAGTTGGTAGAGGCATTAGTGAAGGCGTTCAGTGCACGGGCGTGCTTGATGATACCGCCAATATAGTACAGCGCCATCTCGGAAAGACCCGCGTACTCATCACCTGCGAACTGGTTGTTACCGTCTTTCCAGAACGACTGGTGAACGTGCATACCAGAGCCGTTATCGCCAACCAGCGGTTTTGGCATGAAGGTAGCGGTTTTGCCGTAGGCGTGCGCCACATTGTGGATCACGTACTTCATTTCCTGCACTTCGTCGGCTTTCTTCACCAGCGTATTAAACTTAACGCCGATTTCGTTCTGACCGGCATTAGATACTTCGTGGTGATGAACTTCTACCGACTGGCCGATGGCCTCCAGGGTATTACACATCGCACCGCGGATATCATGGAAGCTGTCTACCGGCGGAACCGGGAAGTAGCCGCCTTTAACGCGCGGGCGGTGGCCTAAATTGCCGCCTTCTACCTGGCTATCCGTGGCCCATGCACCTTCTTCAGAGGTGATTTTGTACATGGCGCCCTGGATGTCGGATTTCCAGTGAACTTCGTCAAAAATAAAGAACTCAGGCTCCGGACCAAAGAAAGCGGTGTCGCCAAGACCGGTTGACTGTAAGTAAGCCTCAGCACGCTTGGCAATAGAGCGTGGGTCACGATCGTAGCCCTGCATGGTCGCCGGCTCGATGATGTCACAACGTAGCACCAGCGTAGCGTCTTCGGTGAACGGGTCGAGGTAGGCAGTGCCGTCTTCCGGACGCAAAATCATGTCGGATTCGTTAATGCCTTTCCAGCCGTTGATGGAGGAGCCATCAAACATCTGACCGTTCTCGAAAAACTCTTCGTCCACATCGCGGGCAGGCACGGTGACGTGCTGCTCTTTACCGCGGGTGTCGGTGAAACGTAGATCTACCCACTTAACATCATGCTCTTCAATTAGCGCGAGAGTCTTGGCTGACATAGTGTCCTCCGGTATGAGCGTGGCTTAAAGCTAACGACAGTAAGCTACCGATAAATGTTGTTCGACATAACGCGTGCATCATGGCACGCCTGCCTTGCTTGTTCACTCAACGTTTGTTCATTGCATTCAACAGAACGCCTAGCGATAACGAAACCGGCTAATGTTGTAGCACGCCGCAAGGCGCTTTGCCTATGACTTACTTAGCCGCTACAGGTAACAATGCAGATTGCGTGCCACTATTGCACCAATATGGCATAAAAAAACATCAAGTCATTGTTTTAAATGCACTTTAAAAATAAAAACCGTGCCACTTCATGTTGCATCTAGAGCTTGACTACCAATATACGGCTTTATAAGGACAACAAAAGCACCAAGTTTGTGCAAAAACAAGCCCGCTAGCACCAAAAAAGTGCATTGCGTTGTAAGCCCTGAGCACAGCAAACATTATTTGCTTGCGCACCAAACAATAGATACTATATTAAACTTTTAGACACAGTCAGTTACACTAAACAAAAAATAAACACACAAGGCCGGAGGGCACCCCCATGAAGTCGGTATGTTTTATTATCGACACCTGCGTCACCGGTGCCCAATTGCCGCGCCACCTTCATGCCATTTACCATGCAGCCGCCGACCACCCCGCCTATTCGCTGCAGGTAACCAGCCTTAACCATGACAATCGATTATCACTCATCGAGCAACGTTTTGCTGCGCACTGCATCGTCTCGCCGGCCACCACCCTGGGCGCACGGCTTAATCACGCCGCTGCCGCCAGCCAGGCCGAATGGTTGATTTTTGCGCTGCACGCCACCGCACTACCAGCGACCTTATGGCGGGCGCTTTTTCCTATGTTGGATAGCTACGCCGTTGAGGCTGTTGTACTCGGCGCCAGCGAACCCACTTTGCCAGCACGATTACTGCAACGCTTTTTAGCCACCACACTGCAATCGCCCCCTTACATAGCGGTGCGACGTACATGGCTCGAACGTCTGGGAGGTTTCGACCCTGAACTCGACCGTAGCGCCATACACGACTTCTTACAGCGTTTGCATGCCTGCCCGACCCGTATCCATACCTTCACTTCTCAAGCGCCTATCCCCCCAACAGGTCATATTGCCTAGCGCATCGCCACATTCAGCTGTTTGCCGAACATCATCGACCCGATCCTCGACTTGTTGACCACGTTGCTTAATACGATGCACCCCACCATGCTTACCACGGCAAGAATCGCGGCATAGACCACAATTGGCAGCGATAAAGGCGCGATCACTAAATCGGTGACGATGAAAAACATCGGATGCGCCAAGTAAATGCCAAACGAATAAACATTGATTTTGCGCACCCAGTTGGGCGCGGTGTAGCCTTTAAGCCGTCGCGTGGTGCATAGGGTAAACAACACAAAGAACGGAATGATCCACACCTCTTTCGAGGTGAAGTCCGGCAAGTGGGCGAGCGTTGCGATGCAGAGTCCGAGCACAAAAATCCCCAGGCAGGCCGGTAGAGCCAGATATTTCATCCATAACGGTCGCTCGGCTTTAATACCGTTTGGCGCCAATGGGTAATACCGAACCAGCACTAGGGCCAGGAAAAACAGATACAGCCAGCCCAGCGGCGCCACCCACAGCAGGTACCCAGGGGGGTCGACGCCATACCAGTAGGCCGTTCCCCAATAGCCCATGCTGATCAAACAGGAAAGCCAGAACCACGGCACCGGATTGACCCGCCAAAGACGCCAACGGGTAAACAGCCAATAGCCGACGTAAAACTGCATGGCGATAATCAGGAAGTAGCCGTGCCAGCCCGCGTAAACAAAATACTGGACAGCATTGCCCCAGAAGCTGATCGGATCGCCCTCTGCCCATGCCCGCACCCACTCCGCCGTTGAATAAATAAGTCCATAGACAAAATAAGGCAGCATGATGTACTTAACGCGCTGGCGTATGAACCCCTCGGGCACTTCTTTATCGTAACGAATAGCGAACACAAACACCGATATAAACAAGAAAATCGGCGTCCCCAGCACCAGCGGAATACGCATGAAATCGGTAACGAGATTGTCTACGTAGTTATTCACCTGATCCATCAAGTGGAATAAAAAAACGGCGATACAGCCGTAGGCTCTCAGCCAAAAGATCTCTTCAACTTTTTGCACGAGTCCTCCCGCTAGTGTGTTGTTGCGCTACGCTTTACGCATTAGCGACCTGAACATCTCACGCCGTGGGCTGTCCGACCTCATTGATACTCGATAATTCCCAGCAGACGAGGTGCTCATGAGAAAACGCCCCCCTTGGCGGCTCGGGGCCGTCAGCCTGTTTGGTTTATTCGCGGGCTTATTGGCCACCTGTTCGACCACCCTCGCTAGCAGTGTTGAACGGCACCACTTCGATTCGACCACCTTGGGAAACCCTTACCCCTATACGGTATATTTGCCCGATGGTTACGCTGATGACAGCGATACGGTTTACCCAGTGGTTTACCTTCTACATGGCTCGTTCGGTAACGAGCGCGACTGGGTAGCCAAAGGCAATTTAAAGCAGACCGCCGACCGACTGATCCGCGCCGGGCACATCCCCCCCAGCGTATTCATCATGCCCGGTAGCCGTAGCTGGTGGGTTGATGGCTATAACGAAGCGGCCCGCAGCGCCTTTTTCAATGACCTTATGCCTCACGTGGAAGAACGCTACCGCGTAGGCGATGAACGTGCGATGCGCGGCGTAGCCGGGCTTTCCGCTGGTGGCTTTGGTGCGCTTAATTTTGCCCTGGAACGCCCCGACATGTTCGCTGCGGTGGGCGCGCTAAGCCCCGCCAGCTACGCGCCTTTCCCACCGGCCAACTCCTCGGCCAATCGCCACCCTGCGTTTTTAAACGAACAAGGCGAGTTCGACCGCCAACTTTGGGAACAGCTAAACTATACCGCACACCTTGAAGATTACCGCATTCAGGTCACGCCGCGCCCCGCTGCGGAGGAAAGCGATGTGCTTCCCGTGCCGCTGTATATTAGCGCAGGACGTAGTGATGTATTTGACGCTGAGCTCCATGCTCGCCAGCTGCGCCTGGCAATGGAGCAAATTCAGCCCAACGACGTACATCTAGACCTGTACCCCGGCGGACACACCTGGCAAGTATGGCGGGCTAGCCTGCCTGCGGCGCTTAACTTTATGTTCCAGCACATCGGCCAACCCGCCCAGAGCGAAAGCGGCGAATAGGCTACGCTAACGTAAAGACATTTACCTTTGTCCCTTACAACACAACACGAAGAAGGAATTTGTTATGCATCGACACATCGAATGGGATGAGCCAGGAAGCGCCAGCGTAACTCAGCTCTACGCCAAAGACGCCAATTTCGACCCCACGCCCCATACCGGCGACATTCTCACGGCGCGGTATCAGGGTTGCTCAGTGCGCATCGACGTACGCAGCTACCGCGAGGACGATGCCGTCAGCATTGGTGATGTGGTCGCCATCATCGACGCCCAAGGCCAACGCCTGGACAGCCGAGGCAAGCTCCAAAAAGGCGACACCGTCCGCCTGCCCGACGACAAACGGGCCATGGAGCCTGCACCGGAGGAATAGGGCTAGGCATCATAAACGTCTACTTGCTGCCTGGGCGGCAGCCAACCAAACCTGGCCATCTTCACAGCGTGGGCCGTTTTTCTGAGCTGCCTGGGCGGCAGCTAACGCTCGTCGCTTTTGTGGCCAGCATCGGGGAGTTTTCTGAGCTGCCTGGGCGGCAGCTAACACATTGCCTTGGGTCTGGGCTTGCTGGTCGCTTTTCTGAGCTGCCTGGGCGGCAGCTAACCCGTTCACGCCCGGCGGCGTAGCTCTGGCGCATTTCTGAGCTGCCTGGGCGGCAGCTAACTGGCTTTGAGATAAGGCTCCGGGTTGCCTGCATTTCTGAGCTGCCTGGGCGGCAGCTAACGGCCATGCGCGCCCAGGCCCGCTATAACCGCTTTTCTGAGCTGCCTGGGCGGCAGCTAACATGATTGCCCGGGGTTTCATCCTCGGCGTGCTTTTCTGAGCTGCCTGGGCGGCAGCTAACCGCTTCCTCCAGCTCTTCAGCGACTTTCAGGCTTTCTGAGCTGCCTGGGCGGCAGCTAACCCAACGAATTCAAAGACGAAGAGCGCGTCACCTTTCTGAGCTGCCTGGGCGGCAGCTAACCGTAAGGAAGAAAAGAGGCTGCCGGTATTCCTTTTCTGAGCTGCCTGGGCGGCAGCTAACCCTATGCACGTGCGACGGCATTCGGTGACCTATTTCTGAGCTGCCTGGGCGGCAGCTAACTCACCCATAGCAAAAGCAATTCAGCGCGGCGGTTTCTGAGCTGCCTGGGCGGCAGCTAACCTGAATAGACGCCATCGGGTTAACTTCCAACATTTCTGAGCTGCCTGGGCGGCAGCTAACTGCGCGACTACATTATAGCGGGTCGTACATTTTTTCTGAGCTGCCTGGGCGGCAGCTAACTGTGCAATTATTTCAATCACTTTACGCTCAATTTTCTGAGCTGCCTGGGCGGCAGCTAACTCAGTTTTATGGCCTGCCGTCCGTCACTGTATTTTCTGAGCTGCCTGGGCGGCAGCTAACAAGTCTTCCAGGAAGGCGCGGCCGGTCGTCTTTTTCTGAGCTGCCTGGGCGGCAGCTAACTTCTCGCGCAGCCACTTGATATAGGCCTTCTTTTTCTGAGCTGCCTGGGCGGCAGCTAACGCCATGGTTAAAGATTATGCCCACCTGCTCCATTTCTGAGCTGCCTGGGCGGCAGCTAACAACGCCCTTGGCGGCGCTGGGTCGCTCTGGCTTTTCTGAGCTGCCTGGGCGGCAGCTAACTTGTACAAGACGAAGCGCACCACCTAGTGCATTTTCTGAGCTGCCTGGGCGGCAGCTAACCCAGACAAAGCGCCGGGGCGCGCATCTCTATTTTTCTGAGCTGCCTGGGCGGCAGCTAACAATGGCGTGACGGGCGCGGCCATGGCCCGGGTTTTCTGAGCTGCCTGGGCGGCAGCTAACTTGTCCCTACGCCTGCCTAGCGCCCCCTGGGATTTCTGAGCTGCCTGGGCGGCAGCTAACAAGGGTGTAATCGCCGCGCTCGATGTCGAGCATTTCTGAGCTGCCTGGGCGGCAGCTAACATTGGAAAAGTCGGTGCGTATTCCGAGCAGACTTTCTGAGCTGCCTGGGCGGCAGCTAACGGGGTGCTAAACAGCAGCCGACGACTGCGGGCTTTCTGAGCTGCCTGGGCGGCAGCTAACCCCGCGTTCGATCAAGGCCCCGAGCTTACCCATTTCTGAGCTGCCTGGGCGGCAGCTAACTCACCTCTGCCAACACCAGGTGACCCATTTCATTTCTGAGCTGCCTGGGCGGCAGCTAACGTGTATCGCAATTACCTGGGTGCTGGGACGGTTTTCTGAGCTGCCTGGGCGGCAGCTAACAAGTCGCAGCGGGCCAGGGCTCTCGACTGATATTTCTGAGCTGCCTGGGCGGCAGCTAACTTAGACATGATTGGTTTCCTCATTTACGTGGTTTTCTGAGCTGCCTGGGCGGCAGCTAACAGCCGATTTACTGGGCGCTTCCAGCGGTGCCGTTTCTGAGCTGCCTGGGCGGCAGCTAACGGTGTGTTACGGCTCGCCGTCTCGGTCACGTTTTTCTGAGCTGCCTGGGCGGCAGCTAACGGCCACCACCCTGCGAACGGTTTACTCTTGGATTTCTGAGCTGCCTGGGCGGCAGCTAACGTCGCCGCCGTGAGCAGCGGCAGCGCGTGCTATTTCTGAGCTGCCTGGGCGGCAGCTAACCTACCCACAGGATCTATTCGCGAGTGCAGCCATTTCTGAGCTGCCTGGGCGGCAGCTAACCAAGATATGGCCGCAGTGCTGGGCGTGCTGCGTTTCTGAGCTGCCTGGGCGGCAGCTAACGAAGTCGCCCTTTATGACGACCTTGGACACAATTTCTGAGCTGCCTGGGCGGCAGCTAACTGGGAGCTGCGGGGCGTCGACTGCATCCCGCTTTTCTGAGCTGCCTGGGCGGCAGCTAACCTTACCGGCCGCCGCCAGCGCTACGCCAAGCTTTTCTGAGCTGCCTGGGCGGCAGCTAACGAAAAGCGACACCGAATCCGCCGCCCAGTCAGTTTCTGAGCTGCCTGGGCGGCAGCTAACTGACGGCGGCACGCAGGCCTGAGCGTTCGTCTTTTCTGAGCTGCCTGGGCGGCAGCTAACAAGGCGGGGGTTAGTGATCTACCCGTCAGGCATTTCTGAGCTGCCTGGGCGGCAGCTAACCGAGTGGAGGAGGGGTTAATGACTCAGGCTAATTTCTGAGCTGCCTGGGCGGCAGCTAACGGGTGCTCGGGCTTTCGATGCTGCGCTGTGACTTTCTGAGCTGCCTGGGCGGCAGCTAACTCATGATTCACCTCAGTTCTGAACAAGCGATTTTTCTGAGCTGCCTGGGCGGCAGCTAACGCATCGTCTGGCAGTCGCACTCCATCGGCAGATTTCTGAGCTGCCTGGGCGGCAGCTAACCACATGTTGGGCTCGTCATGCAGCAGCCAGTATTTCTGAGCTGCCTGGGCGGCAGCTAACCTGCGCAACGTGCTTTGGGGCGCGCACGTCGATTTCTGAGCTGCCTGGGCGGCAGCTAACTCGAGCACGTCCTCCGCTCGCGCCCGGCTGCTTTTCTGAGCTGCCTGGGCGGCAGCTAACAACCTGCAAAAGGTCCGCTTCCAGGGCGTCCCTTTCTGAGCTGCCTGGGCGGCAGCTAACGTGAGCAGCAGGGCAAGAGCTTTGAACAGGAATTTCTGAGCTGCCTGGGCGGCAGCTAACATGTCGCAGAGCTTCATCCCTGGTTTGATCGTTTTCTGAGCTGCCTGGGCGGCAGCTAACCAATCGCCTTCAACCGCACCTTTGTCGATCTTTTTCTGAGCTGCCTGGGCGGCAGCTAACTCGGCCAATCTCGGCGAACGGGTAGGCGTTGATTTCTGAGCTGCCTGGGCGGCAGCTAACGCATTGTCTGGCAGCGTTCGTTCAGGGTCTCATTTCTGAGCTGCCTGGGCGGCAGCTAACTGTGTTGCTTTAGTCATTCGAGATTCCTTTACTTTCTGAGCTGCCTGGGCGGCAGCTAACACCGTCGGGCCAATCAGGCCGATGCCGTCACCTTTCTGAGCTGCCTGGGCGGCAGCTAACGGCAGTATCGATCAGGATGCCCGCACTGTAGATTTCTGAGCTGCCTGGGCGGCAGCTAACGCCTTGCACCTTTACCAGGCCACCTGCCAGCATTTCTGAGCTGCCTGGGCGGCAGCTAACGGTTCTCCTATCACTTTTGCGAGATAAGGATTTTTCTGAGCTGCCTGGGCGGCAGCTAACGTATCGCCACGGAAGAACGGGATGGCGCTTCCTTTCTGAGCTGCCTGGGCGGCAGCTAACCTGAGTGATTTCCCAGGCAATGGTGTTTTCCATTTCTGAGCTGCCTGGGCGGCAGCTAACATGAGAGCGGAGTCAGAGGTGTTGCAATAGTCTTTCTGAGCTGCCTGGGCGGCAGCTAACGAGCGCTGCACCGCGTTTTCTTGCGCTGATTGTTTCTGAGCTGCCTGGGCGGCAGCTAACGATGACAAGCTGCCGCACCGTGAAATGGTCGATTTCTGAGCTGCCTGGGCGGCAGCTAACAAACCGAGATTCTGAATAAGGCTTGGCTATGATTTCTGAGCTGCCTGGGCGGCAGCTAACGAATCCAGCATCCTGAAGGGCATGATGGGAAATTTCTGAGCTGCCTGGGCGGCAGCTAACGAATCATCTTCGGCCAACTTCAGAATGTCCTTTTTCTGAGCTGCCTGGGCGGCAGCTAACCGCTGCTCGCCGTATTCGTTTTCGCTTTCCGCTTTCTGAGCTGCCTGGGCGGCAGCTAACTGGCGCGCTTGGCTTGAACGCCGTGCGTGTTGTTTCTGAGCTGCCTGGGCGGCAGCTAACATCGAAACCCCGCTGGACGAGGATTATGAGTTCTTTCTGAGCTGCCTGGGCGGCAGCTAACTAGAGCTTATCAAAATTAATATGCTGATTGTTAAAGAGCTTTAGCCGAAAAAAGCGGTATCACTCTTTTTTGAGCGATACCGCTAAGTGATTGATTATTGGTTACCAATTTTCATGTTGAAAAAAAGGGTCAAAACCACGGTACGGTCGCGTTACTGCTTAAACCGTAGTGGTTAAACGCTCCCGCCACCGAGCTTTCCTGGGGCTTGCTGTGTTCAATAAACAGGCTGAAACGCTGCTGGGTAGAACGACTATTGATCTGCACAAAGGGTAGCTCAATACGCCGTTCCGCCAGCTTGGCATAAATCTTCCGCGCTTCGTCTTCCGAGATATCATGCCGTTTGGCGTAACGTTTGGCCCGGCTTTCACTCCCCGTATTAAACTGCTTACGCGCCACGTTGATATGCTGAGCACTAGCAGGCACCGTAAGCACTTCGCTAACCTGGGTGTGATCGCGCATGCCGGTTAGCCAATCTGCACTCATTAGCTGCTGCAAACGCGCTTGCGTGCCATGCAAGCGAAGGTGATCACCCAGTGTGCGAGCGCGTACACCGTGCTTATGGCTAGGGAAACTGACACCTAAATCTTCGGCCTGTAAATCAAACAGCGCCCGGTGCAGCTTGTTATAAAGCGCGCCCATTAACATTGCCGGGGCAAAGTCAGGGTCGGGCCTTAAACGAATGTCGATATAGTGATCCATGGTTTACCCCGCTTCGCCGAATACACCGCCGCGAATCAGGGTCGCCATAACAAAGTGCTGGTCTTCCTTCGTAGGCACTTGATCCTTGATCATCCAGTTATCTAGCAGAGAGTAGAAATCAGCCTTCTGCTTGGGCTGGCGGTTCGCTTTGCCCTGCGTGGTCACTGAGCCATACGGCTCAACAGCAATAGGGCCTAGGTCTTCATCGTTTTCATTGGGGTACCAAGTGTCGATGGTACGAATGGCGTTACCCAATTTCTGCGAGTGAATACCGGCAATCTTGCTAACGTGATAAAGCGTTTTGCTCTTATCACCCCGGCCCCGATCAAGAATCAGCTCTTGTGAAGGGAACACTTCTTGGCCACTGCCCACACGCACATAAGCCACTACCTCTAGCAGTAAGTGCTGCTCACCGGCCAGTGCGGAGGCAATAAGTCCGGCGAGCTCTTTAAGCTCGGTGGTGTCCTCGAAAGCCCGTAAAGAGAGCGACAGCGCATCAAACGTCCACTCTTTGGTGGCTTTGCCCTTTTCCAGTTGGCGAACACTGACCTCTACCTGTTCTGCCCCCATGCGATTGCGCCACAGGAAGCGGCCATTAGCGAGGTTATTGGCATAGCGATGTGCCAGCTCGCCAAATCCTTCCGCTTGTTTATACTCGGCAACTGCCTGCTCAAGCTTGGCTTGGTACTCAGCGTTATTGCAGGCAGAGGGCGTTCCGGCACCAGCCAAAACGCGCAGCGTAAAACGAGCGACTAAGGTGTCTGCATCGTGGGGCAGCGTGGCTACATCCACTGTTTGCAGATTGGGATTTTCAATTGCAGCGTCTAGCTTGGCGGGGTCTTGGTCTTTGCCTTTCAACCGGTTTGAGATAGTGCCGCGCACTGATTTTTCACGCACTGCGACCGGCTGCCACTGCTGTTCATCTTCCCGCTTCTCCCAACTGCTGGCGTAAAGCAGTGCGTCAGAAGGATCAAGCTTGCGCTCAAAAGCGAGGACGGAAGCGGTTTTAACGGTATCGTTTTTAGCCATGATAAAGCTCCTTGTTTACTGTGCTGAGGCGCGAAGGTGGTAATCGTTGTTGAGTCGGTAAAGTCCCGCTTCTTCGTCGTTATCAACGTACCAAAGCAGGTCTTCAGGTTGCTTCATGCGGTGGGGGCTTACCCATTCGCCAATGGAGTAGAGGCTTTCGACAAAGCGGAAATGGGTTTGGGTATCGCGGGCATTGGCCACTTCTCCGGGTGGGAAAAGATCAGAAATTTTGCCGTAACCTACGGGGATTGGCACCAGCCAGCCGCGATAGGGGCGCTGTGCCTGCCAAACGGGCTTCTCGTTGGGTTCGCCCTCATTTTCTAACGTGCAGTAATGGTTAAGACGAGAAAGGTCTAACCACGCATCAAGCAAGCTGGCATCGGGATTTTGCTGTTGCAGCGTTTGCCAGTGCTCGGTGAGGTAGTCGTCACGCAGGGTTAGCGCAAAGCCCGGCAACCAGCGGCGCTTTAGGCGGGCGAACTGCTTTTGCCGTTCTTCTTCATCGTCATCAAGCGTGACCCATTGCGGGCGTTGCTTGTGGCTTGGCACGGCGCGGTTAGGGATAACGCTGCCACCGGCAATACGCATGCCCGCGACAATCTCGCCGATTTGTTTGGCAATATCGTCATGCTCACTTTCCGCCTCGGCGGTATCAATGGTGAAGATCAGCGTGATATCAAGATGAACGCGCCCTTCCTCCACAATCGCTGCTGTGCCGCCGGTTTTATCCACTGGGTTACGGGTGAGATGAAAACCACGGATATAGCCGCCTTCGGTGGCTTGGGCTTCAAAGTCGTGGCAAATAATCCCAACACGGCCTAATGAAACGGGAAGACTCGCATCTGCTAACTTCCGCTCTAGCGCATGCATCAAGCCCACAAAAGCACTCATGGCAGGAAAGCCCCAGGTCATTGGGCTGGAAATCGCGTTGGCGTTTTGCACCCGCAGGCGCGGCAGGACTAGGAGGTTTTTCACTTTACTCATCGTCATCACCTCCTGGCAGGTTGTGTAAATCTTCCATTAGGCTTTCCATCCATCGACGGTCACGATCCTGCAGGCGTTGATGGGTAGCATCTTTCGCCAGTGTTTTCTTCCAGTGACGAAATTCCACATCGCCTAATGGGAGCTTTTCACCCAGCACGGTATTAAGCCAGCTAGCAAAGCGGTGGCGAATCTCGTCTGCCCATTCCACGCTGTTCCGCGCTTCACGAAAAGCAGCATCTTCCTCGGCACGGCCAGGATCTAGCCAAAAGGCTTCTTCGGCGACCAGTTCACATTTTTCATCGTCGCTCCATCCTGCGGGCAGGCTATGCATTTGCATGGCAAACAGCGCCAGCTCGTCCATCAACATGGCGGTGTAGTCGTCACGCAGGTCACGGGTGTGAATATCAGTGGAGGGGTTGGTTTCCAGAAAGCGCTTGAGGTCTTTAACAAGGGAGCGCACTTCTGACCGGCTGCCAAATACACCAGGGTGAGAAAACACAGAGGCTACTTTTAGCGGCGGGCGAATATCACGCACATTCCAACTGGGCGGAAGCGATGCCAATAAATAGTTGTTACCGCCCCGCTCGCTATTCAGTTGCGAGATATTCTGCGGCTTGGTGCCGCCCATTTTTTGTACGGCCAGGTTGGGGTAGCTGTGAACAGGTTGCTCAGCGTATTTACCTTCCCGCTTGGCCTTCCGTGCCTCTTTAGCCTCTTCGCTAAAGCGGTCATGGTTAATGGTTTGAAAGACACGATGGGCCAACGAGGTGGCATAGAGCGGGGCTAGCAAACGGAAGTTATCGGCGTCATTTTCTAGGTCTGCGGCATCATCACCCACCAGCCAGTAGAGCTGTTTGCCTCGAGTATGTGAGGCGTGCTCACCCCGCGGTTCGGTAATTGCCGCAAAGGCACTGATCCACGCCTGGGCTTGTTCGGGATTATCACTTAACGCTTTGGCAAACTCGCTATCGTTTTCTAGAGCACGCTCAAGCAGCGATTTTCCTTCGAACTGCAGCTTCAAGAACTTATACACATCCAAGGCTGCGGCGTTCCCCACCACATCGCCCGCAAAATCAGCGGTTAGCACATGACTACCCACTAGGTTGTGAGCATGTAGCGATTCGGGTGGGGCGTAAAGATTGGAGCCTTTGGCATCGGGGTGGATAGGCTTGAGGGAGTGGGTTACGACTTGTAGTTGACCAACGCGCCTTGCCGCATCGTTGATCCAGGTATCGAATTGGAACTGCTCAACCAGTGCCTGGTATTTCGGGTCATCGGGAGCTAGCTTTTCCGCCTTGGTATCGAAGCGCTCTTTTAGGAAGGCTTCGATCCCAGAGCGAATTTCTGCTGCTCTGCTATTATTTGCCATACGTTTTCCTTTTGGTTATTTCACCCTGCTGGCATAGCAATGATGATAAATCACAGCGATCACACCTTCAGTATTCTTTGGTCTGAAGAAGACCAACAATTTGTAGGCTTATGCTCACGATTTCCAAGTCTCTCTTGGCTTGCTAATGACAGCGCTGAAGCCCTTGCTGGCATACAAACCCTGGCTTGCGAAACGCTCGCAGATATTAACGAGCAGGTTTAACGTCATTTGCTACGCCAAAACCCCAACACCGGGTGATACCCCCAGCGCTGGTTTCTAGCCGAGGCCGTTACCGTCCCAAAGGTACGGGCGGCGCGATCCAGTGACATATCCAGGTCTTCCGCTAAGTCAGCCAGGGCCGTTAAGTAGTCGCTGGCCCCCCAGGGTTGAATCCGCTCGCCCTGCTCTTTTGCCAGGTCTACCCGCACCAGCAGGCTCTCCTCCACCGGCACATAGAGCTTTTCGCCCCGCCTTGCGCCATCGTCTACGCGGTGTAGCGTCCAGGTTTCGCCGCCTTCATCGGGCAGCAGCGCTAGGGTTATTTCAGGTTCGAGCTGCTGGCGAAAGGGGTCTCGCTGAATCAATACCCCGGTTAAATGAAGCTGCGGCATTACATGCCAGCTATAAGCACCCAGCGGCGGCGGCTTGGGGGCTTTCCCTATTCTTAGCTCTTTTTTGGTTAACGGCTCGGCGGGCTGCTCGATCATTAACTGGTGCAGCCGCTCGTGCTCCAGATCGACGAGACTTTCTTTAGCGTGCAGCACTTCACGCGCCAGCACGCGGGGGCGGGCATCGATCACCTGGTACTCATCAGGCGTTAACAAGGTGTTAAGTGAGTGGTTTTTGAGACGCCAGGTGGCGTTTGTTTCGAAGCCTGGCTTATAAAAAGCAGGTTCACCCGGCCGCTCAAGGTCTTTTAGATTGGTCTCTAAGAGCAAAATATTGGCCACTTCGCAAGGTCGTTCGCGGTGGCGGCGCACCCGGCCCGCTAGCTGGATAATCGAGCGCATGGAGGAAGGCTCTACTATCGCCCAGTCGTAATCGTGGTCGCGGCCGACTTCGGTGACCGGCGAGCCCAGCACAATAAACAGGTGGTCGTTTTCTTCACCGCCATCCAGTAAGCGGCGGATATCCGGCTGCTGGAAAACGCGTTCAGGCTCGGCTCGTTGCAGCGCTTTATCTAACCGGCGCTCAATTTCTGAGCGCATCACCAACGGGTGGCGGGAGTGGTAGACGCAGAGGTGAATGCGCACACCTTCAGGAGCGCCCTGCTGAAACAGCGCCCTGGCCACATCCACCAAGGGGTCAATATTGGCCATACGTATAAGGCCAAAGCTGACGCGTTTGCTGGTGTGGGGATCAACGGAATGGTGCTGCTGGTGAAGCGCCAGTGAATGCTCGCGTAGCAGCGCTGCAACCGCGGGCCTGATCTCTGCTGGGCGTTTGCCCAGCGCTGGCAATGCTAGAATTTCGCCACGGCGGCGTACCGGGCTTTTGGCTAGGCGCTCCAACCGCCGCTTGGCAAAGGCATGATGCGCGGCCTTGAAGGTCTCGCTGCTGGCGCAGTTTTCATGCTGGCGGTCGTGCTCGTCGAACCAAGCGCAGCAGATATCCACCGCCAAACCCGGCTCGCCGCGGTGACGCTGAAAGGCCTCACGACCGCTGCGATAGGCTTCATACAAACCTTCGACCAATGCGGGCGGCAAGGTGGCCGATGACAGTAGCACCCGCGATCCCAAAAGCCCTGCCCAATTCACTAATCGAGTAAGCGCGGGAAGGTCGTTGATATCGAAATCGTCGATTTCGTCGAGCACTAGATCACTGCTCATTAGCCGCAGCATAGGCACGATCTGTCGCCCGCCGCGCGTGCTTTCCGTGGCGGGCACCAGGTGGTCAACGGTACATACCAAAATGGGCGAGGCAATCAAAGCACGGGTGCCCGGTTCATTATTAAGGCGGCGCAGCACCGGGTGGCTATCAAAGTTGCCGTCAAACACCACATGGGCGTCTTCTTCGATCAGCGCCTGTTGGGACGCCGAGCCGCTGGCTTCGGCTTCTTGTTCGTAGTGTTCAAACAGGGTTTTATTGGCGCTTCCCCCCACGCGCACGGCGAGTTCATCTTCACCCAAATGCAGACGTTCACGCAGGGCCTGACCGGTTTGCAGCGTTAGCGTGCGTAACCCCAGCGCTATGCTAAAACGCGCGCCCTGTTGAGGGTCAGCCAGCGCATACATAATGCGTCCATTGGCCAGGGTTTTACCGCAGCCGGTGGAGGCCATATTGATGCCAAAAAAGCCCTGGCGCTGGCTACGCTCCCTCAACGACTGGGCCAGATCAAAGGCTTTATCCTGCCAGCGAAAACGCGGGTGACTGCTGCGTTTACGAAAGCCCTTGTGGCGCGCTAAACGGGGCAGGTGGCTGTCGACACTGGGCAGCGCACGGGCGACCGCAGCGGCGTGTTTTTCAACGCCCAGAATATGCTCATCCAACGGCTGGTTGGGCTTGCCGGTTTTACGCACAGTATTAGCGGTCAACGGATAATTTGGCTCGCCCCGCACGCGATGTTGAAGGTCTTCCAGGCTTGAGTAGTGGTGATCGGCCAGCATTAGGCTAAGCCGAGCTAAATGCATAACGTAGCGGCTTTCCAGCCAGTGACCACCATTATTCTGCAGCCGCGCCTGCAGCCGAGAGGCAAGTTTGTTGGCACGTTCGCGCCAGCGCGGTGTACTAACCGGTAAGCCCTTACTGAACTGCCAGTACGGTGCTATCCGTTTAGGGTCTTGGGTCTCAGGAATCTCGTTCCACTCGGCATGAATAGAAGCAAACAGCCCGCCTAGCTGCTCGGCCTGAAGTGGCGCCTTTCCTCTGCCCCAGCGCCGTTCATTCTCGCCATCGCTTTCCGGTGGCTTTAAGGGTAGCCGGTGATGGCTAAGCACCAGCCAACCCAGCGCGGCAGCTAGCGGTGGCAATTGGCTAAACACCGCAGAAATAGGAGCATCTATTCCGTCACGCTCCAAACCCTCCAGCCAGTCCTGCTCTTGATAGTCGCCTTCGGCCAGGCGCGCCAGCCAGGTAGCGTCGTCGTCACTTCCTATAAAAGCTTGGAACAGGCGTAGCGATATCCACTCATGGCGGTATAAGTTGCGCCCTTCCAGTTTGCCTTTAAGTCGCTGCTGGAAGGCGTCGCAGGCTTTTCCCAGGTCATGCAGTAACGCGGCCATAGCGGTGAGCAAGAGAATATCTTCACCGTTGTGCCAGTCATTTTCATCGCGGCGGCGCAGAATATCCCGGGCGGTGGTATTGGTCGGTACTGCGCCATTGAGATTGAACTGAGCAGCATCCCCCACCACCCACATCAGCTCACTATGGTCGTGTCCACGAATCCAGTGGCAAGCAACGGCAGTATTCTTGCGGGCGGTTTTGCGTAGCAGCTTACGCAGCGTCTCCAGCCCTGCCTGGGTGATCGGCGTTTGCCAAGTGCGGTCGCCCCGGCGCTCGGCAAACTGATCAAGCACACGCCGGGTTTGCTTGAGAGCATTTTTATTGCACTGGGAAATCAGCAGCACATTCATGCGTCGCCACTCCCCAGCTCCTGGGCGACTTCCTTGAGCGTATCGATCATAAAGTCGAGGGATTCGGTGCGAGTTAGGCGCTCAATGCAGGCTTGGCGAAACTCTTGCTCTTCATCGCCGCGCATGGCGGAAATAAACGCCTGGGGCAAAATCACCGCGTCTTTCACCAGATCCGCCACATCAAAGACTAAACCACCCCGGCGGGTTTTACCGTGGAGTACCGCCAGCCCATGGGGAATGCCCAGCACCCAGGTGGCGGTGGCTGCCAAGCCGTAGGCTAAATAGTTGCCGTGATCGAGAAAACGGTTGGCAGGGTCGGTGCCCGTACCACGCTTGGCGCGGGTGAAGTCACCGTAATCAACGGCATTCACCGCCAGCTTGAACAGAGTTTTGGTTAAACGCGCTTCCAAAGTCAGTAGATCGACGGTGCTGGGGGCTTGCTTGATCGCTTCGCGGTGGTGGGTCAGCGCGCTATGCAGATGGTCGGTAGAAGTACTGAAGCCTGCGTCTTTCATCACGCGGCTTGTCCAAAGCGCTTCGATACGGGCAAGCCGAGCTTGCTGAAACGCGCGGGCGGCATCCAGGCGTTTGGCATCGTCAAACCAGAAGCGTACCCAGTATTGCAAGTACTCCGTTGGCCGGTACTCGCTTTGCGGGGTCAGCCAAGCGACATCCACGTCAACTTCATTGGCAGCAAATAGTGGCGTACCGCCGCCGCCACAAAACCCGACGAGTACACCTGCTTTGGCTAGCTCGCGCATGGCCGCCTGGGTTATTGAAGTGCCGGTGCCCAACAGTATCGAGGTAGTGTTGGCGATGGGGATATTCCAGTAGCGGGATTTACTGCCCTCGTCGGTGACGTACTCCACCCGGCCACCATTCACCAACACCCGGCAGTGCTGCAGGTAATAGAGGTTGGCGCGCTTGGAGTGAAGAATGGTTTTTAGGTCGGACGGCGATAAATCATCCATATGGCGTCCCTGCCTTAGGCTATGTCATGTTTTTTTATTAACCATATGACTTCCATCAAAGCATTCTTGAGACGTCGTTTCCACCCTCGTGACAGCATTGGCCGGGGCGGTTGCGGCCGATTCCAATCCAGTTCAGCAGCATCTTGACGATCTGCAGTCGTTCCAGGTCATCGCCCACTGACCGGCCGAACGATGGCGCCATTAGCTTCGCCACCGACATGCTGGTCAGCGAGCTACCGTTGTGGAGCTAGCCCGGCTACAGGCGATTGGCAGGTCCGGATCCTGAAAATAGATCGAGGATTGCCTGGGCGGTAACGGCACCCACAGCCTCGAAGGTTTCCCAGGTCTCGGCTGCGGTATGGGGCGTGGTGATGATGCGCTCGGTCGAGAATAAGGGATTATCGGCCGAAGCGGGTTCAACCTCGTAGACGTCGATCGCAGCGCCACCGAGGTGGCCATTGTCCAGTACCTGCTTGAGCGCCGCCTCCTGAACCAGAGCCCCGCGAGCAGTATTCACGAAAATGGCCCCCTCTTTCATCTGCGCGAAACGGTAGGCATCCATGATCCCTTTTGTCTCAGGCAGGCTCGGTAGCAGCATGCAGAGCACATCAGCACTTGAGATCACTTCATCCATATCCTTCAGCATCACATCAAGTGCACGAGCAGCATCTTCATCGGGGAACTTGTCGTAGGCCATGAGCGAAACGTCCAGACCCGATAGCTTGCGCGCCACCTTCTGGGCAATGTTGCCAAAACCCAGCAGGCCGACCGTTCGGCCGATCAGTTCATTGCCCACGGTCCGGTCCCATTCGCCGCGCCGGACGGCATTGTGGAGCTTAGGTATCGAACGCATTGAAGAGAGGATTAGTCCCAGAGTGAGCTCCGCTACGGCATTGGCATTGGCACCGGGGGCGTTGGTGACAGTCACACCATGGCGCTTCGCCGCATCGATATCGATATTATCCACGCCGACGCCGAAACGGGCGATGATTCTGAGCCGCGGGGCAATGGAAAATACCGCCTCGTCCCAGGTATCCACACCTGCAATAACGGCATCGACCTCGCCCACCCGTTGAGCCAGCTCCTCGAAGGTCATCGGCCGCCCGAAAGAATTCTCGACTACCTCGAAGCCTTCGGCCTCAAGCTGCATCCTGGCATCGGGGCAGTTGCGGGAATAGTCTGTTGCGGTGACGAGCACACGCTTTGTCATAGGGTCTCTCCCTGATTTTTGGTACACGAGCAGGCCATAGTCTAAATCCTGAGGACACGCTGTCTGGCGCTATCGATATGCATATCGAGGGCCTGTACCGCCGCCTGCGAATCGCGATTCGCCAAGGCGTCGATAATGGCTAGATGCTCGTCCATGACCGCGACAAGCAGCTCAGGTAGCATTCGAGTATCCTCGCTGCGGATCAGCCGTATCTTGATGAGATTCGTCCTGTAGATCCCCGAGACCAACTCGTTGCCCAACGCATCGATCATCCGCTGATGCATCCGCCAGTCCATATCCTGGGCATGAGCAAGCAGCTCAGGGGTGACACCTTCTACCCCCTGGGCACGCACCTCTTCATGCGCTTTCCTCAGGTTCTCGATCTCCTCGGCAGGCGCATTGACCGCAAATTCAGCCACCGCTTCACGCTCGAGCATGTGCCGTAGTTGAAAAGCATTGCGAATGAAGCCCATATCCACCGGAGCAACCTGCAGGCCTCGATGCGGCATGGTGCGGATCAACCCGTCGGCTTCAAGCCGGGGAATCATCTCGCGTACGGCACCCAGCGGGACGTCAAGAATCTGTGTCAGTTCTCGCTGAGAAATGAACTGTCCCGACTGAATCCTGCGGGATAACAGATGGGTCGTGAAACTATCGTAAGCCTGTTCGCGCAGTGACATCTCGTGTCGCTCCTCATGAAAACTGGGCTTACCCTACGAAAGAACGAACATAGGCAGCAAGCCGTTTAACCCGTTGCGGATCGGCCGGATCCAGTGGTGGCCGAGTTCGCTCCCAGCCTGGTTCATCGAAGAGTTCGCCGACCAGAGCCTTCACTAGCGGCGTGACTGGCGACTGAACGATCTCATCGACGAGCGTATCGAGCTGGCTATCCGATTCGCCCTCATAGACCAGGCGGGAAACCCGCTCCGGTAAGATATTGGCAATGCCGCTGATTGCACCGGCACCGCCCAGAGGAGCGGCACGCGCCAGCAGACGCTCATCACCGACAAGAATCGCCATATCGTCCATTTTCAATAACTGTTCGGTATGTTCCCACACCCCAGCGCTATCCTTGACGCCGAAGACAAGATCACCATGCGCCTGCTTCAAGCGACGAATGAGTGCATGAGAAAACGCTACTTGGGTCACCTGCGGTATGTGATAGAGGATCACTTGCGGATTCGCATGCTGGATTCGTTCAAAAAGCGCTTCGCACCAAGAGAACAAGGCCTCATCGCTAATGCTTTTGAAATAGAAGGGAGGCGTCAGCAACAGCTTGCGGATACCACGATCGAGCGCAAGACTTGCCTGGTGCGCCGCTCCATCGACCGATGTCGCACACACGCAGAAGGTCACCGAGTCGGGGCTTACCCCCTCAGCCAAGACACCGTCGAGTAACCGGCTACGTTCTTCGATACCGATGGAGACCCCTTCTCCGGTGGTGCCACACAGCGTCACACCGTCAGCCCCCCTGGCGATCAAGCGCGACGCATGCGCCGCGGCCCGCTCTATATCAATACTGCCATCGTCACGGAACGGGGTCACCATCGCCGGAAAAACGCCAAACATATATCCCTTTTCCCCTCGCATCCGTGCATTTTCCGACATCTCCCCAGAGTGACCCGGCCGAATACAATTATTCATGAAGCAATCCCTCAATGGCATGCAATTAGCAAAATGTTGCATTGATATCGGTTATTTTTCAACTAACATGTTAGTCGTAACACAGCATGAGTACAATTTCTTCGATTGCTCGCCGATGCCATGACCGAAAGGAGGGACGACCTATGCGACTACTGCGTGGCCTTGAGCGCAATTTTGAAAAATATCTGGTAGCCGCCATTCTGCTTGTCTTGGTTGTTACTCTCATCGCGCAGGTGTTCTGCCGCTATTTCATCGGCGCACCGCTGGTCTGGTCGGAAGAGCTGGCACGCTACCTACTGATCTGGTGCACCTTCCTCGGTGTCAGTCTTGCGGTAAGAGAAGGGCGCAATATATCCGTCGACCTCGCCCCTGCGATGCTTGGCCCACGAACTGCGAAGTTCTTCGTCCTGGTCGCACTGATGGGTTCCGCTATGTTCTTCACTCTCATGGTCTGGTACGGCATTCCGCTGACCCAGCGCATCGCCATGATCGGTCAGAGCTCCCCAGGTTTAGGGTTGCCAATGTGGATGGTCTATGCGGCTGTGCCCGTTGGCTTAGGGCTGGCTCTACTGCGCTCGCTGCAGGCCGCTTGGCTGTTGCTGCGCAACTGGAACGATAAAGACACGGTCGGCCACATCGACCCAGTGGACACCCGTCAGATATAGGGAGATCAGCCCATGCTCGCCGTTTATACGCTTCTTTTCTTCCTCGCCATCCTGGCCCTGACAGTGCCGGTGGCCTTTGCTCTCGGTTATGCTGCGTTGCTGCCGGGGTGGCTCGGTGCTGCTACCAATCCAGGGCAAGTGGTACGCTCCATCGTCACCGCGCTAGACAGTTTTCCTCTGCTGGCAGTACCACTATTCATTCTTGCCGGCGAGATCATGACGCAAGGTGGGCTGGCGCGGCGCCTGTTCTCCTTCGCAGACGCCGTGTTCGGACGATTCCGAGGCGGGCTCGCCATGTCATCGGTGGCGGCATGCATGCTGTTCGGCGCCATCTCGGGCAGTTCTCCAGCCACTGTAGCAGCGATCGGCTCCATGGCGATTCCTCTGCTCAAAGATCGCGGCTACGATCTCCGTTTCGCGACCGCGCTAGTCACCGCAGCAGGGACTCTGGGCGTAATCGTTCCGCCCTCGATACCGATGATCATCTACGGCATGGCGGCGAACGTATCGGTATCCGACTTGTTCATCGGCGGCATCCTGCCGGCCATACTGATTGGCGGTCTTCTGATGGTACATGCCCACCTATATGGACGACGTCACGCCGACACGATCACCTCGACCGCAGGCACCATCAGCTTTTTCACAGCGCTGAAAGATAGTTTCTGGGCACTGCTTGCTCCGGTCTTCGTTCTCGGGGGGATCTACACCGGTGCATTCACACCCACTGAAGCTGCAGCCATTGCCTGTCTCTACGGGACCGTGATCTCGATGTTCGTATTCCGCGAATTAAACGTCAGCGGCTTAGGGAGGGTGCTGGTAAGAAGCGCGCTGACCATTGCGCCGATTCTGATTATAGCCGGCACCGGCGCAGCACTAGGACGAGTGCTGACCCTACTGCAGGTACCGGCAGCGATCGGCGATTTCATTGGTGGCGCCATCGACGAAAAGATCATGCTGCTTTTGCTGATCAACGTCATTCTGCTCGGCGTAGGCATGGTCATGGAAACATTGTCGGCAATCATCGTCCTAACCCCTATCCTGCTGCCGGTGCTTGCCCCCTATGGAATCGATCCCACCCACTTCGGCCTGATCATGGTCACGAACCTGGCGATCGGTTTCGCTACACCGCCGGTCGGCGTGAACATTTATGTGGCCAGCGGTATTACACGGCTTTCGGTCATGCAGATCTGCCGTGGTCTCGTTATCCCTGTCGCACTACTGATCGTGGGATTACTGATCATTACCTACTGGCCCGGGCTTACGCTCTGGCTACCGAGTCTCGGCGGATAGTCAACCCGCCGAACAACAACAAAAGGAAAGGGAGTAATGCAAATGCGCTTCAAGACATTGGCAACCGGGTCACTTATGACGCTTTTGACGGCAACGCCAGCAATGGCTCAAGAGCACACGATGATACTGGCCCATGGACTTTCGGATAAATCACACCCTCTGTATCAAACCTTTGAGAAAATCGCCGACGACATCGAATCCAATTCCGATGGTCGCATCGATGTACAGCATCAATCAGGTGGTGCACTTGGTGGGGACCGGGAACTCATGGAATCGCTGCTGCTGGGTGATATCCAATTCGTCCCGGTATCGACCTCCGGCGCGGTACAGTTCATTCCCGAATTCGCCGTCTTCGAAATTCCCTATATATTTCCCACCCAAAGCGAGCCGCTTCAGACAATTCTCAACGATAGCGAGTTCACCGACCGGATGAAGACCATCCTCACTGACCAGGGTCTAAAGTTAGGTGGCTTTTATAATGGTGGGTTCCGACAATTAACGACTTCAAATACGCCGGTACGCACGCTTGAAGATATTCGTGACAATGATCTCAGAATCCGTGTGCCGGAAAACCCTTATTCCGTTGCAATCTGGGAGGCTCTCGGCGCGGCTCCGACGCCAATCTCTTTCCCTGAGCTGTATGGGGCTCTACAACAAGGCGTCGTCGATGGACAGGAAAACCCGTACGGCCATATTCTTTCCCAGCGGTTCTATGAGGTACAGAACTACTTGACGACGACGAACCATATCTTCCTGGCCAATGTGAACCTCCTCAACAAACAATGGTTCGATTCATTGCCCGACGATCTCCAGCAAGTCGTCGACGATGCCCTTGCAGAGGCCGAAACCTTCCAGTGGGACCTTCAGAATAAGATGCTGTCCCAGCAGCGTACCAAGCTGGAGGAATCCATGGAGTTCATTGATCTGGATACCGATGAGCTGGAAGCCTTTCGCGAAGCCACGGCACCAATTGAAGATCAAGTGCGCGAAGACATCGGCGACGACATCGTCGATAGTCTCATGACATCCATCGAGAACACGACAAACTAAACGACGACCTTTCCCTATCTATACAAGATGCATAACTGCTGCAAGGTAGCAGCGGTTATGCATTCCGCAGATGACAGATCGGTTTCCCTTTTCCATGGCCGCTACACGAGCGGCCTTTTCATGCCATGTAAACAACGACTCGCATGTAATCAGCTCGCCCAACGATAGGTGTTCAACTGACACTATTACCTGAAACCACTCTCGCCTGATTTGCAGGGATCGCAGCATGATTAGCGTTGCCCTGTGCCGCTGAGCGAGTAAAATACAGGGCAAATTTATTGGCGTCGCCAATTGTTATGTTATAACCTATTTGATTATTCGCGAGGGCGGCTTAATGAGTGAGCATTCACATCGCCATAACAAGGAAGGGCCTTGTCATTTTTCGCTGATGTCGCTGTCGGCGTTGCGGCGGCTGCTGTCGGTCTCGGTGCCGTTACTGGTGCTTTGGTTGATGGTGCTATGGGCTAACGGGTGGGCGTTATGAGTGAGCGTTCACTGTCACGCCTGCAGCTGCACGACCTGCATTTGGCCCAAGGACACCGCACGGTGCTTGAGCATGTGGAAGGCGACTTTCAGCCTGGGGCGATCACCGCGCTGATAGGCGCGAACGGCGCGGGTAAAAGCACGCTTATTCAGGCCATCATGGGCGAGTTACGCCCGATCAGCGGCAAGGTGGTGTGCACGGTGCCCAAAGAGCGCCGCGCCTGGCTGCCCCAGCAGTTGGCGTTGGATTTGACCTTCCCAATGAGCGTGGAAGAACTGGTGATGACCGGCAGTTGGCCTAGCCATGGGGCGATGAAGGGTTACTGTGCCGCGCACTACCGTAAGGGCCGCGAGATCATGGCGCGGCTGGGTATTTCACACCTGGCACACCGTCCGCTGGGCGAGCTTTCCGGCGGCCAGCGCCAGCGCGCCCTGATCGGCCGCACGCTGATGCAGGAAGCCGAGCTGCTACTGCTCGACGAGCCGTTTGCCAACGTGGATAGCGAGACGGTGGATATTTTGATCCGCATTTTGCGCCAGATGGCCGACGACGGGGCAACGCTTATTTTGGTGCTCCACGACATGGACCATCTGCGCCGACTGGCCGATGAAGTACTGATGCTTAACGGCGGGCATGGCCGCTGGGTCTCGCCTAGCGCGCTTAGCCACCAACACGCGCCGGCGGAAGTGGTGCCGTTTACGCTAGGAGGCCGTCATGCTGGCACTGCTTGATGCCTGGTTTATCGCGCCTTTCGATTACGGCTTTATGCGTCGCGCGGTGGTCGGCGGCCTGGCGCTTTCGCTGGCGGCGCCCACGCTTGGGGTGTTTCTGGTGCTGCGCGGCATGAGCCTGATTGGCGACGCCATGGCCCATGCGATTCTGCCCGGGGTGGCGCTTGGCTTCCTGCTGGCCGGGTTTTCACTGCCGATTATGAGTATCGGCGGGGTGCTGTTCGGGGTGATGGTGGCATTGCTTGCCGGGGCGGTGTCCAAAATGGGCGGCCAACGCGAAGATGCCGCCATGGCCAGCTTTTTTATTATTTCGTTGGCCGCAGGCGTGATGCTGATTTCGCTTGGCGGCAGCAGCGTGGATCTTACCCACGTGCTGTTTGGCTCCATTTTGGCGATCAACTCCACCGCGCTGCTGCTTATCGCCGGGATCAGCACGCTGATCGTGCTAACCCTGGCGGTGATTTTCCGTGCAATGGTAGTGGAATGCCTGGACCCGTTGTTTTTGCGCGGCCAGAGCCGCCGCAGCGGCTGGGTACACAGCGTGTTTTTGGGCCTGCTGGTGCTCAATCTCACCGCTGGGTTTCAAACCCTGGGCACGTTGATGGCGGTGGGTTTGATGATGCTGCCCGCTACATCGGCGCGCTTCTGGAGTAAGCGGCTGGAAGGCCTGATCGGTATTGCCGTGGCGTTTGCGATGATTGCCAGCACCGGGGGATTACTGCTGTCGTTCCACCTCGATATTCCGTCAGGCCCCAGCATTATTCTATTGGCCGGTAGTGGCTATCTGCTCTCTGCCTTATTCGGCCGTTATCACAGTTTGGCAGCCAGATGGCGGCGCAAAACCGCACCGCTGTCTGCAGAGCCGAGCCATTAATCCTCGGGCATGGCCCGATTGACCCTTTTAGGAGCGCTTAAATGAGATTGCACCCCTCTCGCTGGCTGGTTGGCGTATCAGCCCTGCTGGCGTTACCCGCCGCCATGGCATCCGAACGCGTACAGGTAGTCACCAGTTTTTCGATTCTGGCCGATATGGTCGAACAGGTGGGCGGTGAGCACGTCGAAGTGAGCTCGCTGGTCGGCCCTGACGGCGATGCCCACGTCTATACCCCAAGCCCTGGCGACGCGCGGGCGCTAGCCGATGCGGACCTGGTGGTGTTCAACGGGCTGCTGTTTGAGGGCTGGATGGAGCGCCTGATCGACTCCAGCGATTACACCGGGGCATTAGTGACGGCGACTGAGGGCATTGAGCCACTGGCTCGCTCCAGCCAAGATGAGCATAGCGATCACGACCACGGTGATGACGATCACGCTCACGACGACCATGATCACGATCATGGGCATGACGATCACAGCCACGAGGACGAACACGTTCACGGCGATGACGATCCACATGCGTGGCAGGACTTGGCCCGCGCCGAAACCTACGTCGAGAACATCCGCGATGGATTGATTGAAGCCGATGGCGACAACCGCGAGACCTATGAGGAAAACGCCGAGCGCTATCTGGCCGAGATAGAGAAAGCCGACGACGAGATCCGTGCGCTGATTGAAGAGATTCCGGCGTCTACCAGTGTGATCACCGGCCACGACTCGTTTGGTTATTTTGCCGATGCCTACGGCGTGCGTTTTCTCTCTCCGGTAGGGCTCTCGACCGAAGCCGATCCAAGCGGTGCCAGCATGGCTGAGTTGATCGACGTCATTGAAGAAGAAAACGTCGAAGCCCTGTTCCATGAAAACATGACCAATCAGTCGGTGCTGGATCAACTGGCGGAAGAAACCGGACTTAGCGTAGCAGGCACGCTGTATGCGGATGCACTAAGCAGCGAAGGCGAAGCAAGTACTTACTTAGGCATGATGCGCCACAATGCCGAAACGCTTCACGATGCGCTGGCTGAACCGGGTCATGACGATCACGAGCATGACGACCACGACCACGACCACGACCACGACCACGACCACGACCACGACCACGACCACGACCACGACCACAGCGAGCATAGCCACTAGCCGGGCCGGGGCAATCAACGCGGCTCAGGCATTGCTCGCCTTTAGCAGCCACGCTCGGAAAGACGCCATTGCGCGGGTTTCCGGGCGTGTTTGCAACCGCGTCAGCCAATAGCCTCCCAGGCGGACAGTGGCGTCGAAAGGCTGTACCAGGGCGCCACTGCTTAGTTGACGGGTAAACATCGATGTTGGCGCCAGCGCCACTCCTGCCCCTTGTAATGCCGCTTCTACCATGGCGATGGAAGAGTCAAACACAATACTCTTGGTCATTGGATAGCTGTTTGGCAGCCCTGCGGCCGCTAACCACTCTGCCCACTCGTCGGCGCGATAGGAACGCAACCACGTCTCGCCCAATAGATCGACAGGCGTTTCGAGGCGGGCAGCAATAGTAGGGATACACATGACCGATAGCGATACCGGCATCAGGGGCTGCGCTGCAATGCCGTGCCAGGCACCTGTCCCATAACGGATTGCGAAGTCGAGCCCTTCGGCTGCAATATCTGCCCGGTTATTGTGGGTAGAAAGGCGCAAGTCGACAAACGGATACTGTTGCTGAAAATCATCCAGCCTGGGTAGCAGCCAGCCAACCGCAAAGGTTCCCACCACGCCAACGTTTAATACGTCCCGATAACTGCTCTCCCCCACCCGGTCTAGCGTGTGGGTAATCTGGTCGAACGAACTCTTGAGCACCGGCAAAAGTCGCTCGCCCTCTTGGGTGAGCATTAAGCCTCGGGGCAACCGTTTGAACAGTGGCACCTTCAGTTGGGCTTCGAGGAGCTTAACCTGATGGCTAACCGCGGCCTGGGTCACGCACAGCTCGTCTGCTGCGCGCGTAAAACTCAGATGCCTCGCCGACGCCTCAAAGGCGCGTAAAGCCTTCAGCGGCAAGTAAGAACGCGCCACGCAGCCCCCAATTTTTCTAATGGCTCGTACAAAATATAACTGTTTGTTAGCTCACCCCGCAGGTCGTAAATTAACGCTTTGCCACGCCTTCGCGGGGCGAGCGACAGCGCATTCTTTACTTCACTCACGGAACAAGGTTTCAGTATGGGTAAGATATTAGCAGCAAAAACGCGGGTTATCATGACAGGATCGCTCCTTTTAAGCTGCCCAGGGTGGGCGTTAGCCGCGCCCCATAGTGAAGACGTGGAGGCGCTAGTCAACAGCACTATCGAATCCCTGATGGCTGAACATGATATCCCAGGGATGACCGTTGCGCTTAGCATTGATGGCCAACAGCATTATTTTAATTATGGTGTCGCCGACCTGGAAGCACAGACACCGGTGACCGAAGAGACGCTGTTCGAGCTTGGCTCCGTCAGCAAGATATTCACCGCGACGCTGGCGGCCCACGCGCAGTCCAGTGACGCCCTTTCGCTTTCTGACCCGGCCAGCCGCCACCTGCCCACCCTTGAAGGCAGCGCCTTTGATGATATTACGCTGCTGGAACTGGGTACTTACACGGCGGGCGAACTCCCCCTGCAATTTCCGGAAGAGGTACAAAGTGAAGAGTCGATGGTCGACTACTATCGCCAATGGCAGCCGAAATCCGCACCTGGCAGCCACCGGCTCTATTCCAACCCGAGCATAGGGCTTTTCGGTTATCTCGCCGCGCAAAGCCTGGGCAAGCCATTTAATACGCTGATGGAAGAGCGGATATTGACTCCGCTGGGCCTTGATCATAGCTATTACCAGGTTCCTGACGATCAGATGGCGAGCTATGCCTACGGTTATTCGAAAGAGGATGAACCGATCAGGGTGAATCCAGGCGTGTTGGATGCCCAAGCCTACGGGTTGAAATCAACAGCGGCAGACGTGCTGACGTTTGTGGAAGCCAATATGGACAGCGCAGAGCTTGATGAATCACTGAGCCAAGCCATGGAAACCACGCGGACCGGTTACCTTGAGGTCGGTGATATGACCCAAGGGTTGGGCTGGGAAAGCTACGCCTATCCGGTCGCACTTGATGCGCTTGAACAAGGCAATTCGCTTGAGATGATACTCGAAGCCAACCCAGTCAACCGCCTAAGCCCACCGCTGCCCCCCAGGCAAGAGGCACTCTACAACAAGACCGGATCGACCAATGGCTTTGGCGGCTACGTGGCCTTTGTGCCCAGCGAGCAGATCGGTATTGTGATGCTGGCAAACCGCAACTACCCCAATCAGGCGCGCATCGAGGCAGCGCACCATATCTTTACCGCGCTAACCGACGAGCCCTGAGCAATGGCGCTGAGCAATGGCGCTGAGCAAAGGGGCGGAATATGCGAAAGTTGCATTTTTGCGCAGCGATAAGGAGACTAGCACCACTTCCATTGCCTGCAAGAGTCAGCCCCATGCGTTTAAACGCCGACTTTACCCGCTTTGCCTGTGTGACACCGGAAGATTACCGCTGGGTGGCCTCGCCCAGCGCTGGCGTCGAACGGATGATGCTTGACCGTATTGGCGATGAAGTGGCGCGCGCCACGAGCCTTGTTCGCTACGCCCCCAACAGCCAGTTTGACCGCCATATCCACGGTGGCGGTGAAGAGATTTTAGTGCTGGAGGGCGTCTTTGCCGACGAGCATGGCCGCTACGCCGCCGGTAGCTATCTGCGCAACCCTATCGGTACGGGCCATACGCCGCAGATTGGCGATGAAGGCGCGCTGATTCTGGTCAAGCTCCATCAGTTTGACCCTAACGATGAGTTACAACTGGCGGTGCCCGCCCATCGCTTGCCCTGGCAGCCCGACCGCCGACCGGGCATCGCCTATAAAATGTTGCACACGTTTAAACAAGAACGCGTCAGCCTGGAGCACTGGGAGGCAGAGCAAGCCATCAGCTATCCGGTGCTAACCGGTGGGTTGGAGTTTTTCGTTCTGGAAGGTACGTTGAGCGACGGCGACGGTGAATACACAGCGGGTAGCTGGTGCCGTTATCCCAGCGGCATGGCACTGACACTCACTGCCGGAACCGACGGGGTGCAGCTATATCTCAAACGCGGTCACTTGCCGCCCGCTCAGGCCGAATCAGCCTAAAGCGAGAAAGGGCAGCAGCGTTAGCGCAATCAGTATAACGATGGCCACGCCCACCAGCGTGACTTGCACGGGGTGGGCAGTGAAGCGCTGCCATAGAGTTGGCGCATCGCCGCGCGCTAGCGCGTCATGATGTTCCTGCCTGGCGCGCGTCTGGCGCTCGGTTTGGTACTCGGCCAGCAGCGCCTGGGCATCCTCAAGCTGGCGTTTATCACGCAGCCAAATCGCATCGACACCCAGCCGAAAGAAGCCCGCCTGCGTCTCGTAGATGTCCATGCCGTGGGCATCGAGTAACTGACGCACTTCCATTGCCTCTTCGTCGGTTACGTGGCGCAGGCGGAAAAGCAGATGTGCCATACTATTCGCCCTTACCGGCCATCAGGTCCGCTTGGATCACTTCGATCCAGTAGCCATCCGGGTCTTTGACGAAAATCACATCCTTCATTTTGCCCTGATCGGCCCGTTTGACAAACGTCACGTCGTGCTCGTCGAACCATGCCTGTGCGGCGACTAAATCGGGTACGCTAAAGCAAATATGACCAAAGCCTTGCGGTTCGGCGTTGCCATCGTGGTAGGCAAAGTCGTCCTGGTTTTCTGTTCCCCAGTTGTGGGTCAGCTCTAGAAGACCCTTCTGGCTAAACGTCCAGGCGGTGCGCGCCTCGGTCTCTTCTGGTACGTCTTCGCCGCCTTCGAGGTTCGCAAGGAAGTAAAGCGAGAACTGCATTTCCTCGAAATCGAGCCGACGCATCACCTGCATGCCAAACACCCGGGAATAAAACGACAGCGCCTGCTCGGGGTCCTTGACCCGCAACATGGTGTGGTTCAGGCGGAAGCCTTGGGTCTGCCTAGGGGCAGGTATCACTCCTGGATGCTGTTCACCTTGAAACGGCATGCGCTATCTCCTTTGACGTATCGGTTACTTTGTATAAGCCTGCAGAGACTCTGCACAATGTCTCTATTTACCCTTATGACTGCCCAATTTCAGTATCTATCGCTTCATCATGAGGGCAATCTGACAAATTACCAACCCTGGACAAGAGGCCTTATGCCCCGTGAGCTCAATGTACTGAGTGCACCGCCCACCCCGTGCTACCACGCCCCCAAAACCGGCTTCCAACGCGTCTTGTTGTGGAAATCCTATGCAAACGTCCTACGCTTTAATTATGTCGTTATACAAGACGCTAGGTAATGTCTAACTGAGCGCGTCCATCAGGAGCCGGTAATGACCTCGATTGATATGACCCTTGGCGATCACATCACGTTGAAGCAGCTTTCCCAAGCGCTCCGCAACGGTTTTTCGCCAATTGTGGAAGTGGAATCCATGGACGGTATCTATAAAGTCCGTTTTCACCATGCCAACGGTGTCTCCGATTTATCCAATGCCGAAGGACACGTCAGCACTTTCCTGGGCACTGGTGAAATCCGCGATACACTGGGTGAATTAGGCTTAACCCACGGCATCCTGACGTTTGCTGATCAATGCGGCGACGAAATGATTGGCGTTGAGGGAAAAGCCATGACACCTGATGAAATGCTCACCTACGGAACACGCATCTCGTTTCGCTAGATGTCGCTGCCAGGGCTTTACAGACCGGCTCAACCCGAAGATAGTATCAACACGACAGGGGCGCTCGTGACACAACGGGCTGAGACGCACCCTCATAACCTGAACCGGCTAATACCGGCGTAGGGAGTCGTGGCGCGCTTGCCACCTCCCCCGTCGGGAGGATGCTATGACGCTACCCCCACTTGGTGACTCCCTCGCAAAACTTCATGCTAGCACTCCGCTAGTCCATTGCATTACCAACTATGTGGCGATGAACAGCAGCGCCAATGTGTTGCTTGCCGCTGGCGCCTCCCCCGCCATGCTACATGCCCAAGAAGAGGTGGCAGAGTTTACCCAGCTAGCTGGTGCGCTCTCGATTAATATCGGAACCCTTTCAGCTCCTTGGGCCGATGCCATGCTTATCGCCGCAAAGACCGCGAATGCCTGTAGCATCCCTTGGATTCTGGACCCAGTGGCCGTTGGTGCCACCGGCTATCGCCAGACCGTCTGCACAGCACTATTGAACCACCAACCCAGCGTTATTCGCGCCAATGCCTCCGAAATACTTGCGCTCAATGGATTAAACCACCAGGGCCGCGGCGTCGATGCGACCGCCGCTACCGAGGATGCCCTGGCAGCCGCCATGGCTCTAGCCGAGCAGTATCGCTGTGTGGTCGCCATGACCGGGGAGCGGGACGTGATTACCGATGGCGACAAGTGCTACATCATCAACGGCGGCCACCCAATGATGCCCCGAGTTACAACGCTAGGCTGTGGGCTTAGCGCCTTGGTGGCGGCGTTTGTCGCAGCAACCCCCAACGCGCCGCTGGACGCCAGCAGTGCAGCAATGGCGTGCTTTGCCCTGGCCGGTCAACGCGCAGGGGCTATAACTAAGGGGCCGGGAAGTTTTTACGTTGCCTTCTTGGATGCACTGTACCAACTCACCCCGGACGAACTCAGCCAGTTCGCCCAGCGGGAGGTGTCGCATGCCGCTTGATCTGTCGCTCTATTTGGTCACCGATGCAACGCTGTGTCAGCGCCATGGGCTTGAGAACACCGTCCGCGAAGCCGTCAGCGGCGGCGTTAGCATTGTACAACTACGCGATAAGCATGCCAGTGACGCCGACATGATCGACCAGGCACGGCGCTTGAAAGCCGTGCTGGCGGGCAGCGGGGTGCCACTGATTATTAATGACCGCCTCAAGGTGGCGCTGGCAAGCCAGGCGGATGGGCTGCACGTCGGGCAAAGCGATACGGCCGTGCACCAGGCACGCCTGGCAATGGGGCCGGATGCCATACTGGGACTTTCGATCAATACCGTGGAGCAGCTTCAGGCAGTACCCACCGACCTGCTTGATTACGTGGGCATCGGGCCGGTGTTTGCCACGCCTAGCAAACAGGACCACGCCCAGCCCATCGGCTTTGGCGGCCTTGCCTCCCTGGTCAATGCCTGCCCGCTACCCAGCGTGGCCATCGGCGGGCTCAATGCCAGCCACTCAAGCGCCGTGCGGCGCGCCGGTGCCCATGGGCTGGCGGTCATCTCGGCGATCTGCGGTCAGCCTGATCCGCGCCAGGCGGCGCTGGCGTTTAGCGAACAATGAACCATCTAGATGACATCAAGGCTTTCGTCAAAGTCGCTGAGCTGGGTAGCTACACCCGCGCCGCTGAAGCGCTTGATCTCTCACGAACGCGGGTATCTCGACAGGTCATGGCACTGGAAGAAGCGCTGGGCGCCCGATTGATTCAGCGCACCACGCGGCGGCTGCACCTTACCGAGGCCGGCGAGCGTTACCTGGCCCGGGCGCAGGGTATCCTGCTTGCTCTGGAAGAAGCCGCCGCTGAAGTGAGCAGCGGCACCTGTACCGTCAGCGGGTGGCTGCGCATCAACGGCCCCATGAGCTTCGGCACCCGCTACCTCGCGCCACAGGTCGCCCGGTTCATGCAGGCGCACCCCGGCCTCGACGTCCGCCTGGATCTGAACGATCGCCGGGTAGACCTGCTGGAGGAAGGCTACGATCTGGCCATCCGGATTGGCAGCCTGCCCGACTCCAGCCTGATTGCAAAGCGCCTTACCCGCTGTCAGCTGGTGTTTTGCGCCTCACCTGAGTATCTGGCGCAGCACGGCACGCCTACGCGCATTGAAGATCTCTCGCAACATCGCTGCCTGCGTTATCGCAGCGGCCAGAACAGCGGCCACTGGTACGTCGGCAAACAAACGCTGGCCGTCTCGGGGCCGCTCGAGAGCAACAACGGCGATATGCTGACCCAGGCCGCCGAGGCAGGCCTGGGCATTGCCCAGCAGCCCAGCTTTCTGCTGCCCGAGAGCATCGCCAACGGGCGGTTGGTGCCGATTTTCCTGGAGGCGCCACCGACGCTGCTGGAGATTCACGCCCTGTATCCCGCCAGGCGCCACCTACCCGCCAAGGTGGCGCATTTCATCGAGGTACTGGCGGACGCCTGGGGCGACCCACCGTCGTGGGAAACGGAAATGGGATTGTCGCCTGTTGCGCAACAGTGAAGTGCCTGGCCAAGGGATTATCAACCCCTCGCGCGGTCGTATAGTGGTGCCATCGCATCCCGCGTGATGCCTACTACCACGAGAGAGACCGCCATGACCCCTTCGTCTACCCTACCCCTTCACACCACTGCCCTGCTGCGCATCAGCCTGGGCGTGATGGCCCTGGCCCACGGCCTGATGAAAGTCTTTGTATTCACCCTACCCGGCACCGTTGCCTACTTCGAGTCGCTGGGTTTACCCGGTTTCATGGCCTATTTGACCATCGCTGCGGAAGTGGGCGGCGGCATCGCCCTGGTGCTCGGCGTGTATACCCGCTGGGTGAGCCTGGCCCTGGTGCCGGTACTGCTCGGCGCTGTTTGGGCACACCTTGGCAATGGCTGGGTGTTCTCCAACCCCGGCGGTGGCTGGGAGTTTCCGGTATTCTGGGCGATTGCGCTGCTCGTTCAGGCAGGCCTGGGCAGTGGCAGCTGGGTGTTGAACCGCCGATTGGCATAAGCTTGACGCTGGCACTGGCCTGGTTGCTGGTGTCGGCCCACGATGGAGTTTCCCCATGTTACCTAGCCTGTTTATTTCCCATGGTTCGCCCATGCTGGCCCTGAATAAGACGCCAGCCCACGCGTTTCTGCGCGGGCTGGGCAAGCGGCTTTCCCCCAAGGCAGTGATCGTGGTGTCGGCCCATTGGGAGAGCACCGCGCTCAAAGTCAGCGTCAGCGCCAAGCCGGAGACGATTCATGATTTTGGCGGCTTCCCTCAGGCGCTTTTCGACTGTCGGTATCCGGCTCCCGGCGACCCTGAGCTGGCAGAGCGACTGGCCAGGCTGCTCGACGCCGAGCGGGTCGAACGCGGCCTGGATCACGGCGCCTGGGTGCCCCTTTCGTTGATGTTTCCTGACGCCAATGTGCCGGTTGTGTCGCTGTCGCTTCCCGTACGCTGGAGCAATGCAGCGCTCGTGACGCTGGGTGAACGGCTGTCGGCGCTGCGCGATGAGGGCATCCTGGTAATCGGCTCGGGCAGCCTGACCCACAACCTGTATGAAATCATGCCGCCGGACAGCCCCATGCCGCTCTGGGTGGATAGCTTTGCCCAGTGGGTGAAGGCGCGCCTCAGCAACGGCGACCGGGAAGCCCTGCTCGACTGGGAAAGCGCACCCCATGCCCGGCAAAATCACCCGACGCCTGAGCACTTCCAGCCGCTGCTGGTGGCCATGGGCGCCGGTGGCGAAGCCACACAGCTGCACCATAGCGTAGAGCATGGCGTTCTCGCCATGGATGTCTACCAGTTCGCTTAGGCCCAGGCTAGGCGGTTGGACGACGTTTCAGGGTCGTGCGTCGGTCGTGGTAGGCAATCGCCAGGCCGCTGGCCATAATCAACGCACTGCCGACCCATACCCACAGGTCGGGTAGCTCCCCCCAGAACCACCAGCCGAGCAGCACAGCCCACAGCATGGCGGTGTAATCGAACGGGGCGGCTATCGCCGCTGGCGTAAAGCGAAACGCCAAGGTGATAAAGGCGGTGGCCGCCACGCCCAACACGCCTGAAGCCAAAAAACCGACCCAGTGCCATGGCTGCGGCGTCTGCCACACCCACGGCAATGTCAGCCCGGTCACCACCAAGGGCACACAGGTCATGTAAAACAACATTGCCCAAAGGTGCTCGCGCCCCCCATAGCGGCGCGCGGTAATCATCATCAAGGCATAGAATAGTGCCGCTCCGACCAAAGCTAAGGCACCCAGTTGAAACGCATCGCCACTGGGGCGCACGACAATCAGCACCCCAACAAACCCCACAAGCGACGCAATCAGCACCGGGGGATCAATACGCTCACCCAGCAACGGTACCGACAGCAGGGTGACAAACAGCGGTGCCACAAAGGCAATCGCGGTCGCCTCAGCCAGCGGTAATAGCGTTAACCCCAGTACAAAACAGACCATCGTAGCGGTATATATCAACCCGCGCAGCAGGTGTACGCGTGGTCGTTTGGTGCGCAGCTTGCGCAGGCCACCGGCAAAGTGGGCGAGCAACGCAATCAGCGGCAGTGAGACTAGCGTCCGAAAAAAGATAATCTGCAGTGGCGAGTGCACCTCACCTAGCCATTTGGAAACGGCGTCCCCTAGCGCCAGGAACAAAACGCCCATACACATGCAGAGTATGCCTTTCAGGGACGTAGTCACCGCGATCTCCTTTGTTCTTCCTCACCTAAAAGCAAAAAACCCCGCCAAAAGCCTTTGGCGGGGTGATCGCACCATACCGCGCTAGAGACTGGCGTTAACGACTAAGCAATCCATTCCTCGCGAACGCAATTGCTCGCAGGCTTGACGCGCTTGCTGCTCTTCGAGCGCCATGAGCCGAGCACGAAATACCGGCGTTTGGCCTACCGATGCATCGACTGCCACTTGCCCTTCTACATCACGGGGCAAATACCCGGCCGCTTCACGCGCATAGCGCTGAGCTTGATCTTCTTGACTGAAAGCGCCCACCTGGATACCCCAGCCACTTGCTGAGGCACGCGATGCCATAACACGCTCGCGATCAATAAAAGCTTGCAGTGGGTCCTCTTGCGGCTCGCGATCCTGCGCTTCGGTAGGCGCCTCTGGGGTTGGCTCAGACGGCTCCGCTTCCGGCGTATAAGTCGCTACCACGGGTGACGTTTCTGACGGCTGTGGGGGTGCTGGCATGTCTTTTGGTGCCGATGAAAAGGCCATATACTCGTCGGAAAAGCTCAAATCGGCCACCCAATTACGCTGGTCCCGTAGCGTTGCCCGGGCAAAGCCTCGATCCAGCAGACTGGCCATGTGCTTGTCTCGCGACTGCGCAGTAAAGCCGCCCATCACAATGCCCATCAGCCGACGATCACCGCGCATCGCGGTCGTCACCACATTGAAGCCTGAGGCGCGGATAAAGCCGGTTTTCAAGCCATCCGCACCGGGGTAATCACGTACCAGGCGATTGTGACTGGTGTGCTTGGTGCCCCGATAGGTGAACTCTTGCAGGCCGAAGTAATGATAATAATCGGGGAAATCCTGCATTACGCGAACCGCTAGCGTCACCATATCCCGAGCCGTGGTTATCTGCTGATCATCGGGAAGCCCTGAGGCATTGCGAAAGGTGGTGTTGGGCATCCCCAGTTCGCGGGCTTTTTCGGTCATCAATTGGGCAAAGCGACGCTCACTTCCTCCGATTGCCTCCGCCATAACGACCGCCACGTCATTGGCCGAGCGTACGGCTAAGGCTCGAATGGCCTCATCTACTAAAATTGAACTGCCAGACGATAGCCATAATTTTGACGCGGGCATGGACGCTGCCTGGGAAGATACCGGTAACGCCTGATCCAAACGCAAACGCCCCTCGTCAAGCGCTTCAAAGGCTAGGTAGAGCGTCATGATTTTGGTTAGCGAAGCGGGGTAGCGCCGAGCATCGGCATTTTCCGAGTAGAGAACTTCACCTTGGTCCAGGTCAACGACCATCCCAGCATAGCGAGGGTTAGCCGCCTGAAGGGGCAATGCGGTGACGATTAACAGTAGTCCTATAAACAGCGCGCCGCCCTGAATAGGCGCGCAGAGCCGCCATCGCCTCGCGATCATACATCCCCCTAAAATTTTACTTTTAACCACCGCGATCTTGTTTGATCTTTGTATCAGGCTAACGTCCTGAGTATATACGCTGAACTGGCTAAACGGCGATATAAAAAAACCGACCCGTAAGGGGTCGGTTTTAGCGTTGACGGGGCATCAGCAGCGAATTACTCCTCTGCCACGGCCTCTTCAACGACGGGACGATCGACAAGCTCAACGAACGCCATGGGCGCATTGTCGCCGGTGCGGTAACCGCACTTGAGAATACGGACGTAACCACCCGGACGCTCGGCGTAACGCGGACCCAACTCGTTGAACAATTTGCCGACGGCTTCTTTAGAGCGCGTACGGGCAAACGCCAAACGACGATTGGCAACGCTGTCCTGCTTAGACAAGGTGATTAGCGGCTCGATAACGCGACGCAATTCCTTGGCCTTAGGCAGGGTTGTCTTAATGACTTCATGTTCGACCAGCGAGACAGACATGTTCTTGAACATGGCCTGCCGATGCGAGCTGGTACGATTCAGATGACGACCACTCTTACGATGACGCATGGTTGTAATTCCTTACCAAACTGGGACTCGAGTCGACACTCACGCGGAGGCCTTGTCGTCCTTCAGGCTAGCCGGCGGCCAATTTTCCAACCGCATGCCGAGGGACAAGCCACGCGCTGCCAAAACATCCTTGATTTCATTCAGGGATTTCTTGCCGAGGTTAGGTGTCTTCAACAGCTCAACTTCAGTGCGCTGGATAAGATCACCAATATAGTAAATATTCTCGGCTTTTAGGCAGTTCGCGCTGCGAACGGTCAACTCAAGATCGTCTACGGGGCGCAATAGGATAGGATCAACATGATCCTCTTCCTCTTCGACTACCTGCTCTTTATCTGCTTCCAGGTCGACGAAGGCGGCCAGCTGCTCTTGCAGGATGGTCGCACTGCGGCGGATAGCCTCTTCCGGATCCAGGGTACCGTCGGTTTCCAAGTCGATAATCAGCTTATCGAGGTCGGTGCGCTGCTCAACACGAGCAGCCTCAACCGCATAGGAAACACGGCGGACAGGGCTGAAGGTGGCATCCAGCTGCAAGCGACCAATAGCACGGGTCTCTTCATCAGAGCCACGGGCATCAGCCGGTTCGTAACCACGACCCAGCGCTACCTTAAGCTGAATCTTCAGCTCGGCACCTTCATTGACGTGTGCAATGACGTGATCCGGGTTGACGATTTCGACGCTATGATCAAGCGCAATGTCGCCAGCGGTGACGACGGCTGGGCCCTGCTTGTTCAGCGAGAGCACCGCCTCATCGCGGCTGTGCATCTTGATCGCAACATCTTTCAAGTTCAGGAGGATTTCAATGACATCTTCCTGCACCCCTTCGAGGGCACTATATTCGTGCTCGACACCCGCAATTTCGGCCTCTACCACGGCACAGCCGGGCATTGACGAAAGCAGAATGCGGCGCAGTGCATTCCCCAGGGTGTGACCAAAACCACGCTCGAACGGTTCGAGGACGATTTTGGCGTGATGTGCGCTGATTTCTTCGACCTTGATGTCACGAGGACGGAGAAACTCTGTCACTGAACGCTGCATATGAACACCTTTCAGGCTGCCAAACGGATACTTGGTACTCGGGATAACCTGGTGCTGGCAGTAGACCTGCACCAGATCAACAAGAAGCAGACTTTGCTTACTTGGAGTACAGCTCGACGATCAGGTTTTCGTTGATGTCGGCAGTCAGGTCACCGCGTTCAGGCAGAGCCTTGAAAGTGCCTTCCATCTTCTTGGCGTCGGTTTCGATCCACGCCACATCACCACGGTTGGCCGCAATGGACAACGCGTTTTGGATGCGAGCCTGGTTCTTCGCCTTTTCGCGAATGGAAACAACGTCACCCGGCTTCACTTGGTAGGAAGCCACGTTAACGGTGCGACCGTTCACGGCAATCGCCTTGTGGCTGACCAGCTGACGCGCTTCAGAGCGAGTCGAGCCGAAGCCGATGCGGTAGACGACATTATCCAGTCGGGATTCGAGCAACTGCAACAATACTTCACCGGTCGCGCCTTTCAGGCGAGCGGCTTCTTTGTAGTAGTTGCGGAACTGCTTTTCGAGTACGCCATACATACGACGTACTTTTTGCTTCTCGCGAAGCTGCAAGCCGTAGTCTGAAAGACGCTGACGGCGCTGGCCGTGTACACCCGGGATTTGCTCGGATTTACACTTTTTCTCGAAGGGAGTCACGCCACTCTTCAAAAAGAGATCGGTGCCTTCACGACGAGACAATTTGCACTTCGGTCCAATATAACGGGCCATGAATCTGTCTCCTTAAACGCGGCGTTTCTTCGGCGGACGGCAGCCATTATGGGGGATGGGCGTCGCGTCGATAATGCTTTGCACGCGGAAGCCGGCGGCATTCAGTGCGCGCACGGCGGATTCACGACCGGGACCGGGGCCTTTGACCAGCACGTCGACGTTTTTCACACCATACTCGGCTGCAGCAGTTGCTGCACGTTCGCTTGCCACTTGAGCAGCGAACGGGGTGCTCTTGCGAGAACCACGAAAACCCGAACCACCGGCAGTCGCCCATGACAGAGCGTTGCCCTGGCGGTCTGTGATCGTCACGATCGTGTTGTTAAAAGAGGCATGGATATGCGCAACCGCATCCACTACCTGCTTTTTAACCTTTTTACGGTTACTACGCGGGTTAGCCATGTTGATGTCTATTCCTGTCTTTACGCCAGAACGTGCGTGTTATTTGCGGATCGGCTTACGCGGGCCCTTACGGGTACGCGCGTTAGTCTTAGTCCGCTGACCACGCAGCGGAAGACTACGACGATGACGCAGACCACGGTAGCAGCCTAAGTCCATGAGACGCTTAATGTTCAGCGTAACATCACGACGAAGGTCGCCTTCTACGGTGTACTTACCAACTTCAGAACGCAGGGTGTCTACTTCTTCAGAAGACAGGTCCTGGATCTTGGCAGTCAGCGCAATACCGGCAGCAGCACAGATGTGCTCTGCACGAGTACGGCCAATCCCGAAGATATAGGTCAGCGAGATCGCCGCATGCTTGTTGTCCGGGATATTGACGCCTGCAATACGGGCCATCAGCTTACTCCGAAATTTGAGCGGCTTGCTCGTTAATCATCTTTAAAAGGCGCAACAGCATACCCCTTTAGCTGCCAAAAGGCAAGGGGTATGCCGGCACCCGCTTAATACAGTCCAGGAAATTAACCCTGACGCTGCTTATGCCGTGGTTCGCTGCAAATGACGCGAACTGCGCCATTGCGACGAATGATCTTACAGTTACGGCACATTTTCTTTACGGAAGCTCGAACTTTCATCGTTCTCTCCAATACGGACGGCACGCGCCTTAGCGCATAATGCCGCCACTACCGTAGCCTTTCAGGTTGGACTTCTTCATCACTGAGTCATATTGATGCGACATGAGGTGCGACTGCACCTGGGCCATGAAGTCCATGATGACCACAACCACAATCAGTAACGAGGTACCGCCAAAGAAGAACGGCACGTTCCACGCTACGATCAAAAACTGGGGCATCAGGGAAACCGCAGTGATGTACAAGGCACCAAACAACGTTAAACGCGTCATGACCTTGTCAATGTAGCGAGCGGTCTGCTCACCAGGACGAATACCCGGTAGAAACGCACCTGACTTTTTCAGATTGTCAGCTACATCCTTGGGGTTAAAGACCAGCGCTGTGTAAAAGAAGCAGAAGAATACCACTGCCGCCCCAAAAAGCAAGATGTAAAGCGGCTGGCCGGGGCCTAATGCTTGCGAGGCACGCTGCAACCACTCCATACCATCGCCTGCACCTACCCACTGGCCGATCGAGGCCGGGAAGAGCAGGATACTGGAAGCGAAGATGGCGGGAATAACGCCCGCCATATTCACTTTCAGCGGCAGGTAGCTGCTTTGCCCTGCATACATCTTGTTGCCGACTTGGCGTCGCGGATAATTCACTTTCAGGCGGCGTTGACCGCGCTCGATGAACACCACAAACGCTACAGTGGCAATACCCAGTGCCGCTAACGCTAACAGAGGCAGTACGTTCCAGGCCCCTTCGTTGCGGGCCAATTCAAACGCCTGGCCCACGGCACTGGGAAGCCCAGCCACAATACCGGCAAAGATCAGCAACGAAATACCGTTGCCGATGCCTTTCTCGGTAATCTGCTCACCCAGCCACATCATGAATACCGCGCCTGATACGAACGTAATCACGGCGGTAAAATAGAAGCTGAAGTCAGCCGTGTACGCGATACCTTGGCTAGCCAAACCGACGGACATACCGACAGCCTGAACAAAGGCCAGTATCACCGTGCCGTAGCGGGTGTACTGACTAATCTTGCGGCGGCCGGCCTCACCCTCTTTCTTGAGCTGTTCAAGATGAGGAGAGACCGCAGTCATCAGCTGCATGATAATCGACGCCGAAATATAGGGCATAATACCCAGGGCGAGGACACTCATGCGCTCCAGGGCGCCACCCGAGAACATGTTAAACATGCCCAGGATGGTGCCCTGTTGCTCCCTAAACAAGGCAGCAAGCTGGTCAGGATTGATACCGGGAACGGGAATATGGGCACCGATACGGTACACCACGATGGCGAGGAGCACGAAGCGCAAACGCGCCCACAGTTCACTCAGACCGCTGCCCATCGCCGGCATGTTTCCTGACTTGGCCATTTAGTCCTCTACCTTGCCGCCAGCGGCTTCGATCGCTTCACGGGCACCTTTGGTGACCTTGATTCCGCGAACGGTAACCGCTTTTTTCAGTTCGCCAGAAAGGATGATTTTCGCGTGTAGCGTCGCATCCTTCAGCACGTTAGCTTGCTTCAGCGTGTCGAGGGTTACCTCGTCACCAGCTACTTGAGCCAGCTCAGCTAAGCGCACTTCTTCTGACACCAGCGACTTGGCCGAGGTAAAACCAAATTTCGGCAGACGGCGCTGCAATGGCATCTGACCGCCTTCGAAACCTGGCTTAACGCTACCGCCGCTACGTGCTTTCTGGCCTTTGTGGCCACGGCCAGCGGTCTTACCCAGACCGGAACCGATACCACGACCAACGCGCTTTGCAGCGTGTTTAGAGCCCGGCGCCGGGCTCAAGGTATTGAGTTTCATGGATTACTCTCCCTCAACGCGCACAAGGTAGTTCACCTTGTGGATCATGCCGCGTACGGCAGGGGTGTCTTCCAGCTCAACCGAATGACCGATGCGACGCAGGCCCAAACCACTGATAGTAGCCTTGTGCTTGGGCAGAACGCCGATGGTGCTGCGGATCTGGGTAACCTTGATCGTTGCTGCCATGGTGTCTTACCCCGTGATCGCTTCGACAGACAGACCGCGCTTGGCGGCCACGTCTTCCGGTGCCTGCATGGAAGAGAGACCTTTAACAGTCGCCCGAACCACGTTAACCGGGTTGGTGGAACCGTAACACTTGGCCAGTACGTCGTGGACGCCAGCGAGCTCTAGTACAGAGCGCATAGCACCACCGGCGATAATGCCGGTACCTTCAGACGCCGGCTGCATGTATACCTTGGAAGCACCGTGACGGGCTTTAACCGGGTATTGCAGCGTGTGGCCTGAAAGGTTGACCTTGACCATGTTGCGACGAGCTTGATCCATCGCTTTCTGAATCGCGATCGGCACTTCACGCGCCTTACCACGACCGAAACCGACACGACCTTTACCATCACCAACGACGGTCAACGCGGTGAAGCCGAAAATACGACCACCTTTGACCACCTTGGCGACGCGATTGACCTGCACAAGCTTTTCCTGCAGATCACCGCTTTGCTGTTCGTTCTTCGCCATCGTAAAAACCCTTTAGAATTCCAGGCCGCCTTCACGTGCGGCGTCGGCTAAAGCCTTGACGCGACCGTGATACTTAAAGCCAGCACGGTCGAAGGCCACCTGGGTGATGCCTGCTTCTTTAGCGCGTTTGGCAATCAGCTCGCCGACTTTCGTGGCGGCTTCTGAGTTACCAGTCGCACCCTCGCGCAGTGCTTTGTCCAGCGTAGAAGCACTGGCTAACACTTTGCCACCATCCGGCGAGATAATCTGCGCATAGATGTGACGCGGGGTACGGTTGACGCACAGGCGATACACGCCCAGCTCGCGGATCTTGGCGCGAGCGCGGCGGGCACGACGGAGACGAGATTCTTTCTTCGCGTTCATAACCCTGCCTTACTTCTTCTTGGCTTCTTTGCGACGCACCTGCTCGTCGGCGTACCGGACACCCTTGCCTTTATACGGCTCGGGAGGACGGAAGGCGCGGATTTCCGCGGCGCACTGGCCGAGCTGCTGTTTGTCCGCGCTTTTCAGCACGATCACGGTGTTTTTCGGCGTTTCCGCTGAGACACCTTTCGGCAGTTCGTAGTCGACCGGGTGCGAGAAGCCCAGTGAAAGATTGAGCGTCTGGCCCTTTGCTTGGGCACGATAACCGACGCCAACAATTTCGAGAGTCTTTGTGAAACCCTCGGATACGCCCGTCACCAGGTTCTGAACCAAGGCGCGGGTTGTACCGGCCATTGCCCAGCTCTTGGCAGATTCACTCGGGGCGAAGGTCAGCTGGCCATCTTCTTGAGCCACTACCACATCGTGGTGAATGGTCATTGATAGCGTGCCCTGGCCGCCTTTGGCGGTCAGCTGGTCAGCGTCAATTTTGATCTCAACGCCGGCAGGCACTTTAACCGGATATTTCGCTATGCGGGACATTCCAGCCTCCTAGAATACGGTGCAGATGACTTCGCCACCAACACCCGCCTGGCGAGCGGCACGATCGGTCATCACCCCATTAGAGGTGGTAACGATCGCGATACCCATGCCATCGGCGACCTTAGGCAGGTTGTCCTTGCCCATGTAACGGCGCAGAGACGGCTTGGAAACCCGCTGGATATGGTCGATAACCGGCTTACCCTCAAAGTACTTGAGCGTTACGGTTAGTTCGGGCTTGGTGCTTTCAGCCACCGCGAAATCGGTGATGTAGCCCTCTTCTTTCAGCACGCGGGCCACTTCCACTTTCAACTTGGAAGACGGCATGGTAACCGTCTCCTTGGTGGCCATCTGCGCATTGCGGATACGGGTAAACATATCCGCCAGAGTGTCTTGCATGCTCATTTAATGTGCGCTCCTGATGATTCTACGTGGCGTTACCAGCTGGACTTTTTGAGACCAGGAACGTCGCCACGCATGGCGGCTTCACGCAGCTTGTTACGGCCGAGGCCGAACTTGTTGTAAAAACCGTGCGGACGTCCGGTAATGCGGCAGCGGTTACGCTGACGTACCGGGCTTGAGTCACGCGGCAGTTGCTGCAGCTTCAGCGTCGCCTCGAAGCGATCTTCCTCAGAAGCGTTCACATCGATGATAATTGCCTTGAGTTCAGCGCGCTTGGCCGCGTATTTCTCGACCAGCTTGGTACGCTTAAGCTCACGCTCTACCATGCTCTTCTTTGCCATGATCCAACCCTTATTTCTTAAACGGGAAGTTCAGCGCGGTTAGAAGCGCGCGACCTTCCTCGTCGGTGTTGGCGGTAGTAGTGATGGTGACATCCAACCCCCGGATACGATCGATTTTATCATACTCGATCTCCGGGAAGATGATTTGCTCACGCACACCCATGGAGTAGTTGCCACGACCGTCGAAGGACTTCGGGTTAAGACCACGGAAGTCACGCACGCGAGGAATCGCGATGTAAACCAAACGGTCCAAGAAGTCCCACATACGCTCAGCGCGCAGGGTCACCTTGATACCAATTGGCCAACCTTCACGTACCTTAAAGCCCGCGATGGACTTACGTGCCTTGGTCACCAACGGCTTTTGTCCGGACAACATCTCCAGATCACCGATGGCATTATCGATCAGCTTTTTATCGCTGACCGCGTCGCCGATGCCCATATTAAGCGTCACTTTCGTGATGCGCGGCACCTGCATTACGTTGGCATAGCTAAACTGCTCTTTGAGCTGAGCTACTACCTCGTTTTGATAACGTTCTTTCAAGTTCGCCATTTTGCTACCCGACTCGCGTTAGGCGTCGATCTGCGTCTGCGTCGACTTGTAGATACGTACCTTGGTACCGTCTTCCTTCACTTGGAAGCCGACGCGATCCGCCTTACCGGTCTCCGAATTGAAGATGGCTACGTTGGACGCGTGAATCGGAGCCTCACGCTCGACGATACCGCCCTGATTTCCCGCCATGGGATTCGGCTTGGTGTGACGTTTAATCATGTTCACACCGGACACCAAGAAACGGTTTTCAAGTACCCGCTTAACAGTGCCACGCTTGCCTTTATCCTTTCCGGCGATGACGATGACTTCATCGTCACGTTTGATTTTTTGCATATCCGCCTCGCTCCTTACAGCACTTCAGGCGCTAAGGAAATGATCTTCATGAACTTTTCGTTACGAAGCTCACGAGTAACCGGCCCGAAAATACGCGTACCGATTGGCTGTTCGTTGGTGTTGTTCAACAAAACCGCCGCATTTCCATCGAAACGGATCAGCGAACCGTCGCTACGACGGACGCCACTACGGGTGCGAACCACCACCGCTTTTAGTACCTGGCCTTTTTTGACCTTGCCACGCGGAATGGCTTCTTTCACCGTAACCTTGATGACGTCACCAACGCGAGCGTAGCGACGGTGTGAACCGCCTAACACCTTGATGCATTGCACCCGGCGCGCTCCGCTGTTGTCGGCGACATCCAGCATTGTCTGAGTCTGAATCATCGGTTTTCTCCAAACCTAATCTGACTGCACTGGTTAAACAGGCACATGGATTAACCCTTGGCCTGCTCGACCACCTCGACCAGCGTCCAGGCTTTCTTTTTGGAAAGCGGACGGCACTCCTGAATGGAAACCGTATCGCCTGCCTTAGCCTGGTTCGCCTCATCATGGGCGTGCAGCTTGGTGGAGCGCTTAACGTATTTTCCGTAGATCGGGTGACGCTCACGACGCTCGATCATTACGACGATGGATTTTTCCATCTTGTCGCTCACCACCTTGCCGGTGAGCGTACGTGCTTTTTTCTCTTCGGCCATCTCAATCACCTGCCTTCTCGTTGAGCACAGTCTTCACACGGGCAATATCCCGACGGACCTGCTTGAGCAGATGAGTCTGGCTCAGTTGGCCAGTGGCCTTCTGCATGCGCAGGTTGAACTGCTCTCGGAGTAGCTCGAGGAGCTGCTCATGGAGCTCTCCTGCGGACTTTTCACGAATTTCCTGGGCTTTCATCACATCACCGTCCGTTTCGCAAAGGTGGTGGATATGGGCATTTTCTGTGCCGCGAGCTCAAACGCTTCACGTGCAAGCTCTTCAGGCACACCCTCGATCTCGTACAGGACCCGACCCGGCTGGATCTGGGCTACCCAGTATTCGACGGAGCCTTTACCTTTACCCATACGAACTTCGAGCGGCTTCTTGGAGATCGGCTTGTCAGGGAAGACGCGGATCCAAATCTTACCGCCACGTTTAACGTGACGTGTGATCGCACGACGGCCGGCTTCGATCTGGCGCGCAGTAATGCGGCCGCGACCGGTAGCTTTCAGACCGTATTCCCCGAAGCTGATCTTGCTTCCGCGATGCGCCAAGCCACGGTTGCGGCCTTTCTGCATCTTGCGGAATTTCATACGCTTGGGCTGTAACATCGACTCGCTCTCCCCTTACCTGGAACCTTTTTTCTTGGGCGCGTTGCCGGCAGGCTGCTGTTGCTTAGCCTTGGCACGTACTTCCTCGATACCGCCGAGGATTTCACCCTTGAAGATCCACACTTTGACGCCGATAACGCCGTAGGTGGTGTGAGCTTCGTAAGTGGCGTAGTCGATGTCCGCACGCAACGTGTGCAGCGGAACGCGACCTTCGCGGTACCATTCGGTACGTGCGATTTCAGCACCACCCAGACGACCTGACAGCTGAATCTTGATGCCGCCAGCGCCAAGACGCATTGCGTTTTGTACCGCACGCTTCATGGCGCGACGGAACATCACGCGACGCTCAAGTTGGCCCGCTACGTTAGCAGCGACGAGCTTGGCGTCTAGTTCCGGCTTGCGAACTTCTTCAATGTTCACGTGAACAGGAACACCCATCATTTCAGTGAGATCACGACGCAGACGGTCGACATCTTCACCTTTTTTGCCAATCACGATACCCGGACGGGCAGTGTGAATGGTGATGCGGGCGTTGTTCGCCGGACGCTCGATGTGAATACGGCTAACGGAGGCGTTTTTAAGACGCTGTTCCAGGAAGCTACGCACTTCGAGATCGTTATTGAGCTTATCGGCATAGGCGCCGCGCTCGGCATACCAGACAGAAGCATGGTCTTTGACGATGCCCAGTCGAATGCCTGTTGGATTGACTTTCTGACCCATCGGTCGACTCCTACTTCTCGGCTACCTTGACGGTGATGTGGCAGGTGCGCTTCAAGATACGATCCGCCCGCCCCTTGGCGCGCGGCTTGATACGCTTGAGCGTCATGCCCTCATCGACGCAGATGGTCGAGACACGCAGCTCGTCAATATCCATGCCGTTATTTTCTTCCGCGTTTGCAATAGCGGACTGAAGCACTTTTTTGACCAATTGGGCAGCCTTCTTCGGTGAGAAGGTCAGCAGGTCGAGTGCTTCGGCGACAGGTTTACCGCGCACCTGGTCAGCCACCAAACGGGCCTTCTGGGCGGATAAACGAGCGCCACGCAGCTTAGCTGTGACTTCCATCTCTCAATCCTCTTTGGCTTACCGTTTGGCTTTCTTGTCCGCTACGTGCCCGCGATAAGTGCGAGTGGCAGCGAATTCGCCTAGCTTGTGACCAACCATTTCCTCGGAGACGTGCACCGGGACGTGTTGGCGACCGTTATGGACTGCGATGGTCAAACCCACCATGTTTGGCAGGATCATTGAACGACGCGACCAGGTCTTGATCGGTTTGCGATCGTTCTTTTCCACTGCAGCCTCTACCTTCTTCAAAAGATGAAGGTCAATAAACGGACCTTTCTTTAGTGAACGTGGCACAGCCGTTACCCCTTAATGTCTTGGCAATTTCAATCAGTTACGAGCCTTACGGCGACGTACGATCAGCTTGTCGGTGCGCTTGTTCTTACGCGTCTTGTAACCCTTGGTCGGCACACCCCATGGGGTAACCGGGTTACGACCACCACTAGTACGGCCTTCACCGCCACCGTGCGGGTGATCGACAGGGTTCATCGCGACACCGCGAACCGTCGGACGCACACCTCTCCAGCGCTTCGCACCGGCCTTGCCAAGTTGACGTAGGCTGTGCTCGGAGTTGCTCACTTCACCCAAGGTCGCACGGCACTCGGCCAATACCTTACGCATTTCGCCAGAGCGAAGACGCAGGGTGGCATAGTTACCTTCACGAGCGACCAACTGAGCGCTAGTACCGGCACTGCGAGCAATCTGCGCGCCTTTACCCGGCTTCAGTTCAATACCGTGAACGGTAGAACCGAGCGGGATGTTACGCAGCGGCAAGGCATTGCCTTTCTTGATGGGCGCGTTAACACCAGATTCCAGCACGTCACCCGCGCTGACACCTTTCGGCGCAATGATGTAACGACGCTCGCCATCGGCGTATTTCAGCAGTGCAATGTGCGCACTGCGGTTCGGGTCGTGCTCCAGACGCTCAACGGTGGCAGGAACGCCATCCTTGGTGCGTTTGAAGTCGATCAACCGATAGTGGTGACGGTGACCACCGCCCACGTGGCGGGTGGTGATGCGACCGTAGTTATTACGGCCACCGGACTTGGACTGTTTTTCCAAAAGCGGTGCATAAGCACGGCCCTTGTACAGTTCCTCGCCAACGATCTTGACGACGTGGCGACGACCGGCGGATGTGGGTTTGGTCTTGACGATTGCCATTATCCGTACTCCTGCCCTTATTCGGCGCCAGAGAAGTCTTCGAGCGTTTCACCCGCGGCGAGGGTCACATACGCTTTACGGTAACCCTTACGCAAGCCAACGCCGTTTGCAGTACGCTTGGTTTTACCCTTGACGTTCAGTACCTGAACGCTGCCGACCTTCTTGCCGAACAGTACTTCAACGGCCTTCTTGATCTCGGGTTTGGTAGCATCGGTTGCCACCTTGAAAACGTACTGGTTGCGCTCGGCAGCCATCGCGGCCTTCTCGGTCACGTGCGGTCCAAGCAGAACCTTGAATACGCGTTCCTGGTTCATGCCAGCTTCTCCTCGAATTTACGCAGGGCGGAGACGGTGACCAGGACCTTATCAAAGGCAACCAGGCTCACCGGGTCAGCAGCCGCAACGTCCACCACATCAACATGGGGAAGGTTGCGCGCGGCTAAATAGAGCTTTTCATCAACTTCTTCAGTGACGATCAACACTTTTTCAAGGTTGAGCTCTTTCAGCTTGGCAGCGACCTGCTTGGTTTTCGGCGCTTCGACGTTGAACTCTTCAACCGCGACCAGGCGCTCTTGACGTACCAGCTCTGACAAGATGGAACGCATGGCAGCGCGATACATCTTGCGGTTCACCTTCTGGGTGTAGTCTTGCGGACGCGCCGCGAAGGTGACGCCGCCGCTACGCCATAGCGGAGAGCGGATAGTACCAGCACGAGCACGGCCAGTACCTTTCTGACGCCATGGCTTTTTACCACCACCACGAACGTCGGAACGGTTCTTTTGAGCGCGGGTGCCCTGACGACCACCAGCCAAATAGGCAGTGACGACCTGGTGAACCAGCGCTTCGTTGAATTCTTTGCCAAAGGTGGCGTCGGCTACTTCAACGGTACCCGCGCCTGCAGCAAGATTCAGATTCATTGGTAATTATCCCCTTCAGCCAGCTTTCACGGCGCTGCGAACGATAACGTCACTACCGGTTGCACCCGGTACGGCGCCTTTAATCAGCAGCAGGTTACGCTCGGCGTCGACACGGACGATCTCTAGGCTCTGCACGGTGCAACGGGCGTTACCCATTTGACCGGCCATCTTTTTGCCTTTGAAAACGCGACCCGGGGTCTGACACATACCGATAGAACCCGGCGCACGATGCGACAGAGAGTTACCGTGAGTCATGTCTTGGGTACGGAAATTCCAGCGCTTAACAGCACCCTGGAAGCCTTTACCCTTAGAGGTACCGGTCACGTCGATCATCTGACCAGCTTCGAAGAGGGATACGGTGAGTTCGCCGCCAACTTCAGGAGCCTCCTCGCCATCTTCAAGGCGAAACTCCATCAGTGAACGACCAGCCTCAACACCTGCTTTAGCAAATTGACCCGCCTGGGCTTTGCTGAGGTGCTTGGCCTTACGAGAGCCAGTTGTTACCTGAACCGCTGCGTAGCCGTCAGACTCGACAGACTTAACGCGTGTAACACGGTTAGGATCAACTTCAATAACGGTTACGGGCACGGATGCGCCGTCTTCGGTAAAGACACGAGTCATCCCGGCCTTTTTACCGACTAAACCGATAGTCATTCTCAGTTCTCCTATAGTGTACGGGGCTATCACCCGCTATGGCTGCCCTTTCCAGAGCATTCCACTAGCACGTTGTGTAGCGCCTCACGGCGCGGCGGCTGCTGCTCAATGATTTTCGTAATGAGCGCTGGGCCGCAAGTGTCTAGTGTAATTAGTCGAGCTTGATTTGCACGTCTACGCCAGCGGCGAGGTCGAGCTTCATCAGCGCATCAACGGTTTTCTCGGTCGGCTCAACGATGTCGAGCACACGCTTGTGCGTACGAATCTCATACTGGTCACGCGCATCTTTGTTGACGTGCGGCGAGATCAGAATGGTGTAGCGCTCGCGGTTGGTCGGCAGCGGAATCGGTCCACGAACCTGAGCACCAGTACGCTTAGCGGTTTCAACGATCTCCGCTGTGGACTGATCGATCAGGCGATGGTCGAACGCTTTCAACCGAATGCGAATCTTTTGGTTCTGCATTTGCCCTAAACTCCAATGGATGTCGACGGCGCGAGCCGTCTACCCACGCATTCAAAGGATGCGCATTATAGGCACGCCAAAAGCCCATGTCAAACATTTGCTAAGGGTGCGCAGAAAAGGGGGCTCTAACGAGCCCCCTTTCACATTCAGACAGACAACTTACTGAATGATTTTGGCCACAACACCAGCGCCGACGGTACGACCGCCTTCACGAATCGCGAAGCGCAGGCCGTCGTCCATGGCGATCGGAGCGATCAGGGTAACAACCATTTTCACGTTGTCGCCCGGCATGACCATCTCAACGCCTTCCGGCAGTTCACAGGTACCGGTGACGTCTGTGGTACGGAAGTAGAACTGCGGACGGTAGCCCTTGAAGAAAGGCGTGTGACGACCACCTTCTTCTTTGGACAGTACGTAAACTTCTGCTTCGAAGGTAGTGTGCGGGTTGATGGTGCCGGTCTTCGCCAGAACCTGTCCACGCTCTACGTCATCACGCTTGGTACCACGCAGCAGCGCACCCACGTTCTCACCTGCACGACCTTCGTCGAGCAGCTTACGGAACATTTCAACGCCGGTAACGGTGGTTTTAGTGGTGTCGCGGATACCTACGATTTCCACTTCTTCGCCCGCTTTGACGATACCGCGCTCTACACGACCGGTCACAACCGTACCACGACCAGAGATAGAGAATACGTCTTCGATCGGCATCAGGAACGGCTGATCGATGGCACGCTCAGGCTCAGGGATGTACTCATCCAGCGCCTTGATCAGATTAGCGACGGCCGTTGTACCCATGCCGTTCTCATCTTCACCATTCAACGCCATCAGCGCAGAACCAGTAATGATCGGCGTGTCGTCACCCGGGAAGTCGTACTCGTCGAGAAGTTCGCGAACTTCCATTTCGACCAGCTCGAGCAGCTCTTCGTCATCGACCATGTCCGCTTTGTTCAGGAACACAACGATGAACGGAACGCCAACCTGGCGCGACAGCAGGATGTGCTCGCGGGTTTGCGGCATCGGACCGTCAGCGGCCGAACATACCAGGATCGCGCCGTCCATCTGCGCAGCACCGGTGATCATGTTCTTGACGTAGTCAGCGTGTCCTGGGCAGTCAACGTGCGCGTAGTGGCGCTGTTCTGACTGATATTCCACGTGTGACGTAGCGATGGTGATACCGCGCTCGCGCTCTTCAGGAGCGTTATCGATGGTATCAAACTCACGCCAGTCGCCGCCGAAAACCTCAGCAGACACGCGGGTCAGGGCCGCAGTCAGAGTCGTTTTACCGTGGTCGACGTGACCGATGGTGCCGACGTTGATATGCGGTTTGGAACGTTCAAATTTTTCCTTAGCCACTGCTATAACCTCTTTACGTTAGCTAACGGTTAACCGTTTTGGTTGATGACGGCTTCAACGACGCTGGAGGGCGCCTCCTCGTACTTCGCGAACTCCATAGAGTAGCTCGCACGGCCCTGGGTTTGTGAGCGCAGATCGGTTGCGTAACCGAACATCTCACCCAGTGGCACCGTTGCACGGATGACTTTACCAGAAGAGGAATCATCCATGCCCTGCACCAAGCCGCGACGACGGTTCAGGTCGCCCATGACGTCACCCATAAACTCTTCGGGGGTCACGACTTCGACCTTCATCACCGGCTCCAGCAGCACGGCCTTGGCCTTCCTGGCACCTTCTTTCACTGCCATAGAAGAAGCAATCTTGAACGCAGTCTCATTGGAGTCCACGTCATGGTAGGAACCATCAAACAGCGTCACTTTAACGTCAATCATCGGGTAACCCGCAATGACGCCGTTTTTCAGCTGCTCATAAGCCCCTTTCTCTACCGCCGGAATGTATTCCTTAGGAACCACACCACCGACAATTTCGGAGACAAACTTGAAGAAGATTTCATCATCTCCCTCGCCTTTCTCTTCATACGTCAGCGGCTCGATGCGCATTACAACGTGACCGTACTGACCACGACCACCGGACTGACGTACAAATTTGCCTTCCTGCTCGACGCTGCCACGAATGGTTTCGCGATAGGCCACCTGCGGCTTACCGATGTTAGCCTCAACCTTAAATTCGCGACGCATACGGTCGACAAGAATGTCGAGGTGAAGCTCACCCATACCCGAGATGATCGTCTGACCGGTCTCTTCGTCGGTCTTCACCTGGAAGGAAGGATCTTCCTGGGCCAACTTGCCCAGTGCGACACCCATCTTCTCTTGATCGGCTTTGGACTTCGGCTCAACAGCCACCGAGATCACCGGATCCGGGAATTCCATACGCTCGAGTACGATCTTGTGATTGATATCACACAGGGTATCGCCCGTGGTGACGTCTTTTAGACCGATACACGCAGCGATATCGCCGGCGCGCACTTCTTTGATTTCTTCACGCGAGTTGGAGTGCATCTGAACGATACGACCCACGCGCTCTTTCTTACTTTTGACCGAGTTATATACCCCGTCGCCCGAGTTCAACACGCCCGAATAGACACGGATGAACGTCAGGGTACCGACGAACGGGTCGGTAGCAATCTTGAACGCCAAGGCGGCAAACGGCTGATCATCGTCCGCTTCACGGGTATCGACGGTGCCGTCCTTGTCGTCAAGCTCACCTTCAATCGCCTTAACTTCGGTGGGTGACGGCATGTATTCGATAACGCAATCAAGTACCGCCTGAACACCTTTGTTCTTAAAGGCAGACCCGCAGGTGATGAGAACGATTTCATTAGCCAGGGTACGCGCACGCAGACCGGCTTTGATCTCTTCGATGGTCAGTTCCTCACCTTCGAGGTACTTCTCCATCAAGTCATCAGAACCTTCCGCTGCCGCTTCGATCATCTGCTCGCGGTAGGTTTCTGCGGTTTCTTGAAGCTCTGCAGGAATATCAACCAATTCATAATTCATACCCAGGCTGGCTTCATCCCACAGGATGGCCTTCATCTGGATAAGGTCGATAACGCCCTTGAAGTCTTCTTCCGTACCCCAGTTAATCTGGATCGGTACTGCATTAGCACCCAGACGCTCTTTCAACTGGTCAACGACCATGAAGAAATCAGCGCCGGTACGGTCCATCTTGTTGACGAAGACCATACGCGGGACTTCGTACTTGTTGGCCTGGCGCCATACGGTTTCGGTCTGCGGCTGAACGCCGGAAGAGCCGCACAGCACAACCACCGCGGCATCGAGTACGCGCAGAGAACGCTCAACTTCGATAGTGAAGTCAACGTGCCCAGGTGTGTCGATGATATTAATGCGGTGCTCAGGAAACTGCTTACTCATGCCCTGCCAGAAACAGGTCGTTGCAGCCGAGGTGATAGTGATACCACGCTCCTGCTCCTGCTCCATCCAGTCCATAGTCGCTGCACCGTCATGCACTTCACCCACTTTATGGGAAAGGCCGGTGTAGAACAGTACCCGCTCGGTTGTCGTGGTTTTACCCGCGTCAACGTGAGCAACGATACCGATATTGCGATAGCGATTAAGTGGTGTCTTGCGAGCCACGGTGAAACTCCCGTTTGTTGGCGATGCTCGTGATTCTAGCGATGCGTTTTCTGCTTATGCCGCCGCCGTCACCATGCATGGTAACGGCGGTGCGTTGCGATCAAGCGACGTATGACGTTGACAAAGCGCAACCCAGCAAAACGCAAACCCAGAAACGCCGAATTTAAAAACGCTGATCTTAAAAACGGTAGTGCGAGAAGGCCTTGTTAGCTTCTGCCATACGATGCACGTCTTCGCGCTTCTTAACGGCAGAGCCTTTGCCTTCAGCGGCATCCAGCATTTCGCCTGCAAGACGCAGAACCATCGTTTTTTCACCGCGACGACGCGCCGCGTCAACCAACCAGCGCATGGCAAGCGCCTGGCGGCGTGACGGACGAACTTCAACCGGCACCTGATAGGTCGCACCACCCACGCGGCGCGACTTCACTTCGACCATCGGCTGGATGGTTTCCAGCGCTTTGTCGAAGATTTCCAGCGGCTCTTCTTTACTACGCTCGGCAACCTTGTCCAACGCACCATACACGATGCGCTCAGCTACGGACTTTTTACCGCTGAACATCAGGTGATTCATAAACTTGGCTAGGCGCTCACTTCCGAACTTGGGATCCGGCAGGATTTCGCGCTTAGCTACAACTCTTCTTCTAGGCATGATAAGCCCTCAATTTAAGGATCCTTCAGGTAAACTCGGAACTCACGCTTGGCGTTGGCGCTCAGCGCCGCCCGACCTTACTCTTATCAGACCATCATATACATGATAAACATCTCGTACGGCGGCTGCTTACGCAGCACCGCATAGCGTCGAATTAAGACTTCGGACGCTTGGTACCGTACTTAGAACGGCCCTGCTTACGATTCTGTACGCCAGAGGTGTCAAGGGCGCCACGCACGGTGTGATAACGCACACCGGGCAAATCCTTTACACGACCGCCGCGAATCAGCACTACAGAGTGCTCTTGGAGGTTGTGACCTTCACCACCGATATAAGAAGACACCTCAAAACCGTTGGTCAGGCGCACACGGCATACCTTACGCAACGCCGAGTTAGGCTTCTTAGGGGTGGTAGTGTAAACGCGCGTACATACGCCGCGCTTTTGCGGACAAGCCTGAAGCGCGGGCACGTCACTTTTAGTGACGGGGCGCTTGCGCGGCTTGCGCACTAGCTGATTAATCGTTGCCATGGTGTTTAGCTGACTCCAATGGTTGCCTGGCCTTTCAGCGGCTGCGGGCGCACCCACCCCACTGTTAAAGGCTGCGCATTCTAAAGGCTGACCCTAGCCGCCGTCAAGTCTTGCCGGTCGTTTAACCAGCAAGACGAAGGCGGCATAAGGTCAGATAGTAATGTTAGAGCTCGTCGTCGGAATCCAATGCGGTCAACTGAGCTCCCAGCTCCTGCTCTACCTCGGTCGCCGAGGGGGTGAGCAGGCGCTCTACGTCTTCGCGCTTGCGACGACGCTCCGCGTGGTGAGTCAAACCGGTACCTGCAGGAATCAGGCGACCCACTACCACGTTTTCTTTCAGGCCGCGCAGGTAATCGCGCTTGCCGGTCACCGCTGCCTCGGTCAGAACGCGGGTCGTTTCTTGGAACGACGCTGCCGAAATGAACGACTCGGTGGCCAGGCTGGCCTTGGTGATACCCAGCAGCAAGCGCTGATACTTGGCCGGGAATTTATCTTCCTTCTCAAGCCGCACGTTCTGCTCTAGTACGCGCACCAGTTCTGCCTGATCACCAGTGATAAAGTCAGAGTCACCCGAGTCGGTAATTTCTACCTTGCGCAGCATCTGACGCACGATAACTTCGATGTGCTTATCGTTAATGCCGACACCCTGCAAACGGTACACATCCTGAACTTCAGCAGTAATGTACTTGGCGAGCTCCGCCACTCCCAGTAGCCGCAGAATATCGTGCGGATTACTTGGGCCATCGGAAATCACCTCACCCTTTTCGACGGTTTCACCCTCGAAGACGGCAATTTGACGCCATTTAGGGATCAGCGTTTCAAATGGATCACCAGATTCAGGCGTAATCGTCAGACGACGCTTACCTTTGGTTTCTTTACCGAAGCTGATAACGCCGCTGATCTCCGCCAGTATCGCCGACTCTTTCGGCTTACGTGCTTCGAACAAGTCAGCAACACGTGGCAGACCACCGGTGATATCTTTGTTGCCCGACGCTTCAACCGGAATACGGGCCACTACTTCACCCACGCCGATCGTCGCACCGTCATCAACGGAGATGATCGACTTACCCGGCAGCAGATACTGTACCGGCGTGTTCGAGCCGGAGACCGACACGTACTCACCCGAAGCATCTTTCAGCATGACCATAGGACGCTTGTCGCGACCCGCCATCGGGCGTGCTGCCGACTCGATAACCTCAATAGACGACAGGCCAGTCATCTCATCGACAGTGCGGTGCATGGTGACACCCTCGTCGAGATCGATGAACTGGGCCTTACCTTCGACTTCGGCAACGATTGGGTGGGTGTGCGGGTCCCACTTAGCCACAATCGTGCCAGCATCGACGACATCGCCATCGCGCACGGAAAGCTCAGCGCCGTAAGGCAGCTTGTAGTACTCACGCTCACGGCCATGGTCGTCGGCAACGGCAAGCGCACTCGAACGAGATACGACCACCAATTTGCCGTCGGCGCGCTCAACATTCTTGATGTTGTGCAACCGCACTTTGCCGCCATGCTTCACTTGGACGCTATCAACCGCAGAGGAGCGCGATGCCGCACCACCGATGTGGAACGTGCGCATGGTCAGCTGGGTACCCGGCTCACCGATTGACTGTGCGGCAATAACGCCAACGGATTCACCGATATTAACCTGATGACCACGCGCCAGATCACGACCGTAACAAGCAGAGCACACGCCGTGCGGTGTGTCACAGGTAATGGTGGAGCGCACGATGATCTCATCGACCCCCATGGTATCAAGCTCGGCACACCATTTTTCGTCAAGCAAAGTGCCCTTGGCGATAAGCACTTCATCAGTGCTGGGGTCGACCACATCGATAGCTACCACACGGCCCAGCACGCGCTGGGACAGCGGTACGATAATATCGCCGCCTTCGATGATCGGGTGCAGCGTGAGGCCGTTTTCGGTGCCACAGTCGGTCTCGGTAATCACCAAGTCCTGGGCAACATCGACCAAACGGCGGGTCAAGTAACCGGAGTTAGCCGTTTTCAGTGCCGTATCCGCCAGACCTTTACGTGCACCGTGAGTCGAGATGAAGTACTGCAGTACGTTCAAGCCTTCACGGAAGTTGGCGACGATCGGCGTTTCGATGATTGAGCCGTCCGGCTTGGCCATCAGGCCACGCATACCCGCCAGCTGGCGAATCTGAGCGGCAGAACCACGCGCACCGGAGTCGGCCATAATGAAGACGCTGTTGAACGAGTCTTGCTCGACTTCATTGCCTTCGCGGTCGATTACCGTTTCTTTCGAGATACCCGCCATCATCGCCTTGGCCACTTTATCGTTGGCCTTGGACCAGATGTCGATCACCTTGTTGTACTTCTCGCCCGCCGTGACAAGGCCGGAGGAGAACTGGTCTTCAATCTCTTTGACTTCGGCTTCGGCTGCATCGACGATTTCGGTTTTCGCATCGGGAATAACGAAGTCGTTAACGCCGATGGAAGCGCCGGACCAGGTAGCCAGACGGAAGCCGGTGTACATTAGTTGGTCAGCGAAGATAACGGTCGGCTTCAAACCAGCACGACGGTAAACCTCGTTGATCAAGCTAGAGATGGCTTTCTTTTTCATCGGCTGATCGATCAGATCGAACGGCACGCCTTCCGGCAGGATACGGAACAGCAATGCACGACCTACCGTGGTGTCGTAAATACGGCGGTGTGCGGAACGTTCGCCGGTTTCTTCGTCAACATCCACTTCGTCCAGGCGAACCTTGACGCGAGCGTGCAACGATACCGATTGGGTACCAAAGGCGCGCTCTACTTCATTGAGACCAGAAAACACCATGCCTTCGCCTTTGGCGTTGATCTTCTCACGGGTCATGTAGTACAGACCCAGAACAACGTCTTGCGAGGGTACGATGATCGGCTCGCCGTTAGCCGGCGACAGCACATTGTTAGTGGCCATCATCAGCGCACGGGCTTCAAGCTGGGCTTCTAGGGTCAGCGGTACGTGTACCGCCATCTGGTCACCATCGAAGTCGGCGTTGTAGGCAGCACATACCAGCGGGTGCAGCTGGATCGCTTTACCTTCAATCAGCAGCGGCTCAAACGCCTGGATGCCCAAACGGTGCAGCGTCGGTGCACGGTTAAGCAGTACCGGGTGCTCGCGGATAACATCAGCAAGGATGTCCCACACTTCCGGCAGCTCGCGCTCGACCATCTTCTTGGCAGCTTTAATCGTTGAAGCGTAGCCCAGCGACTGAAGCTTGGAGTAGATAAACGGCTTGAACAGCTCAAGCGCCATTTTCTTCGGCAGACCACACTGGTGCAGGCGCAGCGTCGGACCCACGGTAATCACCGAACGGCCAGAGTAATCGACGCGCTTACCCAACAGGTTCTGACGGAAACGACCCTGCTTACCTTTGATCATGTCGGCAAGCGATTTCAGCGGGCGCTTGTTAGAGCCCGTGATCGCACGACCACGACGGCCGTTGTCGAGCAGTGCATCGACGGCTTCCTGAAGCATGCGCTTCTCGTTGCGCACGATAATATCCGGCGCATTGAGGTCAAGCAGACGCTTCAGACGGTTGTTACGGTTGATCACACGACGGTAAAGGTCGTTGAGATCCGAGGTCGCGAAGCGGCCACCGTCAAGCGGTACCAGCGGACGCAGGTCCGGCGGCAGCACGGGTAGCACTTCCATGACCATCCACGCCGGCGCATTGCCCGAGTGGTAGAAGGCTTCCAGCAGCTTCAGGCGCTTGGAGAGCTTCTTGATCTTGGTTTCCGAGTTGGTCTGCGGAATTTCTTCGCGCAGGTGGTTAATCTCTTCTTCCAGATCGATGTCTTTGAGCAGTTCCTGAACGGCTTCGGCACCCATACGGGCGTCGAAGTCGTCGCCGAACTCTTCCAGCGCTTCGAAGTACTGCTCGTCGTTCAACAGCTGACCACGCTCAAGGGTGGTCATGCCTGGGTCGATCACCACAAAGCTTTCAAAGTACAGCACGCGCTCGATATCACGCAGGGTCATATCGAGGAACATGCCGATACGCGACGGCAGTGACTTCAGGAACCAAATATGGGCTACCGGAGAGGCTAGCTCAATATGCCCCATGCGCTCACGGCGCACGGCGGCTTTGGTTACTTCCACACCACACTTCTCGCAGATGATGCCACGGTGCTTCATGCGCTTGTACTTGCCGCACAGGCACTCGTAGTCCTTCACCGGGCCAAAAATCTTGGCGCAGAACAGACCGTCGCGTTCCGGCTTAAAGGTACGGTAGTTGATGGTCTCGGGCTTCTTCACCTCGCCAAACGACCAGGAGCGAATCATGTCCGGCGACGCCAGGGTAATCTTGATCGCGTCAAACTCTTCGGACTGAGATTGCGATTTGAGTACTTTCACCAAATCTTTCATGGGACGGCTCCTAGCTCTCTAACTCGATATCGATGCCCAGCGAGCGGATTTCCTTCACGAGTACGTTAAAGGATTCCGGCATGCCTGCCTGCATGGTGTGGTCGCCATCCACGATGTTTTTGTACATCTTGGTGCGGCCTTCGACGTCGTCCGATTTGACGGTGAGCATCTCTTGCAGCGTGTAGGCCGCGCCATAAGCTTCCAGCGCCCACACTTCCATCTCACCAAAGCGCTGACCACCGAACTGCGCCTTACCGCCCAGCGGCTGCTGGGTGACGAGCGAGTAAGAGCCGGTAGAGCGCGCGTGCATCTTGTCGTCGACCAAGTGGTTAAGCTTCAGCATGTACATGTAGCCAACGGTGACCGGACGGTCAAAAGCATCGCCGGTACGGCCGTCGTACAATGTCATCTGACCTGACTCGGGAATACCCGCGAGCTTCAGCAGGTGTTTGATTTCGTGCTCTTTGGCACCGTCAAACACCGGCGTCGCCATGGGCACACCCGCTTTAAGGTTTTTCGCCAGTGCAATGACTTCTTCATCGCTTAGCGAATCAATGTCTTCCACGCGAGTGCCAGGCGTATTATACACCTGACCCAGGAAGTCACGGATTTCAGCCACTTGCTGTTCGCGGGCGTCGCGTAGCATGGCGTCGATCTTGACCCCTAAACCACGTGCGGCCATACCCAAGTGGGTTTCGAGGATTTGGCCTACGTTCATCCGCGATGGTACGCCCAGCGGGTTTAGCACCACGTCAACCGGCTCGCCCTTCTCGTCAAACGGCATGTCTTCGATCGGCATGATCGCTGAGATAACACCTTTGTTACCGTGACGACCGGCCATCTTATCGCCCGGCTGAATGCGACGCTTAACGGCCATATAGACTTTGACGATTTTCAGCACGCCGGGGGCAAGGTCATCGCCCTGGGTCAGCTTGCGCTTCTTGTCTTCAAAGCGCTCGTCCATTTCTTTACGACGGTTTTCCAGCTGCTCGTCGGCCTGGGCCAGCAACTCGTTATACGACTCATCCTGCATGCGCAGCTTGAACCACTGCTGGCGAGGCAGCTCATCGAGGTAGGCCTCGTCAAGGGTATCGCCTTTCTTGAGGTTCGGGCCGCCGTTAACCACCTGACCATCAAGGGTACGCTTGAGGCGTTCGAACGTGGCGTCCTCGGCGATACGATAGGTTTCCTGCAGATCCTTACGTACTTCATCCAGCTGCATTTGCTCGATGGCCAGGGCGCGCGAGTCTTTCTCAACGCCGTCGCGAGTAAACACCTGTACGTCAATCACCGTGCCTTTCATACCCGTTGGGGCACGCAGCGAGGTATCTTTAACGTCCGACGCTTTCTCGCCGAAGATGGCACGTAGCAGCTTTTCTTCCGGCGTCAGCTGGGTTTCACCTTTCGGCGTGACCTTACCCACCAGAATATCGCCCGGCCCTACCTCGGCACCGATGTAGACAACGCCCGCTTCATCCAACTTGCCTAGCGCCGATTCGCCGACGTTGGGAATATCAGAGGTAATTTCTTCAGGCCCCAGCTTGGTGTCACGGGACACGCTGGTCAGTTCCTGAATATGGATCGTGGTGAAACGGTCTTCTTGTACCGCCCGCTCGGAGAGCAGGATGGAATCCTCGAAGTTGTAGCCGTTCCAGGGCATAAACGCGATGCGCATGTTCTGGCCAAGTGCCAGATCACCCATATCGACGGACGGGCCGTCGGCGAGGATATCACCACGGGCGACATTATCGCCTGGGCGTACGATCGGGCGCTGGTTCATGCAGGTGTTTTGGTTCGAGCGGGTGTACTTGGTCAGGTTGTAGATATCAACCCCGGCTTCACCGCCGATAATCTCATCTTCATTAACCCGGACCACTACCCGACGCGCATCCACGGAGTCGATGACCCCGCCGCGACGCGCCACGGCACAAACGCCGGAGTCGCGTGCAACGAAACGCTCCATCCCGGTGCCCACTAGCGGCTTCTCGGCGCGCAGCGTGGGGACCGCCTGACGCTGCATGTTGGAACCCATCAAGGCCCGGTTGGCGTCATCGTGCTCAAGGAACGGAATCAGGGCCGCGGCCACTGACACGACCTGGCGCGGTGACACGTCCATCAGCGTGACTTGCTCAGGGCGCATAAAGGTGGTTTCACCCCGATGGCGGGCCTGAACCAGGTCATCGCTCAGCTTACCGGATTCGTCCACTGCGGCTGACGCCTGGGCGATAACGAAGTCGCCTTCTTCAATCGCCGACAGGTGAACGATGTCATCGGTCAACTGACGATCTACCACCTTACGATACGGCGTCTCAAGGAAGCCGTAGCTGTTAGTGTGGCTGTAGGTTGCCAGCGAGTTGATCAGGCCGATGTTCGGGCCTTCTGGCGTTTCGATCGGGCATAGACGCCCGTAGTGCGTGGCGTGTACGTCACGTACTTCGAAGCCAGCGCGCTCGCGGGTAAGACCACCTGGGCCGAGTGCTGAAACACGGCGCTTGTGGGTTACCTCGGAAAGCGGGTTGTTCTGGTCCATAAACTGCGAGAGCTGGCTGGAGCCAAAGAACTCTTTCACCGCCGCCGCGACCGGCTTGGCGTTGATCAGATCCTGGGGCATCAAGCCTTCGCTTTCGGCCATGGAAAGACGTTCTTTCACGGCACGCTCAACGCGCACCAGGCCAACGCGGAACTGGTTTTCGGCCATTTCGCCAACGCAGCGAATCCGGCGGTTACCCAAGTGATCGATATCATCAACGTCACCAAAGCCGTTGCGGATGTTGATCAGCTCGCGCAGCACGTCGAGGATGTCTTTGCGATCCAGTACACCAGAGCCAGTATCGCCCTCGCGACGTAAACGACGGTTGAACTTCATGCGGCCCACGCCCGACAGGTCGTAGCGGTCCTCAGTGAAGAACAGGTTGTGGAATAACGTCTCGGCCGCTTCTTTAGTGGGCGGCTCACCGGGGCGCATCATACGGTAAATTTCCACCAGCGCTTCCAGCTGCGACCCGGTTGTGTCGAGCTTCAGCGTGTCGGAAATAAACGAACCGCAATCCAGGTCGTTGGTATACAGCGTCTCAATACGTGTAATACCGCCATTCGCCATGGCCTCTAGAACGTCCGGGGTAATTTCGGTGTTGCACGGACAGATCAGCTCGCCGGTTTTAGTGTCGATCTGGTCTTTGGCCAAGGTTTTTCCGAATAGATACTCCATTGGCACGTCCAGGCGCTCAAGGCCCGCTTTTTCAAGCTGACGGATGTGCTTCTGGGTAATCCGACGTCCTTCTTCAACAATCGTCTCGCCTTTGCCATCCTTGATATTGAAGGTGGCGGTTTCGCCACGCAGCCGTGACGGCACAAGCTCCACGGAAAAGCCTGACTTTTCAACATGGAAAACGCTGGTTTCGAAGAACTCGTCGAGAATCTCTTCCGCGCTCATTCCCAGCGCACGCATGAGCACCGAGGCCGGCAGCTTACGCCGACGGTCGATACGCACGAAGACATTGTCTTTAGGATCGAATTCGAAGTCTAACCAAGAACCACGGTAAGGGATAACCCGCGCTGAATAGAGCAGCTTACCGGATGAGTGGCTTTTGCCTTTATCGTGATCGAAGAAAACACCGGGTGAACGGTGGAGCTGGGAAACAATAACCCGCTCGGTACCGTTGATCACAAAGGTACCGTTCTCCGTCATCAGGGGGATTTCCCCCATGTAGACTTCTTGCTCTTTAATATCTTTGATTGCTTTGTTCGAGGAATCGCGATCATAAATGATCAAGCGAACCTTGACGCGCAGCGGGGCGGAATAGGTTACTCCGCGCAGCTGGCACTCCTTAACATCGAACGCCGGCGTGCCGAACCGGTAGCTGACATACTCAAGCGCCGCATTACCGGAGAAGCTCTCAATCGGGAACACGGACTTAAATGCCGCGTGCAAGCCGACCTCGTGCCGCTCGTCGGGCGAACGATCTTGCTGGAGAAAGTCGTAATAGGAATCAAGCTGGATGGCCAACAAATAAGGCACATCCATCACTTGTGGCAGTTTGCCGAAATCCTTGCGGATGCGTTTTTTCTCAGTATATGAGTAAGCCATCTGTATTCCCCAGCTTGTTCACCATGGGTGACCGATGCGTGGTCATCTGCCCTGCGGGCGTGTCAGACGCGAACAGCAAGCTCCAGGTCCGGTAGCTCGCCGTCGAAAATCTTGATCGATAACAGTCTTGCGATAACCGTACTACAACGATTCTGCTTCACCGTTCAGTTACAACAGAAAAAGGCCGGCAGCGGGATCTCCCGCCGCCAGCCGTGGAAGCTTACGCAACGCGTAAAGCCGCCAGCACAAGAATTACTTGAGCTCGACGCTTGCGCCCGCTTCTTCCAGCTTCGTCTTAGCTGTTTCAGCGTCTTCCTTGGACATGCCTTCCTTGATGGTCGCCGGTGCGCCGTCAACGGCACCCTTAGCTTCCTTAAGGCCAAGACCGGTGATTTCACGTACTGCTTTGATGACGTTAACTTTCTTGTCACCAGCAGCCGTCAACACCAGGTCAAATTCGGTCTGTTCTTCTTCAGCAGCGGCTTCGCCACCACCTGGGCCAGCCACTACGGCCGCCGCAGCAGAAACGCCGAATTTCTCTTCCATTGCTTCGATCAGCTCGACAACTTCCATGACGGACATGTCGGCTACAGCATTGATGATATCGTCTTTGGTCAGTGCCATTGTTTCATTCCTAACTTTGCGGGAGTCTCGGTTTACCGACGACTCGGGATTCATTGCTCGGTTCAAGCAGCGTCAGGCTGTACAAGAGAAGCAGTTAAGCCGCTTCTTTTTGGTCGCGCAGGGCGGCCAGGGTACGAACCAGCTTGCCAGCGGAAGCTTCTTTCATTACCGACATCAACTTGGCAATTGCCTCGTCGTGAGTCGGCAGGGTTGCCAGACGATCGATGTCAGCAGCCGGAATCAGCTCACCTTCGTAGGCCAGCGCTTTGACTTCGAAGTCTTTATCATCTTTGGCAAACTCTTTGAACAAACGAGCGGCAGCGCCCGGATGATCCGTGGAGAAGGCCAACAGAGTCGGACCAACGAAGCTCTCGGTTAGGCATTCCCATTGGGTGCCTTCGAGGGCGCGACGTGCCAGCGTGTTGCGAACAACACGTACCTGGACGCCATTCTCACGTGCCTGCTTACGCAGATCGGTCATTTTGCTGACCGCTACACCGCGAGAATCGGCAACTACGACGGAGAGTGCGCTCTTGGCCGCTTCACTGACCTCGGCAACAATCGCTTTCTTGCCTTCAAGTGCTAGTGGCACAGTGATCACTCCTTCGTTCCGGAACCCATTAAAGGTTCCGGTGGTTACCATCTCTTCCTGCCCATACGACTAGCAGAAAGCCTTAGAGGATGGTGCTCACCAGAAAAGAAAGCGTTGCTAACCAACTGGCGGCCACACCATCTGCGCAGGCGCTTTTGAGGGCAATTAAGCCGCACTTTCAAAAAAGCGCGGCACCTGCGGTCTTTGACGGCGCCTCGGCATGACCGAGGGACCGCAAAGTTATTGCTCGGTTGTTGCTAAAACCTGACGATCACCCGCTTAAGCAAACGCGGAGTGGTCGATAGTCAAACCCGGGCCCATAGTAGTAGACAGGGTGACTTTCTTAAAGTAGATGCCTTTTGAAGTGCTCGGCTTGAGCCGCTTCAGGTCGGCGACCAGGGCTTCCAGGTTGCCGTTGATCGCTGCCGCGTCAAAATCCGCCTTACCCAATGTAGTATGGATGATGCCGTTCTTGTCGGTACGGAAGCGCACCTGGCCGGCTTTGGCGTTTTTCACAGCGGTCGCAACGTCAGGCGTCACGGTGCCCACTTTCGGGTTCGGCATCAGGCCGCGGGGACCCAGAATCTGACCCAGCTGACCAACGACACGCATGGCGTCCGGCGAGGCAATAACGACGTCAAAATCCATGACGCCTTTTTTGACCTGCTCGGCCAGATCGTCCATACCGACGATGTCGGCGCCAGCTTCTTTAGCGGCGTCGGCATTGGCACCCTGAGTAAAGACCGCAACGCGCACGTCTTTACCGGTACCGTTAGGCATAACGGTTGCGCCACGCACCACTTGGTCAGATTTACGCGGGTCAACGCCTAGGTTAATCGCGACATCCACCGACTCTTTGAATTTAACAGTCGACAGCTCAGCGAGCAGAGCAACCGCTTCTTCAATTGAGTAGGCCTTATTGGTGTCGACTTTTTCGCGAATCAGCTTCGCACGCTTCGTCAGTTTCGCCATGATTAAAGACCCTCCACGTTGAGGCCCATACTACGGGCGCTGCCCGCGATGGTGCGAACCGCTGCGTCAATATCAGCCGCCGTCAGGTCAGGCTCTTTGGTCTTGGCGATTTCTTCGAGCTGTTCGCGCGTTACCGTGCCGACCTTCTTCTTGTTCGGCTCGCCTGAACCCGACTTGATGCCGGCTGCTTTCTTGAGCAGCACCGCCGCGGGTGGCGTCTTGGTAACGAACGTGAAGCTACGGTCAGAGTAGACCGTAATCACAACAGGCGTCGGCAGGCCGGGCTCAATGTCTTGAGTCTCAGCGTTGAACGCCTTACAGAATTCCATGATGTTTACGCCGTGCTGACCCAGCGCAGGGCCGACGGGCGGACTTGGATTGGCTTTACCTGCAGCAACCTGCAGCTTGATGTAAGCCTGTACTTTCTTGGCCATCGTTTTTACTCCAGTTGGGTGATAACGCCTTACGGCTCCCCGGTCACCGCCAGATGACAATACCGCCACCTGGCACGAATCAACTCACAACGCTACATACTTAGGCGATGTAAGCCTGACTATTCCTTCTCAACCTGCGCGAATTCAAGCTCGACAGGTGTTGCACGCCCGAAGATCAACACACTGACCTGCAGACGGCTTTTCTCGTAACTCACTTCTTCCACGACGCCGTTAAAATCAGCAAAGGGGCCATCTACAACGCGAACCGACTGTCCCGGCTCAAACATGGTTTTAGGCCGCGGCTTATCGGTACCGTCTTTAACGCGCATCAAGATGGCATCAGCTTCGCGCGATGTAATGGGTGCGGGCTTTTCTTTAGTTCCGCCAATGAACCCCATCACGCGGGGGGTCTCATTTACCAAATGCCACGTATCGTCGGCCATCTCCATCTCGACCAATACATAGCCGGGATAGAACTTGCGCTCGCTCTTGCGGCGCTTGCCGTCACGCATTTCAACGACTTCTTCGGTCGGCACAAGAATCTCGCCAAAGCGATCTTCTACGCCATACATTTTGACGCGCTCGATCAAGGAACGCATCACATGCTTTTCGAAGCCGGAATAGGCGTGAACGACGTACCAACGTTTGGACATGAAAACTCCTAACCAATAACGCCGGACATCGCCCAGCCAAGAAGAGTGTCAATCAACCATAGCATCAACCCAACCACCAGCACGGCGACGAGGACAATGGCCGTGGTCTGAATGGTTTCGGGCCGAGTTGGCCATACAACGCGCTGAATCTCTTTCTTAGCGCTTCTTGCCAGCTCTACTAGATCGCGCCCCTTGGTGGTCATCAGCGCTAGCAAGGCAGCCGCCACGCATAGCACCACGACACCCAACACGCGGTAGATCAGGCCAATATCAGCAAAATAGGTATTACCTACAACGGCAACCACAAGCAACGCAACGACCGCTGCCCACTTGAGCCCGTCATGGCGCGTCTGTTGCTCCTCAGCGCCATGTTTTACAGAACTCGGCTTCATAAAAACGAGACTCCTCAGGGTGCAGCGAGCGACAAAGGAATTCTTTAAAGACATACCAGCCTGGGGAAGACTGGCAGGCCAGGAGGGAATCGAACCCCCAACCTGCGGTTTTGGAGACCGCTGCTCTGCCAATTGAGCTACTGGCCTGTATCAACATCTGCACAGACAAATCCATTAGCCTACGCAACAGCGGGCGTCATGGTAGCTGACAAACAACCACCTGACAACCCCTTTCCTCACTAACCAACAACCCACTACTGCGGCCGGCGGTAGCGACAAAAAAAGCGAGCATCGCTCGCTTTTTATAATATGGAGCTCATGGACGGATTTGAACCGTCGACCTCACCCTTACCAAGGGTGTGCTCTACCCCTGAGCTACATGAGCCAAACGCCTAACTGGAGCGGGCGGCGGGAATCGAACCCGCACCATCAGCTTGGAAGGCTGAGGTTCTACCATTGAACTACGCCCGCCTAACTTGCTTCAGAATGATCATCCGCTGCGTGCTCATTCATTGTTACGCCCGCTTCCGGCTTTTCATTCTACGACACCGACATACGTCGCTGACGCTTGAAACTGGTGGAGAGGGAAGGATTCGAACCTTCGAAGCTTTCGCGGCAGATTTACAGTCTGCTCCCTTTGGCCACTCGGGAACCTCTCCAACTGTGGCGGCACATTATGCCAAGCTCCAAAGCAGTGTCAAGCTCGTTTATAGCGCTTTGGCCTAACAATGTATTAGCTTCAACAACATAAACTGCTTAGTGCCTAATACGTGTTAACCACCTGCCCTGGAACGCGCTGAATTCTGTCAAAGCAGCATGGAAAATGCAAGGCCTGCGCGGATTTTTTCCAATGACACCGGCTCAGGAACGCGAGGCGCCCCAGCCATTTTGCCAGCACGTTCAGCAAAGGTCAGCGGGAAGCGCGCTTCCAGCCCGCCGTAGACCATGTCTGGCCACACGGCATGGGGCACCTGAACGCCGCGCGAAATGACCCGCGCATCCCCCCCGGTCAGCAGCATCGGTAGCGCCACGCCCTCCTGGTCGCATACTTCGCTGTAGATACGGTTGATAGCACTCACGGCCGCCATGTAGATACCATGGTTGACGGCATCCACCGTGCGACGCCCCGGTTCGAGCAGTTCTTCCGCCTCGCTTTCGGGGTCGATAGCGACGTTGCGCGTACCCAGCTTCAGGCTTTCTTTCATCAGCCTCAACCCCGGCACGATAAAGCCCCCCAGATGCTGCCCGCCGGGCAATACGAAGTCGATGGTGATCGCACTGCCGCAGTCGACCGTACAGCAGCCGCCTGCCAACTGATACCCCGCCAGCGCCCCCAGCCAACGGTCAACGCCCAGGCGCCCCGGCTCTTCATAGCCGTTGACCACGCCAAGCGCCTCAGCGGTCGAGCGGGCCACATGCACGTGGCGGACGCGACGACGCAGCAGCCCCACGGTCTCATCGAGTACTGCCGCACGGGCCACGCTTGAGATGCGCACGGCCTCGACAACGTCAAGATCCGGAATATCAGCACCTGGACGCCACTCTTCGCGGGTCCACACAGCCCCCCGCGAGCGTATTTCGCTACTATCAGCGTCTTTTAGGCGCCACTTGGACAAGGTATTACCAATGTCTAAATCAAGAATCATAAGCGCCTACGTACGCTGATTTCACCGCCAGACAAGCGCTTTGAGTGCCCCGCTTCCGTTACCCACAAACTGCCGCTATCGTCGACCTCGCCAGCGACTGCTTCATGAACCTGGTTACCCTGAATCACCTGAATCGGCTGGTCAGTGTAGGCGTGTCGCTGGTTCCAGGCAGCACGCCAGGGTGCAAAACCTTGCTCCTCAAAGCCCGCCAGCATGGCAAGCAGCCCAGCCACCACGTCCGCCGCCAGTTGGTTACGCGAAAGTGACGGCAAGTCATCAAACAACGCCGCTACCGGCTGTTCAATAGCCTGGCGCATCGACTCGGGCAACTGAAGATTCATGCCCATGCCGATAACCACTTCGCAAGGGCCTGCCGCATCGCCAGTCACTTCTACTAATATGCCGGCCAGCTTACCCAACTCAGCGCTGTCACCCTGCGCCAACAAAATATCGTTGGGCCATTTAAGCCGGGGCGCCACACCGTGCTGCTCCAGCACCTGGGCAACCACGACGCCGACGGCCAGACTCAAGCCCTCAAGAGCGGCGACCCCCGCCTCAAAACGCCAGCCAACTGACAGCATCAGGCTTTGCCCCCAGGGGGTGGTCCATACTCGCCCACGCCGCCCGCGTCCCGCCGTTTGCAACTCAACCAGGCACACCTCTGCGTGGCCCGCCCCTTGTTCAAACCGGTCACGCAGGTAGGCATTGCTCGATGGCAGTTGGTCCTCGACAAATAGGCGGGCCAGGTGATGACGCGCTGAGGCGGGCAGGCGCTCGACTACCTTTGCGCCGACAAGAGGCTCCAGTGGCTGGGCAAGCCGATAGCCCCGCCCTTTCACCGCCACCAGTTCTACACCCAGTGCGTCTAATTTTTTTAGCTGTTTCCACACCGCAGCGCGTGAAACGCCCAAGGCATCACCCAGTTGTTCACCAGAATGAACCTCGCCGTCGCTTAGTAACCGCATCAGGTGGCCGATGCTCATGTCCTTGCCCCATCTGGGAAAACGCCTATCTTAACGGATGCGCCATCAGCACGAAAACTACTGCCAAAGGTTAATGCCTTGACGCTTTGCACAATACAATGCTGGTAGTCGACCGCACCCAGACCCTATAATGCCGCCCTATTTTTCTAGCAGGATCGCGTCGTGATCGAGAATCTTCGCAACATTGCCATTATCGCCCACGTTGACCACGGTAAAACTACCTTGGTCGACAAATTGCTAAGCCAGTCCGGAACGCTCGACCGTAAAGCCGAAGGTCAAGAGCGGATTATGGACTCTAATGACCAGGAGAAGGAACGTGGCATTACTATCCTGGCCAAAAATACGGCAATTAAATGGCAAGATGGCAACGGCACTGACTACCACATCAATATCGTGGACACGCCTGGGCACGCCGACTTCGGTGGTGAAGTTGAGCGCGTGATGTCGATGGTGGATTCAGTGTTGCTTCTCGTTGACGCCGTTGACGGCCCGATGCCGCAAACCCGCTTTGTTACTCAAAAAGCCTTTGACCGCGGCCTGAAGCCTATTGTGGTGGTTAACAAAATTGACCGCCCGGGCGCACGGCCCGACTGGGTGATCGACCAGATTTTCGACCTGTTCGATAACCTGGGCGCTTCCGACGAGCAGCTCGACTTCCCGATTATCTACTGTTCGGCGCTCAACGGTATTGCAGGCCCCGACCCTGAAGAGCTGGCTGACGACATGACCCCCATGTTCCAGTCCATCGTCGATATCGTCGATGCGCCCAAGGTCGAGATCGACGGCACATTCCAGATGCAAATTTCAGCGCTGGATTACAATAGCTATGTAGGCGTTATCGGGCTAGGCCGTATTTCCCGCGGCAGCGTCAAGCCCAACCAGCAAATTACCGTCGTGACCAAAGAAGGTCAGTCACGCAAAGGCAAGATTGGCCAGGTCATGACCCACATGGGCCTTGAGCGGGTACAAACCGACGAAGCCACCGCTGGCGATATCATCTGCATCACTGGCATCGAAAACCTGGCGATCTCCGATACCCTGTGCGACGTCAACAACGTCGAAGCGCTGCCGCCACTGACCGTTGACGAACCCACCGTGTCCATGACCTTCCAGGTCAACGATTCGCCATTCGCCGGTAGAGACGGCAAGTTCGTCACCAGCCGTAATATCAAAGATCGCCTGGAACAAGAGCTGATTCACAACGTCGCGCTGCGGGTTGAACAGGGCGAAACGCCGGAAAAATTCAAAGTCTCCGGGCGTGGCGAGCTACACCTTTCGGTACTCATCGAGACCATGCGCCGCGAAGGTTTCGAGCTGGCCGTTGGTCGTCCTGAAGTGATCATCAAGGAAATCGACGGTGAGAAGCAGGAACCCTACGAAGAGGTCATCATCGATTGTGAAGAGCAGCACCAGGGCGCCATCATGGAAGAGCTCGGCTATCGCAAGGGCGAATTGACCAACATGAACCCGGATGGCAAAGGCCGCGTTCGCTTGGATTTCATTATTCCTGCCCGCGGGCTGATCGGCTTCCGTGGTCAGTTCCTAACCCTGACTTCCGGTACCGGCATTCTGACCAGTCGCTTTGACCACTACGGCCCGCTGAAGCCCGATGCCTCCATCGAGCGGCGTAACGGCGTCATGGTGTCAATGGTTGATGGCAAGGCACTCGCCTACGCGCTTTACACTCTTCAGGAGCGCGGCAAGTTGATCATCGATCACGCCACTGAAGTCTACGAGGGCATGCTGATCGGCATTAACAACCGTGCCAACGACATGGTGGTTAACCCGACCAAGGGCAAAAAGCTGGATAACATGCGCTCAACGGGTAACGATGAAAACATCGTGCTGACGCCGCCGATCAACTTCACCCTGGAGCAGGCTATCGAGTTCCTGGACTCTGATGAGCTGGTGGAAGTGACGCCAAGCCATATTCGTCTACGCAAGAAGCTGCTCAAGGAAAACGAGCGCAAACGCTCCAACAAGAATTAAGCATCCGACGCCCGCTGAAATGCGGGCTTTTTTATGGCTAGGCGCCAGCCCGCCACGTGATCCCCGTACGTTTGCCAAGCATCTCCCCCCAACGCAACCTTAACGGTCTCTCTCTGGAAAGCAGGCTAGGGGTAGCGCAAAGTAGCGCTATCCCTAGCACAGGGGGTTATTCTATTATCGGATTCACACAAGCGTTTGGATCGTGATCGACTCTTCACGCCTGCCCGACGGAAGCGCTTTACCCATAGCGTCTCCGCGACTGACAACTAGGCGGTTACCGCCTTGCCTAGCAGATGAGGAAGCCCATGACCCCGCTTATTGAGGTTCAGCAGGTCAACAAAGCCTTTGGTGGCCTAAAAGTTATTGATAACTGCTCTATCCGCGTTGAGAAAGGCTCGATTACCGGTATGATCGGCCCTAACGGCGCGGGCAAGTCGACGCTATTCAACTTAATGGCGGGCGCATTACAGCCCGATAGCGGACGTATCTTACTAGAAGGCGAAGACATTACCGCCCTCAGCGCCGACCAGCGTTTTCACAAAGGGCTGTTGCGGACTTTTCAGATAGCTCATGAATTCAGCCAAATGAGTGCTCTGGAAAATTTGATGATGGTGCCGCCAAACCAAGCGGGTGAAAACCTGTTCACCACCTGGTTCAAACCAGGCTTGGTGCGACGCGAAGAAGCCGAGGTCCGCCGCCGGGCGCTGGAGGTGATCGACTTTGTAGGCCTCCACCACGTGCGCAACGAGCTAGCGGGCAATCTATCCGGTGGGCAGAAGAAACTGCTGGAACTGGGCCGCACGATGATGACCAACGCCAAGGTCGTGCTGCTCGATGAAATTGCCGCCGGGGTCAACCGCACCTTGCTCGGCGACCTAATCGGTAACATTGAGCGCCTCAATCGCGAAATGGGCTACACCTTCCTGGTCATTGAGCATGACATGGACATGATCGCCCGCCTCTGCGACCCGGTCATCGTGCTTGCCCAGGGTCAGGTCATGGTAGAAGGCCATATCCAGGATATCCAAAACAACCCCGAGGTTATTGAAGCCTATTTCGGCGCCGGGGCAGCGTGACGGATGACGTTAGCATGCTTATATAAACGCCACGACCACCCAGGTGGCAACACAATAGAGATTTTTTCACCATGCCTTTAATCGAAGCACGCGACGTCTATGGCGGCTATGGCAGCATGAACATCCTCAACGGCGTAAACATGTCGCTGGAGGCCAACGAAGTCGGGGTGATTGTAGGTCCGAACGGGGCGGGCAAATCCACTCTGCTGAAAGCCATCTTCGGGCTCCTGCACGTTAATCAGGGCGACATTTTGCTCCACGGGGCTCCCATTCAAAACCTGGCGCCCAACCAGTTGGTCGAACGCGGCATGGGTTTTGTGCCCCAGGAAAAAAATGTTTTCCCCAGCCTCACCGTGCAGGAAAATCTGGAGATGGGAGCCTTTCTCAAGCCGCAGAATGTTAAGCGCATGCTGGGCCAAGTCTACGAGTTCTTTCCGCCCCTGCAGGAAAAGCGTCGGCAGCCGGCAGGCGAACTGTCCGGCGGCCAGCGGCAAATGGTCGCCATGGGCCGGGCACTTATGGCCGAGCCCAGCATACTACTGCTGGACGAACCCACCGCCGGACTTTCACCGCTCTACATGAATGAGATTTTTGACCGCGTTAAGCACATCAACGCGGCCGGGGTCGGCATCCTGATGGTCGAACAAAACGCCAAGCAAGCACTTGCCATTGCCGATAAAGGTTTTGTATTGGCAGCGGGCCAGAACCGCTTTACCGACACCGGCGCGGCGCTACTTGCCGATCCAGACGTGGCTAAAAGCTTTTTGGGCGGCTAGCCCAGGGGACAATAACGTGAATGAACTGGTTTTCTTTATTAACAATGTGGTGATTGCCGGCAGTGTGACCGGTGCCATCTATGCCATCGGGGCGATCGGCGTCACGCTGGTTTTCAGCATCATGCGCTTTGCCCACTTTGCCCACGCCGACATGATGACCTTCGGTGCGTTTATGGTACTGATACTCACCACGGCCTTTCCAGGTGTCGGCATGAGCCTCGGCGTACCCACGGCGATACTCATGTTACCTATTGCCATGCTGCTGACTGCCTGCCTTGCGGTGGGTATTGATAAAGCGTTCTACAAGCCGTTGCGCGCCCATGGCGTTAAGCCCATCGTCATGGTCATCGCTTCGCTTGGGGTCACGCTGATACTCCAGGGGCTGATTCGCCTGTTTGCCGGCACGAGCGGTCAAGGCTTGTACGTTGACGATCGCAAGTCGATCTTTCGGCTGCTGCCGTTTGAAGAGGTAAGTGTGCCGATTGTGATTACCGAACCGCAGATTTACCTGTTCGTAATCACTCTGGTCGCCGTCATCGCCTTGCATCTATTTTTAAGCCGTTCGCGGCTTGGCAAAGCCATGCGGGCAATGTCAGATAACCCAGAGTTGGCCCAGGCCTCGGGCATCAACACCAATACGATTGTCGCTGTAACCTGGGTGATTGCCGGCGGGCTTGCCGCCATTGCGGGCACTCTGCTGTCGCTGGATGTAACGTTCAAACCCGACCTCAGCTTCTTCCTGCTGCTGCCGATTTTCGCGGCCGCCATTGTCGGGGGTGTAGGCCATCCATACGGTGCCGTTGCGGGCGGCTTCGTAGTGGGCTTTGCCGAAACGCTGGCAATCTTTAACTGGGCCGTCTTGCTGCGCCCCTTCCGCGACAGCTTGCCCACCTGGCTCAACTTACCGTCCAATTTAGCCTTCGTGGGGAGCGAATATAAAATCGTGGTGCCGTTCTTCATACTGGTCGCCATTCTAGTTTGGCGTCCTACCGGCATCTTCAAAGGCAAGGTGATCTGATGGCTGATAACAACTACACCCCGCAGGATGCGACGCCCAAGACATCGCGCCTGCCGCTGCGCGAGCTTTGTCTGTTTGGCGTTCTACTGATCACTATTGTCGGCGTTTATGCCGTCATGGGCCCCGCCTATAGCACGCGCATGCTGGTGGAGGCCGCATGTTACGCCGTCCTGGCGTTGGGGCTGACGATTCAGTGGGGATATGCGGGGCAGTTCAATGCCGGCGTGATGGGGTTTGTTGCCCTGGGCGGCGTCAGCGCCATGCTGTTTAGCGTTCCGGTCAATGACGCGTTTTGGGATAGCGAACTACCCGCTGAGCTAGGCAAAGTACTGCTCTATGCGTTAGGTGCGACCCTGCTGGTAGTGGCGGCGACCAAGTTAACTCGGCTAGGCGTTCCCAAGCGGGTTCGCACGGTATTCGTGGTGCTGCTCGCGGTTGTACTGTACTTGGTCGTCATCAGCCTGTTGCGCGACGTTACCGCCGATATTGAATCCCAGGCAGGCTTCATCGGCGGGCTGGGCTTACCGGCCTGGTCAGGCTGGATCATGGGCGGCGCGTTAGCCGGTGGCGTTGGCTACTTTATCGGTCATGTTTGCCTGGGCTTGCGCAGCGACTATCTCGCCATTGCTACGCTTGGCATCGCCGAGATCATTAAGGCGTTTCTGAAAAATTCAGACTGGCTAACCCGCGGGACCGCTACCGTCTCGCCACTCCCCTGGCCAACGCCGGGACCGGCGGATTTAGGCTTCACCCTGTCACGAGCGGTATACCTTTCGCTAACAGCGGTGATTATTGCCGCCATCTTCTTTCTGCTTCACCGCGCTTACCATGCCCCCTGGGGGCGTATGATCCGGGCCATCCGCGACAATGAAATATCATCGGCCGCCATGGGCAAAAGTATCAATAAGCGGCGTTTGGAGATTTTTGTCCTGGGCTGCATCTTGATGGGTGTCGGCGGCGGGATGATGGCCAGCTTCAACAGCCTGTTCGACCCTAACGGTTACCTACCACTCAACCATACGTTCCTGGTTTTGGTCATGGTGATTTTGGGGGGGCCGGGCAACAACCTTGGCACCATCTTCGGCGCCATCGCGGTGTATATTATCTGGATCATGTCGGAACCACTGGCGCTGTATTTGATGGATCTGGCCGTGGCCTTCGGTGAGTTTGCCTTCGATTGGCAAGCCCCCGGCAATATCGACAGCCGCGCCCTTCAGGCACGGGTCCTGGTGATTGGTTTGCTGATCACGCTGGTATTACGTTTCGCTCCCAAAGGCTTACTGCCGGAACGTATTAAGCACCACGATTAAGCAAAAAAAACCGCCCCTGCACATGGCAGGGGCGGTCTAGGCGTCAAAGCAAGGCGTTACAACTCGTCTTCTTCCAGCTCACCTACCCGTTTAAACTCGCCATCCTCAACGGTCATTTCCACTACGATGCCAGGCACGTCGCCGTTGTCGTCAAACTCGTGGCTACCTGACGCGCCTTCGTAGTTAATCTCTTCACCCTCTGCAATTAACTCAAGGGCCTTTTCCCACTCGCCGGGCAGAATAGTTTCGCCCGGCGCCATGGCGACGTCGCGTAAAGCCTCGGATAATCCTTCACGCTCGGCGCTACCATTTTGCTCAATAGCCAGCGCCAGCAGGAAAGCCGCGTCGTAGGCCTGAGCGGCAAATACCGCTTCGGGGTCAATGTCTTCGGCTTCGGCCGCTTCAATGAAAATATCTGTACCGGGTAAGTCCGGGCTGCCAGGGCGAGTGGCAATCATACCGTCCAGCACATCAGCACCCACGGCTTCGACAAGGCTGTTACCCACCATGCCGTCGGCCCCGACGTACTGGGTGAAGACACCGCTTTCCGCGGCTTGACGTAGCACGGTTTGACCGGAAGTATCGGCATACGCCAACACCACCAGGGTTTCTACCCCTGCCGAAGAGAGTGTACCCAGTTCAGAACGGTAGTCGGAACGGTTATCTTCGTGGGCAAGACTTTCCACCACGCTACCACCTTCTGATTCGAAGGTAGTGGCGAACGCCTCGGATAACCCTTGACCGTAATCGTTATTAACAAAGGTCACGGCGACTTCGTTAATGCCTTTCTCAATTAATAGCTTGGCCAGCATTTCACCCTGGAAGGCGTCGGAAGGCACGGTACGGAAAACCAGGTCGTCGTCATCAAGCTCGGTGACCGCAGGCGCGGTGGAGGCTGGCGATACCATGACGACATCGCCGGGGATCGCCGCGTTGTTGGCCGCTGAAATGGTGGCACCGGTACATAGCGCGCCGACAATGGCGGTGACATCCTCAGAATTCACCATGCGGTCCGCCGCATTCGAAGCCGCTGATGCGTCAGAGCAAGTGGTGTCACCCGACGGCATTTCCAGCGTCTGGCCATCAAGAATGCCGCCCTGCTCATTAATCTGTTTTACCGCTAGCTGAGCGCCATCAAAAATGGGCGGTGTTAAGCTTTCGATTCCCCCCGTAAAGCCCCCTAAAAAGCCCACTTTGACCTCAGCCTGAGCCGCACCGGCCAATGCCAATGAAGAGACGGCCACTGCCGTGGCTATTATGCGCTTATTCATCATGTTATTGATCGCTCCCTGTAGGATTTAGCGCCCCATCGATACACGCTGGGGTCTGCTCTTAATCTGGAACTGGAACGCTAAAAATACAAGCAACGTTTTCCAACGCTAGGCATCGCGGTCGTCCTCAACGCGCTCCGCCCAGCGCTTGCGAGCTAAGTTACGCCGATAAAGCCGCACCAATGCAATGCTCAGAGCCGTTACCAACATGGCCGCCAGCACGCCCCCCTGCCAGGGACGTGCTGCATCATTCAGCCATGTTTCCAAGGTGATGATGGCCACTAAACCCACCGCCTGCGAACCAATGGCGAGGGCGCGAAGTTTATCAAACGTCGTTTGAGGCATAGATGTCTCCGTTATAACCGGCTCCATGGTATGGTGCGCCAGTGTACCTGCTCAACGGGAAAACCATGAACGCCATTACCCTTGGTCCGCTGTTGATTTCACTGCCTCGTCTTTACGCGATTGCCTGCGCGCTGGCACTACTGGTCAGCACGCGCTATTTACTGGGCCTACCCAAACGGCGCCACCAGCGCTGGTTTTTGGGCCTGGTGGTGGTCTGGCTGATCGCCGCCCGCTTTGGCCACGTTGCGCTACATATCGAAAGCTTCAGCGTCGCGCCCCTGACGGCACTAAAACTCTGGCAGCCGGGCTATCAAGGGCTTTGGGGCCTGGCCGCAGGCCTGGTATGGACGGCCTGGACGCTGCGCTCACGGCTTATTGCCATGGGCGGTGCGATGGCCCTGCTGGTCGGGGCCTCAAGTCTATGGCTGGTACTGGTAACGCTCTCCCCGCTGGGTAGCGACCTGAGCGTGCAAACCCTGCCCGACATTACCCTTGAAGATATCGACGGTAATTCGGTGCATATGCCATCACTGGCGGATGACCATGACCGCATTATCGTCAATCTGTGGGCGACTTGGTGCCCGCCTTGCCTGCGCGAAATGCCGCTGCTTGCCAACGCTGACCAACGCGAAGGTGTCGGCGTCGTGGTCGCCAACCAGGGCGAAGACCTGCTGCCCATTGTGCGCTATCTGGACGAACAAGAGCTGAGCTTTCGCTACGCGCTGCGCGACCCCAGCCAAATGCTGATGTCGATCGTCGAGGCCCCCGGCCTTCCCACTACCGTGCTGTTCGACGGCGACGGCAACGCCCTTGACGTCCACGTCGGCGAGCTCACCCAGGCGCAACTGGACCGCTGGTTGGAGGATTGACGACGATACACCTTAATCCGCCAGCGCCTTTGCGTTAGAATCGCCCGCCCTGTTGCTGCTGGTCGCCACGACCGGCAGCGTACGTCCTGTTTTGCAGACTTCCTTGAGGCATCATGAGCGATTTTTCCCCCGGCCAACGCTGGATTAGCGACGGCGAAGCCGAGCTTGGGCTCGGTACCGTGCTTAACTGCGACGCCCGTAGCGTTACCATTTTGTTCAGTGCCAGCCAGGAAACCCGCACCTATAACACTCGCCAAGCCCCGTTGACCCGCGTCATGTTCGGCTCTGGCGACCGCGTTGTGTCGGCCGACGGCTGGCAATTAATCGTCGATGACAGTCACACATCCAACGGCCTGATTACTTACATTGGCAATGATAGCCAAGGCCTGCGGCGTGAACTACCGGAAGCTAAACTCGCCGACACCATGCAGTTCGATCAGGCACGCGACCGATTGCTCACCGGTCAAGTCGATCGCAATGACTGGTTCGACCTACGCTTTCGCACCCTGCATCATCACCAGCGTATTGAACAGCACAGTGCGCTGGGCTTTGCCGGGCCACGCATTGATCTCGTTCCTCACCAGTTGTATATCGCCGATGAAGTCGCCCGTCGCCATGCACCACGCGTGCTGCTTGCCGACGAAGTAGGGCTAGGCAAAACCATCGAAGCCGGGCTGATACTGCACCGTCTGCTGCTGACGGGACGCGCAGAGCGGGCACTGATTCTGGTACCCGATAGCCTGACCCACCAGTGGCTGGTCGAACTACTGCGCCGCTTTTCGCTCAACGTAAGCTTGCTCGATGAGCAACAAAGCCAAGCCTATGGCAGCGAAAACCCATTTGAAAATGCCCAGTTGGTGCTCGCCAGCCAAGGCTGGCTGTTTGCCAATAACCACCGCCAGGAACAGGCGCTTGCCAGCCACTTCGACCTTCTGATCGTCGATGAAGCCCACCATCTCGACTGGCACCGAGAAGGCAGCGGGCCAGGCTATCAGTGCGTTGAACAGTTGGCGGCCGATATTCCCGGCCTGCTGCTACTGACGGCTACCCCCGAACAGATGGGTATCGAAAGCCACTTTGCCCGCCTGCGCCTGCTCGACCCAGAGCGCTACCACGACCTGGCGCGTTTCAAGGATGAAGAGCGCCACTACGGCGCGGTGGCCAGTGCCATTGAGGCGCTTGAAGAACTTCCCAAAGCGCCTGAAGCCCGTGTCCACGTTGAAGCCGTTGCCGATGACCGCGACAGCCAAGCGCTACTGGCCACGCTGTGTAACCTTGAGGCCAGCGCCGATCAGCAAGACGCCGCCCGCGCCCAGCTACGCGAGGCACTGCTCGACCGCCACGGTACCGGGCGGGTGATGTTCCGCAACAGCCGACGCCACGTAGGCGGCTTCCCCCAGCGCCGCCTGCACCTCACTTCACTCGATCTGCCGTCGGCCTATCGCCGTGTGCTACGCCGCCTGGAGCGCGACGACGACTACCTTGACGAGCTGTTGATAGAAACCGGCATGGATCATCCAGACGTGCTGATTTACCCGGACGCCGCGTACCGGGCACTCAGCGACGACCCGCTTAACAGTGAGCCCTGGTGGCATATCGACCCGCGGGTTAACTGGCTGCTCGAAAAGCTTAGCGACGACAGCGACGCGGGCTTCGCCAACGACAAGGTGTTGGTGATTGCCCACCATCGCGACACCGCCGAAGGCTTGGCCGAGGGGCTACGCGAACTGGGCGGCTACCATGCCCCGGTATTCCACGAGGGCTTATCGCTCATCGAACGTGATCGCGCAGCGGCCGCCTTCGCTGACGAAGAAGACGGCTGCCAGGTGCTGGTGTGCTCAGAAATTGGCTCCGAAGGGCGCAATTTTCAGTTCTGCCGCCACCTCGTCATGTTGGATATGCCCCAGCATCCCGACCAACTGGAACAGCGCATTGGCCGTCTTGACCGGATCGGCCAGCGCCACGCCATTGAAATGCACGTCCCGACGTTCGCTGGTAGCCCCGGCGAACGCCTTCTTCGCTGGTATCACGAAGGCATGGATGCCTTCAGCGCGCCCCACGGTATTGGTAGCGACCTATTCGACGCCTTTGGCGATGCGCTGGCCGAGGCGCTGCTCGACGAAGACATGCTCGCTGAAATCATCACCGAGACCCGCGAGCTGTTCATCGCCAAGCTTGCCGAGCGCGACGCGGGCCGTAATCGTCTTCTCGAGCTTAATGCCTGCCGCCCTGAGCGTGCCCAGCAGGTGATTGACGCGGTGCGCGAGCTGGACGACGACGCCGCGCTACCGCGCTACGTGGAGCGCGCGCTGGATGTTTTTGGTGTGGATAGTCAAGAGATTGGCAATGGACTGCTTTACCTACAGCCCGGTCAGCATATGCTGGATGGCCTGCCGGGGCTGGTGAAAGGCGAGGAAGGGTTTTCGGCAACGTTCGACCGCCATCAGGCACTCGCCCGGGATGACGTTCAACGGCTTTCCTGGGAGCACCCGCTGCTGCGCGAAATGATGGGCCGCATTCTGGACGGCACCATGGGCAACACCGCGCTTGCGTTACTCGGCCACCCGGCAATATCCAGCGGGCGACTACTGACCGAGCTGATATTCCGCACCCATTGTCCAGCACCCAAATCGCTACACCTTAATCGCTTTTTGCCGCCAACGGCGGTGCGCGTCCTGCTGGATGAGTCAGGCGCCAACCTGACCGACAAAATTTCCTTCACGGGGCTGGGTAAAAACCTGCAAAAGGTCAATAAATCCCTGGCGCGGGATTTGATCAAGAGTCGCCACGACGCGCTTCGCGGGCTACTCACTCAAGGCGAAGGCGAAGCCGAACGCGAGCTACCGAGTATTATTGAAACCGCTGAGGCGCGAATGCGCGCGCAGCTTGACGCCGAACTTGCCCGCTTAGCCGCCCTGGCAGAACACAACCCATCGGTGCGCAACGAAGAGCTCGACGCCCTGAAAAAGGAACGCCAGGCACTCAGCGATGCGATTGAAAACACCCGATTGCGGCTTGATGCCGTCCGGGTGATTATCACCGTTGACCCAAACGCTTAAGCGCTTCGCTTAGCTGCAAGGATCGCGGCGAGCGCCTTATCGAGCGTCGGGTACTGAAAAGTAAACCCGGCCTCCATAAGGCGTTCAGGGCGCATATCCGCACCCGTCAGCAGCAGTTGAGACATCTCGCCCAAACCCGCTTTCAATACACAGGCAGGCACAGGCAATACCGCCGGGCGGTGCAGCTGCTTGGCCAGCGTTTGGGTGAACTCAGCATTCGTAACGGGATGCGGCGCACTGCCGTTAAAGGCTCCTGACAAAGGTGAGTCATTGAGCAAGAAGATAATCGCCGCCACCAAGTCGTCGCGATGGATCCAGGGCATAAACTGTTTGCCATCGCCAAAACGCCCACCCAAACCCAGTTTGAACGGTGGCAGCATCTTTTGCAGCGTGCCACCATCCGCCCCGAGCACCAGACCAGTGCGGATAATTGCCAGGCGCACGCCCAACGCCTCTATGGGCTTGGCCACCGCTTCCCACTGGGCACACAGTCGGTGAGCAAATTCGTCATGGGGCGGGGTGTCTTCATTCACCCGCTTGTCGCCTTGATCACCGTAGTAGCCCATCGCGGAACCACTAACGAGGACCTTGGGCAGCGGCTGGCCGTTCTCACCTAGCTGCTCGCACAGCGACACCAATTGCTCGGTTATCTCGACCCGCGAGCGAATGAGCGCTGTTTTCTGATGCTCACTCCAGCGCTTGGCGGCAATGGACTCACCCGCTAAGTTAATCAATGCGCCGGGCGGAGAGTCGATAAACGCCTGAACACTATCACGAATATCGCATTTGCCAGGTAGGCGATCACGCACTTTATGGGGAGTACGGGAAACCACCTGCACCTCATGCCCCTGCGCGATCAAGGCCGGGCAGAGTCGCTGGCCGACAAAACCGCTACCGCCGGTCACTAGTACACGCATGGTGTTCCTCCCTCTGGTATCGGCGGGCTAGATACGCCCGAATAAGGTTTACAAATCTGATTATTTATACAAAACTATTACAAAACGAGCTTCTTGTACATCAATATACGTCAGTCCTGTACGCCACATTGGGAAAACAGCCTTGAGACGCGATCATGACAGCAGCACCGTTGCCACGCCTTTTAACGTCGCTATTGTAGGCGCCGGCATCGCAGGGCTGGCCTGTGCCAATGCGCTGGCAGAGC